>Ga0268257_1000016_pt1 | contig 635317 bp, 584 predicted proteins | sample AgamicAtPrz_FD_200249 | JGI IMG/M metagenome (GOLD analysis project Ga0268257, IMG submission 200249) | Agave microbial communities from Guanajuato, Mexico - At.P.rz (v2) (version 3) | ecosystem: Host-associated > Plants > Phyllosphere > Phylloplane/Leaf | place: Guanajuato, Mexico | collected...
GCCGGCAGGTTGATCTCGTTGATGCCGGTGCGCGGGCCGCTGGACAGCAGGCGCAGGTCGTTGCAGATCTTCGACAGCTTGACCGCGGTGCGCTTGAGCATGCCGGAGAACAGCACGAAGGCGCCCATGTCGGAGGTGGCTTCGATCAGGTCGGCGGCCGGTACCAGCGGCTGGCCGCTGATGGTCGCCAGACGCTGCACGGCCAGGGCCTGGTAGCGTGGGTCGGCGTTGATTCCGGTGCCGATGGCGGTGCCGCCCAGGTTCACTTCGGTGAGCAGTTCAGGCGCCAGGGACTTCAGGCGTGCCAGGTCTTCGCTCAGGGTGGTGGCGAAGGCGCGGAATTCCTGGCCCAGGGTCATTGGCACGGCGTCTTGCAGCTGGGTACGGCCCATTTTCAGGACGTGGCTGAATTCTTCACCCTTGGCGGCGAACGACTGGATCAGGCTGTCGAGGCTGGCCAGCAACGCATCGTGACCCAACAGCAGACCCAGGCGGATCGCGGTCGGGTAGGCGTCGTTGGTGGACTGCGCCATGTTCACGTCGTTGTTGGGGTGCAGGTATTGGTACTCGCCTTTCTGGTGGCCCATGGCCTCCAGCGCGATGTTGGCGATCACTTCGTTGGCATTCATGTTGGTCGACGTGCCGGCGCCGCCCTGAATCATGTCCACCACGAATTCTTCGTGGAAATCACCGCGGATCAATCGTGCACAGGCTTCGCTGATGGCTGCGTGCTTGGCTTCGCTGAGCTGGCCCAGTTCGCGGTTGGCGTCAGCGGCGGCTTGCTTGACCATGGCCAGACCGACCACCAGTTTCGGGTAATGCGAAATCGGGACGCCGGAGAGACGGAAGTTGTTTACCGCTCGCAGGGTCTGGATGCCGTAGTACGCTTGAGCCGGTACTTCGAGTACGCCAAGCAGGTCTTTTTCTGTGCGGAAAGATGCAGCGGAGGACATGATAGAAATCATCTCGATAAGGACCCGGTCTGAGCCGGAACGCTGCGAATCCTAGGCCTGGATAAAAAATAGAGCCAATGCTGTTAAACACTGGCCTATGCTGATTCGGCATAATGCTCGTGTGACGCCGGCGACGCGGCGAACGTGTGACCTGTTTTGGTGCGTGTCCGGAGGATGTGATGAATCTTGAAAGCAAGTGGCTTGAGGACTTCAGTGCCCTGGCCGCGACCCGGAGTTTTTCCCAGGCGGCCGAACGGCGCTTCGTGACGCAGCCGGCGTTCAGCCGGCGAATCCGCAGCCTGGAGGCGGCGCTGGGCCTGACGTTGGTCAACCGTTCCCGCACGCCCATCGAGCTCACAGCGGCAGGGCAACTGTTCCTGGTGACGGCGCGCACGGTGGTGGAGCAGCTGGGCGAAGTGCTGCGTCACTTGCATCATCTGGAAGGCGGGCAGGGCGAAGTCATTCAGGTGGCGGCCGCGCACTCCTTGGCGCTGGGTTTTTTCCCACGTTGGATCGCGCAATTGCGCAACGAAGGGATGAACATCGCCACGCGGCTGGTGGCGACCAACGTCGGCGATGCCGTGCATGCATTGCGTGAAGGCGGCTGCGATTTGATGCTGGCTTTCTACGATCCGGATTCGGCGATGCAGATGGACCCGGAAATCTTCCCCTCACTGCACCTGGGCCAGACCGAAATGCTCCCGGTCTGCGCGGCCGATGCCGATGGCAAGCCGCTGTTCGATCTCGAAGGCGAAGCCAGCGTGCCGCTGCTGGCCTACAGCGCCGGGGCGTTTCTCGGGCGTTCGGTCAACCAACTGTTGCGCCAGCGAGCGCTGCGTTTTACCACTATCTACGAAACCGCCATGGCCGACAGCCTCAAGAGCATGGCGCTGGAAGGCCTGGGCATCGCCTGGGTGCCGCACCTGAGCGTGCGCGCCGAACTGGCCCGGGGCGAGCTGGTGATCTGCGGCGGCGCGCAGTGGCATGTGCCATTGGAGATTCGCCTGTACCGCTGCGCCCTGGTGCGCAAGGCCAATGTGCGGTTGTTGTGGCGCAAGCTTGAGGGTGGGGTGGCGCAAGGGGCGGTGGAGACCCTATTGCCATCCCAGGCGTAAGCAAGCCTTGGCTATGCAGGTACGCTTAAGGGCATCGCTGAACCCGTGGCGAGGGAGCTTGCTCCCGCTGGGCTGCGCAGCAGTCCTTTCCTGTGGGCGCTTCGCGCCCAAGCGGGAGCAAGCTCCCTCGCCACGATGATTTCATCCGTGTTACGGCAGTGCGAGTTGACGGCGCAGTTCAGCCAGCACGGGCGCGGTGTCCGGACGTACGCCGCGCCACAGGTAGAAAGCTTCGCCCGCCTGCTCGGCCAGCATGCCCAGGCCATCCATCGCCACCGCCGCGCCGTGTTCGCTGGCCCAACGGCAGAACGAGGTCGGTTCCTTGCCGTACATCATGTCGTAGCAAAACGTCTTGCCGGGTTCGATCAAACTTCCGGCAATTGGCGGTACATCCCCTGACAGGCTCGCGGACGTGGCGTTGATGATCAGGTCCACCGGCTCTTTCAGCCAGTCGAAGCCGCTGGCCGAAACCGGGCCCAGGTCGGCGAACAGTTCGGCGAGCAACTCGGCTTTTTCCACCGTGCGGTTGGCGATGATCACCGAAGCCGGGCCCTCGGCCAGCAGCGGCTCCAGGGCGCCGCGCACTGCGCCACCGGCCCCCAGCAACAGGATGCGTTTGCCCTTGAGGCTGAAACCGGCGTTGACCGTCAGGTCACGGACCAGCCCGGCGCCGTCGGTGTTGTCGCCCAACAGGCTACCGTCGGCCAGTTTGCTCAAGGTATTGACCGCCCCGGCCCGCTGCGCGCGCTCGGTCAGGCTGTCGGCCAGGCGGAAGGCGTCTTCCTTGAACGGCACGGTGACGTTTGCCCCACGACCTTCACGGAAAAATTCCCGCGCACAACCGGCAAAATCCTCCAGGGGCGCCAGCAGCGTGGTGTAGTCCAGCGCCTGACCGGTCTGCTCGGCGAACAGGCGATGGATCAGCGGCGACTTGCTGTGGCCGATCGGATTACCCATGACAACGTAGCGATCCATGGTCATCTCCTCAGGCCGTCGCCAGCCAGTCGCGGTCCTGCAGGAAGTATTCGGTCAGGCGTGCTTCTTCACTGCCCGGCTCGGCTTTCCAGTCGTAGCCCCAGCGCACTTGCGGCGGCAGCGACATCAGGATCGATTCGGTGCGCCCGCCCGATTGCAGGCCGAACAGGGTGCCGCGGTCGTAGACCAGGTTGAACTCCACGTAGCGCCCACGGCGATATTCCTGGAATTCCCGTTGCTTGGCAGTGAACGGATCGTGTTTGCGACGGCGCATGATCGGCAGGTAGGCGTCGATGTAGGCGTCGCCGATGGCGCGCATGAAGGCGAAGCTGGTGTCGAAGTCCCACTCGTTCAGGTCGTCGAAGAACAGGCCACCGATGCCTCGGGGCTCGTTGCGATGCTTGAGATGGAAATAGCTGTCACACCAGGCCTTGTAGCGCGGGTACACCTCGGGGCCGAATGGGGCGCAGGCCTGCTCGGCGACCCGGTGCCAATGCACGCAATCTTCCGCGACACCGTAGTAGGGCGTCAGGTCGAAGCCGCCGCCGAACCACCAGACCGGTTCCTCGCCTTCCTTTTCGGCGATGAAAAAGCGCACGTTGGCGTGGGACGTCGGCACGTGGGGGTTGTGCGGGTGGATCACCAGCGACACGCCCAGGGCCTCGAAACCGCGCCCGGCCAGTTCCGGCCGATGGGCACTGGCGGACGGTGGGAGACCGCTGCCAAAAACGTGGGAAAAGTTCACGCCGCCCTTTTCGATGACCGTGCCGTTTTCGATCACCCGCGTACGACCGCCACCGCCGGCAGGCCGGGCCCAGGCGTCTTCGACGAAGCGCGTGCCGCCGTCTTCGGTCTCCAGGGCGGCGCAGATACGGTCTTGCAGGTCGAGCAGATAAGCTTTCACGGCCTCGGTGCGAGTGGACATGACATCACCTTGATCAGGGCTACGCTACGCGGCGGACAACGGGCCGGTGGCAAATGGGCGCACAGGATACCACCGCACCTGCCCACGCCACAGTTGACGACGGTCAAGCTTAGGAGTCCGATAGCAGGCTTGGTAAAAAGTCCCACGACATGGAGAAAGTGAAATGGCCAAACGTATCCAGTTCAGTGCCCACGGCGGCCCCGACGTACTCGAGTACGTGGACTACCAGCCCACCGAGCCGGGCCCGCAGCAAGTGCGTGTCAGCAACCGGGCGATCGGCCTGAATTTCATCGACACCTATTACCGCAGCGGCCTCTACCCACCTCCGGCGCTGCCATCGGGCCTGGGCGCGGAAGGCGCGGGCGTGGTCGAGGCGGTCGGCAGCGAGGTCAAGCGCTTCAAGGTTGGTGATCGGGTGGCGTATGGCAGCGGTCCGCTAGGTGCCTATAGCGATGTGCATGTGTTGCCTGAGGCTAACCTGGTGCATCTGCCAGAATCCATCAGCTTCGAACAGGCCGCCGGGGTGATGCTCAAGGGGCTGACCGTGCAGTACCTGTTGCGTCAGACCTATGAACTCAAGGGTGGCGAAACCATCCTGTTCCACGCGGCCGCCGGTGGTGTGGGCTCCCTGGCCTGCCAATGGGCCAAGGCGTTGGGCGTGAAGCTGATCGGCACGGTCAGCTCGCCGGAAAAAGCCGCCATCGCCAAGGCCCACGGTGCTTGGGAAACCATCGACTACAGCAAGGAAAACGTCGTACAGCGCGTGCTGGAATTGACCGACGGCAAGAAAGTCCCAGTGGTGTACGACGGGGTTGGCAAGGACACCTGGCTGACCTCCCTGGACTGCGTGGCTCCACGTGGATTGTTGGTGAGCTTCGGCAATGCCTCCGGCGCGGTGGACGGCGTGAACCTGGGCATCCTCTCGGCCAAAGGCTCGCTCTACGTCACCCGCCCGACCCTGGCGACCTACGCCAACAACGCCGAAAACCTGCAACGCATGGCGGATGAACTGTTCGCGATGATCAACAGCGGCAAGCTCACGGTGGACATCAACCAGCGGTATCCACTGGCGGAGGCGGCCAAGGCTCATACGGAGTTGTCGGCACGACGCACCACTGGATCGACCATTCTCTTGCCTTGAGTCTGACGCCCAGCCCCCTGTGGGAGCGGGCTTGCTCGCGAAAGCGGTATGTCAGTCAACATCAGTGCTGGATGTGCCGACGTCTTCGCGAGCAAGCCCGCTCCCACATGGGGTCTGGGGTGTTCACGAATACTGCGTCCGACCCAAAACTACTGTGGGAGCGGGCTTGCTCGCGAAAGCGGTATGTCAGTCAACATCAGTGCTGGATGTGCCGACGTCTTCGCGAGCAAGCCCGCTCCCACATGGGGTCTGGGGTTTTCACGGATACTGCGTCCAACCCCAAACTACTGTGGGAGCGGGCTTGCTCGCGAAAACGATATGTCAGTCAACCTCAATGCTGGCTGACCGGACGCCATCGCGAGCAAGCTCGCTCCCACAGGAGGTATGCGTGCTCAGTCCGGGCGGACGACTTTGCCGGTCGCGAGGTCGCGGATGACGCTGGGGTTTTTGCGCCCGCCCAGGTTGCCGCCGAGGACCAGGTCGAGTTGTCCGCGGAAGTACTGTTCGACGCGAATCCGCGTGCGCGCGGCCGGGCGGCCTTGGGGGTTGGCTGAGGTGGAGACCAGCGGGCCGACCAGCGAGCACAAGTCGCGCACGGTCGGGTGGTCGCTGACCCGCAGCGCGACGGTGTCGTGCACGCCGGTGATCCATTCGGGCAGCAGGTTCTGGTGCGGCACCAGCCAGGTATTGGGCCCCGGCCAGGTGCTGGCCATGCGGTCCATCCAGGTGTCGGGGAAGTCTTCGAACAGGAAATCGAACTGATGGATGTTGTCCGCCACCAGGATCAGGCCTTTGTCCGGCCGCCGCGACTTGATCGCCAGCAGCCGCTCAACCGCCTCTTCATTCCATGGATCGCAACCCAAACCCCAGACCGCTTCGGTTGGATAGGCAATCACCGCCCCGGCACGAACTTCTCGTGCGGCTTGTTGCACACGCCAACTGTTGACCATGAAAGATTCTCCGCAACGCAAATAAGGCTGTGCGCAGTTTACCGATCTTCCCCATAAAACCTAGCGTGCAAACCATCGCCCGGTATCACAGATGGCCCGGCCCTCCATCTCCAGTTCAGTCAGCGCCGCCAACACCTTCGGCAAGCCCCAGCCACTGGCGTCGGCCAGCGCCTCGCTGGTCTGCGGCGCGGCATGCAGCAGGCGCAGCAGCGGATGGGTCACCGGCTCCGGCGCCGAGGCTTGCGGTAACCGCTGCCAACCGCGCAAGGCTTCAAGAATATGCTCGACGGTTTCCACCAGCGCCGCACCGTCGCGGATCAACTGATGGCAGCCCCGGGCGCCGGGGTGATGGATCGAGCCCGGTATCGCATACACCTCGCGCCCTTGTTCCGCAGCCAATCGCGCGGTAATCAGCGAACCACTGGCGACACTGGCCTCCACCACCAATACCCCCAGGGACAAGCCGCTGATGATCCGATTGCGCCGCGGAAAGTTGCTCGCATGGGGCGCAGCGTCCAGGGGAAACTCCGACAACACCGCGCTGCCCTGGTCGACCATCGCATCGGCCAGCCGACGATTGCGCTGTGGATAAAAATTTTCCAACCCGGTGCCGAGCACCCCGATGGTGCGTCCGCCCACATCCAGTGCTGCCTGATGGGCCGCCGCATCAATCCCCAAGGCCAGGCCACTGGTGATGACAAAACCGGCCCCGGCCAGACTGCGGGAAAACGCCGCCGCCGTGTCCATGCCCGGACGCGATGCCCGACGGCTGCCGACCATCGCCAGTTGCGGTTTGTCCAAAATGGTCGGGTCACCGGCGACGAACAACAACGGTGGCGCGTCGCTGATTTCCCCCAGCAGTGCAGGGTAGTCAGGCTGGTCCCACATCAGTAAATGCTGGCCCGGACGCTCTAGCCAGGCCAATCCATGGGCCGCGCCATCGCGCACATCCGGATCGCGCCGCGCCTCGGCACAGGCCGCCGGCAACCCCAGCGCACGCCATGCGCTGGCCGGCGCGCTGATGGCTTTCGAGGCCGAGCCGAAGGCCTCCAGCAAGGTCATGAAACGTTTGGGTCCCAGTTGCGGCAAACGGTGAAGGCGTAGCCGAGCCTCCAGTTCCGCCGGGGAAACCGGAGCAGATTCAGGTAATGACATGCGATCATCCTTGATCGTTATAGGTCCCGTACGAACGGGAATAAGCTGTGGATAACTCTGTTGGTAACTTGTGAGGCCTGTTACGGATTACGCACCTTGTCGAGCACCGCCAGCGAACGTGAGGCGTACAGCACCAAGCCATAGCTGAGCTTGTCGTAGGTGCGGAACACCATCAGCAAACCGGCCCGTTCGTCGGGGATCTTCACCGATTGACCATTGATACGGTCGCGAACGGTCTCGCCGGTCTTCATCACCGCCAGCACGTTGCCTTCAACCAAGCCATCACGGCGGCCCTTATTCACGGTCACCACGTCCAACGCACCGATCTGGGTCACACCCCGCGGCACGTCGAGAATCAGCCCGTTGATCTGGGTTTTCGGCGCGCTGGGCATGAAGGTCGAGTTGATCGAGCGTTCCTCGCCACTGAACAACCGGTCGCCGAGGCGCACTTCCTGGGTGGTGCGTTGTAGCGCTAGGGTGGTGACATCGCCTTCGTTGGCGATCACCTCGCCGCCGCCGATGTCATCGGCGTTGATGCCCAAGAACTCCTTGGTCTCGGGATCGGTGTAGACCTTGCCCTGGCGGAAGATGCCGTAGGCCGACTGATTGTCATCGAACTTGCCGCGAGCGAAGATCCGATCCCCGGTGCCGCTGAGCACCCGTTCGGCATCGCCGGCGACGACGTACGGTGCCTTGTCGAAGTCTTCGAGTCTGTCGACGATGCGGTTGCTCAGCAGGAAGCTGTTGATGGCCTGCAATGGAATGCTCGGGATCGCGTCGGCCACTGGCGAACTGCGTACACGTGGCGACAGCTTGATGGTACCCCGCGACGTGCCGCGATTGAGGGTCAGGCGCGGCTGGCCGTTGACGTAGACCAGGGTCAGGGTGTCGCCGGGGTAGATCAGGTTGGGGTTTTCGATCTGCGGGTTTGCCTGCCAGAGTTCCGGCCATTTCCAGGGCTCGCGCAGGTATTTGCCGGAAATGTCCCAAAGCGTGTCGCCTGTCACCACCGTGTATTGCTGGGGAAAACCTTCCCGAAGTTGCACTTGCCCGTGCGCGATACCGGCCGAGGCCAGGAGCAGCAGGGCGAGTAGTGATTTCCTCATGCGGTGAATCCCTTTATTATGTGCGTTCGCGTAAAACGCCAGAGCCCCCGTGGCTCGCTCCGATTCGATCGCTGTGCCTCGGAGCTGTGTTTTACAACGGTAGCCTGCATCCCCAGACACGCCAGGCCAGCCACCCGACTTTACCTCACACGTGCATTTATCAAGCTTATGGCCATTTTGAACATTCTCGAATTTCCGGACCCGCGCCTGCGCACTATCGCCAAACCGGTGGCCGTAGTGGACGACGAAGTGCGTCAGCTGGTCGATGACATGTTTGAAACAATGTATGAAGCGCCGGGCATCGGCCTCGCCGCGACCCAGGTCAACGTGCACAAGCGTATTGTCGTCATGGACCTCTCCGAAGACCGCAGCGAGCCCCGGGTGTTCATCAATCCCGAGTTCGAAACCCTGACCGACGAGATGGACCAGTACCAGGAAGGCTGCCTTTCGGTGCCGGGCTTCTACGAAAACGTCGACCGCCCGCAGAAGGTCAAGATCAAGGCCCTGGACCGCGACGGCCAGCCCTACGAGCTGATCGCCGAAGGCCTGCTGGCGGTGTGCATCCAGCACGAGTGTGACCACCTCAACGGCAAGTTGTTCGTCGACTACCTGTCGACCCTCAAGCGTGACCGGATCAAGAAAAAATTGGAAAAGATTCATCGCCAGAATGCTTGATGCCCCCCCTTCAAAGGCTTGCCGCGGCAAGCCTTTTTCTTTTTGCGACTGCTTTGAACTGAGAGCCTCCCATGACTGAGCCACTGCGCATCGTCTTTGCCGGCACCCCCGAATTTGCCGCCGAACACCTCAAGGCCCTGCTGGCCAGCCCCCATGAGATCGTCGCGGTCTACACCCAGCCGGATCGCCCGGCCGGTCGCGGGCAAAAACTGATGCCCAGCCCGGTCAAGCAGCTGGCTGTGGAAAATGGCATCCAGGTGTTGCAGCCGCCGACCCTGCGCGACGCGCAGGCCCAGGCCGAACTGGCCGCGCTGAAGCCGGACTTGATGGTGGTGGTCGCCTACGGCCTGATCCTGCCGCAAGTGGTGCTGGACATCCCGCGCCTGGGTTGCATCAACAGCCATGCTTCGCTGCTGCCACGCTGGCGCGGTGCGGCGCCGATCCAGCGCGCCGTGGAAGCGGGCGATGCCGAAAGTGGTGTGACCGTGATGCGCATGGAAGCCGGCCTGGACACCGGGCCGATGCTGCTCAAAGTCAGCACCCCCATCAGCGCCGAAGACACCGGCGGCAGCCTGCACGATCGCCTCGCGCTGATCGGCCCGCCAGCGGTAGCCCAGGCCATCGCCGGGCTGGCCGCCGGTTCGCTGCAAGGCGAAGTGCAGGACGACAGCCTCGCCACTTACGCCCACAAGTTGAACAAGGACGAAGCGCGCATCGACTGGAGCCGCCCAGCCATTGAACTGGAACGCCTGGTGCGCGCCTTCAATCCTTGGCCGATCTGCCACAGCACTCTGAACGGCGAAGCCCTGAAAGTGCTGGCGGCCAGTCTGGCCGGAGGGCAGGGCGCACCGGGTGAAATCCTCGGTGCCAGCAAGGACGGCCTGGTCGTCGCCTGTGGCGAGCAGGCGCTGTGCCTGACCCGCCTGCAATTGCCCGGCGGCAAGGCGCTGAACTTCAGCGATCTGTTCAACAGCCGCCGTGAGAAATTTGCCCTCGGCACCGTGCTCGGCCAAGCGGCGGACGCCTCATGAATCCGCGTCTGGCCGCCGCCAAGGCCCTCGCCGCTGTCCTCAGCGGCAAAGCCTCGCTCAACAGTTCCCTGCCGACCCAGCTGGACAAGGTGGAAGACCGCGATCGCGGTTTCACCCAGGACCTGGCGTTCGGCACCGCCCGCTGGCAGCCGCGCTTGTCGGCGCTGGCGGCCAAGCTGCTGCAAAAACCGTTCAAGGCTGCGGATGCCGACGTCGAAGCGCTGTTGCTGGTTGGGCTCTATCAACTGCTCTACAGCCGCGTTCCCGCCCACGCTGCCATCGGCGAAACCGTGGGCTGCGCCGACAAACTGAAAAAGCCTTGGGCCAAAGCCCTGCTAAACGCCGTGCTGCGCCGCGCCCAACGGGAAAGCGAAAGCCTGCTGGCCGAGCTTGAGCATGACCCGGTGGTGCGCACCGCCCACCCGCGCTGGCTGCAGAAATCCCTGAAGGCCTTCTGGCCCGAGCAGTGGGAAGCCATCTGCGCGGCCAACAACGCCCATCCGCCGATGATCCTGCGGGTCAACCGTCGCCACCACACTCGCGATGCCTACCTGGCGTTGCTGGGCGAGGCGGGCGTCCCGGCGATCCCGTGCCAGTACAGCCGCGATGGCATCGTCCTCGAAACCCCCGCTGATGTGCGCAGCCTGCCAGGGTTTGCCGAAGGCTGGATCAGTGTCCAGGACGAAGCCGCGCAACTGGCCGCCGATCTGCTGGAACTGGCGCCCGGCCAACGGGTGCTCGACGCCTGCTGCGCGCCGGGCGGCAAGACCTGCCATATCCTGGAGGCCGAGCCGAAGCTGGCCGGCGTGGTGGCGGTGGACCTGGAAGCCAAGCGGCTGGTGCGGGTCAAGGAAAACCTCGAACGCCTGGGCCTCGGCGCCGAGCTGATCGCCGCCGACGGTCGCGACACCGCGAGCTGGTGGGACGGCAAGCCGTTCCAGCGGATTTTGCTGGACGCGCCATGCTCGGCCACTGGGGTGATCCGCCGTCACCCGGACATCAAGCTCACCCGCCAGCCGGACGATATCGCCGCATTGGCCGTGTTGCAGGGCGAACTGCTCGATGCCCTGTGGCCGACGCTCGACGTGGGCGGCATGCTGCTCTACGCCACCTGCTCGACGCTGCCGACCGAGAACACCGAAGTGATCGACGCCTTCCTCGCCCGTACCCCAGGCGCCCGCGAGCTGGACATCGCCAGCCAGGCCGGCCTCAAGCAGCCCCATGGCCGCCAATTGCTGGCCCAGGAGGGCGGCCACGACGGCTTCTACTACGCCAAGCTGATCAAGATCGCCGCCGCACGCGGTTAAGACCGATTCGAAAGGAGTGAGCGGATGAAAATCATCATCCTCGGCGCAGGGCAGGTGGGCGGGTCGCTGGCGGAACACCTGGCCAGCGAGGCCAACGACATCACTGTGGTCGACACCGACGGCGAACGCCTGCGCGATCTGGGTGATCGCCTCGACATTCGCACTGTACAAGGGCGCGGTTCGTTGCCGACCGTGCTGCGCCAGGCTGGCGCCGACGATGCCGACATGCTGGTGGCCGTCACCAACAGCGACGAAACCAACATGGTCGCCTGCCAAGTCGCGCACACCCTGTTTCACACCCCGACCAAAATCGCCCGGGTCCGCGAAGCGGCCTACCTGACCCGCAACGACCTGTTCGACAACGAAGCGATCCCGGTGGACGTGCTGATCAGCCCCGAGCAGGTAGTAACCAACTACATCAAGCGTCTGATCGAACACCCGGGCGCCTTGCAGGTGATCGACTTCGCCGAAGGCAAGGCGCAACTGGTGGCGGTCAAGGCGTACTACGGCGGACCGTTGGTGGGCCAGCAACTGCGCCAGTTGCGCGAACACATGCCGAACGTGGAGACGCGGGTCGCGGCGATTTTCCGCCGGGACCGGCCGATCCTGCCCCAGGGCGATACGCTGATCGAAGCGGACGACGAGGTATTTTTCATCGCCGCCAAGGCGAATATTCGTGCGGTGATGAGCGAAATGCGCCGCCTCGACGAAAACTACAAACGCATCGTCATCGCCGGCGGCGGGCAGATCGGCGAGCGCTTGGCCGAAGCCATCGAAAGCCGCTATCAGGTGAAAATCATCGAGATGAACCCGGCGCGCTGCCGCTATCTCTCCGACACCCTCGACAGCACCGTGGTCCTGCAAGGCAGCGCCTCGGACCGTGACCTGCTGCTGGAAGAAAACATCGCCGACGCCGACATCTTCCTGGCCCTGACCAACGACGACGAAGCCAACATCATGTCCTCGCTGCTGGCCAAGCGCCTGGGAGCGAAGAAGGTCATGACCATCATCAACAACCCGGCCTACGTCGACCTGATCCAGGGCGGCGACATCGACATCGCCATCAGCCCGCAACTGGCAACCATCGGCACCTTGCTCGCCCACGTACGGCGCGGCGACATCGTCAGCGTCCACTCCCTGCGCCGCGGCGCCGCCGAAGCCATCGAAGCGATTGCCCACGGCGACGCCAAATCCAGCAAAGTCATCGGCAAAGCCATCCGCGACATCGGCCTACCGCCCGGCACCACCATCGGCGCGATCATCCGCGATGAAGAGGTGCTGATTGCCCATGACGACACCCGAATCCAGACGGGGGACCATGTGATCCTGTTCCTGGTGGACAAGAAACACATCCGCGATGTTGAGAAGCTGTTTCATGTGGGGTTGAGCTTTTTCTGATCCGAGATATGCGGTGCTTGATCGATTGCTTTCGCGAGCAAGCCCGCTCCCACAATGGATCTGCATCGCTCACAATTGTCGTGAACAACACCGATCCCCCTGTGGGAGCGGGCTTGCTCGCGAAAGCGGTCCAACCCCCAACAGATCAATCACTGACACACCCCAATAGGACTCAGCCCCCATGCTCGACTCCCTGGAAAAAATGCTAGCCAAGGGCATCGACAACCCCCTCCTGCGCTTCGGCCTGGGCAAAGGCTACCTCGACCTCGGCGACTTCCCCCGCGCCGCCGAACACCTGCAACGCTGCATCGAACTCGACCCCAAATACTCCGCCGCCTGGAAACTCCTGGGCAAAGCCCACCAAGGCCAAGGCAACCTCCCAGCCGCTCGCCAAGCCTGGGAACAAGGCCTGCAAGCCGCCCAAGCCCACGGCGACAAACAAGCCGAAAAAGAAATGACCGTGTTCCTCAAAAAACTCGACCGCCACCCCTAAGCCCCGCAACCCCAACCCCGTGGCGAGGGAGCTTGCTCCCGCTTGAGTGCGCAGCACTCACAAAAATCAATCAAGCGCCGCCCCCCCTTTGTGGCGAGGGGATTCATCCCCGCTGGGCTGCGCAGCAGCCCCAAACAGTCAGCGCGATCCATCTGGCTGCTCAACTGACACCCATTCACCGCTCCGGCATTGGTCCCGATCATCAAGACTTGACTGGAGACTCACCTGTCCGAAATTACCCAAATGATCATTGCTCTTGGGGTGGGGTTGTTCCTGAAACGGCAACGGTTTGAGCAGATTAGCTGAACGGGGAAAGCGAACGTATTTAACATTAGCAATAAATTCGTCCTCTTATTCCCAAAGTCCTGTAGTCCATCTCCTAAGCTGTCGTTGAGGTATTGAGCCTTCTACATCTGCGTGCTTAATTAGAAATCCCAGACAAGCAGTTCTGGCTGCAGAACTATTTAACTTTAGTTGTGGGGCAAGGATAAAAACGTGAAAATAAGGCATTCTTTGCTATTTTATTTAGCAAGTCTCTCAGCTACTCCAGTAATTGGTGGCTACAATTTATACTGTAATTATAAAAATAACTTGTATGCGGTCGAGCGTGATATTATCGCCATCCCATTCACAGCAATCATTGGCACGCTAGTCATGTCGCTGCTAGTTCTAATGCTGCAGCGGCCTTATCGATTGGGAAAGTTAAGCAATGTGCCTCGCACCCTCCTTGCAAAAACCTTAAGTATCCTCGCTACAATCGTAACGGCAGTCTTATTGCTTTATAACCTGATCTACTGGTTCCATCCAAAACACTTTCCAACTTTCTTTATGTTTTTAATGGTTTCCTATTTTTATATCTGTTATCAGCTACAGCTTTATGGAACTAAAAGTACGACCCCTAATTGCTAGAATTTCAGGATGCTGCAGCAAGGCGAAATTGAGGAGCTTGCTCCCGCTTGAGTGCGCAGCACTCACAAAAAACCACCGCCAATACCAACACCCAACTCCCTGTGGCGAGGGGATTCATCCCCGCTGGGCTGCAAAGCAGCCCAAATCCCCCGTCATCAACGTATTGACATATCGAAAAATCTCGATATCCTCGCCACACATGGACCTACTCGAAATCTTCAAAGCCCTCTCGAACCCGACACGTCTCCAAATCCTGAAAGGTTTGAAGGATCCGGCAAAGAACTTTCCCCCGCAGGATGAGGGTGACGTTCACACGGTCGGCGTCTGCGTCAGCAGTATCCAGGAAGGGATCGGGCTGTCGCAGTCAACGGTGTCCGGTTATCTGGCGACGCTGCAACGGGTGGGCCTGGTGGAAGTCCGGCGCATCGGCCAGTGGACCTATTACAAACGCAATGAAGCAACCATCCGTGCTCTGGCCGAGATCATCGGGAAAGACCTGTAGCATTTTTTTACCGCAGTATATCGAGATATCTCGATATCCCTTTTTCTAGATGCGAGGATTTACCATGAAAGCGATGATTCTGAAATCATTTGGCGGTCCTGAATCGTTCGAACTGCGCGACGTGCCCAAGCCCGTGCCGCAAGCGGGACAGGTCCTGGTGCGGGTGTACGCTACTTCCATCAACCCGCTGGATTACCAGGTTCGACGCGGTGACTATCCTGACCTGGTGCCACTGCCGGCTATCACCGGCCACGACGTTTCCGGCGTGGTCGAAGCCGTTGGGCCGGGTGTGACCTCCTTCGCGCCTGGAGACGAAGTCTGGTACACCCCGCAGATATTTGACGGGCAAGGCAGCTATGCCGAGTACCACGTCGCGGCCGAAAGCATTGTCGGGAAGAAGCCGCCGGAGCTGAGCCATCTTGAGGCCGCCAGCCTGACCCTGGTGGGCGGGACGGTGTGGGAGGCATTGGTGGTGCGCGCGGCGCTCAGGGTCGGTGAGAGCATCCTTGTCCACGGCGGCGCCGGAGGCGTCGGGCATGTCGCGATCCAGGTGGCAAAAGCCATGGGCGCCCTGGTATTCACCACCGTGCGCGAGGCGAACGCTGAGTTCGCCCGCAGCTTGGGGGCCGACGTGATCATCGACTACGAGAAAGAAGACTATGTCGACGCCATCATTCGGGAAACCGCTGGCCATGGCGTTGATGTCGTGTTCGACACCATCGGCGGCAACACCCTGTCGCGCAGCCCCGACGCGCTCGCTCAACTGGGCCGCGTCGTCTCGATCGTCGACATCGCCCAGCCACAAAACCTGGTCCAGGCCTGGGGCAAAAACGCCAGTTATCACTTCGTGTTCACCCGGCAAAACCGCGGCAAGCTCGATGAGTTGAGCGCACTGATCGCCCGCGGTCAGCTGCGCCCACACGTCGGCGCCGTCTACTCGCTCGCTGACATTCCCCTGGCCCATGCCCGACTGGAAAGTCCCAACAACGGCCTGCGAGGCAAAATCGCGATTGCCGTCGAGCCGTCGCTCATTCCATAACTGCGCAGACAATTCAGAGGTGCATCATGGTTTATGAAATCGCTGTGCTCCCCGTTCACAAAGAACGTATCGAAACGTTCCGAAGTGCATTTGCCGAAGTCGCCCCATTGCTCACCCGCGCCAAGGGCTACGGCGGCCACATGCTGGCGCAAGGGATCGAAACCCCCGAGCAATTCAACCTGATCGTGCGATGGCAATCACTGGAAGACCACACCCCAGGCTTCGAAGCGAGTGAAGATCATCGGCTGTTCATGCTGGGGTTGGAGGATTATTTCTCGGAGGAACCGAAGGTCTACCATGTCGAGGGCGCGGCTTTCGAGACCAACGCGAGCGCCGCAGGAGCCTCGTGGCCTTAAAGCAAACACCCCGTGGCGAGGGAGCTTGCTCCCGCTTGGGTGCCAAGCGCCCACAAAAAAGTCATACGGACACCGGCTTGGCAAAGTGCGGCGACTGCCCGAACGACTCAATCAAAAGTTCTGCGAGCGCATGGATCTTCCGAGCCGGATGCTGTCCCGGCGGGCGGACCACATAGGCCCCTGCCGGAGGCGGTGGATACCGGGTCATGATGGGCACCAGCGCCCCTGACTTCAGGCCTTCATAGGTCAGGCAATCCGGCAGATAGGCAACCCCCAACCCGGCGACGGCGGCGGCGACCAGCGCGACGCCGTTGTCAGCCTTGAAGCGTCCGTGCGGGCGAACCGTCACCACTTTGTCGCCCTCCATGAACTGCCAGGATTCGGTGCTCTGCATGAGCGCCTCGTGTGCGGACAATTCCTCAGGCGATTCAGGTGCGCCATGGGCCTCTACATAGCCAGGACTGGCGACGAGCTTCGTATAGATCGGGCCGATACCCCTGGCAATCAGGTTCGAATCCGGCAGATAGCCCACACGTATCGCGCAATCGAAACCTTCGGCGATCAGATCGACGAAGCGATCGCTGTAGCAGGTCTGGATATGCAGCAAGGGATGGCGGCGGGCCATTTCCGCCAGCATCGGCGCAAAATGAGTCGGTCCAAAAGACAGCGGGGCGGCAATGCGTAACCGACCGCGAAGGGGACCTGCGGGCAGCAGCGTTTCCTTTGCTATGTCGATCTCAGCGCAGACCCTGGCCGCATGCTCGCGAAAAGCGGTGCCAGCCTCGGTGAGGGCGGCCCCGCGAGTCGTTCGCGCCAATAACTGGATACCCAGCTCCGCCTCCAGCCGCACCAGCCTGCGGCTGACGATCGATTTGGAGACGCCCAGCCGCAGCGCCGCCGACGAAATACCCCCGGCATCGGCGACCTCTACAAAGGTTTGCAGCGCTTCGATATCCAAATCAGCGTTCCCCATTCTGCAACACAGAAACCCTCGGGATGCTACTACTGAGTCGAGTAGCGCAACAGCACAATCCTGCTTCCTGGCGACTTCGCCGTAGAGGCCGCGTCGTCCGGAAAGTGAGCACCCTCAACGCAATGACGACTTCAACAGGCCCGCCCTCCATCGAGCGAGCCCTCTAACCGTCTCATGCGCAAACGACAACTAGAAGCAGGAGCAGCACATGACTAGCGAGGCAATCCGCAACCCCTTGACCGACCACCTCTTGTCGCCCGAAAACTCGGCGCTGATCATCATCGACTACCAGCCCATCCAAGTGTCCTCGATCCGCTCGATGCCGCGTGACGAACTGGTGTTCAACATCACGAGCGTGGCCAAGGCGGCCATCAACTACAACCTTCCGATCATTCATTCGACGGTCAACGTCGCTACCGGTCGCAACAAACCGCCGATCGAGCAACTGCAGAACGTCTTGGGGCATCTGCCCACCTACGACCGAACCTCGATCAACAGTTGGGAAGATGTCGAATTCAAACAGGCAGTCAAAGCCACCGGTCGCCGCAAACTGATCATGACCGCGCTCTGGACCGAAGCGTGCCTGACCTTTCCGGTACTCGATGCCATCCAGGAGGGTTATGAAGTCTACGTGCCGGTCGATGCCGTCGGAGGCACCTCCGTTGCTGCGCACGAGGCCGCATTACGGCGAATCGAACAAGCGGGCGCCAAACTGATCAGCCGCGTGCAGATGTATTGCGAACTCCAACGCGATTGGGCGCGGGAATCGACTGTTCCGGGGTTTATGGGCGTGTTTGAAAACGCTGATGGTTTCAATGCTGAAAAGACCCTGTAAGCATCAATCAAGCGATCTCTGACCGATGAGGTGAAAAGGGTGAGGCCTCTGAAACAGGCCTCACCTTTTTCACGCCCGACAACTCGAACCCCGTGGCGAGGGAGCTTGCTCCCGCTTGAGTGCGAAGCACTCATAAAAACCCATCAAGCGCCGCCCCCCTTGTGGCGAGAGAACTCATCCCGCTAGCGGCCAGCTCACATCCGATGATGCTCCACCAGGAAATCCACAAACACCCGCACCCGCGCCGGCATCGCCGCACCGCCCACGAACACGGCATGGATCGGCTCACGGTCACCGGGGTTCCAGGTATCCAGTAGCGATACCAGATCGCCGCGCTGTAAGTCCTCGGCCACGCTGAACTCACCGATACGAGCAATGCCGGCGCCCACCCGAGCCAGTTGCGCCAAGGCCTCGCCACTGCTGCATTCGATGTTGCCGCTGACCTTCAAGGAAAACTCTTTCCCGTTGCGGATGAACGGCCAGTTGGGTTCGGCACGGCGGAAGTTGAAGCGCAGGCAGTTGTGGCTCAGCAACTCCTCCGGCTCCTGGGGTGTGCCGTAGCGCTCCAGGTAGTGTGGCGAGGCCACCACCACCTGGCCGGTTTCGCCGATCTTGCGTGCAGTCAGCGGGCTGTCGGGCAGATGGCCGAAGCGCACCGCCACGTCGGCCTGACCGCCGAGAATATCGACCACTTCATCCCCCAGGCTGAGATCGATAACGATATTCGGGTAGCGGGCGCTGAACGCCGCCACCAGCGGAACGATGGTCTGCCGCCCGTGGCCGAGCGCCGCACTGACCCGCAGACGCCCCTTGGGCACGCCCTGGTCGGCGATGGCTTCTTCAACCTCGGCCATGTCAGCCAGGATCCGCCGTGCGGCGCGCAGGTAAGCCTCGCCTTCGATGGTGAAGGTGATCGCCCGGGTGGTGCGCAGCAGTAGGCGAGTGCCAAGCCGTTGCTCGGTGCGCGCAATGATCCGGCTGACCGCCGAGGGCGTCAGCCCCAACGCCCGCGCGGCCGCCGAGAGGCTGCCTTCCTGCGCCACCGTGGCGAACACCGTCATTTCACCTGACCGGCCATGAAAGTCCATTTGTGCTCCGTACGCATAAGTGTTTGTAGAAAAACCGATCTACCGCCAGAAAATTCAAGATCGTAGCATCTACGGCACAGATAAGGAGACTTCCATGCAGATCAATCCTCCCCTCATTGCACTCGCTATCGGTGCCTTTGGCATCGGCGTCACCGAGTTCGCCCCCATGGGCATGTTGCCTGGCATTGCGGCGGATCTCGGCGTTTCCATTCCGGCGGCCGGCCTGCTCGTCAGTGCCTACGCCATGGGCGTGCTGCTGGGCGCGCCGCTGATGACCCTGGCTACCGGCAGAGTTCCCCGCCGCTATTTGCTGATTGGGCTCATGGCCATTTTTACTCTGGGTAACCTGATGTCGGCTCTGGCGACCGATTACTACAGCCTACTGGCGGCCAGGGTGGTGACCTCGCTGAACCACGGTGCATTCTTTGGCGTCGGCTCCATCGTCGCCGCCAGCGTGGTCGCCCCGGAAAAACGCGCAGGCGCAGTCGCCGCCATGTTCATGGGCCTGACCCTGGCGACGATCGGCGGCGTGCCGCTGGCCGCCTGGTTTGGCGATCTGTTCGGCTGGCGCACGGCCTTCTGGGGAATCACCGGCCTCGGCGTATTGGCCATGGCCGCATTGTGGTTCGCCCTGCCCGATGTAGCCCTCCCGAAAAGCGGCGGCGCAGCGGCCGAAATCCGCGTGCTCGGCCGAGGCCCGGTACTGGCCGCGTTGGCCCTCACCGTGGTTGGCTCGGGCGCGATGTTCACCGTCTTCACCTACATTGCGCCGATCCTGAGCAGCGAAACCCACGCATCCACCCCCTTCATCACGGCCATGCTGGTGCTGTTTGGCGTGGGGCTGACACTGGGCAACATGTGGGGCGGCAGGGCGGCGGATCGTTCGATAGACCGCACCTTGATCGCTTCCCTGAGCGTGTTGATCGTCGTCCTGCTGGCGTTCACCGTTCTGATGCGCTGGTCGCTGCCGACCAGTGTGGCCATCCTGGTCTGGGGCATCGCCAGCTTCGCCCTGGTGCCGCCCTTGCAGATGCGCGTGATGGAAGCCGCCAAGGACGCCCCCAACCTGGCCTCGGCGGTCAATATCGGCGCCTTCAATTTCGGCAACGCCATCGGCGCCGCCTTGGGTGGCGCGGTGATCAACGCCGGGCTGGGCTACCCGGCGATCCCCCTGGCCGGAGCGGCGATGGCGGGGCTTGGGTTGCTGATGGTGCTGGGTTTTGCCTGGCGTTCCAGAGGGGTGGAGGCTTCGGTGGTGTGAAAGGGAAGGGGGCGGGTTTATTGACTGAAGGTAAATCTGTTTCATCAGGGCCAAAAAAAAATGGGCTCGCTTGCCGGTCGAGATAAACCGGCACGCAGCGGGTGATGAAACCCACGAACAAAAGCTACCTGAGCCCCCGCCAGCGGCTCGAACCCCCGTGGCGAGGGAGCTTGCTCCCGCTTGAGTGCGAAGCGCTCATCTCCCCGGCGACGCTTCACTGCACCGACAGACTGCGCACCAAAGAACGGGTGGCGTCGATATGCCACAGCCTGCCCTGATGGTCGAACAGCACCCATTCATTACCCACGCAACGTAGTTGCGCATGATGCAGTGGCCAGTCCAGGACAGCACATGACCGGTGGCTCTGGCGATGGATGAAGTGCCAACGGGCGTCGCTGTCGCCGGTTGCGTAGCAGACCACCAGCCACTGCTCGAACGAGTAGATGTGCAACGGATCGGCAGATTCCTCAATCAGGTCCGGCAACGGATAGCGCTTGCTCGTGCCGCCCTCGTACGCCCTCAGCATGGGATCGCTGCCGGCTTCATGTTCGACCCAGAACTCAGTGGTCCGGCCGGCCGCGTTATACACCTGCCAGCTGTGCTCCTCACGCCGGGTGGGCATGGTTTCGCGACTGAGCAATCGGCGGTCGGGCAGGCGGTAATGCCAGAGCTGAATATCCTGGGGGGTGTCCAGCAGTACGGACTCGTTGCGCTCGTCATCCCGAAGGAAGGCAACCCGCCCGGGCAGGTCGCCGACGTGCCAGAGTGTTTCGAACCGGCGATCCACGTCCACGACGCGCAATTGCGAGCCTCGACCGATGGTCCAGGCCGTGCCGTCGAAATTCTTGGCAAAGGCTTCCAGCATCAGCACTCCCAGATCATTGGCGCTGCGATTGACCAGGTCCAGTTTGCAGATGCGCCAGACGTCGCCGCGACGCGCCAGTGCCAACGCGACCTGTCGGCTGTGGCCCAGCACGATGGTCTGAGTGGGCACCGGAAAGTGAAAGGCCGTCTTGCCGCTAGCCTCGACCACTAATGTGCCAGCTTCGCCCAGTGCCAGGAGGTAGCGTCCGTCGGTCAAGGGCACGGCATCGCAGAGCGTCCGGTTGCCGCTTTCTGGCGCCGCGAACGACAAGGGCGCGCTGACCCGATCAAGGCTCTGGTCGAGGACTTTGTTGCGGGGTAGGGCGCTGCCGGGCAGGTCTGCTTGAAGCAGTTTGTCCTTGCTCATTTTCACCAGCGCTTGCAGCTGGTTCTGGGTGAGATGTGCCTGTGGCCCGGCTTGATCACAGATCATCGCCCGCACGGTCGCGGCAGCCAGCCAGGCCAGCGCGGGGCTGTGGGCCTTATGTGCCAGCAGCGCCTGGGCGAGGGTGGCGCGTTCCATGACCCGCTCGGGGTCGCTGCGCAGTTTTTCGACCCAGTTTTCGTAGGTGGATAGGGTGTCGGGCAGCAGGATCGCCCGCTTTACCAGCGCGCCGATGGCCAGGCTACCTCCAGCGGACTCGGCGGCCAGCAGCCATTGTGTAGCGCGTTCGCGCTCTGTCGGCAGGCTCCAGATCACGTCCACCGCCTGCAACCACAGACCTCTTTCAGTCAGGGCCTGCGCCCACTCCAGGCGCAGACGCGCAGCGGCATCTGGCCACTTCCTTTCGAGCATGAGGACGGCATCGGCGAATGCGTTGTCGCGCCGCGCTACTTGCAACGCTCGCTGCCAATCCCCTGCCAGGCACAGCAAGCGCACGATGGTCGAGGTGGGCATGTCCCAGGCCAGCGCAAGGTCGGCCGCCTGTTGATAGCGCTGGTGCTTTTCCAGATAGTCGAGCGCTTCCTGGCGCGCCCTCAACAGTTCGGCCAGGACAAACACGGCTTCTTCGATACGCCCTTCGCGATCCAGTCGCTCGAAGGATTGCCGGTAGACCTGCTTGAGGTGGGTTTGTAGATCTGCCTCGAACAGCATGCTGGTGCCAGGCCCTGAACGTTGGGTGAGCGTCAGATCCTGGCGCCTGTTGGGCGTGCCGAAAGCCTGACCTGCATTGGCTTGGTCGCCGTCCAGCGGGATGGCATGGCGCAGTGCTTCTTCCAGGTCGCCGTTTTCGAACATTTCCAACATGCGCTGCATGTAAGCGGCTTGACGCTTTCCGTAGAGCGCTGACAGGCGCGAGTTCTGGGTCAGGCGCGTCAGCCAGCGCCGCCATCTGGCCGGGCCTCGCGGCTGATTCGACGCCCGTGGCGGCACGGCCGGCTTCGATGGTTGGGCAGCACTGGCAGCGTTGGCGGTAGTGGCGGGGGGCGTGTGGCTTGCTGCCGAATGGGTGCCGTTGCGCCGCATCCAGGCACGAACTGCCATCAGTACCAGGGTGAAGAGTGCCGTGCCGATTATCATCCAGACCAAGAAACTGCCCAGGTCGAACGTGGAGGGATCCACAGAGCGTGGCGGCTTGGCTGTTTCAGCAGTACGGGTAGCGGCTGGTAACTGCGGGCCGTTGAGGAAAAGCATTTGGTAAAGGCCAATACCCACTGCCAATGCAATGAGACCTAGCAGGAAGTGTTGCAACGAGCCGGTACTCTGTCGATTGTTCGCAGGGCTGTGACGCGCCGCAGGTGCGCCCGGGGTGGCGGCCTGACGCTGGCGCTCCAACAGGGCTTGCATCACCCCCTCGCGCTCGGGGCTGACCGGCGCAAGCGAGTCCCCCAGGATTTCCCGTATGTCAGTCTGTACTGCCAGCGGATCGGCTAACGGTTCTGGCAAGACGTCCTGGCAGTCGTAAGTGTCGAGCAAGGCGTACTGGCTGACGTCGATCCATTGGCTGGGGGCCAGCGTCGTGGCGTCGTTCAAGTGAAGTGCATTGACCTGCGTGCCGCGTACCAGCCAGACGTCGGCGTGGGCCAGGCGCTGCATTTCTTCAGGATTCAGCCGTGCTGAGCAAAGCGCTCGGCCCTGGCGGATCAGTGGCCAGCCAGCGAGCCCTTCACACAGCATGGCGTGAGCCTTGGGAAAGCGCAGCAGGTCGCCGTCGGCAAAGCGATAAGCCTTGGCGTCGGTTTGCCAGTGGGCAAGAATCAGCCGTGCCCGCTCCTGCTCGCTGAAGCGCTCGACGGGGAACCACAGCGCCTCGATCGGTTGATAGCCGCTCAGTGCCGGACGGCGAATCATGACTGCATCAAGACCGGGCATGGGCATCGTCCTCCGACTGCGTTTGTGCCTGATTGCACATGACCTGCAACACCCGGCGCTCATCCCGGACCGAATACACCACCAATTCCCGAGCCTTGGTCAGTGCGGCGACCAGCCCGCTCATCGGACAAAAGCTGATTCTGGCTATGGCCTCGTTGGTGGTGAACAGCACATGTTGTTCACCCCGGCAGTACAGGGCGACGGTCTGCTGGTTGGGGCCGAGCAGGACCATGGAAAGCTCTTCGTCCTCTGCGATCAGCAATCCCAGGCCTTTCCAGCCGGGTGCCAGGTCGACCTGGCTGGCCTGAAGGTCAGGGGCCACCAGTTGCCACTGCTGCTGCCCGTCGACCAGGCGCATCCACGCGCAACCGTGGAAAACCTTGGTCCAGTGTGTACTTGCCGGGAACAGTACCTGCTCGACGTCGCCGTCCTTCGCCGTTCCAACCACCTGGCCCGGGGACTGACTGATCCAGGGGTTGAGCCGGTGGACATACAGTCGACCGGCATCGTGGCGCAGATAGGCCAGCATGCTGCGATCGACCTGCGCCATGCCCACCACCTTGTCGGCCGTCGAGTGGGTAACACCCGGCTGGTGAGGGGTGGGCAGCTTGCCGTTGTCGACCACCCAAAAGGCCAGATGACCCTGGCTGTCGAGCAGGAAAACCCTGCCGTAGGTACCGTTGTACAACCACGCCACGGGCAGCAGCGTGGCTGTGCCTGCGGGCAATTGCAGCTGTTCTCGTTCAGGCCGTGCGACAGGTTTGAGGCCGTTCATGTTCCAAAAGACCAGTTGCTCGTCCATGCTCAGGATCGCGCCGGGCATGCGGCCCGGAAAGATGATCGCCAGCGGCGTGCTGCGGTTGTTCCAGAGGGTGCGGCGAACATCGAGCGGTTTTTTCTGCCGGGGAGCCGGAAGCTTGATCACCACAAGCCCGGGCTCGTCGAGCAGTTTCAAGGCGACATGGATGCCGCTGCTGGCAATGATCGGGGCCAGCGTCAGCGCCACCCTTGGAATAAGGGCCTTGACCGCAGTGCGAGCCATTTGCCGTGCGACATCGAACTCACCCTTGATCAATTGCAAGGCCAGTCGCTGGTCGGGGTTGGGCAGGGCAACTTGGCGGGTCGCCCCGTCCTGCAGCGCGAACAACAGGCTGCGGCCATCAAGGCTGGGCTGTATCTGGACTCGATGGGTGCAGGAGCGGGCATCGGTAGCGGGCAGGCGTTGGCCGACGATCCAGCGTTCGCCGCTGTCGTACTCCTGCTCCGATAGCCAGGCGCGCCAAGCCTGCCAGTGTTCATCGCTGACCGTCTGATAAGAGCGGGCGTCGAGCAGTTGCTTCAGATGTGCAGCACCCGTGAACTCATGCAATTGTGGTGCGTTCTGCAGGACACCCCAGCGCAGTTCGGCGCCGGCTTCGCTGGCACGGCGGGCCAGCAGGATCAGCAGCGCCAGGTGCACCAGACGTGGACCGCCCAGTTGCAGTGGGCCGGCGTCGAACAGCACCACGATCATGCGGTTGGCCTGATGAGCACGGTATTGCGGCGCCAGGAACAGATGCTCGCCTACCGCCGCCCTGCGCAGGAATTCGTCAGGCAGCTCGTCAGCCAGCAACCACTCGCTGGTCAGCAGTCTTTCATAGGGACCACGGCGTTGCAGATCGCCAAGGCCGTCAGGCTCGGGCATGCCGCCCTGCTGCATGCCGCGCAGTGGGCCCAGCAGCGGATTGAGACGGGCGAACAGGTCCGCCAGCAAGGGCAGCTGTTCGGGGGGAAACCAGTGCAGCCAGTCTCGCCAGGGTTGCAGGGATTGAGGTAATTGCATCAGCGACCTGCCCACCCATCAAGAATACGTTGCAGATGCGGGGCCGTGACGGGCAGGCATCGGTCGAGCGGGACCACTGCCCTGGGGGCATGCCACAGCAGCAACGGCGCACGCGCAAATCTGCCGAGCAGCGCTTGGCCCATCAGGTCCAGTGGAGCGTCGGGTTCCCAACTGGTGGGTAGCCAGAGGCCAGGTGCGGCGGGCTCGGTGCAGGCGTAATCGACACCTTCGACCCACGGCAGGTCATCGGCACTGCCCGTGACGATCAACACGTCACGGTTGGCAGTGGCTTGCAGGCGCGCGGTCTGCTCTTCGGGCATGCGCAGCAACCGTGTGTGCAGGCGCGCCGCGACGTCGCCCCAGGCTACGGCCGCCTGTGCCTGACCGGGCTCGGGCCGCACTCGCCAGCCCCAATCGATGGCAGTGGCGACGACCATGTTCGTCATGCCTGGGTTGTCAGCAGATGGGCCACTTTTCCGCGCGCTTCATGCAGGCGCGGGGGGATGGTCTGGCTGTTGAAGTTGGCATCGATTTCCCGCAGCAGCGCCTCCAGCAGCGGGCTGGCGGGCGGTTCGCTGCGCGCCAGGTAATCCTCGGCTGTTTCAAGCAGACGATGCAGGCGAGCCATCGGTTGCAGCGTCGCTTCCTCGACAGCGCTGAACAAATGGCTGTTGCTGCACTGGGCTAAAAGATCCTGCAACACCTCGCGACCGTGTTGCTGGATCTCTCGGGTCGGCAGCACATAAAGCAGCGGCCAGAGGTCGGCTTCGGTGGCTTGCAGATGTCCGCGCAACAACGTCGCCGCCGCGATCAGGCGCTGGGATTTAACGATACGTCGGTCAGATAGCTGTATCCCGGCCTCGCGCAACCGGCGGATGGCCTGGGCCAGCGCTGGGCGCACCAATGACAAATCGACGTCCTTGAGCGCGTGGCCCAGCGTGTCGAGCTGAGTCAGCCCCAGCAGTTGAGGAACCGGGCGCTGTTCCGACTGCCAACCGCCGGCCAGCATCGCTTCGAGCTGGTTGTCGGGGACTGCGTCCACGAACAGATGCAGTAGAAAGCGGTCGCCGAAGGCCGCCAGCGACTCGTCGTCAGGCAAGCCGTTCGCCGCGGCGACACAGACGCGCAAAGGGCACTGGACCTGGGTGTGGCCACGGCGGAAACGTCGTTCGTTGAGCACACCAAGCAAGGTGTTGAGGATGGCCGTCGAGCCGAGGAACACTTCGTCAAGGAACACGATGTCGGCTTCCGGCAGCATGCCGCTGATGTCGGTTTCCACCGTGCCTTCGCGCAGCTTCTTCAGGTCGACCGTGCCAAACAACTCCGAAGGCTCAGTGAAACGCCCCAACAGATACTCGAAATAACGACCGCCCATGGACTGCGCGACTCGCCGCACCACAGCACTCTTTGCCGTGCCGGGCGGCCCCACCACCAGAATGTGTTCCTGAGCGACAGCCGCCAGTACGATCAACTCGGCCAACTGCTCACGGCCGACCAGGCCCTCAGTAGCGGCGCGGACGGCGTGACGGATCTGACTGGCAGCGAGATCGAGCGAAGCGGACATAGGGCATCTTCCTTGAATCTGGAGGGGCACATCTTGCCTGAAGGAGAGGGTTAACTGGCAAGTTCATCGGCGTGCGAGGCGTAAGCTTGAGGCGGTGTGCTCCCTTGCCTCGTCACTCATGGCCTCACGCGTCCATGCACTTTGCCTAACAAAGGTGAAATGATTTGAATCCAATACGCTCGTTGTAGAGAATCGCCACCTTTACCTCGAAAGGATACGAGCGATGAAGTTCGAAGGGACTTTCCAATACATGGGCAATCACGGGATCGTCTTCAATGTCTCGCAGATCACCCTCACCGACAGCGAACGCTGACGCCTGCGCGAGCTGCATTTTGGCGAAGCGAAAAGCGCCCACTATGAGGTCAACAGCAAGGTCGTCGAGGTATACGACAAGATGCAGGCCAAGAATCTGCCTTGCGTGATGATGATCGGGATCTCCAAGCCGCTGACCCGGCAACAGGGTGATGCCCTCAATGCCCAACGCACCACGATCGCCAACCTTGCTGCCTCTGCCTTCGCTGCCGCCGCCAAGGCTGTGGCCCCCTCCTCCGTGGCGGCAACTGTGGGGCCGGTGTACGCAGATATGCCAATGAAATCCTACCCACCTACCATGCGGGCGACGTACTGGTCAGCATCGAGGCACAGGTCAACGGCGGTATCGGCCCGCAACGCACCCTCTCGACGTTAATCATCAAGACCCGACTGGAGACGTGCATGTCCGACATTACTCAATTGGTCATTGCCTTGCTGGTGTCCTTTCTGCTCGATCAATTCCTCAACCGTATCTGCTGCGCAAGTGGCTGGGAGTGGTTTTGGTGGCGGCGGGGGCGGTTGGCTGCGTTGTTGCCGGTCGGACCCGCTTGTTGGGGTTTGATCTAGGATTGCTGTCGGTTTTTGCCGTGGCGATTGGAATGGGGTTGTTCATGAGGCGGCGGCGGTTTGAGTCGGTTGACTGAAGAGAGAAGGGGGCAGATTGGATATCGGAAAATAAATCGATCCTCTTATCCCAACGATTGGCTCTATCGCTGTTAGATTTCATTGAGCCTAGGTTACGCGATGCGCAGCCGCCCGCTCGTTGTATCTCCTGATGACTCACTAGGCTACGTGGGCATAGCAAGTTGTTGACTATATGGTGGCGATATGATATCAAGTTTCTTCTTGGGCGCGGGGACCGGCTTAACTTACCACTAACTATATGCGATGGCCAATGTAAGAGCAGCTTGCCTTATCGTGCTTAATGATGTTGTTGTCGTATGTAAGTCACCCCGAAGTTTGGAAATTCGATTGTAGTTATTTGTAATAGTAAATTTTTACTAATTTATCTAGGTCACCTTTTCCTCTACAGAATAATAAAGAACTTGTAGGTAAACATGAGAAAAATCGTACGTCTCCTATCCGCCTTAAGCATTGCGGTTCAAATATCAGGTTGCTCGCAAAAAATTGTTGCGCCAGGGACGGAAACACTTACAAATCAAGAATGTGCCTACTTTAAGCCGGATGACAACTGGTTTTTTGCCAACCTGTCAACAACCCTAAGCGCAGTGTACCCAAGTACGGGGCGGCCTGTGGCAGAACCACGTCCTTTCGTGGAATACAGTCAGATAAAAGTCACTCCTGGAACATATGGAGTTCTACTAAGAGTCGAATCCGGGCGTTCCATAGCCTTCCCGGCACTTAGAGTCGTAGCCAAACCTGGTAAGACCTATCTCTTCACGGCCAGATCCGTAATGGATGGAGCCGCCGTAAAAGCTGAATATAAAGAAATAGACACCATTGAATAAATTCAAGGAGGTAATTGTGAGAGTAGATTTATTATTTCCTTGTGTGGTGTTGTTGGTTGGGATGACAGGATGTGTTGCTCACAACATCCCATTAATCGAAGATAGCAGCACCACCTCCACTAAGATTCGTTTTGTTTCACCGCCCGAGATGGGTGGGCTTAACTTATATCCAGAGACAGACTGCAACAACGGCGCACTGGTAGTTTTTGATAACCCCATCGACAATTTCACACGGTCACTACGCGGGCATACCCCAAAAAGAGTAGGAATGATTGGATCTCCAGATCCCGCTTCGTGGGAAGCAGCAGAATACTCATTCAAAGGTGGGCAGACTATCAACATAGGTGTTACCCCCTTCCCTGGACACTGTCTTAGCGGTATAAGCTTCCCCACTGAATCCGAATCGCAATATGAGGTTGTTCTAGTGAGCAATACATCGACCGGATGCAAATTTAAGATTAGCAAGTTAACCATGCTTAATAATTCCCCGCATCGGGGGCCCGTTAAGGGTGTAGCTCCACTGATTTGTAAAGAGCCGAACCACCCGGTCTCCTTACAAACGGCATCTTTACCTTCCGAATCGGAAGCGGTACGTGCCGCCAGGCAGCGACTTCAGGAAGATATTGAGGGTGTCAAAGCCCTTGTTGTGGCGGGGTGCTCAGAAAAGCTGCACATCTCAAGCGTGGAACGTCCTGAGGATATGGCTGCGACTTTGAAGTGTACGAATGACCAGATAAAGGTCATCGGCGAGGAAACGCTGGCCCGCTTAAAAGCTAAAGAACTAGCTAACAACGAAGCGGGTCAATTTATGCTTAATCAATCAGTGAGCTTTCTAAAGGCCAACAGCGAGACGGCGAGAGTTCGTGACTCCGCAGAGCTTATTAAAATTGCGGTAGAGAGCAGGAATAGACTACTGCTTATTTCCGAGCCTAAGTAAACGCTGTCTTGCGTTCGCGTCCTGATGGCGGGGCGAAATTTGCCGTGTTGGTTTTTCGCTCGGAAAAAGGGTTATTGGTAGATTGTTCCCAGCTTCTATGCTGGATTATTCAACTCCACTAAGCAGGCGGCATGAATCGCATCTCTTTCGTAGCGTTACGAAGGACCGCTTTTAGGGGGAGCAGTTACCACGGCGGACTATTTTTGGCCGTTTGCAGCCTATCGCAAGGAGAGACAGCGGTGGAATATGTGGGAAAAGAAGATGAAATATTTTATAGCGTATTCGTCCCCTTTTTCCACGTCCCATCCCCAATAACGTTTCTCATCCCATACTCGGCGCGTCCCGATTCAACCTCGGCACTCCACAATCCTGAGCCAGGGCCAGCGAGCCTGGTAACTCTTCGCCTTCTGATCGAACAGATCTGGCTTGGGGTTCTTCGGATTGATACGTAGCAGCCCTTGCTCGGTGTCGGCCAAGCCGTTGGGCGCATAGACTTCGCCCGTTTCAACCTCCAAGCCAATGCAGGTACCGGCAATCAGGTAGCGATCAACCCCGTCTTTGGCCGAGTGAAGTTGGGGATAGTCCGTGCCAAACCGCTGGCTGTACCACAGGTGAACGCGAGCCTGATTCTTGATCTCAATATCCACTTCAAGGTCCTGGAAGAGATGCTGAGCAGATTTGATGACCTCATTCTCTGCCTCCCAAGACAGATCATCGTCGAAGTAAAAAACGTCGTAATCCTTCACCCCCCAGTCTGGCGGCAGGCGTGACTGATGATTCCAGACGGCTTGGAACAGGCAGCCAGCCGTGAGCATGCATTGGTTCAAACCGAGTGAAGGTAAGCGCGAGATGATTTCGGCGTTTATTGGATTGGTCATTGCTATCCTGACCAACCTGTCGACAGTCAATGTCATTTTTATCCTTTGGAATTGCTCCGCTCCAGCGACCGACAATACATCATAGCTTTGCAGGATTGCGCCAAGGACAGCGGAACGGCACGTCACATCGGCTTTCGGTCCGAAGTGATTACCCAACCTTGTCGGCACCCAATCAGGCCTCCTGCCGGCTGCTGCAACCCCACGTTCAAGGACCGAATCCATGCCCCCATCCCCCACCCAACTCCTCTTCCTCCCCGGCGCCTCAGGCAACACCCAATTCTGGCATCCAGTCGCCGAACGCCTGACCCACCCCGCACAGCAACGCCATATCGGCTGGCCCGGCTTTGGCGACACGCCACCCGCGCCTGACATCACCGGCATGCAAGATCTGGCAACCCGCGTGCTGGCCGAAATCGACCGGCCCACCGCGCTGGTGGCGCAATCCATGGGCGGTATCGTCGCGGTGCTTGTGGCGCTTGAACGTCCGGAGCTGATCACCCATCTGACGCTGACCGTCACCTCCGGCGGGGTGGATATGTCCGATCTGGACGCACAGGACTGGCGCCCGGAATTTTCCGCCGCCAACCCGACTCTGCCGAGGTGGTTTCTCGACGACCACACCGACCTCACGCTGCGGCTGGCCGAGTTGCGCATGCCGGTCCTGCTGCTGTGGGGCGATGCGGATCCGATCAGCCCCGTTCGCGTCGGTCAGCGTCTTGCTCAACGGTTACCCCACGCGCAGCTGCATGTTTTCCCCGGCGCCGACCACAGCCTGGGTTTTACTCACGCAGATGAAGTGGCGAGGTTGATCGACAGGCATCTGGCCCGTGGCTGAGCGGCAATAGATCCGCCTCTTCCTAACGGTATATTCTGGATACCAGCGACGAATAGAAAGCCGAAGGTCGCCTTGGTACTTCAGAGGAAACCGCAATGCTCGAAATCGAACCCCTATGTTTTTCATCGGCATGCCCTAGCCGCGCTCTCTTCGAGCAGATCTCTGACAAGTGGTCGATGATGGTGTTAGTCGTCCTGGACGATGGCCCGCAGCGTTTCAATGCAATCAGGCGCAGGCTGGAGGGCGTGACCCAGAAGGCTCTGACACAGTGCTTACGCCGTCTCGAACGCAATGGCCTGGTGTCGCGCCAGGTGATATCGCTCTCGCCAGTGGCGGTGCAATACCAGATCACCGCGCTTGGCCGCACGTTGCAACAGCCCCTGAGCCAACTCCATGAGTGGACACTGGTAAAACTGTCCGAAGTTGAAGCCGCCAGGGAAAAATTCGATCAGGCCAAAGACGTGTCAGAGCTTGCGATCGAGTCGTTTTCCCAGCCGGGTTGATCGGATCGGCTCGGCGCAAGTAACCAGCCCTATCTTGATCCGCTGAACGACAGGTATTGCGCCTGTCGTTTGAGGTATCCGGCCGGAAACCAGGTTTCCTCAGGCCTACCAACGCGACTCAAGGTGCCTAATTGACGCTAGATTTATTCGGTATACCGTGATCGCGTCAGCACTTCGGTGCGCCCATCAATATTCCCGAAAAACTATTTACGAATTCGCGTAACGGGTCGCCATGTGCGTCGCGAATGCTGCTGGGTGGACATTCGATTGAAGATCATCGTTAGCCAAAGAGAATCTCATGAGCCATTCAAAACTATTTACGCCCGTCGGCAATGCACAGCTGACCTTCAAAAACCGTGTGTTCATGGCGCCTATGACCCGAGGGCGTTCGAAGGACCGAATCGCCAATGAACTCACCGCAACTTATTACGCACAGCGAGCATCCGCTGGCCTGATCTTCTCGGAAGGCACCCAGATCAGCGCCCAGGCCATTGGTTGGACTAACACGCCCGGTATCCATACAGCGGAGCAAATTGCTGGATGGAAGAAGGTCACCCAAGCCGTCCATGAAGCCGGTGGTTTGATCTTCGCCCAGCTGTGGCACACCGGCCGCGCCTCCCACCCCGACTTCCACAATGGCGAATTACCTGTTGCGCCATCGGCGGTGCCTTTCAACAGCCAAGCCTTCACCGACGAGGGGATCAAGCCGTCCGTTGTGCCACGGGCGCTGTCCCTCGACGAAATCCAAGCCACCCTGAACGACTACGAAACCGCCGCCCGCGCAGCCAAAGCGGCGGGGTTTGACGGCGTCGAAGTTCACGGTGCCAACGGCTACCTGCCGGCTCAGTTCCTGGAAGACGGATCCAACAAACGAACCGACGCTTATGGCGGCACCATTGAAAAGCGCGCCCGTTTCCTGCTGGAAGCCACGGACGCTGCTATCAAAATATTCGGATCGGAGCGGGTCTCTGTAAGGCTCTCACCGCGTATTCCTTACAACGACATGGGGGATTCCACGCTTGAGCAAACCTACATGTTTGTCGTCGAAGCGTTGGAAAAGAAGAAAGTGGGGATCCTCCACTTCATGGAGCCGCCCGCATTACCCGAGGGCTTGAAACTGTTGGCACCTGAAGCAAGAAAACGCTTCACGGGCCTGTTTGTGGTGAATGTCGGCTACGACCAGAAAACCGCGGAACAGGCACTGGAGAGCGGCTTGGCGGATGCAGTGACCTTTGGCAGCCTTTTCATCAGCAACCCCGATTTGCCGGAGCGGTTCAAGGTTGGCGCACCGCTGGCGCCTGCCGATCAAAGTACCTATTACAGTGGTAGCGAACAGGGGTATATCGATTACCCAGCGTTTTCTGCTGCATAAGTAGAGGAGGGGGGCGGGTTTATTTTCTGAAAATAGCTCCGTCCCTTTTCCCTTTAACACACCAACCTGTGGCGAGGGGATTCATCCCCGCTGGGCTGCGAAGCAGCCCCAATACAATCATTTGGTGCGATTATCTGTCCGACTCAAACAGCAATCTTTGACGGCAACGACTCCTTATCCCACTCTGTCTGCCCCCACTCTTCAGCAGGCCTCTTATGTCAGTTGCGACCGTAGTGCTGGTCGATTCATGGCCGCAGCCAAGTACATCGCCCGAACCCATCGTGTTCACCACGGACACGCAGCTATTTTTGCGGTATATCGCCTCGGGGGAAGAAATAGCTGTGATTCATTTCCCTCTCGTAAAAAAAATCCAGTTCGGCTCACCTAACGACGAGGCACTGGGTGGTCACCCGCTTATGGGGCTTGGCCTCAAGCATTATCGAATTCATCGTATAGATAACTCGCCTTGGCTGGCGGAGCTTGAGCGTATGAACGCTATACATCCGCGACATGATAAGCAGCGGTTTCTCACGGATGCCGTCCACTATGTCTTTACGTTTCAAGACTCTACGTTGGAATGCATCGTAAGGGAGGGGGAGTTCTGGCGCCCGAAAATACAGACCTTCACCTGTGAGGTGGAAGCACGGGAGGTCTGGCGCCAACTGTTGAATGACGCAAGCGCCTGACTCGTAGGTTTGAGCAAACTGGCTGAAAGGGAACGCAAGTGGCAAAAACGGTGAGTCGTGATCGGCTGACGCAGAGCATGGCAGGCCCTCGCTTTTGCGCAGGCCAAGTGACGAAACCTGTAATGTCCGACGTACCCGGTAAGGAAGGGCACTCAATTGGCGCGATTTTCAATCTACAGCGGACCGGTTTTGGTGGGCTATTCAGCTCTAGAGGATGGAGATCCCCCAATGGGCGTTGCTTTCGGTCAATTCGTCCCAGCCGATGGGTACCAGGCTATCCAGCAAGAGTGCCGCGCCAATCACCTTGATCAATCGGCTCTAGCGCTTTGTGTTCGAACCGAAGCGGGCTTGGTCATTCCATGTGCCGGCATTGGGATTCTGGATTACTCGGAAGAGCTTCTGCCCGAGTTGATCGAGATAAACATTCTTGGCATTCCTCATCCTCTTTACGAAGAGTTGTTTCCTGAAAAGGTTGCGAGATATAAGCGCCAGTTTGACTAGGCGAATCAACTGACGGGCCAGCAGGAACCAGATCGCCACCCCTGACACCTTCACAAAACCACAGCAACCCCAATCCCGTGGCGAGGGAGCTTGCTCCCGCTTGAGTGCGAAGCACTCATAAGAAGCTTCATCACGCCTATACCAGCCAAAACACCAACCCTGTGGCGAGGGGATTTATCCCCGCTGGGCTGCGAAGCAGCCCTAATGAGGAGCCGGCAATGCAATTTCTAGGATTCACGTTTGGCCACATTGAAGTCGAGGTCGAAGGACGTGCCTACGACCTGCATAATTTTTATGCAGCCAGCACCATTCACTATGCAGCCTTGGAGCGCACGCTCGTGCTCGGTTTCACTCGGCGCCCTGAAGACTGGGTGCCACCAGAAGAAGCGAGATGGATCATCGTGACGTTCGATGAGGTGAGCTACTTTTGCGCCGAAGGACGTGATTCGGACTTGGCCGAGGACGATTGTGTACTTCATGCGATTGGAACAGTGGAGCCTGGTGTCGAGACGGCAGGTTTTTATCTGACAGATAACATCCCCGCAGACCAGCATATGGTTGTGTGTTTTGCCTCGGGGCTGACATTGCGAATACAGGCAGAGGAAGCCAAGTGCGAGATTGAGGTCTAGTCATTTCTGAAAATAGATCCGTCTCTTTTTTCCTCAGCCTGGGCTTTATTCATGCTGATGAGGTAGCGAGGTTGATCGACAGGCATCTGGCCTGTGAGTGAGCAGCATGCTTGACGTAACGAGCATACGAACATTGGTGCTAAAACATCTAAAAAGACGTCAGGATCAAAATGGATTTCATCACTGATTATTTGCTCGACGTACTAGCCCACCGGATCGGCGTCTTCGTGCTTCGCCTGTTGAGCGGCGGCCGTTTCAAGGGAGAGAGCGGTTTTGCCTGGGGCTGGGCTGTCCTCGTCGGTAGCCTGGTGATGCTCTCACCTTTCGTGTGTGTCATCGCGTTGGCGATCTACGGCAGCGGGTGAGAGGGAGCGTTGTGGAGAAAAGCAATAGATCTCGACGGGCCGTTGCCGAGCAGTAGCGACCGGCCCCTAGGTCACTCTAAACGAAGGAGTCTTTTTAGTGAGCCAGCATAACAACGACTTGAGGGCCGATTTCGTAGAGGCCCTCAAGGAAATCTCGACGTTGATGTCCAACGCATACGAGCAGCTTGGCCCGGTACCAGACGACCATGCATTGGCTCAGGCAGGTCTAGAGAATGGCGCTGAAATTGTCTTGGATTATGTCGATCACAACGAGGCCGGAGTGGCGTTCGAACACCTGCTCTATATGATCAATGAGCCTCCGCTTGTTGTGTCTGATGAATGCATGAGTGTTTTAGCCCGGATTGCAAAGACCCTGCATATGCCAGTTACGGTGCGCGGTAAAAGCATTTTTCCATGAACAATCGCTATTAACCACGAACGAACCTGCACGGCACTTGGCACTGAGCTGCTGCTTGCCGATACGATCACACGAAGACGCTTTAGCGCTCACTGCAGTTCGTTCGGGGAGCACCTCAATCAGCGTTTCATGGCTTCACACTCGTTGCGCAAGTCGCTATTGCTGATAGAGCCACAGCTTTCCCCCTTCGTCTTGGCATAGCAGAAATGGCGCTGGTCGCTGTCGCTGATGCTGCCGCAGCTCTCGCCCTTGGTTTCGGCATAGCAGGTATGACGCAGGTCACTGTCGCTGATAGAGCCACAGCTTTCCCCCTTCGTCTTGGCGTAGCAGTAATGGCGCTGGTCGCTGTCGCTGATGCTGCCGCAGCTCTCGCCTTTGGTTTCCGCATAGCAGGTATGACGCAGGTCACTGTCGTTGATAGAGCCACAACTTTCCCCGTTCGTCTTGGCATAGCAATAATGGCGTTGATCGCTGTCGCTGATGCTGCCGCAACCAGCATAAGCGTATCCACTTAACATCATTAACACTGCAATGATGACCTTCATCTTCCTCTCCATTGATTGCTAAGGCGCTCCTGGCGCTTATTGATCCAAGATAATTAGCGGCACGAAAGCTATCATCTTGACATCATTCTACGGATAAGTTCCCTGAGCGAAGATGAGGGCGCGGTTCACCTGGGCTGCGTTCAACTGCAACCCCTTTGCTTAACGGCTACCTCATGCGCAGCTGCATGTTTTTCCTGGCGCTGACCACAGCCTGGGTTTTACTCACGCAGATGAGGTGGCGAGGTTGATCGACAGGCATCTGACCTGTGGGTGAGCAGTATGTTGTTCGCCCACGATTTCAGCCAAAAAGAGACCCTAACCCCGATCTACTCCGGATCGTGACAACACACGCAAAGCTTGTTCCCCTCAGGGTCTCGAAAGTACGCCCCATAAAAATTCGGGTGGTATTCGGGTCGCAGGCCCGGGGCGCCTTCGCATGTTCCGTTCAATGTCAACGCCAATGCATGGGCGTTGTGTACGGTCTGTCGATCAGGTGCCAGCAGGGCAATCATTTGCCCATTTCCTGGCGTCGCAGATTCGCCGTCAAACGGCTTGCCCACCACGAAAAGAGGGCGTGCAGTGTCGGGGTGTTTCCAGCCCGCCCATGGGCGTTCAAGGTCTGTGAACTTGAGATCAAGTCCGAGTTTTTCCATGACCCCTTGATAGAACGCAAATGCGCGATTGAAGTCATTCACTCCGATGAATACATGGGAAATCATTTTTTCGTCCTGAAAAGAGGAAGCCTTCTCGCACCATACCAAGAATTTTTTCAGGCGGTTTTCAACTCTTGGCCTGAAAGATCCTCTTTTCGCTTTTCATGAAGATCAGCTCCCTTCGTTGTTGCAGCTGGCTCCATGCTTGAGGTAGGTCAGGACTCGCTGTTCACCCATCGAATCAAGGTAGGTCATCTGCGCATTGACCAACCCGCAGTTCTGGCCGCTGTCTTCGGTCAACGAGAGCACTTGCTTGATGTCCAGGTGGGTGCCGTAGGCGTAGGTTTCGCTGGCGGCTTTGTCCTGGGCCATGGCAGGTAATGCGCCGGCGCCCAGAGCAGCGAACAGGCAAGCGGTAGCGATGGTTTTCAGTTTCATGGTCGGCTTCCTTCAATGAGTTCGATGGTTTCATCGAGGCGATTCATGTTGTCTCGATGGCGCTCATTAAAGGCCTGTGAGGTATCTCGGCTGTGTCGAGAAACGCCTCGGTTGAATGCCTCACGTATCCGAGGCGGGTTGCGATACAGAGCGATACAATCGCCGCTGTTTTGGCTGGGCCCTGGTCAACAGGGCAGCGCCACACTGCGCAATGGTTGCGCGCATTTCGGAGAGCAGGGCATGGAACATGTCGATCACGTATTGATCGTGGATGATGATCGCGAAATCAGGGAGCTGGTCGGCAACTACCTGAAGAAGAACGGTCTGCGCACCACCGTGGTCGCGGATGGCCGCCAGATGCGGGCCTTTCTCGAAACCAACCCGGTGGACCTGATCGTGCTCGACATCATGATGCCGGGGGATGACGGGCTACTGCTGTGCCGCGAACTGCGCGCCGGCAAGCACAAGGCGACCCCGGTGCTGATGCTGACCGCTCGCACCGACGAGACCGACCGCATCATTGGCCTGGAAATGGGCGCCGACGACTACCTGGCCAAACCCTTCGCGGCCCGTGAGTTGCTGGCGCGGATCAACGCCGTGCTGCGACGTACCCGCATGCTGCCGCCCAACTTCGTCGTCAGCGAAAGCGGTCGCATGCTCAAGTTCGGCCGCTGGCGCCTGGACACCACCGCCCGCCATCTGCTCGATGAAGACGACACCCTCGTCTCGCTGAGCGGCGCCGAATACAGGCTGCTGCGGGTATTCCTCGATCATCCTCAGCGGGTGCTGAGTCGCGACCAGTTGCTCAACCTGACCCAGGGCCGTGACGCGGACATCTTCGACCGCTCCATCGACCTGCTGGTCAGCCGCGTGCGGCAGCGCTTGCTGGATGACGCCCGCGAACCGCTCTACTTGAAGACGGTGCGCAATGAAGGCTACGTCTTTACCTTTGCGGTCGAAATGCTTGAGGAACAGGCATGAAGCTCGCCTTGCAATGGCCCCGCACGCTGGCCTCGCGGCTGTGGCTGGTGTTCCTGATCGGTCTGATACTCGCCCAGTCCCTGACGTTCGCCGCCCAATACTATGAACGCTACCAAAGCACCAAGACGGCGATGTTGGGCAACTTCGAGCATGACACGGCGACCTCCATCGCTATCCTCGACCGTCTGCCTGCCGACGAGCGCCCGGCGTGGACCAAGCGTCTGCAGCGGCGCAACTATGACTACTTGCTACGCGAACATGACCCTGGCATTGCACTGGCCTCGAACGATCTCGCGGCGACGGCAGCGCAATCGCTACAAGGCGCGCTGGGCCGCAACTATGACCTGACCTTCGTCCAGATCCCCGGGCCGCAGCAGCACTTCCAGGCCCAGGTGCGACTGGCTGACGGCAGCCCGGTCACCATCGACGTGCGGCCCTCGGTCAGGCCGTTGTCGCCCTGGTTGCCCTTTGTCTTGGTCGGCCAGCTGGTGTTGTTGATCGGCTGCACCTGGCTGGCGGTGCGGATCGCGATACGCCCGCTCAGTCGCCTGGCCGAGGCGGTCGAGAACCTCGACCCGAACGCACATCCCGTGCAGCTGGATGAAAGCGGCCCCTTGGAAGTGGCCTACGCGGCCCGGGCCTTCAACAGCATGCAGGCGCGCATCGCCGCGTACCTGAAAGAGCGCATGCAACTGCTGGCGGCCATTTCCCATGACTTGCAGACGCCCATCACGCGCATGAAGCTGCGCGCCGAGTTCATGGACGATTCGGTAGAGAAGGACAAACTGGGCAACGACCTCAACGAAATCGAGCACCTGGTGCGCGAAGGCGTTGCCTATGCTCGCAGTGTCCATGGGGCGACCGAGGCCAGTTGCCGCATCGGCCTGGACTCGTTTCTCGACAGCCTGGTCTGCGACTATCAGGACACTGGACGCGAGGTCAGCCTGCGCGGCACGAACGGCGCGGTCATCGAGACCCGCCCCCATGCCCTGCGTCGTATCTTGGTGAACCTGGTGGATAACGCGCTGAAGTACGCCGGCACCGCCGAGGTGGAGATCGGTGGCGACGCGAGCACGGGCGTTTCGATCAGCGTGCTCGACCGAGGCCCGGGCATTCCCGAAGAGGTCCTGGCCGAGGTGACCAAGCCGTTCTATCGGGTGGAAAGCTCACGCAACCGCAGCACCGGCGGCACCGGCCTGGGCCTGGCCATCGCTCAGCAATTGGCTGTCGCCATTGGTGGGTCGCTGAGCCTACGCAACCGCGACGGCGGCGGTCTGTGCGTGACCCTTGACTTCGGCCCCAATCGGTAGGCCTCGCTGGCTGCACAGCACGTGCAGCCACGTTTGTAAGCCATTGTATCCAGCGTATTCACATACTCAAAAGGACGTATAACCGCCGGGTGCCGAACATAGCCGGTATACATGCCCCTGCAAGAATTCTCCCCATCGACTCGCTATCGGATCCCCGAATAGCGAGCCCTGACTACAGGAGTTCTTGCCATGAATACCCAAACCTTCCGCCCCCAGGGCTGGCAACTGTTCGGCCTGATCGCTGCCTTGGTGGTAGTGATGAGTATCACGGCAGTCGCTGCACAACCTGACCTTGTCGAAGGACTGCGCAGCGCCATTCGCGCCACCGCCCGTTCCTCCTTCGCCCTGTTTCTGATCGCGTTCACCGCGTCGGCCTTTGCCGTACTGGTGCCGTCAACGCTTTCCAAGGCACTGGTGCGCGAAAGGCGCTTCATCGGCCTCGCCTTTGCCTTCTCGCACTTGGTACATGCCGTGCTGATCTACGCCTATGGGCAGCTCAATGCCGAGTTCTGGCCCGCCCGCACCGTGGCGAACAACATCCCAGGCGGGACCGCCTACGCCTTCATCGTGCTGATGGCACTGACCTCATTCAAAGGACCGGCCCGGCTGCTCGGCCCCAAGGCCTGGAAGGCATTGCACGTCACCGGCATGTGGGTCATCGCCGCTGTATTTGCCTTCTCCAACTTCAAACGCATCCCCATGAGCGACTGGTACGTGCTGCCTTTCGGCCTCATCTGCGCCGCCGTGGCGATTCGCCTGGTGGGCAAGCTGGCCATCGCCAACAAACGCCGGCAGAACAGGCAGGCGTCGATGCGCCGGGCGGCGGTCGCCTCCTGACAGAGCGCGATCGGCAGCAAACGAAGCAGCCTTCTCCAGCACGACATATCTCTTCAATACATTTCTCAGAAGCGGTCATCCCGACCGCCCAAAACAAGGAAGCAAAAGAATGAGCACCCGCATCCCGACCCAAACCGGCAGCTACATCACCACCCAGGACGGCGTACAGCTCTACTACAAGGACTGGGGCCCGAAGGATGGGCAGGTCGTGACGTTCAGCCATGGCTGGCCGCTGAATTCCGATAGTTGGGAGTCGCAGATGCTGTTCCTGGCGGACAAGGGCTATCGGGTCATCGCCCACGATCGCCGCGGTCATGGCCGCTCCAGCCAACCGTGGGAAGGCAACGACATGGATCACTACGCCGATGACCTGGCCGCTGTGATCAACACCCTGGACCTCAAAGACGTCACCCTGGTGGGCTTCTCTACCGGTGGCGGAGAAATCACCCGCTACATCGGTCGTCACGGCACCGCTCGGGTGAAGAAGGCCGCCCTGATCAGCGCCGTGCCGCCGATGATGCTCAAGACCGAAGACTACCCGGGCGGCCTGCCGATCGAAGTGTTCGACGGCCTGCGTCAGGCCTCGCTGGATAACCGGTCGCAGCTGTATCGCGACATTGCGTCGGGCCCGTTCTTCGGCTTCAACCGCGACGGGGCGAAAGTCTCCCAAGGGCTGATCGATTCGTTCTGGGTGCAAGGCATGCAAGCCGGCCACAAGAACACCTACGACTGCATCGCGGCGTTCTCGGCGACGGACTTCCGCGCCGACCTGGCCAAGTTCGACGTGCCGACCCTGATCGTGCACGGCGACGATGACCAGATCGTCCCGATTGACGCCTCCGCCCATGCCGCCGCCAAGCTGGTGCAGAACGCGGAATTGAAGGTTTATCCGGGTGCGCCTCACGGCCTGACCGACACCCATAAGGACCGCCTGAACCAGGACCTGTTGGACTTCCTGGGCCAGTAAACCCATCGCACCTGCCCATGTGCCGCCCAGCCCGGCACATGACCAAGGCTCATACGAATAAAGAAAAAGGAATGATCATGCTCAATATCAAATCGCTCTTGGCCGCCACCATCACCGCTGCATTGGCGCTGACCTCACTCCCTAGCACCGCCGCCGCGCAACCCGACGCCGCCAAGCCCACCGTCGTGCTGGTGCATGGCGCCTTCGCCGAATCGTCCAGCTGGAATGGCGTTGCCGCCCGGTTACTGAACCAGGGCTACCCGGTGGTGGCTGCAGCCAACCCGCTACGCGGCGTGAAGCAGGACGCGGACTATGTCGCCGACATCGTCGAGCACACCGCCGGCCCGGTGATCCTCGTAGGCCACTCCTACGGCGGCGCCGTGATCACCAACGCCGTGCACGACAACCCCCGCGTCAAGGCGCTGGTCTACGTCGCGGCCTTCGCGCCGGACAAAGGCGAAACCGCCATCGAACTGTCCGGTCGCTACCCTGGCGGCACCCTCGGGCCAACCCTGGCCGCGCCGGTGCCGCTGGACGATGGCAATAAAGACCTCTACATCCAGCAGGACAAATTCGGCCAACAGTTTGCCGCCGACGTCCCAGCGGCCGAGTCCGCACTGATGGCCGCCACCCAACGCCCCATCAGCGAGGCGGCCTTGAAGGAAGCGTCCGGTGAGCCGGCCTGGAAAAAACTGCCGTCCTGGTTCATCTACGGCTCGGCGGACAAGAACATCCCAGAAGCGGCCCTGAAATTCATGGCCGACCGCGCCGGCTCGAAGAAGACCGTCACCGTCCCAGGCGCCTCCCATGTGGTGATGACGTCCAACCCGGATAAAGTCGCAGAGCTGATCGTTGAAGCGGCACAGGCCAGTGCCAAGTGATGATCGCGTACTGACCAAAACCCGGCGCAGGACGCCGGGTTTTTTATGGCGAAGCGCCCCAAAAAGCGCCACTCAATTAACGCCCAAGCTCCATCTCCTGTGGGAGCGAGCCTGCTCGCGATGGGGCCGTATCAGTCGACATCTCTGTGAACAGACAGACCGCTATCGCGAGTAGGTTTCGGGGCCATCCCATGGTCCATGGTTTCAGTCAGAGCCGCCTACGTTCAGCGGTGCCAGTATGCGAACCTATTCAAATGAAATCCTACCTTCACCTACTATTCGGGCGACACTGGTCAGTTGTTCATGAGGCGGCTTGAGCAGGTTGACGGAGGAAAAGAAGGGGAAGCTAAATATCAGACAATCTGTCCGATTTTGTACTCAAATGACTTGAAGTCATCATCCGAAAACCGCTTGGGATCGCTTGATGTAGTCGAGGAAGTTGATCCAGGGGGGCTGCACACTTTCTATGTTGCAAACAGCGGGAATCTTCCAATTGCGTTTGAGCTTGTTCCCAGAAGGCTGAAACGCCTCATCCGTGACTAACTCGCAGCCATGTAGCTTCGCGGTGGCAATGATGTATAGATCGTTTTCATCGACCCCAGCACCGTATTTGTCTTCTTCGATCTCGAGCAATCCTTTGATACGTAAGGCTTCCAACAGGATCGCCTCGGTCACCGGCATCTTTTGCAGACCTGCCTCCTTCAGCCAGGTCACGCACTCCGGTGCTTTGTGTCCAACCTCTTCGGCGGCAACCTCGGACATCCGAATCACCCCTTGCATCACTCGATCCGCCATCCATGCCCAAAGACCCGGAAACTGCGCGATAGGGTAGTTATCCCATGCGTAAAGCATGGATGAGGCATCAAACACCTGCATAGAAACGTTCCAGCTTGTGCAGGTCCGAGATCTTAAGGTTGTCGAGATAGCTGCTTGCCTTGGCGAGAGTAATACGACGAGCGTTCATGGCTTCCAGCACTGTGCGCACGTAACCATCGCCGAAAATGTGCCGAGGCTCGCGATTGCGGTGCTCTCGGCTGCCACCCTCTTTTTCAGGCATCACTCGTTGCTGGTTCCACCGTCGGTATGCGGCATAGGCTTCGCTTGGCAAACGTCCGGCATCCATCAGACGCCGCAGGATCATCTCGCCGCTCACACCCCACGCCCTGCGTTGTGGTTCCAGCCAGCCATCAAATTCGGCCGCCTCAACAGGGCGCTCATTGTCACGAATGCTCAACAGAAACCGATCGGGGACCAACAGATGGCCGGCAAAGGCATTCGCCTCTTGCTCTTCATCGTCCGCCGAATACAAATCCTCTTCATCGTCAATCGAGCTTGCACGATGAATAAGTAGGTGCCCCAACTCATGCATCAACGTGAAGCTTTGGCGGGTATCTGCATCTTGCTTTTTGATGACGATTACTGGGCATTCAGGATCGTAGAGCGAAAAACCGAGAATCGGGCTTTCTTTCGCAATCTGCCATTTACCGTTGTAGCCATTGCTGCGAAAGACCAACAGGCCGCGCGCTTCGATGGCCTTACGATAACTGTCGAAATTGTTATGGTTCGCCAGCCCCAGCCATTCACGCACACGGCTGGCCGCATCAGGAATACTCAGGTCTGCCAGGTCGGGCGGCGAGAAGCGCACGACCTCCGTCGGGTCAAGCTCCTCACGTAGCGCAAGGAACACTGCGCGCTGACGCTCTACCCGCTCAACCAACAGCTTCAGGCGGTGCGATAGCTCCGGTTTCTGATTGCTCAAGGTGCGGAACTGCGGCGAGTGCACCTTTGCCTCGTTGACCGGCCCTGGCTCCATGAAAAATAAGCTGCCTCGCCCGAAAAAGGCCGCCAGCTTACGCAGCTGGTTGAAGGTCAGCCCCATCTCGCCGGCCATCACCTTTTCAAAGCTGGCAGGTGCTATATCGATCTCACGGGCGAGCTCGTCCCGCGTCATACCGTGATCAGTACAACACCAGTCTATCCGCGCGAGATTGATTGATTGGATACGTTCCATGATTTGAGTATATAGACGGTGTGTATCTGTGAACATGAGCCGCCAAAGCTAGCTGCCGAAAGCTTGATGCGGTCGGGCCTATGACTTTCTCGAGGAGCTAGCATGCCTGAGTGTCACCGATACCGGCTCGGCCAGTGGTGAGGAAACGATAGAGCCCGATGGTAAGGCTGAAAAGCCGGCGGATTCTGATGCGGTTGTAGGCAAAGGCGCGACGATACGTGGCTTGGAGGTGTGGTCAGGTCCAGACCTGTCTCTTCCGCCGAGCCGCCCTAATCACTCCTGAGCCTCGCCCCCCAACCGACTCCGTCGCACCGACATGATTTCCGGAATCTTCTCCTCAATCCAATTCACCATCACCTCAAGATGCTCCGCCGCCTCCCGCCCCAACGGCGTCAAGCGGTACTCCACATGCGGCGGCACCACCGGCAGCGATTTGCGGTCGACTAACCCATCCGCTTCAAGCTCCTGCAACGTCTGCGACAGCATCTTCTCACTGACCCCGCCGATCTTGCGGCGCAGTTCGCTGAAGCGGTGCATCCCGCCCAGCAGCATGACCAACACCAGCACGCCCCAGCGGCTGGTCATGTGCTTGAGGACTTCCCGCGAAGGGCAGTCGGCGCTCTGCACATCGCCGCGTCGGACAGCGGCGCTAAACGGTTCGGAAATTTCGGTGGTGGTGTCCACGGTGCTTACCTTTATGTACGTACTTACAAAAAGTTATTTAGGCCCCTAGGATGGCTTTTCGTCCTTTCCCCATCAAGGTATTTGTCATGATCGCCATCACCGGAGCCTCCGGCCAACTGGGCCGTCTCGTTATCCAGTCGCTGCTTGAACGCGTGCCAGCCGGGCAAATCGTCGCCCTGGTCAGAGACCCCGGCAAAGTCCAGGACCTGGCCGCCCGGGGCGTGGTGGTACGCGCCGCCGACTACAACCAACCGGTCACATTGACCGCCGCGCTCAACGGCGTCGATAAACTGCTGTTGATCTCCTCCAATGAACTGGGCAACCGCGCCGCCCAACACCGCGCCGTGATCGATGCCGCCAAGGCCGCGGGTGTCACGCTGCTGGCCTACACCAGCGTCCTGCACGCCGACACCTCTACCCTGGGCTTGGCCGCTGAACACCGCGATACCGAAGCCGCCTTGAAAGCCTCGGGCGTGCCCCACGTCTTGCTGCGCAACGGCTGGTACACCGAAAACTACCTGGCGAACGTACCGAGCGCCGTGGAACATGGCGTCCTGCTCGGCAGCGCCGGCGAGGGCCGCATCAGCTCCGCGCCCCGTGCCGACTACGCCCAAGCCGCAGCGGTGGTGCTGACCACTGAAGGGCAGGCGGGCAAAGTCTATGAACTGGCGGGGGATAGCAGCTACACCTTGACCGAGCTGGCTGCATTGATCAGCGAGAAAACCGGTAAGCCAGTGGCTTATCAGAACCTGCCGCAGGCTGAGTTTGAGGCGGTGTTGATCAGTGTCGGGCTGCCGGCGGGGTTGGCGGCGTTGCTGGCGGATTCTGATGCGGCGGCGGCGAAAGGGGCGTTGTTTGATGAGAGTGGGGCACTGGGGCGGTTGATTGGGCGGGGGACTACGCCGGTTGCGGAGTCTTTGGGTTAAGCGGCCAAACCAAGCCCAAGATGATGGATTTGCGTGCCGGTTGAGATAAACCGGCACGCAGCGGGTGATGAGACCCACGGACACAAACGGCCTGATCCCTCGCCAGCGGCTCGAACCCGTGGCGAGGGAGCTTGCTCCCGCTTGAGTGCGAAGCACTCATAAAAGCTCCGCAGCCCCAAATGCCAAGTAGCCAACACAAAACTCTGTGGCGAGGGGATTTATCCTCGCTGGGGTGCGAAGCATCTCCAAAAAGTTAATCCCTTCGTATTCCCCAGCGTCTTCCAGACTATTGCTCCAGAGCTAATAGGGGGTTTAACAGATGTCGGCTTCCAGCCAAAAAAGCGGACATTGTCCCGAGACCGCTTGCTTGCCAAAATCCAGATACTCAGAGTATCTAACAAGCTGAGGTCACTTCAGTACACGAGATTCAGTTCGATGCAGAGCCGTATCCCTTGTACGTCTCATCAACGAAAATCCCATAGCCGTGGCGGTGCTGCTGAATTGGATTTGTAATAGTGAGACCGCGGCTGGTGGTGCTTATCTCGCGGTACCAGTCGGAGTTACACACCACGACGCTCAATCATGATGAGAGTACGCCAGTCCGTGCGACAAATTCGATTCAACCACCGACGGCAGCGTATACCTTACCAATATCGAACATATTATGGACGGAGACTAACCTCTCGGAGGCGATATCAATGGTGAAAATCGAGGTCGCCGGCAGCATGATACGTCTGGATGATTCACCCTCGCCGATTGTGAATATCGGCAGCGCCGTTGAAACGACAGTCAAGGTCGAACTAGAGCGCTCGGCGAGTAGGTCTGTCGGTACTACGTTCCCCATAAGCGGCTGAATCCAAACATCGATACGCGAGTGGCGAATACTCGATACCGCATTGACAAATTGAGCTGTAAACACACGTATGGCATCGATGGTTACAATTGGTTCGTCGGAGTTGAACTGCAACGTGCTCGTTGGTGAGTCAAGATATCTAGCAGCAAGGCGATCAGGATCACGCGAGTCAACGGCATCATAATAAGCCTGCACGATACGGACGATCTCCGTTTCTGGAATTTTTTTTTGAGTATTCATAGTGACTCCAATTTGAATATTTATCGTCTCTAAGCCGCTTCTGAACGAATCGCGGCACACGCTCTAGGAAAAATGGCTGCACCAACGTTCGAACGTATTTAGGAGGGCCATTGGGAGTGCGTCCCTGCACTAAGCCAATGACGTTACGGTTTATTAATCGATCAGTTGCTTAGCCCTAGGACGAGAGCAGAACCGCACCGCGTCGTGGAGTTTCCTGGGTAGCTGACATTGCCTTGATGGCTTCCACGAGTGGAAATATGCGACAGTCAGCGAAGTTGTCTGCGTAACTGCGAACCATATCGAAAATTTCTTGAATATCGCTGGCTCTCTCATCGGCAGTCAAATCAGCCACAGCGACTGGGGTGTTGACTCCCTTCATCGTCAAACCGCGAACCGTTAAGGCGATGCTCGACACTGGCGACAAGGAAGAGTCCATCCCGCCGTACGTCAGTAAAGTACCTCTATCGGCAAGGAGGTCGAGAAGATCCGTAGTCATTGCGCCGCCGATGGGGTCGATGGCAACTTTCGGTGCTACGCCGTATACAGCCTTGGACTGAGCTTTCCAGTCACTGGCTGACGTGTCAATTACAGGAACACCTGGGAATGTACTGAAGAGGATTTCGGCAGAGGGCTTGCTTCGAACTGCAGCGATGACTCTGAGTCCGCGTTTTATAGCCAGCGCGATCAGATTGCGCCCAACACTCGACCCGCCAGCCGTTACCAGGATCGGCGCTCCTTCCTCAATGACGCCACGGACAGATGCTGCTTCACGAAGAAGCGTGGAAGCTGTGATGCCATTGATCATAACCTGGCAGCCGGCTTCGTCGCTGACATCGTCAGGAACGGGAATCAGATCTTCAGCACGCACGGTAACGTATTCTGACCACGTTCCGTGTACACCATGGAACAGTCCGACGCGGGCTCCAACCCTGACCCAACCGGAGGATTGCACCCCAGGCCCTATAGCCTCAATCCTCCCTACGCCATCCCCTCCCGGCACGAGGCCCGAGTCAGTCATTGGGACAGGAACGATTCCGCGAATCATAAGATTGTCAATCGGATGCACCATTCGCTGACTTACATGTACGAGCACCTCACCATTGCCTGGCGTCGGTAGATTTTGCGAAGCGTTCAATACAAGCACTTCGCTAGGCTCGCCGTAGCGATGGTAAATCATGGACTTCATCATCATTATCCTAAAAGAGTGGTTGGTTGCGCGTCAGAGAGCCGGCGTAGGTGTTGGGCTTCTGCCACGCACATTTAGAAAACCACCTAATGAAAAACAGCGTGGCCTCCACTGCGGCTTTATCAATTCGTAATGCCTTAGTGCGCAGGTGCGAACCATTCGCCAAGCGTCATAGCTTTTCCATCGTGTGGGGCGGCAGCAGTGCGCTTATCTCTTGGGCGGGGGACTTTGCGCATGCCGTTCATAGCTCATTCGCCATCACTTTCCGTGTTTGAGTCCGAGCATTTGCATTGCAACCCCTAGCCAGTCCATGTGTTCGGGGGCTGTTCTAAAGTTTGTCGCGGCTGTCGGGTGGACGTGCCACGACAGCATGCAGAACTAATCTAAGCCAAGAGGATTACTCTGTTTAGCCGCCCTTATCCGGACAGGCCGTCCGAAAAACCGAACAGTGAGTGCTGATCCTGAAGACCACAATGCTCTGGCCCGTAGTGGCATCGGACGACGGGTACCGCAATTTAAAAGCACGATCGTCACTGCTGCGACTTTCACTAGCCATGTCCGTAATTTCGTACAGTCCGTCCGGATTATTCTATATATTGCTTGTGTTCTTGCGGGTAGGATGGGTTACATTGTTGTTGAAGCGAAGCTGCAACAATGATCCTAAAAACAAACGACTTTATTACGCCGTTTAAATGGGAAGTGACACTGCCTAGAGAAATTGTTGAGTTTAAATATCAGTGCATCGCTAGCGCCTTTTACTGGAATACTAATTTTGCTCTATACGAAAACCAAGCAACGATTGAAGGGTGCCATCAATATTATGAATTGGTTGCTCGATTCAATCAGTGGTCGACATAAAGGAAAGCAAATGAAGCAAATCTATGGTGATCTTTGGCAAACCTCTCCCGAGCACCCCTTCATGGGTGTCACCTCGCATGCGTATTTGCTCACTCAAGAAGAGGGAAATATCTTATTTTATAACTCGGGAAAAGTTGAATTTGATAAGGTCGCTTCTCTGGGCGGGATCTCATATCAATATCTGAGCCATAGAGATGAAGCAGGGACCTCGCTTGCATCGATCAAGCAACACTTTGCGTCAAAAGTCTACTGCCATGAGCTTGAGGCAGCGTCGATTAAACGTTACACGACCATCGACGGCTTTTTCGATAAAAGAGAGACACGATTTGGGCGGGTTGAAGTCATCCCGACACCCGGCCACACAGATGGAAGCGTATGTTTCTATGTCCATTCACCGTTTGGAAAAAGATATCTGTTCACAGGCGATACGATTTACGTGGAGAATGGTATATGGGCGTCTCGAATTAATCGTGGGGATGGTGGCTCAAAAGAAGCCATCATAGAAAGCCTTCGGTTTCTTGGCGAACTTACCCCGGATGTCGTGATTTCAAGTGCATCGGTAGGTGATACCGCCTTCAAAGAGGTTGCACCAGGCGAGTGGCACATCATTACAAGCAATGTAATAAAAGAGCTGCTGTAGCTTTAAAGCTGCGAATCATCTACCGTGCACGATCACAAGCGGTGCACAGTACCTGAAAATTTATGAAGTAGCCTTGTGGTGTTCCTTTATATAATCAATAAACGCACGGAGTGGCGGCGGCACAAGCCTACGGCCTGAATAATAAAGGAACTGACCTGAGAATGGTTGCCACCAATCCACAAGCAGCGGCTCCAGCCGACCGTTATCGAAGTGAGGCTGAAGCCACTCTTCAAACAGGTGAATAACCCCCACTCCAGCCAGTGCAGCCTCGACTGCTAGATCCGTAGCACCGCCCACTCGTGCGATTAAACGGCTTTTAGGCTCTACGCTAATGATTTCGCCGTTCCGCTCAAACTCCCATGGGCTCGCCAATTTTCCCCCGACGTACCTGTTCACAATACAGGCATGATCAATAAGCTCCCGAGGATGGTTAGGGCGACCATTTGAATTGAGGTACCCAGATGCAGCGGCTGTCGCGAAGCGCTGAGTACGAGGGCCAATTGGGATCGCGATCATATCTTGCCCCAGTCGCTCGTCGTGACGGATCCCTGCGTCACTACCAAGCGCCAGAACATCTACCAGATTGTCCTCCGCATCGACCTCGACCTTGATGTCCGGATAGGCCTTCATGAAGCCAGGCAGAATTTTAGGTAACGTCAAACGGGCCGCACTGATCGGAACGTTGAGCCTCAAGGTTCCTGAAGGCCCCTCTAGAAGACCATCGACAATACCAAGCGCCGCTTCGATCTCATCAAGCGCCGGTTCAAGTCGGGCGATCAGGATTTTTCCGGCTTCGGTTGGTGTAACGCTCCTTGTGGTGCGATGGAGCAGACGAATACCCAGCCGGGTTTCCAGACGCTGCACCGCGCCACTGAGTGTAGAAGCGCTAACACCGCTGGCCCTTGATGCATCGCGAAATCCCCCTGCCCGCACGACCATGACAAAAGTGTTGAGGTCTTGAAGGTCGGCATTCATTGTTCGATTTCCGTACGGGCTGTTCGATTACACTGGCTGAACATGATAATCCTAAAGCGTAAGCTCATAGGAGACCAGACGGCACTTTGGAGAGCATTGCCGATGTCCGCTTTTGGCCGTTTGCTGCCTTTCGCCAGACAGAACTGCGGGGGGCGACAGGCCGTTGCTGGACGAGTTCTTGTTTAGAGTTCACTCGTCTGCATCTATGGATGAACGCATCAAAACCCAGCGCTGAGCGCTGGGTTTTTCATTGGTAGACCTTTGCCTACTGCCTCGGCTCCACATTATCCAACACCTGATTCGCCAACAACGAACTCAGCTCAATCAACTGCTGAATCCCCATCGCCAAATGCCGCCGTGAGCCTTTCAGGTCGAACGCCAGGTCGGCCACCATGGCATCGGCTGAGGCCAGCGTTTCAGTAAGGTTGGCGAGCAGGCACTCGTTATCGAGGCCTTTCACAACGGTGAAAACCTGCCCCGGTTTCGGTTCGTCTTTGGCTTTATCTGGCTTGGGCTGCAAGTAGTGATCGAGCACGCGTTTGGTGGTCTCGTCTTGTTGCTTGGCTTTGGATTTTGCGGATTGAGCGGTGGAGTCTTTTTCTGGTGGGTTCGGAGTTACTTTGAACATTGGTGTGATCCTCTAATGGGCCGCACCATTTCGCTACTAAACGGAATGGAGGCGGCTGTGCGCAAGTTAGTAGACCGGTGATCACACCCAACCCGGCGCGCCCGAAGGCGCCATGCGCACAGCCACCATCGAGAATAGGCTAATGCCTGTCTGATGAGACTTGTACAACCGTGATGTGAACCGGGCTACTAAACCCGACCACTGATGAGCAGTGGCAGGAACGACAATAGAACCCAGGGACAAGGCGCACAAGCGGGCGGATTCTGGCGTAGTTGTAGGCAAAGGCGCAAGGATTCGTAGCTTGTTGGACGGGTGTAGGTGGGGGCTGTAGGAGGGGGGATTCAGTAATCAGGGTGACTGGTTTTTTCTTTGGGACCGTGTTGTCTTCATCGCGAGCAGGCTCGCTCCCACAGGGGGTTGTGGAGGTGCTGGGGGGGCGTATCTGCAATGGCCCTCCTGCGATTAATGCAGGCTTTCACGTTTAGAAAACGAGCTGTCCCATCAAGGCATCGAAAGCAACAATCGGAACGGGCGGCGATGAGTCTGCCAAGGGCTTGCGCCAGTAACCGACGTCATGCCATTTGCCTTGTTTGAACCCGACTTCGGGATAGGTGCCGATGTGTGTGAAGCCCAAGGACTCATGCAGGCCCACGCTTCCCGCATTGGGTAGCGCGATGCCGGCATACGCTGCGTGGAAACCTTGACGTTGGAGAGTCGCGAACAGCCGTTCGTATAACGCTCGTCCAATTCCCTGGCGATGTGTTTGGGGCGAAACATACACGGTCACGTCGACGGACCAGCGATAGGCCTCACGGGCGCGATGTTAGCTGGCGTAGGCGTACCCGACCACTTTTCTGTCTTGCTCTGCCACAAGATAGGGATACATCGGCAGCGTCGAGGTGATTCGTTCAGTCATTTCCTCGATGCAGGGGGCTCCAGTTCAAAGGGCTTAAATAGACCGTTGGTTCACGCGCTTGGAGAGCGCCTCGGCGCTTTCTTTGCGCTCGGAATAACGGTCCACCAAGTAGTGTTCTCGACCTCGCACCAGCAGCGTGAACTTCATCAGTTCCTCCATCACATCGACCACGCGGTCGTAGTAGGACGATGGTTTCATGCGGCCTGCTTCATCGAATTCGAGAAAGGCTTTCGGCACTGAGGATTGGTTGGGGATCGTGACCATGCGCATCCAACGACCCAGCACGCGAAGCTGGTTTACCGTGTTGAACGATTGAGAGCCGCCACAGACCTGCATCACCGCCAGGGTCTTACCCTGGGAGGGACGAACCGCCCCGAGTGCGAGGGGGATCCAGTCGATCTGCGCCTTGAATACGGCCGACATGGAGCCGTGACGTTCTGGCGAGCACCAGACCTGTCCCTCCGACCACGTCACCAGGTCGCGCAGCTCCTGGACCTTGGGGTGGTCAACGGGGGCGTCGTCTGGCAGTGGCAACCCGGAAGGATCGAAGACCACCGTCTCAGCGCCCATGAGTTCCAAAAGGCGCGCAGCCTCTCGGGTCAGCAACTGGCTGAAGGAGCGTTCGCGGGTCGACCCATACAATAAAAGGATGCGCGGTTTATGGGTGGGCAGTGCTCGTTCCGAAAGTTTCTCCGGGGTCGGGACATCGAACAGTGACAGGTCGAGATTCGGGAACTCAGTCGCGGTGTCGCTGGTGAATTCGGTCATTACAGCGCTCCCACGGCGTCCAGCGCCTGTTTCAGTTCTGTTTTGCTGAGGGTGTTGATGTCGAGCGCGAAGAACGCCGCAAAGCGCTGGCGGATCTTGGCGACCGTCGCGTCGAATGCCGCTTGTACCTCCTCATCGCTGCCTTGCACATCCGATGGGTCAGCCAGGCCCCAGTGACTCTTGATCGCCGGCCCGAAGTAGACAGGGCAAGCCTCGCCCTGGGCCTTGTCACACACCGTAATCACGATGTCTGGCGGGTTATCGGCGAAGCTTTCAGAGCCCTTGCTGTAGAGGCTTGAGGTGTCGATGCCGAGGTTTTGCAAGGTGCTGACGGCGCGTGGATTGAGGCGCCCGCTGGGGAAGCTTCCCGAACTGATTGCGTTCATTCCTTTGGGCGCCATGTGGTTGAACAACCCTTCGCTCAGCACGCTCCGGCAGCTATTGGCGGTGCACATGAAGAGGATTCGCATGGGGTACTCCTGCCGCTTTCGGCGGTCGTCAGAGGCTAAGGCGCAACGCCAGAGCAGAAAGAGTGGCTCACTCGGTCTAGGCTGGGCAGCAGGCTGTTTCGCGGACGGGACGTCCATCCATGTGCTTTAGGCGCGAGGTGTTGTCCTTGAGCCAGTCGGCATTGGCCTTCGAAGTTATTTGAAGGATGTCGCGCACCCAATCGGGAAGCGCCGGATTGAGACGGTAATAGACCCATTGGCCCTGACGGCGATCAAGCAGCAGGCCATTGCTGCGCAGGAGGGCAAGGTGGCGGCTGATCTTTGGCTGGCTGTCGTTGAGTGCGCACATCAACTCGCAAACGCAGAGCTCGCCGTGTTCGGCAATCAGCAGGATGGCGCGGACGCGAGTCTCGTCGGCCAGGCTCTTGAAGATGTCGAGGGGCGTGAGCATGGCGCGCGCTCTTAATATATGGAAAAACGAATATGCGTATTTCCATATGTTTCATGCAAGGCGATATTCAAAATGAGCGTGTGGCGAGGGGGTAGGTAAGCTTTGGGAAACAGTATTAGGCATAGCTCACCCGCACAGGGGATTTGTGGGTGGGGTGGGCAGATTTGAGGGGTGATGTAGGCTGGGCTGGCGCTTTCGCGAGCAAGCCCGCTCCCACAGGGAATGGTGGTGGGAGTGGGCTTGATGGATGGGCTATTTGCGCTTGAGCATTTCCGGTAACTGGGCGACCAGTTTCTGGTTGTTCAGCGGGGCGCGGATGAAGCCGCGTTGGGTGCCGTCGGGGCCGATGACGGCGAGGTTGCCGCTGTGGTCGACGGTGTAGTTGGGTTTGCTGGTATCCGCCGGGATGAAGGGAATGCTCACCGCGTTGGCGAGTTTTTGCAGGTCTTCGATGGAGGCTGGGGTCAGGCCTTTGAATTGGGGGTCGAAGTAGCCCAGGTATTGCTTGAGTTGTTTGGGCGTGTCGCGGTTGGGGTCGACGCTGACCAGGATGATTTGCAGGTTGTTCACCGCCTCGGGCGGCAGTTCGCTTTTGATCTGGCGCAGTTGGGCGAGGGTGGTGGGGCAGATGTCCGGGCAGAAGGTGTAGCCGAAGAACAGCAGGCTCCATTTGTCTTTCAACGCGTCCATGGCCACGGGCTGGTCGTCCTGGTCGGTCATTTTCACGTCTGGCAGGTGGCGGCTTTGCGGCAGCAGGATGATGCCGGCGTCGATCAGGGCCGTCGGGTCGCCCTGACCTTTGCCCGACAGCACCTTGTTGATGGTCAGGCCGAGGATCAGCGCGATCACGGCCACGAGGATGAAGACGGTTTTCTGGGTTCGGGTCATAGGCTCAACAGTAGGTAGTGATCGACAAGCAGGGCGATGAACAGCAGGAACAAGTAGTAGATAGAGTACTTGAAGGTGTTGATCGCCGCGTGCGGCCGACTGCCACGGTACAACACCACGGCCCATTGCAGGAATCGGGCGCCGAGTACCAGGGCGCAAATCAGGTAGAGCATGCCGCTCATCTGGATCACGAACGGCATCAGGCTCACCGCCAGCAGCACCAGGGTGTACAGCAGGATATGCACCTTGGTGTAGTGCTCGCCGTGGGTCACCGGCAGCATCGGGATGTCGGCCTTGGCGTATTCCTCTTTGCGGTGGATTGCCAGGGCCCAGAAGTGCGGCGGGGTCCAGGCGAAGATGATCAGCACCAGCAACAGCGGTTCGGCGCTGACGTGGCCGGTGGCGGCGACCCAACCCAGCAATGGCGGGGCGGCGCCGGCGAGGCCGCCGATGACGATGTTCTGCGGTGTGGCCCGTTTGAGGAAACCGGTGTAGACCACCGCGTAACCGAGCAGGGAGGCCAGGGTCAGCCAGGCGGTCAGCGGGTTGGTGAAGGCCAGCAGCAGCGCTTGTCCGGCCACGGCCAATGCCAGGGCGAAGGTCAGGGCGGCGGCGGGGGAGACGCGGCCTTCGGCGAGGGGGCGTTTATGGGTGCGGGCCATGACCGCGTCGATGCGCCGGTCCACCACGTGGTTGACCGCCGCCGCGCCGCCGGCACACAGGGCGATGCCCAGGTTGCCGAACACCAGCACGGTCCACGGCACCCCGGCGCGGGTCGCGAGGAACATGCCGACCAGCGAGGTGATCAGCATCAGCACCACCACTTTGGGTTTGGTCAGTTCCAGGTAATCGCGCCAGATCGCCTGGCTGTGGCGTGCACCGGTCAGGGTTGCCATGGCATCTCTCCTTTAATGGTGATGGGGCTGACGCTGTGTTTATGCGGATTGAAGCGCCAGCGCAGCGGGACCTGATGCTTGACCCGGACCAGGCTGGTGCGGGCGTGATAGTTGACCAGCACCAGGGTCAGCAGCAGCGCGGCGCCCCCGGCGTTGTGGGCGACGGCCACCGGCAGCGGCAGGTGGAACAGCACGTTGCTGATGCCCAGGGTGATTTGCGCGGCCAGGGCGGTGAGCACCAGGCCGGCGAGGCGGGTCATGCCCACGGTTTTCAATTGCCAGGCCAGGCCGAGCAGCACCAGGGTTACCAGCAGCGCGCCGATGCGGTGGGTCAGGTGGATGGCGGTGCGTGCATCGCTGTCAAGCTGGCCGCCCAGGTAGTTCGGGCCGATGTGTTGGGTCAGGTGGAAGCCGTTGGCAAAGTCCGCGGGCGGCAGCCATTGGCCGTGGCAGGTGGGGAAGTCGATGCAGGCGACGGCGGCGTAGTTGGAGCTGACCCAACCGCCGAGGGCGATCTGGCCGATCACCAGCAACAGCCCGGCGGTGGCCCAGTGTTGCAGGCGCTTGGGCACGGTCAGCGCCGGCAGTACGCCGGACAATCTCAATGTCAGTAAAAACAGCACGCTCAAAGTCGCGAAGCCACCGAGCAAATGTCCGGTAACCACCTGCGGCCAGAGCTTGAGCGTCACCGTCCACATGCCGAACGCGGCTTGGGCGAACACCACCGCAAGCAGGAACAGCGGCAACTTCACCGGTTGGCCCAGGCGATGGCGGTTCATCCAGGAGCGTGCCGCCAACAGCACGATCATCAAGCCCAGGGTCCCGGCGAAGTAGCGATGGACCATCTCGTTCCAGCCCTTGTGGGCTTCCACCGGGGCGTCGGGAAAATGCAGCTCGGCATGGGCCAGTTGGGCTTCGCTCTTGGGCACGCTGATGAAACCGTAGCAACCGGGCCAGTCCGGACAACCGAGGCCGGCGTGGGTCAGCCGGGTGTAGGCGCCCAGCAGGACGACGATCAGTGCCAGCAGCGTGGCGAACAGCGCGAGGCGAAATCCAGGTTTGGCCATGTCGATGCCCTCATCCGATGTTCGACAGTTTCAGCAGGTGGCGCAGGTCGTTGAGCAGGTCCTTGCCTTTGACGCGAGCGTCGTAGCGCAGCACCAGGTTGCTGTGGGGGTCGATGATCCACAGCTGCGCGCCGCCGGAGCCTTGGGCGCCTTTTTCATAGGCGGGCAGGTCCAGCGGGTAGCGTTGCAGTTGCGGGTATTCGCGTTGCAACTGGGCGTCGTATTCAGCGTCCAGCGGCTGGGCGATGGCCAAGGCGTGGCTGGCGCGGCCGGCGTCGCGACCGAGGCCGATCTGCACCTGGCGGGCGAGATAGACCAGTTGCCGGCAGTCCACGGAACACTCCTTCGGCGCGGTGACGAGGATCTGCCAGCGCTGCTCATCGGCCTGTACGCCGATCTCGGCGCGGGTCTGGCCATTGCCGATCAGCTCGCCGTGGTAGCTGCGGCTGTCGGGCACCCAGAACTGGAATTTGTACATGCCGGTGGCGAGGATCATCGGGCCGACGACCCCGAACACGATCAGCAGCAATTGCAGGCGTCCCTTGCGGCGGCTATGGGCCGAGGGTGCCTCAGACGTGTTGGTTGGATTCATGGCGCTTCCCATGGTGTCTCCCTGCGTTATGCCATCCGAGATAAAGAAAAAGGCCGAACAGCGCCGCCGCCATGGCGAACCACTGCACGGCATAACCGAGGTGTTTTTCCGGGCCCATGCTCACCACCGGCCAATCGGTGCGGTAGGCGCCGGGGCCGCTTTGCTGGCGCAGTTCATAGGCGAAACCGCTGCGGCCCAGTTCGGCCCAGAGCTTGTCCGGCTCGATGGCCGTGACCAGGCGCGGCCACGGCGCGTTGGCTGGGTCGGCGTGCAGCTGGAAGGTGGCGCCCGGCGCGACGTAGACCCAGGCTTGCAGGCTGACGGGGCGCTCGGGAGTGTCGAAGGCCGGCGGGGTGCGGCGATCAGGCCACGGCAGCCAGCCGCGATTGACCAGCAGCCACAGGCCGCTGGCGTGGTCGAGGAATGGCTGGAGCAGTTCGACGCCGACCTTGCCGTCGTGCTGGCGGTTGTCCAGCAGGATGCTGTGCTCGGCGTCGAACTGGCCGTTGAGTTGCACCGGGCGAAACGCCGGGTCGGTGGTGTGTTGCAGCTCGGTGCTGTCCAGCGCCGGCGCCACGCGGCGCTCGGCATAGGTCTGCATGAGCACGCGTTTCTGTTCGCCCCGGCCCAACTGCCAGAACCCCAGGCACACCATCACCGGCACCAGCACGGCCACCACCAATGACGGCACGAGGCCCGGCCGGAAGCCGTTCATGGCACCGTCCGAAAACCGTTGAGCGGGCTAGCTATACTCAGGTGCATTGCGTCCCCCTGGAGTGTTCCTGATGCTAAGAGCAGCCATCGTCCTGATGCTGATTGCGACCGTTGTGAGCCTGTTCAGCGGCCTGTTTTTTCTGGTCAAGGACGGTAGCGAGTCCAATCGGCTGGTCATCGCCCTGGCGGTGCGGGTCAGCCTGGCCGCTGTCACCGTCGGCTTGATCGCCTGGGGTTTCTTCAGCGGCCAGTTGGTGTCCCACGCGCCGTGGTAAGAGGCGCTAGAGCACGTAGACGAAGATGAACAAGCCGATCCACACCACATCGACGAAGTGCCAATACCAGCTCGCCGCCTCGAAGCCGAACTGATGCTCGTTGTCGAAGTGCCCGCGCAGGATGCGCATCAGCATCACGAACAGAATGATCGTGCCGATGGTCACGTGGGCGCCGTGAAAGCCGGTGAGCATGAAGAACGTCGCGCCGTAGATCCCCGAACCCAAGGTCAGGCCCAGCTCTTTATAGGCGTGGATGTATTCCTCGGCCTGGAAGCTCAGGAACGCGCAACCCAGCAGCACGGTGATCGCCAGCCACAGTTTCAGCGCGCCACGGTGGCCCTTTTTCAAGGCGTGGTGGGCGATCGTCACGGTAACGCTGGAGCTCACCAGCAATACGGTGTTGAGCAGCGGCAGGCCCCACGGGCTGATGACTTCCTTGGGCGGCGGGAACAGTTTCGAGTCGGGGTTGTTGAGCAACGGCCAGGTGAACTGGAAGTTCGGCCAGAGCATGTGCGCCAGGCCCTTGGTGCCTTCGCCGCCCAGGGCGGGGCCGGAGACGTGGCGCACGTAGAACAGCGCACCGAAGAAGGCGATGAAGAACATCACTTCGGAAAAGATGAACCAGCTCATGCCCCAGCGGAACGAGCGGTCGAGCTGCGGGCTGTAGAGCCCGGCGCGGCTCTCCTTGATCACCGCGCCGAACCAGCCGAACAGCATGTACGCCACCAGCAGGCCGCCGACGAAAAAGATCAACGGGCCGTGGGATTCCGGGCGCGCCGCCTTCAGGTCGTTGAACCAGGTCGCCAGCCCATACACCGTGACGAACATCCCGACCGTGGCGATGATCGGCCATTTACTCTGGGCCGGAACGTAATAGTGCTCATGAGTTGCCATTTATTGTTCTCCTTATCGGGCACGCTATCGTTCAGTGTTTAGAGCCACCGGTGGATGACGAGCGGTGATATCGAACAGCGTGTAGGACAGCGTCAGGTGCTTCACTTCCTTGGGCATGTCCCGGTCGACGATGAAGCGCATGGGCATTTCGATGCGTTCGCCGGGTTGCAGCACTTGCTGGGTAAAACAAAAGCATTCGGTCTTGTGGAAATAAGCCGCCGCGGTGCTCGGTGAAATGCTCGGCACGGCCTGGGCGCTCATGGGGCGGTCGGTGGGGTTGTGGGCCACAAAGACCATTTCATTCACCGCCCCCGGCTGGACCACCAACTGGTCACCCTTGGGAAAAAAGTCCCAGGGCATGTCCACCGCATTGGTCGACAGGAACTGCACCCGCACCTGGCGCGACGCATCGACGGTCTGCTCGCCCTCGTACTGCCCGGCGGTCTTGCCATTGATGCCGAACGCCTTGCACATCACGTCGTAGATCGGCACCAGGGCAAAGCCGAAGACGAACATCGCCACCACCACGATCAGTAGGCGGGTGACGAGTTTCTTCATCGAAATCGAATCAGCCATGGCTTCCATCCCGAGCACCGGACCCTGTGGGAGCGGGCTTGCTCGCGAAGCAGTCGCTGCGGTCTACCAGAAACACCGCGTCATCGTTCTTCGCGAGCAAGCCCGCTCCCACAGGAGACCTATGTGTCATCTCATTTCACTTCCGGCGGCGTAGTAAACGTGTGATACGGCGCCGGCGACGGCACGCTCCACTCCAGCCCTTCGGCCCCATCCCAAGGCTTGGCCGGTGCCGGCTCGCCGCCGCGGATGGTCTTGATCACGATGAACAGGAAGAAGATCTGCGTGGTGCCGAACATGAACGCGCCGATGGACGAGACCATGTTGAAGTCGGCGAACTGCAGGTTGTAGTCGGGAATCCGCCGGGGCATGCCGGCAAGACCGACGAAGTGCATTGGGAAGAACGCCATGTTCATCCCGATGAACGACAGCCAGAAGTGCAGCTTGCCCAGGGTTTCGTCGTACATGTGGCCGGTCCATTTCGGCAGCCAGTAGTAGGCCGAGGCGAAGATCCCGAAAATCGCCCCGGGCACCAGCACGTAGTGGAAGTGCGCGACCACGAAATAGGTGTCCTGGTACTGGAAGTCGGCCGGGGCGATGGCGAGCATCAATCCGGAGAAACCGCCGATGGAGAACAGGATCACGAACGCCACGGCGAACAGCATCGGCGTCTCGAAGGTCAGCGAGCCTTGCCACATGGTGCTGGCCCAGTTGAACACCTTGACCCCGGTGGGCACGGCGATCAGCAGGGTCGCGTACATGAAGAACAGCTCGCCCACCAGCGGAATGCCCACCACGAACATGTGGTGCGCCCAGACGATGAACGACAGGAACGCAATGGCCGCCGTGGCGTAGACCATCGAGGTGTAGCCGAACAGCGGCTTGCGCGAGAACGCCGGGATGATCGAGCTGACGGCGCCGAAGGCCGGCAGGATCATGATGTACACCTCGGGGTGGCCGAAAAACCAGAACACGTGCTGGAACAGCACCGGGTCACCGCCACCGGCGGCACTGAAGAAGCTGGTGCCGAAGTGGATGTCCATCAGCATCATCGTCACGCACCCGGCCAGCACCGGCATCACCGCAATCAGCAGGAACGCGGTGATCAGCCAGGTCCAGACGAACAGCGGCATTTTCATCAGGGTCATGCCGGGGGCGCGCAGGTTGAGGATGGTGGCGATCACGTTGATCGCGCCCATGATCGAGCTGATGCCCATCAGGTGGATGGCGAAGATGAAGAACGTCACGCTTTCCGGCGCATAGGTGGTGGACAGCGGTGCGTAGAAGGTCCAGCCGAAGTTCGGCCCGCCGCCCGGTGTGAACAGCGTGGACACCAGCAGCAGGAAGGCCGCCGGCAACAGCCAGAAGCTGAAGTTGTTCATGCGCGGTAGGGCCATGTCCGGCGCGCCGATCATCAGCGGGACCATCCAGTTGGCGAGGCCGACGAACGCCGGCATCACCGCGCCGAAGACCATCACCAGGCCGTGCATGGTGGTCATCTGGTTGAAGAATTCCGGCTGCACGATCTGCAGGCCGGGCTGGAACAGCTCGGCGCGGATCACCATGGCGAACGAGCCGCCCAGCAGGAACATGGAAAACGCGAACCACAGGTACAGCGTGCCGATGTCCTTGTGGTTGGTGGTCAGTACCCAGCGCATCAGGCCCTTGGCGGGGCCGTGGGCGTGGTCGGCGCCGGCATGACCGTGGTCATCGATCACAGCACTCATGTCCTGTCTCCTTCGAACGAATGGGCTGGACGGCGCGGGGCAATGAGCCCCGACCGGTTGCGGAAACTGCTGTCAGGCCGGCTCATTTGCTTTCCGCCTGTTTGAGTTCCAGCACTTCTTTGGGCGTGACCATGTCGCCCTTGTTGTTGCCCCAGGCGTTACGTTCATAGGTCACGACCGCCGCGATATCGACTTCCGACAGCTGCTTGCCGAACGCGGCCATGGCGGTGCCGGGTTTGCCGTGGAAGACAATGCTCAAGTGATCAGCCTTGGGCCCGGTGGCGATCTTCGAGCCCTTGAGCGCCGGGAACATCGGCGGCAGGCCCTGGCCTTCGGCCTGGTGACAGGCCACGCAGGTGGTGTGGTAGATCTTGTCGCCGCGTTCCTTGAGCTCGTCGAGGGTCCATTCCTTGCTGGTCAGCTCCTTGAGTTGCGCGGCTTCGGCCTTGCGTTCGCCCAGCCATTTTTCGTAGTCGGGCTTGCTCTTGACCTCCACCACGATCGGCATGAAGCCGTGATCCTTGCCGCACAGTTCGGCGCACTGGCCGCGATAGATGCCGGGCTTGTCGACCTTGGTCCAGGCCTCGTTGACGAACCCGGGGATCGCATCGCGCTTGACCGCAAAGGCCGGCACCCACCAGGAGTGGATCACGTCGGCGGAGGTCACCAGAAAGCGCACCTTGGCATCGACCGGCAGCACCAGCGGCTTGTCGACTTCCAGCAGGTAATGCTCGCCCTTGGTGCTCTGGTTATGGATCTGTTCGGCGGGGGTGGCCAGGTTGCTGAAGAACTCGACGTCCTGGCCCAGGTATTTGTAGTGCCACTTCCACTGGTAGCCGGTGACCTGGATATCGATCTCCGACTCGCTGGGGTCGTACATCTTGATCAGCGTGGCGGTGGCGGGAATCGCCATGGCCACCAGGATCAGGAACGGCACGATGGTCCAGAGGATTTCGACGCGGGTGTTTTCGTGAAAGTGCGCCGCATTCTGGCCGGTGGAGCGGCGGTGCATCATCATCGACCAGAACATGGCGCCGAAGACGATGATGCCGATCACTACACAGATCCAGAAGATGGTCATGTGCAGGTCGAACACTGCGTGGCTGATCTGTGTCGCTCCAGGCGCCATATTCACAGTCCAGGCGGCTTGCGCTGGGCTGAAAATCGACCACAACAGGAGGCCCATCCATACGTGTGGATGTCGCGTCATTGCGGGTTCCCCTTATCGTTCTTGTTATCCCGTAGGCGTAACGCCTGCGGCAAGGGAGAGCGGCTCCATCAGACTGCGAACTCCACCGCCGTGCCTTGCTGCTTATGCATCGGGTGTCATCAGCTAACTCCATTCAAGACCGAGTATAGACAGCGACTCGAACCTCGCAACGCGATGGCGAAAATCGTTTTTGAAACACATTGGGCTTGCGCCAGAGCCCGCGAATGGAGAAGGATGCGCGACCAGTGATGGCAAACCGATATAACTGGGCTGTAGCAAGGAAGAGGAGGTTATGAAAAATAGGTCTTAGGAGTGTTTATTAGCCAGCTAAGTTATGTCTTTCCTATTTCATTGCCTTGACGTTTTCCTGGAGTCTTCATGAACACCGCCGCATTGCGCGAGCAGATCCGAATAGCCCAACAACATGAAGCCGAGACCGGCCAATTGACCCGACAGTTGGAAGCCCAACTGCCACACCTGCACCGTGCGATCCAGTTACCCGAGGCCGACGCCAATGACGTGCTGGCGCGTTTCGTCGCCGCTTATATCGATGAAGTCCCCGACCTGCTGGACGCCGCCAACGACGTCGCCCGGGAAGCGGGGATCGAGTCGCAGATCAAGCCGGTGTTGAAGATCGCCGAGCAATACTTCCTCCAGCCGCCGTCGATCATGGCCGGCCACGTCGGGCTCGACAGCCTGCTGGACGAAGCCTACCTGGCGCACCGGTTTGTCGAAGAGGTCAACGACCTGTACATCAAGCACTTCGGCCAGCCTTTGATCCCCTTGGACATGACGGTCGCCAACCTGATTGCTCACCAGCTGATCGGTGAGGAATTCGCCAACCAACTCGACGAAGTGGTGCACCACGCCTTCGATGAAATGCTCAACGAAGAAACCTTTGCACTGGAGTCGGTAGAAACCTACCGCGAGAAACTCAGCAGCCCGGAAACCGGCGCCGCCTGGAAACGCTGGCCCTGCATGTCCCGCCGCTTGGGCGTAGGCCTGGAGCTGGAACAGCCGGTGGTTTGATCCGGCCTGGAACACATAACCCCTGTGGGAGCGGGCTTGCTCGCGAAGGCGTAGTGTCAGCTGACTCTTTCGTTAGCTGATACATCGCTTTCGCGAGCAAGCCCGCTCCCACAGTGAAACTGTTCACTTAAGGCATTCACTGAACCCGTGGCGAGGGAGCTTGCTCCCGCTGGGCTGCGCAGCAGACCCATTTGGTGAGTGCTTCGCACTCAAGCGGGAGCAAGCTCCCTCGCCACAATGAATCAAGCAAACTTTAAATGAGCGGTTGCCTGTGGAGGCGTCAGGCAGACGCCGCACCCACCCCCACATTCGTCCGCAACCTCCCCTCCAACCGACGCTTGAGCCCGCGGGATTCGATCAGCAGTTTCGAGCCCTTGCTGGCATTGGCCCGACCCCATTCTTCCAGCAGTTCCAGGCAGGAGTGGTCGATGTAGCTCAGGTTGTTGAGCGGCACATGCACCGTCGCGCCTTCGGGGATGGTGCCCAGCACCTGGGTCAGCGCCGGGACCTTGAGGAAGGTCGCCGCGCCGACCAGGCGCAGTTCCATCTCGCCTTCCTGAGGCAGGTCGATCAGGCTGATTTTCAACCGCGAGGCTTTCCAGGCGAGTTTCACCAAGGTCAGGCCGAAACCGATCAGTACGCCGGTCAGCAGGTCGGTGAAGATGATCGCCAGGGCCGTCGCGGCGTAGGTGAACATCGGCATCCGGCCATAACGGCCCAGGCCGCGGAAGGCCTTGAGGTCCACCAGTTTGAAACCGGTGTACACCAATACGCCCGCCAGACTCGCCACCGGAATGCTTTGCAGCACGCTGGACAGCAACAGCACAAACAACAGCAACCACAGACCATGGAAAATCGTCGACATTCGCGTGGTCGCGCCGGCCTGGACGTTGGCCGAGCTGCGCACGATCACGCCGGTCATCGGCAGGGCGCCGAGCAGGCCGCAAAGCATGTTGCCGACGCCTTGGGCCGACAGCTCCCGGTCGAAGTCCGCACGCTCACCGCTGTGCATGCGGTCCACCGCCGCCGCTGACAGCAAAGTCTCGGCACTGGCGATGAAGGCCACGGCGAACGCGGCGATCAGCACGCTCGGGTCGGCCAGGTTCAGCAGGTCCGCCGGGCGCAGCCAGTCGATGGCTTCGGCGAGGTTTTCCGGGACTTCCACCCGTTTGACCTGCAACGCCAGCATCAGGCTGGCGATCGTCGCCAAACCTACGCCGAGCAAGGCGCCGGGAATGAAGCGCAGGCTGTGGGGGCGCAGCTTTTCCCACAGCCACATCACCGCGATCGTCGACAACCCGAGCAAGCCAGCCTGCCAGCCGAACGACGGCAGGGCCTGGGCCACGGCGCCAGGGAACGCGGTCAGGTTATCCAGCCCGGACGGCTTGGGCGCCGCGTCGAGCATCACGTGCACCTGGGACAACACGATCAGCACGCCGATACCGGCCAGCATTCCGTAGACCACCGCTGGCGCCGTCACCCGGAACCAGCAGCCCAGGCGAAAACGCCCGGCCAGCAATTGCAGAAGCCCCGCCAGCAGCAGGATCGGCCCGAGCATGGCCACGCCGTGCTGGCGCACCAGTTCGAACACCAACACCGCCAACCCAGCGGCCGGGCCGCTGACTTGCAGCTTGGATCCGGCCAGGAAACCGACGATCAGACCGCCGACGATCCCGGTAATCAAACCCTTGGCGGGCGGCAGCCCGGACGCAATGGCAATGCCCATGCACAAGGGCAGCGCCACCAGAAACACCACCACCGAAGCCAGCAGCTCCCGTGGCAGGACAGCTTTTAATTGAGCAGCACGCATGGCGACTCTCCCGAAGTTTTCTTCAGGCATGGCGAGGCCCTACCGCGCAAATAGCGGCAAGGCTTGGCCATACAAGGATGTTTAGGAGCGGTTAGAAGCGCGCTTTGGGCGTCGCCACCGGGATCGGATGGCTGCCATCGAGCGGCAGGAAACGGCCCTGGTCCGCGTCGTAGGCTTTGATCTCGCTGGTCTCGATGTTGTACACCCAACCGTGGATGAACAACTGACCGCTGGCCATGCGCGAGGCCACCGAAGGGTGCGTTCGCAGATGTTGCAACTGCGCGATCACGTTCTCTTCAGTGAGGATGGGCATGGTTTGTTTTTCGTCGCCGCACGGGCAGTTGTCATGGACCATGGTCTTGGCCACTTCAGCGTGGCGCAACCAGGCTTTGACCGTGGGCATTTTTTCCAGGGTGTCGGGGTTGAGTACCGCGCGCATGGCGCCGCAATCGGAATGGCCGCAGACGATAATGTGCTGCACGCCGAGGGCCAGTACCGCGTATTCGATGGCGGTGGAAACGCCGCCGTTCATTTGTCCGTAGGGCGGAACGACGTTGCCCACGTTACGGGTAACGAACAGATCGCCAGGGGAGCTATGGGTGATCAACTCGGGCACGATGCGCGAGTCGGCACAGGTGATGAACATCGCCCGGGGAGCCTGGGCGGTGGCGAGTTTCTTGAAGAGCTCTTCCTGCTGGGGGAAGACCTCGTGATGGAAATGCAAAAAGCCGTCAACAATATGCTGCAGCGCTGCATCGGCGGTCTCCGCCTGGGGTTGGGCTGAAGCCGACGCAGCCAACGGCTGTTTATCCTTGTCACTCATGATTCATCCTCGATGCCAGTGGCTGGTTAAAAAACGTCCAGGTGGTGATCCCGACCTGTCAGTCACTCGATGAACAAGGTAGCGGCCGAAACTTAACTCAAACTGAATCGAAGGCTCTAGAACGTGGATTACGACGTATGGTCGTGTTGTCCTGAAAGCTTGGGCTGCCTGTGTTACCAGTGTCCAATTTACGGGCAACCGTATTTAAATCAAAGACATCTGTCGACCCGGCGGACAAAAGGCCTCGCAATCGAGGTTGTAGCCTTCGCGACGATTGAGTCCCAGGCGCTTGATCGCCTTGGCGAAGCGCTGGGCCAGCAGGTCGGCGAACACCCCTTCGCCGCGCATGCGCTTGCCGAACTGGCTGTCGTACAGCTCGCCGCCACGGCTCTGTCGCACCAGGCTCAGCACATGGGCGGCACGCTGCGGGTAATGCGCCTGTAACCACTCCTCGAACAGCGGCGCCACTTCCAACGGCAGGCGCAACATGATGTAAGCCGCGCTTTGCGCCCCGGCGGCGTGGGCTTCGGTCAGCAGGCTTTCGATCTCGCTGTCGTTGATCATCGGGATCATCGGTGCACACAGCACCCCCACCGGAATTCCCGCGTCGCGCATGACCTTGATCGCCCGCAACCGCGCCTTGGGCGCCGCCGCCCGCGGTTCGAGGATGCGCTTGAGTTCATCGTCCAGGGTCGTGAGGCTGATCATCACCGCCACCAGCCGCTGTTGCGCCATCTCGGCCAGCAGGTCCAGGTCCCGCAGGATCAGCGAGCCCTTGGTCACGATGGTCACCGGATGCCGGTAGCGCAGCAGCACTTCGAGGATCCGCCGGGTGATCCGCTGTTCCCGTTCAATGGGCTGATAAGGATCGGTGTTGGAGCCCAGGTTGATCGGCGCGCACTGGTAGCCGCGTTTGGACAGCTGCTCTTCCAGCACATCGGCAGCATTGGTCTTGGCGATCAGCTTGGTTTCGAAATCCAGCCCCGGCGACAGGTCCCAGTACGCATGGCTGGGCCGCGCAAAGCAGTAGATGCAGCCGTGCTCGCAGCCGCGATAAGGGTTGATCGAGCGATCGAACGGAATGTCCGGCGAGGTGTTGCGGGTAATGATGGTCTTGGCCGTTTCGATGCGCACTTCGGTGCCCTGGGTCGGCGGTACTTCCTGGTACCAGCCGTCATCCTCGACCACCGAGCGACTCGGGGCGAAGCGATTGTGCGGGTTGGCAGCGGTGCCACGGCCGCGTGGCGGAAGAGGGGCCGACATGGGGATACTCCGAAAGGCTGTATGCACATACAGTATCGCGTGCCCGCCATCCAGGCCAGTGCCGTTGAGCAGGCCGATCCCGCGCGAAGATGAAACCGTAGCCAATTCACAACGCTTTGACGTCCTTGTTACGGGTTTTTAACCGGGTCGAATCGAAACTGCCGGCCTCCAATTCCCTGGTTTGCGGCCGTCCGTACATGCCTAAGCTCTGTTTTCGTTCACTGCTGTGCCTCGCCTTGTTCGCCGCAGTTGCCCAGACCCCGGCCCAGGCGGCCGATACCATCGAGACCCGGCCGCCGGAATGGGCCCAGCCTGTGGAAAAGGACTACAACCTTTACCAGATGTCGCCCACGCTCTACCGCAGCTCCTTGCCGGATGGCGGGGCCCTGCCATTGCTGACGAAACTCAAGATCGGCACGGTCATTACCTTCCTGCCGGAGTCGGACGCACGCTGGCTATCCACCCCTGGCGTGGAGCGGGTGCAATTGCCTTACCGCACCAATCACGTCGACGACAGCGACATCCTGCGGGCCTTGCGCGCCGTCCAGGACGCCGAAGCCAAGGGGCCGGTGCTGATGCATTGCAAGCACGGTTCCGACCGCACCGGGCTGGTGGCCGCCATGTACCGCGTGGTGGTCCAGGGCTGGAGCAAGGAAGACGCCTTGAACGAAATGACCGAAGGCGGCTTCGGTGACAGCCACCACTTCAAGGACGGGGTTCGCTACGTGATGCAGGCCGATGTCGACAAACTCCGCACGGCACTGGCTAATGGCGATTGCAGCACCAGCGTGTTTGCCCTGTGCTCCCTGAAAAGCTGGGTCAATTCGACCGCGACGATTCCTCGCCTCGATCCCCAGGCTGCCCTGCCACAGCGCTGATCGGCGGCGCGTCTAAAAAGATCGCGATGGATTCGGACAGCGGCCGCGAGTCCCCCGCCGCGAAAATCGCTTCGCGCAGCGCACGGCCGGTGGCCGGGTTGAACAGGCCGTCGCGCTTGAACCTCTGGAACACGCAAGTAGCCAGATCCTGCGACCAGGCGTAGGCGTAAATCCGCGCGCCGTAGCCGGTCACCATATAGTCCAAGCCATTGGGCCAGCGTTCGTTCGCGGACACCGGCAGGTGGCTGACTTCGGCGCCGACCTGGTCGAATATCTGTTGCACGGTTCGCCCGTCGCCGTGGGTGCGGTGCAACTCCATGTCGAATAGCGCGTTGCGCAACAGCACGGCGGTCTCCCAACTGGCCTGGGTGTTGGCGAAGGTCAACAGTTGCTCGGCCACTGCGTCCGGCAGGCTAGCCCCGGTCTGGTAGTGCCTGCCGATCCGCACCAGGCATTGCCTGGAGAAGCACCATTGCTCGAACAGCATCCCGGCGAACTCGGAGGTGTCGCGGGATAGATCGGTGATGCCCGACACGTCGCGATACTCTGCCCGGGTCAAGAGGTGCTGCAAGCAATGGCCGAATTCGTGAAAGAGAATTCGCAATTGCAGATGGTCGAGCAACACCGGCTCGGGCTCCGAATTGCGTGGCAGCCAGCCATGCAGCACAGCGATGGGTAACCGGGGCCGGCCCTCGGCCGTGATGCAGCGATTTCGCAGGGTGGTGGTATTGGGATAACCGTCCCGGCCCGGATCGGCGAGCGGGTCGAAATACAGGTAACCGATGACCGCTCCCCATTCGCTGACTTCGAAAAGACGCACGTCCGGGTGCCAGGTCACCACGTCTCGGCGCTCGGTGAAGTTCACGCCGAACAGCTGCGTCGCCAGGTCCAACATCTGCGAAAAAGTGGATTCCAAGGCAAACCAGACGCTCAAGGCTTCCCTGGAAGCGCCGGCTGCCTGCATGCGAAGTCGATTGGTCAGGTACGGATAGTCCCAGGGTTGCAGCGCGCTGATGCCTTGCTGCGCGGCGAATGACTTGAGCTGGCGGGCATCCTCGTCGAAAACACCCTGCTGACGACTGAGCTGGGCCCGCAGGAACGCCAGCACCTGCTCGGCGGATTCGGCCTGTTCGGGTTCGAGCGCCATTTGGGCGAAATGCTCGTACCCCAGTGAGGTGGCGTACTGGTGCCGGTCATCCAGCAATTGCCGGAGGATGTCGCCATTGTCGAACTGGCCCGCCTGAGGCCCCTGGTCCGAGGCACGGGTGCTGTAGGCCTCGTGGATCTCCTGGCGCAGGGTCCGGTCGTGGGCGTACAGGGTGACGATCCCAAACGCTTCATCATTGAGCTTGAGCAGCCATCCGCTGCGTCCGGCCTCCCGCGCCTGCTGGGCCAGCTGTTGCTTGAACCGCGACGGCAGGCCACTCAGGCGCGCTTCATCGTCAAAGCCTTTGCTCCAGGCCTTGTGGGCCATTTGCAGGTTTTCCAGGAACAGGCCCTGCATTTCCTGGATACGCAGTTGCAACACGCTCAAGTCTGCCGGCGCAGTGTGCGCCGAGCCGTGCTGGCGAAATTGCCGGAGGATTTTCTTCAGCACCCGTTGGCGAGCCGGTGAGAAATGCCTGGCGATCTGGCTGTCGGCCAAGCGCTGGTAGAGCTGGAACAAGGCGGGGTGTTGTTTCAGCGAAACCTGGAAGTCATGCAACCGTTCGCTGCAATCGAGCGACGCTTGCGCCCAATCAGCCCCGGTCTTGGTCGTGGTCAGCAGGTGCAGCAGGTAACCGTAGCTTTCCAGGCGGGTGTGGATTTCATCCATCGCCAGCACCAGGTCGTCCCAGGTGGGGAAGGGCGTCTGGGTCTTGATGATGTCGGCCACTTTGGCGCGGCTTTCGCTGATGATGCGGTCGAGGGCCGGCGAGAAATGCCAGGCTTGGATCTGGGCAAACGGGGGCAGGTCATAGGCCTGCAACAGTGGATTTTTTCTGGCGGGCATCAAAAGCCTTCCTGTCAGTCTGGACGTGCCGGACAGTGTGCAAAGGAAGGGGAGAGCGCTTGCGGTAACTATGTATCGCCCCCGGGCCAGGCGGCCCGGAAGGTGATACCGGATTATTCGGCCTGATACTGCTTACTTAAGGCAGATGAAACCACCGTGGCGAGGGAGCTTGCTCCCGCTCGGTTGCGCAGCAACCGCAAAAAACCAGGGGCTGCTTCGCAGCCCAGCGGGAGCAAGCTCCCTCGCCACGGGGTTCAGCGATGCATCCGAGCATTCACTCAGGTTTTTTCTTCAACTTGGGGTTGGGAAAAAACTGCACCGCCTGGACCTTGGCGTCCGGCACCTTGAGCGCCGCGGTGTTGACCCGGGTACCCAATTCCTTGGGCACCGACAGGCCTTGCTCGTTGAGCGTGTCGGAATAACCGCAGGCCACGCACTCGCGGTGCGGCACGCCGTCTTCGTTCCACATCATCAACTTGTCCGGCTCACTGCACGCCGGGCAGACCGCCCCGGCGATGAAGCGTTTCTTGGTAATCACAGGCCCCTCACTCATGCTGCCGCGTCCTCGCTCAGGCCGCTGTGGCGCAAGAGTGCGTCAATTGATGGCTCGCGGCCACGGAAGTCGACGAACAGCACCATCGGCTCCTGGGAACCGCCACGGGCCAGGATCGCCTCGCGGAAAGCACGACCGGTGTCGGCGTTGAGCACGCCTTCTTCCTCGAACTTGGAGAATGCGTCAGCCGACAGCACTTCGGCCCATTTGTAGCTGTAGTAGCCCGCCGCATAGCCGCCGGCAAAGATGTGGGCGAAGCTGTTGGGGAAGCGGTTATAGGCCGGCGGACGCATCACCGAAACTTCGTCGCGCACGCCTTCGAGCACTTGCGCCACGCTGCGGCCGTCGCCGTGGGTGGCGTGCAGCTCGAAGTCGAACAGCGAGAATTCCAACTGGCGGACCATCATCAGGCCGGACTGGAAATTCTTCGCCGCGAGCATTTTTTCCAGCAGGTCCTGGGGCAGCGGCTCGCCGGTTTCGTAGTGACCGGAAATCAGCGCCAGGCCTTCCGGCTCCCAGCACCAGTTCTCCATGAACTGGCTCGGCAGCTCCACCGCATCCCAGGCCACACCGTTGATGCCGGACACGCCGGCGTGTTCGACGCGGGTCAGCAGGTGGTGCAGGCCATGACCGAATTCGTGGAACAGGGTGGTGACTTCGTCGTGGGTCAACAGCGCCGGCTTGCCGCTGTCAGCCGGGGTGAAGTTGCACACCAGGTTGGCGACCGGGCTTTGCAGCACGCCATCAATGGTGCGCCGACGGTCGCGGGCGCCGTCCATCCAGGCCCCGCCGCGCTTGTTGGCGCGGGCATAAAGGTCGAAGAAGAAGCGGCCGACATGCTGGCCGTTTTCCTTGATCTCGAACAGCCGCACGTCCGGATGCCAGCTGTCGAAGCCCTTCAGCTCGGCGATCTCGATGCCGTACAGGCGTTGCACGATGGCGAACAGGCCGCCCAGCACTTTGTCGATCGGGAAGTAGGCGCGCAGGGCTTCCTGGGCGACGCTGTAGCGTTGCTGGCGCAGTTTTTCGCCGTAGAAACCGCTGTCCCAGCTTTGCAGGTCGGGGCAGCCTTGTTCGGCGGCGAAGGCTTTGAGCTGCTCCAGGTCCTGGGCGGCGAACGGTTTGCTGCGCTTGGCCAGATCGCGCAGGAAGCTCAGGACCTGATCGCTGGATTCGGCCATCTTGGTCGCCAGGCTCAGTTCTGCGAAGTTGGCGAAGCCCAGCAACTGGGCCAGTTCCTGGCGCAGGTCGAGAATCTGTTCCATCACCGGGCCGTTGTCGTTCTGGCCGGCGTTCGGGCCCTGGTCCGAGGCGCGGGTGCAGTAGGCGGCGTAGACTTCTTCGCGCAGGGCGCGGTCTTCGGCGTAGGTCATTACCGCGTAATAGCTAGGGAATTCCAGGTTGATCAACCAACCATCCAGGCCCTTGGCCTGGGCGGCTGCGGCCATTTGTGCCTTGGCCGAATCGGTCAGGCCGGCGAGGGCGGCTTCGTCAGTGACGTGCTTGGTCCAGGCCTGGGTCGCGTCCAACAGCTGGTTGGAGAAGCGGCTGCCCAGCTCGGACAGCTTGCTCTGAACCTCGGCATAGCGCTTCTGCTGCTCGGGCGGCAGGTCGATACCCGACAGGCGGAAGTCCCGCAGGGAATGTTCGAGAATGGTTTTCTGCGCTACGTCGAAACCGGCGGCTTCCGGGCTGTTGGCCAGGGCTTCGAAGGCCTGGAACAACTCGCGGTTCTGGCCCAGTTCGGTGGAGTAGGCGCTCAATGCCGGCAGGCAGGCCTCGTAGGCTTCGCGCAGTTCCGGGCTGTTGCGCACGGCATTCAGGTGGCTGACCGGGCTCCAGGCCGCGCCCAGGCGATCATTGAGTTCGTCCATCGCCAGCACCAGGCCGGCCCAGGTCGGCTGCTGGCCTTGGGTCTTGAGGATTTCAGCGATGGCGGCGCGGTTGTCAGCCAGGATCTGTTCGATGGCCGGTTGCACATGCTCGGCACGGATCGCCGAGAATGGCGGCAGGTCGTAGGGCTGCAAAAGAGGATTGTTCACGCTCACGGTTGGCACCTTGGCTGGAAGAAACTTGCAGCCATAGTAATTACAATCGACGTCCACCGCAGCTAGCAGCGCCTATCAGTAGTAGAGAGAGAGCCTATCGTGACCCTTCGCACGTACCAGAATCACAGCCCGCAGCTTGCCCGGGGCGCTTTTGTCGACAGCACCGCGGTGGTGATCGGCGACGTCGAAATCGGCGAAGACAGCTCCGTCTGGCCGCTGACGGTCATTCGCGGCGACATGCACCGCATCCGCATCGGCGCCCGCACCAGCGTGCAGGACGGCTGCGTGCTGCACATCACCCACGCGGGTCCCTTCAACCCCGATGGCTTCCCGTTGCTGATCGGTGACGACGTGACCATTGCCCACAAGGTCATGCTGCATGGCTGCTCGGTGGGCAGCCGGGTGTTGATCGGCATGGGCAGCATCGTGATGGACGGCGCGGTGGTCGAAGACGACGTGATCATCGGCGCCGGCAGCCTCGTGCCACCGGGCAAACGCCTGGAAAGCGGTTTCCTGTATGTCGGCAGCCCGGTCAAACAGGCCCGGCCACTGACTGACAAGGAACGGGCGTTTTTCACCTACAGCGCGGCGAACTACGTGAAGCTCAAGGATCTGCACCTGGCAGAAGGTTACGACCAGCGCTGATCCATGGCCTGAGAACATCACCGTGGCGAGGGAGCTTGCTCCCGCTGGGCCGGTCCGCGTTCGGGCGAAGCGGCCCCAAGCTTTTGCGGTCGCTACGTCCGAGGCGTCGGACCGACCAAGCGGGAGCAAGCTCCCTCGTCACGATTAATCCGGACGGCATTGCACCATTGCCAGGAGCCCGCATGCACCACCAAACCCTACTCTTCGACCTCGACGGCACCCTCACCGACCCCCGCGAGGGCATCACCCGTTCGATCCAGTTCGCCCTGGGCAAACTGGGCATCGACGAGCCCGACCTGACCCGCCTCGAACACTTCATCGGCCCGCCGCTGTTGCAGGCGTTCATGCAGTTCTACGATTTCGACGAAGCGAAAGCCTGGGAAGCGGTGAATTTCTATCGCGAGCGCTTCAAAGTCACCGGGCTCTATGAAAACCGCGTCTACAACGGCGTGCTGCCGTTGCTGGAAACCCTGGGCGGCCAGGGCCGGCAGCTGTATATCGCGACGTCCAAGCCGTGGGTCTTCGCCCGGGAAATCGCCCGGCACTTCGACTTCGCCCGGCACTTCAAAGTGATCTACGGCAGCGAACTGGACGGCACCCGCACCCACAAAGTCGAACTGATCGCCCACCTGCTGGCCGAGGAAGGCCTCGACCCGAGCGACACGCTGATGATCGGCGACCGCAAACATGATTTGATCGGCGCCCGCAGCAATGGGCTGGACGCGGTGGCGGTGGGGTATGGGTTCGGCAGCCATGAAGAACTCAGTGCCGAGAGCCCGGCGTATCACTTCCAGACCGTGGAGGAATTGCACCGGGCATTCATACGCAGTTGAAAGGGTTTGGGTGCCGGCTCTTCGCTGACCTGAAAGTCAATAAAGCCGCCACTTTCCTGCAAACGACAGATGGTCGGCGAAAGTGCGTTTAACCCACCGTTTTCGGTATACTGCCCGGCCTTCGGTCGGTTCGCCCGACCATTTTTCGTACAACAAGCCACGCCGGTTTCCCGCGTGGCTTGTTGTTTTTTGACGCGCCCGCGGGCGCCCAGAGAGAAGAGGCACGTTGATGAGTGCATTGGTTGGCGTGATCATGGGCTCCAAGTCCGACTGGTCCACCCTTAGCCACACCGCCGATATGCTGGAAAAGCTCGGCATTCCGTACGAGGTGAAAGTGGTTTCCGCCCACCGCACCCCGGATCTGCTGTTCCAGTACGCCGAAGAGGCCGAGGCTCGCGGGATCGAGGTGATCATCGCCGGTGCCGGTGGCGCGGCCCACTTGCCAGGCATGTGTGCGGCCAAGACCCACCTGCCGGTGCTGGGCGTGCCGGTGCAGTCTTCGATGCTCTCGGGCGTCGATTCGCTGCTGTCGATCGTGCAGATGCCGGCCGGCATCCCGGTCGCGACCCTGGCCATCGGCAAGGCCGGCGCGATCAACGCGGCCCTGCTGTCGGCGAGCATCCTGGGCGCCAAGCACCCACAATTTCATACCGTGCTGAAAAAATTCCGCGCTGAGCAGACAGACAGCGTCCTGGACAATCCAGACCCACGCATTGCCTGAGGTTGTTGACGAATGAAGATCGGTGTAATCGGTGGCGGCCAGTTGGGTCGCATGTTGGCCCTGGCGGGTACGCCGCTGGGGATGAACTTCGCTTTCCTGGACCCGGCGCCGGACGCCTGTGCCGCCGCGCTGGGTGAACACCTGCGGGCCGACTACGGCGACCAGGATCACCTGCGCCAGTTGGCCGATGAAGTCGATCTGGTGACCTTCGAATTCGAAAGCGTCCCGGCCGAAACCGTGGCCTTCCTGTCGCAGTTCGTCCCGGTCTACCCCAGCGCCGAAGCCTTGCGTATCGCCCGCGATCGCTGGTTCGAAAAGAACATGTTCAAGGACCTGGGCATCCCGACGCCGGCCTTCGCCGACATCCAGTCCCAGGCCGACCTGGACGCCGCCGTGGCCGCCATCGGCCTGCCGGCCGTGCTCAAGACCCGCACCCTGGGTTACGACGGCAAGGGCCAGAAGGTCCTGCGCACCGCCGAAGAAGTGGTCGGCACTTTCGCCGAACTGGGCAGCGTGGGCTGCCTGCTGGAAGGCTTCGTGCCGTTCACCGGGGAAGTCTCGCTGATCGCCGTGCGTGCCCGCGACGGTGAAATCCGTTTCTACCCGCTGGTGCACAACACCCACAAGGACGGCATTCTCAAGCTGTCCGTCGCCAGCACCGACCACCCGTTGCAGGCCCTGGCCGAAGATTATTCCAGCCGGGTGCTCAAGCAGCTCGACTATGTCGGCGTGATGGCTTTCGAATTCTTTGAAGTGGACGGCGGCCTCAAGGCCAACGAGATCGCGCCGCGGGTGCACAACTCCGGGCACTGGACCACCGAAGGCGCCGAATGCAGCCAGTTCGAAAACCACCTGCGGGCGGTGGCCGGGTTGCCGCTGGGTTCGACTGCCAAAGTCGGTGAAAGCGCGATGCTCAACTTCATTGGCAAAGTGCCGGACACCGAGAAAGTCCTGGCCATCGCCGACTGCCATCTGCACCACTACGGCAAGGCGTTCAAGGCCGGACGCAAGGTCGGTCACGCCAACCTGCGCTGCGCTGACCGGGCGACCCTGGCCCAGCAGATCATCAAGGTCGAAACGCTGATCGCCGAGCAATAATCTGAAACATTGTTGGAACCATTCGTCGGCCCGATTCTCTCATGGCAAGGTGCCAAAGCCCGACTAGGCTTTGGCATAAGCTTCTCAATCGAACGGGGAATTGCCATGGGAATCATTGGAACCATCTTCATCGGCCTGATCGTCGGCCTGCTGGCGCGCTTCCTTAAACCGGGCGATGACAGCATGGGTTGGATCATGACCATTCTGCTGGGTATCGGCGGTTCGCTGGCAGCCACCTACGGCGGCCAGGCGCTGGGTATCTACCAGGCCGGGCAGGGCGCGGGCTTCATCGGCGCGCTGGTGGGCGCGATCGTGTTGCTGGTGATCTACGGCCTGATCAAAAGAAACTGATTCAAAATGCGACAAAGCCCCCTGCTCGTGGCGCGTGCAGGGGGCTAGAATGCCCGGCGTTTCATTCCTCACTCATTGCCGAGCCCTTTCATGCGCCGTCTAGTGTTGACCCTTCTTCTGTTGAGCGGTGGCCTGGTCCATGCCGCCGAACTGCCGGAAACCGATTGGCTCGAACTGATGCCCAAGTCGGACCAGAAAGCCCTCGAAGCCATGCCGGAGATCGACCACAACTCCCCCGAGGCCAACGGCACCTTCACCGAGAAAGGTGGCCTGAAGCAGAGCAAAGGCTTGCCGGCGGTGATGTACTCGACCAAGACCGTGGCGTCGATGAACGACAAGCACATCCGCATCGGCGGCTACCCGGTGCCCCTGGAAACCGACGCCAAGGGCCGCAGCACGCTGTTCTTCCTGGTGCCATACCCCGGCGCCTGCATCCACGTCCCGCCACCGCCCCCTAACCAACTGGTGCTGGTGCGCTACCCCAAGGGCCTGAAACTCGACGACATCTACACCCCGCTGTGGGTCGTCGGCACGCTGAAAATCGAAAAGGTCGACAACGACCTGGCAAGCGCCGCCTATGCACTGGATGCCGAGAAAGTGCGGGTGGTGCAGGAAGCGGATCTGTAACCGCCGGGCGGAAGCCATCCACTGAACCCCCGTGGGAGCGAGCCTGCTCGCGATTGCGGTGTGCCAGTCACAACAATGCTGGCTGACCGGCCGCTATCGCGAGCAGGCTCGCTCCCACAATGGAATTGCAGTACAGCTGGAGAGTTAGGTCAGCTGTCAGGCCGTCTTCGCGAGCAAGCCCGCTCCCACAGTTTGTCCAGGCACAGCCGGAAAAGTCAGGTCGGCTGCCAGGCCGCCTTGCTTTCGCTTTTTGCTTTTGCTTTTGATCTTGGACGCCCCATCAACCACAAGGGCCGAACGCAGGCATTGCGTAGTGGGCAACCCGGCATGGATGCCGGGTTAGCCGCGCAGGGCCATGGATGGCCCATCGCGGCGGGCCCACGGAGCAATGCCGGAGTGAGGGAACACCGAGCCTTGGCGAGGTGCCCAGTGGTGGGGCAAAGCGCTTTTGGTTACTTTTGGCGCTCTTCCAAAAGTGACCCGCTGTAAAAGCGGAACCATAAGCAGCCGTTACCGCAGTAACGGATATGTACACGGTCACAGAATCTATATGTGCCTAAAGGCCGCCTTCGCGAGCAAGCCCGCTCCCACATTTGGAATGGAGTTGGGGGGCCTAAAGCGGCGTACTACCGATACTCACACCAAGCGTATGACTGGCCTCAGGCAACAGCGTCACCACATCCCCCAGCACATTCGCCGTCTCGATACACAACATCCGCTGCCATCCATCATCAGCCATGTCACTGAAAGCCTTGGCCCGCTCGGTCCAGGGATTCCAGATCACCGCCGAGCGCGACCCACTGCTGGTCAGTTCAATCCGACGCCCCCACTGCGGGTCAACGATGCTCAAGAGGGGCGGAGTATCGAGATAGATACGGTCAGTCTCGCCAGCAAAACCCAGGTCGCCCACCTGGGTCACGGTCTTCCAGTCATCCAGGGTTTCGACATAACGCAGGCCATCCACCCCTTCGACATGCACGTTGCGCACATCGCTCACGGCGAAGTAACTGTGCAGGGCCTGGCTCAAGGTGACGGTTTCGCTGCCACGGTTATGGCTGGTGAGACGGATGTGCAGTTGCGCGTCCATCACGATGGTCAGGGTCAGGTCCACCTGATGTGGCCAGCCTGAGAGGCCGTTTTCGGGGTAGGGTAGGGTGAATTCCACTTCAAGGCTTTCGCCTTGGGTCTGGATGCCCTTGAGTTCCCAGTCCATCGCCCGCACCAGACCGTGGGCGGTGGCCGGGTCGTTGCTCACCCGCATGGCCTGGACACTTTCCGGGTTGCGGGTCAGGTTGCCGAACCACGGCCAGCAGACCGGCACGCCGGCGCGGATGCTCTTGCCGGCCTTGAACGTGGCCTGGTCGTTGAGCCAGATCAGCGGCGGCTGGCCATCCACCTGGTAACTGAGGACATGCGCACCTTGCTGGGCCACCAGCAACTCGGCCTGGCCATGGCGGATGCGCCAGGCGTTCAGTTCATCCAGTTTGACGGCTTCGACGTTGGGCGTTGGCATGTTGCAATCTCGCTCGGGAACAGGAACTGCAATGGACCGCAAAACGGCCGCCGTGTTTAACGGGCCCGCGGCGGAACCGAACGCGTACGGCCGCTGCCGTCGATGGCGACGAAGACAAACACCGCCTCGGTGACTTTGCGCCATTCGCTGGACAGCGGGTCGTCGCTCCAGACCTCGACCATCATCTGGATGGAGCTGCGGCCGATTTCCAGGGCCTGGGTATAAAAGGAAAGCTGCGCACCCACCGCTACCGGCACCAGGAACGCCATGCGATCGATCGCCACGGTGGCGACGCGCCCGCCCGCCACCTTGCTGGCCATCGCCGTGCCGGCCAGGTCCATCTGGGACACCAGCCAGCCGCCGAAAATATCGCCAAAGCCGTTGGTCTCACGCGGGAGCGCGGTGATCTGCAGGGCCAGGTCGCCCTGCGGAATTGGATCTTCTTGTTCGAGCTCTATCATGCCGAGGGGCCTCTGACCCGTAACTCTGTCGTGTGCTTCAGGGTGAACAGCCGTCTTTGAAAAAAACGATTCATCCCGAACATGCCAGGTGCTTCACGTTTTTCGTCAAGGCGTGCCAAGGGATACTCTGCGAAACCGGCTGGTTTGGTACTACACCGCCAACGACGTTTTCGCACAGCAACCCCTTACAGAGTGTTGCAAGGTAGCGAGTATATCGGGCGATAGGCGTCGCGACGACCATTGGGTTCTGATTTCGACTGTCAATTACGCGCCTCTATGTGCTTTTTCGAACAATTTGCTATCGTGCCGGACCTGCCCAGGCCCCAACCCGTGTTTATCAGGGGTTGAAGATCCTACTAATAAGAGAAGTCCTTGCCATGACCACTGCGCCTTCGAGCACGGCGACGCCATCCCAACCCGCACGACCGTTGACCCGCAACGACTACAAGACCCTGTCGCTTTCTGCCTTGGGCGGCGCGCTGGAGTTCTACGATTTCATCATTTTCGTGTTCTTTGCCACCGTGGTCGGCAAATTGTTCTTTCCCGCCGACATGCCCGAATGGCTGCGCCTGATGCAGACCTTCGGCATTTTTGCCGCCGGCTACCTGGCCCGGCCGCTGGGCGGGATCATCATGGCCCACTTCGGCGACCTGCTGGGGCGCAAGAAGATGTTCACCCTGAGCATTTTCATGATGGCGGTGCCGACCCTGATCATGGGCCTGCTGCCCACTTACGCGCAGATCGGCATGTGGGCGCCGATCCTGTTGCTGCTGATGCGGGTGATCCAGGGCGCGGCCATCGGCGGCGAAGTGCCGGGCGCCTGGGTATTCGTTTCCGAACACGTTCCGGCGCGGCACATCGGCTACGCCTGCGGCACCCTGACTTCGGGCCTGACCGCCGGGATCCTGTTGGGTTCGCTGGTGGCGACCGCCATCAACAGCATTTATACCCCTGTGGAAGTGGCGGACTACGCCTGGCGGATCCCGTTCCTGCTGGGCGGTGTGTTCGGCCTGTTCTCGGTGTACCTGCGCCGCTGGCTGCACGAAACCCCAGTGTTCGCCGAGCTGCAATTGCGCAAGGCCCTGGCCGAGGAAGTGCCGTTGCGCGCGGTGCTGCGTGATCATCGCGGCGCCATCGTCATTTCGATGCTGCTGACCTGGTTGTTGTCCGCCGCCATCGTCGTGTTGATCCTGATGACCCCGACCGTGTTGCAGACGGTCTATCACTTCACCCCGACCACGGCGTTGCAATCCAACAGCGTGGCGATCGTGCTCCTGAGCATCGGCTGCATTCTCGCCGGGGCCCTGGCGGACCGCTTCGGCGCCGGGCGCGTCTTCGTGTTTGGTTGCACGGCGTTGCTGGCCAGTTCCTGGACCCTCTACCACAACCTGGCCGACCATCCCGATTGGCTGTTCCCGATGTACGCCATCACCGGCCTGCTGGTGGGCACCATCGGCGCGGTGCCATATGTCATGGTCAAGGCCTTCCCGCCGGTCGTGCGCTTCAGCGGGCTGTCGTTTTCCTACAACGTTGCCTATGCGATTTTTGGCGGCCTGACGCCGATGATCGTCAGCCTGCTGCTCAAGGAAAGCCCGATGGGGCCGGCGTATTACGTGGCGATCCTGTGTGGGATGGGGATTGTGGTGGGGGCTTATCTCTGGAGGAAGGGGCGCTAGGCTCGCTTTTCAGTCCGACAATACTGGCCTCTTCGCGAGCAAGCCCGCTCCCACAGGATCTGCGCTGTCCCTGTGGGAGCGGGCTTGCTCGCGAAGAAGGCACCGCCAATCATCTTGCAAAACTCAATACTGGCCTTTCATCCAATTGTCATATTTCAGCCATAGAGTGTTCACACGGCTTACCGATACTTGGCCGACTTAACACACCCTATCTGCTAGGAGTAAGGCATGAAACTGAAGCGTTTGATGGCGGCAATGACGTTTGTCGCTGCTGGCGTCGCGACTGCCCACGCGGTTGCCGCTGTTGACCCTGCGATCCCGAGCTACACCAAGACCACTGGTGTGTCGGGCAACCTGTCCAGCGTCGGCTCCGATACCCTGGCCAACCTGATGACCTTGTGGGCCGAGAACTACAAGAAAGAATACCCGAACGTAAACATCCAGATTCAAGCCGCCGGTTCCTCCACCGCGCCGCCCGCACTCACCGAAGGCACCGCCAACCTGGGCCCGATGAGCCGCAAGATGAAGGACAACGAACTGCAGGCCTTCGAGCAGAAGTACGGCTACAAGCCAACCGCTATCCCGGTGGCCGTGGATGCCCTGGCCGTATTCGTGCACAAGGACAACCCGATCCAGCACCTGACCATGGAACAGGTCGACGCGATCTTCTCGTCCACTCGTCTGTGCGGTGGTAAAGCCGACGTGAAAACCTGGGGCGACCTGGGTGTGACCGGCGACCTGGCCAACAAGCCAGTACAACTGTTCGGTCGTAACTCGGTATCCGGCACCTACGGCTACTTCAAGGAAGAAGCCCTGTGCAAAGGCGACTACAAGCCTAACGTCAACGAACAACCTGGCTCGGCCTCGGTCGTGCAGTCGATCAGCTCCTCGCTGAACGGCGTCGGTTACTCGGGCATCGGCTACAAGACCGCCAGCGTGAAAACCGTGGCCCTGGCCAAGAAAGGCAGTTCCGAGTTCATCGAAGACACCGAAGAAAACGCACTGAACGGCAAATATCCGCTGTCGCGTTTCCTCTACGTGTACGTCAACAAGGCACCGAACAAGCCTCTGGCCCCGCTGGAAGCCGAGTTCGTGAAGCTGATCCTGTCCAAACAAGGCCAGGAAGTCGTGGTCAAGGACGGCTACATCCCGGTTCCAGCCAAGGTGGCCGCCAAGGCCCTGGCTGACCTGGGCCTGTCCGAAGGCGCCAACGTCGCCAAGAAGTAACACCTGAGCCCGGGCCAATGCCCGGGCTTTCTGTGGGGGTGAGGTTGCCCCCACAGATCAATTTCCTGTCCGCTGCCGGTTTCCACGGGCGGCGGATTTGTTGCGTCACTGCATTGTCATCTTTCTGTCATACAGGATCGCTAGGGTGTGCGCATGAATGATCTGGCCAATTCCCCAATGACTACGACTTCCCCTCCCAAGCGCATTGACTTCAATACGCCTGAGCTGCAACGCAAGCGCCGCATCCGTGCGCTCAAGGATCGCCTGACCCGTTGGTACGTGCTGATTGGCGGTCTTGCCGTCCTGGCGGCCATTACCCTGATTTTCTTCTTCCTTGCCTATGTGGTGCTTCCGCTGTTCCAAGGCGCGGAGTTGACCCGCAAGGACTCGATCACCCCGGCCTGGATGCAGGACGCCGGCAAGCCCCTGATGATCTCCATCGAAGAGCAGAATCAGGTCGCCATGCGGGTTTCCGACAAAGGCCAGGCGTTGTTCTACGGCCTCGACAGCGGTGCCGAACTGCGCCGTGTCGACCTGCCGATTCCGGCTGGCGCCAACGTGGTGTCCATCGGTGAAGACCAGCCCGGCAGCCCGCTGGTGGCAATCGGTCTGTCCAATGGCCAGGCCCTGGTGTTCCGTCACACCTATAAAGTCAGCTACCCGGACGGCAAGAAGACCATCACGCCGGCCGTTGAATACCCCTATGGCGAGTCGCCGATCACGCTGAACGAGCAAGGCGCGCCGCTGGAGCACGTCAGCCTCAACGCCACCGATTCGACTCTGCTGCTGGCTGGTTCCAGCGGCGCCCAGTTGCATGTCCTGTCGCTGACCAGCGAAGAAAACATGATGACTGGCGAGGTCACCAGCGAGCAGACGCGCATTGAGCTGCCGCAGATGACGGAGCCGGTGAAGAACATCTTCGTCGACCCGCGCCAGCAATGGCTGTATGTGGTCAACGGGCGCGCCCAGGCCGACGTGTTCAGCCTGCGCGATAAGAGCCTCAACGGCCGTTACAAACTGTTGGAAAACGCCGATGCCCAAGTCACCGCCGCGACCCAGCTGGTAGGCGGCATTTCCCTGATCGTCGGCGATTCCAAGGGTGGCCTGTCCCAATGGTTCATGGCCCGCGATCCCGACGGCGACCAGCGCCTGAAGCAGATCCGCAGCTTCCAGATGGGCACTACGCCGATCGTTGAAATCACCGCCGAGGAACGCCGAAAAGGCTTCGTCGCCCTCGACGCGGCCGGCAAGCTTGGCGTGTTCCACAGCACCGCCCACCGCACCCTGCTGGTGGACCAGGTGGTCGATGGCCAAGGCGTGTTCGGCATGTCGCCACGGGCCAACCGGCTGATCGTCGAGCAGGACGGCAAGTTGCAACCTCTGCTGCTGGACAACCCGCACCCGGAAGTCTCCTGGAGCGCGCTGTGGAGCAAGGTCTGGTACGAAAACTACGACGAGCCCAAGTACGTCTGGCAATCGACCGCCGCCAACACCGACTTCGAACCCAAGCTGAGCCTTTCGCCGCTGACCTTCGGCACCCTGAAAGCCGCGTTCTACGCGATGCTGCTGGCCGCACCGCTGGCGGTTGCCGCCGCGATCTACACCGCCTACTTCATGGCGCCGGGCATGCGCCGCAAGGTCAAGCCGGTGATCGAGCTGATGGAAGCGATGCCGACGGTGATCCTCGGTTTCTTCGCCGGCCTGTTCCTGGCGCCGTACGTCGAAGGGCACCTGCCGGGTATCTTCAGCCTGCTGATGCTATTACCGATCGGCATTCTGGTCGCCGGTTTCGTGTTCAGTCGCCTGCCTGAATCCGTGCGCCTGAAGGTGCCGGATGGCTGGGAAAGCGCGCTGCTGATCCCGGTGATCCTGTTCGTCGGCTGGCTCTCGCTGTACATGAGCCCGTACATGGAAGCCTGGTTCTTCGGCGGTGACATGCGCATGTGGATTTCCCACGACCTGGGCATCACCTATGACCAGCGCAACGCCCTGGTGGTTGGCCTGGCGATGGGCTTCGCGGTGATCCCGAACATCTACTCCATCGCCGAAGACGCCGTGTTCAGCGTGCCTCGCGGCCTGACCCTGGGCTCTTTGGCCCTCGGCGCCACACCGTGGCAGACCATGACTCGTGTGGTGATCCTTACCGCCAGCCCGGGCATTTTCTCGGCGCTGATGATCGGCATGGGCCGGGCGGTGGGCGAAACCATGATCGTGCTGATGGCCACCGGCAACACCCCGGTCATGGAAATGAACCTGTTCGAAGGCCTGCGCACCCTGGCGGCCAACGTCGCAGTGGAAATGCCCGAGTCGGAAGTCGGCGGCAGCCACTACCGCGTGCTGTTCCTCTCGGCGCTGGTGCTGCTGTTGTTCACCTTCGTCATGAACACCCTCGCCGAGCTGATTCGTCAGCGTCTGCGCAAGAAATATTCGTCGCTTTAAGAAAGGTAGAAGTCTGTGAAACAGAACTCCCTGAAAGGATGGTTCAAGAGCGGCGCCCCCGGCGTCTGGATCAGCGGTGGCGCGGTGTCCATCGCGGTGATCATGACCATTGGCCTGCTGGCGGTGATCGCCGTGCGCGGCCTGGGCCACTTCTGGCCGGCGGACCTGATCCACGCCAACTACAACGTGCCGGGCATGCCCGCGCACTTGGTGGTGGGCGAAGTGGTGCAGAAGGAAGAAGTGCCCCGCGAGCGCCTGAAAAGCGCTGGCCTGCCGGTGCCTGACGAGGGCCCGGAGTTCATGACCCGTGAGCTGATCAAGGTTGGCAACCGGGACCTGAACGGCACCGACTTCACCTGGATCGTCGGCGACTGGTTGACCAACCAGACCACACCGCCGGAGCTGATGGCGCTTGAACGCCGTGAGTGGGGTAACTTCTATGGCTACCTGGTCAACGTCAAGGAACAGGGCAAGGTCGTTGCCGAAGGCGAGGCCGCCTGGCCGCAGTTGCAGGCGCGCATTGCGCGGGTCAATCAGCTCGCCGCCGAGCTCAAGACCCTGGAAAAAACCGACATCGGCGCGATCAACGCCGGCCTGGAGCGCATCCGTCTGCACGGTCGAAAACTGGAGCTGGACGGCAAGCTCGACGCCGCCGCCCAGGCCGACCTCGCCAGCGAACGCGCCGAGCTCGAAGCCCGATACAAGGAAATCGAAGCGCGCCTGACCGACCTGCACGCCCAGTTCAACCGCGACAGCCTGACTGCCCGCGATGCCAACGGCAAGGAAGTGGAGATCGAGATCGGCAAGGTGGTGCATGCCTTCCAGCCGAACGCCATGGGCACGTTTACCAAGCTGGGTTTCTATTTCAGCAAGGTCTGGGAGTTCCTCAGCGACGACCCGCGTGAAGCCAACACCGAAGGCGGGATCTTCCCGGCGATTTTCGGCACGGTGATGATGACCCTGATCATGGCGATGATCGTCACCCCGTTCGGCGTGCTGGCGGCGGTTTATCTGCGTGAATACGCCCGTCAGGGCCCGATGACCCGCCTGATCCGCATTGCGGTGAACAACCTGGCAGGCGTTCCGGCCATCGTCTACGGCGTGTTCGGCCTGGGCTTCTTCGTCTATGTGCTGGGTGGTTCGGTCGACCGGCTGTTCTTCCCCGAAGCGCTGCCGGCGCCGACCTTCGGTACGCCGGGCCTGCTCTGGGCGTCCTTGACCCTGGCATTGCTGGCGGTGCCGGTGGTGATCGTGGCGACTGAGGAAGGCCTGGCGCGGATCCCGCGGACCGTGCGCGAAGGCTCCCTGGCCCTGGGTGCGACCAAGGCCGAGACCCTGTGGAAAATCGTCCTGCCGATGGCAAGCCCGGCGATGATGACCGGCATGATCCTCGCCGTCGCCCGCGCCGCCGGTGAAGTAGCGCCGCTGATGCTGGTGGGCGTGGTGAAACTGGCGCCGTCGCTGCCGCTGGATGGCAACTATCCCTACGTGCACCTGGACCAGAAGATCATGCACTTGGGCTTTCATATCTATGACGTCGGCTTCCAGAGCCCGAACGTCGAGGCGGCGCGGCCACTGGTCTACGCCACGGCGCTGCTGCTGGTGCTGGTGATCGCCATATTGAACTTGTCGGCGGTGTGGATCCGTAACCACCTGCGGGAAAAATACAAAGCACTGGATAGCTGATTTCAATGTGGGAGCGGGCTTGCTCGCGAAAGCGGTGTGTCAGCTTGCATCTCTATCGCAGGTGCCGACGTCTTCGCGAGCAAGCCCGCTCCCACACAAATGCACCGATTGGCAGGGCTGCCCAGCAGCCAACCGAACCGAATTTGTTAGCACAGGGAGCCTCCCATGCAACACGAAGCACATACACACGGCATCAACATGTCGGCCCTGGGCCGCGACAAGCAGAGCCTGAACCTGGCCGAAGAAACCGTTGCCATCGAAGTACCCGGCCTGAATCTGTTCTACGGTCAGAAGCAAGCGCTGTACGACGTCAGCCTGAACATCCCGAAACAACGCGTGACGGCGTTCATCGGCCCGTCGGGCTGCGGCAAGTCGACCTTGCTGCGCACCTTCAACCGCATGAACGACCTGGTGGACGGTTGCCGCGTCGAAGGCGAGATCAACCTCTACGGCAACAACATCTACCGCAAGGGCGAGGACGTGGCCGAGCTGCGCCGTCGCGTGGGCATGGTGTTCCAGAAGCCCAACCCGTTTCCCAAGACCATCTACGAAAACGTGGTCTATGGCCTGCGCATCCAGGGCATCAACAAAAAGCGCATTCTCGATGAAGCCGTGGAGTGGGCCCTCAAGGGCGCCGCACTGTGGGACGAGGTCAAGGATCGGCTGCATGATTCGGCCCTGGGCCTATCCGGCGGTCAGCAGCAACGTCTGGTGATCGCGCGCACCATCGCCGTGGAGCCGGAAGTGCTGCTGCTCGACGAACCCTGCTCGGCCCTGGACCCGATCTCGACGCTGAAAGTCGAAGAGCTGATCTACGAGCTCAAGTCCAAGTTCACCATCGTCATCGTGACCCACAACATGCAGCAGGCAGCGCGGGTGTCCGACTACACCGCGTTCATGTACATGGGCAAACTGGTGGAATTCGGCGACACCGATACCCTGTTCACCAACCCGGCCAAGAAGCAGACCGAAGACTACATCACCGGTCGTTACGGCTAGTCGGGGCCGTTGCGCGCCGCCGGGGTTCAGGCGCCAGAGGCGATACCAGGATCAACATTTAACTGCTTGAAGCTTGCAGCTTGAAGCTTGCAACTTTCGCGGAGCGAACAAGATGATTTCGAAGGAAGGCCTTACTCACCACATTTCCGCCCAGTTCAACGCCGAGCTGGAGGAAGTGCGCAGCCATCTGCTGGCCATGGGCGGGCTGGTGGAAAAGCAGGTCAACGACGCGGTGACCGCGCTGATCGAGGCCGACTCCGGCCTGGCCCAGCAGGTGCGCGAGATCGACGACCAGATCAACCAGATGGAACGCAACATCGACGAGGAATGCCTGCGCATCCTGGCCCGTCGTCAACCGGCGGCTTCCGACCTGCGCCTGATCATCAGCATCTCCAAGTCGGTGATCGACCTTGAGCGGATCGGCGACGAAGCCACCAAGATCGCCCGTCGCGCCATCCAGTTGTGCGAAGAAGGCGAAGCGCCGCGCGGTTACGTCGAGGTTCGCCACATAGGCGACCAGGTGCGCAACATGGTGCGTGACGCGTTGGACGCCTTTGCCCGCTTCGATGCCGACCTGGCGCTTTCCGTGGCCCAGTACGACAAGATCATCGACCGCGAATACAAGACCGCCCTGCGCGAGCTGGCGACCTACATGATGGAAGACCCGCGGTCGATCTCCCGGGTGCTGAGCATCATCTGGGTGCTGCGTTCCCTGGAGCGTATCGGCGATCATGCCCGCAACATCTCCGAACTTGTGATCTACCTGGTGCGCGGCACCGACGTACGCCACATGGGCCTCAAACGGATGAAGGAAGAAGTTGAGGGCACCCCGTCCGAAACCCCTAATGTTCCGGGCGAAACTGACGATAAGTAAGATTGCCAAGAAAAGCGCCCGGCCTTCTGGTCGGGCTTTTTTTTGGGTTTTTTTTAACCAATAGCAGCACCCCGCGAACGAAAAGTCCCGGCGTGACTGACGGTTTTTGGCAATGTGCCATCAGTAAAAGCGGTATGCTTGCCGGGATTTTTTAGAGGTGTATCTGGATGAGTAAGGTCAGTGTATTGGTCGTGGACGATGCGTCGTTCATTCGTGACCTGGTGAAGAAGTGCCTGCGCAACTACTTCCCGGGCGTGCGCATCGAAGACGCGGTGAACGGCAAGAAAGCCCAGGCACTGCTGGCTCGCGAAGCGTTCGACCTGGTGCTGTGCGACTGGGAAATGCCGGAAATGTCCGGCCTGGAGCTGCTGACTTGGTGCCGTCAGCAGGACAACCTCAAGGGCATGCCTTTCGTGATGGTCACCAGCCGCGGCGACAAGGAAAACGTGGTCCAGGCGATCCAGGCCGGCGTTTCCGGTTACGTCAGCAAGCCCTTCACCAACGAGCAGTTGCTGACCAAGGTCAAGCAGGCCCTGCACAAGGTCGGCAAGCTCGACACCCTGATGAACAGCGCCCCGACCAAGATGAATTCGGCGTTTGGCAATGATTCCCTCAGTGCGCTGACCGGCGGCAAGGCACCGGTTGCCGCTGCGGCAGCCGCGCCGGCGGCGAATCCATTCGCCAAGCCCGCTGCCGTGGCCGCCGCCGCGCCTGCCGCTGCTGCGCCGGCCCGCGGCTTGCTCAACAGCCCACCTGTCAAGGCCCCGGCTGCCGCCGCGCCGGCGGGCAATCGCGGTCAGGGCCAGTTGCGCCTGTCCAGCGGGACCCAGGCCTGCGTGATCAAGGCTTTGAGCCTCAAGGAAGCGCTGCTGGTGGTCAAACGCGCAGACGCCTTGCCGCAAGTGCTGGAAAGCGCCGTGCTGGACATGGAGCAGGGCGACAACGCCGAAACCGCTCGTCTGAACGGTTACCTGCACGCCATCGTCGCCCATGAGCAGAGCCCCGACAGCGAATGGCTGCAACTGACCTTCCGCTTCGTCGACAAAGACCCGCAGAAGCTCGACTACATCTCCCGCCTGATCGCCCGTGGCACGGCGCAGAAGCACTTCGTACCCGGCGCCTGATTCAGCGGCGCTCTTAAGTCCGTCTTCGCGAGCAAGCCCGCTCCCACATTCGATCTTACAAACACTGGAGATCCTGTGTGGGAGCGGGCTTGCTCGCGAAGGGGCCAGCGGATTCAGCAACAATACCTTGCCGATTTGAAACATCCGTCGACTACGCTGGTCCATCGCAGCTGCTAGGCTGCTGTGCAGGCCTTCACTTTTCGACAGAACCTTTGCCCATGCTCGCGCCCTTGTTGTTCGCCTGCGGTCTTGTCCTGGCCTCCACCTCGGCCATGGCCATGACCATCTACAAATCCACCGATGCCCACGGCGTCGTTTCCTATAGCGACCGTCCCAGCAGGGGCGCTCAGGTCTTCGTGTTCCGAGATCGCATGGTCGAGAACCTGGAGCGCCAGGTGTTTCTCGACATCAAGAAGCACAAAGGCGCCGACGCAGTGTTCGTGCGCAACGATCTGTATGCGCCAGTGGAGATCGAGTTGAGTTTCGCCGGCCTGCGTAACGTGAGCGGGGCGCCGAGCCGGCCGATTCGTCGGGTATTGCCGGCGCGCAGCAACCTGCGCCTGGCGCTGCTCACGGCCACGCAGCCCGGCAGGCCGCTGGTGTATACCCCAAGGTTCGAATACTCCCTGGGCGATCCTGCGGGCGCGGCGCAGGTCTATCGCTACCCCTTGCCCTGGCGCGGCGGGCCGTTCCGGCTGAGCCAGGGCGCCAACGGCCAGTACAGCCACTACGGCCCGAAAAACCGCTACGCCATGGACATCGCCATGCCCGAGGGCACGCCGATCATCGCAGCGCGAGGCGGCGTGGTGATCAAGACCGAGAACCACCAGACCGGCCGTGGCGACGACCCCTCGGGCAACTTCGTGCGGGTACTGCACGACGACGGCACCATGGGCGTCTACCTGCATTTGCAGAAAGGCTCGGTGAGCGTGCGCGAAGGCCAGCGGGTAACGGTGGGTACCCCGTTGGCGCTGTCGGGCAACACCGGCAACAGCTCCGGCCCGCACCTGCATTTCGTGGTGCAGCGCAACACCGGGTTGGGGCTGGTGTCGATTCCGTACCAGTTCAATCAGCCGGTGGGAGAGTTGCCTAACTTTGCGGTGGGCAAGCAGTGATGGGAGCGGCGAGGCTTTGTGGCGAGGGAGCTTGCTCCCGCTCGGTCGGTCCGACGCCTCGGGCGCAGCAGTCGTAAGCTTTTCGGGGCCGCTTCGCGACCCAGCGGGAGCAAGCTCCCTCGCCACAGGTCTGCATGCTCCTGTCTGAAACGCAATCCCCTGTGGGAGCGAGCCTGCTCGCGATGGCAGCGCCGCCGATCTTCCGTCAACGACTCAATCGATCATCAACACCTTCGCCAGGATGATCTTCGGCCCTTTCATCTTCTTGATGATGATCCGCAGGCCTTCGACTTCCAGCACTTCTTCCTCTTCCGGTACACGCTTGAGGGTTTCGTAGACCAGCCCGGCCAGGGTTTCGGCCTCGACGTGGTCCAGGTCGATGCCCAGCAGGCGCTCGACCTTGAACAGCGGCGTGTCGCCACGCACCAGCAGTTTGCCCGGCTGGTAGGCCAGGATGCCGCGCTCGGCCTTGCGGTGCTCGTCCTGGATGTCGCCCACCAGCACTTCCAGCACGTCTTCCATGGTCAGGTAGCCGATGATGTTGCCATCGGCTTCCTCCACCACGGCGAAGTGCGAGCCACCCTTGCGGAACTGCTCCAGCAACTGCGACAGTGGCATGTGCCTGGACACACGCTCCAGGGGCCGGGTGAGTTCGGCGAGGTTGAACGATTCGGGGATGTGGTCCAGGGCCGCCAGTTCCAGCAGCAGGTCCTTGATGTGCAACAGGCCGACGAACTCCTGGCGCTCGCTGTCATACACCGGGTAACGGCTGAACTTGTGGCGGCGGAACATCGCCAGGATTTCCTTGAGCGGTGCGTTGAACTCCAGCGTCACCAGGTCTTCCCGGGAGTTGGCCCAGTCCACCACTTCCAGCTCGCCCATTTCCACGGCCGAGGCCAGTACGCGCATGCCTTGGTCGCTCGGGTCCTGGCCCCGGCTGGAGTGCAGGATCAGCTTGAGCTCTTCGCGGCTGTAGTGATGCTCATGGTGCGGGCCGGGTTCGCCCTGGCCGGCGATGCGCAGGATGGCGTTGGCGCTGGCGTTGAGCAGGTAGATCGCCGGGTACATGGCCCAGTAGAACAGGTACAGCGGCACGGCGGTCCACAGCGACAGGAGCTCGGGCTTGCGGATTGCCCAGGATTTGGGCGCCAGTTCACCGACCACGATGTGCAGGTACGAAATGATGAAGAAAGCGGTAAAGAACGAAACCGCCTTGATCACTTCCGGCGATTGCACGCCCACTGCGCCCAGCAGCGGTTCGAGGATGTGAGCGAACGCCGGTTCGCCGACCCAGCCCAGGCCCAGGGAGGCGAGGGTGATACCCAACTGGCAGGCGGACAAGTAAGCGTCGAGCTGGCTGTGGACGGTGCGCAGGATGTGCCCGCGCCAGCCGTTCTGCTCGGCGATGGCCTCGACCCGGGTCGAGCGCAGCTTGACCATGGCGAATTCGGCCGCAACGAAGAAACCGTTGAGCAGAACCAGGAGGAAAGCGAAAAGAATCATGCCGAATTCGGCGAAGAGCGAAACGAGGGACAAGCCAGGGGAAGGGTCCATGATGGAGTTTTGCGGGTTCCGTGAAGTCGTAAGGTTAGAAAATGCGCACCTGAAAAGGCAGGCGCAAGTCAGCCAATGTAGCGGCTGACTCCGCAGTTGCCTAGAGGCGAATGCCGGTCGGCGTCAATCGGCGGGGCTGGCAAGGCGGGCGCGAACCACCTGGGCCGGGGCGAAATGGCAGGTGAACGTGCTGCCGTGGCCGGGCACGCTGCTGATCTCCATGCGCCCGCGATGTCGCAGCAGGACGTGCTTGACGATCGCCAGGCCCAGCCCGGTACCGCCCGTGTTGGAGTTACGGCTGGAGTCGACCCGGTAGAAGCGTTCGGTCAGGCGCGGCAGGTGTTTGGCGTCGATGCCGATGCCTGAGTCGCGCACGCTCAGGTGCGCGCCTTGCTCATCGCCCCACCAGCGCACGTGGATCCGGCCTTGCTCCGGGGTGTATTTGACCGCGTTGAACACCAGGTTGGAAAACGCGCTGCGCAGTTCCGCTTCGCTGCCCTTGAGCTGCACGGCCGAGTCGGCTTCCAGGGTGATGGTCTGTTGCTTGGGCCCGGACAGTTCCTGGGCGTCTTCGCTGATGGTTTGCAGCAGATCGTCGATGGGCACCGGCTGGTTGTCGGACGGGTAATCGGTGGCTTCCAGTTTCGCCAGCAGCAGCAAGTCGTTGAGCAGCGTCTGCATGCGGCCGCTTTGCTGGTGCATCTGCTGCAAGGCACGGGTCCAGCGCGGATTCACTTCCTCGACATTATCGAGCAGGGTTTCCAGGTAGCCGCAGATCACCGTCAACGGCGTGCGCAACTCGTGGGAGACGTTGGCGATGAAGTCCTTGCGCATCTGTTCCAACTGGTGGATACGCGTGACGTCGCGCACCAGCATCAAGTGCTCGTTGTTGCCGTAGCGGGTGATGTACAGCTGGATGCGCAGCCGATCATTGGTCGGCGACGGAATTTCCAGGGGCTCGGCGTAGTTGTCCTGCTCGAAATATTCCTTGAAGCGTGGATGGCGCACCAGGTTGGTCACCGGCTGGCCGCTGTCCTGGGGCGTCTTGAGGCCCAGCAGGGTTTCGGCGGCGCGGTTCCACCATTCCAGGTTGCCGTCGCTGTCGAGCATGATCACCGCGTCTTTCAGCGCGGCGGTGGACTCCTGGACCCGGTCGATCACCGCTTGCAGGCGCCCACGCACCCGCTGGTCGCGGCGTTGCAGGTGGTAAATGCTGTCGAACACCTCGCCCCACAGGCCATAGCCGTCGGGCGGCGCTTCGTCAGGTTGATGCAGGCGCAGCCATTCATGCAGGCGCAGCAACTGCTTGAGGGTCCAGGCCAGGTAAAGCCCCAGCCCGGCAGCCAGGCTCCAGCCGTAATAGCCACTGATCAGGCCGATCAGCAAACAGCCGGTCACCAGCAACAACATGTGGCGAATCAGGGTGCCATGCCAGTTTTGATTCACGTGACGCGCGTCCTTGTCAGCTTGTCGGGCGGTAAGGGCTCGGATCAGGCCTTGGTGGAGAAACGATAGCCGGTGCCGCGCACGGTTTGTACCAGATTCTCGTAGGCATCGCCGAGGGCCTTGCGCAGGCGGCGGATGTGCACGTCCACGGTGCGCTCCTCGACATACACGTTGCCGCCCCAGACCTGGTCCAGCAGCTGCCCGCGGGTGTAGGCGCGTTCCTGGTGGGTCATGAAAAATTGCAGCAGGCGGTATTCGGTCGGGCCCATCTCGGCGGGTTTGCCGTCGATGGTCACGCGGTGGCTGATCGGGTCCAGCAACAGGCCGCCGACTTCGATCGGCGCTTCGCCGTCGGTCGGTCCTGCGCGGCGCAGCACGGCCTTGAGGCGCGCCACCAGCTCCCGGGGGGAAAATGGCTTGGTAATGTAGTCGTCGGCGCCGACTTCCAGGCCCTGGATTTTGTTGTCCTCTTCGCCCTTGGCGGTGAGCATGATGATCGGGATATCACCGGTCAGCTCATCGCGCTTGAGGCGCCGCGCCAGTTCGATGCCGGACGTGCCGGGGAGCATCCAGTCCAGCAGGATCAGGTCGGGCTTGCGGTCGACAATGATGGCGTGGGCCTGTTGAGAGTTCTCTGCTTCCATGCAGTCATAGCCGGCCATCTCCAACGCAACGGCGATCATCTCGCGGATGGGCGCCTCGTCGTCGACGATCAGAATGCTCCTGCCAACCATGGGGTAATCCTCTTGTCATTTAACTGTCTTGCGCCGCATTAGATAACGGAATTATTGCAGTCGTGTGACAGTTATTTCGCCACCCGGCAGCGAAGCGGATCCTGGACTAAGCTTTGAGTCCGAATCCTGACAACCACAAAAGAAGGTTTCCATGACTTACCTGACCCAATCCATCAAGGCACTGGCAATCACGGCTGCCCTGGCATTGCCGGCCATGGCATTTGCGGCTGAGCCGGCGATGGAAAAAGACGGCATGCTGACGGACCACAACGAGATGCCGCTGTATACGTTTGACAAAGACTCAGGCGCCAAGTCGATGTGCAACGACCAATGCGCGGCCAATTGGCCTCCGTTGATGGCCAAGGGAGACGCCAAACCCATGGGCGAGTGGACGATAATCACCCGCGACGACGGTAAAAAGCAGTGGGCCTACGAGGGCAAGCCGGTCTACACCTTCGCCATGGACAAGAAGGGAGGGAAGCCGACCGGTGACGGTAAAGGCGGCGTATGGCACGTCGTTAAGTCTGACTGACGGGAAGACGCTTCTGTGGCGAGGGAGCTTGCTCCCGCTCGGTTGCGCAGCGACCGTAAGATTTTGGGGCCGCTTCGCAGCCCAGCGGGAGCAAGCTCCCTCGCCACAAAGGCTTTCCTGATCCAAAGTTCAGCGCCGGATCAGCGGCCTCAGCGCAACGCATAATCCAGCACAATCCCCACGAAAATCGCCAACCCGGCCCAGTGGTTGTGCAAAAACGCCTTGAAGCAGCGCATGCGGTCCTTGCTGCGGGTGTACCAGAACTCCCAGGCGAAGCACGCGGCAGCGGCCACCAACCCGAGGTGGAACCAGCCGCCCAGTTGGAATTTCGAGCCGGCCAATAACAGGCAGCCCAGCGCCAGACCCTGCAGGGTCAATATGATCACCCGGTCGGCATCGCCGAACAGGATCGCTGTGGACTTCACGCCAATGCGCAAGTCATCGTCGCGGTCGGTCATTGCGTAGTACGTGTCGTAGCCCACCGTCCACAGCAGGTTGGCGATGTACAGCAGCCACGCCGCCGCCGGCAAATGGCCGGTTTCGGCGGTGAACGCCATCGGCATGCCCCAGGAAAACGCCGCACCCAGCACCACCTGCGGGTAGTAGGTGTAGCGCTTCATGAACGGGTAGGTGCACGCCAGCGCCAGCCCGCCGAGGGACAGCAGGATGGTCGGCGCATTGGTGCACAACACCAGCAGGAAACTGACGCTCATCAATACCGCGAAGAACACCAACGCTTCCTTCGAGCTGATCTTGCCGCTCACCAGCGGGCGCTGTTCGGTGCGCTTGACGTGGCCGTCTACCTTGCGGTCGGCCCAGTCATTGATCACGCAGCCACCGGCGCGGGTCAGCACCACGCCGAGGACGAAGATCACGATGTTGGCGAGGGAGGGTGAACCGTTACCGGCAATCCACAGCGCCCAGAGCGTCGGCCACAGGAGCAGGTAAATGCCGATGGGCTTGTCCATGCGGGTCAGTTGCACGAAGTCCCAGGCCCGGGGATTGAGGCGGTTCAGGGATTTGAGCAGTTGCAGGTACATCAGTCAGTCTCCGAATAGGCGCGGGCGACGGTCCAAAGGCGTGGCAGGAAGATTTCCGCCACCAGCACGCTCAACGCGCCGCGATCGAAACGCGAACGGCGGCCCCAGAGCTCAGGCGCGCGTACTTCGAGCGGCAGCCACGGCTCGGGGTAATGACAGACCTCGATGTCGCCGCGCTGGAACGCCTGGTCGCAAAACAGCAGCTCCCCCAGGGAACGGCTGCCCAGTTCATCCATCTGCAACCCGTCGCCTTGCAACGCGCTACGCGCCGCTACACTGCGGGCGAATACCCAAGGCTCGCCATGACCGCGCAGATACACTTCGCGCACCCAGCCTTCGCTGCCTTCGGCCAGGTCCAGCGCGGTGCATTCATCGCTGCGCAGTGGTTGCCAGCCTTCGAACAGCGGCGTCACGCTGAAGTGGTCGTCCGACAAACCGGTCAGGCGCCGGGTCAGGGAGCCTTCGTCGTACAACCAGTCGATCACACAGGCATCCGGACGCGGCGAAAGCAGGTGCCGAGGCAGCCATTGAAGTGTAGGAAACATCGAATTTGTAGGCGGCACAGAGGTCTTGAATGGCAGCAAAGGAGGCCGCGAGCTTACCATGTCGACCGGCGGTTTTGCCTGGCCGCGCGCCCGCCGCGTCGATCATGCTTGCATCTGCCGCGATCGATCAGTACAAAACGCCCTGAGCCGGAAGGGCGAGCGCATCGACCCAACCATACCGGCAACCGCCTGACACCTGAGGAAGTACCTGAATGAAGAAGTGGCAATGTATCGTCTGCGGCCTGATCTACAACGAAGCCGATGGTTGGCCCGATGACGGCATCGCCCCCGGCACGCGCTGGGAAGACGTGCCTGCAGACTGGCTTTGCCCGGACTGCGGCGTCGGCAAGATGGATTTCGAAATGATCGAAATCAACTGATCGTTTCACCTATGGAGAGCAACATGAGCGCACCTGTCGTCATCATCGGTACGGGCCTTGCCGGCTACAACCTGGCCCGGGAGTTTCGCAAGCTCGACAGCGAAACCCCGCTGCTGCTGATTACCGCCGACGATGGGCGCTCCTATTCCAAGCCGATGCTCTCCACAGGCTTTGGCAAGAACAAGGATGCCGACGGCCTGAGCATGGCCGAACCCGGGGCCATGGCCGAGCAACTGAAGGCCGAGGTGCGCACCCACACCCGCATCAGCGGCATCGACCCGGGCCACAAGCGTCTGTGGATCGGTGAAGAGGCGGTGAACTACCGCGACCTGATCCTGGCCTGGGGCGCGGAAACCGTGCGGGTGCCGGTACAGGGCGATGCGGCGGACCTGATCTTCCCCATCAACGATCTGGAAGACTATGCGCGCTTCCGTGCCGCTGCGGCCGGCAAGCGCCGGGTCCTGCTGCTCGGCGCCGGCCTGATCGGCTGCGAATTCGCCAACGACCTGATCCTCGGTGGCTACGAAGTGCAGTTGGTAGCGCCCTGCGAACAAGTCATGCCAACGCTGCTGCACCCGGCTGCCGCCGCGGCGGTCCAGGCCGGGCTGGAGAGCCTCGGTGCACGTTTCCACCTGGGCCCGGTGCTCAACCGCTTGCAACGGGTGGACGACGGACTGGAAGCGCATCTGTCCGACGGCCAGGTGCTGGCCTGCGACCTGGTGGTCTCGGCCATCGGCCTGCGTCCGCGCATCGACCTGGCGGCTGCCGCCGGGCTGCTGGTCAATCGGGGTGTGGTGGTCGACCGGCAGCTGAAAACCTCTCACGCCAATATCTACGCCCTGGGCGACTGTGCCGAGGTCGATGGCTTGAACCTGCTGTACGTCATGCCGCTGATGAGCTGCGCCCGCGCGCTGGCCCAGACGTTGGCCGGCAACCCCACCGCCGTCACCTACGGGGCCATGCCGATTACTGTGAAAACCCCGGTGTGCCCATTGGTGGTTTCGCCGCCGCCCAGGGGCTGCGAAGGCGCATGGAGCGTCGAAGGGCAGGGCGCCGACATCAAGGCCCTGTGCCGTGATGCCCAAGGCAATCTGCTGGGCTATGCCCTGACGGGCGCGGCCGTGAAGGAGAAACTGGCCCTGAACAAGGAACTTCCGCCCTTGCTGGCGTAAATACTGGTCGTTCTGTCGCAAAAACCCTACTTTTGGTCCCACAAAGGTCGTCCTGACACTGGCGCCGTTTCCGGCCCCGTGCCATCCTCACTTCCGTCTGCCGCAGAGTAGAGCCTGCGGCGCCTTAGGGGCTGTTCCCATGAGAACAACCCGGACATAACAACAAAAAAACCGTCAAAAGGGGCTTCATTCATGCGTAAACCAGAACTCGCCGCCGCCATCGCGGAAAAAGCAGACCTCACCAAAGAACAAGCCAACCGCGTGCTCAACGCCGTTCTCGAAGAAATCACCGGCGCCCTGCACCGCAAGGACAGCGTGACCCTGGTGGGCTTCGGCACCTTCCTGCAACGCCACCGCGGCGCTCGCACCGGCAAAAACCCGCAAACCGGTGAGCCAGTGAAAATCAAGGCCAGCAACACCGTGTCCTTTAAGCCAGGCAAGAACCTGAAGGACAGCGTCAATCCATAATTGCCGATTCCCTCAATCGGGGAACAGCGCAAAAAAGGGCACGCCGATGGATCGGGTGCCCTTTTTTCGTGGGCTGGTCATGTCAGCAAGAGCGTTGCCGGCGCACCGAGCCGGATCGTCGGTGCTGCTCGCCGGCAAAAAATGAGAAGAACGTCATGGCCTCGAAAAAGGGCCGTCGATGAGCCTTGATTGTTACCAGTCATTGCTTGAAGATTCGGCGCTTGCCCAGCCAACCCGCCAGCCCGGAAAGGACCCGAATCATGACGCTCTATCGCCTTCAAGAAGCCGATCTCGACATCCCCGACAGTTGGCAGGACCAGAGCATCAACATCTTCAAGCTGCCGGCAGTGGGCGGCGCCAAGGAAGCCAGTTTCGTCGTCAGTCGCGACCCGGGCCGGGGCGAGACGCCGTTCAGCGACTATGTCGACCAGCAATTGGCGAGCGCCAGGGAGCAGTTGCCCGGATTCAACCTGATCAAGCGCTGGGACTTCCTGCTGCATGACCGCGCCGCAGTGCTGCTCGATTACAGCTGGCAGCGCGAAGGTCGCGAGTTGATGTTGCGCCAGGTGTTCATCGACCGCCAACCGGTGGGGCTGATCACCACGCTGACGACCACGCCGGACGATCTCGTGCACCACGAGCCGGCCTGGAAAGCGGCCATGCATTCATTCAAGGTCCTGCCGCCCAACGCCTGATCAACTCCGGGAAGATCTGACGCAATGGATATGCTGGCCGCTGCGCGCCTTGGCGACGAAATAGCCCACGGGTTTGGTGTGGCCGCGATGGTGGCGGGCGCCGTGGCCGGTGCATTGATCGGCGCTGCGGTGGTGGCGGCGACCGTGGCGACCGGCGGCGTGGCGCTGGCGATCATGGCCGGCTCGATTGCGGCCGGCGGGCTGTCAATGTTCCAGATCCTCAAGGGCCTGAACACCATTTTCAACTTGCCCGAGCCCACGACGGGGGCATTGATCATGGGCAGCTTCAACGTCCAGATCAACAACCGCAACGCCATGCGCGCCGGGCTCGATGTGGCGGCCGGGTGCAGCGGTTTGCCGATGAACCATCCGGTCTGGCCGTTCCCGGTGCTGATCGCCGAAGGCAGCGCCACGGTGTTCATCAACGGCAAACCGGCGGCGCGCTTAAAGAGCAAGATGGTCTGCGGTGCGCACATCAAGACCGGCAGCTCGAATACGTTCATTGGCGGGCCGACGGTCAGCATGGCGTTCGTGCTGGATCTCGAAGGTTGGCTGCACACCGGTCTCGAAGCCCTGGGCATGGTCGCCATGGGCGCTGCCGCCGTGCTGGCCGCCATGGCCGGTGCGGCGGCGTTTGCCGGTTTCGTGGTAATCGGCGGCGCGATGATGGGTGGCATGGCGTTGCTGGGCGAGCTGGGTGATCGTCTCGGCCCGGGCTATCGCGACCTGTTGCAAGGCATCGCCGGCATGGCGCTGCTCGGGCTGGGACCGAAAATGGCCAAGATCGGAGCGGCGCCCAAGCCTCGGGCGGCGGCGTACAAGCCGGGCATGACCGAAGCCGATATCATGGCGATCCCCAAGGGCAGCCGACCGCCACCGAGCGACTATCTCGAAGGCCCGTACATCGACAAGCACCTCAAGACCTTCGAGGACGAGGGCGGCAGCTTCCTGTTTACCGCCGACGATATTTCCAATCCCAAGTACGGTTCGTTCAACCCGAACAAGTTCGTCATGGCAAAATCCGACCTGAACGCGGTGGTCGCCGAGTACAAGAAAACCGGTGATGTTTCGGTGCTGGAGTCGGCCTTGGGGTACGATCCGGGATCGCTGGTGGGCAAGGACATCTACATGATGAACCTCGACAACCCCAAGGTGCTGATGCCCACCGGCAACGAAGGCGGCGTGAACTCGTTGTGGCGCCCCGGCGGCCTGACCTATCCGGGCGGCATGCGCGAAGCGGTGCTGGACAACGTGCCCATCGCCCACGGCAACGATATCAACACGCTGATGACGACCCGAGACGTAGTGAGAATCCAATGAACAACCCGCTCGATAACGTGCTGCTGTTGGCGCTGGCCAATGATGAATTGGACAAATTCCTGGTGGGCGAGCCGTTCTACTTTCTCGAGGCCAAGAGCGACAACGACGAGCCGCAGAACGTGGTGGCCGCGTTCGACCAGCTGATCCTGCCGTACTGGCGCCAGACCCACGATGCGACTTTCCCGCAACGTTTCGTCGCGGGCCTGCTGACCCTGCTGGCGACCTACCCGGATCGCACCCGAGCGATCTACATCGCCCACGACTGGGTCTGGTACTACCGCTTCTGCCAGGACAAACAGCGCAAGCAACCGCTGGGCCCCTATGCCGATCTGTTCGACGTGGACATGGGTAGTGTCGGCGTGGCCCTCAAGCGCCTGCTGGAAAGCCACAAGGCTGAACTCATCGCCGACACCCGCTGGGCCGGCGCCGCCTGGAACAGCCCGGACGGCATGTGGACCCCGCTGATGCGCTCGGCGGTGACGGTGCGCGACAAACTGGGCGGCCCGGATTTCGTACCGGCCAATATCTGATCCGGCGCGCGCACAAATCCCAGCCCACCCCAAAACCCTGTGGGAGCGAGCCTGCTCGCGATGGCGTCAGGTCAGTTACATCAGTGGTGGCTGACCCACCGCTATCGCGAGCAGGCTCGCTCCCACAGAGTGCAATGTCGGCCTCCAAGCAAGTAGGGGGCACGAGCAAAGCGGACAAGCTGAACATTATCCGAAGACCCACGCGCCCCCTGTGGCGAGGGAGCTTGCTCCCGCTCGGCGGCGCAGCCGTCGCAGGCCCGGTTTATGCGGTCTACCTGAAGGAACAGGGCAGCCGGATTGGGGCGGCTCCGCCACCCAGCGGGAGCAAGCTCCCTCGCCACGGGACGTGTGGTGCTGCGGCTAGCGTGGGTCGACGTTATCCAGCACCCGGTTTGCCAGCATTGAACTCAGTTCGATCAACTGCTGAATGCCGAGCACTATGCTGCGCTGTGAGCCATCCAGGCCGAACGCGAGTTCGTTGACCAAGGCGTCCGCCGAGGCCAGGGTTTCGCTGAGGTTGGCGAGCAGGCATTCGTTATCGAGGCCGTTCACGACGGTAAAAATCTGCCCCGGTTTTGGTTCGTCTTGGGATTTATCCGGCTTCGGCAGCAAGTAGTGATCGAGCACCCGTTTGGTGGTTTCGTCCTGCTTCTTGGCTTTGGATTTTGCGGATTGGAAGGTGGGATCTGCTTCCGGGGGATTGGGCGTGATCTTGAACATGGTGGATCTCCTTTCGTAAGAGAAACCGTCACCGTCTGCCGCCAAGCAGGTGGGGGTGACGGATTACACAAGGTTGGCGGACCGGAACGAAAGGAACCCGGCATCCCCGAAGGGATCCTTGCGCAACCCGCCATAACAGCCGAGTCGTTGCGCCTTTCGAATATCGGGCCGCCAAGCCCGTTCGCTGAATGTCCAGCGATGGGAGATACGATAGGGACCAGGAACAAGGCGTACAAGCGGGCGGATTGTGGCGTAGTTGTAGGCAAAGGCGCAAGGATGTGTGGGCTGGCGCGGGCAGAGCGGAGAGGTTAAATATTTGTCTGAAAGCCAAGGCCGACCCCTGTGGCGAGGGAGCTTGCTCCCGCTCGGCGGCGCAGCCGTCGCAGGCCCGGCTCATGCGGTCTACCTGAAAGAACGGGGCGGCCGGTTTTGGGGCGGCTTCGCCACCCAGCGGGAGCAAGCTCCCTCGCCACAAGGGGCTGGATGTCTAATCAGAACCTGCGAAGTGGGTTCATTCCTCGTCCACATCCTCTTCATCGACCAACCCCTGAACGAATCGCAGAAAATTCGAGCAGAGCGGCCTTTCGGATCTGGCCTGGTTTTGCTCAGGACTCAGGTCGCTGTCAAAGTTATCGGTCGTGAAGTAACTGACAGCTCCGGTGTCCAGGTTCAGGCAAAAGAAATTACCGCCCCAGTCGTTGGCGAAAGGCAGAAGGTGGGCCGGCAGCACTTGCTTGTTGAGCATGAGCTGGTAGGTGGAGAGCACCGTGGAGTCGCCAATGGCAATCGGCTTGAAGGCCACCACTTCGATGGGTTCGAAGTCGTCTTCGCTGACCCAGTAGGCCCGCTCCGGCATGCCGCCGTTGTACCTGAGGTAATGGTTTTTGAAGGATGTCGGCAGCTGCTTGCCGATGGCGGATTCCAGATGATCGAGATCCGCTGGGGTAAGAGCTGCCTCGGCATTTGAAAAGGTGTTTTCAAGCATTTGATGATCTCAAGTGCCGAGGACGGCGTAGTGCAGGTGCTTTTGGGGTCAATCCTTAAGAGCGTCCCTCCACTAACACCTTATCTTTTTCACCACCCCAAGGATCATCCAGCAAGTACTTGCCTACGACCTTGCTGTTCGAAGGAACCAAAGTGATCTTGTAGAAAATCTCTTCGCCTTCGCATACCTCGAAATACAAAGCATAGTTGCGTGGCTCAAGATCGAGCTCGACCTTGAATTTTTCCGCAGCGGAGGCAATCTCCACATGGTTGGTATCAGTGACGTGAAACGGCACGACGATGCAGCGCTGGGCGGTGGGGTCGAGGTTGAAACTGTCGTCGAGTTTCAAGTGCACATTCGCCCCGAAAGCATCTTCGGGTAGAGGATCAAACACCACATAGTCGCTGTGGATGATCGCACCCTGTTCCAGATTGACGTCGCCCCATTGGCTAGAGCTTTCGTCGAAGGCACGTGACCGGAATTGGATCTGGCTGTGGGAGATCAGGAGATCCACAGTTTGAGTTTTGTTTTTCATCAATAAACCTCGATTTTAACTCTGGTGCCATTGGGAAGATCGGACAGGGCATTGCCGATGCTCGAGCCGGCGCCCCGATTGTCGCTGGGATCAATGTACTTGACGCTCGCGCCGCTCCCACCTTCCTTGAACATTGCCATTGGCCACTCGTCCCGGTCCTTGCCTGCCTTTGTCTTGATGTCCTTCAAGCTGAGTTTGCGATTGAGCTTAGCGGTGTCGCGCTGAATGGTCACAATGAACGGATGTCCTTTCTTGATTGCACCGTCAATATGTCCGAAGGTCTGTGGATACTCTGAGCGTTTCAGTCTCAATTTATAGTCGTATTGCTTTGACCGCGCCTTGGTCAACGTACAGCCGGCAAGGCCCAGAGGATCCGTCCAAGTGAACGGATTCAGTACGAACGCATAAAGATTGAATCCGCCAGCCAGTCCTATGGGATCCGGTGTGGTGAAGCGGCCGGTGTCGGGATCGTAATAGCGAAACAGGTTGAAATGCAGCCCCGTCTCCCGATCCAGGTACTGCCCCTGGAACCGTAGGTTCTGCTCTTCGATGTAATACGGTTCGCGCACTTCTTGCAGCGTGTTGCCCCATACCCGGTACGTCGCCTGCCAGACGCTGTGCCCGTCGGCTTCGGTGAGTTGTTCCGGCAGGCCGTTGAGGTCGTTGTGGTAGTAGCGCACTTTTTGCAGCGCGCCGCTGCCGTCGATGCGGGCCAGGGGTTCGTAGCCGTCGTCCTCGTAGAGGTAGAGGCTGGTCTGCTGGTGGCGGTGTTCCTGCAACAGGCGCAGGCCGTCCCAGGTGAAGCGGGTTTCGCCCAGTGGGTAGCCGTGGGTGTCGTGTTCGGTCTTGGCGATGCGTCGGCCCAGCGGGTCGTAGGTCATTGTGACGACGCTGCCGTTGTCGTTGCGCACTTCGATCAGGCGGCTTTCGGCGTCGTAGGCGAAGCGTTGCAGGCCGCGGGCGGTGCTGCGTTTTTCGATCAGGCGGCCGAAGGCGTCGTAGCGGTAGCGCTTGTCCTGGTAGGTCAGCAGTTTGTTGTGTACCACCAGTCCGGCGCCTGCCTGCGGGCCGTCCAGCAGGTTGGCGGCGGCGTCGTAGGCGAAGGTTTCGCGCTGGCCGTGCAGGCTGTCCTGGCTGGCGATGATGCGGCCGGTGGCGTCGTAATGCAGCAGCTGGCGATGCTGCGCGGCGGGTTGCTGGTCGAGTTTGCCGATCAGGTGATCGGCGGGGTCGTACTCGAAGTGTTTCTGCACCGCCGCCGGCAGCAGCGAGGGCTGGTTGCTGTGGCGGCGTTGGCGCGCGCGCAGGCGGCCGCTGCGGTCGTATTCACTGCGGGTGCTGATCTGGCCCTGGGTGCGCAGCACTTCGCGGTGCAGGCGGTCGCGTTCGAAGTCGCTGATGACCTGGCCATCGAGGTTGATCTGGTGCAGGTGGCCGCTGCCGTAGTACAGGCGATTGACCCAGCGGCCGTCGGGCAGTTGGGTCTGGATCAGATTGCCGAGTTCGTCGTAGTGGTGTTGCAGGCTGCCGGCGGCGCTGTGTTCGGCGAGCAACTGGCCGAGGGCATCGTAGGCGAAGCTCAGGTTCTGCACGTTGCCTTGCCGGTCGGTGAAGGTGACGGCGGTGAGCTGGTCCAGCGGGTCATAGGTGTAGTCGGTGCGGCCATCGTCGGTGATTTTGGCGATCAATCGACCTGCGGGGTCGCGCTCCAGTCGGTGGACGATGGGCGCAGGTGGCGCTTCAGGGACGACGGCCAATCCAGCGCCATAGGGTGCCGGGACTGCCGTCACGGCCGAGACATTGTCGAGCACGTCATAGCTGTAGCGCTTGGCGCTGCCGTCCAGGTCCTGTTGCTCGACCAACCGATCCCCGGCATCCCAGGCAAACCGATAGCTTTCGCCATTCTCGTTGACCAGCGCTTGCAGCCGGCCAAAGCCGTCATAGGCAAACTGCACCTGCCGGCCATGGGCATCGGTGCGTTGGCGCACCTGGCCGCGGCGGTTGTGCTGGTAGTGGGTGGTGTGTCCGGCCGGGTCGGTGTAGCCGGTGAGCTGGCCGGCGGCGTCGCGCTGGTAGTGCTCGGTACGCCCGTCCGGCAACTGGCTGCTGAGCAGCCGGCCCTGGGCGTCGTAGCTGAACTGGGTGCGCTCGCCGAGGGCGTCGGTGATGGTCTGCAAATAGCCGCGCGAGTCGTAGCCGAAGCGCGTCGGGTAGCCCGAGCAATCGAGGTGCTCGATGAGTTGCCCGAACGGGTTCCAGCGCAGCTTCTTGCTCTTGCCGGTGGCGTCGATGATCTCGACGACCTGGCCGTGGCTGTCGTAGCGGTAGCGGGTGACGTGGCCCAGCGGGTCGGTTTCGGCGATGCAGTTACCGCGCGGGTCGTAGCGATAGTGCCAGCTGTTGCCGGCGGCGTCGGTGTCCACCAGCGGCAGGGCCCAGTGTTCGAGCCACAGGGTGGAATCACTGCGACCCAGCGGATCGGTTTCGCTGATCAGATTGCCGGCTTCGTCGTAGCTGAAGGTGTAGCCGCCGCCCTGCGGGTCGGTGGCGCTGAGCAACTGACGTTCGTCGTTCCACTCGAACAGCCAGGTCTGGCCGAGGTTGTCGGTGGCGCGGATGATCTGGTGCTGGGTGTTCCAGTGACGGGTGCTGGTGCGTTGCAGGCTGTCGGTGATGCGCGTGGTGCCGGCGGCCAGGTCATAGTCGAACTGGTAGGCGTCACCTTCGTCGGTCCAGTGCCGGACCACGCGCCATTCCTGGCCTTCGATCAGCGCCCATTCGTAGAAGCAGCGCAGGCCGGTGGGCAGTTGGTGCTCGACCATCCGCTGCCCGGCGTCGTAGCTGAAGCGCCGTTGCACCTGGCCGGTGGCGTCGCGCACTTCGGTGAGGTTGTTGGCCACGTCGTAGGCGTAGCTGACCAGTACTTCGCGCTGTTGGTCAGGGTAGAGGCGTTCGATCCGGGTGACGCGCTCGCGCTCGTGCATCAGTTCCACTTGCACCAGGTCGAAAGTGTCGCGCAGGCGCACCAACCGTCCGGCCTCGTCGTAGTCGAGGTGAATGCGGTTGTCGTTGCGGTCGCCCAGTTGGCTCAGGCGCAGCAGCGTGGCCCGGCCCGGGGTCGGTTCGAACAGACGGTACAGGCCGTCGTCGCTTTCGATCAGCAACTGGCCGTTGACGTGCCGGCGTACGGCGAGGCCTTCGCCGGCGCTGAACACCGCGCCGCCCAAGGGGATCGCGCCCATGTCGATGGGGCGGGCCTGTTCGTCGGTGTAGACCAGGGTTTCGCCGCCGTCAGGGTGAGGACAGATCTCGACCTGCACCTCGTAGCTCACGCTCCAACCGACGCCGAACAAGCCGTCGCCGCGTTCATCACGGCTGTTGTAGAAGCGCTGCCAATCGATCGGCAGGATGCCGGGCAGGACGAAGTCCAGCTCTTCATCACGCCCCAACACCTTGGCTCCGGTGGCGGCGTGTACCGGGTTCGACGAACCCATGGCCGCATTGGCCGCCGCGCCCATCGCGCTGCTGACCGCCATGGATGCGGCGCCACCCACCAGCATGCACGGCAGCTTGCTGAAGAACTTGCCCTTGCCGCCCTTGAGCATCAGCAACGCCGTCACGGCCAGCCCCACCCCCGGGGTCTTGCCGCTGCGAATCTCGCGCACCACCACCGAACCGCCGCCGATGGTGACATTGGAGGAAATCAGCCCGGACGACACCACCTTGGCGTCGCAGGTGCTGCGGTCGCCGCTGCGCACGGCGGGCTGGCCGTTGATGGTGACCTTGTCCGAGCCTTCGGCCAGGAACTGTGGCGGCATCGGCGGGTGCTTCATGCAAACGATCATGTCCAGCGGCTTGGGCACGGCGCCGGGGGCCGGGGTGGCGACGGTAGGGCGCCACATCTGCGAGAAGAAACTCTCGGCCATGTCCAGGTAGCTGGGTTCGGCCTCGGGCTCTTCCAGCTCGGTGCCGGCCGGCGCGACATGGGACTGGATCGCCCCGGCGGCGCGGGCGGCGGGGATGTTGTTGGTCAGGGTGTCGGTGGCGCCGGTGAGGATGTTGGCCTGCACCGTGGGCGGGAAGAGTGCGTTGCCGATGCCCTCGCAAATGTCACTTAAGCCTTTGTCCGCCCCGGTCTTGCTCATGGCGATGCCGACCACGGCACCGACCACGGCGCCGAGCAGGAAACAGCCCAGGCCACCAGTGGCCACCGTGATGCCGGTGGCGGCGACCACCGCAGCGGTTGCCACGGCGGTGATCGCAATGTTGGCCGCCACCTCCAGCACCCCGCCGAGGATGTCGGCCATCATCGAGGTGTGCTCCAGCGCATCGCCCAGGCGGGCGGCCCAGAGTGCGTCAGACATGCAAAATGCTCATCAGGCCGGTACGTCGAACTGCAGGGAAGCCTTGATGGTCGCCCAATGCGCAGCCTCGGCCTCGCCGAGTTTTTCGGCCTTGACGTAGCTCAGGGCAAACATCTTGCGGGTGCCGGGCAGCACCAGGGCCAGTTGAAACTGGAAGACCTTCTCGTTGCCCTTGCTGAACTGGCTGCGCAGCTCAATGGCTTCGACCTCCTGGTTGGCGCCCACACGTACCGTTGCACCCGGTTGGCAGCGCAAGTCCTGGACCTGTTTCTCCAGGCGTCCCAGCTGGTCGTCGAGGTTGCTTTGCAGGGTTTCGCCTTCCGTCAGCAGGCTTCGGCTGACGATCAACGAGGTGCCCAGTTCGGGGAACTTGAGGATGTTGATCGTCGCGTCCAGCAATTCACTGGGCGGTAGCTGGAACTGGAATTCGTTGAGGCGGTAAGTCATGGTGCGCAAATCTCGTGGTTAACCCTTGGACGACGGGAAGGCGGCCTGGATGTTGGCGTCGATACTGCCCTTGACGCCTTGACCGTCCGGGGTGGCGCCCGGGCCGCCGCCGTTGTTCAGGTGCAGCACGCCGCCGGTGTTGAACTCGGCATCGCCGCTGGCATAGAAACTGATCTGCACGCCGGTCAGGTTGATCTGGCCGCTGGCGTTGAGCTCCAGGATGCTTTCACCGCACACCAGGCGCAGGTTCTCGCCCACTTCGATGACGTAGCTCTGGCTGATGCTGTCGGTCTTGCGCTGGCCCACCGAGAGGATGTCCTCCTGCTTGACGATGCGCAGGCGGTTGTTGCCGATGGTCACCGTCTCGTTGTGGCCGATGCTCTTGTTGCGGTCGTGGCCCACCGAATGGCTTTCATCCACCTCGACCACGATGTCCTGGTTGCGCTCGGCGTGGATGTACAACTGCTCGGCGCCTTTCTTGTCTTCCATGCGGATTTCGTTGAAGTTCGCCGGCGTGCCGCCCTTGCTCGAACGGCTCTTCATGCCGCTCTGGGTCGCGTTGGCGGGCAAGTCGTAGGGCACGGTCTGTTCGGCGTTGTAGACGCGGCCGGTGATGATCGGACGGTCGGGGTCGCCTTCCAGGAAGCTGACGATCACCTCCTGGCCGATGCGCGGAATCTGCATCGAGCCCCAGTTTTTCCCGGCCCAGGCCTGCGACACACGAATCCAGCACGAGCTGTTCTCGTTGGACTGGTCGTGGCGGTCCCAGTAGAAATGCACCTTCACCCGGCCGAACTGATCGGTCCAGATTTCCTCGCCCTTGGGGCCGACCACCAATGCGGTCTGCGGACCCTTGACGACCGGGCGATGGGTGATCGGAAGCGGGCGATAACTTTGCTGGGCATCGATGCAGGTCAGGCTGCTTTCGAACTGGGCCGAAGGTGCGCCGACGCCGGTTTCGCCGCTTTCCTGGGAGAGGTAGTAGCGAGCGCCGACGATCAGGTACTCGCGGTTCTGGTCCTGGCGACTGAAGCCGGTGAGGCTGAACAGATGTCCCGATCCCAGGCCCCGGGCGTTGCCGGCCAGCTCGACCTGTTCATGCTGGGTCTGCAAGGCTTCGATGCGGGTGCGGGCGTAGTGTTCGCCATCAGCGCTCTGCACGTAGGTGCCGGGATAGTCGTACAGCGGGTAGTCGCCGGCGGCGTGCGGACGCGGCATCGCCGAGCGCACGTCGATGCGTGCGCTGGGGCGCTGGAAGTCATAGTCGTTGAGCTCCAGCGAGCCCGGCTGGACTTCCTGGGCCAGGTGCCAATCGTGAATGTGATCGCGCTCGCGATGCTGGTCATTCTTCGGGTAGTAGGGCACCGATTCGTAGCCGGGCGCCTTGGCGTGGGCGCCGTAGGCGTCGGCCAGCACCAGCACATGACGGCCCTGCTCATGGCGGAAGAAGTAATAGATCCCTTCCTGTTCCATCAGGCGGCTGACGAAATCGAAGCTGGTTTCGCGGTACTGCACGCAGTATTCCCACTCGCGGTACGGGCGGCTCAGGGCGTCTTCGAAATCGGAAAAGCCCAGGTCGCGGAACACCTGCTTGATGATCTGCGGGATGGTCAGGTTCTGGAAAATCCGGCAATCGGAGGTGCGGGTCAGCAGCCACAGCCAGGGCCGCAGCGTCGCCTGGTAACTGGCGAACTGGCCCTGGTCGACGTTCTGGCTGCAGCGGGCAACGATGCCGTGGAAATAGCGCTCGCCACCGCCGTCCAGTTGCAGGCTCACGCACATCGGTTTGCCGAGCAACTGGTTGAGGTCGATGGCGTTGTCCAGCGAGTGCAGCTGCAACTCATAGTTGAACAGCCTTCCCAGCTCTTCGCCGCCACCCATGTCCTTGAGCAACAGCACCTCGGGCCCCAGGGGGCTGGTGATTTTTGCCAGGCGTGAGGCTTGGTTGAATAACATCGAGTGTCCCGTGCAAGTTGTAGGCGCTGAAACTACACAATCCACTGTGGGAGCGGGCTTGCTCGCGAATGCAATCTGTCAGTGACATTGATGTTGGCTGACACACCGCATTCGCGAGCAAGCCCGCTCCCACAGGGTTAGCGGTGTGCCTCAGGCCGCGTCGCTGAAGTTGTACTGCAATTCATTGTCCACCGCGCTGATCCGCACGCCGGCCATGGCCTTGCCTTCGAGCATGCGGGTCAGGAACTCGCGACTCATGTCCGGCAGCAGGCTGTTGGTCAAGATGGTGTCGATCATCCGGCCGCCGCTTTCGGTCTCGGTGCAGCGCGAGACGATCAGGTCGATTACCGCGTCGTCGTAGTCGAACGCCACTTTGTGGGTGTTCTCCACACGCTTCTTGATGCGGTTGAGTTGCAGGCGGGTGATGGCCTTGAGCATCTCGTCGCTGAGCGGATAGTACGGAATCGTCACCAGGCGCCCCAGCAGGGCCGGCGGGAAAATCTCCAGCAGCGGCTGGCGCAGGGCCTTGGCGATGTCTTCCGGTTCCGGCACATTCTGCGGGTCCTTGCAGACGTCGGCGATCAGTTCGGTGCCGGCGTTGGTGGTCAGCAGGATCAAGGTGTTCTTGAAGTCGATCACCCGGCCTTCGCCGTCCTCCATCACGCCTTTGTCGAACACCTGGAAGAAGATTTCGTGGACGTCCGGGTGGGCTTTTTCCACCTCGTCCAGCAGCACCACGCTGTACGGTTTACGCCGCACGGCTTCGGTCAGCACGCCGCCTTCGCCGTAGCCGATGTAGCCCGGTGGCGCACCCTTGAGGGTGGACACGGTGTGGGCTTCCTGGAACTCGCTCATGTTGATGGTGATGACGTTCTGCTCGCCGCCGTACATGGCTTCGGCCAAGGCCAGGGCGGTTTCGGTCTTGCCCACGCCGGAGGTGCCGGCGAGCATGAACACGCCAATCGGCTTGCTCGGGTTGTCGAGGCCGGCGCGGGAGGTCTGGATGCGCTTGGCGATCATCTGCAAGGCATGGTCCTGGCCGATGATGCGTTTTTTCAGGTGCTGGTCGAGGTTGAGCACGGTCTCCAGTTCGTTGCGGGCCATGCGGCCCACCGGGATACCGGTCCAGTCGGCAACCACCGAGGCCACGGCCTGGTAATCCACGGTCGGCAGGATCAGCGGGTTCTCGCCTTGCAGGGCGCTGAGGCGTTGTTGCAGGTCCACCAGTTGCTCGCGCAGGGCGTGGCTTTCGTTGTCAGAAGCTTCGTTGTCAGAAGCTTCGTTGCCGGAGGCTTCGCTGGTGTCCTCACTGTCCACCACGCCGACGCGCTCGCGCAGGGTGGCGCGGGTGGCGAGCAGTTCATCTACCAGGGCTTTTTCTTCGGCCCAACGGCTTTCCAGCTCGGCCAGGCGCTCGCGCTCGGCGCTCAGCAGGCTTTCAGTCTGGGTCTGGCGTGTGCCGATCACCACGCCGATGGCGTGTTCGCGGGCGATGATTTGCAGCTCGGTTTCCAGTGCTTCGATGCGCCGACGGCTGTCGTCCACTTCAGCCGGCACGGCGTGCAGGCTGATGGCGACGCGGGCGCAGGCGGTGTCCAGCAGGCTTACCGATTTGTCCGGCAATTGGCGCGCCGGGATGTAGCGGTGGGACAGTTTGACCGAGGCTTCCAATGCTTCGTCGAGGATCTGCACCTGGTGGTGCTGCTCCATGGTCGAGGCCACGCCGCGCATCATCAACAGTGCCTTGTCTTCCGACGGCTCGGCCACTTGCACCACCTGGAAGCGACGGGTCAGGGCCGGGTCTTTTTCAATGTGCTTCTTGTACTCGGCCCAGGTCGTCGCGGCCACGGTGCGCAGGGTGCCACGGGCCAGGGCTGGCTTGAGCAGGTTGGCCGCGTCACCGGTGCCGGCGGCGCCACCGGCACCCACCAGGGTGTGGGCTTCGTCGATGAACAGGATGATCGGTTTCGGCGAGGCCTGGACGTCTTCGATGACTTGGCGCAGGCGCTGTTCGAACTCGCCTTTCATGCTTGCGCCGGCCTGCAACAGGCCGACGTCGAGGCTGCGCAATTCCACGTCCTTGAGGGACGGCGGCACGTCGCCGGCGACGATGCGCAGGGCAAAGCCTTCGACCACCGCGGTCTTGCCGACGCCGGCTTCACCGGTGAGGATCGGGTTGTTCTGCCGGCGGCGCATGAGGATGTCCACCAACTGGCGGATCTCTTCGTCGCGACCGACGATCGGGTCGAGCTTGCCGCTGCGGGCCTGTTCGGTGAGGTCGACGGTGAAGCGCTTGAGGGCTTCCTGCTTGCCCATGGCGCTAGGGGCCATGGCACCACTGGCTTCGCCGGGCACGCTGCCGGCGTTGAAGCCGTCGCTGGCGCTCAGGGCGTTTTCCGGCGAATCGCCGACGTATTCGTCGAAACGTTCGCTCAGGGCTTCGACCTTGACCTTGTCGAACTCCGACGACAGGCCCAGCAGCGCATGGCGCAGGCTCGGGGTCTTGAGGATGCCGATCACCAGGTAACCGGTGCGCACCTGGCTTTCGCCGAACATCAGGCTGCCGTAGACCCAGCCGCGTTCCACGGCTTCTTCAACGTGGGATGACAGGTCGGTGATCGACGTCGAGCCCCGTGGCAGGCGGTCCAGGGCATCGGTCAGGTCGCGGGCCAGGCGCGCCGGCTCGACGTTGAACTGGCGGATGATGCGGTGCAGGTCCGAGTCCTGCAGTTGCAGCAACTGGTGAAACCAGTGGGCCAGTTCCACATACGGGTTACCGCGCAATTTGCAGAACACGGTGGCGGCTTCGATGGCTTTGTAGGCCACGCTGTTGAGTTTGCCGAACAACGCGGCGCGACTGATTTCACCCATGCTCATGGCTCCTTGAGGTCTGTGAGGTGTTGGCCTGTTCGGCGTAATGCCGGGCCAGTATTAGATCGTTGGCATCGGTTTGCGGCTGGCCCAGCCAGGTGTTGAACCCCAGGCGGAACCGACCGTTGAGTTGCAGCGCCGGGACTTCGGGCTGCTCCAGGACCAAGTTCAGGTCCCAGTCCAGCTCATGCCCCAGGTATTCGGCGACCCAGGCCACCAGCTCGTTGAACGGCTGGCTGCCGGGCAGCATGCCCATGTAGTCCACGAGCTTGAGCGGCCCCAGGCGAATGCGGAATTTGTGCTGGCGGTCCCACACGTAGCGGCCCAGGCAGAAGTCGGTCCCCAGCTGGTTGGCGCTCACGCCCACGCGGCTGCGCTCCGGCAGCTCCAGCCATTGGCCGACGTATTCTTCGATTTCCACCGGCAACCCGAAGTACTCGCCAAGGATGGCTTTCAAACCGTCCGGGTAGCGGGTTTGCGCCGCCAGGTGGCCGCTGTAGTGCAGCTTCGCCGTGTCCGGAATCAGGCCCTGATCGAGCAGGCTCGGCATGCCGCGGCCACTCAGGGACGCCAGGCGTGCCGACCAGTAATCGTCGTCCGGGCGGTCGTGGCTGACCGTCGGCCGCGCTTCGGCCCAGGCCCGGTAGAACAGGCTGAGCAGGCGATGGTGGAACACGTCGAGAAAGCGCTTGCTGGTGCTGTCGGCATGGTTGCGCTGGCGCTCGCGTACGTACTCGGTGAGGTGCAGCGGCATCGGACCGTTGGGGCCGCCGAGGCCGAAGAAGTACTGCTCCAGGCGCGCCGGTGCACCGTCGACGCCCGGTTGCACCGAAGCGAGGGTGGCCGGGGCGAAGGTGCATTCGGCTTGTTGTCCCAGGCGCAGCGGGTCATCGGCCAGGCGCAACGAATGGCCCAGGCGCGGCAGCTCGGGGGACTCGCACTCGATGCGTCGCAAGGCCTGGAAAAAGTCGTATTCCCAGGGTTCCTGGTGCATCGCTTCCAGGGTACTCACAGGGTCGGACGACGTCCGGGCTTGGCTTTCCATCGCATGATCTCGCCGCGTTCGGTGGTACGGATCACCGTCTCGGTAAAACTGTTGATCGACACGTAGCGTGCCAGGAAGCGCTCGAACACGGCGCCGAGCAGAAACACGCCGGTGCCGCGAAACGCGTTTTCATCGAATTCCAGGGTGATCTCAAGGCCCCGCCCGAATACGATCGGGCCCGGCATCGGCAGGCGTCGGGTGCAGGCCTTGCTGCTGACCTCGCGCAGGCCTTCGATCTGCAATTGCAGCGCCGCGTCATTACTGTCGCCGTACAGGCGCAGCAGTTCGCGCAGGGCGGCGGCCCCTTGGCCTTGCTCGCTCAGGGACAAGTAGTTCAGCGACAACTGGCTGATCAGCCGCCAGGCCTTGGCATCGTGGGCATGGCTGGCCCGTGGCCGACTCGGCCCGGCCACGCAACGCACCGCGCCGACCGGCGCGCTGTCGGCCAGGGTGAAGTCGGTCTTGCCGTTGCCCACGCTCATGAACAGCGGCAGGTCGCGGTTGGTGCACAGCGCGGTCACGCCCAGTTGGCGCAGGTCGTGGCGATAGGGCGCTTGCTGGCTGTCCACCAGGCTGACGAAGGTTTCGCTGCCGATGTAGGTCGAGCGCGGGCCGTTGCGCCGTTGATCGCTGGACAACACTCGTGGCTCACGGCGCACGGTGTAGTAGGCCTGGTCGCGCCCGTAACGGGATGGATCGCGCACCGCGTAGAACGGCAGGAATGGTTGCTCCGGTCCAGTGCCGTGACCGGTGAGGCCGGTGAGCGAATGCACTTCGAAATCCATCGGCCGGGTACGGTCGGCGATCACGTGGTGTTCGTTGACCCGCTCCGACAGGTGAATGCGATCCAGGCGCCGGGGAAACAGGTTGATCGCCGGAGTGCAGAACGGCAGGAACTGCGCTGCGCTGACGCTGCCTTCCAGGCTCGGATCGTGACGGTCGAACAGCACGATCAACTCCAGCTCCTGGCCGTCGCAGCGCTTGACCGCCCGGCTCAGTTGGGTGAAGTCGACGAACAGGAAGCGCTGGGGCAGGGCGAAGTATTCCTGTAGCAGGCGATAGCCCTGGAATGCCCGCGACACCACCGGCAGCGCCGCATCGGCATCGTCAAAACCCCGCGAGCACAGCGCATCTTGCGGCAGGCGCTCGACCCAGTCGCCGCCGGGCTTGCGGGCGAACACCGCGCAGGCGTTGCCGAGCAATTGCTCGTAGAGGCGGAAGGGTTGTTCGTCGGTGCCGTTGAGGTACAGCGGCAGGTTGTCCAGGGCCAGGCTGTTGAACGGCAGTTCGGCGCCGGTGCGCAGGGTGATGCGCAGGCCGGCCTTGGCTTTCGGTTCACTGGCGGCCAGGCGCCCGAGCACTGTGGACGGGTTGCCGAAGTATTCAGCCTGGCTGACCTGCAACGGCCACAGCGTCACCGCGTGGGCGGTGCGGTACTCGCAGCAGGTCTGGGTCTCGCGGCCCAGGGCGGCGCGCAGGACGGTGTCGCGGGGCAGCGGGAAACCACCGCTCAGCGAGCCCTCGTCCGGGTCGGCCTGCATCTGCACCACGGTCATCGACGGCGTCGGTGCCAGATAGTGCGGGTAGGTGATTTCCAAAAGATTGTGGGTGAACGTCGGGTACTCGGCATCGAGCTTGAGTTGCACCCGGGCGGTCAGGTAGGCGAAGCCTTCGAGTAAGCGCTCGACGTACGGGTCGGCGCAGTCCATACCGGACAACGTCAGCCGACTGGCGATCTTGGGGTATTCCTTGGCGAACTCCGCCGCGCTTTCGCGCACGTGGTGCAGTTCCTGGTTGTACAGCTCCAGCAGGCGCGGGTTCATGGGCGCCTCCGCTGGTCGGCGTTGACCACCCGCACATGGCCGGTTTCCAGGTCCAGGTCGGTTTGCAGCATCAGGCGCAGGGGCACCGGCTGGGCCCACAGGTTGCCTTCGATCTCGAAGCTCAAGGCGTTGTGGTTCATCTCCGCCGTCGCCCGGGCCCGCACCCGCAGGGTGTGACGCAGGATCCGCGGTTCGTACGTGGCGATGGCCTGGTGGATCAGTGCTTCGAGGGCCGGAACGTCAACGTTCGACGCGCTGTTGCCGGCCAGCGCCGGCAGCCCGAAATTCACCACCGAGGTGCCCGCCGGGGTATGCAACGTCGCGTCGTGGCCGAGCAGGCAGGTGGTGTTGAGCAGCCACGCCAGGTCGCGCAGCACCGAGGCCTTGAGCTGGGTGAGCGAGAGCACGCGCTTGTCGGCACTTTCCTTGGGATTGGTCGGATCGTCGTCGGTCAGCCGGTCCAGCAGGGACGGTTGCAGGCGATCGCGGGTGGCGATTTCGGTTACCACCTGAATAACGCCGTGAACATTTTCTGGTCTTGCTGACCGAGTCCGCACATGGCGCTGGGGTTGACCAGTGAGGCTTCAAGGGCACCGTTGATCTTGCGCACGGCCTGGGATTTTGTGTCGCAGTCGCGACTTGGCGCAGGTTGGGGAACGCTTCGCTCCACCAGAAAAATCGGAGCGCCATTGAACGTTTCTACCCGCAGGTCGCCTTTGGGGTTCAGATTGAAGTAGCACGGCCACTCCATGCCCAGCACCAGATGAGTCTGGTCGGGCTTGAGGACTGCGCATTGACCGTTCAGGTCGACCAACTTGATGACCTGGCCAGCGAATTTTCCTTGCGTGCGAGCGGGCGCATCGAGGTGATCCGGGTCGGTATCGGCGCAGGCATTCAAGCTGAACAGCACGCTGCCCAGCAGCATTGCCCGTAGCGTTGGCCCAATCATGTCAGCTCCCAGAACCACACCTGCTTGGAAAGGAAACCGCCATCGGCGAAACCCTTGGTTTGGCCACGATTCCATAAATCGATGTGGTCGCCTGTACGGGCACTTTCCGGCTCGCCCGCACGGGAAAAGCAGTCTTTGAAGAAAACGATCCCGGTCTTTTGAGCGAGGGTCAGCCGATCGGCTGCGCTGCCGCTGAGAATAGTCGGGCGCCCCAAATGATGCCGCCAGAGCCAGTTCGCCAGAGACTCGGCGCCACGGGCATGCTCGTGATTGCATTTGGGATCGGTGTAGGTCGACTTATTGACCTTGATAGTCAACTCGCCATTCAACGCGACGCTCATGCGGATGGCGCACTGGTTGCCCCAGGGCTGGTCGCATGGGTTCTTGACCGTTGGATAGCTGTTCCACAAATTGATAAACGAAGGCTTGGCCATGACTCAGATACCGCGCTGTAGAGGATTGGATTCGAGCAAGCACCAAACACCCCCGGCGCGTGGCACCGGGGGTGTCTTCGATTACACCTTGGTGTTGGTGCGGATGTTCCAGCCGAACTTGACCGGACCGCCTTCCTTGGTGCCGTCGGCTTTCTGCGGCTGGTAGTCCACCAGCACCTTGGCGAAGTTCAGGGTGACGTTCTCGGTCAGGCGGTCATCGCTGCCCGAACCGCCGGTGCTCATGGAGGTGATGATCACTTCTTCCAGGTTGATGATCATGTACTCGACCTGGCTTTCACCACCGGCCTTGCGCACCACCAGCTTGACCTTGTCGATGTGCTTGCCGCTGGCGCAATGCATCATCAGGTTCGGGGTGGCCTTGTCGACCCACTTGGTCAGCGACAGGTCCTGGATGTTCACCTTGCCCGCGCCACCGCCGGTACCGGAGTGCATGTTGCCGGTCTGGGACATGCCCCAGCTCCAGTTCAGGACGTCGATCTCGTCCTTGTGGGCCTTGTCCATGGACTCGCCCTTGATGTCGCCGATCTTGATGAAAATATCAACAGCCATGTTTTCTCCCTGTGTGGTTTCTAACCACATTGTTTGGTTGACGCTGACCTTGCGAAATTTTTGTACAGCAGTGATCTGCAACCCGATGAAGATCCCCTGTGCACCCCTGTGGCGAGGGAGCTTGCTCCCGCTTGGGTGCGCAGCACCCACAAGAAGGGGGCCGCTACGCGACCCAGCGGGAGCAAGCTCCCTCGCCACAAAGAGGCATCACAGGCAAACCCCATTTCAATCGGTGTTTACGCGCCCTTGGCCGACGGCAGTTTCGATACCAGGCGCAGCGACACGGTCAGCCCTTCGAGCTGGTAGTGCGGGCGCAGGTAGAACTTGGAGTTGTAGTACCCCGGGTTGCCTTCGACTTCCTCGACGATCACTTCAGCCGCCGCCAGTGGGTGCTGGGCCTTGGTGGTTTCGGTGGAGTGCGCCGGGTCGCCGTCGACGTAGTTGAGGATCCAGTCCTGCAACCAGCGTTGCATCTCGTCCTTCTCTTTGAAGGAACCGATCTTGTCGCGCACGATGCACTTCAAATAGTGGGCGAAACGGCAAGTGGCGAACAGGTACGGCAGGCGCGCGGCCAGGTTGGCGTTGGCGGTGGCGTCCGGGTCGTCGTACTCGGCCGGTTTCTGCAGCGACTGGGCGCCGATGAACGCAGCGAAGTCTGTGTTCTTCTTGTGCAGCAGCGGCATGAAACCGTTTTTCGCCAGCTCCGCTTCACGGCGGTCCGAAATGGCGATTTCGGTCGGGCACTTCATATCCACGCCACCGTCGTCGGTGGGGAACGTGTGGGCCGGCAGGTTTTCCACTTCACCACCGGACTCCACGCCACGGATGCGCGAGCACCAGCCGAAGTGTTTGAACGAACGGTTGATGTTCACCGCCATCGCGTAGGCGGCGTTGGCCCAGGTGTACTTGGAGCTGTCGGCGCCGTCGGTGTTTTCTTCGAAGGCGAAAGCTTCCACCGGATCGGTCTTGGCGCCGTACGGCAGGCGCGCCAGGAAGCGCGGCATGGTCAGGCCGATGTAGCGCGAGTCTTCCGATTCACGCAGCGAACGCCAGCCGGCGTATTCCGGGGTGGTGAAGATCTTGGTCAGGTCCCGTGGGTTCGACAGTTCCTGCCACGAGCCCATGCCCATCACGGTCGGCGATGCGGCCGAGATGAACGGTGCGTGCATGGCGGCGCAGACTTTCGACAGCTCGCCCAGCAGCTCGACGTCCGGTGGCGACTGGTCGAAGTAGTAGTCGCCCACCAGGCAGCCATAAGGTTCGCCGCCGAATTGGCCGTATTCTTCCTCGTACATCTTCTTGAAGATCGGGCTCTGGTCCCACGCGGTGCCCTTGAATTTCTTCAGGGTCTTGTGCAGGTCGGTCTTGGAGATGTTGAGCACGCGGATCTTGAGCTGCTCATCGGTCTCGGTGTTGTTGACCAGGTAGTGCAGGCCACGCCAGGCGCTTTCCAGTTGCTGGAATTCGGGGTGGTGGATGACCTGGTTGACCTGGGCGGTGAGCTTGGCGTCGATGGCCGCGATGATCGATTCGATCGACTTGATGGCGTCGTTGGACACCAGGTCGGTCTGCGCCAGGGCCTGTTCGGCCAGGGTGCGCACGGCGGTCTCGACAGCTTCACGGGCGCGTTCGGTCTTGGGCTTGAATTCTTGCAGCAGCAGGGACGCGAACTCGCTGGTCTCTTCTGTCGCACCCAGGTTCTGGGCGCTTTCGCGGGCTGTGTTGTCGGTCATGTCATTGATCCTGTGCTGGCTTCGGCGCGCTGGCCAGGGCCTGCAACAGCGCTGGGTCCTTGATCGCCTTCATGATGATTTCTTCGGCACCGGTCTTGCCGTCCATGTAGGTCAGCAGGTTGGCCAGTTGGGTGCGCGCTTCGAGCAGTTTGTTCAGCGAGTCGACCTTGCGGGCCACGGCCGCCGGGCTGAAGTCGTCCATGCTTTCGAAGGTCAGGTCCAGGCTCAGGTTGCCTTCGCCGGTCAGTTCGTTAGGCACGGTGAACGCTACGCGCGGTTGCATGGCCTTGAGGCGCGAGTCGAAATTGTCGACGTCGATCTCGAGGAACTTGCGGTCGGCCACCGGTGCCAGAGGCTCGGCGGGCTTGCCGGCGAGGTCAGCCATCACCCCCATGACGAAGGGCAACTGGACCTTTTTCTCGGCGCCGTAGAGCTCGACGTCGTACTCGATCTGCACTCGAGGCGCGCGGTTGCGCGCGATGAATTTCTGAGAACTTTGCTTCGCCACGTTGCTGCTCCTGGTCGCTTGAGCGACGGTGTTGGCGTCATCCGGTGGTACCGGTGACGTGACTGCGTGATCCGTTCGCTTTTATTCGCTATCTGGGCCGCGCAGGTTTTCAAATTGACTCATGCCGTCGGGAATCAGGTTGCGCACGATGGCCGCGAAGTCGGCGTGCACCAGATTCTTGGCCCGGTTCAACAGCACCGGCAGGGGGCTGGAGGGCTCATGACGGGTGTAGTAAGCGAGAATCCGGTCCAGGCTGCGCAGCACGTCGTCGCGGTTGTTGATTTCACCGCTGACACCGCTCGCGGCCGCAGTGCGCGGTGCGCTTGGCGTGCTGGAGGGTTCAGTGGTTGTCGTGCTGTCTTCGCTGACGGATTCAGGCAGGTCACTGTCGCCACTCTGCGGGGCGAACTGACCGAGAATCTGCAAGGCCATCTTCAGCGGTTGCTTCAGCGGGCCAAGGTCCACGCCTTGGGCGGAACCGACCTGATCGCTGACCTGTTGCTCGATGGCTTCGGCGGCGCTGCGGGCTTGCAGCAGCGCGGCGCGGGTGATTTCCAACTGCTCCGGATCGCAGTCGCGCAGGGCGCCGGCGAGCTGCTCGGCGCCGAGGCTTTCATCGGCGAAACTCTGCAAGCCGCTGGCATTGGCGGCGGCGCGCAGGGTAACGGCGCCGAACGTGCGGGAACGGGCCAGGATGCTTTCGCGCAGCAGGCGGATGGTGGTATCGGACGTCAGGCCGGCGAGGGCGTTGATGCGCACCGTGGGGTCGTTGTCGTCATCGGCGTCCAGGCGCGGGTGCAGCTCGGCCCAATACTGCTTGAGCAGTTCGCTGATCAGCGTCAGGGAGCTGGCCAGGCCTGGAATGCCGTCCAGGGCCAGGGTGCTTTGCAACAGGAAATGGGTGATGCGCAGGTCTTTGCTGCGTTGCAGCAGGTCCTGGCTCTGCTGCCGGATGCTGCGCCACTCAGGTGGTTCGGCCGGCAGAATCGAGTCGCCCATGCTGCGCTCGGGCTGACCCTTGGAGTCGCGCTCCAGGCGCAGGAAGTCCGCGTCATATTCCAGGTCTTCACCGCACGGCGAAGTCGCGGAAACGGCGGCGAGCAGCAAAGGCACATCCACTTGGATCGATCTCCCTATCGCCCACTTGAAAATACGGGCAGTGCATACACAAGTTTCGGGTGAAACTTCGCATATTTCCTGAAGGTAGTGGCCTTATAGATGCTATGTGATCTTAAAGTGCCATCATTTATATTCAAGAAGTTGTGCATTTTTGGTGTAGTACTTATCGCTTGTCAAGGTAAGCTATTTCGCCTCTGTTACAGTTGTGAGGCGCTTAACAACCCTTGCGACTGGCAGGTCGAGGACGGCACGGAAGCAGGCTTTTTGTCATGCAGGCCGGGTAATATCAGCCATCATGCTGGCAAAACGCCGTTCCAGTGCTAGCGCCGGGGCGAATTCACCTCGAATCACCGTGTGTGCGACCCGTAAAAGAAGTGTTCAGCAAGGAGGCGAGATGCCGCTGTGTTTGACTATCACTAGTTATCACAAGATTACCCCGGGTCAGTGTTCTGAGAAGACGCTGGATCAGGGGGTGATGGCAATTGGCCGTAATTCCGATAATGACTGGGTGTTGCCGGATCCCGAGCGCCTGGTGTCCGGCAAACATTGCGTTATTCAATATAAAGACGGCCGCTATTACCTGACCGATAACAGCACCAATGGTGTGGAGTTGGTCAAGGCCGGCGTTCGTCTGCGCAAGGGCAACAGCGAGCCGCTGCAAGACGGCGAAGTGATCCGCATCGGCGATTACGAGATCCAGGCGCGTGTCGATTTCAGCCTGCCGGTCGCCGACAGCAACCCGTTCGCCGATTCATCCAGCAGCTTCGAAGCCTTGATGGGGCGCCAGGCTGCCGCCACGAGTGCTCCGGTGTCGATCGGCGTGTCATCGCCTGCGCAATTCCAGGGCGTGTCGGCGATGGACACCATGCCAGACCTGTTCGATTTCCTGACCCCGCCCAGCGTCCCGCCAGCCACGCAGCCTGATCATGTGCCGGCCCAGCAGCATGATTTCCGCCCGCCGACGCCGATCCCGCGTCCGAGCCCGCCGCCGGTGATCGAGCCGGTGGCCGTCAATGCCGCCCCGATGATCCCGGAAGATTGGGACCTGCTGAGCGACAAACCCGCGCCGGTGGCGATCTCGCCTGTGCCTGTTGCGCCGCTGCCGGTGACGCCGCCCCCGCTCCCGGTGATCGAACCGATAGCGACGCCGGTCCCGCCGATTGCGGTGGCTGAAGTCAGCGTACCGAGCGAACCCGCACCCGTGCCCGTCGCGCCGGTTACCCGTGGCGAACCCCCGGCCGCTTCGTCCGACGCTGCGCAACCCGACCTGCTGCAAGCGTTCCTGCGCGGTGCCGGTCTGGATCAGTTGCGGCTGGACAAGGCCCAGGCCGAAGCGCAGATGGAGAGCATCGGTCGCAGCTATCGGCTGATGGTCGAAGGTTTGATCGATGTGTTGCGCGCTCGCGCCAGCCTCAAGGGCGAGTTCCGCATCCAGCAGACGATGATCCAGCCGGTGGAAAACAACCCGCTGAAATTCGCCCCGAATGTCGACGAGGCCCTGCTGTTGCTGCTGCGTCACGGCAACCAGGCGTTCATGGCGCCGGACGCGGCGGTGCGTGACAGTTTCGATGACCTGCGCGCTCACCAGTTGGCGGTCATGGCCGGTGTGGAAGCGGCCATCAAGCATCTGCTGGCACGCTTCGAGCCGGTGCAACTGGAAGAGCGAATGGGCAAGCCTGGCGGGCTGTCGAGCATTTTCAATGGCTCGCGACAGGCCCAGTACTGGCAGCAATTCACCGAGCTCTACAGCAATATTTCCCGGGAAGCCCAGGAGGATTTCCAGGATCTGTTCGGCCGTGAATTCAGCCGCGCCTACGAAGAACACAGCAGTCGACAGCGACGCCGCTGAGCGTCGTCGTGCATAACCCATAAGCCAAACAACGGATAGCTCAAACGTCATTGAGGACGCAGGATGATTCACAGGTTTTTACTCGCAGTTGCCACCGCGCTTCTGTTGACGGCGTGTGCCAAGGATGCGGCCCCACCGCAGCCCGAAGAGGCTGAGGCCGACACCGCCGCCGTCGAGCTGCACTTCCATGCCATCGCCGGTCTGAACCCCGGCGCGACCGGCCAGCCGGCCCCGGTCCGGGTGCGCATTTTCGAATTGAAAAACGCCGCCACCTTCGGCCGCTCCGATTATTTCGCCCTGGCCGATCGCGCCCAGGCGACGCTCGGCGCCGACCTGATCGATCAGGACGAAGTGCTGATCCAGCCCGGCCAGCAACTGAGCCTGCAACGCGACCTCGACCCCTCGACACGTCATATCGGCATCCTGGTGGGCTATCGCGAACTGGACCAGTCGCTGTGGCGCACGGTGCTCAACGTACCGGCGCGCCAATACACCGAATACCAGATCAGCCTCGATGTGCGCGCCGTGCGCAGCGACGTCGTCGGCGCCCCATCCAGCCCTGCCCAATAAGCAATCGGAGCCCCCATGTCCTGGAACAATCGTGTGGTCTGGTCGGAAGGCATGTTCATTGGAACGCAGCACTTCCAGCAGCATGACCGTTACCTGGAAAACCTCATTGACGCGCGCAGCCGTCCATTGTCGGCCGGCGCCTGGGGTTTTTCCGAATTGCAGATCGACCAGGGCCTGCTGGCCCAGGGCAAGCTGGCGATCATTTCGGCGCGGGGCCTGTTGCCCGACGGCACGCCCTTCAATATTCCCCATGACGACCTGGCGCCTACCCCGCTGAACGTCGACGACAACCTGCGCGACGGCCTGGTGTACCTGGCCTTGCCGCTCAAGCGCGCCGGCGCTCGTGACACCGTGGATGAAGGCGAGCCCTTGGGCGCTGCGCGCTACGTGAGCCAGGTCAGCGAGGTGCGGGACGACAACGCACCGTTCGAGAACCGTGCACCGGTGGCCCTCGGTTCCCGGGCCCTGCGCTTGCTGACCACCCAGGATGGTATCGGCGACTACGCCGCCATCGGCGTGGTGCGGATCAAGGAAAAACGCGCCGACCGCGCCCTGGTGCTCGACGACACCTACATCCCGCCGGTGCTGGATGTGGTCGCTTCCAAGCCGCTGGCGGCGTTTCGCAGCGAATTGCTGGGCCTGCTCCATCAGCGCGGCGAAGCCCTCGCCGGGCGGGTGGTGGCCTCGGGTGCCGGGGGCGCTTCGGAGATCGCCGATTTCATGCTGCTGCAACTGGTCAACCGCGCCCAGCCGTTGATCCAGCACCTGAGCCAGTTGAGCCCGCTGCACCCCGAGCGCTTCTACAGCGAACTGGTGGCCCTGGCCGGGGAATTCTCGACCTTCACCGCTTCCGGTCGACGACCGCAGGAATACCCGCAGTACCAGCACGATGACCTGGCGCTGAGTTACGCGCCGGTGATGCAGGCCCTGCGCGAAGCCCTGTCGATGCTGATCGACAGCAAGGCCACGCCGATCCCGATTGTCGAGAAAGCCTACGGCGTGCATGTGGCGATGCTGGCGGACAAGACCCTGCTCGACAGCGCCAGCTTCATCCTGGTGGTGCGCGCCGACGTGCCTGCCGAAACCCTGCGCGGCCGTTTCGGCCAGCAGAGCAAGGTCGGCTCGGTGGAGCACATCCGCGATCTGGTCAACCTGCAACTGCCGGGCATTGGCCTGCTGCCGTTGCCGGTAGCGCCACGGCAACTGCCGTACCACGCCGGCTCCACCTATTACGAGCTGGACCGCGGCAGCGACCACTGGCAGCAACTGAGCAACTCCGGCGGCTTTGCGTTCCACATTGCCGGCCAGTTCCCAGGGCTGAACCTGGCGTTCTGGGCGATCCGAGGATAAAGCGCGATGAGCAACGACGATCGTACCCAGTTCATGCCAACGCCCGGCGGCCGTGGCGCGGATCCGTTCCGCCCCGATCCGGGTCGCCCGCAACCGGCGCCTGCGTCGGCGCCATTGTCGATGCCGGCCGCGCCGGTGTTGACCGGCAAGGCCCAGGGCCTCAATCCACTGGAAAGCGCCGCCGGCCCGCTACTGGCCTTGCTGACGCGTCTGCGCAGTACCATCGCCCACCCGGCACCGGCCAGCCTGCGGGCGCAATTGCTGGCCTACCTGCGCCAGTTCGAAGAGCGCGCCGAGGCCGCCGGTGTGGCGCGCAATGACGTGCTGCTGGCCCGCTACGCCTTGTGCACCGCGCTGGATGAAGCGGTGTTGAGCACGCCGTGGGGCGGTACCAGTGACTGGGGCAAGCAGAGCCTTTTGATCACCGTGCACAACGAAGCCTGGGGCGGCGAAAAGGTGTTCCAGTTGCTGGAGCATTGCCTGCAAAGCCCACGGGAACGCTTGTACTTGCTGGAGCTGTTGTACCTGTGCATGTGCCTGGGTTTTGAGGGCCGTTACCGGGTAATGAACGACGGTCGCAGCCAATTGGAAGCCCTGCGCGAGCGCACCAGCGCGGTGATCCGCTCCGCCCGGGGCGACTATGAACGTGAGCTGTCGCCGCACTGGCGCGGGGTCACCGTGGCCCGTGACCGGCTGGCGCAATTCATGCCGCCGTGGATCGCCGTGGCGATTGGCGTGGCGTTGTTGCTGGCGCTGCTGTTCGGCCTGCGGATGAAACTGGCCTCCGATGCCGAGCCGGTGTTCAAGAACATCCATGCCCTGGGGGAAATCCCGGTGCAAGCCATCGACCGTCCCGTGGTCCAGCCCAAGGTCGTCGAGCGTCCACGCCTGGCCGGTTTCCTGGCCGATGAAATCAAGGCCGGACGGATCGCTGTGGAAGACGCCGTCGACCGCTCCGTGGTGACGATTCGCGGCGATGAACTGTTCGCCTCGGGCAGCGCCAGCATCAAGGACGATTTCCAACCGCTGATGCTGCGCATCGCCGACGCGGTGCGCAAGGTCAAGGGCCAGGTGCTGGTGACCGGGCACAGCGACAATCGCCCGATCGCCACCCTCAGGTTCCCGTCCAACTGGGCCTTGTCCGAAGCCCGCGCCCGGTCGGTGCTGGAGATTCTGTCGGCCAAGACCGGCCAGCCCGAGCGCTTCAGTGCCGAGGGCCGCAGCGACACCGAGCCGTTGGCTTCGAACGCCACGACAGAAGGCCGTGCGCGCAATCGTCGGGTTGAAATCACAGTGTTGGCGGAGGGGGTCGAGTGAAGGCGTTTTTCAGTTTTATGATCCGCTGGGTCATCCCGTTGCTGGGCCTGATCGCCCTGAGCCTGATCATCTGGTTCGTCGGCCCGCTGCTGGACTGGCTGGTGCCCGAAGGCCGGCGCTGGGCGTTGATTGTCCTGGTGTTCGCGGTATGGATCGCCTACCGGGTGTTTCGCATCATCCAGGCCCGTCGTCAGGCCGCCGAAGTCATGCGCAGCCTGGCCGAGCAAACCCCGCCCGACCCCAGCAGCATCGCCACCGCCGAAGAACTCGAAACCCTGCGCCAGCGCATGGACGAGGCCCTGGCGTTGCTCAAGAAGGCCAAGCTGGGCGGTGACGAGCGCCGCAACCTCTACGAGCTGCCGTGGTACGTGATCATCGGCCCGCCGGGTTCGGGCAAGACCACCGCGCTGGTGAATTCCGGGCTGCATTTTCCACTGGCCGCGCAACTGGGCGCCGGTGCGGTGCGCGGTGTCGGCGGTACACGTAACTGCGATTGGTGGTTCACCGATCAGGCCGTGCTGCTCGACACCGCCGGCCGCTACACCACCCAGGACAGCGACGCGACCGTCGATAAAGCCGCGTGGCTGGGCTTCCTCAGCCTGCTGAAAAAACAACGGGCGCGGCGCCCGATTGACGGCGCGTTCATCGCCATCAGCCTGTCCGACCTGCTGCTGGGCAGCGATGCCGAGCGTGCCGCCCATGCCGCCGCGATCCGCCTGCGGATCCAGGAGTTGTACACCCAACTGGGCGTGCGCTTCCCGGTCTACCTGATGCTGACCAAGCTCGACCTGGTGCCGGGGTTCATGGAGTACTTCGACACCCTGAGCAAAGAAGAACGCGCCCAGGTCTGGGGCATGACCTTCGCCCTGGACGACGGCAAGAGCAACGACAGCCCGCTGGCGCACCTGCAAAGCGAATTCGCCGGCCTCGAACAGCGCCTCAATGAGCGTCTGGTGGAGCGCTTGCAGCAGGAACGCGACCCGGCGCGGCGCGACCTGATCTATGGCTTCCCACAACAATTCGGCGCCTTGAAGGACTGCCTGCAAAGCTTCCTCGAAGGCGTGTTCAAGCCCAACGCCTTCGAAGAGCGCGTGCTGCTGCGCGGTGTGTACTTCACCAGCGGCACCCAGGAAGGCAGCCCGATCGACCGCCTGATCGGCGCCATGGCCCAGAGCATGAACCTCGACCGCCAGCACCTGGCGCGCCAGACCGGCACCGGGCGCAGCTACTTCATTGAAAAACTCTTCACCGCCGTGGCCTTCGCCGAGCGTGGCCTAGTGGGGGTCGATCCAAAGGTCGAACGTCGGCGCAAATGGATCGCCCGTGGCGTATTAGCCAGCACCGTAGTGCTGGTACTGGTGGTCGGCTCGTTGTGGTGGGTCAGCTACCGCGCCAACCAGGCCTACATCGCCCAGGTCGACCAGAAGGTCGCGCCACTGGGCCAGGCCGTGCAGAACCTCAGCCCGGCGCAGCGTGACGTGCTGGCCGTGTTGCCGTTGCTCAACGCAGTCAAGCATCTGGCCGACGATGCGCCGAGCTGGGCCGAAGGCCTGGGCCTGTACCAGGGCGACATGCTCGAAGCCGAGTCCGGCAGCGTCTATCGCAAGCTGCTGATCGCGGTCTTCGCGCCACGCCTGCTGACGCGCGTCGAAGAGCAACTGCACAGCGGCGGCAATTCGGACTTCCTCTACGAAGGCTTGAAGGCGTACCTGATGCTCGCCGACAACGAGCACTACGACCCTGACTTCATCAAGGCCTGGATCGCCCTGGACTGGGATCGCAGCCTGCCGCGAGACTTGCCGGCCGAGCAGCGTCTGGCCCTGAGCGAGCATTTGCAGGCGTTGTTCGAGCGCCGCCCGCCGAACGCACGCCTGGACCCGCGGCTGATCGAAGACCTGCGCCGGCAGTTGCAGCAACTGCCGGTGGCCCAGCGCGTCTATGACCGGATCAAGCGCCAGAAACTGCCCGAAGGCATCCCGGACTTCCGCATCAACGAAGCCGCCGGGCGTGATGCCGCGCTGGTGTTCAGTCGCAAGAGCGGCAAGCCGTTGGGCGAACCCTTGAGTGGGTTCTTCACCGTCAAGGGCTACCGCCAGGGCTTCCTGCTGACCAGCCTGAGCCAGACCGGCACCCTGGCCGAGGAGCAATGGGTGCTGGGCCATGAGCAGGCCGACCAGCAAAACGTCGCCAGCCTCGCTGCCGATGTGCGCCGCCTGTACTTCCAGGACTACCAGCGCCAGTGGGATGCGTTGCTGGCCGATATCGACTTCGTGCCGATCACCAGCGTGGCCCAGGCCGCCGACGTGCTGCGGGTGATTTCCGGGCCGACCTCGCCGTTGAAAAAACTGCTGGTGGCGGTGGCGAAAGAAACCGACCTGCAACAGGACGAACGCCTGCTGGCCGCCCAAGGCGTGCCGGCGGAAGGCGGGGTGGACAAGCTCAAGGAGCGCCTGGGCAGCTTGCTCGGCCAGGAGCAAGCGACGCAAAACGCGCCGGCCCAGAGCGACGATCCGATCACCGCGCACTTCGCCGAGCTCAACAGCATCGTCAACAAGAACGAAGGTGAACCGGCGGCCATCGATGGCCTGCTGGCGGATATGAATGCCCTGTACGTGCAGGTCAGTGCGATGGTCGGTGCCAGCGGCGATGCCTTGCTCGGCGAGGCGAAGAACCAGGCCGCAGCTGCCGCGACCCGGGTCAGCCTCAATGCCGAACGCCAACCGCCGCTGGTCCAGGGGCTGGTCAAGTCGGTGGTCAACTCCACCACCAACACCATGATGGGCGGGGTGCGCAATCAACTGAACGCCGCCTGGACCAGCGAAGTGGTGAACATCTATCGCCAGTCCCTGGCCGGGCGCTATCCGATGTCGCCGGGCAGTGCGCGAGACGCGACCCTGGATGACTTCGGTCAGTTCTTCGGGGTCGGCGGGGTGATGGACAATTACTTCCGCAAGTACCTGCAACCCTACGTCGACACCTCCACCCCGACCTGGCGCTGGCAGCCGGGCGCGGCGCAGAAGCTCGGCATCGCCCCCGGCGTGTTGCAGACCTTCCAGCGTGCAGCGGCCATTCGCGATGCGTTCTTCCGTTCCGGCGGCACCCAGCCGATGGTGCGCTTCGAACTCAAGCCGGTGGCGATGGACTCGACCATCACCCAGTTCCTGCTCGACCTCGACGGCCAGCAACTGAGCTACGACCACGGCCCGAGCCGGCCGACCGCCATGCAATGGCCCAACCCGGGCAGCATCGGCGTGGTGCGGATCTCAATCATGCCGCCGTCCTCCAGTGGCCGCTCCGGTATCACCCTGGACGGGCCGTGGGCCTGGTTCCGCTTGCTGGAACAATCGGACCTGACCGCCGGCAACTCGCCGGACCGTTTCAACCTGCGCCTGCGGGTCGATAACGCCAGTGCCTCTTACGAGTTGCGGGCCAACAGCGCCTTCAACCCGTTCAAGAGCCGGGTGCTCAGCGGCTTCAGCCTGCCGGAGCGGCTATGAGTACGCCGGGCTTCTATGGAAAGTTGGCCAGCCGTGGCGACTTCGTCAGCCGTGGCTTGCCCCAGAGCTTCATCGCCCCGTGGGATTCCTGGCTGGCGGCGGGTCTGCTCGCCAGCCAGACCAGCCTCGGCGAGCGTTGGCTGGACGCCTATCTGGTCAGTCCGCTGTGGCGCTTTCTGGTCGCGCCCGGCGTGTGCGGGCCGGACGCGGCGGTTGGGGTGGTGATGCCGAGTATCGACCGGGTCGGTCGCTATTTCCCGCTGACCGTGGCGCTGTTGCTGGAGCCCGACGCGGACCCAGCATCGGTGGTCGGCGGCGCGGACGATTGGTTCGAACGGGTCGAGAACCTGCTGCTGAGCACCTTGAGCGTGGAGGCCAGTTTCGAAGCCTTCAACGCGGAACTGGAAAGCCTGGGGAGCCCGATGTATCGGCCACGCGCCCCGGGCGGTCGCTTCGCCAGCCTGCATCGCTTCGATGCCACCGACCCGCAGGCGCGCATGAGCGCGCTCGCCGAGTCGGCCTGTGAAGGCGCCAGCCTCTGGTGGGGCCAGGGTTCGGAGCGCATCGCGCCCGGTTTGATGCGGTGCCAGGGCCTGCCGGCCGCCGCTGATTTTGCGCAATTTTTGCTCGGCCAAGAGGGTGTTGTGTAGATGCGTGCAAGTGCTGGAAAAGCATTCAAATCTGCAAGCAAGAGCCATGTCGGCATGGTCCGCCAGGTCAACGAAGACGCCTGCCTGGACCTGCCGGAAAACGGCCTGTGGGTGGTCGCCGATGGCATGGGCGGGCACGCCGCTGGCGACTACGTCAGCAGCCTGATCGTCGACAGCCTGCGCAGCATTGCCGTGGGTCGTTCGCTGGACGAATACGTCGCGGCGCTGCAAACCGACCTGCTGCGGGTCAACGCCGCCGTGCGCGAGGAAACCGCCAACCGTGGCGTGACCATGATGGGCAGCACCGTGGTGGTACTGGCGACTCGCGATTTGCGCGGCATGTGCCTGTGGGCTGGCGACAGCCGCCTGTATCGCCTGCGCGACGGGGTGCTGGAAAGCATCTCCCGCGATCACAGCTATGTGCAGGACCTGCAGGACAGCGGCCTGCTCAGCGAAGCCGAAGCGCGGGTGCATCCACGGGCCAACATCGTCACCCGCGCCATCGGCGTCGAGGCGCAATTGAATCTGGCTCTGGTCGAGCTGCTGCTGGTGCCTGGCGACAGCTACCTGTTGTGCAGCGACGGCCTGAACAAGACCGTCGAAGACGAAGAGATCCGCGAAGTGCTGAGCCACGATGAACCTGGCGAAATCGCCGCCAGCCTGGTGTCCCTGGGCCTGATGCGCGGCGCGCCGGACAACATCACTGTGGTGGTCGTGAAGGTGCCGTCATGAAGTCCGCCATGAACATCCAGATTCCCGGCTACGACATCGAAGGGGAGATCGGCGAAGGCGCGATGGCCAGTGTGTACCTGGCGACCCAGCGTTCGCTGGAGCGCAAGGTCGCGCTCAAGGTCATGGCCGCCGCGCTGGCCGCCGACCCGACGTTCTGCGAACGCTTCCTGCGCGAAGGCAAGACCCTGGCGCGCCTGTCGCACCCGCACACCGTGACCATCCATGACATCGGCAATGTCGGTGAGCTGTATTACATGGCCATGGAATACCTGCCCAACGGCACGCTCAAGGAGCGCATCGCCGCCGGCCTGTCGCCGGAGCAGGGCCTGGTCTACATCCGCCAGATCGCCTCGGCGCTGGGCTATGCCCATGGCCTGGGCCTGGTGCACCGCGACGTGAAGCCGGCCAACATCTTGTTCCGCGCCGACGGCACGGCGGTGCTGTCGGACTTCGGCATCGCCAAGTCCCTGGACGACCGCACCCAGTTCACCCAGGCCGGTTTTGCCGTGGGCACGCCCAGCTACATGAGCCCGGAACAGGCGCGCGGCCAGGACATCGACGGCCGCGCCGACCTGTATGCCCTGGGTGTGGTGCTCTACGAAATCCTCGTGGGCGAGCTGCCGTATACCGGCAACGATGCGCTGTCCACGGCCCTGGCCCACCTGACCGAACCGCTGCCGGAACTGCCGGTGCACCACGGGCGTTTCCAGGAGGTGTTGCGCAAGCTGTTGGCGAAGGACCCGGCGGAACGTTTCCCGGATGCTGCGGCGCTGCTGCGGGCCTTGGATGACCTGCCGGCGGATTCCTCCGAGGCGACGCTGATCCGTCCGCTGCCCTTGCCGGTATCGAGCAAACCGGCGGGCGATGACCTGGCCGGTTTGACGCCGATGACCATCGACATCCCGAGCGGCCCCGCGCAGCCGACGCCGCCGCCAAAACCAGTGGCGCCGAGTGTTAAGCCGATTCCTCAATCCAGCGTCTCGGAGCAGCGCAAGGGACCGGTGTTCGCCCTGGCTGCCGTCGCGGTGGCCGTGGCGCTGGCGTTGGGTGGCGCGGGTTACTGGTGGTTGTCCGGGGATGACGGCAAAACCAGCAAGCCGCCGGTGAATTCGACCGCGTCGTCCAGCAAGCCACCGGTCAAGGCGCCTGACGTGCCCCCGGCAAAAAATCCTGAACCGCTGCCGGTCAAACCGCCCGTGACGCCGCCAGTGAATCCGCCAGAAACGGCCCAGGCGGATGGCGGCCAGCGTCCGTTGCTGATGGCCGGCAAGAAAACCCTGTTCCAACGGGTGCTCACCAAGCCGGGCGCGACCCTGGCCGACGAACCGGGCGCTGCGTCTGGCAAGGCACTGCCAGCGTTTTCCGTGCTGTACGTGTACCAGCGCAAAGACGTCAACGGCAGCCCGTGGGTACGCGTCGGCGCGGCCACGGACGGGCGCAGCGACGGCTGGTTGCCAGCCACTCAGGTCAGCGACTGGAAGCAGAGCCTGGTGCTCAAGTTCACCGAACGCTCGGGCCGTGCGCCGGTGATGTTCCTGCGTCAGCCGGGCGAAGTGGAGAAGCTGCTGGCGAACCCGGCCAACGCCAAGAACGTGCTGCTCAAGGCTCAACAGAGCCCAACGGACAACCAGCAGGTGCTGGCCCTGGAGCCGGCCTCCAGTGCGGTGCCGCAGAACCAGTTCTACCTGTTGCCGATCTTCGATTCCCGCGAGAGCTTCGATGACAACGGCCAGCCGGTGCAGTTGCTCAACGTGGCGTCCATCGACCCGGGCAACACGCCCAAGGCGACGGGCAACACACCGATTACCACCGCCAATGCCGACGCGTTCCGCACCGCCGTGGTGCTGGTGGTGGACACCACGGTGTCGATGCAGCCTTACATCGACCAGGTTCGCGACGTGGTCCACGAGCTGCAGAGCCGCATCGCCGAGCGCGGGGAGCTGGACAGCGTCAGCTTCGGCCTGGTGGGCTTTCGCAACAGCACCCAGAAAACCCCGGGCCTGGAATACGTCGCCAAGACCCTGATCACCCTGGAGCAGGGCCGCGACCCGCAACGCTTCCTGGAGATGGCGCGGCAGGTCAAGGCTTCCACCGTGTCGAGCCATTCGTTCAACGAAGATGCGTTTGCCGGTGTGATGGAAGCGGTGCAGGGCATGGACTGGTCCGGCTATGGCGGGCGCCTGATCCTGCTGGTCACCGACGCGGGGGCGTTGCGCAAGAACGACCCGTTCGCTGCGACCCAGATGAACGAGGCCGAGGTACGTCAGGCAGCGTTGGGTAAGCAGATCAAGATCTACGCCTTGCACCTGCTCAGCGACGCCGGCAAGAAAACCCACGCCGGCGCCCAGAGCCAATACCGCACCCTGACCGCCGACGCCAACCCGCAGATCGGCGACCTGTACATCCCGGTGCCCGGCGCTGATGTGCGCAAGCTCGGCGAGCGGGTCGACGAGATCGGCTCGGTGTTCGCCGACCTGGTGCATCAGGTGCGCAGCAACAAGCCACAAAGCGTGCCGCTGTTGAGCGCGGCGCCGAGCCTGACCGACAAATCCACCGCCGTCGGCTACGCGATGCACATGGACTTCCTGGGACGCAAGAGCGCCAGTCAGGCGCCGCAACTGGTCAGCGCCTGGACCGCCGACCGCGACCTGACCAACCCGGCGCTGCCGGCGTTCCAGGTCTGTGTGATGCTGACCAAGCTGCAACTCAACGACTTGCAGCAGTCGCTGAAACTGATCGTCGACGCGGCCCGCAAGACCCAGAGCTCGCCCAAGGATTTCTTCCAGGAAATCGCCAGCGCCAGTGCCTACATGAGCCGCGATCCATCGGCCTTGCGCAAGGGCGGCAACCTCGCCGACGGCGGGATCCTCGGCGAATACCTGGAAGGTCTGCCGTACCGCAGCAAATCGCTGAACATGACCCAGGATTTGTGGCTGTCCTTGAGCGTGGCCGAGCAGGAAGACTTTATCGACGAGCTGGAGTCGAAAATTCGCCTCTACGAAACCTTCCACAATGACCTGGCGAACTGGGTGCGTTTCGGCGATGCCGAGCCGGGCGACGCCCTTTATCGCGTTCCGTTGTCGACGCTGCCGTGATGCTGAACATGAGCGCAGTGCACAAGAGCCGGGGCGCCGGCAGTCAGCGCTACAGCCTGGTGATCCCACGGCTGCAACTGCGCGCCGGTGAACAACTGGCGGTGGTCGGCCCCAGCGGCTGCGGCAAGAGCACGCTGCTGGATCTGCTGGCGTTGGTGCTGGCGCCGGATCAGGCGGGGCAGTTCGACTTCACGCCGGCCAACACGCCGTTAGACATCGCCAAGTTGTGGCGGGCGTCGCAGCAGGGCACCTTGGCCGATTTGCGCAGTCGGCACCTGGGTTATGTGCTGCAAACCGGCGGCTTGCTGGGGTTTCTCGATGTGCGCGGCAACATCGAGCTGTCGCGCAAGCTGCTGGGGTTGAAGGACGACGGCAGCGTGACGCGCCTGGCCGGGCAGTTGGACATCGCCGATCAGTTGGATAAGAAACCGGCGGATTTGTCTGTCGGCCAGCGTCAGCGCGTCAGTTGCGCCCGGGCCTTGGCCCACGGCCCGCGGTTGTTGCTGGCGGATGAACCGACGGCGGCCCTCGACCCGCTGAACGCCGAGCGCGTCATGCAACTGCTGGTGGCCCAGGCTCGGGAGCACGGCGTGTGTTGCGTCGTCGCCACCCACGACGAAGCGCTGGCCCGCGCCAGCGGCTTGCAGGTGCGGCGCATCCATTGCCGGCGCGACCACGATGGCGGCGTCACTGCCACACTCTGGGAGGCTTGCTGATGCGCAGCACGCTGGTGGCGTCCCTGGCCTGGCAGGATTACCGCAACGATGCGTGGCTCTCGGCCTGCTCGGTGCTGGCGTTGGTGGCGGTGGTTGCGCCGCTGCTGGTGTTGTTCGGCTTGAAATTCGGCCTGGTCAGCAGCTTGACCGAGCGTTTGCAGAGCGACCCGGCCACCCGGGAAATCATCCCGTTGGGCGGCGGTCGTTTCAGCGCCGGGTTCATCGAACAACTGGGCCAGCGCAGCGATGTGGCGTTTGCCTTGCCGCGCACCCGGCAGATCGCAGCGACCGCCGATTTGAGCGGCGACGCTGCGGTCGTCACGGTCGAAATGATCCCCACGGCGGTCAACGATCCGCTGCTCGAACATTTGTCGCTGCCCCAAGGTTTGGACCAGGTGGTGCTCAGCCAGACCGCCGCCGAGAAGCTCGGCGCCAAGGCCGGCGATTGGTTGACGGCCAGTTTCGGTCGGCAAGTGGCCGGGCGTAGCGAGGCGCAGCGCACCCGGGTCCAGGTGTTGCACGTCTTGCCGTTGGAAGCCTTTGCCCGGGACGGCTTGTTCGCGCCGCTGGCCTTGCTGGAAGCCGCCGAGGATTACCGCGACGGTCGCGCCGTGCCGGCCTTGAACTGGCCGGGCGATGCGCAGGGCGTGGCCGGGCAGCGGGTCTATCCGGCGTTTCGCTTGTATGCGCGCAGTCTCGGTGATGTCGAGCCGCTGCGGCAGTATTTCGCCGCGCAGAATCTGTTGGTGTCGACCCAGGCCCAGACCATCGCACAAGTGCAATCGTTGAGCCGCAATCTGTCGATCGTCTTCTGGATCATCGCCGGACTGGCCTTGGCAGGGGCATTCGCCGCGATTTTTGCCGGCGCCTTGGCGGCGGTCGAGCGCAAGCGCCGGGAATTGTCAGTGTTGCGCCTGCTGGGGGTTTCCACCGCGGCGCTGCTGCTGTTTGTCGTGTTGCAGGCACTCTACAGCGCCAGCCTTGCGGCCCTGTTGAGTGCCGGGCTGTATGGCCTGGCGCAGTCGGGCCTGAACTCATTATTTGCGCAGATGCCCGGCGAGTACGCCAGTCATCTGCTGCTGCGTCACTACCTGTTGGCCCTGGTGGCCGTGCTCGGCGTCAGCGCCGTGGCCGCGGCCTGTGGCGGCTGGCGGGTGGCGCGTATCCAGGCGTCTGAAGGAATCCGCGATGTATAAGTTATTGGGCGCCGTCGTGGCGCTGAGCCTGGCCAGCCTGGTCTGGGCAGATGAAGGCACTGACAAACTGGACAACCCCAAGCCGTTGCCCGACGACGTCAGCCTGCCGCTGCCGTGTGAAGGACAGATGGTCTTTCGTTATGTCTACATCCTCGCCCAGGGCACCCTGGATGATCGTGAGATCAGCCTTGGCTATCCGTTCAGCGAAGGCGAGGCCGGCTATCAGCAGTCGTTCATTTCCGGCTACCGGCGCGATTTCATCAACGGGCAGTTCACTCTCAAGGATCTGCCCAAGGAATGGAACCAGACCATCAGCCCGCTGATGCCCAAGACCGACGCCAAGACGCCGCTCAAGCCAATGCTGTACTTCATCGGCAAGTACGAAGTCACCGCGCGCCAGTACGCTCAGGTCATGGCCCAGGCGCAGTCGCTCGCCAGCGGTGAACCCGCACCAGCCTGCGAGGCCCTGCAAGCCGAGTTGCCCCAGGGCGTGGCCGGACGTCTGCCGAAGGTGAAACTGTCGAAGTTCGAGGCCGAGCGCTTCTCGGCGGTGTACAGCGCCTGGCTGATGAAATACCACAAGGACCTGCTGCCGGTGAGCGGTCGCGGCACGTCCGCCGAAGACGGCGGCCTGGGCTTCGTGCGCTTGCCGACGGAAGTCGAATGGGAATTCGCCGCCCGGGGCGGGCAGGCCGTCAGCCGCCAGGACCTGGAGGGCCGGCTGTTTCCCCGGCGCCTGGAAGGCAGCGAAAGCGACGGGCCGCTGGCCGATTGGGCGGTGTTCAACCAGGTCGCTGGTGGCACCGGTCAGGCGGCGCGGCTGATGCCCATCGGCACCAAGTTGCCCAACCCCATCGGCTTGTTCGACGTGGTCGGCAATGCTGCCGAAATGGTCCAGGAATCCTTCCAGCTGGTGCACGCCGGTCGCCGCCAGGGCGCCTATGGCGGCTTCGTGGTCAAGGGCGGCAACTACCTGGAAGGCGAGGGCACGCTGTTCACCGGCATGCGCCGCGAGTATCCATTGTTCGCCGCCGACGGCACCGAGCAGAGCAACGAAACCACCGGCTTCCGGGTGGCGGTCGGGGCGTTGTCGGCACCGCGTTCGCGCTATAAGGAATTGTTTGCCCAATGGCAGAAAGAAGGGCGCCTGGCGTCGCTGACCGACGCCATCGACGACGCCGAAGACCCGACCAAGCGCCTGGACAGCATCATTGCCGCCAGCCCCGATCCGCGCCTGCAAGCCGAGTTGGGACTGGTCAACGAAGAGCTCAAGCGCAACGTCTCGCTGATCGCCCAGCAGCGCGAGGAAGCGGCCGGCAACCTGATCCAGTCTTCGGCCCTGGTGGCCGAGACCGTCAACAACTACAACATCCGCCTGACCAATCTGCAACGCAGCCATCAGGCGGCCGTGGACGCCAAGGACGAGGCCAGCGCCACGCTGTTCGCCACGGCCATCGACAACGGCCGCAGTGCCCTGGACGGCGCGGTGGCGATCTACATCGACAACCTGGCGACCGGCACACGCTACACCGATGCCGTGATCCAGGCGCAGTTTCAACGCATCAAGGAGGAGTTGGAGCGCAAGCCGGTACTGGGCAAGAGCCTGGTGGCACGCGCCACGTTATTCGTTCGTCATGTCGGGGATTATCGTCAGCAAAAACGAGCCGACCCGGCGGCGATATTGAAGGAATTGCTCGCATCGGGCGCCCAGCGGTCTTGAGCGTTCGTTGTCAGCGAGCTTGGAAGGGACTCAGGCGGCGATGGGGCCGTGCTGAGCTGGTCAAAAACTTAAAACGAGAACACAACTATGCTTTTCTCCCGTAAACCTTTTGCTTCGGTTTCCAAGCGTAATTTGCTGCTGGTGGCTATCGGCTTCAGCACCGTCCTGACTGGCTGCGCCTCGTCGCCGACGTCCAAAGTCGCGTCCAGCACCAAGGTCGAGTACTACCCGAACTGCTACGAGCCGGTGCAGCACCTGCGCGCCACCGAGGGCGACATGACCAAGTCCGTGGTCACTGGCGCGGCCGTCGGCGCCGTGGGCGGCGCACTGCTGGGCGCCCTGACTGCCGACAAGGAAGACCGCGGTCGTAACGCGGCCATCGGCGCTGCGGGCGGTGCTCTGGCGGGTGGCGCAGCCGGTTACTACACCGAGCGCCAGAAGCAGATCGCCGATGACAACCAGCGCATCGCGTCCTATGCCGCCGACGTCAGCAAACGCGCCTCCGACATCGACCGCAGCACCGCGTATGCCAAGGCTTCGCAACAGTGCTACCAGAACGCGTTCACCAAACTGGTTGCCGACCGCAAGGCCAAGACCGTCAACGACACCGAAGGTCGCAAGCGCCTGGCCGAAATCGTCGCTGGCCTGAAAGAGTCCAACGACCTGATCGTCGCGGTCAACGGCAAGGCGTCCGAAGACCTGAACAACTACACCCAGGCTTATGAAAAAGACCTGCAACAAGTGGGTGTTCAGCGTACCGATGTGGTGACCGTAGCCACCGCTGATACCACGCCTGTCGTGGCGCCTGCGACCAAGACCAAGAAAGCCGTGAAACCGGCGAAAAAACCGGTGCTGCCAACCGTGCCGAAAGAAGCGGTCGCTACCGAGAAAACCCTGCAGACCGCCAAGGCCAAGCAGGATGAAAGCAAGCAGGTCGCCAGCGCCGGCACCAGCCAGGTCAACAGCATGTGCAAAAACCCGGACCTGGGTGACTGGGCACCGGTTCCTTGCCCGAATGTTTGATTGATTGGCTGTTGGGTGATCATGCCTTTGCTGGTGTGATCACCGCATGAAAGATCTGTGGGAGCGGGCTTGCTCGCGAAGGCGTCGGTTTGGTTGGCATCTGTGTTGCCTGACCTATCGCCATCGCGAGCGGGCTCGCTCCCACAGTTGTTTTGTGTTGGCCGGAATCACTCCCGATATCCTGTGGGAGCTGTGGGAGCAAAGCTTGCTCGCGATGGCGTCCTGGCAGTCGACCTGGATTTTTGCGTACATATCCATTGCTGCGGTAACGGCGGCTTAGGGTTCCGCCCTGACGGCGGGTCACTTTTGAAAAGGCGCCAAAAGTAACCAAAAGCGCCTCGCCCCACCACTGGGCACCTCGCTTACGCTCGGTGTTCCCTCACTCCGGCATTGCTCCGTGGGCCCGCCGCGATGGGCCATCCATGGCCCTGCGCGGCTAACCCGGCATCCATGCCGGGTTGCCCACTACGCAATGCCTACGTTCGGCCCTTGTGGTTAACGGGGCGCTCAAGATCAAAAGCCAAGGCAAGAGCAAGAGCAAGAGCAAGAGCAAGAGCAAGAGCCAAGGCGGCCTTATAGCCGACCTGTTTCTCCAGCTGTACCTGGGGATATCAACTGTGGGAGCAAAGCTTGCTCGCGAGGCGGCCTGACAGCCGACCTATCCCTCCCGGCCATGCCCCGATCCAACTGTGGGAGCGGGCTTGCTCGCGAAGGCGGCCTGACAGCCGACCTATCTCCCCAGCCATGCCCCCGATCCAATTGTGGGAGCGGGCTTGCTCGCGATGACGTCAGCCCAGACAACCCGTACCCCGTGGCGAGGGAGCTTGCTCCCGCTCGGCTGCGCAGCAGTCGCAAAACCGGCTCATGCGGTCTGGCTGGAAAAATGCAGGGGCCTGCTTCGCAGGCCAGCGGGAGCAAGCTCCCTCGCCACAGTGGGTGTGGAGTCGAAATGGGAGATCGACCCCAGTCCCCTGTGGGAGTGAGCTTGCTCCGGGCGGCTCGGTTTGCCTCACTGCCAGGCTTTACACCTTGGCATTCTGCGTCGTCGCCCGTGTTTCCAGATCATCCAGTGCCCGTTCGACCAGCAACTGAACCCCGTCAGCCATGCGGCTGATGGCCAGGGCTATGCAGCGGCGGGAGTCGTCGACGTCGTCGGCCAGGTCGGCGGCGATGGTGCTGATTGATTGCAGGTCTTCGGAGGCGTTGGCCAGCAGGGTTTCGGTGTCGATGTTGGGGGCGACGATGAAGAGGCGGGTGTTGTCGGTTTCAGGCGGTGAAGGGGGTGGCGGGTTGAGGTAGTAGTCGAGGGCGCGGGTGGCGGCTTCGTCGAGTTTTTTGGCTTCGAGGGCTTCGACCCTGGATTTAGGAGCGCCTTGCGGCGGATTTGGAGTGACCTTGAACATAATGAATATCCTGAGAATTTTGGAACCGGCATCCTTCGATTGCACTTCGAAAGAGGTGGCAGCTGTGCGTAGGTGTGCAAGACCGGTCTCAGGAACCCGGCAGACCCGAAGGTCTCCCACGCGCAGCCGCCATAACAGTCCGCGAGCATAGAAAAATGCTCGACGAATAGCCATAAACGAATGCGACCTGAGACGGACTTGCACGTCCGTGTCACCGTTTTTCGCGGTGACGGAAATAGGTTAGTGGCGCTCGGATGCGCTGCCTAGTTCATGAACAGCCCGGCGTCTTGAAGGAAATCTCCGAAGAACATGAGGAAAAATGGAGGCCTGGGGATCCGTCTGTCAGACGTGACTTAGCAGTCATCATGCAAGAAAACCCATTCATCTTCCGTTAAAGCGATCCGATGATGGCGTTTCGCCGGAGAATCGCTAAACTGCGCCAGCCATTCATCTTTCTTTCGAGGCGTTGCCGATGAAATTTCGTTTCCTGCTCTGGATGCTGGGGTTGTTGATGGGCAAGGCCAGCCGGACCAACCCGGCGTTCCAGCAGCAGTTGGGCGACAAGGAGTTGGTGTTCCAGCTGCAAACCCTGGACGGCAAGGTTGTCCGGCATTTCATCGTCAAGGATCAGCGCATCACCAGCCAGTCCGGCACTTACCCGACTCCCGCATTTGCCATTGCCTTCAAGGACGCCGCCTATGGCTTCGCCACCCTGCAGGCGAAGAACAAGCAGTTGGCGTTCATGACGGGGATTCAGGACAAGACGATCCAGATCAAGGGCAACCCGGCGCTGGTGATCTGGTTCCAAGGGCTGACCAAGTATCTCAAGCCCAAGAAGCCAAAAGCCTAGCGCTCATCCTGTGGCGAGGGAGCTTGCTCCCGCTGGGCTGCGAAGCAGCCCCAATGCAGTGGTGCGGTTTTCAGGCAGACCGCGTCGGGCGGTTGCGACTGCTGCGCAGTCGAGCGGGAGCAAGCTCCCTCGCCACAAGAGCAGCCGGATGTCGGCGATGGCCGATAGGGGAGGGGTGACTTCAACCTATAGGCATTTCAACCATGACTGAACTGCGAAGCCAGTTCCCGCAACAACACCTCTGCCTCAAGCACCTTGCTGACCACATCATTAGCCTTTTCCCGAGTCAAACCCACACGCTCCAGCAGCGCATCGGGGATTTCCTCGTCCGGGCCTGAGCCGATGCTCCGCGCTCGCAGCAGGCGCACGGCCAGGCAGACCAGGTTCGGGTAGGCGGCGTATTCGCCGTCATAGTATGGGTCGTGCTGGAAGCGCAGGGCGGTGGCCAGTTCGTCGGGCATGTCCCAGTAGCGCATCAGCCAGGAACCGATCTGCTCGCGACTGATGCCCAGCAGGTGCTGTTCCACGTAGCTGTGGCACAGGTGCGGGTTGACCTCCAGGTGCCGGCACATCAACGAGAAGTGTGGCGGGAATACATGGGCCAACAACAGGTAGCCGAAGTTGTGCAGCAGGCCCGACAGGTAGGTCAGGCCGCTCTCAGGGCGCTGGGCGCGCGGCATGGCGCGGGTCAGGCCTTCGATGACGGCGGCGGTGTAGATCGATTGCTGCCAGTACGGCGTGGTGTGTTGCGGGTGGTCCTTGGGCAGGCTCAGGGTCTTGCCCAGGGCCAGGCCCAGCGCCAGGTTGATCACCAGGTCGAAGCCCAGCACCCGGACGATGGCGTCTTCCACCGAGCGAATCTTGCCGGGCGAGGCGTAGTACGGCGACGCCGCCCAGCTCACCACTTGCGCGGCCAGGGCCGGGTCGGTTTCCACCACGCCGGTGATGTCATCGATGGTTGCGTCCGGATCGACCCGCAGCTTGATGATTTTCTGTGCGGTTTCGGCCAGCGGCGGGATCTCGATGGTCTCTTCCAGACGTTGCTGAATGCGCCGCGCCGTGAAAGCTTGCACCGCCTGGGTGATTTCCGCGCGGTCGTCGTGCGGGCGATCCAGGTTGGGGGTGATGTTGCTCACGGCTTCGCCGAAGGTCGCGGCGCTGGCCTTGGTGAGCATCGTCTTGAAGGCTTCGCTGGTGACTTCCAGCAACAGCCCCGGCTCGCCGGAGTTGATCAGCAGCTTGGGCTCACGCAGCAGGCTTTCTTCGTACAGGCAAGGCGAGCTGGTCAGCGCGGGCAGACCGGGCAGCAGGCTCAGGCTGTGTTTGCCGAGCATGCGCTCCAGGCGTTCGGTAGGCACCGCCGTGAGTTTGCGACCGGTGAGTTCGGCCAGGCGGTTGAGGTCCAGCAGCTGGCTTTGCGGAAACAGCACCATGAGCGCGCCGACGGCGTCGTGCAGCAGAACCGCCTGCACCTTGCGGGCCGGGTTCAGGCCGGGTCGTTCGAGCACTTCGTCAAAGCCGATGCCCAATTTCTCGAGCAGCAGCCGAATTACAGACGGAGCGTGCGGAATTTCGGGGGCGAGGGCAGCTTCTGTCATGGTCTGTATCCGTTTTCCTACAAGTTGGTCAGTATAACGAGCTTGTCCGGCACGTGCGTTCAGAAACTGAGAGCGTGCTCACACTTGGCCGTATTGCTGCCCATGTCGTAGCCAACGGTCCAGCAACGGACTGACGTGATCGGGCCACCGTTCCAGTAGCGCCTGGGCCGCGTCGCGTACCGCCGGGAGCAGATCGGCATCGCGCATCAGGTCGGCCACCTTGAATTGAAGCAGACCTGTCTGCCGAGTGCCGAGCATTTCACCCGGGCCGCGCAATTCGAGGTCTTTTTCGGCGATGACGAAGCCGTCGTTGGTTTCGCGCATGATGCCCAGCCGCTGGCGACCGATCTGCGACAGCGGCGGGTGATACAGCAAGACGCAATGGCTGGCGGCGCTGCCCCGGCCCACCCGACCGCGCAGTTGGTGCAACTGCGCCAGCCCCAGGCGCTCGGGGTTCTCGATGATCATCAGACTGGCGTTGGGCACGTCGACGCCGACTTCGATCACCGTGGTAGCCACCAGCAATTGCAAGGCACCGGCCTTGAATTCAGCCATGACTGCGGCTTTCTCGGCGGGCTTCATGCGACCGTGGATCAACCCGACCTTCAATTCGCCAAGGGCGGCGGTGAGGTCTTCATAGGTGGTTTCGGCGGCCTGACAGGTCAGCTCTTCCGATTCCTCGATCAGCGTGCAGACCCAATAGGCCTGGCGCCCTTCGGCACAGGCGCTGCGCACCCGCTCGATCACTTCGACCCGCCGGGTGTCGGTGACCAGCACGGTATTGACCGGTGTACGGCCGGGGGGCAGTTCGTCGAGGATCGAGGTGTCGAGGTCGGCGTAGGCGCTCATCGCCAGGGTGCGCGGAATCGGCGTGGCGGTCATGATCAGTTGGTGCGGGCACATCCGCCCGCCAACGCCTTTCTGGCGCAGGGCCAGGCGCTGTTGCACACCAAAGCGGTGCTGTTCGTCGATGATCACCAGCGCCAGGTTCTTGAACTGCACTTCGTCCTGGAACAGCGCGTGGGTGCCGACCACCATTGGCGCACCGTCGGCGATCTGCGCCAGGGCCGCCGCGCGGTTCTTGCCCTTGAGCTTGCCGGCCAGCCAGGCGACTTCGATGCCCAGCGGTTCGAGCCAGCGCTGGAAGGTGATGAAGTGCTGTTCGGCCAGAATCTCGGTGGGCGCCATCAGCGCCACCTGATAGCCGGCTTCCAGGGCCTGGAGCGCGGCGAGAGCGGCGACCACGGTCTTGCCGGCGCCTACGTCGCCCTGGATCAGCCGCAGCATCGGCTCGGGCTGGCTCAGGTCGTAGGCGATTTCGTTGCCGACCCGCTGCTGCGCGCCGGTTGGGGTAAAGCCCAGGTTCGCCAGATAGCGCGCCGGTAGATCCCGGGCCTTGGGCATGGCCGGGGCGCGCAACGAGCGCAGGCTTTCGCGCAGGCGCTGCTGGGACAGTTGGTGGGTCAGCAGTTCTTCGAAGGCCAGGCGATGCTGGGCCCAATGATGGCCGAGGGCGAGTTCATCCACATCGGCATCGGCCGGCGGATGGTGCAGGTAGCGGATCGCATCGGCCAGCGGCGCCAGTTGATAGTCCCGGGCCAGTTCCTTCGGCAGCCAGTCGGGCAGGCTGCTGGGGCCGAGCAGGGTCAGGGTTTGCTGGCAGAGCTGGCGCAGGCGTTGTTGGGTCAGGCCTTCGGTGAGCGGGTAGACCGGAGTCAGGGTTTCATCCACCGGCGGCGGCTCGTCGCCGGTGATGGCGCGATACTCCGGGTGATAGATCTCCAGCCCTGACGCGCCGGGGCGCGCTTCGCCATAGCAACGCACGCGGGTGCCGCGCTTGAGACCTTCCTTTTGTGCATTGCTGAAATGATAGAAACGCAGGCTGAGCCCGCCGGTGCCGTCCTGCAGGCGCACCACCAGGCTGCGACGGCGGCCCATGACCACGTCGGCGCCGCTGACAGTGCCTTCGATCACCGCGTCCTGCCCCGGGCGCAAATGGCCGATGGGCACCACGCGGGTGCGGTCCTGGTAACGCAGGGGCAAGTGAAACAGCACGTCCTGGAGGTTTTCCAGGCCGACCTTGGCCAGCTTTTCGGCCATGGCTTCACCGACACCCTTGAGCGCCGTGACCGGCACCTTCGACAGCTCAGTCATGGCAGCGGCTTACTTGGCGGCGGGCGGCTTGGCCACGGAACACAGGCGGATCGAGTCAGCGAGGATCTCGATGGCCTTGGGTCGCGGGAAGCTGGCGCGCCAAGCGATGGCAACGGTGCGGAACGGCACGGGTGCTGTCATCGGGCGAACTTCGATCACCCCAGGAGCATAGTGATGGCTGTCCACCGCCGACAGCGGCAGGATCGAAATGCCCAGGCCCGAGGCGACCATGTGACGGATGGTTTCCAGGGAACTGGATTCCACCGTGGTGTGCTTGGCGCCTTCGCTGCCCTTGGTCAGGGTCGGGCAGGCTTCGAGCACCTGGTCGCGGAAGCAGTGGCCTTCGCCGAGCAGCAACAGGCTCTTGTCGTTAAGCAGGCCGGCGTCGATGGTTTTTTTCTGGGTCCAGGGGTGCTGGGCCGGCATCAGGACATAGAACGGCTCGTCGTAGAGCGGCAGGGTCAGCACGTCGGCTTCGTTGAACGGCAGGGCGATGATGATCGCGTCCAGTTCGCCGTTGCGCAGTTTATCGCGCAGCACGTGGGTGAAGTTCTCTTCGATGTACAACGGCATCTGCGGGGCGACCCGGTGCAGTTGCGGGATCAGATGCGGGAACAGGTACGGGCCGACGGTGTAGATCGCACCGACTTTCAGCGGCGCGGTCAGTTGGTTCTTGCCAGCTTGGGCCAGCTCTCGGATGCCCTGGGCCTGCTCCAGGACTTTCTGCGCCTGGGCAACGATCCCTTCGCCGACCGGCGTCAGGCGCACGGCGCTTTTGCTGCGCTCGAAAATCAGCACACCGAGTTCGTCTTCGAGCTTTTTCACACCCACCGACAATGTCGGCTGGCTGACATGGCAACGCTCGGCCGCATGGCCGAAGTGCTGCTCTTGGGCGAGGGTGACGATGTAGCGTAATTCTGTGAGGGTCATGGCGAGCATCCGTGAAGTTGCGAGCCAAGCATACCGGCTGCAATCGATAGACGCACGTTATCAGACTGAGGGGGCGGTGGCACACTGGGTAATGTTGGTGTGTGGCGAGGGGATTTATCCCCGTTGGGGTGCGAAGCAGCCCCATGACGAGACGCTTGAGGCAGGCTGAAAGATCACGCCCGCTGTATTTGGGGCCGCTTCGCGCCCCAGCGGGGATAAATCCCCTCGCCACAAAGTCACAAGCCCCTGTTACAGGGGCTTGCAATATCAGCGCCGACGCTTATCGATGGAATACACGAACGGTGCCGTCAGTTCGATGGTGCCATTGGTCAGCAGCTCGGCCGGTGGCTTGGGCAGCGGTTGGGCGCGGCGGATCATCTCCAAGGTGGCGCGATCCAGGGAATCCGTGCCGGAGCTGCCCACCAGCTCGAACGACAGCACGTTACCGTCGGCATCCACCACAAAGCGCAGGCGGTTGGTACCTTCCTTGCTCATCTGCTGGGCCCGGGACGGGTACTTCTTGTACTTGCCCAGATGCGCCAACAGCGTGCCTTGCCAACTGGCCTTGGCGGCCATTTGCGCGGGCGAAGGGCCGGGCGCCGGTTGCGCGGATTTCTCGGTCGGTGCCTGAGTCGGCTGGGTGTCGCTGGGCTTGGCCTCGGATGGCTGTTGCTTGGGCGGCTCGGGCTTTTTCTCTTCCACCGGCTTGGGCTTGGGCGGTTGCGGCTTAGGCTTGGGCTTGACCGGCTTGGGCACCGCGATTTCCGCTTTCGGCGCTTCGGCGAGTTTAGGCAGCGGCAGCTCTTCCACCGGTTCCGGAGGGCGCGGCGGGGTGACGACTTTCGGCGGTGCAGGCGGTGGCGGGGCGGGGACCGGTGCCAGCTCGACCATCATTGCCTGGGGCGGCAACTCGATGGGCGGGCGTGACGTCCAGTTCAGCGTCAGGGCGATGGCGAGCGCATGCACACCCAGCACCACAGCCAGGCTACCGCTGTAACGCGTCAGCTTTTGGCGCGTCGTGATCATTTCTTCGACGCCGTCTCGAGTCCGACCAGGCCGACCTTCAGGTAGCCGGCGCCGCGCAGGGCGTCCATCACGCTCATCAGGTCGCCGTAGTCCACACCCTTATCGGCCTGGAAGAAGATCGTCGTGTCCTTCTTGCCCTGGGTCTTGGCATCAAGGACAGCGCCGAGGTTCTCGGTCTTGACTTCGTCTTCACCCAGGAACAGCCGCTGGTCAGCCTTGACGCTGAGGAACACCGGCTTTTCCGGCCGTGGCGAGGGCTTGGCCGTCGAGGCCGGGAGGTCGACCTTGATGTCCACGGTGGCGAGCGGGGCCGCCACCATGAAGATGATCAACAGCGCCAGCATCACGTCGATGAACGGCGTGACGTTGATTTCGTGGTTCTCGGCCAGATCGTCGTCTGCGCCTTCTTTCAAATGCAGGCCCATGGCCGATTACCCCACTTTCACCATGTGCGGTTGCGAGCCGCGCTCGGGCGGCAGGTGGTCGAGGTCGCGGCTGACCAGCAGCAGCACTTCGGCCGAGGCGTCGGAGACCTGCGCCTTGTAGCCGGCGATGGAGCGGGCGAAGACGTTGTAGATGACCACCGCCGGGATCGCGGCGACCAGGCCCAGGGCGGTCGCCAGCAGGGCTTCGGCGATGCCGGGGGCCACGACGGCCAGGTTGGTGGTCTGGGTCTTGGCGATGCCGATGAAGCTGTTCATGATCCCCCACACGGTACCGAACAGGCCGACGAACGGCGCAGTGGAACCGATGGTAGCGAGCACGCCGGTGCCGCTGCTCATGTTGCGACCGCAGGCGGCGACCAGGCGCTCCAGGCGGAAGCTCACGCGCTCCTTGATACCTTCCTTCTCGCGGCTGTTGGCCGACAGGCGCATCTCTTCGAGGGCGTCGTGCACCAGCAGGTTGGCGAGGGTGCCTTCCTTCGCCGCACTGGCGCTGGCTTCTTTGAGCGTGGTGGCTTTTTTCAGCGCGGCGATCTCACTGCGCAGGCGACGCTTGGCCCCCAGCAGCTCGAAGCCCTTGGCGATCCAGATGGTCCAAGTGATGATCGAGGCAATGGCCAGGCCGATCATCACGGCTTTTACGACGACGTCGGCGTTCTTGTACATGCCCCATGGGGACAGGTCGTGGGCCATGCCGAGGGTGTTGTCGGCTTGGAGCGCTTCAGGCGCGTCGGCCTGTACAGCCTGGACTGGTTCGACAGCCGCGGGTGTCGCAACGGGCGCGGCGGTGTCGGCAGGAGCCTGGACGGTCGCGGGTGTGTTGGCTGGCGTCTGGGTGTCGGCGAACGCGGCGGCAGGCGCCAGCAGCAGGCTGCACATCAGGGCTGCCATGGCGCTCCAGGCGCGACGTCGGGTGGTTGGCGAAGCGGAGGATAGGGAATGTTTCATGCTGGCCGGACCTGAGAGGAAAAGACGGTTGATGTTCTTCCAGGCCTCGCGGGGCCGAGAACAAAAGTGGGGTGCATTATTGCAAGTAATTCTTGTTAACAGAAGTAATAGAGTATCTTTTTTTCTTGCATTGCTAGCCGCTCATCCCCTTCGAAGGCTAGTCTGCGGCTTTATCAGAGGAGTTCTTGATGTCTGCGCCTTCTGTTTTGATCGCCGGTTGCGGTGATATCGGTGGCCGCCTGGCTAGCCAATTGTTGGCCGAACAATGGCAGGTGTATGGCGTGCGTCGCACGGTTGCCAACCTGCCGGCCGGGGTTATCGGGGTCGCAGGTGATTTGTTCAGCGAGCAATGCCCGGCCGATTGGCCCACCGGATCGCTGGACTATCTGGTCTACAGCGCGGCTGCCACCGATCATGATGAGGCGGGCTATCGCCTGGCCTATATTGAAGGCTTGCAACATGTACTGGGCTGGTTGAAACAACACGGCCAGCGGCCCAAGCGTTTGCTGTTCGTCTCCAGCAGCAGCGTCTACGGGCAGCAGAAGGGCGAGTGGGTCGATGAAACCTCGCCTACCGAGGCCGGCGGATTTTCCGGTCGGCTGATGCTCGAAGCCGAGCAGGTCGCCCTCGACAGCGGCATCCCGGCCAGCCGTGTACGCCTGACGGGCATCTACGGTCCGGGCCGCGAATGGCTATTGAGTCAGGTACGCCAGGGCTATCGCGTGGTGATCGACCCGCCGCTCTACGCCAATCGCATCCACGCCGACGACGCTGCGGGCCTGTTGGCGTTTCTGCTGGAAGCGGATCGCCAGGGCAAGACGCTGGACGACTGCTACATCGGCGTCGACGACGCCCCTGCCGCGCTGGCCGACGTGGTGGCCTGGCTACGCGACTACATGGGCGTCACCCAATGGGCTGAAGACGCCAGCGTACGCCGCGCCGGCAGCAAACGCTGTAGCAACGCCCGGGCCAAAGCCCTGGGTTGGACGCCGCGCTACCCGAGTTTTCGCGAAGGGTATGCGGCGATTCTGGAAGGGCGCTGCTGATTTCTGTACACCCAGAATAACTGTGGGAGCGGGCTTGCTCGCGAAGAGGCCCTGGCATCCAACATTTTCGTTGACTGTCATACCGCCTTCGCGAGCAAGCCCGCTCCCACAGGGGATTGTTTTGTTACTGGGGCTACTGCTTCTCAAGCACCCAACGCCGATCACCCGGCGTGAACGACGGCATTTCATCGGCCAGTGCCGCGTTCACGGTCTGGAAGATTTCCAGCGTCTTGCCGTTGCGGGCGAAGATCCAGGTGTTGCCCTGGCCGTTCTGTTGCAGCCAGATGTTGTCGTTGCCGCCGCTCATGGAGGCGCAGTCGCCCGCCAGGCACAGGGCATAGCGGTCGGCGCCGGGCAGGCCGCTGACTTGGCCGTCGGGCTGGAATTGCACGCTGGCGCCCTGGCCCGGGCCGTTGACGATATTCCAGTTACCACCCAGGTAGGCGGCATACAGCGCTCGCTCGAAGCTGGCGCCGATGGGTGCGCCTTCCGGAACCTGGACTTGTGCCCGATCGAACAGCTGCTGCGGTTCATTTTCGGTGGCGGCCTGGCTCAACTGGTCGCCGTCACGCTTCAGTTCACTGGCGGAGCTGCCGTAGAACTCGACTTTCCAAGCGCCATCTTCTTCACCCAGCAGCTTGCCTTCGACGTTTTCAAACCCGTTGGTGTAGCGTGCCTGGCCGGCGCGGGTGTTGACGCTCCATTCCAGATTCGGGCCGTAGGCTTGCAGCGCTTCGCGAAGCGGGCCGCCCTTGGCGGCAGCGTCGATGGCCGCCTGGTTGATCCAGGTGCCGCTGATATCCCGATCGGCAGGGTCGCTGGCGCAGCCGGCCAGGAGAAGGGCGAGCAACGAGAGAGCAAGCGCTTTGCGCATGGTGGAGTCCTTTCAAAACGAAAACGGCGCAGCGGGGGAAAGGCTGCGCCGGGCGTGTTACTCGATGACCAGGATGGCATCCATTTCGACTTGCGCACCCTTGGGCAGGGCCGCCACGCCGATGGCGGCGCGAGCAGGGTAAGGCTGCTCGAAATATTTACCCATAATCTCGTTGACCTTGGCGAAGTGGCTCAGGTCGGTGAGGAAAATGTTCAGCTTGACGATGTCCTTGAACGAACCGCCGGCGGCTTCGGCCACGGCCTTGAGGTTTTCAAAGACCTGCACGGTCTGGGCTTCGAAGCCTTCGACCAGTTCCATGGTTTTCGGGTCCAGCGGGATCTGGCCCGACATGTACACGGTGTTGCCCGCCTTGATGGCCTGGGAATAGGTGCCGATGGCGGCCGGGGCCTTGTCGCTGTTGATAACGGTTTTGGTCATGTATGACTCCTTATTGTGGAAGGGCTACGCGCGCATGCGGGTGATGCGGATGACGCCGGTCAGGGCGCGCAGTTTCTTGATCACGCGGGCCAGGTGCACGCGGTCGTGCACGCTGACCACCAGTTGGACGACGCTGATGCGGCCATCGCGTTCGTCCATGCTGATTTTCTCGATATTGCCGTCGGCGGCGTTGACGCTACTGGCCAGCAGCGCGATCAGGCCGCGCTGGTGCTCCAGCTCGACCCGCAGCTCGACGTTGAATTCGCCGGTGACATCCTTGGCCCAGGACAGCTGGATGCATTTTTCCGGGTTATGGCGGATTTCGCTGATGTTGCGACAGTTGTCCAGGTGCACCACCATTCCTTTGCCGGCGGACAAATGCCCGACAATCGGGTCGCCCGGGATCGGTGTGCAGCACTTGGCATAACTGAGCACCAGGCCCTCGGTGCCGCGGATCGCCAGCGGGCCTTCGGGGCTTGGCAATTGCTCGCCTTCGCCGAGCAGGCGGCGGGCGACGACATAAGCCATGCGATTGCCCAGGCCGATGTCTTCGAGCAGGTCTTCGATCAGCTCCAGACGGTATTCGGTGAGCATGACCTGCACGCGCTCGGGCGGAATCTTGTCCAGCGAGCTGTCGAAACCGTTCAACACCTTGTTCAACAGGCGTTCGCCGAGGTTGATGGACTCGGAGCGGCGTTGCAGCTTCAAGGCGTGGCGAATGTGCGTACGCGCCTTGCCGGTGACCACGAAGTTGAGCCAGGCCGGATTTGGTCGCGCGCCGGGAGCGCTGACGATTTCCACCGTGGAACCGCTTTGCAGCGGCTCGGACAACGGTGCCAGGCGACGGTTGATCCGGCAGGCGATGCAACTGTTGCCGACATCGGTGTGCACCGCATAGGCGAAGTCCACCGCCGTGGAGCCTTTGGGCAGCTCCATGATCCGGCCCTTGGGCGTGAAGACGTAGACCTCGTCCGGGAACAGGTCGATCTTCACGCTCTCGATGAATTCCAGGGAGTTGCCGGCCCGCTGCTGCATTTCCAGCACACCCTTGACCCACTGTCGGGCGCGGGCGTGGGTGCTCTTGGGCTGTTCGTCACCGCTGGATTTGTAGAGCCAGTGGGCGGCGATGCCGTTGTTGGCCATCTCTTCCATTTCGCGGGTGCGGATCTGGATCTCGATCGGTACGCCGTGCATGCCGAACAGCGTGGTGTGCAGCGATTGGTAGCCGTTGGCCTTGGGGATCGCGATGTAATCCTTGAAGCGCCCCGGCAACGGTTTGTACAAATTATGCACGGCGCCCAACACGCGGTAGCAGGTGTCGACCTTGTCGACGATGATCCGGAACGCGTACACGTCCATGATCTCGTTGAAGGCCCGGCGTTTGCCGCGCATTTTCTTGTAGATGCCGTAAAGGTGCTTCTGCCGCCCGCTGACTTCGCCTTCGATGCCGTCGATGGCCAGGCAGTGGCTCAGCGACTCTTCGATCTTGTTGACGATTTCCTTGCGGTTGCCCCGGGCGCGCTTGACGGCCTGGTTGATCCGCGCCGACCGCATCGGGTGCATCGCCTTGAAGCCGAGGTCTTCGAATTCGATACGGATCGCGTGCATGCCCAGGCGGTTGGCGATGGGCGCGTAGATTTCCAGGGTTTCCTTGGCGATGCGCCGGCGTTTTTCGCCGGACAGCACTTCCAGGGTGCGCATGTTGTGCAGGCGGTCGGCGAGCTTGACCAGGATCACGCGAATGTCGCGTGCCATGGCCATGGCCATTTTCTGGAAGTTTTCGGCCTGGGCCTCGGCTTTGGTCTCGAAGTTCATCTGGGTCAGTTTGCTGACCCCGTCGACCAGTTCGGCCACGGTTTCGCCGAACTGCGCTTGCAGCGCTTCCTTGGCAATGCCGGTGTCTTCGATCACGTCATGGAGCATGGCCGCCATCAGACTCTGATGGTCCATGTGCATGTCGGCAAGAATGTTCGCCACCGCGAGCGGGTGCGTAACGTACGCCTCGCCGCTGCGGCGGCGTTGGCCGTCGTGGGCTTGTTCGGCGTAGAAATAGGCTCGGCGGACCAGATTGACCTGGTCCGTGCCGAGGTAGGCCGATAAGCGATCGGCGAGGGCGTCTATGCTCGGCATGATGATGACTCCTGCCGTCTGCTGTGACCCCGCGCCGTGCTACGTCGACCAGGCATAGGCTTAGACCGCCTCGTTGGACTCGTCCTCGAACGCTGCGAACAGCGGTTCGTCTTCGACGATTTCAGCGTTGGCGATGAACTCGTAGCTCATCAGGCCCTCGGCGATTTCACGCAGCGCTACCACGGTAGGCTTGTCGTTTTCCCACTGGACCAACGGCTCTTTGCCACCGGTAGCCAGTTGACGGGCACGCTTGGTAGAGAGCATGACCAGCTCAAAGCGGTTTTCCACGTGTTCTAGGCAGTCTTCAACGGTTACGCGGGCCATGGTATTCCTCGGAGCGAATGCAATATGCGCGCTGCCCGGCTGGGCAAGCGGACTCGACAGTTTAAAAAAACACCAGCGTTTAGGGAAGCGCTGATTTTTTAACCAAACCCCTCGGCGCGCTGCGACTACCAATGTAAAGCCGTCGCAGCGGTTTTGGGAAGGGCTGTTCAGCCCAATAATTCGGCCAATAATTTACCGAAACGTTGCTGCTGGCGTTTCTGCTGCAGCTGGTTCGCGCGGAAAATCGCCTTGAGGTCGTCCAGGGCGTGGGCGAAATCATCGTTGATGATCAGGTAATCGTAGTCCACGTAGTGGCTCATTTCGCTGACCGCTTCGCGCATCCGGCCTTCGATAATCTCGTCGCTGTCCTGGCCGCGGTTGGTCAGGCGCTGGCGCAGGGCCTGCTGGCTCGGCGGCAGGATAAAGATCGAGCGGGCCTGGGGCATCAGCTTGCGCACCTGCTCGGCGCCCTGCCAGTCGATTTCCAGGATCAGGTCATGACCTTCGTCCAGGGTCTGCTGCAAGTAGCTTTGCGAGGTGCCATAGAGGTTGCCGAAGACTTCGGCACGCTCCAGGAAGTCGCCGTGCTCGGCCATCTTCACGAATTCTTCGCGGTCGACGAAGTGATAGTTGACGCCGTTCACTTCGCCGGGGCGCATGGCGCGGGTGGTGTGCGAGACCGAGACGCGGATCTGCGGCTCGGCGTCGATCAGGGCCTTGACCAGGCTGGTCTTGCCGGCGCCCGAGGGCGCGGAAATGATGTAGAGAGTGCCGGTGCTGTGGGTCATGTCGGGTTAGCCTTACTCAATGTTCTGCACTTGTTCGCGCATTTGCTCGATCAACACCTTGAGGTTGACCGCCGCCTGGGTGCTGCGCGGGTCGAAGGCTTTGGAGCCCAGTGTGTTGGCTTCGCGGTTGAGCTCCTGCATCAGGAAGTCGAGGCGGCGTCCGGCCGCGCCGCCGGACTTGAGTACCCGGCGAACTTCGATGATGTGGGTGCTCAGGCGATCCAGTTCTTCGGCCACGTCGCTTTTTTGCGCGAGCATGACCATTTCCTGTTCCAGGCGCTGCGGGTCCAGCTCGGCCTTCATGTCGGCGAAGCGATCGAGAACCTTCTGGCGCTGGGTGGCGAGCATCTGCGGGACCAGTTCGCGCAGGGTGGCGACATCTTCTTCGATGGAGGTCAGGCGCTCGTTGATCAGCCGGGCCAGTTCCGCGCCTTCGCGCTCACGGCCGGCCTTGAGTTCCTTCAGCCCCTGGTTGAACAGGGCCAGTGCCTCTGCATTCAGCGCCTGCGGGTCGCTCGCGTCACCCACCAGCACGCCCGGCCAGGCCAGGACTTCCAGCGGGTTCAGGGCGGCGGGGTTGTTGATCAGGCTGGCGACGGTTTCGGCGGCGGCCACCAGTTGCGCGGCGCGTTCGCGGTCCACCTGCAAGGTCTTGCCGGCGCTTTCTTCGGTAAAGCGCAGGGTGCACTCCAGTTTGCCCCGGGACAGGCCCTGGCGCAGCGCTTCGCGCACACCGCCTTCCAGGTCGCGAAAGGACTCCGGAAGGCGTAGGTGCGGCTCTAGGTAACGGCTGTTGACCGAGCGCAGTTCCCAGCTCAGCGTGCCCTGGGCGCCGGCCTTTTCGACCCGGGCGAAGGCAGTCATGCTGTGCACCATGGGAGGTTCCTCGCAATGCAGGCCTGTCACGACCTGGTATCTGTGAATAAAAGCCCAAGGGCCGCAAAGGCGCAGGATTGTAGCGCAGTGAGCCCCGTGCCCCCAAACCGGGCATGCGACAAAGCGCTGCAGCCCGTCGGCCGGGCCGGCCAGGGGTTTGGCCCGCAGCGGTTTTTTGAACTGAGCATCGTTTAAACTGCCCTATGGCGGTGAGCGGCTTTATAATGCCGGCAGTTTTCCGTCCTCAGTACAGGTGTTCCCTATGAAACGTCCAAGTGGTCGCGCTGCCGATCAGCTCCGCTCGATCCGCATTACCCGCAACTACACCAAACACGCCGAGGGATCTGTACTGGTCGAATTCGGTGATACCAAAGTCATCTGCACCGTCAGCGTCGAAAACGGCGTGCCGCGGTTTCTCAAGGGCCAGGGTCAGGGCTGGTTGACCGCTGAATACGGCATGCTGCCGCGCGCCACCGGCGAGCGGAACCAGCGCGAAGCCAGCCGCGGCAAGCAGGGTGGTCGTACCCTGGAAATCCAGCGCCTGATCGGCCGCTCGCTGCGCGCCGCGCTGGACATGTCCAAGCTGGGCGACGTGACCCTGTATGTCGATTGCGACGTGATCCAGGCCGACGGCGGCACCCGCACCGCGTCCATTACCGGTGCCATGGTCGCACTGGTCGACGCCTTGAAAGTGATCAAGAAGCGTGGCGGCCTCAAGGGCGGCGATCCGCTCAAGCAAATGATCGGTGCGGTGTCCGTGGGCATGTACCAGGGCGAGCCGGTGCTGGACCTGGACTACCTGGAAGACTCCGCCGCCGAGACCGACCTGAACGTGGTCATGACCAGTGCTGGCGGCTTCATTGAAGTGCAGGGCACCGCCGAAGGCGCACCGTTCCAGCCGGAAGAATTGAACGCTATGCTGGAATTGGCGAAGAAAGGCATGAGCGAGATCTTCGAACTGCAAAAGGCTGCACTGGCTGACTGATCGATCCGTATCCCAGACAAGGAGAGCGTCATGAGTGATGAACAAATCCTGCTGCCCCAGCCGAGCAAAGAAGCGCGTCAATGGGCAATGTTCTGTCACCTGTCCGCCTTGCTGGGGATCTGGATTCCGTTCGGTACGCTGATCGGGCCGCTGGTGCTCTGGCAACTCAAGCGTGAGTCTGATCCATTTATCGATGCTCAGGGCAAGGAAGCCCTGAACTTTCAGATCACTGTAGCGATTGCTTCGGCGATCAGTCTGCTGCTGATGGTCGTGGTGATTGGGTTCTTTCTGTTTGGGTTGATCGCGATCGGTGCGTTGGTGTTGACCATTATTGGCGGGGTGAAGGCCAATGAGGGGCAGGCGTATCGGTATCCGTTTACTTGGCGGTTGGTTAAGTAAACCCAGAGAAATTCCCTGGCCGGCCTGGCCTGGTTGTTCGTGTTTATCCTGTGGGAGCTCGCTCGCGAAGGCGTCGTGTCATTCAGCTCAGGGTTGACTGACACACCGCTTTCGCGAGCAGGCTCGCTCCCACAGTGGTTTTGCGTCGTACATAGATTTTGTATCCGCTGAAGACCAGAAGAAACGGATATATATACCAACTAAATCAGATTTATCTGACTTGTAATTGATATCCATACATGCAAGTCCACTAGTTTATTAAAACTATCTTACATTTCTAGTCACAACTAAAACCCCTCGACTCGACTTATGTCCTTGGCAGCAACCTTTATCGATTGCTAAGGTTCCCACAGTCATGTTCACCAAGAAGTATCTCGACATATCCAGGCCATTGAAGGCCCTCGGATCCCCGGCGCTAACGGCGTTAAGACAATCAACCTATTGAAGAGACGGGCCCAGGTAAACAGGCGGTCTCTGAATATCCAGCTCAAGAATACCCCGATGGTTCAACTCGATTTCTATGGAACACTGGTCGCTGCGTCCCTGGTGCTTTTGCTGGGGCGCGGACTCGTCGCACGTGTCGGTTTTTTGCGTGCTTACAATATTCCCGAACCGGTAGCGGGCGGTCTCGTAGTTGCCTTGGTACTCCTGACGCTGCGGTTACTTGATATTGAAGTACGGTTCGATACTTCATTGCAGACGCCTTTGATGTTGGCTTTCTTCGCCACTATCGGTTTGAGCGCAGACTTCGCCAGCCTGAGAAAAGGTGGGCGCGTAGTGGGGATCTTCCTGCTGGCGGTGACCGGGCTGCTGGTGGTTCAGAACGCCTTGGGCATCGGGCTCGCGACGACGTTGGGGCTCGACCCGTTGATGGGCCTGCTGACGGGGTCGATCACCTTGGCGGGTGGGCACGGGACGGGCGCCGCCTGGGGAGCGCTGTTCAGTGAGAAGTTCGGGCTGGCGTCCGCCTCGGAACTGGCGATGGCTTCGGCGACGTTCGGCCTGGTGTTGGGCGGCTTGATCGGTGGTCCGGTCGCTCGGGTGCTGATCAAGCGTGTCCCAAAGCCTGGCCCTGAGCCTGAGAAGCCACGGCTGCCAAAGGGCTTTGAGCAACCGAACAAAGAACGCTCGATCACGCCGTTTTCGTTCATCGAGACCCTGGCACTGATCGCGGTCAGTTTGCTGGTGGGCACTTTGCTCAATGGCTGGCTGCACGACACCGCGTTCGAGTTGCCGACCTTCGTCTGCGTCTTGTTCGTTGGCGTCGTATTGCGCAACGGGCTTTCGGCGCTTGGCGTGTATCAGGTGTTTGAGCGGGAAGTCTCTGTGCTGGGAAATGTCAGCCTGTCGCTGTTCCTGGCGATTGCGCTGATGTCGCTCAAGCTCTGGGATCTGGCGGCGCTGGCATTGCCGATCTTTATCATCCTGGCTGCGCAGGCGCTGGTCATGGCGTTGTTCGCGATTTTCGTGACGTTCCGGATGATGGGACGTAACTACGATGCGGCGGTATTGGCGGCGGGGCACTGCGGGTTCGGCCTGGGTGCCACACCGACGGCCATCGCCAACATGCAAGCGGTGACCCAGCGCTACGGTGCTTCGCAGATTGCCTTTCTGGTGGTACCCATGGTCGGTGCGTTTTTCATCGACATCATTAATGTCATCGTGATCAAGCTGTACCTGGCGCTGCCATTGTTTACGGCTGGCTAAAGCCTGAATGCTATCAGCCAAAAAAATGCCCGTATCTTGCGATACGGGCATTTTTCTTTAGCCGGTCAACTGTCTCGGACTGACTGAAGCCACTGGAAAGCGGCACTCAGATCGTCAGCGTCCAGTCGTAATCCACAATCAGCGGCGCGTGCTGCGAGAACCGTGGCTGGCGCGGCAGGCGAGCGCTGCGGACGAAGCGGCGCAGGCCTGGGGTCAGCAGCTGGTAGTCGAAACGCCAGCCGAGGTTGAGCATCTCGGCCTGTTCGTTGTCCGGCCACCAGCTGTACTGGTCGCCTTCACGGCTGACTTCGCGCAGGGCATCGACATAGCCCATGTTGCCAATGATCTCGTCCATCCATGCCCGTTCCGGCGGCAGGAAGCCCGGGGATTGTTGGCTGTCGCGCCAGTTCTTGATATCCAGCTTCTGTTGCGCCACGTACAGCGAGCCACAATAGATGTACTCGCGACGTTTGCGCCGCTGTTTATCCAGGTAACGGGCGAAGTCGTCCATCAACTTGAATTTCTGATTCAAATCTTCATCGCCGTTCTGCCCCGAAGGGAGCAGTAAGGTCGCGATGCTGACCTTGTCGAAATCGGCTTGCAGGTAGCGCCCGTAGCGGTCCGCCGTCTCGAAACCGAGACCGTTGATGACAGCCTTCGGTTGCAACCGCGAGTACAGAGCCACGCCACCCTGGGCGGGAACTTCGGCATCGCAGGCATAAAGGAAGTAACCATCCAGTTGGAAGGCTGCATCGTCCAGTTCAAAGGCGGAGGCGCGGGTGTCCTGCAGGCAGATGACGTCGGCATTCTGTGCTTGCAGCCAACTGAGCAAACCACGCTCCACTGCAGCCTGAATACCATTGACGTTCACACTGATGATCCGCATAAATGGCCCCAAAAATCACGTGCGTGTATGATACACGGCGTGTACCTATTTAGCTAAATCCGCGGTATTTGAGGCTTTTTTCATGCAGGCGTATCAGCGCGATTTCATTCGCTTTGCCATCGATCGCGGCGTTCTACGCTTCGGTGAGTTCACCCTCAAGTCAGGGCGCACCAGCCCGTACTTCTTCAATGCCGGCCTGTTCAACAGCGGTTCGGCCCTGGCGCAGCTGGGTCGTTTCTATGCAGCGGCCATTGTTGAAAGCGGTATTGCATTCGACGTGCTGTTCGGCCCGGCCTACAAAGGCATCCCCCTGGCCGCCGCCACGGCTGTTGCCCTGGCCGAACACCACGACCGTGACCTGCCCTGGTGCTTCAACCGCAAGGAAGCCAAGGCCCACGGCGAAGGCGGGAGCCTGGTAGGCGCGCCGCTGACCGGTGAAGTGTTGATCATCGATGACGTGATCACCGCCGGCACGGCCATTCGCGAAGTGATGCAGATCATCGGTTCCCAGGAAGGCGCCAAGGCCGCCGGCGTACTGATCGCCCTGAACCGCCAGGAGCGCGGCAATGGCGAGTTGTCGGCGATCCAGGAAGTGGAGCGTGATTTCGGTATTCCGGTGATCAGCATTGTCTCGTTGAATCAGGTGCTGGAGTTCTTGGCCGACGATCCGCAGCTCAAGCAGCATTTGCCGGCGGTCGAGGCTTATCGGGCGCAGTTTGGTGTCTGAAGGCTTTTGATTCCTGTGGCGAGGGGCTTTTGTGGCGAGGGAGCTTGCTCCCCCTCGGTTGCGTAGCGACCGTAAAGATATTGGGGCCGCTGCGCCCGCACGCGGACCGGCCCAGCGGGAGCAAGCTCCCTCGCCACAGAAGCATCATCTGAAAAAACGGTGTAAAAAAAAGACCCCGCCCAACCAGGTTGAGCGGGGTCTTTTTTTGGGTATCGCTTACGGACGCTTGCGATTACTGATCAAAGTACCCACACCGGTATCGGTGAAAATCTCCAGCAGGATCGCATTCGGAACCCGTCCGTCAATGATCAGCGAGCTACCAACGCCGCCCTGTACCGCTTCCAGCGCACAGCGGATTTTCGGCAGCATGCCGCCGTAGATGGTGCCGTCGGCGATCAGGTCGTCGACCTGTTGGGTCGACAGGCCGGTCAGGACTTTGCCCGACTTGTCCATCAGGCCGGCGATGTTGGTCAGCAGCATCAGCTTTTCAGCTTTCAGTGCCTCAGCCACCTTGCCGGCCACCAGGTCGGCGTTGATGTTGTAGGACTCGCCGTTGGCACCCACGCCGATAGGCGCGATCACCGGGATGAAGTCGCCCTTGACCAACAGGTTCAGCAGGTCGGTGTTGATGCCGACCACTTCGCCCACTTGCCCGATGTCGATGATTTCCGGCTGGGTCATCTCCGGCGTCTGGCGGGTGACGGTGAGCTTTTTCGCCCGGATCAGCTCGGCATCTTTACCGGTCAGGCCGATGGCGCTGCCGCCATGACGGTTGATCAGGTTGACGATGTCCTTGTTGACCTGGCCGCCCAGGACCATTTCCACCACGTCCATGGTCTGCGCGTCGGTGACGCGCATGCCATCGATGAAATGGCTTTCGATCGACAGGCGCTTGAGCAGATCACCGATCTGCGGGCCGCCACCATGGACCACCACCGGGTTGATACCCACGGCCTTCATCAGCACGATGTCGCGGGCGAAGCCGGTTTTCAGCTCCTCGCTTTCCATCGCGTTGCCGCCGTATTTGATCACCAGGGTCTTGCCGACGTAGCGTCGGATATAAGGCAACGCTTCGGACAGGACCTTGGCGGTATGGGCGGCGGCTTCGCGTTCGAGGGTCATTCAGGGCTCCGGTGGTGCTTCAATGAATCAAAACGGTAGTTGGAGATCGGGTGCAACACGTTTGAGTTGGGTGTGGAACACATCCTTGATGCGCTGCAGTTCCGCTTCGTTGTCGGCCTCGAAACGCAGCACCAGCACCGGTGTGGTGTTGGATGCGCGAACCAGGCCCCAGCCTTGGGGATAGTCGACCCGCACACCGTCGATGGTGGTCAGTTCGGCGCCTTCGCCCCATTGAGCGTCGTGCAGTGCATCAATGATGCTGAATTTGCTCTCTTCGGTCACATGGATATTGATTTCCGGCGTAGAAATATCGTTCGGGAAGGTCGCGAACAGCTCTTCGGCGGTGGATTTTTCCTTGCTGAGGATTTCCAGCAGGCGCGCGGCGCTGTAGATGCCGTCGTCAAAACCGAACCAGCGTTCCTTGAAGAAAATGTGGCCGCTCATTTCGCCGGCCAGCAAGGCGCCGCTTTGTTTCATTTTCTTCTTGATCAACGAATGACCGGTCTTCCACATCAGTGGGCGACCGCCGTATTCCTTGATCAGCGGTACGAGGCGACGGGTGCATTTGACGTCGAAGATGATTTCCGCGTCAGGGTTGCGCGCCACCACGTCCTTGGCGAACAGCATCAGCAGGCGGTCGGGGAACACCACACTGCCGGTGTTGGTGACCACGCCCACGCGGTCGCCGTCGCCGTCGAAGGCCAGGCCGAGGTCGGCGTTGGTTTCCTTGACCTTGGCGATCAGATCTTGCAGGTTTTCCAGTTTGCCCGGGTCCGGGTGGTGGTTAGGGAAGTTGCCGTCCACCTCGCAGAACAGCGGGATCACTTCGCAATTGAGCGCTTCGATCAGTTGTGGTGCGATCACACCGGCGGCGCCGTTGCCGCAGTCGACCACGACTTTCAGGCGACGGGCGAGCTTCACGTCCTTGACGATTTCGTCGTTGTAGCGATCGAGGATATCGACTTTGGTGATGCTGCCTTTGCCGCTGCTCAGGTCATTAGTCTTGAGGCGAGTGTGCAGGGCCTGGATCTGCTCGTTGGCGAGGGTGTCGCCGGCGATGACGATCTTGAAGCCGTTGTAGTTCGACGGGTTGTGGCTGCCGGTGAGCATCACGCCGGATTTGCCGGCCAGGACGTTGGCGGCGTAATACAGCGCCGGGGTCGGGACCAGGCCCACATCGCTGACGTGGCAGCCACTGTCAGCAACGCCCTTGATCAGTTGCTCGACCAGCTCTGGGCCGGACAAGCGGCCATCGCGGCCGACGGACACGTTCGGCTCGCCCTGGGCCAGGCTCTGGGAGCCGATGGCGCGACCGATCCAATAGGCGGTTTCGCCGGTGAGGGTTTCCGGTACCACGCCACGGATGTCGTAGGCGCGGAAAATGCTGTCAGGGAAGATCGGTGCGATTGCGGCTGGGGTGTTCATGGGCGGGGCGCTCTATCAAGGTAAAGTGACTGGACAGGCCGACAATGAGGTCGGCAGGCTCAAGCTGAAGGGTATGACGGCGTTTTTGACAGAGAGTTCGTGGTGGGAAAATGCCATGAGACAGCGTTATCCCGGTCACGGTCGCCTAATACATTGATTCCGGTTGGGAAACCTAGCAGAAAGCCATTGCGCATTTTTTGCCCTGAAACAGAAGCTTAATAAACCGGCCGGGCACGACGCCCGGCCTGGGCCGGCAGAATCAATGGCTGCCGGAATGCCCGAATCCACCCGCGCCGCGCTGGCTCTCGTCGAACTCTTGCACCAGCTCGAAATGCGCCTGGACCACCGGCACCAGCACTAACTGGGCGATACGCTCGCCCACGGCGATGTTGAACGCGGTCTGTCCGCGGTTCCAGCACGACACCATCAGCTCGCCCTGGTAATCGGAGTCGATCAGGCCCACCAGGTTACCCAGCACGATGCCATGTTTATGGCCCAGGCCCGAGCGCGGCAGGATCAGCGCGGCCAGCCCCGGGTCGCCGATGTAGACCGACAGGCCGGTCGGGATCAGCAGGGTCTGGCCCGGTTCCAGGGTCGTGTCCTGCTTGAGCATCGCCCGCAGGTCGAGGCCGGCGGAACCCGGTGTGGCGTACTGCGGCAGCGGGAATTCGCTGCCGATGCGTGGATCGAGGATCTTGGCTTGTAAGGCGTGCATGAAAATTAAACCTGGTTCAGACGTTCGGCGATAAAAGTGATCAGCTGGCGGGCAATCTTGCCCTTGCTGGTCTGGGCGAAAAGGGTGGCGTGCAACTGGCGGTCGATCACGCTGCAGGCGTTTTCCTCGCTGTTGAAGCCAATGCTCGGGTTGGCGACATCGTTGGCGACGATCAGGTCGAGGTTTTTGTCCTTGAGCTTGCGCGCGGCGTAGTCGAGCAGGTGTTCGGTTTCGGCGGCGAAACCGACACTGAAGGGCCGGTCGGGGCGGGTGGCGATGGTCGCGAGGATGTCTGGGTTGCGCACCATTTGTAGTAACAGGCCGTCACCGCTCGTAGGGTCTTTCTTCAATTTTTGTGGGGCAACGACTTCGGGGCGGTAGTCCGCGACCGCCGCCGAGGCAATGAACAGGTCGCACGGGATGGCCGCTTCGCAGGCCGCGAGCATGTCCCGGGCGCTGACCACGTCGATGCGGGTGACCCGATCCGGAGTCGGCAGGTGCACGGGGCCGGTGATCAGCGTGACCCGGGCGCCGGCTTCCACAGCCGCTTCGGCCAGGGCAAAGCCCATTTTCCCGGAGCTGTGGTTGGTGATGTAGCGCACCGGGTCGATGTTTTCCTGGGTCGGGCCGGCGGTGATCAGCACGTGCTTGCCGGTCAATGCCTGGCGCTTGAAGCAGTCGGCGGCGCATTGGGCCAGGTCGTTGGCTTCGAGCATGCGGCCCATGCCCACGTCCCCGCAGGCCTGGCTGCCGGAGGCAGGCCCGAAGACTTTCAGGTCACGGCTTTCGAGCAATTGCAGGTTGGCCTGGGTGGCCGGGTCGCGCCACATAGCCTGGTTCATGGCCGGTGCGACGGCAACCACCGCGTCGGTGGCGAGCACCAGAGTGGTCAGCAGGTCGTCGGCGATGCCTTGGGCCAGACGGGCGATCAGGTCGGCGGTCGCGGGGGCGATCAGCACCAGGTCGGCCCACTTGGCCAGCTCGATATGGCCCATGGCGGCTTCTGCCGCAGGGTCGAGCAGGTCCAGGTGGACCGGGTGGCCGGAGAGGGCTTGCATGGTTAGCGGGGTGATGAATTCACTGCCGCCGCGGGTCATGACAACCCGCACTTCCGCGCCCTGGTCGATAAGCCGGCGAACCAGCTCGGCGCTCTTGTAGGCGGCAATGCCGCCGCCGACGCCCAGAACGATGCGTTTCCGATACAGCCGCTGCATAGGCCTGCCTTTCGATTTCAGTGGTCAGTGCGAGGCGAACCCCTTGGCAATAGCGGGCCAGGGGGCAAATCGCCTGCAAAAAAGATGGGCTACGATATCACAGCGACCGCTATGGAACAGCGGCGCGCCAAAGACCAGGAGGTCCTATGAGTATTCGTGATTGGCCGGCGGCCGAGCGCCCGCGGGAGAAGTTATTGGAATTGGGTTCGGCGAGTCTTTCGGATGCCGAACTGTTGGCGATCTTCCTGCGCACCGGTGTGTCCGGGAAAAGTGCGGTGGACCTGGCTCGACACCTGTTGCATCAATTTGGCTGCCTGCGGGGTCTGCTGGAAGCCGACCTGCGTACCTTCAGCGCACAATTGGGCCTGGGCCCGGCGAAATTTGCCCAGTTGCAGGCCGTCCTGGAAATGGGGCGCCGACACCTGGCCGAGGACTTGCGGCGCGAGTCGGTGCTGGAAAGCCCGCTGGTGGTGCGTGATTACCTCAAGGCCATGTTGCGCCACGAGCCCCATGAAGTGTTCGGCTGCCTGTTTCTCGATTCCCGGCACCGGGTGCTGGCCTACGAAGCGCTGTTTCGCGGTTCCATCGACAGTGCCAGCGTCTATCCCCGGCAAGTGGTCAAGCGCGCCCTGGCCCACAACGCTGCCGCGCTGATCCTTTGCCATAACCATCCTTCCGGCAACACCGAGCCCAGCCAGGCCGATCGGGTGCTCACCGAACGGCTGCAAGAAGCGCTGGAGCTGATCGATGTGCGGGTGCTCGACCACTTCATTGTCGGGGATGGGGAGCCGTTGTCGATGGCGGAGTATGGGTGGATGTAGACGAAATCCGGTGCGCTGAGCTTCTGTGGGAGCGGGCTTGCTCGCGAAAGCGGTGGGTCAGCCAACATCAATGGCGTCTGACATGACCTTTTCGCGAGCAAGCCCGCTCCCACAGGGTTCGTAGCAGGAAGCGTTATTTGAGGCTGACTTTCGAATAATCCTGACGCCCAAACGGGCTCACCGAGTAACCCTGGACATCCTTGCGGGTCAGGGCGAAGGCGGTCGGGTGGGCCAGGGGCAGCCATAGGGCCTGTTGCTGGATCTGTGCCTGGGCCTGTTCGTAGAGCTTGGCGCGCACGCCTTGCTCGCCGGTGGTTTTGCCGGCGCTGATCAGCTTGTCCAGGTCCGGGTTGCAGTAACGGGCAAAGTTGGTCCCGGACTTGACCGCCGCGCAGGAAAACTGCGGCGTGAGGAAGTTGTCCGGGTCACCGTTGTCGCCGGCCCAGCCCATGAACAGCAGGTCGTGCTCACCGGCCTTGGCGCGACGGATCAGTTCGCCCCATTCGATCACCCGGATCTCCGCTTGAATGCCGATTTCCGCCAGGTCCGACTGCAAAAGCTGCGCACCCAGGCTCGGGTTGGGATTCAGCAGGCTGCCGGAAGGGCGGGTCCAGATGGTGGTTTGGAAACCTTCCTTCAAACCGGCCTTGGCCAGCAGCTCACGGGCCTTGGCTGGGTCATGGGCATAGCCGGGCAGGTTTTTGGCATAGCTCCAGGTATTCGGCGGATAAGGGCCATTGGCCGCCTCGGCGGTGCCCTCGAAGACTGTCTTGAGATAGCTGGCCTTATCGAAGGCGAGGTTGATGGCTTGCCGCACCTCTGGCTTGTCCAGAGGCGCATGCTGGCTATTGATCGCGACGAACGCGGTCATGAAGGCGTCGGTCTGGGCCACGGCCAGGGTAGGTTCCTGTCGGGCGGCCTGCACATCCAGCGGCTTGGGCGACAGGGCGATCTGGCATTCGTTGCGTCGCAATTTCTGCAAACGAACGTTGGCGTCCGGGGTGATGGCGAATATCAGCGGGTCCACCTGGGGCTTGCCGCCAAAATAGGCATCGTTGGCCTTGTAGCGAATCGAGGCGTCCTTCTGGAACCGGCTGAAGATGAACGGGCCGGTGCCGATGGGCTGGCTGTTGAGTTTCTCAGGCGTACCGGCCTTCATCAGCTGATCGGCGTACTCGGCCGAATAGATAGAGGCAAATCCCATGCTTAATGTGGCGAGGAAGGTCGAGTCGGCATGGTCGAGGGTGAAGCGCACGGTCAGCGGGTCCAATGCGTCGATCTTCTTGATCAGCGCCGGCAACTGCATGGACTGGGCGTGGGGGAAGCCGCTCTGCGCGACTTTGTGCCAAGGGTTTGCTGGATCGAGCATGCGCTCGAAGCTGAACTTCACGTCCTCGGCGGTCAGGTCGCGGCGCGGCGTGAAATATTCGGTGCGATGAAACTTGACCTGTGGATGCAGCTTGAACACGTAGGTCAGGCCATCGGTCGAGACTTCCCAGTGCTCGGCCAGGCTCGGGACGACTTTGCCACTGGCGGTGTCGAAGTCCACCAGGCGATTCATCAGCACGTCAGCGGAGGCGTTGGTGGTTGTCAGCGAGTTGTACTGGACCACGTCGAACCCTTCCGGGCTGGCCTCGGTACAAATGCTCAGGGCGGCAGCCTGGGCCAACGGGCTGATCAGCAGAGGGGCGAGCAGTAGGGGGAGGGCAGCGAGGCGCATGAGCAGTTTCCTTGTGCAAGTCGAAGGCCCATCTGCGAGTGCAGTCTGGAAAAGGCCTACCCTAGTGGGCTCGGTGGCAAATGACTATCCCCTTTTTACATTTTCCGGCCCGCTGCGCGGGGGTTGGGTGGCTCGAACCGGTCGCAGCGGGGAAAAATCCGACGTGCAGCGACGAGCGGTCACGGGCTGCGCCGGCCTTGGCCCCAGCCGCCCGCTGCGGTCGGGTGGTGGTTTTCTACAAAGACAAATCACATCGGCTGTTGTTGCACTGTGGTCTTTCTGGTATAAAGCAGCGCTCTTTTCTAGGGGCCCGGTTCCTTCACTGTAGGTGTAGCCGGTAAGACCCTTAAAGAAACGCGGCGCCTGGCGCCAAATGACTGAGAGATTAAGCGGCCAACCCATGCCGGGTTGGGCATGTGGTTTTAGAGGGCTGAGGCATGTCTAGAGTCTGTCAAGTTACCGGTAAGGGTCCGGTGACTGGGAATAACATTTCCCACGCAAACAACAAAACCCGTCGTCGTTTCCTGCCGAACCTGCAGCATCACCGCTTCTGGGTTGAGTCCGAGAAACGTTTTGTACGTCTGCGCGTATCTGCCAAAGGCATGCGTATCATCGACAAGCGCGGCATTGATGTCGTGCTGGCCGAACTTCGCCGCGATGGCAAGGTTTAAGGGAGCTAATCATGCGTGAATTGATTCGTTTGATCTCGAGCGCCGGTACTGGTCACTTCTACACTACCGACAAGAACAAGCGTACTACCCCGGACAAAATCGAGATCAAGAAATATGATCCGGTTGTTCGCAAGCACGTGATCTACAAGGAAGGCAAAATCAAGTAATTGATTTTTCCCTCTTACAAAAAAGGCCCGTATCGCGAGATACGGGCCTTTTTTGTTGCCGTCTGGTCAGTGCGGGAGCGGATCAACCGCAGTTGATGCTGACGATGACCCTGTCGGCATTGGTGTGCAGGTTGATGCGGCGCGGACGCAGATCCCAGCTTGTCGGGTATTTGGGGCCTGTAGCACGCACGGGCGCTCCACTGGCCAGGGCGCGAACCTCCTCAAGCAACTCCGGGGTGCATTTTTGGCCGATGGTGTACTGGGCGATGGCAAGATCGCATTGATCGGGTAAGACGGGCATATTGCCTCCTTGCAATGATTTGGTTGGGGCGCTCACGTGCCGGGCTGGCTGCACGTCCTGTGCGTGACCAGTGCGACGGTAGAATGCGTGGCGCCGTAGGCAGTCTCGGATGCTGCGCGGGTCATTGACCAGCGAAAGAGTGTCAGCGTGTTTTTCGGCGAGGGTTCAGGCCTTTTGTTCGAACACCACATAAATCTTGCGGCACGGCTCCAGCACTTCCCACGTGCCCTTGAAGCCCGCCGGGATTACGAAGCGGTCGCCGGCCCGCAGGGTCTTGGCATTGCCATCGGTGTCGCGCAGCACTGAAACACCCTGAACGATTTCACAGTATTCATGCTCGGTATAGTTGACCGTCCACTGGCCGACGGCGCCTTCCCAGACCCCGGCGTTCATTTGTCCGCATGGGCTGTTGTAATGGTTGAACACCGCTTGTTCGGGGTCGCCCTTGAGCACCTTGGCCGGATCCGGGCGATAGCGGTCGGCGGTGGTGATGGCCTGGCTGAAATCGACGATGTCCTGGATGCTCATGCGGTAATCCCCCGTTATGACGGCGCGAATGGCTGGAAGAGCCAGAGTCTATGTTTATTAAAACGAACATCGCAAGGCTGTTTGCCGGGCTTGTGTCAAATATATTGAAACATGACCAGCCGCTGGTTTAGGGTGGTGGGTGCCCTGTACCTGAAACACCGCCTGAGACAGGCAGGCCGGGCAGAATTCTTGAAGCGCTACGCACCGGGTGCGTGGCGTTCTTACTCAATAAGAGGAGGACACACGCATGACCACCCTGACTCGTGCCGACTGGGAACAACGCGCCCGCGACCTGAAGATCGAAGGCCGCGCCTTCATCAACGGTGAATACACCGATGCGGTGTCCGGCGAAACCTTCGATTGCGTAAGTCCGGTCGATGGCCGCTTGCTGGGCAAGATCGCCAGTTGCGACGTTGCCGATGCCCAGCGTGCCGTCGAGAACGCCCGCGCCACTTTCAATTCCGGCGCCTGGTCGCGCCTGGCGCCCAGCAAACGTAAAGCCACCATGATTCGTTTCGCCGGCCTGCTCAAGCAGCACGCCGAAGAACTGGCCCTGCTCGAAACCCTCGACATGGGCAAGCCGATCAGCGACTCCCTGAACATTGACGTCCCCGGCGCGGCCCAGGCGTTGAGCTGGAGCGGCGAGGCCATCGACAAGATTTACGACGAAGTGGCGGCCACCCCCCACGACCAACTGGGCCTGGTAACCCGCGAGCCGGTGGGTGTCGTGGGCGCGATCGTGCCGTGGAATTTCCCGCTGATGATGGCGTGCTGGAAGCTCGGCCCTGCACTGTCCACCGGCAACTCGGTGGTGCTCAAGCCGTCGGAAAAATCCCCGCTGACCGCCATCCGTATCGCTGCCCTGGCGGTCGAGGCCGGAATCCCGAAAGGCGTGTTCAACGTGTTGCCCGGCTACGGCCATACCGTCGGCAAGGCCCTGGCCCTGCACATGGATGTGGACACGCTGGTGTTCACCGGTTCGACCAAAATCGCCAAGCAACTGATGGTGTACTCGGGCGAGTCCAACATGAAGCGCGTCTGGCTGGAGGCCGGTGGCAAGAGCCCGAATATCGTGTTTGCTGACGCCCCGGACCTGCAGGCCGCCGCTGAATCCGCTGCCAGCGCTATCGCCTTCAACCAGGGCGAGGTGTGCACGGCTGGTTCGCGGTTGTTGGTGGAACGCTCGATCAAGGACACCTTCCTGCCGCTGGTGATCGAAGCCCTCAAGGGCTGGAAGCCGGGTAACCCGCTGGACCCGGCGACCAATGTCGGTGCCCTGGTGGATACGCAGCAGATGAACACCGTGCTGTCCTACATCGAGGCCGGTCATAGCGACGGCGCCAAGTTGGTGGTGGGGGGCAAGCGAATCCTCGAGGAAACCGGCGGTACCTATGTCGAACCGACGATCTTCGATGGCGTGAGCAACGCCATGAAGATCGCCCAGGAAGAGATTTTCGGCCCGGTGTTGTCGGTCATTGCTTTCGACACTGCCGAAGAGGCCATCCAGATCGCCAACGACACGCCCTACGGCCTGGCCGCCGCGGTATGGACCCGGGACATCTCCAAGGCCCACCTCACCGCCAAAGCCCTGCGCGCCGGCAGTGTATGGGTCAACCAATACGACGGCGGCGACATGACCGCGCCATTCGGTGGCTTCAAGCAATCGGGCAACGGCCGCGACAAGTCACTCCACGCGTTCGACAAGTACACCGAACTGAAGGCGACCTGGATCAAGCTGTAAAAAGCCGAGTCGGTTCTTGTCCGGGGGACAAGGTGCAGGTGATCCCTGTGGGAGCGGGCTTGCTCGCGAAGGCGTAATGTCAGCCAGCTTAATGGTTGGATGTAAAACCGCTTTCGCGAGCAAGCCCGCTCCCACATTGACTGCTGCGACCGCAGTTTTTTGGCTTACATAAATCCCCTGTGGGAGCGAGCCTGCTCGCGATGGCGGCATGACAGTCGACGACTTTGTTGAATGTTGCTCCGTCTCGCTCCCACATTGTTTTGAGTGATGCGGCCACTGTCCACAGGAGCGTGGAAAATGCGTTGGGCGACCTATTTCGCCGTGCTGGCGTCGGTCTTGAGCGTCGGCCTGGCTTTGGGTGTGAGCATGCCGCTGGTGTCGCTGCGGCTGGAGGGTTGGGGCTATGGATCGTTCGCTATCGGCGTGATGGCGGCCATGCCTGCCGTGGGCGTGTTGCTGGGGGCCAAGGTGTCGAGCCGGCTGGCGGCACGGTTTGGCACGGCGGCGTTGATGCGTCTGTGCCTGTGGGGCGGCGCGCTCTCCATCGGGTTGCTGGCGCTGTTGCCCAGTTATCCGGTCTGGTTGCTGCTGCGCCTGGTGATCGGCGTGGTCCTGACCCTGGTGTTCATCCTCGGTGAGAGCTGGATCAATCAACTGGTCATCGAACAATGGCGTGGGCGATTGGTGGCGCTGTACGGCAGCAGCTACGCCCTGAGCCAGTTGTCCGGCCCGTTGTTGCTGGGAGCGCTGGGGACTGATCACGACTACGGCTTCTGGGTGGGCGTCGGTCTGCTGCTGGTCGCGCCGCTGCTGTTGCTGGGGCGTAGCGGCGCGCCGAGCAGTGAAGCAGGCAGCGTGACCCTGGGCGATTTATGGGCCTTTTGCCGAAGCTTGCCGGCCATCGGCTGGGCAGTCTCCTTGTTCGCGGCGTTCGAGGCGATGATCCTCACCTTGCTGCCGGTTTATTGTTTGCGCCAAGGCTTCAGCGCCGATGTTGCGCTGGTGATGGTCAGTACCGTGGTGGTGGGTGATGCCTTGTTGCAATTGCCCATCGGCGCCTTGGCCGATTACCTGTCGCGCCGGGCCCTGTTCGGCGGATGCGCAGTGGCGCTGACACTGTCGAGTCTGGCCGTTCCGCTGCTGATCGACACTTGGTTGATCTGGCCGCTGTGGGTGTTGTTCGGCGCCAGCGCCGGAGGGTTGTTTACCTTGTCGTTGATTCTGATCGGCGAGCGCTTCCGCGACGATGCGCTGGTGCGGGCCAACGCCCATGTCGCGCAACTGTGGGGAATCGGTTGTCTGATCGGTCCGTTGGCTGCAGGCGCGGGCAGCCAATGGGTCAGCGGACATGCGCTGCCACTGTTCATGGCGGCGGGGGCGTTTGGTCTGGTACTGCTGTTGTTGCGGCAAGGGGCGTTTGGGGCAACTCAACCGGCCTGAACTACCGAAATCCCCGTGGCGAGGGAGCTTGCTCCCGCTGGGCTGCGTAGCGGCCCCAAAAAGCTCGGGACCGCTGCGCGCTCCAGCGGGAGCAAGCTCCCTCGCCACGGGGAACGTATTCATCTCAAGCACTTTCTCAGAGCTACAACATCCGCTCCAACCCAATAGTCGTGGCAAACCAGGCATTGAACCGGCGCCACCAGCTGCCCGGCTCGCGGTCCAGTTCGTGCTGTTGGCCGTTGTCCTCAGTGGTCCAGACCAATTTTCCATCCTCCAGCCTGGCCTGATAGCTCAGGGCCGGCGCCATGCCTTGCAAGGCCAGTTCACGCACCTGCCGGGCGAGTTCCGGGCTGTCCACCAGCACGCCGACTTCGGTGTTCCACAGCACCGAGCGCGGGTCGAAGTTGAACGAGCCGATAAACGATTTCTGTTGATCAAAAATGATCGCCTTGCTGTGCAGGCTGGAGTCCGATTCGCCGTAGGACTTGCTGTAGAACAGGTGCGGACTGCTGCCCTTATCGCCCGGCTGGCGTCGCAGTTCGTACAGCCGGACGCCATGTTCCAACAACGCCTTGCGATACGGTGTATAGCCGCCATGCACCGCCGGCACGTCGGTGGCTTCCAGGGAATTGGTCAAAAGACTCACTGAAACCCCGGCATCGGCGCGGCTGGTCAGGTACACCAGGCCCGGCTGGCCGGGGACGAAGTAAGCGGAAATCAGAATCAGCTCTTTGTTGACGCCTGTCAGCTCCGGCGCCAGTTGAGTGGTCAACAGCAATTGTGGGTCCGGCTCGTCTTTGCTCAAGACTTTGCTGGGGGCGTCCCACATCGCCTTGTTCCAGGCCCAGATCAATTGGCCGCGCCAGATGTCCAGGCGTGGTTGGGTCCGGTAGGTGGTCAATTGGCGATAGAGCGCCTGGTTTTCCTTGTGGGTTTGCTCCAGGGACTGCTGCAGGCGCAGGCGGCTGTCGGCCAGGTCCTTGGGTGTCGGCCGATGGGAGAGGAATTGCTCGATCGGCTTGCTCAGGGCGCTGTTCCAATATTGGTCGAAGCCGTGGCCCAGTTGTTCGGCCACCGGCCCGACGCCGAGCAGGTCGATGTCAGTGAAATTCAGGTTGGGTTCGGCATCGAAATACTCGTCCCCCAGGTTGCGCCCGCCAACGATGGCCATGCTGTTGTCCGCCAGCCATAGCTTGTTGTGCATTCGTCGGTGTTGCAGCGACAGGTTAAACAGCCGCCCAAGACCGCGGGTCACGCCGGTGGCGCGTCCCAGGTGCAGCGGATTGAACAGGCGTATCTGAATGTTGGGGTGGGCGCCGAGGGTCGCGATGGTCTCTTCCTGTCCATCGCTGGTGGTGTCGTCCAGCAGGATCCGCACGCGTACGCCACGGTCGGCGGCCTTGAGCAGTTCATCCACCAGCATTCGTGTACTGATGCCGTCATGCACGATGTAGTACTGAAGATCCAGGCTGCGCTGGGCGTGGCGGATCAGCTCGGCCCGGGCAGTGAAGGCATCGGTGCTGTCGGAGAGCAACCGGAAGCCCGAGCGTCCTTCATGGGGCGCGGCCTGGGCCTGGACCGATCGACCGAATGCGGATTCGCTGGCCGGCAGCGTTTGGGAGGGCTCGCGATTGACTTCAAGGCTGGCGCAACCCGCCAGTAGCGAGGCGACCAGCAGTAGCGCAGGCAGGAAGGGTCTGGATCTCACGTAGGATCGTTCCGCTTGTTTGCGTTGATCGGTTATTGGCTGTTGCTTCCCTGCCTAAGGTTCAGACGACGTCGCGCTGGGTTTCGTTCAACAGTGCCATAGCGGCGGCGCCCACCTTGCGCACCGCCTCTTCGATCTGCGGTGTTGGCTTGGCAGCGTAGTTCATCCGCAGGCAATTGCGGTACTTGCCCGAGGCCGAAAAAATACTGCCGACAGCGACTTGCACGCCTTGGTCATGCAAAACCCGATTGAGCTTGAGCGTATCGAAGCCATCGGGCAATTCGACCCACAGCATGAAGCTGCCGCGTGGGCGACTGGCGCGGGTTCCTGGTGGAAAGTAGCGGCTGACCCAATCGATCATTACGTCGCGATTGCGCTGGTATTGCGTACGCATCCGCCGTAAATGAGGTTCGAAATGCCCACCCTTGAGAAATTCGGCGATGGCGATCTGCGGTTGTGGCGCAGTGGAGCCGGTGCTGATGTATTTCATGTGCAGCACCCGTTCCAGGTACCGGCCCGGGGCGACCCAACCGATTCGCAGGCCGGGTGCCAGGGTCTTGGAAAACGAACTGCAGAGCAGGACGCGGCCGTCCTCGTCGAAGGATTTGATGGTGCGTGGTCGCGGGTAGGTGTAGGCCAATTCCCCATATACATCGTCTTCGATGATTGCCACGTCGAAGCGCTGGGCCAGGGTCAACAGCGCACGCTTATTGGCTTCGGGCATGATGTAGCCCAGGGGGTTGTTGCAACTGGGGGTCAACTGTATGGCTTTGATCGGCCATTGTTCCAATGCCAGCTCCAGGGCATCCAGGCTGATGCCGGTCAGCGGGTCGGTGGGGATTTCCAGAGCCTTCATGCCTAGGCCCTTGAGGGTTTGCATTGCCCCGTGAAAGCTGGGGGAGTCCACCGCAACGATATCGCCTTGTTCGCAAGTGGCGCGGATGCTCACTGACAATGCCTCGTGGCAGCCTGTGGTGATGATCAGGTCGCCGGGGCCGAACTGGCAACCGGAATCCAGCGACAACCGGGCGATCTGTTCGCGCAAGGCGAGGTTGCCGTAGATGTTGTCGTAATACAGGCCTGGCATGTCTTGCCGGCGGCTGATCTGCGCCAGGCTGCGCAGCAGCGGCTTCATGGTCGGCGAATTGATGTCCGGCATGCCGCGCCCCAACTGCACCACGTCCTTGCGCGGCACCGCGCGTATCAGCTCCAGCACCTGGTCCCATTGGGAAATGTCCACGGGTCGTTGGGCCGGACGGCCCACCACCGGCAAGTCTGGCAGTTCGCGGCTGGGCGGGACGAAATAGCCGGACTTGGGTTTCGGCATCGCCAACCCGCTGTCCTCCAGTACGCGGTAGGCCTGCTGCACCGTACTAAGGCTGACCCCATGTTCCGTACTGAGCGCGCGCACCGACGGCAGTCGATCACCGGGGCGGTAGAAGCCCTGTTCGATGCGGGTGCCGAGCAATTCGGCGAGGTTCACGTAGAGGGTCATGCTGCGCTCCCGGTGTAGTGGAACATGCGACCCATACAGTTGGGTCGGAAAATGACAATTCAGTCGCAGAAGTCGTCAATCTGTATTGATATAAAAGATACAGGTTGAATCTGTATCGATTTTCGCCGTCCGCGCATCATGAAACCTCTGGCTACCCAAGTAAACAGGAGCGATCAAAATGAACGGCTTGAGCGATGTGCGGCTGACGTTACACAGCCAGGAACTGGCGGCGGGACAGGAAAAGGAGCTGCGCAGCGCGACACTGCGCAACGCGCCTGCCTGCCTGAGTCGCTGGGGCCTGTTCTGGCATCGTCTGCATACACGCAAGGCCTTGTTGGAGCTAACGCCCGAACAGTTGCGTGATATCGGACTGAGTCGGGAGCAGGCGCGGGAGGAGGGGCTCAAGCCGTTCTGGCGGTTGTGAGGTGCCCATCAGTTGAGCACGGAACCTTGTGGCGAGGGAGCTTGCTCCCGCTGGACTGCGCAGCAGGCCCCAGATCTTGCGGTCGCTACGCAACCGAGCGGGGGCAAGCTCCCTCGCCACAATTGTTCAAACCAACTCTTTCAACCGATGCCACAACATCCCCAACGCCAGCAGCGGCGAGCGCAGGTGCTTGCCGCCAGGGAACGTCATGTGCGGCACCCGGGCGAACAGATCAAAACCACCGCTGTGCTGCCCGTTGATGGCTTCGGCCAAGAGCTTGCCGGCCAGATGCGTGGCGTTTACGCCATGGCCAGAATAGGCCTGGGCGTAATACACATTGGGCTGGTCCTTGAGCCGGCCGATCTGCGGCAGGCGGTTGGCGCCGATCCCGATCATCCCGCCCCATTGGTAGTCGATTTTCACGTTCGCCAGTTGCGGGAATACTTTGCGCATCTTCGGCCGCATATAGGCGCCGATGTCCTGCGGGTCGCGACCGGAGTAGTGACAGGCGCCACCGAACAACAGCCGGCGATCCGCCGACAGCCGATAGTAATCCAGCGCTACCCGCTGATCACAGACCGCCATGTTCTGCGGTAACAAAGCCTGGGCCTGCGCCTGGCTCAGGGGTTCGGTCGCAATGATATAGCTGCCGGCGGGCAGTACTTTGCCGCTGAGTTCCGGATTGAGGCCACTGAGGTAGGCGTTGCAGCCCAATACGAGGGTCTTGGCGCGGACCGAGCCTTGATGCGTATGCACCTTCACTTCAGGGCCGTAATCGATGCGCGTCACCGCCGACTGCTCGAACAGCCGGACGCCCAGTTGCTGCGCGGCGGCGGCTTCCCCCAGGGCCAGGTTCAGCGGGTGTAAATGACCCGAGCCCATGTCGATCAGGCCGCCGACGTAGCGGTCCGAACCCACCACGCTGTGCATCTCGTGGGCTTGCAGCAATCGGGTTTGATGGCGATAACCCAGGCTACGCAATTGCTCTGCGTCCTCGGCGAAGCCTTCCAGGTCGGCGGGTTTATTGGCGAGGTCGCAGTAACCCCAGGTGAGGTCGCACGGGATCTGAAAACGTTCGATGCGCTGTCGGACGATCTCCACCGCTTCAAGGCCCATAAGCTTCATCTGACGCACGCCGTCGGCGCCGATCACCGGGGCGAACTGATCGAGGCCGTGACCGACGCCGCGAATCAACTGGCCGCCGTTGCGCCCGCTGGCGCCCCAGCCAATTTTATGGGCTTCCAGCAACACCACGCTCATGCCGCGTTCGGCCAGCTCGATCGCCGTGTTCAGTCCGGAAAACCCGCCGCCGACCACACAGACATCCGCCACCAGCTCGCCTCGCAACAGCGGATGGTCCGGTTGCGGCAGGCTGCTGGCGGCGTAATACGAGGCGGCGTGCGCGTGGCTCGGGACCGGTTGCTGAACACGGGCGTTCATGTGCGTAATCCTGATTTTTGTGTTTGAGAAATTTTACGGAGCATAAGCCGTGGCTTCGTCCATGGGCAACAGTGGTCGGCTGGCGCTGTCTGGCCCACGGCTTTTAAGGCAAAATCCCGAACAGTCCCACCTCGGTCATGGTCTCGATGAGCTGCAACAGTCAGAAAATTCGCACGCTGCGCCAGCAGATCCCCTCGTTCGAGTGTGTACCTGGGTGCCATGACTGCTGCGGGCCGGTGACCACCTCGCCGGAAGAAATGGCCCGCCTGCCGCGCAAGACCCGCGCCGAGCAGGACGCTGCCCTGGAAACCCTCGATTGTGTGCATCTGGGGCCCAACGGTTGCACCGTGTATGACGAGCGACCGCTGATCTGCCGTCTGTTCGGCACCACGGCGAGCCTGCCGTGCCCCAACGGCCGGCGGCCGGTGGAGTTGATACATCCGCGGGTCGAGAAGCAGATTCATGAATACATGGCTGCCAATCGCCAGGTGTTGGTCTGACCAAAGGACCGAGTCGCGGCCTTCGCGAGCAAGCCCGCTCCCACATGGGATCTCAACCGTTCCAAAAAATGGGGTTCGCCGCAAGACCACTGTGGGAGCGGGCTTGCTCGCGAAAACGGTCTCCCGGACGCCCCCTTCCTGCCGCCGGACTTCAATCCGGAATCGGCAGATTCAGGCTCTCCTTCACCTCTTCCATCACGATATAGCTCTTGGACTCCCGCACATGGGGCAGCTTGAGCAGGATGTCGCCCAGCAGCTTGCGGTATGACGCCATTTCGGAGATCCGCGCTTTTACCAGGTAGTCGAAATCCCCGGACACCAGGTGACACTCCAGCACGTGGGGCAGTTTCAGCACGGCGCGGCGGAATTCTTCGAAGGTGTCGCCGGATTTGTAGTCGAGGCTGATTTCGACGAACACCAGCAGGCTGCCCTTCAAGTGCTGCGGATTGAGTCGGGCGTTGTAGCCCATGATGATCCCTTCACGCTCCAGGCGCCGCACCCGCTCGGTACACGGCGTCGTTGAAAGGCCGACCTTTTCCCCCAGCTCAGTGAAGGAGATCCGCCCGTCGGCCTGGAGGATGCGCAGGATGTTGCGGTCGATCTTGTCCAGCTCGCGTTTGGTCTGAGTGTTGGTACGCACAGGTGATGCGCCTCCGTGAAAAGGGTTTTCGCCGAGAATTCTCGCCAAATATAAGCAGTTATATAGTGAAAAGCACTGCTTGATCTTTTTTACACTGCGCGCATCTAAGCTTTTGTATAACAAACGTCAGCGGTTATCCGCGATGAGGATTTCAACATGCGCGTTCTGGTCTTGGGTAGCGGCGTCATCGGTACCGTCAGTGCTTACTATCTGGCCCGTGCCGGGTTTGAGGTGGTGGTGGTCGACCGTCAGCCGGCGCCTGCCATGGAAACCAGCTTCGCCAACGCCGGCCAGGTGTCGCCGGGGTATGCGTCGCCGTGGGCTGCGCCGGGTGTGCCGCTCAAGGCCATCAAGTGGCTGCTGCAGCGCCACGCGCCGCTGGCCATCAAGGCCACCGCTGATGTCGACCAGTACCTGTGGATGGCGCAGATGCTGCGCAACTGCACTGCCAGCCGCTATGCCGTGAACAAGGAACGCATGGTGCGCCTGTCCGAGTACAGCCGTGACTGCCTCGATGAATTACGCGCCGAAACCGGTATTGCCTACGAAGGCCGCAGCCTGGGGACTACCCAACTGTTCCGCACCCAGGCCCAGCTCGATGGCGCGGCGAAAGACATTGCCGTGTTGAAAGAGTCCGGCGTGCCGTTCGAAGTCCTCGACCGTGCGGGCATTGCCCGGGTCGAGCCGGCCCTGGCGAATGTCACCGACATCCTGGCCGGTGCCTTGCGCCTGCCTAACGACCAGACCGGTGATTGCCAGATGTTCACCACGCGTCTGGCGGAAATGGCCGTGAAGCTCGGCGTGCAGTTCCGTTTCGGCCAGGACATCCAGCGCCTGGACTTCGCCGGTGACCGCATCAACGGTGTCTGGATCGACGGCAAGCTGGAAACCGCCGACCGCTACGTCCTGGCCCTGGGCAGCTATTCGCCGCAACTGCTCAAGCCCCTCGGGATCCGCGCACCGGTGTACCCGCTCAAAGGGTACTCGCTGACCGTGCCGATCACCGATCCGGCCATGGCCCCGACTTCGACCATTCTCGACGAAACCTACAAGGTGGCTATCACCCGCTTCGACAACCGTATCCGTGTGGGTGGCATGGCTGAAATCGCCGGTTTTGACCTGTCCCTCAATCCGCGTCGGCGCGAAACCCTGGAGATGATCGTCAACGACCTTTATCCTCGGGGCGGTGACCTGGCCCAGGCCAGTTTCTGGACCGGCCTGCGTCCGACCACCCCGGACGGTACGCCGATCGTGGGGGCGACGCCGTTCAAGAATCTGTTCCTGAACACCGGCCACGGCACCCTCGGATGGACCATGGCCTGTGGTTCCGGTCGTCTGCTGGCGGACCTGATGGCGAAGAAAAAGCCGCAGATCAGCGCCGAAGGCCTCGATATTTCCCGTTATGGCAGCAAACACAAGGAGTCTGCGAAACATGTCAGTCCAGCGCCAGCTCACCAATGACCGCATGAGTCAGATTGTCGTGCACAACGGCACCGTTTATCTGGCGGGGCAGGTCGGCGACGACATGAGCGCCGGGATCGAGCAGCAGACCCGCGAAACCCTGGCCAATATCGAGCGCTTGCTGGACCTGGCCGGGACCGACAAGACGCGCCTGCTGTCGGTGACGATTTACCTGAAGGACATCGAGGCGCACTTCGCCGGCATGAACTCGGTGTGGGACCAGTGGCTGCCCAAAGGCGTCGCCCCGGCCCGCGCCACGGTAGAAGCCAAGTTGTGCGAACCGCAGATTCTGGTGGAGCTGTCCGTCGTCGCGGCGCTGCCTTAGTCCTCAAAACGCTCCCTCTCCCGGTGCTGTTGGTGGTTTACGCCGTCAGCCAGCGCCGGTTTTTTATTCATGACCGCCTAGAAGCCTGCCGCCATGCGTCCTGCCCGTGCCCTGATCGATCTTCAAGCCTTGCGTCACAACTACCAATTGGCCCGCGAAGTCACCGGGGCCAAGGCCCTGGCGGTGATCAAGGCGGATGCCTACGGGCACGGTGCGGTGCGCTGCGCCGAGGCGTTGCAGGATATGGCGGACGGGTACGCCGTGGCTTGCATCGAAGAGGCCCTGGAACTGCGGGCCGGCGGGATTCGCGGTCCGATCCTGCTCCTCGAAGGGTTCTTCGAGGCCGATGAGTTGTCTTTGATTGTCGAGCACGACTTCTGGTGCGTGGTGCATTCGCTGTGGCAGCTCGAAGCAGTTGAACGCGCAAATCTGAGCAAGCCGATCACGGTCTGGCTCAAGCTCGATTCCGGCATGCATCGGGTCGGGCTGCATCCGGCGGACTACCAGGCGGCTTACCGTCGGCTGCTCGCCAGCGGCAACGTGGCGAAAATCGTCCTGATGAGCCACTTCGCCCGCGCCGATGAGTTGCATGATCCGAACAGCACCCAACAGCTCGCCATATTCGAGGCGGCCCGCCAGGGGCTGGCGGCGCAGATCAGCCTGCGCAACTCGCCCGCGGTGTTGGGCTGGCCGCAGATTCCGAGCGATTGGGTGCGGCCGGGCATCATGTTGTATGGCGCCACACCGTTCGACGAGCCCAACGCCGTTGCTTCGCGGCTGCAACCGGTGATGACCCTGGAGTCGAAAATCATCAGCGTGCGTGAATTGCCCGCCGGCGAACCGGTGGGCTATGGCGCACGTTTCGTCACCACCGGACCGACCCGGGTCGGGGTGGTCGCCATGGGGTACGCCGACGGCTACCCACGCCAGGCGCCCAATGGCACCCCGGTGCTGGTGGACGGGCAACGCAGCCAACTGGTCGGGCGGGTGTCGATGGACATGTTGTGTGTCGACCTGACCCATGTTCCCCAGGCCGGGCTCGGTTCGACCGTGGAGTTATGGGGCAAGAACGTGCTTGCCAGTGACGTGGCCAAGGCCGCCGATACGATTCCCTACCAGATTTTCTGCAACCTGCGGCGGGTGCCACGGCTCTATTCCGGGAGCTGACGCAGGACGCGCCTGACCGAAAGTCGCTTCACCGCACAGGATTCGGGTCAAAGTGTTGTAAATACTGAACGCTGTCGCCATGATAACGCTCACTTTCCTCACAACCTGATTCCCTGGAGGCTCCAGCATTGGACGTCGGTGAACGACTGCAAGCCATTCGTAAACTCAAAGGCCTTTCCCAGCGTGAACTCGCCAAGCGCGCGGGCGTCACCAACAGCACCATTTCGATGATCGAAAAGAACAGCGTCAGCCCGTCGATCAGCTCGCTGCGCAAGGTCCTTGGTGGGATTCCCATGTCCATGGTCGAGTTTTTCTCCGAAGAAATCCTCCAGGAGAAACCGACTCAGATTGTCTACAAAGCCAACGAACTGATCGACATCTCCGACGGCGCCGTGACCATGAAACTGGTGGGCAGGGCACACCCGAGCCGGGCGATCGCCTTCCTCAACGAAATCTACCCGCCTGGCGCCGACACCGGTGACGAGATGCTCACCCACGAGGGCGAGGAAACCGGAATCCTGGTGGAAGGACGGTTGGAGCTGGTGGTGGGGAGCGAGACATTCGTGCTCGAAGCGGGTGACAGCTACTATTTCGAAAGCACCAAGCCTCACCGTTTCCGTAATCCGTTCGATGTGCCGGCGCGACTGATCAGCGCAGCCACGCCGGCCAATTTCTAAGGAATATGGCGCCGAGCCTGGACGGCAAGGTGCCTGGGGGGAAGCGGGTCGCGGCTGATAAGACCCTTGCGACTTTAGGGTTGTTTCAGAGTGACAGGCTTACCGCTATACTTGCGCCCGCCTGCAAACCGTGGCCGCAGGCGTGACTAGCCACCATTGAGGGTGTACGCGTGAACCTAATTATGAAAATGCTGGCTGCACCAGCAACCGTATTGGCCCTTTGGGCTGCGAGCGCTCAAGCGGCGCCCACCGATGAAATCGCCAAACGTCTTGAACCCGTCGGCCAGGTTTGCGTTCAGGGCAAGGAATGCAAGGGCATGGAAGTGGCTACAGCGGCTGGCGGCGCTGGTGGTGCCAAAGCACCGAAAGATGTCATTGCCAAACACTGCAACGCTTGCCACGGCACCGGCCTGCTGGGCGCACCGAAGATCGGTGACAAGGCTGCCTGGAAAGAGCGCGCCGATCACCAGGGCGGCCTCGACGGCATCCTGGCCAAGGCCATTACCGGCATCAACTCCATGCCGCCTAAAGGCACCTGTGCCGATTGCTCGGACGACGAGCTCAAAGGCGCGATCAAAGAGATGTCCGGCCTGTAATCCTCTGGCATCCTGCGCGAAAAAAGCCGCTTACGAGCGGCTTTTTTGTGCCCGGCGTTTTTCTGGGCTGTTCAGCGCAACCAAGACCCGGCAAGCTCGGTCCAACCCATATTCATGGAATGTCCCGGAGGGTCGGATGGTGCAGTTGTGTTCAATCGAACAGGCCGTGGACGAGGTGCTTGAGCGCCTGCCCGCGCATATCCACCTCGGTATGCCGTTGGGCCTGGGCAAACCCAATCTGTTCGCCAACGCGCTATACCGGCGCATTGCGCAATTGCCCGAGCGACAACTGACGATCTACACGGCCCTGAGCCTGGGGCGGCCGAACCTGGGCGACGGTTTGCAGAAGCGCTTTCTCGAACCCTTCATCGAACGGGTCTTCGGCGATTACCCTGAGCTCGACTATCTTGGTGACCTGCAACGGGACAGCCTGCCGCCCAATATCCGCGTCGAACAGTTTTTCATGCAGCCCGGCAGCCTGCTGCACAGTGCGTCGGCGCAGCAGAATTACGTCAGCAGCAACTACAGCCACGCGGCCCGGGACATCAACGCCGCCGGCTTGAACCTGGTAGCACAGCTGCTGGCGAGCGATCCGCAGCACCCGGATCGCCTGAGCCTGAGCTGTAACCCGGACATTACCCTCGACCTGCTGCCGATGATCGCCAAGCGGCGAGCGGCCGGGGAGACCATTCTCATGGTCGGTCAAGTGCACAGCGACCTGCCCTACATGCCCGGGGATGCGGAGGTCGGCATCGATGATTTCGACCTGCTGATCGACGAGAAAGACAGCCATACGCTGTTTTCCACACCCAACATGCCGGTGGGCTTCCAGGACCACTTCATCGGCCTGCACGCCAGTACCCTGGTGCGCGACGGCGGTACGTTGCAGATCGGCATCGGCTCCATGGGCGATGCATTGACCGCGGCGTTGCTGGCGCGCCAGGCCGATAACGCGGGTTACCAGGCGTTGCTGGCTGACCTGAACCTGAGCCAGTGGGCGCAGTTGATCGAGCGTGAAGGCGGGGTCGAGCCGTTTGCCAAAGGCCTGTACGGGTGCAGCGAAATGTTCGTCAACGGCCTGCTGGTGCTGGCCGACGCCGGGATCATCCGTCGCAAGGTCTACCCCGACGTGCCGACCCAGGAACAGGCCAACGCCGGCGCCCTCGACGAGGCGGCGCAGCCCGACGGCATCTGCGTCCACGGCGGGTTCTTCCTGGGACCGCGCAGTTTCTACGAGCGCCTGCGCGAGCTACCCCAAGGGCGGCGCCTTGAATTCAACATGACCCGCATCAGCTACATCAACGAACTGTACGGCCAGGAACAGCTCAAGCGCCTGCAACGCCTCGATGCCCGCTTCATCAACACGGTGTTCACCATGACCCTGCTGGGCGCCGGGGTGGCGGATCAGTTGGAAGACGGGCGAGTCCTCAGCGGCGTGGGCGGGCAATACAACTTCGTTGCCCAGGGCCATGCGCTGGAGGGCGGGCGTTCGATTCTGCTGCTGCGCAGCTGGCGCGAGGCGGGCGGTGAGATCAGTTCGAACATCGTCTGGGAGTACGGCCATTGCACGATCCCCCGGCATCTGCGGGACATTGTGGTAACCGAATACGGCATCGCCGACCTGCGGGGCAAGACCGATGCCGCGGTGATCGAGGCGCTGCTGAACATCAGCGATTCACGCTTCCAGCCGGGGCTGATCGAGCAGGCGCAGAATGCCGGCAAGCTGCCCAGGGATTTCCGTCTCGATCCGCGCTTTGCCGACAACACCTCGCAACGTTTGCAGGCGATCCAGGCCCGGCACCCGAACCTGTTTCCGGAGTATCCGCTGGGCTGCGATTTCGACGGGGTCGAGCGCGACCTGTTGCGGTCGCTGAACTGGCTCAAGAGCAAGTTCAAACTCACCGAAATGCTCGAACTGGGCAAGGCTGCCCTGGATGCGCCGGAGGCTGCGGCCTATCCCGAACACCTGGAGCGGATGCAGCTGGCGAACCCGGACGGGCTGAAGGAGGAACTGGCTCAGCGGTTGTTGCTGGCGGGGTTGAAGGCTACTGCGCTGTAGCGGCGAGCAAACCACATTGTGGGAGCGGGCTTGCTCCGGGCGGCGATCCGACGAATGCGGTGTGTCAGCTAAGAAGATTTCAACTGACACACCGCATTCGCGAGCAAGCCCGCTCCCACAGGGATATGCGGTGTGCAGTCAGTCTATGAAGGTCACCACCCCACCCGCCAGCGACTTCACCCGCGCCAGGGATTCAACGCGATAGCCCTGGGCATCCAGTTCCGCGCGGCCGCCCTGGAAGGACTTTTCGATCACGATCCCCAGCCCGGCCACGGTAGCGCCGGCCTGCTTGATGATGGAAATCAGCGCCTGGGAGGCTTTGCCGTTGGCCAGGAAGTCATCGATGATCAACACCCGATCACTGCTGGTCAGGTGACGCGGGCTGATGGCGACGGTGCTCTCGGTCTTCTTGGTGAACGAATAGACGGTGGCCGACAGCAGGTTCTCGGTCAGGGTCAGGGACTGTTGCTTGCGGGCGAAAATCACCGGCACGCCCAGGTTCAGGCCGGTCATGATCGCCGGGGCGATGCCCGAGGCTTCGATGGTGACGATCTTGGTGATCCCCGAATCCTTGAACAGCGCAGCGAATTCGTCGCCGATCAGCTTCATCAATTGCGGGTCGATCTGGTGGTTCAGGAACGCGTCGACTTTCAGGACCTGATCGGAAAGCACGATGCCGAGTTCGCGGATTTTCTGGTGCAGGGCTTCCATGAAGCCTCCTCTGGTGGCGCCACTGGCGCCTGGGGTCAGTAAAAGTAGTCGATTCTAACGCTTGAGCATCGCTCGTATATCCGCCAGGGCATTGTTGCCGCGTACAGCCTTCACTTCGGTCGGGGTGTCGTCGTTGCCTTCCCAGGCCAGGTCGTCCGGCGGCAGTTCGTCGAGGAAGCGGCTTGGGGCGCAGTCGATCACTTCGCCGTACTGCTTGCGCTTGGCGGCAAAAGTGAAGGCCAGCGTCTGGCGCGCCCGGGTTATGCCCACATAGGCCAGGCGCCGTTCTTCTTCGATGGTGTCGGCTTCGATGCTGGAGCGGTGCGGCAGGATTTCTTCTTCCATGCCCATGATGAACACGTAGGGAAATTCCAGGCCCTTGGAGGCGTGCAGAGTCATCATCTGTACGCCTTCAGCACCTTCTTCCTCTTCCTGTTGACGTTCGAGCATGTCCCGCAGCACGAGTTTGCCGATGGCGTCCTCGACGGTCATGTCGCCGTCTTCGTCTTTCTCCAGGGTGTTCTTCAACGCCTCGATCAAAAACCAGACGTTGCTCATGCGGTAATCGGCGGCCTTGTCGCTGGAGCTGTTGGTGCGCAGCCAGTTCTCGTAGTCGATGTCCATGACCATGCTGCGCAGTGCCGAGATCGGATCTTCACCGGCGCACTGCTCGCGGACCTTATCCATGAAACGCTTGAAGCGCGCCAGGCGGTCGGTGAAGCGGCTGTCCAGGTGTTCGCCCAGGCCGATCTCGTCGGTGGCGGCGTACATCGAGATCTTGCGTTCGGTGGCGTAGTTGCCGAGCTTTTCCAGAGTCGTCGAACCGATTTCCCGGCGCGGCACGTTGATCACCCGCAGGAAGGCGTTGTCGTCGTCCGGGTTCACGATCAGGCGGAAGTAGGCCATCAGGTCCTTCACTTCCTGGCGTCCGAAAAAGCTGTTGCCTCCTGACAGACGATACGGGACCTGGTGATGCTGCAATTTCAGCTCGATCAGCTTGGCCTGGTAGTTGCCGCGATACAGGATCGCAAAGTCACTGTAGGGTCGGTCGGTGCGCAGGTGCAGGCTGAGGATTTCCATGGCCACGCGCTCGGCTTCGGCGTCTTCGTTGCGGCAGCGGATAACGCGAATCTCGTCGCCATGGCCCATCTCGCTCCACAGCTGCTTTTCGAACTCGTGGGGGTTGTTGGAAATCAGCACGTTGGCGCAGCGCAGGATGCGGCTGGTGGAGCGGTAGTTCTGCTCCAGCATGACCACTTTGAGCGACGGATAGTCTTCCTTGAGCAGCATCAGGTTTTCCGGCCGCGCGCCGCGCCAGGCGTAGATCGACTGGTCGTCGTCGCCCACCACGGTGAACTGGTTGCGTTTGCCGATCAAAAGCTTCACCAGCAGGTACTGGCTGGCGTTGGTGTCCTGGTATTCGTCCACCAACAGGTAGCGAACCTTGTTCTGCCATTTTTCGAGAATGTCGGCGTGGTCCTGGAATAGCTTGACCGGCAACAGGATCAGGTCGTCGAAGTCCACCGCGTTGAACGCCTTGAGCGTGCGCTGGTAATGGGCGTAGACGATGGCGGCGGTCTGTTCCTTGGGGTTGCGGGCGTTTTCCAGGGCCTCGGGCGGCAACACCAGGTCGTTTTTCCAGGCGCCGATCATGTTCTTGATCTCGTCTACGCCGTCGTCGCCGGCGTATTCCTTCTGCATGATGTCGGTCATCAGGGCCTTGACGTCGGTCTCGTCGAAAATCGAGAAGCCCGGCTTGTAGCCCAGTCGCGCATGTTCCTTGCGGATGATGTTCAGGCCCAGGTTGTGGAAGGTGCAGACCGTCAGGCCGCGACCTTCGCCGGCGCGCAGCAGGCCGCCGACCCGTTCCTTCATTTCCCGGGCGGCCTTGTTGGTGAACGTCATGGCGACGATGTATTGGGCGCGGATCCCGCAATTCTGGATCAGGTGCGCGATCTTGCGGGTGATTACGCTGGTCTTGCCGGAGCCTGCACCGGCGAGCACCAAAAGAGGGCCGCCGACATAGTTCACGGCTTCTTGCTGCCGGGGATTGAGTCGGGACATGACAGGATCAGGGAGTCGTTTGCGAAATGGGCCGGCATTTTAACAGGCTTGCGGCGTTGTGCTGCGCTATCCGACTTGCGACACACATGACATTGTCATTTGCCGCTTCCAGGACTTTCCCGCAGGATGTTGGGCGAATTTGCGTCTAACGTACGACTTCAAGCGTTAAATAAATGCCTGACCAGACGCATTTGAGAACCGTTGGCGTTGGTCATTGCCCGTTGGCAGGTCATAATGCCCCGCGCCAACCACCTTGCAGAGTCTAGGGAGTCAGCTTGTCAACGCCTGTCGAACCCTTGCGTTTGCTGTTATTGGCCGAGGATCCCGCATGGGCGGTGATCTTGCGCGAATGCCTGCTGCCTTTGGGGCCTTCGGTCGTATTGATCAGCGCCCCGAGCTGGGAGTCGGTGTGCAGCCTGTTCGAAGACAACCGCAACGCGGTATTGCTGACGATCGCGTCGTTGCAGCCGGCGCCGGGCCGTTGTCACTTGCCGACCGTTCTGTTGCTCGAGCACGAGCCTGCGATTGCCCCCGACGGTGTCAGCGACTGGCTGGTGCGTGATGTCCTCGACAGCGCGACCTTGCGTCGGTGCCTGCGCCACGTGCGCGAACGCGGTGTGCTGGAAAACACCTTGCAGCGCCTCGCCGAGCAAGACCCGCTGACTGGCATCGCCAACCGCCAGGGTTTCCAGACGCTGCTGGCGGCGCGCCTGGCCGAAAACGATGGCCGCGGCCTGGCACTCGGTCACTTGGACCTGGACAACTTCCGTCATGCCAATGATGCCCTTGGCCACCAGGCCGGCGATCGCCTGATCCTGCAGGTGGTGTCGCGGCTCAAGGGCTCGCTCGAAGCGGGCGATCAATTGGCGCGACTGGGCAGCGATGAGTTTGCCTTGCTGATCGATACGCGCCGTGCGCCGCAGCGGGCCGAATGGATGGCCGAACGTATCATCGAAGCCATGGCCGAACCCTATTGGATCGACGGCGAAAGCCTGCTGATCGGTTGCAGCCTGGGCGTGGCCCACGCTCGCGCCCAGGCCGGCCCCGACCCGCTGATGTGGCATGCGCACATCGCCATGCAGCAGGCCAAGAGCACACAAGGCTGCACCTTTCATATCTTCAACGAACGTATCAACCGCAATGCCCGCAGCCTCGCCGACCTGGAAACCGAGCTGCGCCGGGCGCTGCGCCGCGACGAGTTGGAATTGCATTACCAGCCCCGGTTGAGCCTCGATGGCAGTCATATCGTCGGCCTTGAAGCCTTGGTGCGCTGGCGTCACGGTGAGCGTGGCCTGCTGCCGCCAAGCGAGTTCGTGCCGCTGGCCGAGCAGAGCGGCCTGATCGTGCCGCTGGGCTACTGGGTGATTTCCCGGGCTCTGCGGGACATGCAAGCCCTGCGCGAGCGCGGGCTGGCGCCGTTGCACATGGCGGTCAACCTGTCGTTCCGGCAGTTCCAGGACAGCCAGTTGCTGCCGACCCTGAGCCGGCTGATTGCCGAACGGGGTGTGGAGGCGCAATGGCTGGAGTTCGAACTCACCGAAACCGCGGTCATGCGGCGCAGCGAGCTGGTCAAGCAGACCATGGATGCCCTGGGCCGCCTCGGGGTGCGTTTCTCCCTGGATGACTTCGGCACCGGCTTCTCCTCCTTTGTGCACCTCAACAGCCTGCCGATTGCCTTGCTCAAGATCGATAAAAGCTTTGTCGGCGGCATGGAACAACGGGAAGAAAACCGCAAGCTGGTGCACGCCATGATCAACCTCGCCCACAACCTCAACCTGGAAGTGGTGGCCGAAGGGGTGGAGACCCGGGAGCAATTGGAACTGTTGCGTGGATTCGGCTGTGACCAGGTGCAGGGGTTCCTGATCAGCAAACCGTTGCCGTTGGCTGAATTGGTTGAGTACTTGATGGGGGATGGCCAATCAGCGCAAGAGGGCATGGCCTGACGCAAGTCCCCTGTGGGAGCGGGCTTGCTCGCGAATGCTGTGGGTCAGTCACTATAGATCTGGCTGATACATCGCCTTCGCGAGCAAGCCCGCTCCCACAAGGGGTAATCATTCAGCCTGGATAATCTCGAAACCCCGCTCCCCGGATTCACGCCTGATCATCCCCTTCATCTTCCCTTCAAACGCCAGCGTCAGGCTCACGGCGGCGCAGGCCAGTCCCAGGGCCAGGCCCCACCAGACGCCGGTCGGGCCCCAGCCCAAGTGAAAAGCCATCCACCACGCCGAGGGAGCGCCGATCAGCCAGTAGCAGCCCAGGCCGACCAGGAAGGTGGTCTTGGCATCCTTTAGCCCGCGGATACAGCCCATGGCGATGGTCTGCGTGCCGTCGAACAGTTCGAACCAAGCCGCCACCGCCAGCAGGCTCACCGCCAGGTTGATCACGTCGCGGAAGGCTGGATCGTTGTGGTCCAGGAACAAACCGATCAGCTGATGCGGCAACAGCCAGAACACCATGGCGAACGCCAGCATCACCGCTGCGCCGAAGCCGATCCCGACCCGGCCGGCCAGGCGTGCCATCAACAGTTGCCCGGCCCCATAGTGCTGGCCGATGCGCATGGTAATCGCATAGGACATTCCCGCCGGGACCATGAACGCCACCGAGACGATTTGCAGGGCGATCTGGTGCGCCGCCAACGGCGTGCTGCCCATGGTGCCCATGCACAGCGCGGCGAACGCGAACAACCCGACTTCCACCGTGTACGTGCCGCCGATCGGCAGGCCGAGGCGCCAGAGCTCCTTGAGGTATTGGCGGTTGGGCCGTGACAGACCCTCAAGCAGCGGATAAGCCCGGTAGGCCGGGTGCCGATGGATATGCCAGGCCAACGCCAGGGCCATGCAATTGGCGACGATAGCGGTGACCAGGCCGATGCCCATCAGGCCGAGTTTCGGCAGGCCGAACATGCCGGTGATGAGCGCGTAGTTGAGCAGGAAGTTGGCCACGGTGCCGCCGAGGCTGATCACCATCACCGGCGTGGCCCGGCCGATGGCGCTGGTGAAGCCGCGCAGGGCCATGAAACTCAGGTAGCCGGGCAGGGCGAAGGGCAACGCCAGCAGGAATTGCCCGGCGGACAGCACGTTGGTTTCGGTCTGGCCGAACAGCAGCAACACGGGCTTGAGGTTCCACATCAATAACCCGGCGGCCAACGCCATCAGCCACGCCAGCCAGAGCCCGGCCTGGGTCAGGCGGGTCGCGCCTTCGACGTCGCCGGCGCCCTGACGGATCGCCACCAGGGTGCCCACCGCGGCGATCACGCCGATGCAGAAGATCGACACGAACGAGTAAGCGGCCGCACCGAGCCCACCGCCAGCGAGGGCTTCGGGGCTCAGGCGCGCCATCATCACGGTATCCGTGAGCACCATCAGCATGTGTGCCAACTGCGAGGCAATCAACGGCCCCGCCAGCCGCAGGATGGCCCAGAGTTCGGTACGCACCGGATGCCGCATGATCATCACACTCCATGTTTATACGAGGCAGTAGAGCGACGATTCTCGGCGCTCCTGGCGGTTTGCACAAAAGGATAAAAAAGATCGCTGGCATGATTAAAACTCATGCAGACCTGAAGTTCTGCTAGGGTTCGTCAGACGCTATAGGAGCTTTCCCGATGTCTCGTCGTCTTCCTCCTCTTTATGCGCTGCGGGCATTCGAAGCGGCGGCGCGCTACAGCTCGTTCACCCGGGCGGCCGAAGAGTTGTCGATTACCCAGAGTGCAGTGAGCCGGCACATTCGTACGCTGGAGGAGCACTTCGCCTGTCGGCTGTTTTTTCGCAGTGGGCGTAACCTGCAACTGACCGAGGCGGCGCGCTTGCTGCTGCCGGGCGTGCGTGACGGCTTCATGGCCCTGGAGCGTGCCTGCCATACCTTGCATGGTGAGGATGGCATCCTGCGCATGAAAGCCCCCTCGACCCTGACCATGCGTTGGTTGCTGGCGCGCCTGAGTCGTTTCCGGCATTTACAGCCAGGTAACGAAGTGCAACTGACCAGCGCCTGGATGGACGTCGACTCGGTGGATTTCAACACCGAGCCCTTCGATTGCGCCGTATTGCTCGGCAACGGGCACTTTCCGGCGGACTGGGAAGCCAGTTTCCTGTTCCCCGAGGAGCTGATCCCAGTGGGAGCGCCGAACCTGCTGAACGACCAGCCCTGGACCGTGGAGCGGCTGGCCAGCGCTGAGCTGCTGCACCCGACGCCGGACCGCCGGGACTGGCGCAGTTGGTTGCAGCGCATGGGGTTGTCCGACCAGGTCTCGCTCAAGGGCGGGCAAGTCTTCGATACGCTGGAGCTGGGCATGATCGCGGCGGCGCGCGGTTATGGCGTGTCCATGGGTGATTTGCTGATGGTGGCCGAAGACGTGGCTCAGGGGCGCTTGAGCCTGCCGTGGCCGACAGCCGTCGCCAGTGGCGAGCACTATTATCTGGTCTGGCCGAAAACCCGGCCGGGCGGCGAACGGTTGCGCCGGCTCAGTGATTTCCTTCAGGGCGAGGTCAAGGCCATGCAACTGCCCGCCGTACAACGGCTTGGCTGAAACGTTGTAGGACAAGTGCTGGCCACTTGGTATTATTCCTCCCAAACCGCTCAAGTATTCGGCTCTGCTGCCGAATCCGTGAACATGGAACCCTCGTTCAGAAAGGGCAAACACATACCTTACCTTGAATAAAATGCCGAGTGTGCGACGTGATCAGGACGATCCGGTGTCTCGGCCAGGAGCCGTCATGTCTCAACCCCGTGCCCGGATCGCCTCACAGCTGGGGCTTGCCCTCGCCGTGATACTGGCGGTCGTGATTTCCGGCAGTACCGTCTTCGCCTTGCGTTCGCTGGACGCCGCCAACCTCGCCACCCGTGAGGAACATCTGGCCAGCGAAGCGCGCCTGATGGCCGACCAGCTCAATACCTTTCACGGCACCTTGCGCGAGAGCACGCAGCGCTTGGCTGGCCTGTTCGAGAAGCGTTTCAGTGCGGGGCTGAGCGTGCATCCGGACCAGCCGGTGGCGGTGGCAGGCGTACAGACCCCTGGCTTGAACCTGGGCGGTGAAGTGCTGAACAACAACTTCAAGGAAGTTGACGAGTTCAAGCAGATGACGGCTGGCACCGCCACGATTTTCGTGCGCAGCGGCGATGACTTCATTCGCGTCAGCACCTCGGTGGCCAAGCAGGACGGTTCACGGGCCATCGGTACCGTACTCGACCATGCCAGCCCGGCTTACGCCCGTTTGACCAGTGGGCAAAGCTACATTGGTCGCGTCTTGCTGTTCGGCCGTTACTACATGACTCAGTACAGCCCGGTGACCGACAGCAGCGGCAAGATCATCGCCGCGCTGTATGTGGGGTTCGATTACACCGACGCGCAAAACGCTCAGTTCGAAAACCTCAAGCGCTTCCGTATCGGCAAGACCGGTTCGCTGGCCCTGCTGGATGAGCAAAACAAATGGCTGGTACCGCCGGCTGGCGTCCAGGCGCTTGATTCGGCAATCACGACCGTCGTTGGTCTGGTGAAAAAACCGGGCAAGGGTGCGTTCTGGAGCGACACCGCCGAAGATTTCTACAGCGTCGCGGTACCGTTCGAGGGCGGTCCATGGGCGGTGGTGGCGAGCATGCCCAAGGCCGAGATCCGCGAAGTGACCTGGAGCGTCGGTACCCAACTGGCGATCGGCAGTCTGCTGGCGATGCTGTTGGCAGTGGGCGCGGCGATGTGGCTGCTGCGCAGCAAACTGGCGCCGCTGGGGGATCTGGTGCGCCAGGCCGAAGCCTTGGGGGCCGGCGACTTGAGTGTGCGCCTGAACGTGTCGAGCCATGACGAAATCGGTCAGTTGTCCCGCGCGTTCAATCAGATGAGCCAGGCGCTGTCGACCATGGTCGAGCACATCCGCAAGGCCTCCCAGGAGGTCAACAGCCGTGCCCAGGCCCTGGCCGGGCTGTCCAGCGGCGCGTATGAAGGGATGGAGCAGCAGTCGGGAGAAATCACCAGCATGGCCGGCGCGGTGGAAGAGTTCAGCGCGACCTCGTTGAACATTGCCGACAACATGGGCAACACCGAGCGCCTGGCCCAGGAAAATGCCCAGCAGACGCGGATCGGCCGGACCTCGATGGACGAAGCGTCCTCGTCCCTGGAACAGATTGCCGGCGCGTTGAACAGCACCGCCACGGTCATCAACACCCTGGGCCAACGCTCCCAGGAAATCGGCGGGATTGTCGGGGTCATCACCTCCATCGCCGAGCAAACCAACCTGCTGGCCCTGAACGCGGCCATCGAAGCTGCCCGTGCCGGTGAGCAGGGCCGCGGGTTCGCCGTGGTGGCGGACGAAGTGCGCAGCCTGGCCTCCCGCACCCGTCAGGCCACCGACGAGATTTCCGGCATGATCAACAGCATCCAGCAGGAAACCGGCAACGCCATCAGTACCATGGAGCAGGGCAACCTGTTGATGCAGGAAGGCTTGTCGCGCAACGCCAACGTGGCCTCGGCCCTGGCGCGCATCGACGAGCAGAGCCGCTCGGCCGGCCAGCAATTCGCCGCGATCACCACCGCTACCCAGGAGCAAAGCAGCACTGCGACGCTGCTCAGCAGCAACTTGCAGAGCATCGCCCTGGCCAACAGCGAACAGCGCCAAGTGGTCTCCGACCTGGCGCTCACTGCCAAGGAACTGGAGAAGCTGGCTCAGGACCTGCGCCAAGAGGTTGATCGGTTCCGCTGAGTCGGCAATACCCGTCGCTCATGGGCTCACCCCAGTCAAGGGGTGAGTCTTTGTGCGGGGGGAGACCGCATCATTGTCGATATCTGCTCCGCCTGACCCACCGCTTTCGCGAGCAAGCCCGCTCCCACAGTGGATCTGTGTGCATCCCCAAATTCGCTGGCACCCACTCTCCTGTGGGAGCGGGCTTGCCCGCGAAGGCGTCGGCACATTCGATCTATTCCCAACTGACCCACCGCCATCGTCGGATCGACGCCCGGAGCAAGCCTACTCCACAAAAACGCCCCGCTTTTGAAATTGGATTTTCGGGAATTTGCCGTTTTTAGGCTTGCTGAAACGTTTCTTCAAGTCTATAAAATCCGCACAACTCCAAGAAAAGGCCATGACCATGACCCCGTTCAAACTCCTCGTGACCCTCGGCGCCCTAGGCGCTGCCTCCCATGCCATGGCCTGGGATTACGTCCTGCTCGACACCGACAAAGCTGCGCAACCGTGGCAAATCACCAGCCAGCAACTGGGCGTAAAGACCGACAAGCCTTTTTCCGTGACAATGCGCACCCTGCACGGTGGCCGCCAGGAAGGCGTCAGCATCGTCGACATCGACAACGGCGCCCTGAAGCTTTCCGTGGTCCCGACCCGTGGCATGAATGTGTTGCAGGCCTCGGTCGGCAGCGTGCGCATGGGTTGGGATTCGCCGGTCAAGGAGGTGGTCAATCCGGCCTTTATCGAACTCAATGGCCGCGGTGGCCTGGGTTGGCTCGAAGGCTTCAATGAACTGGTGACCCGCTGTGGCTACGAATGGGTCGGCCATCCCGGCATCGACAACGGCGAACTGCTGACCCTGCACGGTCGCGCGGCGAATATCCCGGCCAACAAAGTCACCCTGCACATCGATGAAAAGCCGCCCTATGCCATCACCCTGCGGGGTGAGCTGAAGGAGCAGGCATTCAAGAAGGTCGACTTCTCGGTGCAGACCGAACTGGTCACCGAACCCGGCAGCGTGACGTTCGCCCTCAACGATACGCTGACCAACAACGGCGACTATCCGAAGGAATACCAGGCGCTCTACCACAGCAATTTCAGTACGCCGTTCCTGGAGCAGGGCGCGCGTTTCGCCGCCCCGGTCAAGCAGGTTTCGCCGTTCAACGACAAGGCCAAGGGCGATTTGCCGGACTGGCAAACCTACCGCGCGCCCACCAAGGATTACGACGAAACGGTCTACAACGTCGTGCCGTATGCCGACGCCAAGGGCGACACGCTGACCGTATTGCACAACAAGGCCGGTAGTCTCGGCGTGTCGGTGGGCTTCAACACCAGCACGCTGCCGGTGTTCTCCCTGTGGAAAAACACCGATACCCAGGGCCAGGGCTACGTGACCGGTCTGGAGCCGGGTACCAGTTTTTCCTATAACCGCCGGTACCAGCGGCCGCTGGGCCTGGTGCCCACCATCGGCCCGAAAGAGCACAAGCAGTTCCAGATCCACTACAGCCTGTTGGCGGACAAGGGCGCCGTGGATAAGGCGCTCAAACGCATCGAGGCTATCCAGAACGGTCAGAAAACCGAAGTGCGCGCTACGCCACTGGTGGACCTGACCAAGCCGTGATTCGGTTCAAGGTGTAGCGGGCCGATACTGCAACGCTTCGGCCAGATGCTCGCGGCGGATGCTTGCCGCTTGCTCAAGGTCGGCCAATGTCCGGGCGACCTTGAGCAAGCGATGGGCAGCACGCAGCGATAAAGTCAGCCGTTCGCAGGCGGTTTCCAGCCAGGTTTCGTCGGTTGTGGATAACGTGCAGTGCTGGCGCAGGCCCGGCAGATCCAGGAAGGCATTGGCGCAGCCCTGGCGTTCATGCTGGCACTCACGGGCCTGCGCCACTTGCCCGGCCACCGTGGCCGTATCGTCTCCGGGTTCGCCCTTGGGATTCAGCGCCGTGGCTTCCCGGGCGACGGTCAGGTGCAGGTCAATGCGGTCCAGCAAAGGACCGGAGAGCTTGTTGCGGTAGCGCTGCACCATGTCCGGCGTACAGGAGCAACGCCCGCTGGGCTCACCTAGATATCCACAGGGGCAGGGATTCATCGCCGCCACCAACTGGAAACGTGCCGGAAACCGTACCCGATCACGGGCGCGGGAGACCACGATGTGTCCTGACTCCAGCGGCTCCCTCAAGACTTCCAGGACCTTGCGGTCGAACTCCGGCAGTTCGTCGAGAAACAACACGCCATGATGGGCGAGAGTGATTTCCCCGGGTTGCGGCTTGGACCCGCCGCCCACCAGCGCCGGGCCGGACGCCGAATGATGAGGCTGGCGAAACGGGCGTTGCGGCCAATGGCTGAGCGGCACGCAGCTGGCGACCGACTGGATGGCCGCGACCTCCAGGGCCTCGCTCTCGGCCAGGGGCGGCAGCAGCCCAGGCAGGCGGCTCGCCAGCAAGGTCTTGCCGGTGCCCGGTGGCCCGCTGAACAACAAGTTATGTGCGCCTGCGGCAGCGATCAGCAGGGCGCGCTTGGCCCCGGCCTGGCCCTGCACTTCATTCAGGTCGGGGTAGGGCTTGCTGGCCGACAGCAAACCGTTGGAAACGAAGGGCTCGACCGGCGTATGACCGTTGAAGTGCGCCACCGCTTCGAGCAGATGATCCACGGCAATCACCTTCAGGCCCGATGCCAGGCAGGCTTCCTCGGCATTGGCCCGTGGCACCACCAGCGTACGCCCGGCCTTGCGTGCCGCCAGCGCCGCCGGCAATACCCCGCGTACCGGCCGCACCGCACCGGATAACGCCAGTTCGCCAAGGCACTCGACGTCGTCCAATGTCAGCGTCGGCACCTGCACGCTGGCCGACAGGATGCCCAAGGCGATTGCCAGGTCGAACCGCCCGCCGTCCTTGGGCAGGTCCGCCGGCGCCAGGTTCAGGGTGATGCGCCGTGCCGGGAAATTAAGGCCCGAATTGATGATGGCGCTGCGCACCCGGTCCTTGCTCTCCTTCACCGCCGCTTCGGGCAGACCGACCATCGTCAACGACGGCAAGCCATTGGCCAGATGGACTTCGACGGTAACGGCAGGGGCCTCCACCCCCACCTGGGCGCGGCTGTGGACAATGGCGAGCGACATGAATCGTTCCTTGATCTATGACTGGGAGCCGCGTCCTGCGGCCTATGAAGGTTAGTCGGGGCGGCAGCCGGCAACGCAGCATTTAAAAAGGAAATCTTGGCCGGATGTTGCGGGCTGCGGCTGCGATGTGTCTCGTGCCAGCGCTCGAAACGAGTGACCGGGCCTCTGCTAGACTGGTTTTGTTCCACCAGGCATCGGGCTCGATGGTGCGGTTCAACAGTACAAGGAGGACGCAGTCATGAACGATCTGCTGGCGCTGTTGACCGACAATCGCTTCATGCCCCATGGGCATTGCTATATGTGGCGGCCGGATCTGCTCTGGACCAATGTGATCGCCGATGGCCTGATCACGCTTTCCTACATCACCATTCCCTTTACGCTCATCTACTTCATCCACAAGCGCAAGGATGTCCCGTTCGACTGGATGCTGGCGGCCTTCGGCGTCTTTATCCTGGCCTGCGGGACCAGCCATGTGATGGAAATCCTGACCATCTGGCAACCCTACTACTGGCTGTCGGCGCTGGTTAAGGTGATCACCGCGATTGCCTCGGTGATTACCGCCATCCTGCTGGTCCGGCTGGTGCCTGCGGCGTTGAAGATTCCCAGCCCCCAGCAACTGGCCAGGGTCAACGACGAGTTGCGCGAGGCGCAGGCGGAGTTGGTGACCACGGCGCGTCGGGCCGGCATGGCGGAAATTGCCACCAATGTGCTGCACAACGTGGGCAATGTGCTCAACAGCGTCAATGTGTCAGCCCAGGTCCTGTACGACAAAGTCCATACGTCCAAGGGGCCGGGAGTGGCCAAGGTCGCTCAACTGATGAAGGAACATCCCGACGACCTCGGGGACTTCATCAGCAGCGATCCGAAAGGTCGCGCCCTGCCGGATTATCTCGGCAAGCTGGCCGAGGCGCTGGCCGTCGAGCAGCACAGCATGATCGCCGAACTGGCGCAGTTGACCCGGCGAATCGACCATATCAAGGAAATCGTTGCCACCCAGCAGTCCTATGCCGGCAACTCCAGTGTGCTGGAGCCAGGCTCGCTACGCGAATTGGTCGAGGATGTCGTGCGCATCTGCGATGTGGCTCTGGTCCGCCATCGCATCACGCTGGTCAAGGAGTTCAGCGAGACGCCGATCATGTCGCTGGATAAGCACAAGGTGCTGCAGATCCTGGTCAATCTGATCAACAACGCCAAACAGTCCTTGGACGCGCACGACGGGCAGCCATCGCGGATTACCCTGCGCCTGAAGGTGGTTGACGATTCGCGTGTACGGGTCGAGGTCGAGGACAACGGCGAAGGCATTGCCCCGGAGAATCTTTCGCGGGTGTTCGAGCATGGCTTTACCACGCGTGTCGATGGGCACGGCTTTGGCCTGCACAGCTGTATTCTGGCGGCGCACGAGATGGGCGGCGATCTGACGGTGCAGAGCGCAGGTATAGGCAAGGGCGCGCTTTTTGTCCTGGAGTTGCCGCTCGCCTCCAGCCAAGGCCAGACTCAACGAGCGGCAACGGGTTGAATGAGCCTCGACTACACCTCCCTCAGCAATTGATCGGCGATCCGAATGCTCAGGGCGGCACCTGTCAGTGTGGGGTTCACGCAGGACGATGACGGCATGACGCTGGTACCGGCGATAAACAGGTTGGCATGGTCGTGGCTGCGGCAATCACGATCGACCACCGAGTTCTTCGGATCGTCGCCCATGATGGTGGTGCCCATGATGTGCTGTCGGTTCTGGAAGCCGACATCGGTGCTGACAATGTCGGCGTCCAGCAGATGGGCGAACTGCTTGAGGTCCTCCAGCGCTTTCTCCTTGCCGGCATGCCAGTAGTCCGGAACGCTGTAATAGATTTCCGGCACCGGCAGGCCGATGGCGTCGAAGCGGGTCTTGCTCGGCGTGACGCGGTTTTCCGGCAGCGGCAACGTTTCGAAATCCACTGCCCAGTTCAAGGAGCGCGCCGACTGCAAGCGAATCTGCTCGTCGAGCTTGGAGCCCAGTACGCCCTTGGCGATCAGGTTGGTGGTGATCTGTGAGGTGGGCACCGTGTTCCTGACCTTGATCTTGTAGCTCGGGTAGTCCTTGCGAAACGCCCCGTCGCGGCTGTTGAGGTACACCAGTAACTGGGTCGGCCCCTCGCCAGGCCACATGTCTTCCTTGGTCATCACATTCATACTGACGCCGGTGTGGTCCATCAGGTTGCGACCGACCTGGTCGGAAGAGTTGGCGATGCCGTTGGGGTACTTCTCGGACGTGGACATCAACAGCAGTTTCGGCGATTCGATGCCATAGGCTGCCAGTACGAAGTAGCGGGCTGTCAGGCGATGCTGGCTCTTGTCCGGGCGCATGTACCAGACCGCAGTGATCCTGCCATCGTCACCGGCCTCGATCTTGTACACCACCGAGTTGTCCAGGACCTTGGCGCCATGGCGCTCGGCTTCGTCGATGTGCATCGATCCGTCGTACTTGGCGGCAATCGGGCACACCGGATTGCAGTTGTTGTTGCCCGCGCACGGTGGGCGTTTGCCATAGGGGCGGGTGGCCCGGCCATTGGGTTCGAGGATCGGGTTGTAGCCACCCTTGCTCAGGAGGGTCGAGAGGCGCTTGAACATGTAGCTCGGCTTCAGGCCTTCCATCGGATAGGGGATCGAGCGCGGGGGATAGGCCGCGCCGCCCTGGCCACTTTCATCCTGGCCGTCGACGCCGGACACCCCAAGCTCTGTTTCGGCCCGGGCATAGAAGGGCTCCAGTTCGTCGTAGCTGATCGGCCAATCGCGCCCGCGTCCGTAAAGGGAGTGGAGGCGAAAGTCGTTGGGCAACATGCGCCACAGCGATGAGCCGAAATGCCAGGTGGTGCCGCCGACCACGCGCAGATAAGAGGTGTTGTACTTCACCGGGCCGACCTGTTGCAGGTAGTCCCCATAAGTGGAGGGCGCATGGGGCAGGCTCGGGTACGGGGAGCCTGCGCCTTGCAGCTTGGCGTTGGCCAACGACAGCTTGACCGGCGCATTGCGGAAGGTCTCGACGATGTCGCGGCGGTTCACCCGCGGGCCTGCTTCCAGGACGATCACGGATTTGTGGGCCTTGGCCAGGCCGGTGGCGATCAGGCCGCCCATCACGCCAGAGCCGATGACGACCACATCGGCGTCGTAGACAACGCTGCTCATAGTTTGAAGTCCTGAGTATCGGCTGGCTTGGCGCCCCAGGAGTCGGGGCCGCCACCATAGGTTGGGATGATGAGAATGCCGTGGGTCGGGCGATACATCAGTGATTCGCGGTAGCTGATCAGCTCGGCATCGGCGAGTTCGCCAACGATGCCCAGGTACCAGGCCGAAATGATGCTGGTCGCGGTCGCCTTCAGCGACGGATCCGGATTGGCCTGGGCCAGGTATTCATCGACATGCTTGAAGCCTTGCCCGTCGATCAGTTGCTTGAGGACGGCGACGTTGCCACTGAAATTCGGCGCGCGGCGGCTGAGGGCGTGGTAGTACCGCGCCGCCAGGACCGGGTTGACCGGGCGGCTGACGAGAAATTGCGACAGGGCGAGAAAGTCCTGGTCGCCCTCGGCCATGGCCAGCACCGATTGCCAGGGACCGAGGCCGCCGACCAGGGCGGTCAGGCCCAGGGCGACCGAGCCGCGCAGCAGGCTGCGGCGCGATAACCGGTCAGTCGGCGCGGATGAAACGGGCAGGTGCTTGTCAGTCATTGAAGTTTCCATGGTTCAGGCCTCCTGTCGCCGGCGACGTGCCCGCAGCCAATAAAGCGCCAGCAGGACCAGCACGATCAGGGTCGGTGGACCGAACTGGGCCAGCACGGCGATCGGCGCTTTGGCCCCGCCTGCCCGCACCTGCGCCACATCGGCGGCGGTCGCGCTCAGTTCGGCGTTGCCGTAGCGCGACAGCACGTAGTTGGTGACATCGGCGATTTGCTGGTCGTCGAGGCGATCGGTGAACAGCGCATCCGGACCGAATGCCGGCATGTCGATGGCGACGCCGTCGACTTCCCGGTGTAAGCCGTAGACGATGGTCGCGATCAGGTTGTCGCGGTGGCTGGTCGTGGTGTTGTGGAACAGGGAAGGGTATTCCCGGGTGCCCTGGCCATTGGCTTGGTGGCAGTTGGCACAGGTGCCGCTGAAGATATGCCAGCCTGGATTGTCCTGCGGTTTGCCGCCGCGCAGGCTGAGTTCATCGTCAGACGCCTGACCGAAGGTATGCCGGGCCTGGCGCTCACCGTTGGCTACCGCAGGCGTTTGCAGCAAGTAGGCGGCGATGGCCTTGAGATCGCTTTCGTCGAGATACTGCAGGCTGTTTTCAACCGCCTCGGCCATCGGTCCGGCGGCTTGTGCCTTGCCTTCGACATGGCCGCTGCGCAGGTAGGCAACCAGTTCGTCGCTCGACCAGGCACCAATCCCGCTGGTTTTGTCCGAGGTGATATTCGGGGCGTACCAGGCCCCCAGCGAGCCGCCGGAAAGCGCCTTGTCGTTGTTGGCACCCATCAGCAGATTGCGCGGGGTATGGCAGGTATCGCAGTGGCCCAGGGCATTGACCAGGTAGTCGCCGCGATTGACCTGTTCGGACTTGCCTGGGTCTGCCTCGAAGCGTTTCGAGCTATGGAACAGCGCGTTCCAGCCGAGCATCGAGGCGCGGATATTGAAGGGGAAGGCGAGCTCGGTCTTCGGGCTGGGCGTATCCACCGGTACGACTTCCTGCATGAAGTACTGGTACAGCGCGGCGATATCGCTATCAGTCATCCTCGCATAGGAGGTGTACGGCATCGCCGGGTACAGGTGGGTGCCGTCGGGCGTCACGCCGTCACGCACCGCGCGAGCGAAGTCTGCCTGGCTGTAATGGCCAATGCCGCGGTCTTGGAAGGGGTGATGTTGGTCGAGTAGATGACGCCCATCGGTGAGGCGAGTGGGTAACCGCCTGCGAAAGGCTTGCCGCCCGTAGTGCTGTGGCAGGCCACGCAGTCGGCGGCCACTGCCAGTCGTTTACCTGGCGAGGCACTGGCGTCGAGCGCCTCGCCATGGGCCGCAATGCTCATCATCAAGAGGGCCAGACACCCTGCAAATCTATGCCTTAGGGGCGTTGCCCGACCCGTGCCTGGCAACGGTCGGCCCCTCCTTTGCGGATGCATGTGTCACTCCTCACGGTTGGCTTTGACGCATCCACGTTGAGCAGGTCGTCAAGATATCGGCGTCAGTTATACGATGTCGTATATTGCGATCAATATTTCACATGCTGTAACATTTCTCAATAAATATGGCGAAGAGCCATTATTTATTTTTTTCTATCGGATGTGTCTAGGACGGGCATTTAAGCGAGACGCTACCCTGTAGAGCCATGAGCGGAACGTGCATCCTGAACAAATCGAGATGCCGCATCAGGCCTGAGAACGTACTGGGTTTCGGCTGGTTTTTTGTGATGTTGTACGACGACATGTTTGAAAAGCCGATCGAGCGACGTGTCGACAGTGTCCTGTCGCCAGGCGAGCCGATCGGCCATGCAATCCGTACACAGGCCCTTTACCTGGCGTCACGCGGGCGGGGAAATACACAGCAGGGCTGCTCGATCAGCACCCATGAGGACCACCGATGAACTGGCTCAATGACGCAAGACTTTCGACCAAACTGATCACTTCGTTTTTCCTCTGCGCCCTGATTACGCTCGCCGTGGGCATGCTGGGGGTCAGCGGCGTTTCCGCGCTATCGGCCCGTCTTCAGGCGGTGTTCAACAACAATCTGGTCTCGGTCGCCAACACCTCGCAGACCAAGACCAAGGCGGTCGGCCAGACCCGCGACATGTACCGGCTGTACGTGGCGACCGCAGGCAACGCCCCACAGAGCGTGAAGGATGAATTCCTCGCTTCGATGAAAGCCAACCAGTTGGCCAGCGAAAAGGCGTTCGCCGATTACCGCAAAGGCAACCTGGCTGAAGACGAGCGCGTTGCCGGTGACCAGATGGCGCGCGACTGGCCCGTCTACCAGGCCATGGTGCAGCAGTACCTGGCGCTGATGGCGGCGGGTGACCTGGAGAACGGTCGCACGCTGCTGTTGGGAGATTTGCAGAAGACCTACCGCAAGGTGATGGACCAGTTGACGATCATGATCGACTCCAACGACCGCCAGATCAGCGAAGACGCCAAGGCCGCCACGGTTCAGGAGGCGACGGCCAAGACGGTGTTGTACAGCGGCATTGTCATTGCCTTTATTGCGGCGCTGCTGCTGGGCATGTTCATCAGCCGCCTGATCAGCCGACCGATTGCCACAGCGGTCGACTGCGCCCAACGCATTGCCCAGGGTGACCTGACCCAGCACATCAGCAGCACTAGCCGCGACGAGGCCGGTCAGTTGCTCAAGGCTCTGGGCGATATGCAGGCCAGCCTGAAAACCACTATCCAGCAGATTGCCAGCGCCTCGGAACAGTTGGCTTCGGCCGCCGAGGAACTCACGGCGGTGACCGACGATGGCAGTCGTGCCCTGATCCGGCAGAACGACGAAATCCAACAGGCGGCCACGGCCGTGACCGAGATGACTTCGGCGGTCGAGGAAGTGGCTCGCAATGCCGTTTCTACCTCGCAGGCCTCCCAAACGACCAGCTCCCAGGCCAGTAATGGGCGTGATCAGGCCCGTAACGCGGTGCAGGCGATCAACAATGCGACCCGGGAAATCACCGCGTCCACCGGGCTGGTCGGCGATCTTGCCGGGCAGGTCCGGGATATCGGTAAGGTGGTGGATGTGATCCGCGGGATCGCCGAGCAGACTAACCTGCTGGCGCTCAACGCGGCGATCGAAGCGGCGCGGGCCGGGGAGCAGGGACGTGGTTTTGCCGTGGTGGCCGATGAGGTTCGCGCACTGGCGGCGCGTACCCAGGCGTCCACCGGTGAAATCGAAAGCATGATTCACGCGGTCCAGGATCGTGCTGACGGAGCGGTCGCCTCCATGGGCAAGAGCCAGGCATTGGTGACCGAGACCCAGAGTCTGGCTCGGGCCACCGGCGAGGCGCTGGAGCAGATCGCTGACGGGATCTCGCAGATCAACGACCGAAACCTGGTGATCGCCACGGCGTCCGAGGAGCAGGCCCATGTTGCCCGCGAGGTGGATCGCAACCTGGTGAACATCCAGGATCTCTCGACCCAGACCGCGGCGGGGGCGAACCAGACCAACGCGTCGAGCCAGGAATTGTCCAACCTGGCGGTGTCATTCAATACGCTGGTCGGGCGTTTCCGCCTCTGATCCATAGAAGTGATTACGCCTGGGCCAGTACCAGGCGTATCTCCAGCCTGCTTATTCCTGGGTTGGGGCCAATCGCGCTTCCAGCTCCGCGACCTTCGCCTCCAGGCTCTCCAGCCGCGCCCGGGTGCGGGCCAGCACCACCATCTGACTGTCGAATTCTTCCCGGCTCACCAGATCCAGCTTACTGAAGCCGCTTTGCAGCAAGGCCTTGAACTGGCTTTCGATTTCGCTCTTGGGCAGCGGGGTATCACCGCTCAGCAGGCGTGAAGCGTGGCCGCTCAGGGCGTCGAGGAGATCTTTGGGCGCAAGCATGGCAGGTGTCCTGGAAACGATGCCGGGCAGTGTACCACGCAGTGTCTATAGTCATTGACGAGCGGAGTGGTGCACGCTTTTCGCGCACCGCGCCGGGCGTCGTTGCACTGTTGTTGTGCGTATCGCTGCGGTTCCTGATGCGTCGCACGCTGGTGCAGTGGGTAAGCGCCTGAAATCAGAGGGTTTGGGTACAGATGGCAAGGTTTCTGCTTAGAGGCTGATGACCCATGCACTGATGCAGTCGTTGTGACGAATGCAGTGCAGCAGACGAAGCGGGGAGCTTCGTCAGGAACGGTTGACTGGCGCCTGTCGGGCAACTTGGGCCGACGACGCGTTACAAAGCCAGGCACTGCGCTTAGACTTGAGTCGGGTTTGTTTTCCTGGGGCAAGTCCACCAATTCGGGAGAAAGTTTCATGAAGCTAGTCACTGCCATCATCAAGCCGTTCAAGTTGGACGACGTACGCGAGTCGTTGTCCGAGATCGGCGTGCAGGGCATTACCGTTACTGAGGTCAAAGGCTTCGGGCGGCAGAAAGGCCACACCGAGCTGTATCGCGGCGCGGAATACGTGGTCGATTTCCTGCCCAAGGTGAAGATCGACGTCGCCATTGACGACAAGGATCTGGACCGGGTGATCGAGGCGATTACCAAGGCCGCCAACACCGGCAAGATCGGTGACGGGAAAATCTTTGTGGTCAATCTGGAACAGGCTATTCGCATCCGTACCGGCGAAACCGATACCGACGCCATCTAAGCCGCCAAACCCAACGCCCCAGGAGAAAACAATATGACTCTGCGTAAATTCGCAGGGCTAGGAGCCCTGTTGTCCTTCGTAATGCCAGGCCTGGCCATGGCAGAGGAAGCGGCAGCCCCCGTCCTCAATTCCGGCGACACTGCCTGGATGCTGACGTCCACCCTTCTTGTACTGTTCATGACCATTCCGGGCCTGGCGCTGTTCTACGGCGGCATGGTGCGTTCCAAGAACCTTCTTTCCGTGATGATGCAGTGCTTTGCCATTACCGGTCTGATCAGCATCCTGTGGGTCATTTATGGCTACAGCATCGCGTTCGACACCACCGGCATGGAGCAGGGCGTCGTCAACTTCAACTCCTTCATCGGCGGCCTGGGCAAAGCGTTCCTGGCAGGCGTCACGCCGGCCAGCATCACCGGGCCGACGGCGCTGTTCCCTGAAGCGGTTTTCATCACCTTCCAGATGACCTTCGCCATCATCACCCCGGCACTGGTCGTCGGCGCGTTCGCCGAGCGGATGAAGTTCTCCGCCATGCTGGTATTCATGGGCGTGTGGTTCACCCTGGTCTATGCGCCGATCGCGCACATGGTCTGGTCCGGTAACGGCGGCCTGCTGTGGGACTGGGGCGTGCTGGACTTCGCTGGCGGCACCGTGGTGCACATCAACGCCGGTATCGCGGGCCTGGTGGCGTGCCTGGTACTGGGCAAGCGCAAAGGCTTCCCGACCACGCCGATGGCGCCGCATAACCTGGGTTACACCCTGATGGGCGCGGCCATGCTGTGGGTCGGCTGGTTCGGCTTCAACGCCGGTTCCGCCGTTGCCGCCAACGGCACCGCCGGCATGGCGATGCTGGTGACCCAGATCGCGACTGCTGCGGCGGCGCTGGGCTGGATGTTTGCCGAGTGGATCACCCACGGCAAGCCAAGCGCGCTGGGCATTGCCTCGGGCGTGGTGGCCGGTCTGGTTGCGATCACCCCGGCCGCTGGCACCGTGGGCCCGATGGGTGCCCTGGTCATCGGTCTGGCAGCGGGCGTGGTGTGCTTCTTCTGCGCCACCACCCTCAAGCGCAAGCTCGGTTATGACGACTCCCTGGATGCCTTCGGCGTGCACGGTATCGGCGGTATTCTCGGCGCGATCCTGACCGGTGTGTTCGCCGCACCGGCCCTGGGTGGCTTCGGCACCGTGACCGATATCGGTGCGCAAGTGTGGATTCAGTTCAAGGGGGTGGGCTTCACGGTGATCTACACCGCGATCGTCACCTTCATCATCCTCAAGGTCCTGGACGCTGTCATGGGTCTGCGTGTCACCGAGGAAGAAGAAGCCGTGGGCCTGGATCTGGCCCAGCACAACGAGCGTGGCTACAACCTGTAAGTACACGCCAAAAAAATTATGCCCGGCTCGCCGGGCATTTTTTTGTCCGCAGTTTGTCATTGCCCAGAAGAAGGGCTGTTTTTTCCGACGTCATTTGTCGTGTAGGCGACAAGGTTTTTCTACCGCCAAAGGCTTACACCGAAGGAGGAATATTAGGCTCTTTGTTTTTTTCCAGAGCGCGCTAGAATGCGCGCCGAACGTGCGGAGATCTGTATGTGGCAACAGACGCTGATAACCCTGCGGGCCAAGCCCCGAGGCTTTCACCTGGTGACAGACGAGTTGCTCGCCGGCCTGCCTGAACTCAAGGCGTGTCGTGTCGGTCTGTTGCATCTGTGGCTGCAGCATACCTCGGCCTCGTTGACCATCAACGAGAACGCCGATCCGGCGGTGCGTCGAGACTTCGAACGATTTTTCAATCGGCTGATCCCACAAGGAGCTGCCGGTTATGAGCACAACGACGAAGGCCTGGACGACCTCCCGGCGCACTTCAAGGCCAGCGTGCTCGGCTGCCAGCTCAGCCTTCCGGTCACGGCAGGACGGTTGGCATTGGGGACCTGGCAAGGTGTTTATCTGGGCGAGCACCGTGATCATGGCGGTGCTCGTAAAGTCCTCGCCACCTTGTACGGTGAAGGGGCATGACCGCCGGTTGCCGGCGGATGTTGAATTTTTCTGGCAGCCTTCGAACAGTTGGCGAAGCTGGTCTATAACTAATCTGCTTTTCGCAAGTCATGAGGTAGAACATGAGCGACGATGATCTGGAAAACGACGACCTCGAAGTAGGCGACGAAGACGAGGCTGAAGACGGTCTTGAAGCAGCGGCTGAAGACGTTGCCGACGACGATGGGGCCGACGTTCCAGCCCCGACCGCCAAAGGCAAGGCCAAGGCGGCGGTGTCGATCGACGAGTTGCCGAGCGTAGAGGCCAAGAACAAGGAGCGCGATGCGCTCGCCAAGGCCATGGAGGAATTCCTGGCCAGGGGCGGAAAGGTGCAGGAAGTGGAGGCCAATGTGGTCGCCGATCCGCCTAAGAAGCCTGACAACAAGTACGGCAGCCGCCCTATCTGAGTTTCTGCTTCCTGCTTGCTGAAAAAGCCCGCCGTCGCTGCGGGCTTTTTCATGGGCTCAAGACAGGGGCACAGTCCTTGTGGGAGCGGGCTTATGTCAGGCCGGGAATTGAGTGACGCCGCCGACTCAATGTGGGAGCGGGCTTGCTCGCGAAGGCGTTTCAACATTCAGTAGATGAGTTGGCTGACCCACCGCTTTCGCGAGCAAGCCCGCTCCCACAGGATTGTGGCGTTTGCAGGCTCAGGACTGGCTATGCCACCCCGCCAATAGCCTCGGCAGTTCGGTCAGGCTGCGGATCTCGGCATCCGGTTTGTGCTCGGCCTCCCAGGCCTTGCCCGTTGGGTTGAACCACACCGCGCGCAGGCCGGCTTGTTGGGCGCCAGCGATGTCGTCGCCGGGGTGGTCGCCGATGTGCACGGCGGTTTGCGCGGTGGCGCCGCCGCGTTGCAGGGCTTCGTGGAACAACCGGGCGTCTGGCTTGGCGATGCCGATGTCTTCGGCGCACAGGGCGAACTTGAAGTAGTCCGCCAGGCCCAGGCGACGCACGTCGGCGTTGCCGTTGGTGACCACGCCGAGGGCGAAGTGGTTGGCCAGGACTTCCAGGGTCGGCTGGACCTCAGGAAAGATATCCAGTTGATGACGGGCGTGCAGGAACGTCTCGAACGCCTGGTCCGCCAGCTCCGATGCCTGCCACTGGTCATAGCCGGCGTCCTGCAGGGCCCGAAACAGCACCCGCCGACGCAGGGCGCTGATGCGATGCTTCAGGCCGGGCTCCTCGCGCAGCACCTGCTCGCGAATTGCCCACAGGTGCTCCACTGGCACACCGCCCAGATTCGGTGCGTTGTCGGTCAGCCACTGGCGTAATACCGCTTCGGCGCTGGCGATCACCGGGGCGGTGTCCCACAGGGTGTCGTCCAGGTCGAAAGTGATGAGTTCGATGGTCATGATTCGTCGCCCTTGATGCGTTTGGCCCTGGGGTGGGCACTGTCATAGACCGTCGCCAGGTGCTGGAAGTCCAGGTGGGTGTAGATCTGTGTGGTCTTGATGTCCGAGTGGCCAAGCAGTTCCTGGACGGCGCGCAGATCCTGGGAGGATTCCAGCAGATGACTGGCGAAAGAATGCCGGAGCATGTGCGGATGCAGGTTCTGTCCCAGCTCGCGTTCGCCGGCCGCCTTGACCCGCAACTGGATCGCCCGTGGACCGAGGCGCCGGCCCCGTTGGCTGACGAACACCGCATCGTCGGCAGGATTGGCCAGCGCCCGCAGCGGCAGCCAGGCTTCCAGGGCCTCGCGGGCCTTGCGCCCGACCGGCAACAGACGGGTCTTGCTGCCCTTGCCGAGCACCTGGACCATGCCGTCGGCCAGGTCCAGCTGATCCAGGTTCAGACCGGTCAGCTCGGAAAGCCGCAGGCCCGAGGAATAAAACAGCTCGAGAATCGCCTGGTCCCGCCGTGCCAGGAAATCATCCTCGACGGCGCCTTCGAGCAATTGCAGGGCGCGGTCGGTGTCGAGGGTTTTCGGCAGCCGGCGTTCGCCCTTGGGCGGTGCCAGGCCGGTGGCCGGGTCGTGATCGCACAGGCCTTCGCGGTTCAGGTACTGATACAGGCCGCGCACCGCCGACAGCAGTCGCGCCAGGCTACGGGAGGATTGGCCCTGTTGGTGCAACCGGGCGATCAGACTGCGCAAGCGCTGGATGTCCAGGGCCTGCCAACTGTCGACGTTCTGTTTCCGGCACCAGCCCAGGACTTTTTCCAGGTCGCGGCGGTAGGCCGACAGCGTGTGGGGCGACACCTGGCGCTCACTGCGCAAGTGTTCGCAGTAGGCGTCCAGTTGCCGTTCCATCATCAGCGTACCGAGCGCAGTGAACCGGTAACCCGAGGCAGCACTCGGCCAGTGACTTCGGCGATGTAGCTGAGGAACAGCGTGCCCACCGAACTCTTGTAGTGCTGTGGATCACGGCTGGCGATGGCCAACACGCCGTGTACGCCCTGGTGGGCAATGGCGACGACAGCCGTGGAACCGATCTGCTTGCGCTGTTCTTCGCCGAACAGGAAGTCCAGCTCATGTTCACGCAAGGTTCCACTGACGCTTTTGTTTTCCGTGAGCAGGCCACCAATGGCTGTCTGCGCGTCGGCGTGGGTCACCCAGCGGCCCACTGGCGTGGCGTTGTCGCCGAACAGGATCAGGCTGACAAACGGCACCTGGAAATCCTGGCGCAGGCTGTCCTCGACGCTCATCACCAAGTCTTCCAGGGTGCTTGCGTCCATCAGCGCCAGGATCAGGCGACGGGTCTTGTCGAAGAGCCGGTCGTTGTCCCGGGCAACGTCCATCAGGTGCGAAAGACGGTGGCGCATTTCGATGTTGCGCTCGCGCAGGATCTTCATCTGGTGCTCCACCAGCGACACGGTATCGCCGCGCCGATGGGGGATGCGCATCGTCGCCAGCAAGTCTTCATGCTCGACGAAGAAGTCCGGATTAGCCTCCAGGTAAGCGGCCACTGCCGCGGCTTCCGGTAGCGGGTTCGGGGATTCGTCGGGCTGTGGGGCTGGAACCTGTGGCTTGTCGGTCATGGGTCTTGGCTCACTCAAAGACGAACTTGTCCTTCGTATACACGCACTGCCGGGCCGGTCATCATCACCGGTTGGCCAGGGCCCGCCCATTCGATGGACAGGCGCCCGCCGGGCAGGTCGATCAACAGAGGCGAATCCATCCACCCTTGGCTGATCGCAGCGACCGCGGCGGCGCAGGCGCCAGTGCCGCAGGCCTGGGTTTCGCCAACGCCGCGCTCCCAGACTCGCAACTGTGCACGGTGGCGGTCAATCACCTGCAGGAAGCCGACGTTCACCCGTGCCGGGAAGCGTGGATGGTGCTCGATCTTCGGCCCCAGCTCGTGCACTGGTGCGCTGTTGATGTCGCTCACTCGCAGCACCGCATGGGGATTGCCCATGGACACCGCCGCCACGTCCACCGTCGTGCCGTCGACCTCCAGCGGATAGCTCAGCGCCTGGGCCGGTGCCTGGAACGGAATGTCCGCCGGCACCAGGCGTGGGGCGCCCATGTTGACGGCGATCTGGCCGTCATTGCGCACATCCAGCTCGATGATGCCGCTTTTGGTCTCGACGCGAATCTGCCGCTTGGCGGTCAGACGCTTGTCCAGCACGAAGCGAGCGAAGCAGCGCGCACCGTTGCCGCATTGCTCCACTTCCGAACCGTCGGCGTTGAAAATCCGATAACGGAAGTCCACGTCCGGGTTGGTGGGCGCCTCGACGATCAGCAACTGATCGAAACCGATACCCGTATGGCGGTCGCCCCACAGCTTGGCGTGCTTGGGCAGGATGTGCGCGTGCTGGCTGACCAGGTCGAGGACCATGAAGTCATTGCCCAGGCCGTGCATCTTGGTAAAACGCAGCAGCATGGTTTTACTCCGGCAGCAGGCTTTCGCCGGCAAACAACTCGGCTACCGTCTCGCGGCGGCGCACTTCGAAGGCCTGGTCAGCGTCTACCAGCACTTCGGCGCAACGCCCGCGGGTGTTGTAGTTCGAACTCATGACAAACCCATACGCCCCGGCCGAATGCACCGCCAGCAGATCGCCTTCTTCCAGCGCCAGCTCCCGGCCCTTGGCCAGGAAGTCGCCGGTTTCGCAGATCGGCCCGACGATATCGTAGCTGCGCGCGGCGCTATCGCGCGGGCGCACGGCGGTCACGTCCATCCAGGCCTGGTACAAGGCCGGACGGATCAGGTCGTTCATGGCCGCATCGACAATGGCGAAATCCTTGTGCTCGGTGTGCTTGAGGTATTCGACCTGGGTCAGCAGCACGCCGGCGTTGGCGACGATGTAGCGGCCCGGTTCGAACATCAGCGCCAGGTCACGGCCTTCGAGGCGCTCGCGCACGGCCTTGATGTAGTCGGCCACCAGCGGCGGCTCTTCATCGCGATAACGCACGCCCACACCGCCACCCAGGTCGATGTGACGCAACAGGATGCCGCAGTCGCCGAGGCGGTCGACCAGCGCCAGCAGGCGGTCGAGGGCATCGAGGAAAGGTTCGAGGGTGGTCAGTTGCGAGCCGATGTGGCAATCGACGCCCAGCACTTCCAGGTTCGGCAACTGGGCGGCGCGTACGTACACGTCTTCGGCGTCGGCAATGGCGATGCCGAACTTGTTTTCCTTGAGGCCGGTGGAAATGTACGGGTGGGTGCCGGCGTCGACGTCCGGGTTCACCCGCAGGGAGATTGGCGCACGCACGCCCAGCTCGGCGGCGACGACTTGCAGGCGCTCGAGCTCATCGGTGGATTCGATGTTGAAGCAATGCACGCCGACTTCCAGGGCGCGGCGCATGTCTTCGCGGGTCTTGCCGACGCCGGAGAAGACGATCTTGTCGGCGCTGCCGCCGGCAGCCAGTACGCGTTCGAGTTCACCACCGGAAACGATGTCGAAACCGGCGCCGAGGCGCGCCAGGACATTGAGTACGCCCAGGTTGGAGTTGGCTTTCACGGCAAAGCACACCAGGTGCGGCATACCGGCCAGCGCGTCGGCGAAGGTCCGGTATTGGGCCTCGATGTGGGCGCGGGAATAGACGTAGGTGGGCGTGCCGAAACGCTCGGCGATCGCGGACAAGGCAACCCCTTCCGCGAACAGCTCCCCGCCACGGTAGTTAAAAGCGTCCATGGCGTTCCCTTAGTAGGTGGTGGAGTGAGTGTCGTGCGCGTGGGCCTTGGATTGCGACGACTTGGCCTGCTCTTCAGGGGACTTGCTGTCATCAGGCAGGTACAGCGGACCTTTTTGACCACAGGCTGTCACAAGGCAGGCAACCGCGACGAGCGCAGCAAGGGAAGAGATCAGGCGCTTCATGGCGAAATCCTTGAAAATGCGTTAATTGCGCCGGAGTATACCGGCCACCCGGCAGCTTGCCTATGCAACGGGGCTCCCGTCCGGCGGCGCTGGTGGTCGGATCGGTATATCCTTTGCAATCGCCGGGAAGCGTCCGTATCTTGCGGCGCTTGAGCATGAGCAGACATTTTTCGAGGTTGCCGCAATGAGTTTGAGTGAAGCCCGTTTCCACGATCTGGTCGATACCACCCAGCAAATGCTGGAGGATATCTTCGATGAGAGCGACCTGGATATCGACCTGGAAAGCTCTGCCGGCGTGTTGACCGTCAAGTTCGAGAACGGCACTCAATTGATTTTCAGTCGCCAGGAGCCGTTGCGGCAACTGTGGCTGGCAGCGGTGTCCGGCGGCTTCCACTTCGACTACGACGAGGAAAGCGAGCGCTGGCAGTGTGACAAGACCGAAGAGCAGTTGGGCGAGATGCTCGAACGTATCGTCAAGCAGCAGGCGGGTGTGGATTTCGAATTCGAAGGCCTGTGACCCCATGAGCCAGACCGCCCCGGCGCGGCCGCCCAAACCGCTTTTCAGCAACGTCAGCCCCGCCGTGCCGTCACCGTGCACCAGCGTCTGCAAGCTGGATGAGCAGAAAGTCTGCCTCGGTTGTTTCCGCCACGTGGAGGACATCCGCGAATGGCGCTCGGCCGATGATGAGCGGCGGCGGGTTATTTGCGCCGAGGCAGCCAGACGCAAATCCTTGAAGTAACCCTCTGCTTGCAGGGTAGCCTTTGTGGCGAGGGAGCTTGCTCCCGCTCGGCTGCGAAGCAGTCGCAAAATTTCAGGGGCGCTACGCACCCAGCGGGAGCAAGCTCCCTCGCCACAGGTTAAGCGTACGATCCTCCCCGGCTTGTTTATTTATTGAGCTGTGTTAGTGTCCGGAAACGCCTCATCTCATCGAGGCCCGTGAAAACCCCGTCTTTTTGTGGCGGGGTTTTGCTTTTTTCGTGCAGAAGAAAGGAGTCTGCCTGGATCATGACCGCACCTTCCATCACCCTTACCCGCCTGGACGTACAACGGCTGGAACGCCTGATCGACAGTCTGGATGAAACGCTGCCGGGCGTGATCGCGTTGCAGACCGAACTCGATCGCGCCGAGACCCTGGTGGGCCACGATGAAGTGCCCGCCGATGTCGTGACCATGAATTCGCGCGTGCACTGTCGCGAGGAGAGCAGTGGCAAGGACTATCACCTGACCCTGGTTTATCCACAGGACGCCAATGCCGACGAAGGCAAGATCTCGATCCTGGCGCCGGTGGGTAGCGCATTGCTGGGCCTGAAGGTCGGCCAGCACATCGACTGGCCGGCCCCGGGCGGCAAGACGCTGAAACTCACCTTGCTGGCCGTTGAATACCAGCCCGAAGCGGGCGGCGATTTCCACCTCTGAGCCGCTGGGTGCCTCAGACCAGGGCCAGTGCCTCGTTCAGGGCGCGCTCCAGGTCCGCCTTGTAGCGCAGGTACAGATTGCTTGAACAGGCACCGTCGCCCACCAGGCCCGAGAGATCCAGGTCGGTGATGTAGCAGCGATAGCGCTGTGCCTCGCGGCGCTGGCCGACGATCTCCCTGGCGACCACGCGAAACAGCTGGTCGCCGTGCTCCAGCTCGGAAAACTCCTGTTGATCACAGTACAAGGTGACGTGCACCTGGCCGTGCGTCGCCTTGCCGATGATCGCCTGCACGTCATAGAACGGCTTGTTCACCGGCGTCTGCGGCGCCTGTCGCGCCTCGACTCGCCGTGCCCGCCCGCTGCCTGAAGGCAGCAGCTGATAGTAGAGCGTTTCCAGGTTCAGCGGCTGGGCGCTGTCCATCGGCAGCAAGGCGTCGCGGCGGTACAGCACCGATTGCAGGAAGCGCTGCAACGGCACCAAAAGGCTGTGTTCGTCGTGATACGGCAAGTGCTGCTGCCACAGGGCATTGAGCTCATCGAGCACGTACAGATCGGCCTCATCCTCGTTGATCCGGTAGAACACCTGGATGCACTCGGGCTGGCCCATGGGCAGGATCACCGCCAGCTCATGGTCTTCCAGGGCCATCGGGTCCAGGTGCAACGGGCTGTAGGCCGTCAGTTCCTCACCCAGATACTCCGTCAGCGCCGACAGGCTGCCCAGCGCCACATGGTTGACCTGACCGGGCACCAGCTCGAGCACGTGGTAGTACTGCTGGACCTGAAGCAGGTAACGGTGATTGAGCCCGCTCAGCAGCAGGGTCTGTGCGGTCTCGAACACTTCTTCGACCCGGCGGGCGATGAACTGCGCGCGGTTGTGGCAGAAGCACCGGACCCGCAGGCGCGGTTGGCGCTGGGTGCCGGGCAGGTCGTTGAGGTAGTCGCGCAGGCCGTCGAGCAGCGCATGTTCGCCGTCGAAGCGGTTGACCAGCACTTCATTCCAGCTGTTGAGCGTGACCTGATCGAGGGTCAGCACCAGGTTTTCCCGAACGCCGGCGTAGCTCAGGGAGTCGGTGCGTTCGGTGGTCATCAGGATATTTAGGTCGCGGTGGTGCTTGAGCGGGTCGACGCCGACGTTCACCAGGATCAGCACTTCGCCCGGGACGCTGGCCCGCAGCAACTGTTCTTCGTCGACGGTGGTCAGGGGCAGGGCGATGGACTGTTGCAGGCTGCCCAGCAGATTGAACAGTTCGAACTCGCTCAGGTCGCTGCTGCCCGGGTGCAGCGCTAGGCGCGTGCTGCTGTCGATCACGCCGTTGCGATGACACCAGGTCAGCAGTTCCAACAACTCACGGCAGCGCTTGATCGGCGCAAAGTTCTCCCATTCCAGGGCATTGAGGCTGCCGTTGTACAGGCCCCACTGGTTCTGTCCCGGTTCTTTCTTGTTGGGCGACTGGACCAGCGTCAGGGTGTCTTCGGCCAGGTCCGGGGCAATGCCGGGGTTGATGAATTCGATCTTGTCGGCCTTGCGTTCGAAGGCGGCGTATAACCGGCGGCCGAGAACGTTGAGGTCGCGCTTGTTGATCAGACTGACGGTTTTCTCGGTACGGGCGAACTGGGTCAGGAAGCGATAGCTGTGGGTCAGCTCGTTGACCAGCGCCCGTCGTTCCTGGCTGACCTGGCGCACCTTCCACTGGCTGCGGCTGTCCAGCAGGGCCAGTTGCCGCTGGTCCCAACCCCACTCCTTGGTCAGACGTTCCAGCAGCGTGCGCTGCCAGCCGCTGCTACGGGTCGGGCCGGTCAGTTTGCGATTGACCTTCAGGTACAGCGCCCGGCGTATCAATTCCAGGCGTTCGGATTCGCCCCGGGCGTTGAGGTATTCCTCGAGCCGGCGATAGACCACCATGTACGGGTCCAGCTCTTCCAGGTCCAGGCGATTGGCGAATACGGCCTGTTTGAAACGCAGGCTCAGGCAGCGCACGTTCGGGTGTTCGCTGGCATAGACCTCGGTCAGCAGCAGTTTGAGCACCGATTTGTAGGGCGACTCGATGCCTTTGAACAACTGCCAGAGCCCGGCACCAATGAACTCTCCCGGCGGAATGTAGGCCAGGTGGCCGAGATCCAGGGTTTCATCGGCGCGGATGAAACGCTTGGAAATCAGCGTATGGGTGTATTGCTCGTAGTTTTCTTCTTCATAGACCGGCACCAGCCACCAGATCGGTGTGCGCCCCGCCAGCCAGATCGCGGTGCGGTAGAACTCGTCCAGCAAGAGATAGTGCTGGGTCGTGCCGCAATTCTCGGAGCTGAGCTGGTTGTCCCGGTCGCCTTGTACAAAGCGCGCCGGGTCGATCAGGAAAAAGTGCGCTTCGGCGCCCTGGGTCGCGGCCCAGGCTTCGAGCAGCTGGCATTTCTTGCGCAGTTCGGCCAGTTCATCGTCGCTCAAATCCGGCCCGTGGCACACCCACACGTCCATGTCGCTCTGGTCAGCCTGGGCCAGGGTACCCAGGCTGCCCATCAGGAACAGCCCATGGATCGGTCGCGGTGGGTTACTGCCGTGGCGCGGTTTGTAGGAGAACGAACGGGTCAGCCGCTGGGCTTCGGCCAGGACGCCGGCGTCGGGCTCGTAGTTCGACAGTCCCGCTGGCGTGCTCCCCGAGACGTAGCCGGGCAGCAGCGGATGATTGACGTGGAAAAACAGCGGCAACAGCGTCAGCACGCCTTGCTGGCGCGGCGACAGGCCTTCCAGGGCGCGCTCCATCCGGACGCTGTTGAACTTGAGGAAACGGGCGCGCAACTGGCCCAGGACCTTGCGATCGATTCCCTCGTCCAGATCGGGGCGTATTTCGTGGTTGCGGGTCATGTCAGCTCAAACCGGCTCGCGGCGTCGAACGTGGGAAATCACGGGGTGATGGCAGTTTAGCGCCCGGGTTGAAGAATTCTTGAGCTGAACATTTGATCAGGCGATCAGATTTGCGTACGCGACACGCCCGTGCGCCTGCGGAAATCCCGAAAAAGGATTTCCGTGGGCGACAGGGGGAATCAAGCGGCTTCTTGAACGCTGAGTATCGTCAGGACGGTTTGCACATTTTGCGCAGCATCTCGCCCCAGGCTGGTCAGGTAACCACCGTCGGGCTGAGTGATCAGTTCTTTTTCGTACAGGCGTTGGGCAGCGGCGATGGCTTTAGGGGCAGCGGTCTGATGGATTTTCAGGCCTTCCTGGGAACTGTCCAGGTTGAAGAGTGCGAGGATTTCCAGTTCGGCAACCAACTCAGGGGTAAGCGACATAAGGACTCCAGACTTTCTAGGAATTTGGACGACAGCGTCACTAAGGTGAGCGCACTCGGCCGAGCTGTCCAGTGCCAGAGGCATGCTTTTTTTGTTTTAGGTAGAGCTTGGTAGAGCTGTCCAGACAAAACACCTTGTGGCGAGGGGATTTATCCCCGCTGGCCTGCGGAGCAGGCCCAAGAAATCTGGCGCGACCTTTTGCAAGGGGTCGCTTCGCGACCCTGCGGGGCGGTGCGACGTTTCGCTAAATCCCCTCGCCACAGGGGTGTGTTTTATTGCTTTTCAGGTGGCAGCTCGGGCAGGGCGCGCAACGCGGTTTCGTACCATTGGGTATTGAACGGGCGGTCTTCATCGAGCATCGCGTCAATCTCATAGGCCAGCACATGGGCCATGAGGTTGAGGATGTCTTCGCGTTCATAACCCACCAGGGTCAGCTTGTTGAACGTGGCCTTGGCCGCAGGCGGGTTATCGCTCTCGATCTGGTTTTCAATGGCTTCGATCAGCGTCGACTCGACGAATTCTTCTTCGTCGTTATCGATGTCGGTTGGCTCGCTCATGGCTGGCTCCTGTAGGAAAGCCGCCAGTCTACCTGTATTCAGCGGGGTGATGCTCCTGGCGAGAAAGGTGCGGCCGGGCTATAACCCAAGGCTGCCAACCCCACACGGCCTGGAGGCAAGTGTCGATGCTCAAGCTTTATGGTTTCGCTGTCAGTAATTATTACAACATGGTCAAGCTGGCGTTGCTGGAAAAGGAGCTGCCTTTCGAAGAGGTGCCGTTCTACGGCAACCAGACCCCCGAAGTGCTGGCCGTCAGCCCTCGCGGCAAGGTGCCTGTGTTGAAAACCGAGCATGGGTTTATCAACGAAACCAGCGTGATCCTGGAATACATCGAGCAAACCCAGCCGGGCAAGGCCTTGCTGCCCGAGGATCCGTTCCAACGCGCCCAGGTGCTGGCGCTATGCAGGGAAATCGAGCTGTACATCGAACTGCCGGGGCGGGCTTGCTATGGCGAGGCGTTTTTCGGCGTGGCGGTGCCCGACGCCATCAAGGAGAAGACCCGGGCCGAGTTGCTGCTGGGGTTCGCTACGCTGGGGCGACACGGCAAGTTCGCGCCCTTTGTCGCGGGCGACAGCCTGAGCCTCGCTGACCTGTATTTTCTCTACAGTGTCTCGTTGGCTTTACAGGTGGGGAGGAAGCTTTTCGATATCGACCTGTTGGCGGATATGCCGGCGGCCAAGGAGCTGATGGAGCGGTTGGAGGCTAATCCGAACGTGCAGCGGATCGCGGCGGACAAGGAGGCGGCGATGCCGGGGTTTCTGGCGATGGTTGCGGCCAAGAAGTGAATTTGTAGCGTTTAAGCGGACGCCTTCGCGAGCAAGCCCGCTCCCACATTGGATCTTCTATAGATCAATAGAACCTGGATTCACCGAAGATCTATTGTGGGAGCGGGCTTGCTCGCGAAGCTTTTCAGCTTTTAACGACCGGCGAGCAACGCCTGGCCGCGCACCACCGCCGCCTTGACCTGCGCCGGGGCCGTACCGCCGATGTGATCGCGGGCATTGACCGAACCTTCCAGGGTCAGCACCGCAAATACATCCTGCTCGATCTGGTCGCTGAACTGGCGCAGTTCGTCCAGGCTCATCTCCGCCAGGTCCTTGCCGGTGTCCACGCCGTACTTCACGGCATGGCCGACGATCTCATGGCAATCGCGGAACGGCAGGCCACGGCGCACCAAGTAGTCGGCCAGATCGGTGGCGGTGGAGAAACCGCGCAGGGCGGCTTCGCGCATCACCGCGTGCTTGGGCTTGATGGCCGGGATCATGTCGGCAAAGGCACGCAGCGAGTCGCGCAGGGTGTCGGCGGCGTCGAACAGCGGTTCCTTGTCTTCCTGGTTGTCCTTGTTGTAGGCCAGCGGCTGGCCTTTCATCAGGGTCAGCAGGCCCATCAGTGCGCCGAATACCCGGCCGCTCTTGCCGCGCACCAGTTCCGGCACGTCGGGGTTTTTCTTTTGCGGCATGATCGAGCTGCCGGTGCAGAAGCGATCCGGCAGGTCAATGAATTGGAATTGTGCGCTGGTCCACAGCACCAGCTCCTCCGAGAACCGCGACAGGTGCATCATCGCGATGCTGGCGGCGGCGCAGAATTCGATGGCGAAATCGCGGTCCGAAACGTTATCCAGCGAGTTGCCGCCCACCGCATCGAAGCCCAGCAACTGTGCGGTGTATTCGCGGTCGATCGGGTAGGTTGTGCCGGCCAGTGCGGCGCTGCCCAGGGGCATGCGGTTGGTGCGCTTGCGGCAATCGACCAGGCGTTCGTAGTCGCGGCTGAGCATTTCGAACCAGGCCAGCATGTGGTGTCCGAAGGTTACCGGCTGTGCGGTTTGCAAGTGGGTGAAGCCGGGCATGATGCTTTCGGCCTCACGCTCGGCCTGTTCCAGCAGGCCTTTTTGCAGGCGAGTGATTTCGCCCAGGATCAGGTCGATTTCATCGCGCAGCCACAGGCGGATGTCGGTCGCCACCTGGTCGTTGCGACTGCGACCGGTGTGCAGCTTCTTGCCGGTCACGCCGATGCGGTCGGTCAGGCGCGCTTCGATGTTCATGTGCACGTCTTCCAGATCGACGCGCCAGTCGAACTGGCCGGCCTCGATCTCAGCCTGGATGGTTTTCAGACCGTCGATGATGCTGTCGCGCTCGGCATCGGTCAGTACGCCGACCTTGGCCAGCATGGTGGCGTGGGCGATCGAACCCATGATGTCGTGGCGATACAGGCGCTGGTCAAAGTTGACGGAGGCGGTGAAGCGGGCGACGAAGGCGTCGACGGGTTCACTGAAGCGGCCGCCCCAGGACTGATTGGTCTTGTCAGTGCTCATGAATTCGCTCGTGATCGGCTGTTGAGAAATTAGCGGTTAAAGGCTGCGGCGGATAATAGCAGGGTTGCCGGGGCTGGCGCTGGCACTGGTCGGCAGGTTTTTTCCATGGCAGGCGGGCATTCGGAGAAGGTTTTGGCGCAACGATATTTTTCGATTGAGCAATATCGTTCCGCCAACCGTCTACAGTGGACGATAGGACTGTTGTTTTTTCCATCCATGGCGCAGCGGACGACCATAAGAAGGGGGAGCTCATATTGATCGAATCGAATGTCAACAATCCCTACGGCGACGCCGTGCGACAACGGGCCCCGGGTAACGGTCGGCAAGCGCTGGTAAAGATAGGCAACCGCCTCGCGGCACTTTTTGGCCCTCGGACCAGTCTTAGCGTGGATCGCGGTGACGCATGTCACTTGCCCTGTCTACGCTATCCTTGTGCGAGACTCACGCAGGAATCCAGCGCAATATGAATGTCCTGATCGTTGATGACGAACCACTGGCCCGCGAGCGCCTGAGCCGAATGGTTGGCGAGCTCGAGGGTTACAGTGTCCTGGAGCCGAGCGCCACCAATGGCGAAGAGGCATTGGCCCTTATCGATAGCCACAAGCCGGATATTGTGCTGCTCGACATTCGCATGCCTGGCCTGGATGGCTTGCAGGTCGCGGCGAAGTTGTGCGAGCGCGAGTCACCGCCGGCGGTGGTGTTCTGCACCACACGCGATGACTTTCCTCCCGAGGTGTTGCAGGCCGGCTCCGTGGGCTATCTGCTCAAGCCAGTGGCGTCCGAGGCGCTGGCCGATGCCTTGCGCAAGGCCGAGCGACCGAACCGGGTGCAACTGGCCGCGTTGACCCGCCCGGCCGCCGAGAGCGGCAGCGGTCCGCGCAGCCACATCAGTGCCCGCACCCGCAAAGGCATCGAGTTGATCCCGCTGAACCAGGTGGTCTACTTCATAGCCGACCATAAGTACGTGACCTTGCGCCACGAGAGCGGCGAAGTGCTGCTGGACGAGCCACTCAAGGCCCTCGAAGACGAGTTCGGCGAACGCTTCGTGCGCATCCACCGCAATGCCCTGGTGGCCCGCGAGCGTATCGAGCGCCTGCAACGTACGCCCCTGGGGCACTTCCAGTTGTTTCTCAAAGGCCTCAATGGCGACGCGCTGATTGTCAGTCGGCGACACGTGGCCGGCGTACGCAAGATGATGCAGCAGCTGTAGCCAGCCCGATGCCAGGGCTTCCACGGGTTTGATACGAGGAGACTGACGGCCAGGGAGGCCTTGGGGTCGTGATTCAAGTCAAAGCGGTTTTGACTGAGCTGTTATTATCTGCCGTATCTTTTAAATACGGATTGATCCATGTCCTCTCGCGAGATCCGCATCGCCACCCGTAAAAGTGCCCTGGCCCTCTGGCAGGCCGAATACGTCAAGACCTGTCTGGAAACCGCCCATCCCGGTCTGGTCGTGACCCTGGTGCCCATGGTCAGTCGCGGCGACAAGCTGCTGGACTCGCCGCTGTCGAAGATTGGCGGCAAGGGTCTGTTCGTCAAGGAACTGGAAACCGCCTTGCTGGACAACGAAGCCGACATCGCCGTGCATTCGATGAAAGACGTGCCCATGGACTTTCCCGAAGGCCTTGGCCTGTTTTGCATCTGCGAGCGGGAAGATCCACGGGATGCGTTCGTGTCCAACACCTATTCCAGCCTTGACGCGTTGCCTGCCGGGAGTGTGGTCGGCACCTCCAGCCTGCGACGCCAGGCGCAGTTGCTGACGCGCCGGCCGGACCTGCAGATCCGCTTCCTGCGCGGCAACGTCAACACGCGGCTGGCCAAGCTCGACGCCGGCGAGTACGACGCGATCATTCTCGCCGCCGCCGGCCTGATTCGCCTGGGCTTCGAAGACCGCATCACCTCGGCCATCAGCGTCGACGACAGCCTGCCGGCCGGCGGACAAGGTGCGGTGGGCATCGAATGTCGCAGTGCCGACAGCGACATCCACGCCTTGCTGGCGCCGCTGCACCACGAAGACACCGCCATCCGGGTCTTCGCCGAGCGCGCCCTCAACAAGCATCTCAATGGCGGCTGCCAGGTGCCGATCGCCTGCTATGCCATCCTCGAAGGCGAGCAGGTCTGGTTGCGCGGCCTGGTGGGCGATCCGAATGGCGGCCGGTTGCTGAGTGCCGAAGCCCGGGCCCCGCGTCGTGATGCCGAGGCACTGGGCGTGCGAGTGGCCGAAGACCTGCTGGGCCAGGGCGCCGACGAGATTCTCAAGAAGGTCTATGGCGAGGCTGGTCACGCGTGACGGGCTGGCGGCTGCTGCTCACCCGGCCGGCGGATGAGTCGTCGGCGCTGGCGGCTGTCCTGGCCGAAGCCGGGATATACAGTGCCAGTCTGCCCTTGCTGGATATCGAGCCGGTTCCGCTGTCCGATGCCGGGCGGGCGACTCTCCAGGCACTGGATCAGTATTGTGCGGTGATCGTGGTCAGCAAACCCGCCGCTCGCTTGTGTGTCGAGCTGCTGCGTCAGTACTGGCCCCAGCCACCGGACCTGCCGTGGTTCAGCGTGGGTGCCGCCACCGGCCAGATTCTTGCCGACGCCGGCCTGACGGTGTCTTATCCCGATAGCGGCGATGACAGCGAAGCCCTGCTCGAACTCCCTGGATTACGCCAGGCGACCGACCGGCCCGATCCTCGGGTCCTGATCGTGCGTGGCGAGGGCGGGCGTGGCTTGCTGGCAGAGCGTTTGCGCGAGCAAGGTGCTAGTGTCGATTATCTGGAATTGTACCGACGCGGCCTGCCGGATTACTCCGAAGGTGAGCTGCCGGCGAAAGTCGAAGCGGAACGCTTGAACGCGCTGGTGGTCAGCAGTGGGCAGAGCTTCGAGCATTTGCAGCGGCTGGCCGGTGATGCCTGGCCGGCCCTGGCCCGGTTACCGTTGTTTGTTCCAAGCCCACGGGTTGCCGAAATGGCGCGTGCCGCCGGGGCCCGAACAGTTGTGGATTGTCGCGGCGCCAATGCCGCGGCTTTGCTGGCGGCGTTACGGGAACACTCCGTGCCGTTTTCTAATGCAAAGGATGGATACGTGAGCGAAACAGCCTTGCCAAAAGAAGAACAAATCCAGCCGGCGATCGATGCGCCGGTTGAAAACCCAGCGCCTGTGCCGCCGCGTCGCGGCAACGGGTTGGCAATCCTGGCCTTGCTGCTGGGCGCCGCCGGCGTAGCCGTGGGCGGTTGGGGCGTGTGGCAGTTGCGCCACTTGCAGACCAACAACCAGCAGCAGTCTGCCCAGGTCCAGGCGCTGAACGATCAGGCCCAGACCCTCAAGCTCAATGAACAACGCCTGAGCGAACGCCTGGCCCAATTGCCGCCGGCCGAAGAGCTGGAAGAGCGCCGACGCCAAGTGGCCCAACTGCAAGGTGACCAGCAGCACCTGAGCCAGCGCCTGGAGACCGTCCTCGGCGCCAGTCGCAAGGACTGGCGCCTCGCTGAGGCAGAGCATCTGTTGCGCCTTGCCAGCCTGCGGCTTTCCGCCCTGCAAGACATCACCAGTGCCCAGGCACTGGTCCAGGGTGCCGACGATATCTTGCGCGAGCAGAATGACCCCGGTTCGTTCGCCGCTCGTGAGCAATTGGCCAAGACCCTCGCCGCGTTGCGCAGCACCGAGCAACCGGATCGCACCGGGCTGTTTCTGCAACTGGGGGCCTTGCGTGACCAGGTGTTGCAACTGAGCGAACTGGCGCCGGAATACAAGGATCGTGGCGAGTCGCTGCTGGGCCTGACCGCCGACGGCGATGGCGCCAGTCGCTGGGCACAGTGGTGGGATCAGATCTCGCGCTACATCCGCATCGATTTCAACGCCGACGAGAACGTGCGTCCGCTGCTGGCCGGGCAGAGTCTGATGCAAGTGCGCCTGGCCCTGAGCCTGGCGCTGGAACAGGCGCAATGGGCCGCCCTTAATGGTCAGGCACCGGTGTACACCCAGGCGCTGACCGAGGCACGGGACGTGTTGAAGAACAACTTCAACCAGGACAACCCGCAGAGCAAAATCATGCTCGAACGGCTGGATGAGCTTACCCGGCAGCCGGTAACGGTGGTCACGCCGGACCTGACGGCCACCCTGAGCAGCGTCCAGGCCTACCTTGAACGCCGTAATCTGAATGCCGAGCAGTCGGTCAAGCCGCTGCCCAAGGCGGGCGGGCAGGAGACCACTCCATGAAGCGTCTCTACGTGATTCTGTTCGTGGTCATCGCTGTCGCTGCTTTATTGGGCGTGGCGATCGCCGAGCACTCGGGTTACGTGCTGGTGGCATACAAGGGCTTTCGCTATGAGGCCGGGCTGTGGGTGACCCTGGCGCTGGTGGCGGTGCTCTGGTTGGTCTGGCGCGGGATCAGCGCCTTGATCGGGCTGGTGACGACGTCCGGTGGCGTGGTCAACCCGTGGTCGCGGCGCAATCGCAGCCGCCGCGTGCAAGTGGCGATCGAGCACGGCCAGTTGGACCTGGCCGAGGGGCGTTGGGCCAGTGCCCAGCGTCACTTGCATCGCGCCGCCGAAGCCGAGCGCCAGCCGTTGCTCTATTACCTGGGTGCCGCACGGGCAGCCAATGAGCAGGGACTTTACGAACAGAGCGACAGCCTGCTGGAGCGCGCCCTGGAGCGTCAGCCCCAGGCCGAACTGGCCATCGCCCTGACACACGCGCAATTGCAGACCGATCGGGGCGACACCGAGGGCGCGCTGAGCACGCTGCAAGCCATGCACGAGCGTCATCCCCATAACGCCCAGACCCTGCGGCAGTTGCAGCGCCTGCATCAGCAGCGCGGCGACTGGTCGGCGGTGATCCGGCTGTTGCCGGAATTGCGCAAGGATAAAGTCCTGCCCGCCAGCGAGTTGGCCGAACTTGAGCGTCGGGCCTGGGGCGAAAACCTCAGCCTGGCGGCCCACCGGGAGGAGGATGGCAGCGTCGGTCTGCAATCGCTCAATCGTGCCTGGCAGCAACTGACGTCTGCCCAGCGCCAGGAGCCGGCGCTGATACTGGCCTATGCCGAGCAACTGCGGCAATTGGGCGCCCAGGTCGAGGCTGAAGAAGTGCTGCGGGGCGCGCTCAAGCGTCACTACGACAGCCATCTGGCGCGGCTGTATGGATTGGTCCGCGGCAGTGATCCGATCCGGCAATTGCAAACGGCCGAAGGCTGGCTCAAGGAGCATCCGGCCGATCCGAGCCTGCTGCTGACGCTGGGGCGCCTGTGCCTGCAGAACAGCCTGTGGGGCAAGGCGCGCGATTATCTGGAAAGCAGCCTGCGGATCCAGCGTAACCCGGAAGCCTGCGCCGAGCTGGCGCGGTTGTTGGCGCAACTGGGTGATGCCGAGCGCAGTAATCAGTTGTTCCAGGAGGGGCTGGGTTTGTTGGACGAGCGCTTGCTTGCCGCACCGTTGCCGGTGCCGGCGCAGGTTCTCCCTACTTGAAACAACAACCATTGTGGCGAGGGAGCTTGCTCCCGCTCGGCTGCGTAGCAGTCGCAAATGCGCGTCGCGTTGAATTGGGGCTGCGTTGCAGCCCAGCGGGAGCAAGCTCCCTCGCCACAGGTTATCGATAACTTGAGTCAGCGAATACAGGGCTTGAGTGGTGTCTTCAGCAAAGTCCTACAGCCAACCGCGCACAATCCTCGCTTGCCTGTTGGGAATTCCCTACACCCCTGGTGAACTGTCTGCCTGGGCCTGCCTTGAAAGGCCCGACGCCTTTCCTCTAACGTAACTGCTTGTCTCTTCTGTTACGGAACCGCCATGTCTTTGGCTAGCTCACGCTTCTTGTTTTTCATGGCTTCCATCGCCTCGGCCCTGGTCCTGGGCATCGCCAGTTACCTGGAATATTCGGTTGGCCTGACGCCTTGCAGCCTGTGTGTCTTGCAGCGGCTGTGCCTGACGCTGTTTCTGCTGAACAGCCTCGTGGCATGCGTTCACGGTGCAGGCCAGTGGGGCAGTATCGGCTACGGGGTGATGGGGTTGGCTTCTGCGTTGGGAGGAATGGTTCTGGCGTGGCGGCAGGTGCTGCTGCAAAGCAGTTCGCTCGAACCTTTGCCCAATTGCACGAGCCAACTGACGAAGACGGATTCCTGGTGGTGCGTCCTGCATCGCGTCCTCACCGGAACGGTCGACTGCGCGAATATCACTTGGACGCTGTTCGACCTGAGCATTCCCGAATGGAGCCTGCTGTTCTTTCTTGCCGCGTCCATCGCGATGACCTATCTGCTGTTGCGCCTTGTCTGGAGTGCTCTGGTACGACCGCTTGGCGGCGGAACGTCGCGGTGGGTCCGGGCCTGGGATTAAACACTTGTATGAACTTTATCTCCTGCGTACCTTGAAGCCGTTGTCGTGCGGGCATAATCTGGCCCGCACGTGTTATCGGATTGTGCCACTCGATCATGTTGTGTCTGGCTCGTCCCTGATCTTTCAGGCGTATGCAGCTGCGAGGGGCATGACTCACAAGGGAAGAAATCACCATGCTCGAAAGTTGTCAGAATGCTCAGGAACGCTGGGGTGGAGTGCATCTGCTGATCGATCGCTGGTTGCAGGAGCGACACGAGCTGGTTCGATCCTACGATGCCCTGGGCGACAAGCCAGAGGCGTTGAGCGAAAGCCGCAAACCCTTGCAGGAATTCTGCGGTGTGCTGGTTGACTACGTGTCTGCCGGTCATTTCGAGATCTACGAACAACTGACGGGCGAGGCCAAGGCCTTCAACGACAAGCGCGGCCTGGAACTCGCCGAGCAGATCTATCCGCGCATCGATGTCATCACCGAAAAGCTGCTGGCGTTCAACGACCTGTGCGATGAAGGCAAATGCGTCGCGGAGAAATTCAAGGAGCTGGGCGGTTTGCTGCATGAGCGTTTCGAGCTGGAGGATTGCCTGATCGAAGTGCTGCACAACGCTCACAAGGAAGAAGCTGCGGTCCAGGCCTGACGGATTCGCAGTCATGAAAAAAACGGTACGCATTGCGTACCGTTTTTTGTTTGGGCGGTATCAACCTGTCGCGCCCAGCAACTCGATTTCAAACACCAACGGTGTGAAAGGCGGGATCACATCTCCAGCACCTTCGGCGCCATAGGCCTGGGTCGACGGAATCACCAACCGCCACTTCGCACCGACCGGCATCTGTGGCAACGCGCTGCGCCAACCATCAATCACGCTGTCGAGGTTGAACCACTGCGCCTGACGGTTGGAGTCAAATACGGTGCCGTCCGGCAAGCGTCCGGTGTACAGCACCTGAACCTTGCCATGGGGGCTGGCTTTGGCTCCTTTGCCTGGCTTGAGTTCGGTCAACAGGATGCCGTCGGCCAGTTGCTGGACGCCCGGTCGGCTTCGTTCTTCGTCAAGAAATTTCTGTTCCGTTTTTAACGCCGCTGCGATCTGCGGCGTCGTCGACTGCGTCGTCAGTTGCGCCTGATGCTCGGCCAGGATCTGTTCGATGCGCTCATCCTTGAGGGCCAGCGGCTTGCCGAGATAGGCCTGTTGCAGGCCATCCAATAAAGCCTGGATCTGCAAGTCCGGAACATCCTGGCGCAAGCGTTCACCCAGGCTCGCACCCAGGCTGTAGGCCAGGTCGTGGGCATCGTTTACGCTGGTTTTTTCAACGGCCTGAGCCATGGCGCCAACCAGGCACAAGCAAAAAAACAGGTGACGCGACATGTGTGCTCTCCGGCCTCGAATCGAGGAATTATGCCAGTGCCGATCGCTGTAGAGGTGGATTGCTCAAAGCGTGGGCGCAGAAGATTTTTCGTACCTTGCAACGCAGCGCCTTGCGTACTGTCAACATGCCCTAGCGGCGGTTGCAGCAGAGGAATAGTATGAGCCGCACTCACGTCAGTCAGGAGGTAAACCATGTCGGCCACCAAGAAGCCTGTAAACACTCCGTTGCACTTGCTCCAACAACTCTCGGGCAGCTTGCTCGAACATCTGGAAAATGCCTGCTCCCAAGCCCTGGCTGATGCTGAAAAACTGCTCGCCAAACTGGAAAAACAACGCGGCAAGGCGCAGGAAAAACTGCACAAGTCGCGCACCAAACTGCAAGGCGCCGCAACCGCCGGCAAGGCCAAGGCACAAGCCAAGGCCAAGGACGTTGTGAAAGAACTCGAAGACCTGCTCGATGCCTTGAAGGATCGTCAATCCGAAACCCGTGCCTACATCCTGCAACTCAAGCGCGATGCCCAGGAAAGCCTGAAACTGGCCCAGGGCGTTGGACGCGTACAGGAAGCCGCGGGCAAGGCCCTGGCCGTTCGTGCCGCCAAACCTGTCGCTGTATCGGCCAAGAAGCCGGCCGCTAAACCCGCCGCAGCAAAAACACCGGCCAAAGCGGCTGCCAAGCCTGCCGCGAAAGCACCGGCCAAAGCAGCCAGCAAACCAGCAGCCAAACCGGTCGCTGCCAGCGCTGCAAAACCTGCTGCGAAAAAACCAGCCGTGAAGGCTGCCGCCAAGCCAGTTGCCAAAACCGCAGCCGCCAAGCCAGCCGCAAAAGCCGCCGCCAAACCGGCCGCTAAACCTGCTGCCAAGCCCACCGCTGCCAAACCCGCTGCGACGAAAACCGCCGCGGCCAAGCCTGCTGCCAAACCTGCCGCTGCGAAGCCGGCCGCCAAGCCAGCAGCCACCAAGACTGCTGCTGCAAAACCTGCTGCAAAACCTGCTGCAGCCAAGCCTGCTGTCAAAGCAGCTGCCAAGCCTGCCGCCGCCAAAGCACCGGCCAAGACTGCGGCCAAGCCTGCCGCCAAAACCGCTGCGACAACACCTGCTGCCAAACCTGCCGCCGCGAAAGCAACCACCGCCAAACCTGCTGCGAAACCTGCCGCAGCAAAACCAGCCGCCAAACCTGCGGCAAAACCTGCCGTGAAAAAACCGGCCGCTACAAAACCTTCGACTACACCAGCCGCCAAGCCTGCAACTTCAGCCCCTGCTCCGGCAGCAACACCTGCCCCGAGCGCCAGCACTTCGGCGCCAGCCCCCAGCCCATCCGCACCCGCGGCTTCGGGCACCAGCACCCCAACCAGCGCTTCCTAAGTGCCGGACACCGCGACGCGCAGCTGATGCAGCGCGTCGTGGTTCGCTGCGACACCCCGCGTCACTAACGCTTCCAGCCACCGGGCCGAATCGCTCTGTTGGGCCTCGGGCCAATCTGCCGTTGCCGCCTCCAACCGTTCCAGCAATCGCCGTTCAGCTTCCAGCTCGAGTCCCTTGATCTGCTCGCGCAGACTCCTCAGATCCGCGTCTTGAAGGGCGTTTTTCTTCCATTCAATGCGCAGCGCCCGCAAGGGTCGCACCACCTGCGCGTCCCACGGCCCGGCCAATTGCCGGAGCTGTTGCAGCTTTTGTTCATCGCAGGCCACGCCGCGCTGTTCCAACCACAAGCCGCACAGCACCAGACAGACATTGACGCCTGCGTCCTGCAGTGCCAGGCAGGCAGGCTCTACGCCAGGCCTGGCATAAAGGTCGAGGGAAAAACTCCACAGGTCAGGGGACATCGTGCTACTCGCGCCAGTTACGAGCGAAGCTGGTAGACTCCGCCGCCATTATGATCCGACTTCAGAACCTGACTTTACAGCGTGGCCCGCAACGTCTGCTAGAAGACGCCGAGCTGACCCTGCACGCCGGCCACAAAGCCGGCCTCATCGGTGCCAATGGCGCCGGCAAATCGAGCCTGTTCGCCTTGCTGCGCGGCGAGCTGCACCCGGACTCCGGCGATTGCTCGCTGCCGGCCGACTGGCGTATCGCCCACATGCGCCAGGAGGTCGATACCCTCGAGCGCCTGGCGGTGGACTATGTGCTCGACGGCGACGTGCGCCTGCGTCAGGTCCAGCGCGACCTGGCGGCGGCCGAAGCGGCCCATGACGGCGCGGCCCAGGCCCGTCTGCACGCAGAGCTCGACAGCGCCGACGGCTACACCGCCGACGCCCGTGCGCGCAAATTGCTCGCCGGCCTGGGTTTCACCAATGAGCAGATGGACCGTCAGGTCGGCGACTTCTCCGGCGGCTGGCGGATGCGCCTGAACCTGGCGCAGGCCTTGATGTGCCCATCGGACCTGTTGCTGCTCGATGAGCCGACCAACCACTTGGACCTCGACGCCATCATCTGGCTCGAAGACTGGCTCAAGGGTTATCCGGGCACGCTGCTGCTGATTTCCCACGACCGCGATTTCCTCGACGCCGTGGTCGATCACGTGGCCCATGTCGACCAGCGCAAGCTGACCCTGTACCGCGGCGGCTACAGCGCCTTCGAGCGGGCCCGCGCCGAACGCCTGGCCCAGCAACAGCAAGCCTACGAGAAGCAGCAGGCGCAGCGGGCGCACATGGAAAGCTACATCGCCCGCTTCAAGGCCCAGGCCACCAAGGCCCGTCAGGCCCAGAGCCGGATCAAGGCGCTGGAGCGGATGGAAGAGCTGTCGGCGGCCCATGTCGATTCGCCGTTCGATTTTGTCTTCCGTGAATCGACCAAGATCTCCAGTCCGCTGATCGACCTGTCTGACGCACGCCTGGGTTACGGCGACAAGACGATACTGGAGAAGGTCAAGCTGCAACTGACACCGGGGGCACGGATCGGCCTGCTGGGGCCCAATGGCGCCGGTAAGTCGACTCTGATCAAGAACCTTTCTGGCGAGCTCCAGCCGCTGGCCGGGCGCCTGACCCGTGGCGAGAACACCGTGGTCGGCTACTTCGCACAGCATCAGTTGGACTCCCTGGATGCCAAGGCCAGCCCACTGCTGCATTTGCAGCGCCTGGCGCCGACCGAGCGCGAGCAGACCCTGCGCGACTTCCTCGGTGGCTTCGATTTCCGTGGCGCGCGCATCGACGAGCCGGTGCTGAATTTCTCCGGTGGCGAGAAGGCGCGCCTGGCCCTGGCGTTGATCGCCTGGGGCCGGCCGAACCTGTTGCTGCTCGACGAACCGACCAACCACCTGGACCTGGAAATGCGTCTGGCCCTGACCATGGCGTTGCAGGAATTCAGCGGTGCGGTATTGGTGGTCTCCCACGATCGGCATTTGCTCAAGAGCACCACGGATAATTTCTTCCTGGTGGCCGACGGCAAGGTCGAAGAGTTCGACGGTGACCTCGAGGACTACGCACGCTGGCTAGTGGATTATCGCCAGCGCAACGCGCCGGTCAGTTCCACGCCGGTGAACCCGGACAAGACCGACAAGAAAGCCCAGCGCCAGGCCGCTGCGGCATTGCGTCAACAGTTGGCGCCGCACAAGCGCGAGGCCGACAAGCTCGAGGCCGAACTGGGCAAGCTGCACGAGAAATTGCAGAAAATCGAAACCAGCCTTGGTGACAGCGGTCTCTACGAGGCAGCGCGCAAGGATGAACTGCGTGAGCTGCTGGCCGAACAGGCCAGGCTGAAGGTCAGGGAAGCGGAACTCGAGGAGGCGTGGATGCAAGCGCTGGAATTGCTGGAAAACCTGCAAGCGGAGCTGGAGGCGTTGTCCTGATGGAAGCCTTGGCGTTGCCTGTCCCGGTCATGTGGGTCGAGCCGATCTGGCTCGGTGTGCAGATCCTGCTGATCCTGCTGGTGGGCTATTTCGCCCAGCGCTTCGTGGCGCGTACCCTCACGGGGCTTGGCGAGCGTTATCCGTTCCCGCCGCAACTGGTGATCATCCTGCGGGGCGTGCTGCGCTGGCTGATCATGGGCAGCGCGGTGCTGATCGCGCTCGAGCGCCTGGGCGTTTCGGCCACGGTGCTGTGGACGGCGCTGTCGGGTTTCGTCGCCGTGGCGGCGGTGGCGTTCTTCGCCATCTGGAGCGTGTTGTCGAACCTGTTTTGCGCGGTCCTGATCTACACCGTCGGGCCGTTTCGCCTGGGTGATGTGGTGGAACTGGTCGACACCACCGACAAACCCGGCATCAAGGGCCGCGTAGTCGCCATCAACCTGCTCTACACCACGCTGATCGAGCCCGAGGAACTCGGCACCGGCAGCGCCATGGTGCAAGTGCCCAACAGCCTGTTCTTCCAGCGTTCGGTACGGCGCTGGCGCGGCAGCGAGGCGTTTCCGGTCGGCGGGTTCCTCGAGTAACCCACCGGACCGATTGGCTGCCTTGAAAAAGCGGTGGTCAATCGCGCGGCGGCGCATTAGGTTAGTCGTTTCGACGAATGAAACCGAGGTGTGCAATGCTGCTGGAGACATGGCTGGCGTTTTTTGCGGCGTGTTGGGTGATCAGCCTTTCGCCGGGCGCCGGTGCCATTGCATCGATGTCCAGTGGTCTGCGCTATGGCTTCTGGCGCGGCTATTGGAATGCCCTGGGGCTGCAACTGGGCCTGGCGCTGCAAATCGTGATCGTGGCCGCCGGCGTTGGCGCGGTTCTCACCGCGTCGGCTACGGCGTTCTATGCAATCAAATGGTTTGGCGTGGCGTACCTGGTTTACCTGGGCGTCAAGCAATGGCGAGCCATCCCCGGCGACATCAGTGACGAAGCGGCCGTGCGGCCTATCGGCAATCCCATGGCGCTGATGTTCCGTGGCTTTCTGGTCAACATCAGCAACCCCAAGGCCCTGGTGTTCATGCTGGCGGTGCTGCCGCAATTCATCGATCCCCATGCGCCTTTGGTCAAGCAATACCTGATCCTGGGCGTGACCATGATCTGCGTCGACCTGATCGTCATGGCGGGATACACCGGGCTGGCGTCCAAGGTCTTGCGGCTGCTGCGCACGCCGAAGCAGCAACGTCGGATGAACCGAACCTTCGCCGGGTTGTTCATCGGTGCTGCGGGCTTGCTGGCGACGATTCGCAGGGCGGCGGTGTAATCCGTTCTCAGATTGTGCGGTCTGGAAACAGGACCCTGTGGCGAGGGAGCTTGCTCCCGCTGGACTGCGAAGCAGGTCCAGGATTTTGCGGTCGCTGCGCCCGAGGCGTCGGACCGACCGAGCGGGAGCAAGCTCCCTCGCCACAGAAGCATCACCCACCGGCAGTCATTAACGCAGAATCACCGGCGCCGTATCCCTCGGCAGGTTGTTGCGCTGCACGGGCTCGCGGGGTTGTTCGTAGCTGGGGCCGCCGAGCTGCTGGCTCAGTTGCTGCGCCACGTCTTCACCCAAGGCCTTGGACACATCGCGCACCACCCGTGGACGGTTGAGGCTGATGTGCACGTCCCGATGGTTCATCAGCTTGGTGTCCTGGGCCTCACCCATGGCGGTGAAGGCCGAGGTGATTTCGTAGGTCTTGGTGTTGATCAGGCTGAAGTCCGCCACCAGGGTCAACCCGAGTACCGCCGAATAGCTGTCGGTGTTCGCCAGTTCGTTGATGTCGCGGGTGAAGTCGATGTCCGACACGGTGCCGAACAGCACATAGTCGGCACCCTTGAAGTTACCGGCCTTGATGCGCTTGATGACGTCGTAGACGTCGCCGGTGGACGATGCCGTGTAAGGCGTGCCCTGCACCAGCTGGAACATCCCGCTGCGCAGGATCTCGCCCTTGATGTCACCGGTGAACTTACGCAGTTCGCCTTGCTCGATGTAGCTGCTGGTGGCTTCCATCTCGTCGTAGCTCGACGACGCGCTGGCGCTGTAGTCGTTCGCCTGGAAATTGCTCTGGGCTGAAACGGTGTGGATGTATTCCTCCACCCGCTCTTGATACGCCAGGTCCGTGACGGCGACCTTAGGGGCCGCCTGCGCGCCGAACGCACAGGCCAGGGCCATGATGCCTATCCATGTGCGCATGGCTTAACGCTCCGTGGTCTTGCGGATTTCTTTCTCGTCCATCCATTCGGCCAGACCGCTCTCGACGTCGATCAGTTGCAGGCTGAATTTATAGAAGACGTCCTTGTAGTCGCTGCTGCGCTTGACGATCGAGCTGATGGAACCCTCAAGGCGGTACTTGGCGGCAATCATGTTGCCGGTCTTGGCCACGGTGCTCTTCTTGTACAGGCCGCTCTGGTTCTGCAGCTTGAGCTGGTCGACCTGGCTTTCCATGGCGGTGTTGTCGCTGGCGAAACGCGCCGCGCCGGTCTTCATCAGCTGGGTCTTGATGCTGGTGGTGATCTCGCGGGTGTCGATGTACTCGCTGGTCTTGTTCTTCACGTCATAGACCTGCACCACGGGACGGCCTTGCAGGATGCCGGACTGGGCCAGGGAGCGGGTCATGGACTCGGCGATCATTTGCAGGTCGGTGGAGCCGAACTCGTTGGTCACGGTTTCCACGGCCTTGGTGTCGCCGTAACTGATGTTCTTGTTGCCCAGCACCGGCGAGTTGTTGGCGCAGCCGCTGACCAGCAGGACGGCGAGGGCGAGGGAGGAAATGCGTAGGAACATGTGGGTGCTCTCGAAAACTGAAAAAGGGAAAACGCGTCACTCGGGCGCTTTTTGTGGGAGCGAGCTTGCTCGCGATAGCTGTGTGTCAGTCACATAATGGCTGGCTGATCCAGCGCTATCGCGAGCAAGCTCGCTCCCACAGTTTTTTGCGTTTTAAGGGGTGTTGATTTCCAACCGGAAATCCGCAGCCTTGGGCGTCGGTGCGATGGCCGGCAGGAAGCTGGTCTGTTCGCCGTAGATCGTCAGGCTTTTCCAGGTTTCTTCTTCGGCGATCGGAAAGCCTTCGGGGCCTAGCCAGGCAAAGCGGTAGTACATCGTCTTGTTGTTGTAGCTGGTGTTGCTCAGCTGGACGTTGACGGTCAGGTAGCCGTTTTCCCGGGCCACGCGCATGGCGCCAACCACGATGTTCTTGGTCTTGCCCATGGCCACGACCTTGCTGGCGGCGCTGCCCGGCTCCGGTGGCGGTGGGGTGGCGCAACCGGCCAGCAAGGCCAGGGCGCCGATGGCGATCAGTTTGAAACGCATGTGAACACAGACTCCGTTCTTAAGGTTGCTTGATGCTGGCGACAGCGGTCGGGTTGGCGGTCGGCATCACTTGGGCGGCCAGGCCACCGGTGAACACCTGATTGCCCACCGCCCGCAAGGTGATGACCTGATAGCGCTGATCGACGTTGACCTTGACCACCGAGCCGCCCACGGCACTTGGCAGGGTGATCTGGTGCTCGCCTTTCTTCAGGCGCAGGCGCGCCACCTGGGTGTAGTCGGGCAGGGTGCGCCAGGTGCGGGTGTCGGCACCTTCCAGCACCGCCGAGGTGAGGCCTACGGCCAGGCCGGCCAGCGGGTTGGTGTCGTTGATCTGCTTTTGCGCCACGCCGCGGCTGATGGCGCGTACGGTGGTACGCAGGATGATGCCGGGCATGTCATCGCGCAGGGCGCGGCGGGACATGGCGGTGGTGCTGTTGAGCTGGGTCAGCTCCAGCTGACGCCCATCGACACCGATCTGAGCGAAGGTGGCGGTGGAGGTATCGGGTTTGATCACCGGGAACGACAACGGCGTGATCACCAGGTTGCCGCTGATGGGCAAGGGCAGGGGAATGCGGATCGAGTCCCGGGATGGCGCCAGGCCGCTCTGGACGACGATCAGGATGTCGCTGTCATCGTTCTTGGCGGCGGGTTTGTCGAGATCGATCAGCGCCTGCTCCAGCAACGGCGTGTTGGGACGCAGTTCTGCTGCCTTGCGATAACCCGGCGCGGCCAGGTCTTTTTCACCCAGGGCTTCGTAGACGAAACCGGCCAGGTAATGACTGAAGGCACTCTGGTAGCTGTTTTTCAGGCCGACCACTTCCGGGGCGTCGAGGCTGGCCACCGGGTAGCCCTTGAGGTCCTTGTACTCGGTCTTGACCCCTTGCTGCTCGGCCTCTTCCTCGCTCTTGAGGTATTGCTTGTCACGCAAGTCGGCAATGACCGCCTCGCGCTCGTGGGTCTTCTTGATCTGGGTCCGTGCGCCGTCGAAATCGTTGACTGCCAGCAGGTTCAGAGCCATTTGCGTGGTCAGCATGACTTTTTCGTAGTCGTAGCCTTCATAGCGCCGGACTTTGTCGTTGACCAGGAAACTGCCGAACTGGGCCGCGTACTTGGCGGTGTCGAGTTTGACCGCGTCTTCCCACTGGCCCACCTGCTGATCGGCACTGCTCCAGGCCTTCTGGCTGCCGGACAGGTCGCCCTTGGCGCGCAGCAGCTCACCCTTCTCGAAGTAATACAGCAGGTCCTTGTCCTGGCTGGCATTGTTCTTCTCCAGCAAGGTCAACGCGGCGTCGACGTTACCGGAGGCCAGTTGCTGGTTGGTCTGAGCCAGCTCGCTGTCATAGTTACGGAAGGCCGAACAGCCGGACAACAAGGTGATCGCACCGAGGGCGACCGAAAAAACGGCGCGGGAGGCCATGAACATTTCTTCCCTGAGTATCAGCCGGAGTGTGCGGGTCGGGCTGGAGCGATCCACGGACAGACGTCGGAGCGCTGTCGGTTCCTCATAAAAAGAGGAGCTTTTATGCCATCGGACAATATGAGGGCCGCGCGATTATAAACATGGCTGTTAGCTATGTAATGGCTTTTCAATGCCTAAATAGTGTTTTTGTGACATCACCTCCAAAGCATGAAATTCCGATGAAATGTGCCGCAATGCCACATCGGCTCTTGAGCCAAAGTCATTGGAAGTGAACAATGTGTTACTTCTTATTACCAATCGAGAGTCATTCATGACTGCCCCGTTTCGTTTCCTGGCCTGGCTGGTGCTGCCGGTGCTTGCACTGTGCAGCCCTTATTTGCTGGCCGACACCGTCGAAGGCGCCCCTCAGGCGCTGCATCTGTTGGATTACATCGGGGCGGATTACCCGGCGACGGTGGAAGCGGGCAAGGTCATTGACGACTCCGAGTACCGCGAGCAGCTTGAATTCACCGACGTGCTGGAAGGCTTGGTCGGCGGGCTGCCGGACAAGCCGGAAAAGGCCGAGCTGAGCCAAGGCATCGGTGCTTTGCGCAAGGCCATTACCCAGCGCCAGGACGGCCCTGAGGTTGCCCGCCTGGCGCGGCAATTGGGTGCCCGGCTGGCGGTGGCCTATGAAGTCAGCCAGGCGCCGGTCATTACCCCGGACCCGTCGCGTGGCGCGCCGCTGTATGCCCAGAACTGCTCGGTGTGCCACGGCGCCACCGGTGCCGGCGACGGCCCGGCCGGTGTCGGCCTGGAACCGCCGCCCTCCAATCTGCGCGACGGCCAGCGCCTGGATCGCCTGAGCCTTTATGCGATTTACAACACCCTGGGCATGGGCATCGAAGGCACCGACATGCCAGCCTTCGCCGATCAACTCGACGATCGTCAACGTTGGGACCTGGCGACCTACATCGCCAGTTTCAGCGCCGATCCGACCGCCGCCAAAAGTGAGCAGACCTACAACCTCGCCGACCTCGCTCGGCAGACGCCGGCTGAAGTTCTCGCGGCCCAAGGCCCGGCGGCCGCGGCCACCTTCCGCGCCCAGCGGGCCCAGCCGCCGCAAGTCCAGCGCGGCCCGGCGCAGTTGCTCGACTACACGGCCGCGACCCTGGATAAAAGCATCGCGGCCTATCGCGCCGGCGATCACGATCAAGCCTACGACTTGTCGGTAGCCGCGTATCTGGAAGGTTTCGAGCTGGTGGAAAGCTCACTGGATAACGTTGATACCAACGTGCGCAAGGACACCGAGAAGGCGCTGATGGCTTACCGTCAGTCCTTGCAGGATGGCTTGCCGGTGGAGCAGGCCGAACAGCGCCTGACCGCAGCCAAGGCCAAGCTGAAAGAGTCCGCCGGCCTGCTGGGCGGCGATGGCCTGAGCTGGTCCCTGAGCTTTATTTCCGGCTTGTTGATTCTATTGCGCGAAGGCCTGGAAGCGATCCTGGTGCTGGCGGCGATCCTGGCGTTCCTGCGCAACACCGGCCAGCAAACGGCGGTGCGCAGCGTCAACATCGGTTGGGGCCTGGCGCTGCTCGCCGGCCTGGCAACCTGGGGCCTGGCTGCCTACGTGATCGACGTCAGCGGTTCCCAGCGCGAGTTGCTCGAAGGTGCGACGGCGTTGTTCGCCAGCGTGATGGTGCTGTGGCTGGGGGTGTGGATGCACGACCGGCGACATGCCGCCGCCTGGCAGGATTACATCAAGAGCAGCCTGGTGGGTGGCGGCGGTCGTTTCGGCTTCGCAGTCCTGGCGTTCTTCTCGGTCTATCGCGAACTGTTCGAAGTGATTCTGTTCTACGAAACCCTGTGGTTGCAGGCCGGCCCGGCCGGGCATAACGCGGTATTGAGCGGCGGCGCGACGGCGCTGGTATTGCTGGTGGGGTTGGCCTGGATCATCCTGCGCGGCTCGGCGAAACTGCCGCTGGCGCTGTTCTTCAGCATCAACGCCGCGTTGTTGTGCGCGCTGTCGGTGGTGTTCGCCGGTCATGGTGTGAAGGCGTTGCAGGAGGCCGGGATCTTCGGGACTCGTCCGGTGGCGTTTTTCGACTTCGACTGGCTGGGCATTCATGCTGACGCCTATTCACTGACCGCCCAAGTGGTGGCGATCCTGGCGATCGTGGTGCTGTATGGCCGCAGCTGGGTGGCAGAGAAGCGCCGGGTTCAGGTTTCCTGAAGCATTCGTTGCGCCCACTATCGCGAGCAGGCTCGCTCCCACAAGGTCCTCGCTCCCTCTGTGGGAGCGGGCTCGCTCGCGAAGCTTTAAAAGAGGAAACACCCAATGCGCGTATGGATCGACGCCGACGCCTGTCCCAAGGCTGCGAAGGAGTTGGTGGTCAAGTTCGCCTTGAAGCGTCGGTTTGAAGTGGTCCTGGTGGCCGGCCAGCCGCAGATCAAGCCGGCCCTGGCCTGCGTAAAACTGATTGTAGTGCCCAGCGGCCCGGACGCGGCGGATGATTACCTGGTGGAACACGCCGTGCCGGGTGAATTGGTGATTTGCAGCGATGTGCCCCTGGCCGACCGGCTGGTGAAGAAGGGCGTCGCCGCCCTGGACCCGCGGGGCAAGGAATTCGATTCACAGAACATGGGCGAACGGCTGGCCGTGCGCAACCTGTTCACCGACCTGCGGGAACAGGGCCATGTCGGCGGCGGCCCGGCGGCGTATAGCGAGCGGGACAAACAGGGGTTTGCCAATGCGTTGGATCGGATATTGACGCGGTTGGCGCGTCAATCTTGAATCCTGCACAGATCCCCTGTGGGAGCGGGCTTGCTCGCGAAAGCGGTGTTTCAGTCAACGAATAGGTGGGCTGAACCGACGCCTTCGCGAGCAAGCCCGCTCCCACAGGGGATGGCGATGTCAGGCATCGTTCTCGTGCGTCAGCTCCAGCACCCGATCCACCAGCTTGTTGATCCCCGAAGCCGCTTCGCTGATGCTCTTGGCCAGCATGTAGGCCGGGGTCGTGACCAGTTTGCGCGCGGTGTCTTCGACGATGTCGGTGACGGCGCAGTCTTCGTGAGTCCCGCCCATTTTGGTCACCGCGGCTGCTGTGTCAGCATCCGTGCCGATGGTGCAGACCACTCCGGGGCCATAGATTTTCGCCGCCAGCGCCGGGGATATGCAGATCAGGCCCACCGGTTTTCCGGCCTCGGCGAAGGCTTCGGCCAATGCCAGGACTTCTGGCTGCACCGTGCAACCGGCGCCTTCGACGGCAAAGTTGGAAAGGTTTTTCGCCGAGCCAAACCCGCCCGGCACGATCAGTGCGTCGAAGTCCTCGGCCCGGGCTTCACGCAGATCCTTCACGTCACCCCGGGCGATGCGCGCCGATTCCACCAGTACGTTGCGGCTTTCGGGCATTTCTTCACCGGTCAGGTGATTGATCACATGCAGTTGGGCGATGTTGGGGGCGAAGCACTGGACCTGGGCCCCGCGTTGGTCGAGGCGCAGCAAGGTGATCACGCTTTCGTGGATCTCGGCGCCGTCGTACACGCCACAGCCGGAAAGGATCACTGCAATTTTTTTGCTCATGGGTTGTTCTCCAGATTCATGGCGTTAAATGTCCACTAATTTGTCACTCGTTGCCATAGGGATATCCAGCGGCTACACCTAATCTGCGGGTTTCCTCCATGCTCGGGTCGCGTCATGAATTTCATTCTGTATGCCGTGCCGTTCTTCTTCGTGCTGATTGCCGTCGAGTTGCTGGCCGATCGCTGGCGTGGGGTGAGCCACTATCGCCTGGCGGACGCGATCAACAGCCTGAGCACCGGGGTGCTGTCGACCACCACCGGCTTGCTGACCAAGGGCGTGGGGCTGGTGACCTACGCCTTTGCGTTGAAGCACCTGGCGATCTTCCAGCTGCCCGCCGACAACGCCTGGACCTGGGTGTTCGCCTTTGTGCTCTACGACTTCTGCTACTACTGGCTGCACCGCATGGGCCATGAGCGCAACATCCTCTGGGCGGCCCATTCGGTGCATCACCAGAGCGAGGACTACAACCTCTCCACCGCTTTGCGCCAGACCAGCACCGGGTTTCTGTTGAGCTGGATTTTCTACCTCCCACTCGCCGTAATCGGCGTGCCGCTGGTGGTGTTCGTCAGCGTCGCGGCATTGAACCTGTTGTACCAATTCTGGGTGCACACCCAGCACATTCCCAAGCTTGGCTGGCTGGAGTGGTGCTTCGTCACGCCGTCCAATCATCGTGCCCACCATGCACAGAACCCTCTCTACATGGATCGCAACTACGGCGGGGTGTTCATTATTTGGGACCGCCTGTTCGGCAGCTTCCAGGAGGAAGATGACAACGAACCAGTGATTTTCGGCGTGACCACGCCTTTGGCCAGCTGGAACCCGCTGTGGGCCAACCTGCAGTTCTACGCCCAGCTCTGGAGCGATGCGAGGCGGGCCGGGCATTGGTGGGACAAGCTGCGGATCTGGTTCATGCCCACCGGCTGGCGACCGGCGGATGTGGCTGCGAAGTACCCGTTGGACAAACCGGACCTGAGCCGCTTTCGTAAATTCGAGGTGCCGCTGGACGCCCGTCAGCAGTGGTACGTGGCGCTGCAATTCTGCGTCTACATTGGCTTGGGCAGCTATCTGATGAATCTGGAATACAGCCTGCCGGTCGCCGCCCTGGTGCTGGGTTGGGGCGCGGTGGCGTTCGGTCTGTTCGTGTTGGGCGTGGCCCTGGAGAATCGCCCGTGGGCGTTGAAACTGGAGCTGTTGCGGCTGGCCTCGGGCCTGCCGCTGGTGTGGTTGGCGCCGCTGGCCGGGTTGTGGCCAGCCAGCTCCGTCGCTTGGGTCGGGTTGCTCAGCTACAGCCTGCTCAGTGGCATCGGGCTGTATTGCTGTCGCAACCGGGCTACTCGGTTGGCGTCGTAGGTTCGCCGCCCCTGGCCTGTTCCAGCCGTTCGGCTTCGAGCACCTTCTTGGCCAGCCGCGCATTCTTGATGCGTCGGCGCAGCCACAGGCCAAACCCCAGGACCAGCAAGCTGCCAAGTACCCATAGCTCGTACTTCTTGATGCTCGGCAGGATGGTTTCGAGCGCGGCCCCGAAGTGGTATGCCGCCGCAGCCAGGGCGGTGGCCCAGACCGCCGCGCCGATGCCGTTGAGCAACAGGTAGCGGCCCGGCGGATAGCCGGACAGGCCGATCGCCACCGGCATCACCGTGCGCAAGCCGTAGACGAAACGGAAGCTCAGGACCCAGATGTCCGGGTGCCGGCGAATATGTTCCAGCGCGCGATCACCCATCAATTGCCAGCGTGGCTTGCGTGCCAACAGCTTGCGCCCATGCCGGCGGCCCAGGAAATACCACAGCTGGTCGCCCGCGTAGCTGCCGCAAAACGCTACGACCACCACCAGGTTGATATCCATGTAGCCACGGAACGCGAGGAAACCCGCGAGCACGAGGATGGTTTCGCCTTCGAAGAACGTCCCGATAAAGAGGGCCAAGTAGCCGAAGTCATGTAGAAATTGCTGGAGCATTGTCTGGGTGCTGGCGAAATGAACGCGCAGCCTAACCCTTCAGGCACATTCAGGAAAGTATCGAAATGTGTCTCGACGTGAACATTTCCTACAACCACAATAACTGCGACAGCCAGTCACAGGCGCAACACTTGTGTAATGTGTTCGTCATAATGAGCGCTTATAACTGTCACGCTCGCCCGCCAGCGCGGGCTCAGGAGTCTGCCGTGAGCTTTACCCCCGCCAATCGTCTGTTCCCTGCCACCCGTCTGCGTCGCAATCGCCGTGATGAGTTCTCTCGTCGGCTGGTGCGTGAAAACGTGCTGACCACCGATGACCTGATCCTGCCGGTGTTCGTGCTGGACGGTGAGAACCGTCGCGAAGCGGTGGCGTCGATGCCCGGGGTGGAGCGCCTGACCATCGACCTGCTGCTCGAAGAAGCCGCCACCTGGGTCGAGCTTGGCATCCCGGCCCTGGCGTTGTTCCCGGTAACGCCGCCGGCGCTCAAGTCCCTGGACGCCGCCGAAGCCTGGAATCCCGAGGGCATTGCCCAGCGCGCGACCCGTGCCCTGCGCGCGCGTTTCCCGGAACTGGGGGTGATTACCGACGTGGCGCTGGACCCGTTCACCACCCACGGCCAGGACGGCATCATCGATGAAGACGGCTACGTGCAGAACGACATCACCGTCGATGCCCTGGTCCGGCAAGCGCTGTCTCACGCCGAGGCCGGCGCCCAGGTGGTGGCCCCGTCGGACATGATGGACGGGCGTATCCAGGCCATTCGCGAAGCCCTCGAAGTGGCCGGTCACGTCAACGTGCGGATCATGGCCTACTCGGCCAAGTACGCCAGCGCCTACTACGGCCCGTTCCGCGATGCGGTCGGCTCGGCCCTGAACCTGGGCAAGGCCAACAAGGCCTCTTATCAGATGGACCCGGCCAACAGCGACGAGGCCTTGCACGAAGTGGCAGCGGACTTGTCAGAAGGCGCAGACATGGTCATGGTCAAGCCGGGCATGCCTTACCTCGACATTCTTTGCCGGGTCAAAGACGAATTCAAAGTGCCGACCTTTGTTTATCAGGTCAGCGGCGAGTACGCCATGCACATGGCGGCGATCCAGAACGGCTGGTTGAGCGAAGGGGTGATCCTCGAATCCTTGACCGCCTTTAAACGCGCAGGGGCTGATGGCATCCTGACTTACTTCGCCGTGCGCGCCGCCCAATTGTTACGAGAGCAGAAATAGCCTCCCAGGAACTTGCGATGAATACCGAAGGACTCTCTGAAGTTGCCGTAAAAGACGCTCAACCGGTGGTCGAGCAGATCGCTGAAACGCCGCCGGAAATGGAACCCGTTGCGCCAGTCGCACACGAGCCGGCCCCGGCCCCGGCGATTACGATCCCCAGCCTGGATGACAGCAGCCTGTACATCCATCGCGAGCTGTCGCAACTGCAGTTCAACATTCGCGTGCTGGAACAGGCGCTGGACGAGTCCTATCCACTGCTGGAGCGGCTGAAATTCCTGCTGATCTTTTCCAGCAACCTGGACGAGTTCTTCGAAATTCGCGTCGCCGGCCTGAAAAAACAGATTACTTTCGCCCGTGAACAGGCCGGTGCCGATGGCTTGCAACCGCATCAGGCCCTGGCTCGCATCAGCGAACTGGTCCACGGCCAGGTTGATCGCCAGTACGCGATTCTCAACGACATCCTGTTGCCGGAACTGGAAAAGCACCAGGTCCGCTTCATCCGTCGCCGTTACTGGAACACCAAGATCAAGACCTGGGTGCGCCGCTATTTCCGTGATGAAATCGCGCCGATCATCACCCCGATCGGCCTCGATCCGACGCACCCGTTCCCGTTGCTGGTGAACAAGAGCCTGAACTTCATCGTCGAACTGGAAGGCATCGACGCCTTCGGTCGCGACTCCGGCCTGGCGATCATTCCCGCGCCACGCCTGCTGCCGCGCATCATTCGCGTGCCGGAAGACGTCGGTGGGCCGGGTGACAACTATGTGTTCCTGTCGTCGATGATCCACGCCCACGCCGATGACCTGTTCCAGGGCATGAAGGTCAAGGGTTGCTACCAGTTCCGCCTGACCCGTAACGCCGACCTGTCGGTGGACACCGAGGACGTCGAAGACCTGGCCCGGGCCCTGCGTGGTGAGCTGTTCTCCCGTCGCTACGGCGACGCGGTGCGCCTGGAAGTGGCCGACACCTGCCCCAAGCATCTGTCCGATTACTTGCTCAAGCAGTTCAACCTGCATGAGACCGAACTGTATCAGGTCAACGGCCCGGTCAACCTGACCCGCCTGTTCAGCATCACCGGCCTGGACAGCCATCCAGAGCTGCAATACGCGCCGTTCACCCCGCAGATTCCGAAGCTTTTGCAGAACAGCGAGAATATTTTCAGCGTGGTCAGCAAGCAGGACATTCTGCTGCTGCACCCGTTCGAGTCGTTCACACCGGTGGTCGACCTGTTGCGCCAGGCCGCCAAGGACCCGCACGTCCTGGCGGTGCGCCAGACCCTGTACCGCAGCGGCGCCAACTCGGAAATCGTCGACGCCCTGGTGGACGCGGCGCGCAACGGCAAGGAAGTCACGGCGGTGATCGAATTGCGCGCGCGCTTCGATGAAGAGTCCAACCTGCAACTGGCCAGCCGCCTGCAAGCGGCCGGTGCGGTGGTGATCTACGGCGTGGTCGGCTTCAAGACCCACGCCAAGATGATGCTCATCCTGCGCCGTGAGGCTGGTGAGATCGTGCGCTACGCCCATTTGGGCACCGGCAACTACCACGCCGCCAACGCCCGTCTGTACACCGACTACAGCCTGCTGACCTCCGACGATGCCTTGTGCGAAGACGTCGGCAAGCTGTTCAGCCAGTTGATCGGCATGGGCAAGACCCTGCGCATGAAAAAACTGATGCATGCGCCGTTCACCCTGAAAAAGGGCATGCTCGACATGATCGCCCGGGAGACGCAGTTCGCCCTGGATGGCAAGCCGGCCCACATCATCGCCAAGTTCAACTCGCTGACCGATCCGAAGATCATCCGTGCGCTGTACAAGGCCAGCCAGTCGGGTGTGCGCATCGACCTGGTGGTGCGCGGCATGTGCTGCCTGCGACCGGGCATTCCGGGGGTGTCCCATAACATCCACGTGCGCTCGATCATCGGCCGTTTCCTGGAGCACACGCGGGTGTTCTACTTCCTCAACGGTGGCGAGGAGCAGATGTTCCTGTCCAGCGCCGACTGGATGGAGCGCAACCTCGACAAGCGCGTCGAGACCTGCTTCCCGGTGGAGGGCAAGAAGCTGATCCTGCGGGTCAAGAAGGAGCTGGAAAGCTACCTCACCGACAACACCCACAGCTGGAGCCTGCAATCGGACGGTCGCTACATCCGCAACACACCGACCGGGAACCAGAACCCCCGCAGCGCCCAGGCGACTTTGCTGGAGCGCCTGAGCAGCCCGGTGTTGCCGGTTCGCTAGAGGTTTGCTGGAAGAAAGGGGGCAGGCTCAGCTTTTGTGGCGAGGGAGCTTGCTCCCGCTGGGCTGCGAAGCAGACCTGAATCCTTGGGAGGGCTTTGCCCTCCAGCGGGAGCAAGCTCCCTCGCCACGGTTACCTTTCGCTGCGGGATCAGTGAATGTTCAACACAATCCCGACCCGGGTGAGCCATTCGGCTTCCTGGGCGAAGTCGGCCTGGGTCAGCTGGTTCTCTTCCAGCCAGCCCGCCGGGAACATCACATCCAGTTGATCGCCATCGGCGTGCAGGGCCACCTGGGGCATTTCCTGGGTGCCTCGGATGTGGTGGAACAGGATCGCGAAGCGCAGCAGTACGCACAGGCGAATCAGCTTGATGCCGTCATCGCCGAACTCGGCAAATTTATCCTTGGGAATATTGCGCCGGTGCCCACGCACCAGCAGTGCGAGCATTTGCTGGTCTTCCCGGGAAAAACCGGCCAGGTCCGAGTGCTCGATCAAGTAGGCGCCGTGCTTGTGATAGTGATAGTGGGCGATGTCCAGGCCCACTTCATGGACCTTGGCCGCCCAGCCCAGCAGCTCGCGCCAGACCCCGTCGTTCAGGTCCCAGTCGTCGGCCACCTGGTCGAAGGCGTGCAGCGCCTTGCGCTCGACCCGGACGGCCTGTTCCTGATCGACGTGATAACGCTCCATGAGCGAGCCCAGGGTGCGTTCACGGACATCTTCGTGGTGATGGCGACCCAACAGGTCGTAGAGCACGCCTTCACGCAGAGCACCTTCACAGTGGTCCATGCGTTGCAGTTCGAGGGCGTCGAAAATGGCTTCGAGGATGGCCAGGCCCGCCGGGAAAATCGCCCGGCGATCGGGCTTGATGCCTTCGAAATCGATCTTGTCCGATTCCCCCAGTTTGAAGACTTTGCGCTTGAGCCAGGCCAGACCCTCGGCATTGACCTCGCCGGAACCATGGCCCCCGGCCTTCAGGGCCAGGCCGATGGCGCGAATGGTCCCCGAGGAGCCGATGGCTTCGTCCCAGGTCAGGCGGTGCAGTGCGTGTTCGATGCTCATGATTTCCAGGCGCGCCGCGGTGTAGGCCTGGGCGTAGCGGGCCGGGGTGATCTTGCCGTCGCGGAAATAACGCTGGGTGTAACTGACGCAACCCATTTGCAGGCTTTCGCGCAGCAGCGGCTCGAAGCGCTGGCCGATGATGAACTCGGTGCTGCCGCCGCCGATATCCGCCACCAGGCGCTTGCCAGGGGTGTCGGCCAGGGTATGGGAGACGCCGAGGTAGATCAGGCGCGCTTCCTCACGACCGGAGATGACTTCCACCGGGTGGCCGAGGATCTCCTCGGCGCGACGGATGAACTCGCCACGGTTGCGCGCCTCGCGCAGGGCGTTGGTGCCGACGATTCGCACGGCGCCCAGGGGCATGCCGTTGATCAGCTGGGCGAACCGCTTGAGGCAATCGAGCCCGCGCTGGATCGATTCTTCGCTCAGCTTGCGCTCTTCATCGATGCCGGCGGCCAGCTGGACCTTCTCGCCGAGCCGCTCAAGAATGCGGATTTCCCCGTTCTGGGCCTTGGCGACGACCATGTGGAAGCTGTTGGAGCCCAGGTCTATGGCAGCGATCAGGGACAGATTCTTGGCTTGGGATGGCGGCATGGTCAAAAAGTCTCGGTCGGTAACCTGACCATCCTGCCACGATCAGCCGGATACGCCAACGCACCTTAGCCAAAGCCTTGAGCCAGAGCAGTTCCCCGTGGCGAGGGAGCTTGCTCCCGCTCGGCTGCGAAGCAGACGTGAAACCGGTCAACCGGGTTTTCCTGATGGACCGGGGCGAATGGTCATGGGGCTGCTTCGCAGCCCAGCGGGAGCAAGCTCCCTCGCCACAAGAGCGGTGGGTGGAAAGTCAGGCAGGCTCGACCATCCCGATAAAGTTCGCCAGTTCCGCCGTCTGCGGTTCGGCGAACAGCACCTTGGGATCGCCCACTTCGTGCACCTTGCCCTGGTGCATGAACACCAGTTTGTCCCCGACCTCCCGGGCGAAGCGCATTTCATGGGTGACCATGATCAATGTCATGCCTTCCTTCGCCAACTGCCGCACCACGCTGAGTACTTCATTGACCAGCTCCGGGTCCAGGGCCGAGGTGATCTCATCGCACAACAGCACTTTCGGCGACATCGCCAGGGCGCGGGCAATCGCTACCCGTTGCTGCTGGCCGCCGGACAGACGGTCCGGGAAGGCATCGAATTTCTCACCGAGACCGACCCGCTCCAGCATCTGCCGCGCCAGTTCGGCGGCCTTGGCCTTGGATACTTTCTGTACGACCTGCGGCGCGAGCATCACGTTTTCGCCGACGGTCAGGTGTGGGAACAGGTTGAACTGCTGGAACACCATGCCGACTTTCTGCCGCAGGCTGCGCAGGTCGGCGCGAGCGGCGTCGAGGTATTCGCCGTCGACCTCGATCACGCCGTCGTTGATCGACTCCAAGCCATTGAGGGTGCGCAGCAGGGTGGATTTGCCCGATCCGCTGCGGCCGATGATCGCCACCACCTGGCCTTCCTCGACGCTCAGGTCGATGCCTTTGAGCACGTGGTGATCGCCATAGTATTTATGCAGGGCGGAAATTCTAAGCAGAGGCATGCAGTCTCCTTTCCAGGTAGCGCGCACTGAGGGACAGGGGGTAGCAGAGCAGGAAATAACCGAGGGCCACCAGGCCATACACCATGAACGGCTCGAACGTGGCGTTGGCGAGCATGCCGCCGGTCTTGGTCAGCTCGGTAAAACCGATGATCGAAGTGACTGCCGTGCCTTTGACCACTTGCACGGAAAACCCAACGGTCGGCGCCACGGCGATGCGCAGCGCCTGGGGCAGGATCACGTAGCGCAATTGCTCCAGCGGATTGAGGGCCAGGCTCGCGGACGCTTCCCATTGGCCGTTAGGGATCGCCTCGACGCAACCGCGCCAGATCTCCGCCAGATAAGCGCTGGTAAACAAGGTCAGGGCAATCGCCGCCGCCATCCAGGGTGAAATTTCCACCCCGGCCAGGGCCACGCCGAAGAACACCAGGAACAGCTGCATCAACAGCGGCGTGCCCTGGAACAATTCGATGTAGGTGCGGGCGACGTGACGGGGCAGGGCGTTTCTGGAGATGCGCAGCACCATCACCAGCAAACCGATCACGCCGCCGCCGATAAACGCCACCAGCGACAACGCCAGGGTCCATTGCAGGCCGGTGAGCAGGTTGCGTATCACGTCCCATAGAGTGAAGTCGCTCATTGGCCGCTCCTGGAAATGTAGCGCTGCCCCAGCCAGTTCAGGAACTGACGGATCAACAGGGCCATGCACAGGTAGATCAGCGTCGTCAGCGCGTAGGTTTCAAAGGCGCGGAAGTTGCGTGACTGAATGAAGTTGGCAGCGAAGCTCAACTCTTCGGTGGCGATCTGCGAACAGACCGCCGAGCCCAGCATCACGATGATGATCTGGCTGCTCAGGGCCGGCCAGACCTTGCCTAGCGCCGGCAACAGGACCACATGGCGGAAGGCTTCGAAACGGCTCATCGCCAGCGCCGCGGCGGCTTCCAGTTGTCCGCGCGGGATGGCCTGGATGCCGGCACGGATGATCTCGGTGGAATAGGCGCCGAGATTGATCACCATTGCCAGCACCGCCGCCTGCCATTCGGAAATCTGCAGGCCGAGGGACGGCAAGCCGAAGAAGATGAAAAACAGCTGCACCAGGAACGGTGTGTTGCGGATCAGCTCCACGTACACCCCGAAGATTGGCGCAAACGGACGAATGTTCCACGCCCGCACCACCGCGCCGACGATGCCCAGGCCGACCCCGAGCAACGCGCCAATGGCCGTCAGTTCCAGGGTGAACAGCGCACCGCGCAGCAACAGCTCGGTGTTTTGCACCACCGGAAGAAAGTCGAACTGATAAGCCATGCTCAGTCTCTCAGGTGCCGGTCAGAGGTCGGCTGGCAGCGGTTGCTTGAGCCAGGTCTGGGCATTTTTCTCCAGGCTGCCGTCGGTCTTGGCACTGGCCAGGATCTGGTTGACCTTGTCCAGCAACGCCGGCTCGTTCTTGTTCACGCCGACATACACCGGCGAGTCCTTGAGCTTGATCTTCAAGGCCGGGACGCGCTTGGGGCTGCGCTCGCTGATGGCGACCATCACCACGTTACCGCTGGCGATCAGGTCCACCTGGCCGGCCAGGTAGGCAGCGATGGTCGAGTTGTTGTCTTCGAAGCGCTTGATGGTGGCGCCTTCGGGAGCGACCTTGGTCAGCTCGATGTCTTCGATGGCGCCACGGGTGACGCTGATGGTCTTGCCCTTGAGGTCATCCAGGCCGTTGATCGGCGCTTCGGGCGGACCGAACACGGCCAGGTAGAACGGCGCGTAGGCGCTGGAAAAATCGATGACCTTCTCACGCTCCGGGTTCTTGCCCAGGCTGGAAATCACCAGGTCGACCTTGCCGGTGGTCAGGAACGGAATGCGGTTGGTGCTGTTGACCGGGGTCAGTTCCAGCTTGACCTTGAGTTGGTCGGCCAACAGTTTAGCGGTGTCGATGTCCAGGCCGCGGGGTTTCATGTCCGGGCCCACCGAACCGAATGGCGGGAAGTCCTGGGGCACCGCGACCTTGAGGGTGCCGCGCTTGACTACGTCTTCCAGGCCATCGGCGTGGGCGGGCAGCTGACAAAGCATCAGGCTGGCGAACAGGGCAGTGAGCAGGGCGCTGCAACGCTGAATCATGGCGAGTCTCCGCAATCGGTGAGGTGATTTCTGCGTTCGGACAGAGCACAGGCCATGCCAAACCGGTTTTTCATCCTTCAAAGCCACGGTTTTGCTGGCACGGGGAGGTCTTACTGGTCTGAACAGTTGCGCTGCGTTTCGCACCTTTATCGGGCGCGCGCAATGGCCGCCGAACCCCGCTGGGGCACGACTTGCCGATCGCGGCGAATAGTTTTACAACTGGCCGCTCATTGCCCTGGGCCGTCTTGAAAATCATGAACTCCATCGCTCGCGCCGTTCCTGAAGTGGCCCTGCAAGCCATCCGCAAACTGATCGCTGATGAAGGCTTTGGCCCGGGCGATGCGCTGCCGTCGCAACGGGACCTGGCGCTGCGATTGGGCGTAAGCCGGGCGTCGCTGCGCGAGGCGTTGTCCTCGTTGAGTGCGTTGGGAATGATCAGCGTGCAGCCGGGCAAGGGCGTGTTCGTGCAGTCGCCCGTAGAGATGGCGCGCAGCGAAGCGGCGCCGGGCTGGCCGTTCGCGGCCCAGGCCTCGCCGGTGGACATCTTCCAGCTGCGCTACGCCCTGGAGGGGTTCGCGGCGGGCTTGGCGGCGCTGACACTGAGCACCGATGAGCTCGACATACTCGAAGATAACGTCGAAGCCATGCGTCGGGAATTGAAGGTCGGGAATTTCGACGCGGCGGCACGGTTGGATTTCGACTTTCACCGGCGAATCCTGGTTGCCGGTGGGAACCAGGCGATGCTGAGTATCCTCACCGCCAGCGCCGACCTCTTCCTGGAGAGCCAGAAACTACCGTTCATCAGGGCGGAACGCGCCATGGAAACCTGGCAGGAGCACCGCAAAATCCTCCGCGCCCTGGCCCGTCGCGCATCAGGCGCGGCGCAAAAAGCCATGCAGGAACATGTGCGTAATGCTGCGTTGCGTACCGGAATTTCCTTCGTTGCGCCTGCTGCCTCGTGAACTGAGCTATACCCAAATGCAACGTGTGCCATAGCGAGACTCAATCAACTGCGGCTTCCTGAACCTGGGAAGGGCGGCTATGATGGGCCACGTTTTTTTGCTGACAAACCCGGAGATTTCCATGAGCAGCGATCTGATCAAACACGTTAGCGACGCTAGCTTCGAGGCTGACGTACTCAAGGCCGAAGGCGCTGTACTGGTGGACTATTGGGCTGAGTGGTGCGGTCCGTGCAAAATGATCGCCCCGGTCCTGGACGAGATTGCCGAGACCTACAAAGGCAAGCTGACCGTTGCCAAGCTGAACATCGACGAAAACCAGGAGACTCCGGCCAAGCACGGCGTGCGTGGTATCCCGACCCTGATGCTGTTCAAGAACGGCAACGTCGAGGCCACCAAGGTCGGTGCGCTGTCGAAGTCGCAACTGGCGGCATTCCTCGACGCCAACATCTAAGCGCCGAATGCCATTGGAAAAGCCCCGCAAATCGCGGGGCTTTTTCGTTATTCGGGGCTAGACGCTCGCAAACCCAGGTGTTACATTCGGCCCCGCACCGGTTTCTCCAGTGCCCCCTGCAAGCCGTCGCCGACGCACTCCTTTCGAACAAGTACGCGATCCTGTCGCCTTCTCCGCGGCGCGGCCTCATTAAGCCAAAAGCTTAATTTCCCCCCTCCATAAATGATTACGTCATTCCTATATGAATCTGACTGAACTCAAGCAAAAGCCGATTACCGAACTGCTCGAATTGGCCGAACAGATGGGCATAGAAAATATGGCCCGTTCGCGCAAGCAGGACGTGATTTTCTCCCTGCTCAAGAAACACGCGAAGAGCGGCGAGGAAATCTCCGGTGATGGCGTGCTGGAGATTCTCCAGGACGGCTTCGGCTTCCTCCGCTCCGCAGATGCTTCCTATCTCGCCGGCCCAGACGATATCTATGTCTCGCCGAGCCAGATCCGTCGCTTCAACTTGCGCACCGGTGACACCATCGTTGGCAAGATCCGCCCTCCCAAGGAAGGCGAGCGTTATTTCGCGCTGCTCAAGGTCGACACCATCAACTTCGACCGTCCGGAAAACGCGAAGAACAAAATCCTCTTCGAAAACCTGACTCCGCTGTTCCCGACCGTGCGCATGAAGATGGAAGCCGGCAACGGTTCCACCGAAGACCTCACCGGTCGTGTGATCGACCTGTGCGCACCCATCGGCAAAGGCCAGCGTGGTCTGATCGTGGCGCCGCCGAAGGCGGGCAAGACGATCATGCTGCAGAACATCGCGGCCAACATCGCCCGTAACAACCCAGAAGTTCATCTGATCGTGCTGTTGATCGACGAGCGTCCGGAGGAAGTGACCGAGATGCAGCGCACCGTGCGCGGCGAAGTGGTCGCCTCGACCTTCGATGAGCCGCCGACCCGCCACGTGCAGGTTGCCGAAATGGTGATCGAGAAGGCCAAGCGCCTGGTCGAGCACAAGAAGGACGTCGTGATCCTGCTGGACTCCATCACCCGTCTGGCCCGTGCCTATAACACCGTGATCCCGAGCTCCGGCAAGGTGCTGACCGGTGGTGTCGACGCCCACGCATTGGAAAAACCCAAGCGTTTCTTCGGCGCCGCGCGCAACATCGAAGAAGGCGGTTCGCTGACCATCATCGCCACCGCACTGGTTGAAACCGGTTCGAAGATGGACGAAGTGATCTACGAGGAATTCAAGGGCACCGGCAACATGGAGCTGCCGCTGGATCGTCGCATCGCCGAGAAGCGTGTGTTCCCGGCCATCAACATCAACCGCTCCGGCACGCGCCGCGAAGAGTTGCTGACCGCCGACGACGAGCTGCAACGCATGTGGATCCTGCGCAAGCTGTTGCATCCGATGGATGAAGTCGCTGCGATCGAGTTCCTGGTCGATAAGCTGAAAACGACCAAGACCAACGACGAGTTCTTCCTGTCGATGAAACGCAAGTAATACGAAGTCCGCTTCAACGAAGAGCGCCCTGAACAGGGGCGCTCTTTTTTTTCCCGCATATGTATCAAACTGGACAACTTTCGCAGGTCGCAAGTGTCCGTGCTTCATGATGGGTGCTTAAATTGACAGGGAGCGTTATGCATACGTTCGGCAATCGTCGTGACATCGACGGCTTGAGGGCGCTGGCCGTTATTCCGGTGGTGCTGTTTCACTTCGGCTTCAGCGCGTTCAGTGGCGGCTTCGTTGGCGTCGATGTCTTCTTTGTCATTTCCGGATTCCTGATCACCAGCATTCTGTTCCGCGAGATCGGCGCACAACGCTTCAGTTTCATTGATTTCTGGGCGCGACGGGCACGACGCATCATTCCGGCCCTGAGCGTGATGATGCTGGCGACGCTGGTCCTCGGCTGGCTGTTGCTGACGGCCAAGGATTTCTCGGAGCTGGGCAGGACGGTTCGCTATCAGTCGCTGTTCATCTCCAACATCCTGTTCATGCGCGAGGATGGCTACTTCGAGCCCGCCTCGGACCTCAAGCCGCTGCTTCACACCTGGTCCCTGGCTGTCGAAGAGCAGTACTACATTTTCTTCCCGCTGCTGATGGCATTACTGATGCGCCATCTTCGTCATTGGCGTTGGATGCTGTTGGCTGTGCTGCTGGTTTCCTTCGGGTTGAACATAGCGTTTATCGAGAGCAAACCCGATTTCACCTTCTTTTCGTTGCCAACCCGTGCCTGGGAGTTGCTGTGCGGCGCCATGCTGGCTGTGCTACCGGCGCCACGGCACGCAGTCAAGCCGTGGCTCTCTCAAAGTGTCGGTTTAGCGGGGCTGGCCGCTGTCCTGATTGCGATTTTCAGTTTCAACGAGACCACGACGTTCCCGGGGTGGGCCGCCTTGCTACCCGTGCTTGGGACCACCGCGCTCATCTGGTCGGGCGCCCAGGGCCCGACCTGGGTTGCCCAGGCACTGAGTGGCAGGGCGATGGTCTGGGTCGGTTTGCTGTCCTATTCCTTGTACCTGTGGCACTGGCCGGTCTTCGTCTATGCCAATGCCATTTCCATCGACGGTATCCAGCACGCAGAAGCTGCGGGCTGGATACTGCTGGCGCTGGGCCTGGCCTGGTTGAGTTGGCGCTTCGTCGAACTGCCGTTTCGGGACAAGCGCTTGCTGGCCGGGCGCAAGCCGGTACTGGTGGGGGGCTTGCTGGCCATGGCGGTCCTGGTGGTGATAGGGGCGGTGGTGCGTTCAAGTGATGGTTTCCCCCAGCGTCTGAGCGGGAAGGCGCTGGAATATGCCCAGGCGCGGGATTGGCGGGCCGGGCAGATGAAATGCATGCTGGTGACCTCGGACAAGGTCCCGGACAAGGCGTGTCTGCTGGGTGCAAACAAGGACGTTCCGGCGACACAACTGTTCTGGGGCGACAGCCATGCGGCGGCGCTGTTGCCGGCGATCGAAGACAACGCAACGCGAGAAGGCCGGCCGGTATGGCTTTACAGCATGAGCGCCTGCCCGCCGATCCTCAGCGATGATCCGCGTCAGCGCTGCCGGGACTTTAACGAGCACACCATGGAGCAGGTTCGCCGTTTGCAGCCCAAGGACGTGGTGCTCGCGTCGAACTGGAGCCTGTACGTCTACGGTCGTGAGGACGGTGACCGGAAGGTGTTGCTCAATTCCCGTGACAGTACCGCCGAGGCCGAGGCGCGCATGGCCGCGGCACTCCAGGCGCGGGTCAAGGCGATCAGGGAGACGGGCGCGCAGGTCTGGTTGTTCAAGGAAGTGCCGTTGCAGCGCAAAGGCGCGATCAGCAGGCTGACGAGCCTGGCGCGGGTCGGGCGTTCGGCCGAAGGGCTGGGGCGCCCGCTCCAGGAGCATCTGGCGCGCCAACGTTTCCTCAGCAGCTTGTTCGACTCAATGAGCGCCGCCGACCCTGGTGTGCATGTCATCGATCCAACGCCTCTGATGTGTGCCGGTGGGGTTTGCAGCGTGGAGCTCAATGGCCACACACAATACAAGGACGAGGATCATCTTTCTGATGCAGGCAGTGCCCGGCTGAGCCCGCTGTTCGCTCCGGTGCTGTTGGGTACGACCGACAATTGATGACGCCCGTGCACGCACGGGCTGCTGTTTGGACGCCGGAGCAGGTAGGATGTACGCCTATTTTCGGGGTGGCATCTCAATGAAATTCAAGGATCTTCGGGATTTCGTGCAGCAGCTTGAGCAGCGCGGTGAGTTGAAACGCATCCAGGTTCCGATCTCTCCAGTGCTGGAAATGACGGAAGTCTGCGACCGCACGCTTCGGGCCAAAGGTCCGGCGCTGTTGTTCGAGAATCCTACCGGCTACGACATTCCAGTGCTGGGCAACCTGTTCGGCACACCAGAGCGCGTGGCCCTGGGCATGGGCGCCGACTCGGTCAGCGAGCTGCGCGAAATCGGCAAGCTGCTGGCGTTTCTCAAGGAGCCCGAGCCGCCCAAAGGCCTTAAGGACGCCTGGTCCAAGCTGCCGATTTTCCGCAAGATCATTTCCATGGCGCCGAAAGTCGTCAAGGACGCGATCTGCCAGGAAGTGGTGATCGAGGGCGACGATGTCGACCTGGCGATGCTTCCGGTGCAGACCTGCTGGCCGGGCGACGTGGGGCCGCTGATCACCTGGGGCCTGACCGTCACCAAAGGCCCCAACAAGGATCGGCAGAACCTGGGGATCTACCGTCAGCAGGTGATTGGCCGTAACAAAGTCATCATGCGCTGGCTGAGCCATCGCGGCGGTGCGCTGGACTATCGCGAGTGGTGTGAAAAACACCCCGGCCAGCCGTTCCCGGTCTCGGTGGCCCTGGGTGCGGACCCGGCGACCATCCTCGGCGCCGTCACGCCAGTGCCCGACAGCCTTTCCGAGTACGCCTTTGCCGGTCTGTTGCGCGGCAATCGCACCGAACTGGTGAAGTGCCGGGGCAACGACCTGCAAGTACCGGCAACTGCCGAGATCATTCTCGAAGGCGTGATCCATCCCGGCGAAATGGCCGATGAAGGCCCGTATGGTGACCACACCGGTTACTACAACGAGGTCGATAGCTTCCCGGTGTTCACCGTCGAGCGCATTACTCATCGGATCAAACCGATCTACCACAGCACCTACACCGGCCGTCCGCCGGATGAGCCGGCCATCCTCGGCGTGGCGCTGAACGAAGTGTTCGTGCCGATCCTGCAAAAGCAGTTTCCGGAAATCACCGACTTTTACCTGCCGCCCGAAGGCTGTTCGTATCGGATGGCCGTGGTGACCATGAAGAAGTCGTATCCGGGGCACGCCAAGCGTGTGATGCTCGGGGTCTGGTCGTTTTTGCGACAGTTCATGTACACCAAGTTCGTTATCGTCACTGACGACGATATCAACGCGCGGGACTGGAACGACGTGATCTGGGCCATCACCACGCGCATGGACCCCAAGCGCGACACGGTGATGATCGAGAATACGCCGATCGACTACCTCGACTTTGCCTCGCCGGTCTCTGGCCTCGGGTCGAAGATGGGGCTCGACGCCACGCATAAGTGGCCTGGTGAAACCACCCGTGAATGGGGCCGGGTTATCGTCAAGGATGAAGCCGTTACCCAACGGATCGATGCCATCTGGAATCAGTTAGGAATAGATTGATGCGTGTAACCTTGCAGCCTTCCGGGGCAGTGCTGGAGATACAGCCCGCCGAGCGGATTCTCGACGGCGCCCGGCGCCTGGGCTATGAGTGCCCGCAAAGCTGCCGCAACGGCAACTGCCACGTCTGTGGTGCGTTGCTGGTGGAAGGTCGCGTGGAGCAGGCTGGCGAGGTGCGTGATCATGGCGAGATCTTCACCTGTATCGCCGAGCCTCTGGAGGACTGCGTGGTGCTCTGGGATGGTGTGCTGGCACCCGGCGAGTTGCCGGTGCGCAAGCTGGCCTGCCAGGTGATCGAGGTTGCCGACATGGGCGGCGACGTGTGGCGGGTGCGCCTGCGCGCGCCGGCGGGCAAGCCGCCGCGCTATCACGCAGGACAGTACCTGATGGTCGAGCGGGAAAACGGCGAAAAATCGGCGTTCTCCCTCGCCTCGGCCCCGCACGCCGGGCGCGACCTCGAGCTGCACGTATTGGCGCGCGAAAGCAGTGCACAAACGCTGCTGGAACAGCTGCGTCGCAACCCTACTGTGCGTGTGGAAATGCCATTTGGCGACACGCACTTGTCCGAGCTGCCCGAGGGGCCTTTGGTGCTGATCGCCGCAGGAACCGGGATGGCACAGATGCACAGCCTGATCGAGCATTGTCGGGCCCAGGGCTTCAAGCACCCGGTGCATCTGTACTGGGGCGTCCGGCGGCCGGAAGATTTCTATGAAATCGAGCATTGGGACGAGTGGGAAAAATTGCCCAACCTGTTCCTGCACAAAGTCGTCAGCGACTTGTGCGGCTGGGAAGGCCGCTGCGGGATGCTCCACGAAGCGGTTTGTGAAGACATCAGTGACCTTTCGGGCGTACACGTCTACGCCAGTGGTTCGCCGGCGATGATCTACGGCACCCTCGATGCGCTGGTGGAAGCCGGCATGGACGCCCACCAGATGCGCGCCGACGTGTTTGCCTACGCCCCGCGGACATGACCCACTGAACCCCCTATATTTCGTATCGGTATTTAGGCTCACGGCTGAATACCGATAACGTATATAGGCGCGCGATGGCATCTAACTTGCCTCGTTCCTGCCGAACGTCAGCCGCCTGACGCGCCAAGCCATTCTGAATCGCGAGCCAAACGCTACCGGCCATGACCGCTATCGAATCCGCCATTACCTGTACCCTCTATCCTCCACGCCTCGACATGGGGCCACGGCTGACCCGTGAACAATTGCTCGCCTCGATGCAATCGACCATGAGTCTGCACCAGGGTGGACCGGTCTGGCTGTTCGCGTACGGCTCATTGATCTGGCGGCCTGAGTGCACAGCGGTGGAGCGGGTGCGCGGCCGGGTCCATGGTTATCATCGAGGCTTGTACCTGTGGTCCCATGAACATCGCGGCACTCCGGAGATGCCGGGGTTGGTGTTCGGGCTGGATCGCGGCGGCTCGTGCAGCGGTTTCGCCTACCGGTTGCCGGAAGAAAACCTCGAGAACTCGCTGTTTGCCTTGTGGCAGCGCGAGATGCCGGTTCCGTCCTATCGTCCCCACTGGCTCAGTTGCCGTCTCGAGGATGGCAGTCGGGTGCAGGCCTTGGGATTTGTACTGGAACGGCACCTGCCCAGCTATGCCGGCAACTTGCCGGACCATGTGCTGAGCCAGGTGTTCGAAAGCGCTTGCGGGCGCTACGGCACGACTCGCGATTATGTCGAGCAGACCATCCAGGCCCTGCGCAGCCACGCCATGCCAGACCGGAATCTGGAGGCGCGGCTCAAGCGCTGCAAATCAGCGCAGGATCAGGCCACCGCTTCGCGACTCTGACTGGCGACTTGCTTGTGCCACAGGGTTGGCGCAAGGAAGGCCATTGCCAGCAGGCAAGCACCGATCAGCAGGACAAATCCACCGTTCCAGCCAAAGTGGTCAACGGTGTAGCCCATGGCGGCACTCGCCGCGACCGAGCCACCCAGGTAACCGAACAGACCGGTGAACCCTGCGGCGGTGCCAGCGGCCTTCTTCGGTGCCAGTTCCAGGGCCTGCAAGCCGATCAGCATGACCGGGCCGTAGATCAGGAAACCGATGGAGACCAGGGCGATCATGTCGACGGTCGGGTTGCCGGCCGGGTTCAGCCAGTACACCAGCGTCGCCACGGTTACCAGAGCCATGAATACCATCCCGGTCAGGCCGCGGTTGCCACGGAAGATCTTGTCCGACATCCAGCCGCACAACAGCGTGCCGGGAATGCCCGCCCATTCATAGAAGAAGTAGGCCCAGGAGCTCTTGTCCACGGTGAAGCCCTTGGCTTCCTTGAGGTAAGTGGGCGCCCAATCCAGCACGCCGTAGCGCAGCAGGTAGACGAACACGTTGGCCATGGCGATGTACCAGAGCATTTTGTTGCGCAGCACGTACTTGACGAAGATTTCCTTGGCGCTGAATTCGTTCTCGTGGCTGGCGTCGTAACCTTCCGGGTAGTCGTTCTTGTACTTCTCGATCGGCGGCAGGCCCACCGATTGCGGCGTGTCGCGCATGGTCACGAAGGCAAACACCGCGACGGCGAGCGCTACGGCCGCCGGGACATAAAACGCTGCGTGCCAGTCATTGAACCAGCCCATTCCCAGCAGAAACAGCGGGCCGATCAAGCCGCCGCCGACGTTGTGCGCCACGTTCCACACCGACACCACGCCGCCGCGTTCCTTTTGCGACCACCAGTGCACCATGGTCCGGCCACTGGGCGGCCAGCCCATGCCCTGGGCCCAGCCGTTGATGAACAACAGGATGAACATCATCGTCACGCTGGACGTGGCCCAGGGCGCGAAGCCGAAAATGAACATGACGCCTGCCGACACCAGCAGGCCGAACGGCAGGAAGTACCGCGGGTTGGAGCGGTCGGATACCAGGCCCATCAGGAACTTCGAAAGCCCGTAGGCGATGGCGATGGCCGACATGGCCAGGCCCAGCTGACCACGGCTGTAACCCTCGTCGATCAGGTACGGCATCGCCAGGGAAAAGTTCTTGCGCAGCAGGTAATACCCGGCATAGCCGATGAAAATCCCGGCAAAGATCTGCCAGCGCAGGCGGCGATAGGTGCTGTCTATTTTTTCTTCAGGCAGTGACGCCTGATGTGCGGCAGGACGAAAGAAGGCAAACATTCAAGGCTCCAGGATTTCTTGTTATGACTGCGGATGCGAATGTTACAGTTTCGTTACCGAAAATAGCATTGGTTCTTATCGTTTAAACAGCGAAATTTTTCTGATCGAATGTTCTTAAACGAACATGTCGCTTAGGTATTGGCGAAAGCTTTTGTAGGAAATGGCGCCACAGGCTTTTTTCATGCGATGTATCGGTGGTTAGGGGACAGGAAAGTGGGAAAGGTCCTTCACCCAAATGGGAAGTCTCGCTATTCAGTCCCAGGGCCGCGGCCTCTAGCCTCTATGTCTTTGCCAAGTTTGGTATTCAGGTGAGGGGTGAGGGCATGAGGTGGTGTGTCGTGATGCTGTTTTTGTGCTTGTCCGCTACGAGCGGGGCGACGGAGGTGTTGTTGGTGCCCGAGCACAATCCCAAGCCGGACTACCCGACAGCCCTTCATCGGAAGGGCGTCGTGGGTGTGGTCCGGGTCGGCTTCACGGTGCATGCCGATAGCCGTGTCGATGAAGTCGCGATCCTGCATAGCGATCATCCGGATTTCGCCGAGGCCGCACGGGAGGCCGTGAGGCAATGGCGCTTCAGGCCGTGGACGGCGGACCACGAGCATCCGGCGCAGACGTACGTCTTAGCGCCCTTCGAGTTCCGCCTGGATGGCTTGCCACTGGATGCCAACAAGTGGATCAAGACTTGGAGATGCTCGCTCATCAATTCGCATGCCAGGGGGCAGCTGTGGGTAGAGGACTTGCTCCCGTTCCGTTACACCCGCAGTTACTTGTCCAATGTGTTTTTTGTGAAGCAGATGCCGGATGTGGAGCGTTTGGCCTTGATCGCCCGGTTCAACAGACTCCTGCCTACGATCGTGCAGCGTTGCGGGAGTTTTCCGGCTGCACGGTATATGCGGATGCTGCCGAAGGAGGTTCGTGAGTTGCTTTAGCCACGGTAGTGAAAGGCGTCATCGCCGAGGGTGATGACGCCTATTGTTTACTCTGGTTTGAAACCGGATTTTCCGTTTTGTTTTCGCCAGCTTTTAATTTCGTTCAGAATTCCTTCCGGGCTGTCTTCTCGACCTGGTTTAGGATAAAAAATAAGTGCGGATTTTTCAGGGTGCTCGGTAATCTTCTCAAAATGCTTTGCAAGTTGACTGGTGTATTCACCCAGCTCATCTCCGGTAAGCTCGTTATTATCTTCGAAAAATTCCTTAAGAAAGGATAGGAACTCTGCTTCTGTATAGTCCTCGATTTTTTCTTTGAAGATCATGGTTTTGCTCCTTCTTTGTGAAGCTCAACGTGTTTTTTTGGTGTCATGATGCTTAGGTTATCCAAATCGTAAACTGCACCGCCCTTGGAAATCGATTGTATATGATGAATTTCAAATTTGCCCCTTTCCCCTACGTGACCATCTGGAAGTGTGAAAGGCGCAGCGCCGTTACGCATCAATTTTAGATTGGATCGACTAAACTGCGTTGATAGATTTTCATCATTGGCAACCGATCTCCAAAAACTTTCTCGGAAGGCATCAAAGTCTCTGAAGTCCTGACCCCGAAGTAGGTTTGCTATCTCGCGAGGAATGGGAGCACCAACGCCGTGTTCTGTATTTCCTAGCCAGTTCTCTCCAACCTCCTGACTTGCTCCAGCCACCGTCCCCGGCTCATATCGCGGCCCGGTACGGCTCGCCATGATATAGACTGGCTGGATTCCCGATTCCGTTGGAAACACCAGCACATAGTCGTCGATGTCGGCGTCATCGCAGGCCGGATGTTCGTCTGCTCTCCCCTCTATCTGGGTAATCCTGGCCCCGGGAAGGATCCTGATTTCCGGCTGCATTTCAGGCAACTCGGTCGATCCAAGAAGGCTTTCCCCTGGCGGGCTGTTGGGTGTCCAAGTCAGCGTCCTTGGAAGAATTCCTTCGGTGGTGAAAGTGTAAAGGTTGGTTTGTGGATTGAGTGTTATGTATCTGACCCGGACCTCTTTGGATAGACTTCCACCGGTCGGTGAAAGATAAAACCGGGTATGCTCCCCGCGAACCGATGACACGACGCGAAGCGGTAAATAGTCAGTTCCAGTGTTTGGAGTTAATTTGAAGTCCACGTCCAACTGGGACAGCGGAATACTAATCACCACTGGATTGCGCTGAAGCTCGCTATTTCCGATTGTCGGAGAATAAGACACCGCCACGCCAAATACCGCTAAGGGACCACCCGCCAGGGTGGCACTCGCTTTCTTCAGTAGATCGATGGCGCCTTGCAACGAAGCGGGTGATCCCTCAAATCCAGCGATCAGGCCGTCGGGAGTGGCCATTAACGGCCGCACCGAGGCCATCGCGCCGCTGACGGTGGAGAACGGTATATTTTCGATGTGATGTTTCAACCGGAAATTCGTGTCGATATCGGCTTGTGCTTTACGCAGAGAGGTCTTTCTTGAATCACTCCTCGATACATCGTAAAGGTCACCCGTTGCATGCTCTGCTTTGGTTGCGTCCTGGTGCGCGATAGACAGTTCCCGGTGCTTTTGCTGCATCCAAGGCAGTTTTTGATTGATGTCTCCAGGCTGGGCATGGTTGAACTGATGGAGTAGCTCGTTGAAACGGTCTGCCAATGCCGCCGCGATTTTTTGTTTCCGTTCTTGTTCGGCTCGTTGCGCCGCAGCCAGGGCTTGCGCTTGCTTTAATGCTTGTGCTTTTTTCTCGGCTGCAACACGTAGCTGTTCTTGTAAGCGTTCGACTGCTAAAGCCCGGTCGACGAGTCCGGTAAAAGCGTTAGTAGTTTTTGTTAAATGTTGAACGGATTCTGAATGAAGAAGGGATACATGGTAGTCCTGCCATCGCTTCCCTAGGTTTGTTTTTGCCTGTAGCGTCACAAGATTGTTGAGGGCTTCGAGCTCAGGTTTGCTCAAGGGCGGTTTAATGTTCGGATTGGCTTTCGCAAAGGCGGCGATAGCTGCTCGCTCAGTTGTAATGATTTTAGCTAAGGCTGCTTTGTAGTTTCTAAGCGACTGGGAGGTAGTTAGCCCGCCCGTTGCGCCCAGTGCCGATGAGATTTTTTTTAGCAAAAAGTCTGGGAGAAGCTGGATATGGATATTTTTTTCCTGATTAATAGTCTCAAGCTTTTCATTTGCGGCTGAAACGGAGTCCTTTTCTTCAGGTTGAGTTTGGGTAGCAGCCAGCTCGACTTTTTTTGCTGATTGTTCCAATTGTTCGGCAAGAATGTCTTTTTGCAGTGAAAGCCGTTTTAGATCTAACGCTGATCGGTAAGCGTTATCGATCGCTGAGTAAGCCACGGCGATATTAGGTGGGGAAGTCTGCAGGCTTTCCATCAGTTTTTTGAAAGACAATTCCTTCATTAGAAAGAATGGATTGTGACCATACAGCGAGTAAGCGGTTTTGGTGTGTGCTTGATACTCGTATTCTTTGGACTGAATAGCCTTTAGCGTTGCTTTCTGCTCTGTCTTCGCTTTTTCCAGTGGCGAAAGTGGACGGACGCCTATTGCTGATTTTTTTGCTTGATCGAGTTCTAATTTGGTGGTTTCGTTAAGTCTTGCAAAGATGTTGTTATACTCGACGTCAATGAACTCGCTATTTAATATTCGCTCTCTCAGCATGTCATCCCATGCGAAGGGAATAGACGCGTTGTGTCTTTTTGAGCTTCTAGTAGTCCCTCTGGGAGACCCCTCGTATGGGCCCCAAGCTCCTTGGAAATATCCCTCGGTTGATATTTCACCTTTGATAGATAAAGGTCCTATTTCGTATGAGCCGGGTCCCAATTGTTGATGAGGTCCTAAATATGTATTTGCATCGCACATATGACTTATCCATGTCGGCTTGTCCGTTAATGAATGGCATCCCGCTGCTGCGGATGCTGTTAAGTGCGAGGAAGATTTGCGTATTTTTTCGGCGAGGGTGCGGTATATATCTACCGCAAATGCAATTTATTTATGGTTGCTGAGGGTTTCAGCACGGGGCAATTAGAAAAAGGCCAGAGCCACCTCATCAGGGGGCCAGGCCTTTTTTTGTCCGACTGGTTTCAACGCACCTGCACAACCACCTTTCCCACAGCCTTGCGCTGTGCCAGGTCATTGATGGCCTGGGCGGCGTTGCTCAACGGGTACACCTGCGAAACCAGCGGCTTGAGCCTGCCCTCGCTGAACCAGCCAAACAATTGCTGGAAGTTGGCGGCGTTGTCCTGGGGCTGGCGTTGAGCGAAGGAACCCCAGAACACGCCCACCACCGCAGCGCCTTTGAGCAGGGCCAGGTTGACCGGCAGTTCCGGGATGCGCCCGCTGGCGAAACCGACCACCAGCAGCCGGCCGTTCCAGGCAATGGCACGGATGGCCTGGTCGAACAGGTCGCCGCCTACCGGGTCGTAGATCACATCGGCACCCTGGCCGTCGGTGAGGCGCTTGATTTCGTCCTTGAGGCTGGTTTCGCTGTAATTGATCAGTTCATCGGCCCCGGCTGCCTGGGCGACGGCGAGTTTTTCCGCGCTGCTGGCGGCGGCGATCACCCGGGCGCCCATGGCCTTGCCGATTTCCACCGCCGCCAGCCCGACCCCACCGGAGGCGCCCAGCACCAGCAGCGTTTCGCCAGGTTGCAGGTTGGCCCGTTGCTTGAGCGCGTGCATCGAGGTGCCATAGGTCATGCTGAAGGCTGCGGCAGTATTGAAGTCCATGGCCGGCGGGATCGGCAGCACGTTGTAGCCCGGCACCGCCACCTGCTCGGCGAAACTGCCCCAGCCGGTCAGCGCCATGACCCGGTCGCCGACTTTCAAGTGGCTGATCTTCTCACCCACCTCGCTGACCACTCCCGCCGCCTCGCCACCGGGGGAAAACGGGAAGGGTGGCTTGAACTGGTATTTGCCCTCGATGATCAGCGTGTCAGGGAAATTCACCCCGGCGGCATGCACGTCCAGCAGCACTTCGTTCTTTTTCGCGACGGGGCTGGCGACCTCTTCCAGCACCAGCGATTCGGCGGGACCGAATTCTTTGCACAGCACGGCTTTCATCAGGGCTATTCCTTTGGGAGTGATGGCCGATAAGTGTAGGTGTGAGAGTCAACGGGTCAACGAGCATGCCCCGCCCTGATAGCCGGCCATAAGCTTGTGCTTGAACGGCGGGGCGGTATGCTGGGCCGCAAACCGGATGAGGAGTCGAATGTGAAAGCGTGGATCGTGTGGATGCTGGCCCTGTCGCTGCCAGTGGCGGTAATGGCTGAAGAGACCAAGGAAGCCAAAGAGGGCGAGGCGCCGAAAGTCAGCTACATCACCCTCAGCCCGCCCTTCGTGGGCAATTACGGTTTGGACGGCACGGCCAAGCTGAAGGTCTACAAGGCCGACGTGGCCCTGCGCGTGACCGGCGACGCCGCGGCTGCGGCAGTGAAGGCCAACGAGCCGCTGATTCGCAACCAACTGGTGGCATTGTTCTCGCAGCAGACCAGCGAGACGATGAACAATCTGGAAGCCAAGGAAAAGCTGCGTCAGGAAGCGTTGAAGCAGACCCAGCAGGTAATGAACGACGAGACCGGCAAGCCGATGGTGGATGACCTGTTGTTCAATAACCTGATCATTCAGTAAGTCCTGTGTTGTGCGGCCGGCTTATCGCGAGCAGGCTTGCTCCCACAGGATTTTGTGTCGTTCGCTGCGCCGTGATCCACCCCGATCCACTGTGGGAGCGAGCCTGCTCGCGATGGCAGCCTGGACAGCGATAGAAACCTAGGGGCGCAACGCAACCACCGCCGCCCACTGCTCGGCCGTCACCGGCATCACCGACAGCCGAGAGCCTTTCTGTACCAGCGGCATTTCGACTAGGGCGCTCTGTTGCTTGAGGTAGTCGAGTTTCAGTACCCGGGCAAAAGTCTCGACATGGGCCACGTCGATAGCGGTCCAGGGATTTTTTTCCGGAGTGGCCTTGGGGTCGAAGTAATGACTGTCGGGTTCCAGCGCCGTCGGGTCAGGGTAGGCCGGGCGTACGATTTTCCCGATTCCGGCGATGCCGGGCTCGGGGCAGCTGGAGTGGTAGAAGAAAAACGAGTCACCCACCGCCATGCTTCGCAGGAAGTTGCGCGCCTGGTAGTTGCGAACCCCGTCCCAGCGTGCCTGGCCGAGCTTTTCCAGGCCCTGGATAGACAGTTCGTCGGGTTCGGATTTCATCAGCCAGTAGGCCATGATTTCTACTCCTGGGCGGTGTGGTCAAAATAGTTCAGCGATTTTATGACAAACCGACAGTCGGTTGACGCCAGAGTTTGCGTGTCGTCTCAGGTTGCCGCAAAATGCCGGCCTTCCAAGCTTGACGCTGCTGCACGGCCAATAAGAAAACCGCTGCTGTCATCGTGTGTGATATGCCTTGAGGGGGGCAATCGATGAAACGCAAACCGGATTTGTTGTGGATTCTGGTCATTCTGTTCGGCCTGGGTGTCGTGACCACGGGTTATGCCCAAAGCCTGTGGGCCAGCAAGACTGACGCACCCGTGGAAATCACCCAGCCTGCGCCGTCGCTCAAACGCTGAGCCTGTACCCCAGACGCCGCTGATAGCTGCGGCGTCTACTCCGCGATATACCACTGCCTGTCGCTGACCGTTCCCTGTAGCGGCACGTCCCAGCTTGCCTGCGCCAACCGTTCGACCTTCTGACATTCATGGGCCAGCCCCAGCAGTGTCGGTTTGCGCCACTGTCTGCGTCGCGACAGGTACGCCAGGCTGCGGTCATAGAAGCCGCCACCCATGCCCAGCCGACCTCCTGCGTCGTCAAACCCCACCAGCGGCAACAACACCAGATCCAGCGCCCAGACCTTGCGTTGCCGGGCGATATTCATTTGCGGTTCGAGGATGCGAAAGCGATTGGGGCGCAGCTTTTCGCCGGGGCGGATGCGTTGGAACACCATTTTGGTCTGTGGCCACGGGCTGAGCACCGGTAGGTAAGTGGCCTTGCCCCGGCGTTGGGCGGCGCGCAGCAGCAGGCGTGGGTCGATCTCGCCATCGTTGGGCAGGTACAGGGCAATATGCCGCGCACGACGAAACAACGGATGCTGGGCCAGTTGCCGGTAGAGGCCGTTGGCCGCCTGTTTCTGCTGGGCGGGCGTCAGGGCACGACGGGCCTGGCGCAGCAGGCGTCGAAGTTGCGGGCGGGACAGTGGCGCAGGTTCAGTCATGTCGAGGCTTCACGCAGTGGCGATGCACCACAGCGTAACCGCAAACCAGCGTGCCCAGAAATGCCTGCGTCAGAAACGACAATGCCAGTCCGTAGGGACTGGCATTGTCTGGGATCAGGCTCCCCGGATGAACCGCTGTCGGCTTAGCCCTTGAACCCGAGAGTTCAAGGTGGAAGTTGCAGGGGGCGTTAAGGCTTTCCGTCAAGCGGACATGCACACCGGCCCCAACGTGCAACCCCCGTGGTTGTGCGTATCGGCTCAGGGACATCACCAACTGGCAAGCACCCCAGGGAGTGACGCGAGTATACCTCAGGCAGCCTCGCGAATCAGCCCTTGCTGACGTCCGGATCAGTTGCCAGCACCAGATCCACTCGCTCGAGCAGGTCGCGCACCTGCTCGCGGGTCGAACCGCTGACCTGCAGGTCCGGCGTATCCTGGCGATGCAGCAGGTCGTGGGTGATGTTCAAGGCGGCCATCACGGCGATGCGGTCGGCACCGATGACCTTGCCGCTGCTGCGGATCTCGCGCATCTTGCCGTCCAGGTAACGGGCGGCGCTCACCAGGTTGCTGCGCTCTTCCTGGGGGCAGATGATCGAGTACTCTTTATCGAGGATCTGCACGGTAACGCTATTGCTTGAACTCATGAGTCTTGCTCCAGGGCCTTGAGGCGCGAAATCATCGATTCGACCTTACGCCGGGCGATTTCGTTTTTTTCAATGAGGTGCGCGCGTTCCTCGCGCCAGGTTTTTTCCTGAGCTAATAAGAGTCCGTTCTGGCTTTTAAGTTGCTCGACCCGTTCAATTAGCAATTCGAGTCTGGCCATCAGCGCTTGCAGGTCGTTGTCTTCCATTGTGTCCACTGAAGATTGTGTCTGATGGGGAATGAGGGTCGCACAGCCTCTGATAGTCTTGGCGAGTCTGTCGATGTAGGATACAAGGCCTCCATTCTAGACATAGCGCCGTCTGGCGCCTAGCTGCCCATGCCCATTCAGAATTCCCCGTACCAAGCATTCGCCACCCTGCTGAGCACCAGCGGCCATCCTGTCTCGCCTGCCGAACTGCACGGCCTGTTGCTGGGGCGCAGCTGCGCCGGGGCCGGTTTCGACGCCGACGGTTGGCTGGCCGACGCCGCCGAGCTGCTGGAAGGCGAGCCGGCGGACAACGTCCGCAACGCCCTCATCGGCCTGCAGGAAATGGTCAAGGGCGAGTTGACCAGCGACGACATGACCGTCGTCCTGCTGCTGCCCACCGACGACGCGCCGCTGGCCGAACGTGCCGCTGCGCTGGGCCAGTGGTGCCAGGGGTTTCTCGCCGGCTTCGGCCTGACCCGCCGCGAATATGCGCTGAGCGACGAGGCAAAGGAAGTGTTGCAGGACTTGGCCGCGATCTCTCAGGTCCAGGATGCCCTGGAAGAGTCCGATGACGGTGAAAGCGACTACATGGAAGTGATGGAGTACCTGCGGGTCGCGCCATTGCTACTGTTTACCGAGACCAAGAAAACCGCTGAACCGGCCGCCAAGCCGTCCTTGCACTGATCGCTTGAGAGGGAACACCGTCTGCCCATGATGCATATCCCGAAATCGGAATACAGCCGTCGCCGCAAGGCCCTGATGGCGCAGATGGAGCCCAACAGCATCGCAATCCTGCCCGCCGCCGCCGTTGCGATCCGCAACCGCGACGTCGAGCACGTCTACCGCCAGGACAGCGACTTCCAGTACCTCAGTGGCTTTCCCGAGCCGCAGGCGGTCATCGTGCTGATGCCCGGCCGGGTCCATGGCGAGTACATCCTGTTCTGCCGCGAGCGCAACGCCGAGCGTGAATTGTGGGATGGCCTGCGGGCCGGCCAGGAAGGCGCGATCCGTGACTATGGCGCCGACGACGCATTCCCCATCACCGATATCGACGACATCCTGCCGGGCCTGATCGAAGGTCGCGACCGGGTGTATTCGGCCATGGGCAGCAACCCTGAGTTCGACCGGCACCTGATGGAATGGATCAACGTGATCCGCTCCAAGGCCAACCTCGGCGCCCAGCCGCCGAACGAATTCGTTGCCCTGGATCATCTGCTCCACGACATGCGCCTGTATAAGTCGGCGGCGGAGGTGAAAGTGATGCGCGAAGCGGCGCGGATTTCCGCCCAGGCGCATATCCGGGCGATGCAAGCGGCGCGGCCAGGGCTGTATGAGTTCAGCCTGGAAGCGGAGCTCGATTATGAATTTCGCAAGGGTGGGGCGAAGATGCCGGCCTATGGTTCGATCGTCGCGGCGGGGCGCAACAGCTGCATCCTGCACTACCAGCAGAACGACGCGTTGCTCAAGGATGGCGACCTGGTCTTGATCGACGCCGGTTGCGAGATCGACTGCTACGCCAGCGATATCACCCGTACCTGGCCAGTCAACGGCAAGTTTTCGCCGGAGCAGAAGGCGATCTACGAAGTGGTGCTGGCGGCCCAGGAAGCGGCGTTCGCCGAGATCGCGCCCAACAAACACTGGAACCAGGCCCATGAAGCGACGGTCCGGGTCATCACTGAAGGGTTGGTGCGGCTGGGGCTGCTCGAAGGCGAAGTGGACGAACTGATCGCCAGCGAAGCCTACCGGGCGTTCTACATGCACCGCGCCGGGCATTGGCTGGGCATGGACGTACATGACGTCGGTGAATACCGGGTCGGTGGCGAATGGCGCGTATTGGAAGTCGGCATGACGTTGACGGTGGAGCCGGGCATCTATATCAGCCCGAACAACCGCAGCGTTGCGAAAAAATGGCGCGGCATTGGCGTGCGCATCGAGGATGACGTGGTAGTGACCCGAACCGGTTGTGAAATCCTGTCCCGAGGCGTGCCGAAGACGGTCGCCGAAATCGAGGCCTTGATGGCCGAAGCACGGGCGCACGCGGCATGAGCCGGGTCAATCTGGCGATCATCGGTGGCGGTCTGGTTGGCGCGAGCCTGGCCCTGGCCCTGCAAGCCGGCGCCAAGGCCCGGGGCTGGAAGATCATGCTGATCGAACCCTTCGCTCCCGGCGACGCCTGGCAGCCCAGCTACGATGCGCGATCCTCGGCGCTGTCCTACGGTGCCCGGCAGATCTATCAGCGCTTGGGTATCTGGCAGCAGATTTCCCGGCGCGCCGAACCGATCAAGCAGATTCACGTGTCCGACCGCGGGCGGTTTTCCACCGCGCGCCTGTCAGCCATGGAAGAAGGCGTACCGGCGCTGGGCTACGTCGTGGAAAACGCCTGGCTCGGCCAGTGCCTGTGGCAAGGCCTGGACAAGGAAGTGGTGAACTGGCGCTGTCCAGCCCAGGTCACCCGGATGGAGCCACTGGTGGGCGGTTATCGCCTGACCCTCGACGATGAAACCACGCTGGAATGCGACCTTGCCGTGCTGGCGGACGGGGGACGTTCCGGCCTGCGCGAGCAGTTGGGTGTCGGGGTGCGCAATCGGCCGTATGACCAGAGTGCGTTGATCGCCAACGTTACACCTGGCGAAGCCCATAACGGCATGGCCTTCGAACGCTTCACCGATGACGGGCCGATGGCCTTGCTGCCGTTGCCCGAGAACCGCTGTGCGCTGGTCTGGACCCGTCAGGGCATGGACGCGCAACGGTTGGCGGCCCTCGACGAGCGGAGTTTCCTCAGCGAATTGCAGGGCGTGTTCGGCTATCGCCTGGGCACGCTGAAGCAAGTGGGTGTGCGACATCTGTATCCGCTGGCGCTGGTAGAGGCTGAGGAACAGGTTCGTCCGCACCTGGCCATCCTGGGCAATGCGGCCCACAGCCTGCATCCGATTGCCGGGCAAGGCTTCAACCTGTCCCTGCGCGATGCCCAGGCCTTGGCCGATGCCCTGCTCGACAGTGACAGCGAACCTGGGGATTTCGCCGTGCTCCAGGCTTATCGCGAGCGCCAGCGGCTGGACCAGACCTTGACCGTGGGCTTCTCTGACCAGGTCACAAGGCTGTTCAGCAATAATCTGCCGCTGGTGTCCCTGGGCCGCAACCTCGGCTTGCTGGGCCTGGACCTGCTGCCGCCGGCCAAGCGTTGGTTTGCCCGCCAGGCCATGGGGCTGGGGACACGGCCGGATGTTTGAATCAGGGGCTGGATTTTCTTTTCATGGGCGGCTGACACCGCCAGCAAAACAGGCTTAAAGCATGGAATTGCGTGCAGATCTGCTGATTGTCGGCGCCGGTATGGTCGGTAGCGCCCTGGCACTGGCGTTACAGGGCAGCGGCTTGCAAGTGTTGCTGCTCGACGGCAGCCCGATGAGCGTCAAACCCTTCGATGCCCAGGCCCCGTTCGAACCGCGGGTCAGTGCGCTGTCGGCTGCCAGCCAGCGGATTCTCGAACGCCTGGGCGTGTGGGAGGGCATCACCGCCCGGCGCGCCAGCCCTTACACCGACATGCACGTCTGGGATGGCAGCGGTACCGGGCAGATCCATTTTTCGGCTGCCAGCCTGCATGCCGATGTGCTTGGACATATCGTCGAGAATCGCGTGGTGCAGGATGCCTTGCTGGACCGTCTGCACGACTGTGACCTCGGCCTGCTGGCCAATGCCCGGCTGGAGCAGATGCGCAGGTCCGGCGACGACTGGCTGCTGACCCTGGCCGACGGTCGTACATTGCGAGCCCCGCTGGTGATCGCCGCCGACGGTGCGAATTCCGCAGTGCGCCGCCTGACGGGCGTCGCCACTCGCGAATGGGATTACCTGCACCACGCCATCGTCACCAGCGTACGCAGCGCCCAGCCCCATCGAATGACCGCCTGGCAACGTTTTACCGACAACGGTCCGCTGGCGTTCCTGCCGCTCGAACGCGATGGGCAGAAGGACTGGTGCTCGATCGTCTGGTCCACTACGCCCGGCGAGGCGCAGCGCTTGATGACGCTCGAAGACGTTGAGTTTTGCAGCGAGCTGGAACGCGCCTTCGAAGGCCGGCTCGGCACCGTCCTGGAAGCCGACCCGCGCCTGTGCGTGCCGCTGCGCCAGCGGCACGCCAAGCGCTACGTGGCCGAAGGGCTGGCGCTGATCGGCGATGCGGCCCACACCATCCACCCGTTGGCCGGGCAGGGGGTGAACCTGGGGTTTCTCGACGCCGCCGTGCTGGCCGAAGTGCTGTTGCAAGCGGCCGGGCGCGGCGAGCGACTGGCGGACGTGAAGGTGTTGAGCCGCTACGAGCGGCGCCGCATGCCGCATAACCTGGCGCTGATGGCGGCGATGGAAGGCTTCGAGCGGTTGTTCCAGGCCGATCCGTTGCCGGTGCGCTGGTTGCGCAACACCGGGTTGAAGCTGGTGGATCGCATGCCTGAGGCCAAGGCGCTGTTCGTGCGTGAGGCGCTGGGGTTGATCGGGGATCTGCCGGAGTTGGCCAAGGCCTGAGATTAGGGGTGGGGCTTATGGCCTCATCGCGAGCAGGCTCGCTCCCACAGGGTTCTCTGTCGGGCACCGATTATGTGTTCGCTGAAGATCCACTGTGGGAGCGAGCCTGCTCGCGATAGGATCTCCGGTTACAACGCCGTACCCTTGTCGCAACATTTGGAAATGTCTCCACCCACTGTTCGATTGAGAAGCCAAATGTGAGTCCTTATCATTTGCGCACTTCACATTCGAGAGACCGCTCCCATGTCGGCACCCAAGCGCCTGCTATCCGCCCTCGCCTTGACCCTGATCGGCTCGACTGTCGCCCAGGCCGCCGACGAGGTGGTGGTCTACTCCTCGCGTATCGATGAGCTGATCAAGCCGGTCTTCGATGCCTACACCCAGAAAACCGGCGTAACGGTGAAGTTCATCACCGACAAGGAAGCCCCGTTGATGCAGCGGATCAAGGCCGAAGGCGAAAACGCCACTGCCGACCTGCTGCTCACGGTCGATGCCGGCAACCTCTGGCAGGCCGAGCAGATGGGGATTCTCCAGCCGTTCACCTCGCCGGTGATCGATGCCAACATCCCGCTTCAATACCGCGCCTCGTCCCATGCCTGGACAGGCTTGAGCCTGCGGGCACGGACCATTGCCTACTCGACCGACCGGGTCAAACCGCAGGAGTTGAGCACCTACGAAGCCCTGGCCGGGGATGCATGGGAAGGGCGCTTGTGCCTGCGCACGTCGAAAAAGGTCTATAACCAGTCCCTGACCGCTACCCTGATCGAAACCCACGGCGCGCAAAAGACCGAGGAAATTCTCCAGGGCTGGGTCAGGAACCTGTCCACCGACGTGTTTTCCGACGACACCGCGCTGCTTGAGGCCATCAATGCCGGGCAATGCGACGTGGGTATCGTCAACACCTACTACTACGGCCGGCTCCATCAGCAGAAGCCCGACTTGAAGGTGAAGCTGTTCTGGCCGAACCAGGCTGATCGGGGTGTGCACGTCAACCTGTCGGGCATCGGCCTGACGAAACATGCACCGCATCCGGAAGCCGCGAAAAAACTGGTGGAATGGATGACCACGCCTGAGGCACAAAGTATCTTTGCCGACGTGAACCAGGAATTCCCGGCCAACCCGAAAGTGGCGCCGTCCAAGGAAGTAGCTGCCTGGGGTACGTTCAAGGCCGACACCTTGCCGGTGGAAGTGGCCGGCAAGCGCCAGGCCGAGGCCATTCGCATGATGGATCGCGCTGGCTGGCGCTAAAATCCCCTCGCCACAATGCTCCTGCGACTGGTTATTCTGAGTCGTAAACAGGTGCCTGCGCCAAGCGCAGGCACATTCATTTGAACGAGCGCTCCCCTTGCCCCACACCGTCCAACGCCGCTGGTACCCGCTGGTCTTCGCCATCGCCGCATTGGTCCTGTTGCCCCTGAGTGTCCTGCTGCTGTCCTGGCAAAGCATCGATCAACAGATCTGGTCCCACCTGTGGGACACGCAGATGCCGCGCCTGCTGGGCAACACCCTCACGTTGATCGTGGGCGTGGGCATTGGCGTGACGTTGCTGGGCGTCAGCCTCGCCTGGCTTACCAGCCTGTGTGAGTTCCCAGGACGACGTTGGCTCGACTGGGCGTTGATGCTGCCGTTTGCAATCCCGGCCTATGTGCTGGCGTTTGTCTTCGTCGGCCTGCTGGATTTCGCAGGCCCCGTGCAAACCCTGCTGCGTGAATGGTTCGGCAGCGGCCTGCGCCTGCCTCGGGTCCGGTCCACCGGCGGGGTGATCCTGGTGCTGGTCCTGGTCTTTTATCCTTACGTTTACCTGCTGGCGCGCACGGCGTTCCTGGCCCAGGGCAAGGGCCTGATGGAGGCGGCCCGGGTCCTCGGGCAATCGCCCTGGCAGGCGTTCTGGCGCGTTGCCCTGCCCATGGCCCGTCCTGCCATTGGCGCTGGCGTGGCGTTGGCCTTGATGGAGACCCTGGCGGATTTCGGCGCGGTATCGGTGTTCAACTTCGACACCTTTACCACCGCCATCTACAAAACCTGGTACGGCTTCTTCAGCCTTTCCAGTGCTGCCCAGCTGGCCAGCCTGCTGTTGCTGGCGGTGATGCTGGTGCTTTACGGCGAACGTCGGGCCCGCGGTGCCCAGCGCGCCAGCAACGAACGTCCCCGGGCCAAGGCGCTTTATCCGTTGCGCGGGCTCAAGGCGCTGGCCGCCAGCGGCTGGTGCTTCCTGGTTTTCGCCTGCGCGTTTGTCATTCCCATGGTGCAACTGGTGGTGTGGTTCTGGCAGCGCGGTCGGTTCGATCTGGACGAGCGTTATGCCGGGCTGATTGTCCACACCCTTTACTTGGGTGGGCTGGCGGCGCTGATCATTGTGGGGGTCGCCTTGCTGTTGGCGTTCGCCCGGCGTCTGGCGCCGACCCGTCCCATTCGCGCCGCGGTGGGCCTGGCAAACCTGGGGTATGCCTTGCCCGGTTCGGTACTGGCGGTGTCGATCATGCTCGCGTTCAGCTATCTGGACCGCGAGCTGGTTGTCCCACTCTCGACCTTGTTCGGTGGGGCAGGCAAGCCGTTGTTGCTCGGTAGCCTGTCGGCGTTGCTGTTGACGTACCTGGTGCGCTTCATGGCCGTGGCCTACGGTCCGTTGGAGAGCAGCCTGGCGCGCATTCGTCCGTCATTGCCCGAGGCGGCACGGAGCCTCGGAGTCAGTGGGCCGCGATTGTTTTTCAAAGTGTATCTACCGCTGCTAGTGCCCGGCACATTGAGCGCCGCGTTGTTGGTGTTCGTGGATGTACTCAAGGAGATGCCCGCGACCTTATTGATGCGTCCGTTCGGCTGGGACACGCTGGCGGTGCGGATCTTCGAAATGACCAGCGAAGGGGAGTGGGCCCGGGCCGCGCTGCCGGCGTTGACGCTGGTGCTGGTGGGACTGTTGCCGGTCATCGGATTGATACGACGTTCAGCCCACCAAAACAGTTAGGTGCCAGTCCTACATCGTGCGGCTACAATGCGCGGCATTCGGTGCGGTCCGTCTGTCGGACGCCCGCACCTTCGCCAAGCCCGGAAGGAGAAACCCATGGGACAGCGTACGCCTCTGTATGACCTTCATCTCGCCCTGGGCGCGAAGATGGTCGATTTTGGCGGTTGGGATATGCCTCTGCATTACGGCTCGCAGGTCGAGGAGCACCATCAGGTGCGGCGCGACTGCGGAGTGTTCGATGTATCCCACATGACCGTGATCGACGTCACCGGCCCCCAGGCCAAGGTCTGGCTGCAACGGCTGCTGGCCAATGACGTCGACCGCTTGCAGGACACGGGACGTGCCTTGTACAGCGCCATGCTCAATGAGCGCGGCGGCATTGTCGACGACATGATCATCTACCGTGTCGACGATGGCTATCGGCTGGTCCTCAACGCCTCGACCCGCGATCAGGACCTGGCCTGGATGCAGGCTCAGCTCGGCGAGTACGACGTGACTCTGCATGAGCGCCCCGAGCTGGCGATGCTGGCGATCCAAGGCCCCCAGGCCCGGCAGAAGATATCCGAGCTGGTCAGCCAATCGCGCGGCCAGTTGATCCAGCAGCTCAAGCCTTTCGAAGGGCGCGCCGATGGTGACTGGTTCATCGCCCGTACCGGCTACACCGGTGAAGATGGCCTGGAAATTGTCCTGCCGGCCCATGAAGCGCCGAGCTTCTTCAACGACCTGGTAGGGGCCGGCATTTCTCCCATCGGCCTCGGCGCCCGCGACACCTTGCGCCTGGAGGCTGGCATGAACCTCTATGGCCAGGACATCCACCAGGACGTTTCACCGCTGGCCTCGAACATGGCCTGGAGCATCGCCTGGGAACCGCCAAGCCGTCAGTTCATCGGCCGCAGCGCGCTGGAAGCCGAACTGGCGGGCGGTGTGCAATACAAACTGGTCGGCCTGGTGCTGGAAGAGCGCGGCGTTCTGCGCGCCCATCAGGTGGTCCGTATCGCCAATGTTGGCGAAGGAGAGATCACCAGTGGTAGTTTTTCTCCTACGCTTAGCAAGTCAATCGCCCTGGCGCGGGTGCCGATGGCTACCGCTGATCGTGCCGAGGTAGAAATTCGTGGCAAGTGGTATCCGGTGCGAGTGGTCAAGCCGACCTTCGTGCGCCATGGCAAAACCCTGATCTAATCTATTTGCGGCAGGTGGCTTGCCGCTGACACTTCTCTTGAGGACACAGAATATGAGCGATATCCCTGCCGAACTGCGCTTTGCCGAAAGCCACGAGTGGGCCCGCCTGGAGGCTGACGGTAGCGTCACCGTGGGCATCAGCGACCACGCGCAGGAAGCCTTGGGTGATGTGGTGTTTGTCGAGCTGCCTGAAGTGGGCCAGGCATTTACCGCAGGCGGCCAGGCGGGCGTGGTGGAGTCGGTGAAAGCCGCTTCTGACATCTACGCACCGGTGGGTGGCGAAGTCATCGCGGTGAACGAAGAGTTGGGCGGTTCGCCGGAACTGCTGAACTCCGATCCGTATGGCGCGTGGATCTTCAAGCTCAAGCCAAGCGACAAGGCTGAGCTGGATAACTTGCTGGATGCGGCGGGTTACAAGGCTGCCATCGGCGAGTGAGCCAGAACCTGTGGGAGCGAGCCTGCTCGCGATAGCGGTGTGTCAGTCAACCTCAATGTGACTGATCCTGCGCTATCGCGAGCGGGCTCGCTCCCACAGGGGCTGAGTACGGGCTTGCGGGAATTGCAGGCAAAAAAATGCCGCTCGATCGAGCGGCATTTTTCTATCGGCTGGAAATCAATCCTGGGCGATGGCGTTTTTCGCCAGGATCGCGTTGGCCAGTTCCATGTCGGTGGCTTGCAGGCCAGGGTTGTCGGCACGGACTTTTTGCATCGCGGCTTCCAGGTATGGGCCACGAATATTGCCGTCACTGGCGACGAAGCTGCCGGCGTCGTCCTGGGCGGCGACAATCAGCTTGTGATCCTTGAAGGTCAGGTAGGTCGAGCCGGTGGTCGCACCGGACGAAATGACGTTACGCCAAAACGTGTCGGCCATTGCCGAGCCCACGGGAAGCGACAACAAGGCCAGGGTAGCGACAGCAAGTTTGAGACGCATGATAGGTGACTCCACTGGGTTAACTACTCATTTTGAGCGTCGGCCACCCGGTTCAGTTCCATGACCTGTCAGTCATGACGTTCCACCCTCAATACCGCGCCTTCCTGCGCAACCACCCTGACCCGCGTGCCCACCGGCGCTTCAGGGCCCTTCACCAACCACACCCCATCGGCCACTTTGATCTTGCCACGCCCGTCGGTAATGGCCTCGTGGACTTGGAACGTCTTGCCGATCAGCTCCTGCCCACGCAGGTTCAGGAGCGGCTGGTCGCTTTCGCGTACGGCACTGCGCTGGCGGCGCCACCAGTAGAGCGCTGTCGCCATGGCGAACAGGCCAAAGAGCAGGAACTGGAGCTCCCATGACAGGTTCGGCACGAGGTAGGTCAGCACGCCGACCGCAACCGCGGCCATGCCGATCCACAGCAGGTATCCGCCGGCACCGAACACTTCCAGGATCAGCAGGATGACGCCGAGCGCCAGCCAGTCCCAATACGACAGATGTTGCAGGAAAGCCCACATAAGCGCGCCTCAGGTTTTCTTGCCGTCAAAGGTGGCCTTGACGATCTCACCGATGCCACCCACGGCTCCGATCACTTGGCTGGCCTCCAGCGGCATCAGGATCACCTTGCTGTTGTTGGCCGAGGCCAGGCGGCCCAGGGCATCGACATATTTCTGTGCGACGAAGTAGTTCACCGCCTGGACGTTGCCCTGGGCAATCGCCTCGGACACCACTTTGGTGGCCAGCGCTTCGGCTGCGGCCTGGCGTTCACGGGCCTCGGATTCCAGGAACGCAGCCTGACGGCTGCCTTCGGCTTCAAGAATCTGCGCCTGTTTCTTGCCTTCTGCAGTGAGAATCGCCGAGGCCCGCAGGCCTTCGGCCTCCAGGATCTGGGCGCGCTTGATCCGTTCGGCTTTCATCTGCCCCGACATGGCGGCCATCAGGTCGGCCGGTGGGCTGATGTCCTTGATCTCGATCCGGGTGATCTTGATGCCCCACGGCGCCGTGGCTTCGTCGATGGTACGCAGCAGCTTTTCGTTGATCGCATCGCGCTGGCTCAGCATCGCGTCCAGTTCCATGGAGCCGAGCACAGTGCGGATATTGGTCTGCAACAGGTTGCGGATGGCATGTTCGAGGTTGTTGACCTCATAGGCTGCCTGGGCCGTGTTGACCACCTGGAAAAAACACACCGCATCGATCTGCACCGTGGCGTTGTCGGACGTGATGACTTCCTGCGGTGGGATGTCCAGCACGCTTTCCATGACGTTCATCTTGCGACCGATGCGGTCCATCACCGGGATGATGATGTTCAAGCCGGGCTTGAGGGTATTGGTATAGCGCCCGAAACGTTCGACCGTCCATTGATAGCCCTGGGGAACCACCTTGAAGCCCATGAGCAGGATGGCCACCACCAGGCCGACGAATAGTAAAAGTACGCTGCCGATTTGCATGACGGTTCCTTGTTCGGTTGATGACTCGTGACTCTCCTGAGTGTAGGGCAATCGGCCATTATCTTCGCTTGGGTTCTCTCCGGTTTGTTTACAGGATCCTTCGCATCCGCAGGCGGGTGCTATTTCTGTTCGCTCTGGGGCGTTACGCGCAATACCTCTTCAACGGTTGTCAGCCCGGCGGCAACTTTCTGCGCGCCGGACAAGCGCAGGCTGCGCATGCCTTCCTTGAACGCCTGGCGTCGCACCGCCAGCAGATCGGTGTCGGGGTGGATCAAGGCCTTGACGCTGTCGGTCAGTTGCAGGATTTCATAGACCCCCGCGCGGCCCCGGTAACCCGTATCACGGCACTCCAGGCAACCGACGGCCTGCTGGGCATTGCTTGGCAAAGGCGCCTGCCACGGGCGGGTCAGGGTCTGCCAATCGTCGTCATCCAGAGTCAGCGGTGCCTTGCAATGAGGGCACAGCGTGCGCACCAGGCGCTGGGCCATGACGCCCAGCACCGTGGCCTTGATCAGATAATGGGGCACGCCGAGTTCCAACAGCCGGCTGATAGCGCTCGGCGCATCGTTGGTGTGTAGCGTTGAAAGCACCAGGTGCCCGGTAAGCGCCGCCTGGATCGCCATTTCAGCGGTCTCCAGGTCACGGATCTCACCGATCATGATGATGTCCGGGTCCTGTCGCATCAGTGCCCGCACCCCGGCGGCAAAGGTCAGGTCGATGTTGTGCTGGACCTGCATCTGGTTGAAGGACGCCTCGACCATTTCGATCGGGTCTTCGATGGTGCAGAGATTCACTTCCGACGTCGCCAGTTTCTTGAGCGTGGTGTAGAGCGTGGTGGTCTTGCCGGAGCCGGTGGGCCCGGTCACCAGGACGATGCCGTTGGGTTGGCGGGTCATGTCTTGCCATCGGCGCAGGTCGTCGGCGGAGAAGCCGAGCTGGTCAAAGTCCTTGAGCAGCACCTCCGGGTCGAAGATCCGCATGACCATTTTTTCGCCGAACGCCGTGGGTAATGTCGACAGGCGCAGCTCAACCTCGCCTCCGTCCGGAGTCTTGGTCTTGACCCGGCCGTCCTGGGGCTTGCGCTTCTCCGCGACGTTCATCCGCCCGAGATTTTTCAGGCGGCTGATGATCGCCATCGTCACTTGCGGGGGAAATTGATAGACAGTGTGCAGTACTCCGTCGATGCGAAACCGCACGGTGCCCTGCTCGCGGCGCGGCTCGATGTGGATATCGCTGGCCCGTTGCTGGAAGGCGTACTGGAACAGCCAGTCGACGATATTGACGATATGTGCGTCGTTGGCGTCGGGTTCCTGGTCGCTGGCCCCCAGGTTGAGCAACTGTTCGAAATTGCTCAGGTTGCTCGGCTGCTGGTCTACCGTGGTGGCGCCGCTGACCGATTTGGCCAGGCGATAGAACTCCACGCTCAGACGCTGGATGTCCACCGGGTTGGCGACCACTCGCTTGACCGGCAGCTTGAGCACGTGGGTCAGGTCGGCCTCCCAACTGCTGACGTACGGCTGGGCGCTGGCCACGGTGACGGCGTCGCGATCCACCGCCACCGCGAGAATCTTGTGGCGCTGGGCAAAGGCGTAGGACATCAGCGGCGTGACGGCGGCCACGTTGATTTTCAGCGGGTCGATGCGCAGGTAGGGCTGGTCGGCTTGCTGGGCCAGCCAAAGGGTCAGGTTTTCCAGGTCCAGGCGCTTGCCGGGCCGACTGAGGTCATCCAGATGCTGGTTGGCGATGAACTCCAGTGGATGCAGTTGCGTAGTGGCGCTATGGCGTCGTCGGGCGTTGAGGGCGGTTTCGGCCGCATCCTGGCTGATGATGCCTTGGGTGACCAGTTGCCGTAGCAGATCGTTGAGGTCCAGCCAGCGGTCCTGAGTGGCGGCGTGTTTGGTGGACATGTGGATTCCTATTGGACAATTGCAGCAAAGCCGCGATACAGACGCTTCTGCGTCATCGCTCGATCTGCAAAAGAATAGTCCCGACAGCGTAGACCGTTGGGCCACTACCCGACCAATGCGTTACCAATTCTTGCCTTCGGTTGCTCAGCCTGCCGCCAGAACCGGCGTAACCCGCGCAATTTCAGCCTCTTGCAGCTGGACCGAAAACACACTGATCAGGTTACGCAATTTTTCAGCGATCACCTGGGCACGGTGCCAGCTCAGTTCACCCACCACGATGTCCATGGACAGCAGATCGTCGTGACGTTCGACGTGAACCTGCTGGGGGATCAGGCCCTGCAACGCAAACAGGTTCAGCGCCCGACACAGCAGGTCCGGCTCGACTTCGGCCTGCAAGCGGTACTGCACTTGGCAATGAGGATTGGCCGGATGCCAGGCATCGGAGCGGGTAGGGGTGCTGGCGACGGCTTCAAGTGAAGGCATGGATTTTCTCCTGGGGATTGGGAGAAATATTTACATGGGCGAAGCGGTATTTCCTGTCTAAAATTCCTTCTTTCCATCGATTGGCGATGAAGTTGATTCGCTTATAGCACGCTTGTGGGTTTAATTATGCAAAGTGAGTTGGACAGTTACGATCGCAGGATACTGGCGCTGCTCCAGGAGGACGCTTCGCTGTCGAGCGCGCAGATTGCCGAGCAGGTGGGCTTGTCCCAGTCGCCGTGCTGGCGACGGATCCAGCGGATGAAGGAAGAGGGCATTATCCGCAGTCAGGTGACGCTGCTGGATCGCAAGAAAATCGGCCTAAACACGCAGATATTCGCTGAAATCAAGCTCAACGCCCATGGTCGGTCGAACTTCACCGAATTCACCGAGGCGATCCGCGGCTTTCCCGAAGTGCTGGAGTGCTACGTGTTGATGGGGGCGGTGGACTTCTTGCTGCGCATCGTCACGGCGGATATCGAGGCTTATGAGCGATTTTTCTTCGAAAAGCTGTCGATGGTGCCGGGAATCCAGGAGGTGAATTCGATCGTGGCGCTTTCGGAGATCAAGTCCACGACGAGTCTGCCAGTGGTGCGCTGATTTCGGTGGGGGGTTGTGTGCCTCATCGCGAGCAGGCTCGCTCCCACAGGTTGATCCGGGTGAGTCGCAATAGCCGCGACACCTCAATCCTTGTGGGAGCGAGCCCTGCTCGCGATGGCGGTATCACATGCGCAACAAAGTCTTCCACGCCCGATTCTGATACACCGCAATCGCCTGCTGCTTACGTGCATCCAAGGCTTCGTCGGTGATCGGTTCGTTGGCCAGTTGCGCCAGTTTGTTCAACTCGCCATAGAGGCGATCCATTTCCGGGACTTCCAATACCTGGCGGGCGTGGTGCAGCCAGGCCTGGATGCGTTCGATGCGCGGCAGTTGCTCGGCGAGGTCTTCCGGCTGTTGCTGGTAGCGTTGCAGTTGCAAGGCGCTGGACTCTTCGCCCAGCAGGCGCGGCAGCCAACTGCCCAATTGCGCGGCGCCCTGGCGATTGCCACGGGTGTTGCGCTCGGCAGCCCAGCTGCGGGCCAGCAGCCAGCGTGACGTATTGAGGGAGAACAGGCCCCAACGCGGGTCCTGCAGTTCTTCGAGGAACTGCTCCGGCGCCGCCTTGCGCACGTCCTCATCATCCAGGCCAGCCTGGACCAGCGGGCGCCAGTCTTCCAGCAACGCATCCAGGGCAATGCGCAAGTCATGGGTCGACTGGCGCGGCGCGGCCTGGCCGAGGCTGCTGAGCAGGGCGCGCAATTCAGCGAGGTTCGCTACCCAATCCTGCAGAAGGCGCCAATGGCCGTTGAAACGGTATTGCTCGGCCAGACGCTGGCTGCTGCCCAGCAGGTGCCAGCTCAGCGCGCAGAAGGCATCGTCCAGCGGCATTTCGGCGGTCAATTGCGGCGCCGGCAGGCTCAGGGCATAGCTGGCCGCGTCATGCAGGCGATAGCCGCGTTCGGCCTTACTGATGTCACACGGCATCAAGGGCAGGCTCTCGGCCAGCTCGGCGGCCAGTTCCAGCAGGGCAGCAGGTTCGCCTTCGCGAAGCTCCAGTTCCAGCTCGCAGATTTCTTCCTTCTGCTTGCCGACCACCACATGGCCCAGGTCGAGCGCGGCTTCGATGACCACTTTGGCCTTGCCGCGGCCCCAGGCAATTTCCGCGCGTTCGCGAACGAAATCGGTGGTGAAGATGGCCTTGAGGGTTTTCTTGTCCAGGTCCGCCAGGGCTTCGGGCCAGCATTCGCCGTCGAGTTTCTTCAGGTCGAGCTTGGCCTTGGGCAGGTGCCAGTCATATTCGTTGCGCTCGGACAGGCCGGCAATGCTCTGGCCGCGGGTCTTGAGAGTCTGGATCACCTCTTCACCGTCGCGACGCAGGCGCAGGGCGACCTTGGCCCGGGCCAGGTCGCGCTCCGGCGTGTCGAAGTACTGGTTCATCAGTTCGTGGCGTTCCCAGCCACTTTTGTTGCGTTTTTTCAGCAGCGGATGCTCGCGCAGGGCTGCCAGGGTCTCGCGGCTGACGCGGAGTTTGATTTCGGTTTCTTTCTGCATGGCCGGAAAATCCAGGGATCGGGTGCGCAGCCGGGAAGGGGGTGGCTGCCAAGGTCGTGCAGTGTACAGGAGTCATCCGTCCTACGTGCCGCGACGGTTTCTTCCTCGTGCCGGATGGTTCTATGATGGATGCCAAATTTGTCAGTCCGGAGCCAGCGATGCCTTTGCCATCCATGAAAGATCAGTTCGCTGCCCTGATCGCCGCGCCTTCGGTCAGCTGTACCCAGCCGGCGCTGGACCAATCCAACAGTAGCGTGATCGAGCTGCTGGCGGCTTGGCTCGGTGACCTTGGATTCCTCTGCGATATCCAGCAGGTCAGCCCCGGCAAATTCAACCTGCTGGCGACGTTCGGCAGTGGTCCCGGTGGCCTGGTGCTGGCCGGCCATAGCGACACGGTGCCGTTCGACGGTGGGTTGTGGCAGACCGATCCGCTGAAGCTTACCGAGGTGGACAATCGCTGGGTCGGGCTGGGTAGCTGCGACATGAAGGGTTTTTTTGCCCTGGCCATCGAAGCGCTCAAGCCGCTGCTGGATCAACCGTTCAAGCAGCCCTTGTTGATCCTCGCCACCTGCGACGAAGAAAGCTCCATGGCTGGCGCCCGGGCCCTGGCCGAGGCCGGACGTCCGCTGGGACGGGCGGCGATCATTGGCGAGCCGACCGGCCTGCGGCCGATTCGCCTGCACAAAGGCGTGATGATGGAGCGCATCGACATTCTCGGGCGCAGCGGTCATTCCTCCGACCCGAGCCTGGGCCACAGCGCCCTTGAAGCCATGCACGACGCCATGGGCGAGCTGCGCGGCCTGCGCCTGCAATGGCAGCGGGAATTTCGTAACCCTCAGTTCACGGTGCCCCAGCCGACACTGAACTTCGGCTGTATCCATGGCGGCGACAACCCCAACCGGATCTGCGGCCAGTGCTCCATGGAGTTCGATCTGCGCCCCTTGCCGGGCATGGACCCGCAGGTTCTGCGGGATGCCATCCAGCAAAAGCTCAACCCCATCGCCGAACGCCATAAGGTCAAGATCGACTATGCGCCGCTGTTCCCCGAAGTGCCGCCGTTCGAGCAACCCGAGGACTGCGAATTGGTACGCGTGGCTGAACGACTGACCGGCTACCGTGCCGAAGCAGTGGCGTTCGGCACCGAAGCGCCTTATCTTCAGCGCCTTGGCTGCGAAACCCTGGTGCTCGGCCCTGGCGATATTGCCTGCGCCCACCAACCGGGCGAATACCTTGAAATGTCACGTTTACAACCTACCGTGCAACTGCTGCGGCAGTTGATCGGACATTACTGCCTGACGCCGGCCACGGCCGACTAAATTGCCCGTTTGCGGGCCCGTATTCATGAGGAGAGCGCGCGTGTCGCCAAGCCTGTTCCGACGATAACCATCAGCCCGCTGTGCGTTCTGTCTCGTCTTTTTTCGGCTGTTTTTTATTACAGGCCCAGGTTCATGCCCGAATACGTCAATTGGCTTCGTCACGCTTCGCCCTATATCAACGCCCACCGCGATTGCACCTTCATCGTCATGCTCCCCGGCGATGGGGTGGAGCATCCTAATTTCGGCAACATCGTCCATGACCTGGTGCTGTTGCACAGCCTCGGTGTGCGGCTGGTGCTGGTCCATGGTTCGCGCCCGCAGATCGAGGCCCGCCTCGCTGCACGAGGCCTGACTCCCCATTACCATCACGGCATGCGCATCACCGATGCCGCGACCCTGGAATGTGTGATCGACGCGGTCGGCCAGTTGCGCATCGCCATCGAGGCGCGCCTGTCGATGGACATGGCCTCTTCGCCCATGCAGGGTTCGCGGTTGCGGGTTGCCAGCGGCAACCTGGTCACCGCACGGCCTATCGGCGTATTGGAAGGCGTGGATTACCACCATACCGGTGAGGTGCGCCGGGTCGATCGCAAGGGCATCAATCGCCTGTTGGACGAACGCTCCATTGTGCTGCTGTCGCCGTTGGGCTATTCGCCCACCGGGGAAATCTTCAATCTCGCCTGCGAAGACGTCGCCACCCGGGCGGCCATTGACCTGGCGGCCGACAAGCTGCTGCTGTTCGGTGCCGAGCAGGGGTTGATCGGCGAAGATGGCCGGCTGGTGCGCGAACTGCGTCCGCAGCAGGTTCCCGCCCACATCCAGCGCCTGGGCAGCGACTATCAGGCCGAACTGCTGGATGCGGCGGCCCAGGCCTGCCGTGGCGGTGTAGCGCGCAGCCACATTGTCAGCTACGCCGAGGACGGTGCGCTGCTGGCAGAATTGTTCACCCGCGACGGCAGCGGCACGCTGGTGGCCCAGGAACAGTTCGAAGTGGTACGCGAGGCGGCCATCGAAGACGTCGGCGGCTTGCTGGACCTGATCAGCCCGCTGGAAGAGCAGGGGATTCTGGTGCGTCGTTCCCGGGAAGTGCTGGAGCGTGAGATCGAACAGTTCAGTGTGGTCGAGCGCGAAGGCATGATCATCGCCTGCGCGGCGCTGTACCAGATCGCCGATTCGGATGCCGGCGAGCTGGCCTGCCTGGCCGTGAACCCCGAATATCGTCACGGGGGTCGCGGCGATGAACTGCTCGAACGGATCGAAACCCGCGCCCGTGCCCAAGGGCTAAAGACCCTGTTCGTACTCACCACCCGTACCGCCCACTGGTTCCGCGAACGCGGCTTCGAGCCCAGCAGCGTCGACCGGCTGCCAGCAGCGCGGGCCTCGCTCTACAACTATCAGCGCAACTCGAAGATCTTCGAGAAAGCCCTATAGGCAAAACGCTCCACTACTGTGCGTCAGGCTGCACTCTTTTTGACTTCGGACAAGGAATTGTCCGGGGGAAAAACTCGAACATTGCAGCCTGCCGCAGCTTTGCCCGCAGAGTGTGAGGCCACCGCATTTGCATTGCAGGCCATGGGATCTTCGCCCTGTAAAGGTGCAGACGAAAAGTCCATTCAGTAATCCGCAGATTGGCCGATACCTCGTATCTCAGTTTGACGAAGCTTTGATGGCACCTATATTTCAAAATAATCTGAAAACTGTTGAAACAATTCTTTTTGGAAGTATCGACAATCCATTATTCTGCGGGCCGGCATCGCGGGGTTAGACCATGGTCGTAATCACAAAGGGTTGCGATTGACTTGCCAGTCACACTCTGGCGCTAATCGCGCATCCGCGGATTCAGGGCATACGACCCGGAACCAAAGAAACACAAGAATTAGAAAACGAGAGGAGCGAAGCATGAACAAGTCCACCTTGGCCCTGGCTGTGGCCGTTGGGGTTTTGGCGCAGCAGGCAGGCGCCGCCGGTTTTATCGAAGACAGCAAGGCTACCTTGGGTCTGCGTAACTTCTACATCAACACTGATAACCGTGATTCCGCTGCTACCACCAACAAGAACGAAGAATGGGGTCAGGGCTTTGACCTGCGCTTCACCTCTGGCTACACCCAGGGCACCGTTGGTTTCGGTATCGATGCCATTGGCCTGTTGGGTATCAAGCTGGATTCGGGCGGCGGCACCAATGGCGCCTCTAACAACAGCTACGGCGGTACGGTCTTCCCAAGCAAGTCTAACGGCGAAGCGGTGGATAACTTCTCCAGCCTGGGCCTGACCGCGAAAGCCAAGATTTCCCAGACCGAGCTGAAGCTGGGCACTCTGCAGCCAAAACTGCCAGTGATCGTGACCAACGATGGTCGTCTGCTGCCGCAAACGTTCCAGGGCGGTCAGATCACCTCGAACGAAATCAAGGACCTGACCTTGGTGGGTGGTCAGATCGAGCACGCTAAAGGTCGTAACTCCAGCAACAACGAAGAGTTGTCCATTGCCGGTGCGAACGGTCGTACTGCAAGTGGCCGCGATAGCAACAAATTCATCTACGGTGGCGGTGACTACAAAATCACCAAGGACCTGACTGCCCAGTACTACTACGGCAACCTGGAAGACTTCTACAAGCAGCACTTCCTGGGTCTGGTTCACAACTGGGCCATCGGTCCGGGCGTACTGAAATCAGACCTGCGCTATTTCAACAGCCGCAGCGACGGCGCCAACGGTAACGATTCTACCTACTACAGCAGCGGTAACTACACCGGTTCTGCCTCCGGCAAGGGTAAAGTCGACAACAACCTGTACAGCGGCCTGTTCCTGTACACCGTCGCCGGTCATACCTTCGGTGGCGGCTATCAGGTCAGCAACGGCAGCAGCGATTTCCCTTGGCTGAACCAGGGTGACGGCTCGTCGGCTTACCTGACCACCGACATGCAAATCGCCAAGTTCGCCCGTGCCGGCGAACGTACCTGGCAAGGTCGCTACTCTTACGACTTCGCCAAGCTGGGCGTGCCTGGCTTGACTGCTGGTGTGATCTACCTGCGCGGCGACAACATTGACACCGTCGGTTCCAACGGTCGTGAGAACGGTTCCGGCCGTTCCGAGTGGGAACGCGACATCACCGTCGGCTACGTCGTACCGGAAGGTCCGCTGAAGAACGTTGGCGTGATGTGGAAAAACGCTACCTGGCGCAACGACGTCCCAGGTCAGCGCGACCAGGACGAAAACCGCCTGATCGTCAGCTACTCGATCCCGCTGCTGTAAGCAACGCGCTCGCGTAACGAAAAAAAGCCCCGCCCGGCATCACGCCGGGCGGGGCTTTTACGTTTTCGGTGTCAGAGGGTGGACCCTGTTGAGTCCTTACGCAGTACGCACTCACTGAACGCCAGAAAGTCGCCCAAGTGCTGGGTAATGATGGCGATCAGGATGGGGAGCTGCAGTGCTTGGTAGTCATGCACAGCGATATTTCTGAAGCCCACCATATTCTTCAGATTTTTTACCAGGCCTTCGGTCACCCAGCCCGCTTTATAAAGCAGCTCGAACACGTCCCGAGCACTTTGCGGGACGCCCAGGCGCTCACGTCGAATCAGATGTTGCCCCATGTCCAGTGCCGCTTCACAGGCCCGCTGGATATTCAGAACCGCCGAATCCTGACGTGTGAAGTCCGTAGTGAACGTGGCAGGATTCTTCTCGTACTCCTCCTTCACCCTGGCGACGCAGCGTTCAATACTCGCGGCTTTGTTGATCAGTACATCATCGGCCATACACGGTGCCTTTTTCCTGAATATCCTTGAGCAAGCCTGCTCGTGCTGCGTCGAAGGCGGTTTTTTCGCTGAGGATAAAACTCTCGTATAAGCCCGCCTGTACGTCTCTGGCCCACAACTGCTGGCCTCGGGTCACGATCTGATACTGCATCACGGTCGTTGCCGCACGCAGATCGATCAGATCCACCGGAACCTTGGCTATATCCGCCATATCCCCTGCAATCTGCCATAACAGCATCGGGTCAATTTCGCCGGGCACGAGCACGGCCATATCGACATCGCTGTCGGGTCCTGCTGTTCCTTGTGCATGGCTGCCAAACAGATACACCGCCAACAAGTCGGGTAATTGGTCTTGCAGATGAGTCAACAACGCTTGAATGTCCATGCCGCCTATCCTAGCCGCTCGTTCTGGCATCGGGTCAACAATTTGGTAGGCATGTCAGTAAATTTGAAGACGAAAAAAAGCCCCGCCCGGCATCACGCCGGGCGGGGCTTTACGTTTTCGAGTCAGGCCCACCCCTGTAGCCTTTCTCGAAACTACTCCTCTTTCAGCAACTCGAGGCCTTCTCGAACCTCGTCAGGGATCTTCGGCCCATAGACATGTCTGCGCCAGTGAACAGTTTTTTATATTCACAAAAGTTCTAGATGGATCAGTATTTATTCTTTTTAAAAACGCCAGAACCGAGGCACAGTCAGGCTCCACAAGACCTCATAAAGGAGCCGCACCATGAGCCTCAGACTCGGCGACATCGCCCCCGATTTCGAACAGGATTCCAGCGTCGGCAAGATCCGTTTCCACGAATGGCTCGGCGACAGCTGGGGTGTGCTTTTTTCCCATCCGGCGGACTTCACGCCGGTGTGCACCACCGAGCTGGGATTCACCGCCAAGCTCAAGGATGAGTTCGCCAAGCGTGGCGTCAAGGCGATTGCACTTTCGGTAGACCCGGTGGACTCCCACCACAAATGGATCGAGGACATCAACGAGACCCAGAATACCGTGGTCAATTTCCCGATCCTGGCCGATGCCGATCGAAAGGTGTCGGACCTGTACGACCTGATCCATCCCAATGCCAGCGACACCTTGACCGTGCGCTCGCTGTTCGTGATCGACCCGAACAAGAAGGTTCGGCTGACCATCACTTACCCGGCGAGCACCGGGCGCAATTTCAACGAAATCCTGCGGGTGATCGATTCCCTGCAACTGACCGACAACCACAAGGTCGCCACGCCAGCCAACTGGCAGGACGGTGACGAGGTGGTGATCGTGCCGTCGCTCAAGGATGAGGAAGAGATCCAGCGGCGTTTCCCGAAAGGCTATAGGGCGGTGAAGCCCTATCTGCGCCTGACGCCGCAGCCGAATCGTTAAATACAGCAGGCAAGACACCGCTCCCACATTGAAACGCTGTGCACCAAGGGTTTTCGGCCGTTTCGACGGCCTTTTTTTATTGCGTTGAAGAAAGCAGAAGACATATCTCCATATCGAATAACCAAATGAATAAATATGATTTAAAGATATATAACTCGGCTGTTATGGTTTGCTCCATACAGCGAGATCGCCCACCGCGAATCGCACGTGACATTTAAGGAATGGTTGGCATGTTGGTCGTCTCACTCGGTGGCAGTCCCAGCCAGCGCTCCCGTTCCGGGGTGCTGCTGGAGCGTTCGCAACGCTGGTTGCAGCAGCAAGGTGTGGAAGTGGTGAGTTATCAGGTGCGCGATTTCCCGGCCGAAGATCTGCTGCACGCCCGTTTCGACAGCCCGAAGATCATCGACCTGCTCCAGCAGATCGAAAATGCTGACGGCCTGCTGATCGCGACGCCGGTGTACAAGGCCTCGTTTTCCGGTGCGCTGAAGACCGTGCTGGATCTGCTGCCCGAACGCGCCCTGAGCCACAAAGTCGTGCTACCCATGGCCACCGGCGGCAGCATCGCCCACATGCTGGCGGTGGATTACGCCCTCAAGCCGGTGTTGTCGGCGCTCAAGGCCCAGGAAATGCTCCATGGGATTTTCGCCGAGGACAACCAGATCGCTTATGGCGAAGGCAGCGCCCAAGCGCAATTGACGCCGGCCTTGCAGCAGCGCCTGGACGAGGCGCTGGAACAGTTTTTCAGCGCCATGGCCCGTCGGCCCCGACCGTTGGACCCCAGCGTTTTGAATGAACGTTTGTTGAGTGCTCGCTGGAGCATCTGAATTTTGTAACCCCAGTTTCAACTCACCTTACTCAGCCGCCAACGGCCAAGCAGGTGCAGCCAAAACCCCACAGCAAAAAGGAGAGGCGCCATGCGCACTGTCATTTTGCGTCGCGGGCTGGTCGCTCTGTTTGCTGCGGCTGTGTCCTTCGGCGCCACCATCCAGGCTCAAGCCGAGACCTTGCGGATCGGTTATCAGAAATACGGCACCCTGGTGCTGCTCAAAGCCAAGGGCACCCTGGAAAAACGCCTCGCCGCCCAAGGCGTGGACGTGCAATGGACTGAATTCCCTGGCGGTCCGCAGTTGCTGGAAGGCCTGAACGTTGGCTCCATCGACTTCGGCGTGACCGGTGAAACCCCGCCGGTGTTTGCCCAGGCGGCGGGCGCCGACCTGCTTTACGTCGCCTACGAGCCTCCGGCGCCCAACAGCGAGGCGATCCTGGTGCCCAAGGGCTCGCCGATCCAGTCAGTACAAGACCTCAAAGGCAAGAAAGTCGCCCTGAACAAGGGCTCCAACGTTCATTACCTGCTGGTGCGCGCGCTGGAAGACGCCGGCCTCAAATATTCCGACATCCAGACGGTCTTCCTGCCGCCGGCCGATGCCCGCGCCGCATTCGAACGCGGCAGTGTCGACGCCTGGGTGATCTGGGACCCGTACCAGGCAGCCGCCGAACAGCAATTGCAAGCCCGCACCCTGCGTGATGGCAAAGGCATCGTCGACAACCATCAGTTCTATCTCGCCACCAAGCCTTATGCGCAACAGCATCCCCAGGTCATTACCACGCTGGTGGACGAGGTGCGCGCAGTCGGCGAATGGTCCAAGGCCAATCCTGAAGACGTGACCCAACAGGTAGCACCACTGCTCGGCCTGCCCGCCGACATCACCCTCACTTCGGTCAAGCGCCAAGGCTACGGGGCGCTGTTCCTCACGCCGGAAGTGGTGGCGGCGCAGCAGAAAATCGCCGACAGCTTCTATCAGCTCAAATTGATTCCCAAGCCCTTGAGCATCAAGGACGTGATCTGGACGCCGCCCGCGGCGGTAGCGAACGCACAGTAATTCGACCCCTTTAGGAGACCACTCCATGAGCCTCAATATTTTCTGGTTCCTGCCCACCCACGGCGACGGCCATTACCTTGGCACCGCCGAAGGCGCTCGCGCCGTCGATCACGGTTACCTGCAACAGATCGCCCAGGCGGCGGATCGGCTGGGTTTCGGTGGCGTGCTGATCCCCACCGGGCGTTCCTGCGAGGACTCCTGGCTGGTCGCCGCGTCGTTGATCCCCGTGACTCAGCGCCTGAAGTTCCTGGTTGCCCTGCGCCCCGGGATCATTTCCCCGACGGTGGCAGCGCGCCAGGCTGCGACGCTGGACCGACTGTCCGGTGGACGGGCGTTGTTCAACCTGGTGACCGGCGGCGATCCGGATGAGCTGGCCGGCGATGGCCTGTTTCTCGACCACGAGCAGCGCTACCAGGCTTCAGTGGAATTCACCCGCATCTGGCGCCGGGTGCTGGAAGGCGAGACCGTGGATTATGACGGCGAGCACATTAGCGTGAAGGGCGCCAAGCTGCTCTATCCGCCGATCCAGCAGCCGCGTCCACCGCTGTATTTTGGCGGCTCTTCCGAAGCGGCCCAGGATCTGGCGGCCGAGCAGGTGGAAATGGTCCTGACCTGGGGCGAGCCGCCCGAGGCCGTTGCGGAGAAAATCGCCCAGGTTCGGGCCAAGGCTGAAAAGCTTGGCCGTACCGTGCGCTTCGGCATCCGCCTGCATGTGATCGTGCGGGAAACCAATGCCGAGGCCTGGCAAGCCGCGAACCGCCTGATCTCCCATCTGGATGACGACACCATCGCCCGCGCCCAGGCTTCCCTGGCGCGCTTCGATTCGGTGGGCCAGCAACGCATGGCCGCCCTGCACGGTGGCAGTCGCGACAAACTGGAAGTCAGCCCCAACCTCTGGGCCGGTGTTGGCCTGGTGCGTGGCGGTGCCGGCACGGCGCTGGTGGGCGATGGTCCGACCGTGGCAGCGCGAGTCAAGGAATACGCCGACCTGGGCATCGATACGTTCATTTTCTCGGGTTATCCACATCTGGAAGAGTCCTACCGCGTGGCGGAACTGTTGTTCCCGCACCTGGACGTGGAGCGCCCGCAATTGCCCAAGAGCGGCGGTTACGTGAGCCCGTTCGGTGAAATGGTCGCCAACGACATCCTTCCCAAAGCCGCGTCCCAGAGCTGAGGCGGCCATGAAGAAAGTTATCCACAACCTGGCGCCCTGGGCGGTGCCGCTGTTGTTGCTGGCGGTGTGGCAGTTGTCGGTCTCGGCCGGCTGGTTGTCCACACGGATCCTGCCGGCACCGGTGGCGGTGATCGAGGCCGGTATCAATCTGGTACGCAGCGGCGAGATCTGGACCCACCTGGCCATCAGCGGCTGGCGTGCTGCGGTCGGCTTCCTGATCGGCGGCGGCATCGGCCTGACCCTGGGTTTTATCACCGGCCTGTCGAAATGGGGCGAGCGTCTGTTGGACAGCTCGGTGCAGATGGTCAGGAACGTACCGCACCTGGCGCTGATCCCGTTGGTGATCCTGTGGTTCGGCATCGATGAGTCGGCGAAGATTTTCCTGGTGGCCCTGGGCACGTTGTTTCCGATTTACCTCAACACCTACCACGGGATCCGCAACGTCGATCCGGCATTGGTGGAAATGTCCCGCAGCTACGGCTTGTCCGGTTTCAGCCTGTTCTGGCAGGTGATCCTGCCGGGCGCCTTGCCCTCGATCCTGGTGGGCGTGCGCTTCGCCCTGGGCTTCATGTGGCTGACGCTGATCGTCGCGGAAACCATTTCCGCCAGCTCCGGCATCGGCTACTTGGCGATGAATGCCCGGGAGTTCCTGCAAACCGACGTGGTGGTACTGGCGATTCTGCTGTACGCGGTGCTTGGCAAGCTGGCCGACCTTGCCGCCCGTGGACTTGAGCGGGTGTGGCTGCGCTGGCATCCGGCGTATCAGGTCAACAAGGGAGGTGTCGCATGACCGCACAACAACCTCCACGTCTGCTGCGCGGCATCCCGCTGGCGGTGCGCAAGCTGCAAAAGACTTTCGGCTCGCGCCAAGTGCTGCGGGACATCGACCTGCACATTCCCGCCGGGCAATTCGTGGCGGTGGTCGGTCGCAGTGGCTGTGGCAAAAGCACTTTGCTGCGTTTGCTGGCCGGCCTGGATCAGCCCACGGACGGCCAGCTGCTGGCCGGCTCGGCCCCGCTGAGCGCTGCACAACAGGACACGCGGCTGATGTTCCAGGAGGCGCGCTTGCTGCCCTGGAAAAAGATCATCGACAACGTCGGCCTCGGGCTCAAGGGCAACTGGCGGCCACAAGCGCTACAGGCACTGGAAGCCGTAGGCCTGGCCGACCGTGCCCATGAATGGCCGGCGGCGCTCTCTGGCGGACAGAAACAACGGGTGGCCCTGGCTCGCGCCTTGATCCACCAGCCGCGCCTGCTGTTGCTCGACGAACCACTGGGGGCGCTCGACGCCCTGACCCGGATCGAGATGCAGCAACTGATCGAAAACCTTTGGCAGCAACACGGCTTTACCGTGTTGCTGGTGACCCACGACGTCAGCGAAGCGGTTGCGATTGCCGATCGGGTGATCCTGATCGAAGACGGCCAGATCGGCCTCGACCTGGCCGTCGACCTGCCACGCCCCCGGGCTCGCGGCTCTCACCGGCTGGCGGCCCTGGAAACCGAAGTCCTCAACCGCGTGCTGTCCTTGCCCGGCCAACCCCCGGAACCTGAACCCGTTTCACCCCTGCCTACGCAGTTGCGTTGGGCGCAATAACCTCATCCAGAAAAGGAATCGACACCATGACTATCAAAGCTATCAACGTACGCAACCAGTTCAAAGGCACCATCAAGGAAATCGTCGAAGGCGACGTGCTCTCGGAAATCGACGTGCAGACCGCCTCCGGCATCGTCACTTCGGTCATCACCACCCGTTCGGTCAAGGAACTGGAGCTGGCGATCGGCAGTGAAGTGATCGCTTTCGTCAAATCCACCGAGGTGTCGATCGCCAAGTTGTGAACGATGCTCCATCAACAGCCCCGGACGGCTTGAGCCCTCCGGGGCTTTTCTTTGGTAGACAGGCCGCTGTCTTCAGCGGATGGCAGGCCGCTTGGGTAAATACGGCGGCAGGTACAGCCCCAGGTACGCGTCGAACACCCGCATGCCTTCCTCGGCCATGCGCGGGGTGATCTGCTCGTGTTGCTGTACCGAGCGGGCGTAGACCCGGTCGCCCAGTTCCATGGCCAGGGCGAAGACGTCGACGTCATTGGGCAAGGTCGGCAGTTCGAAATGGCGGTCGAACAGTTTGTGCATCAGATCGCCCAGCTCCAGGTCATGCTGACGGTCGGCCTGGGTGACCTCGGTCAGGCCGTGCTGGGCCAGGATCAATTGGCGAGCGGCGGCGTCCTGGCTGTAGATGGTGAGCATGCGCTGCTCCACCAGGCGCGATAGGTCACGCCAGTGGTTCAGCGCTTGATGGTCGATCGGCGCCTCCAGGCACGCGCGAAAGGCCGCATGGACATCGGCGGTCAGGGCTTGGAGCAGGGCCGGGACGCTGGCGAAGAAGTGATAGACGGAGGAGGGCGGGATCGCAGCGCGCTCGGCGACGCTGTAGATCGACAGGCTGGCCACGCCTTCGGCAGCAAGCAGCGTACGGGCGGCATCGAGAATCGAGTCGATCCGGGCCTGGCTGCGTGCGCGGGGTTTGCGAGGGCTGGCGATGCGCGTCATGGAGGTCTCCTGCGGGGCTGCGCGCATTGTACGAGCCGGGAGGTAGGTTGTCTGCCCGGCCGCTATCGCGAGCAGGCTCGCTCCCACATGGGATCTGCGATGGCCGCAAAATTGGGAGGCACTCAATATCCTGTGGGAGCGAGCCTGCTCGCGATCCGCCGAAGGCGGCCATAAAAAACGCCGCAGCCCGTGAAGGCTCTGCGGCGTTTTCTTGCAGCAACCGCTTAAACGGTGTGCAGGTACCAGTTGTATTCCAGGTCGGAGATGGAGTGTTCGAACTCTTCCAGCTCGCTTTCCTTGCAGGCCACGAAGATATCGATGTATTTCGGATCGATGTACTTGGCCATGACTTCGCTGTCGTCCAGTTCGCGCAGGGCGTCGCGCAAGTTGTTCGGCAGGCTTTGCTCGTTCTGCTCGTAGCTGTTGCCTTCCACCGGGGCGCCGGGCTCGATCTTGTTGACCAGACCATGGTGCACGCCAGCCAGCACCGAAGCCATCAGCAGGTACGGGTTGGCGTCGGCGCCGGCCACGCGGTGTTCCAGGCGCACGGCGTCGGCAGAGCCGGTGGGTACGCGCAAGGCCACGGTGCGGTTGTCCAGGCCCCAGGTCGGTGAGTTCGGCACGTAGAACTGTGCGCCGAAACGCCGGTAGGAGTTCACGTTGGGGCAGAGGAAAGCCATCTGCGCGGGCAGGGTCTCGAGCACACCGCCGATCGCGTGACGCAGCGCGGCGTTCTGCTCGGGATCCTCGCTGGCAAAAATATTCTTGCCATCTTTATCCAGGATCGAAATATGGACGTGCAGACCGTTGCCCGCCTGGCCCGGATACGGCTTGGCCATGAAGGTAGTGTCCATTTCATGGTCGTAGGCGATGTTCTTGATCAGGCGCTTGAGCAATACCGCGTAGTCGCAAGCCTTTATCGGGTCGGCCACGTGGTGCAGGTTCACTTCGAACTGCGCCGGGGCGCTTTCCTTGACGATGGCGTCAGCGGGAATGCCTTGCTCCTTGGCCCCTTCCAGGATGTCCTGGAGGCAGTCGACGTATTCGTCGAGATCGTCGATCAGGTAGACCTGGGTCGAGTGCGGGCGTTTGCCGGAGATCGGCGAGCGGGGCGGTTGCGGGCGGCCATTCACGTTCTCCTGGTCGATCAGGTAGAACTCCAGTTCGAAGGCGGCGCAGATGGTCAGGCCCAGTTCATCGAACTTGGTCACGACCTGGCGCAGGACTTCGCGCGGGTCGGCGAAGAAGGGCTCGCCTTCGAGTTCGTGCATGGTCATCAGCAGTTGCGCGGTAGGGCGCTTCTGCCAGGGTTCGTTGGACAGGGTGCCGGGGATTGGATAGCAGATGCGGTCGGCATCGCCGATGTCCAGGCCCAGACCGGTGCTTTCCACTGTCGAGCCGTTGATATCCAGGGCAAAAAGGGAGGCCGGCAGGTTGATGCCTTTCTCGTAAACCTTGTGGAGGCTGGTGCGTTCGATGCGCTTGCCGCGCACCACACCATTCATATCCGCAATCAGAAGGTCAACGTACAGAACCTCAGGATGTTCCTTAAGGAACGCGTTCGCTTCGTTAAGCTGAACGGCACGCGGGGGTACCGACATGATGCAACACCTTTGTTGTTAAAAATATCAATCATTGATCTTTTCGAAACCCAGTCAACCCGAACGGCATGCCGAAGTCAAGCAGGGCCTTTTTTGCCCTAAAAAAGCACCTGCGGGGCTTTTTTGAGGCAATTTAGGGCGTTTTTTTCCCTTTGAGGGCGTTGGCGCCCGCAGGCTTGAGCGGGCCGTGTTGTATTTTTTACGGGGGTGTTGTGTAAAAAAATGAACAAGGCTAAGCTCGATTCAAACCCATAACAGCAATAATACCGGGGTGCTTCATGTCTCGCCTGCCGTTAATCGGCGTTACCACCTGCTCCAGGCAGATCGGTCTGCACGCGTATCACGTCAGTGGCGATAAATATTCCCGGGCTGTCGCAACGGCCGCCAAGGGCTTGCCCGTGCTGATTCCTTCCCTCGCGGATCTGGTCCCTCCGTCCGATATTCTGGACGCCCTGGACGGCCTGCTCTTCACCGGCTCTCCTTCCAATGTAGAACCTTTTCACTACCAGGGCCCGGCCAGTGCGCCAGGGACTGCCCATGATCCTGCACGGGATGCCACGACCTTGCCGCTGATTCGCGCCGCTGTCGACGCGGGCGTGCCGGTGCTGGGCATCTGCCGCGGCTTTCAGGAAATGAACGTAGCCTTTGGCGGCAGCCTGCATCAGAAAGTTCATGAAGTCGGAACCTTTATCGATCACCGTGAAGATGACACGCAACCGGTGGACATCCAGTACGGTCCGGCCCATCCGATGCATATCCAGCCCGGCGGCATTCTCGCCGGCCTGGGCCTGCCCCCGGTGATCGACGTCAACTCGATCCACGGCCAGGGTATCGAGCGCCTGGCGCCAGGGCTGCGAGCCGAGGCCGTCGCGCCGGATGGCCTGATCGAGGCTGTTTCGGTTATACAGGGCAAGGCTTTTGCTTTAGGAGTGCAATGGCACCCCGAATGGGCGGTAAGCTCCAACCCGCACTACCTTGCGATTTTCCAGGCATTTGGCGATGCCTGCCGAGCAAGGGCAACACAACGCGACGCGGATGCGTCAAACAACGCCTGACGATTAATAGCAGTCAGGAAACTCACGCCTAGAGGCATTTATGAGTAACAACCTCGACCAGCTCACCGATTGGTTGAAAGACCACAAGATCACAGAAGTCGAATGCATGATTGGCGACCTGACCGGCATCACCCGGGGCAAGATCTCGCCGACCAACAAATTCATCGCCGAAAAAGGCATGCGCCTGCCCGAGAGCGTCCTGCTCCAGACCGTGACGGGCGACTATGTCGAAGACGACATCTATTACGAACTGCTCGACCCTGCCGACATCGACATGATGTGCCGCCCGGACGAAAACGCAGTGTTCCTGGTGCCCTGGGCCATCGAGCCCACCGCCCAGGTGATCCACGATGTCTACGACAAGCAGGGCAACCCCATCGAGCTGTCGCCGCGCAACGTGCTCAAGAAAGTCCTCAAGCTCTACGCCGACAAGGGTTGGCAACCGATTGTCGCGCCGGAAATGGAGTTCTACCTGACCAAGCGCAGCGACGACCCGGACTTCCCCCTGCAACCACCGGTGGGCCGCTCCGGTCGCCCGGAAACCGGTCGCCAGTCGTTCTCCATCGAGGCGGCCAACGAATTCGACCCGTTGTTCGAGGACGTCTACGACTGGTGTGAATTGCAGGAGCTGGACCTCGATACGCTGATCCACGAAGACGGCACGGCGCAGATGGAAATCAACTTCCGTCACGGCGACGCGTTGTCCCTGGCCGACCAGATCCTGGTGTTCAAGCGCACCATGCGCGAGGCCGCGCTCAAGCACAACGTGGCCGCGACCTTCATGGCCAAGCCCATGACCGGCGAGCCGGGCAGTGCGATGCACCTGCACCAGAGCATTATCGACAAGGAAACCGGCAAGAACGTCTTCTCCAATGAAGACGGGACCATGAGCGAACTGTTCCTGCACCACATCGGCGGCTTGCAGAAATTCATTCCCGAGCTGCTGCCGCTGTTCGCCCCCAACGTCAACTCGTTCCGCCGTTTCCTGCCGGATACGTCGGCACCGGTAAACGTGGAGTGGGGCGAAGAGAACCGCACCGTCGGCCTGCGTGTGCCGGACGCCGTGCCGCAGAACCGCCGGGTGGAAAACCGCCTGCCGGGCGCCGATGCCAACCCGTACCTGGCGATCGCCGCCAGCCTGCTGTGTGGCTTCATCGGCATGGTCGAAGGCATCAACCCGAGTGCGCCGGTAGTGGGCCGTGGTTATGAGCGTCGCAACCTGCGCCTGCCGCTGACCATCGAAGATGCCCTGGAGCGCATGGAAAACAGCGCGACCATCGAGAAGTACCTGGGCAAGAAATTCATCACCGGCTACGTCGCGGTCAAGCGGGCCGAGCATGAAAACTTCAAGCGCATCATCAGTTCGTGGGAGCGGGAATTCCTGCTCTTTGCCGTCTGAGGCGCCGGGCGAGGCAGCGACCCTGCCTCGCCCCACCGATACATAAGGAGAATCGGCATGACCGGCAACAACCCGCAAACCCGTGAATGGCAAGTCTTGAGCAGCGAGCACCATCTGGCGCCATTCAGCGATTTCAAGCAACTCAAGGAGAAAGGCCCGCGCATCATCACCCGCGCCAAGGGCGTCTATCTCTGGGACAGCGAAGGCAACCAGATCCTCGACGGTATGGCCGGCCTCTGGTGCGTGGCCGTCGGTTACGGTCGCGATGAGCTGGCCGAGGCCGCCAGCCAACAGATGCGCGAGCTGCCGTACTACAACCTGTTCTTCCAGACCGCCCACCCGCCGGCGCTGGAGTTGGCCAAAGCCATCGCCGACGTCGCCCCTGAAGGCATGAACCATGTGTTCTTCACCGGCTCCGGCTCCGAGGGCAACGACACCATGCTGCGCATGGTCCGCCACTACTGGGCGATCAAGGGCCAGCCGAACAAGAAAGTCATCATCAGCCGCAAGAACGGTTATCACGGTTCGACCGTGGCCGGTGCGAGCCTGGGCGGCATGACCTACATGCATGAACAGGGCGATCTGCCGATCCCGGGCATCGTCCATATCGCCCAGCCTTACTGGTTCGGCGAGGGCGGCCACATGAGCCCGGAAGAATTCGGCGTGTGGGCGGCCAACCAGCTGGAAGAAAAGATCCTGGAGATCGGCGTGGACAACGTCGGCGCCTTCATCGCCGAGCCAATCCAGGGCGCGGGCGGGGTGATCGTGCCACCGGAGAGTTACTGGCCGCGGGTCAAGGAAATCCTCGCCAAGTACGACATTCTGTTCGTGGCCGACGAAGTGATCTGCGGTTTCGGCCGTACCGGTGAGTGGTTCGGCAGCGATTTCTACGATTTGAAACCGCACATGATGACCATCGCCAAGGGCCTGACCTCCGGCTACATCCCCATGGGCGGGTTGATCGTGCGTGATGACGTGGTCGCGGTGCTCAACGAAGGCGGCGACTTCAACCACGGCTTCACCTATTCCGGCCACCCGGTGGCGGCGGCGGTGGCCCTGGAAAACATCCGCATCCTGCGCGACGAGAAGATCATCGAGCGGGTCCATGACGAAACGGCACCCTATTTGCAGCGCCGCTTGCGGGAACTGAACGATCATCCGCTGGTGGGTGAAGTGCGCGGCGTCGGTTTGCTGGGGGCGATCGAACTGGTCCAGGACAAGGCCACGCGCAAGCGCTACGAGGGCAAGGGCGTGGGCATGATCTGCCGGCAGTTCTGCTTCGATAACGGGCTGATCATGCGCGCGGTGGGCGACACGATGATCATTGCGCCGCCGCTGGTCATCAGCAAGGCCGAGATCGACGAGCTGGTGAGCAAGGCGCGCAAGTGCCTGGACCTGACCCTCAGTGCGTTGCAAGGCTAAGTGCTAGGCTCTGTGCGAGGCGCCTTCAAGGGCCTCGCCCAGTGTGAATAAAAGGCTGGGCTTATGTTGAAAGCCAGCCCCGTAACTTGCCAGACTACCGTGCTGTTCAAGTTGCCCGCGAGCCGGCTACTGAACGTGGCGCTAAAAAGAATAACTGGAGCATTATTCATGAAGGCATTAGGCATGAACGCATTAGGTAAGAAGATAGCTGGCAAGACCCTCCTGGCCATGTCCCTGATGGGGGTGATGGCGGGGGCCGTCCAGGCAGAAGACAAAGTGCTGCACGTCTACAACTGGTCCGACTACATTGCGCCGGACACCGTCGCCAAGTTCGAGAAAGAGTCGGGGATCAAAGTGGTCTACGACGTGTTCGACAGCAACGAGACCCTGGAAGCCAAGTTGCTGGCCGGCAAGTCCGGTTACGACATCGTGGTGCCGTCGAACAACTTCCTGGCCAAGCAGATCAAGGCCGGCGTGTACCAGCCACTGGACAAGTCCAAGCTGCCGAACTGGAAAAACCTCGACACCGACCTGCTCAAGGCCGTTGGCGACGCCAGCGACAAGGGCAACCAGCATGCCTTCCCTTATATGTGGGGCACCATCGGTATCGGCTACAACCCGGAGAAGGTCAAGGCGGCACTGGGCGTCGACAAGATCGATTCCTGGGATACCCTGCTGAAGCCGGAAAACATTGCCAAGCTCAAGGGCTGCGGCGTGAGCTTCCTCGACTCGCCAACCGAAATGATCCCGGTGGCGCTGCATTACCTGGGCTATCCGACCGACAGCCAGGACAAGAAACAACTGGCTGATGCCGAGGCACTGTTCCTCAAGATCCGCCCTTCGATCAGCTATTTCCACTCGTCCAAGTACATTTCCGACCTGGCCAACGGCAACATCTGCGTAGCCGTGGGTTACTCGGGTGATATCGAGCAGTCCAAGTCCCGCGCAGCCGAAGCCGGCGGCAAGGTCAAAGTGGCCTACGCCATTCCGAAAGAAGGTGCCGGTTCGTTCTACGACATGGTCGCCATTCCCAAGGATGCCGAGAACGTCGACGCCGCCTACCAGTACATGAACTTCCTGATGAAGCCGGAAATCATGGCCGAGATCACCAACAACGTGCGTTTCCCTAACGGCAACAAAGCCGCTACGGCGTTGGTGGACAAAGACATCTCCGGCGACTCGAACATCTACCCTACGGATGCAGTCAAAGCCAAACTCTACGCGATCAGCGACTTGCCGCCAGCGACCCAGCGGATCCTGACCCGCAGCTGGACCAAGATCAAATCCGGTAAATAAGCCGGCTTGAAGCACGCTCCTGTTGTCGCGGTCATCGCGGCGGCGACAACAGGAACAATTAAATAATAAAAGTTTTGCTGGATCGGTTTATCGAGGGTAAGTTGCGCGCCGGTTTTGTTGCAAGGCCTTGAGTGGCCAGGTAACGGGGGGCAACTTGGGCCCAACTATTCAAGAGGACCTCCACGTGCCAGTTTTTTCTTTGTTACGCAACGCCTTGCTGGTTGGCGCCGGCCTGACGCTCGCCGTCAGTGTCCAGGCTGCTTCCACCGTGCATATTTATAATTGGTCGGACTACATTGGCGAGACCACCCTGGCGGACTTCGAAAAAGCCACCGGTATCAAGCCGGTGTATGACGTGTTCGATTCCAACGAAACCCTGGAAGGCAAGCTGCTGGCCGGTCGCACCGGGTATGACGTGGTGGTGCCGTCCAACCATTTCCTGGGCAAGCAGATCAAGGCCGGGGCGTTCCAGAAGCTCGACAAGGCGCAGTTGCCGAACTACGCCAACCTTGACCCGGCGCTGCTCAAGCGCCTGGAGCGCAACGATCCGGGCAACCAGTACGCCGTGCCTTACCTGTGGGGCACCAACGGCATCGGCTACAACGTCGAGAAGGTCAAGGCGGTGCTGGGTGTCGACAAGATCGACTCCTGGGCGATGCTGTTCGAGCCGGAAAACATCAAGAAGCTCTCCGCCTGTGGCGTCTCGTTCCTCGATTCGGGCGACGAAATGATCCCGGCGATGCTCAATTACCTGGGCCTGAGCCCCAACAGCGAAGACCCTGAGGACTACAAGAAGGCCGAGGCCCAGTTGCTCAAGATCCGGCCTTATGTGACTTACTTCAATTCCTCCAAGTACATCTCCGACCTGGCCAATGGCGAGATCTGCGTGGCCGCTGGTTTCTCCGGCGATATCTTCCAGGCGCGCTCGCGTGCCAGCGAAGCCGGCAAGGGCGTCCAGATCGCCTACGTGATTCCCAAGGAAGGCGGCAACCTCTGGTTCGACATGCTGGCGATCCCGCGCGACGCCACCAACGTCAAGCAGGCCCACGCGTTCATCAACTATTTGCTCAAGCCTGAGGTGATCGCCCAGGTCAGTGACACCGTCGGCTATGCCAACCCGAACCCGAAGGCCGGCGAACTGATGGACCAGAAAGTGCGCACCGATGAAGCGGTCTACCCCGCGCAGGCGGTGGTCGACAAGCTCTACGTCAACTCTGAATTGCCGCCCAAGATTCAACGCCTCATGACCCGCAGCTGGACCAAGGTCAAGTCGGGCAAATAACGCTAAACGCTTAACCAAGGTTCGTCCGCGTGGGGCGAACTGTAAATTCTGTGGGAGTTTCCTAAATGGCAGTTGCCTCCGGCGCCTATAAGAAAGCCCTCGAGGGCGACCAGACACCCAAGCAGGTGCTGGTCAAGATCGACCGGGTCACGAAAAAGTTCGACGAGACGATTGCCGTGGACGATGTGTCCCTGGAAATCAAGAAAGGCGAAATCTTCGCCTTGCTCGGCGGCTCGGGCTCGGGAAAATCCACCTTGCTGCGGATGCTGGCAGGGTTCGAACGGCCCACGGAGGGGCGCATTTTTCTCGACGGTGTGGACATCACCGACATGCCGCCCTATGAGCGGCCGATCAACATGATGTTCCAGTCCTACGCTTTGTTCCCGCACATGACCGTGGCGCAGAACATCGCTTTCGGCCTGCAACAGGACAAGATCCCCAAGCCTGAGATCGATGCCCGCGTCGCGGAAATGCTCAAGCTGGTGCAGATGAGCCAGTACGCCAAGCGCAAGCCGCACCAGCTCTCCGGCGGTCAGCGTCAACGGGTGGCTCTGGCCCGTTCCCTGGCCAAGCGGCCGAAGCTGTTGCTGCTCGACGAGCCGATGGGCGCCCTGGACAAGAAGCTGCGCTCGCAGATGCAGCTGGAACTGGTGGAGATCATCGAGCGGGTCGGCGTGACCTGCGTCATGGTGACCCACGACCAGGAAGAGGCCATGACCATGGCCGAGCGCATCGCGATCATGCACCTGGGCTGGATCGCCCAGATCGGCAGCCCGATCGACATCTACGAAACCCCCACCAGCCGGCTGGTCTGCGAATTCATCGGCAACGTGAACATCTTCGAGACCGAGGTGGTGGACGACGCCGAGGGCCACGCGGTGCTGACCTGCAAGGACCTGGACCGCGGGATCTACGTCGGCCACGGCATCAGTACCTCGGTGCAGGACAAATCCGTGACCTACGCCATCCGCCCGGAAAAACTGCTGGTCACCGCCGAGCAGCCGACCTGCGATTACAACTGGTCCAGCGGCAAGGTCCATGACATCGCTTACCTGGGCGGCCATTCGGTGTTCTACGTCGAACTGCCGAGCGGCAAGCTGGTGCAGTCGTTCGTCGCCAACGCCGAGCGCCGGGGCCAGCGGCCGACCTGGGGCGACCAGGTGTACGTCTGGTGGGAAGACGACAGCGGCGTGGTGCTTCGCTCATGAACATGCGCAAGTTCAAACGCCGACTCGACCGAATAACGCCCGGTGGCCGTCAACTGGTCATCGGGGTGCCCTTCATCTGGCTGTTTCTGTTCTTCATGCTGCCGTTCTTCATCGTGCTGAAGATCAGTTTCGCCGAAGCCGACGTCGCCATCCCGCCGTACACAGAGATCTACAGCTACGTCGACCAGAAGCTGCAAGTGCTGCTCAACTTCAGCAACTACGTGATGCTCAGCGACGACGAGCTGTACATCGCCGCTTACCTCGGTTCGCTGAAGATGGCGCTGATCAGCACTGCGCTGTGCCTGCTGATCGGTTACCCGATGGCCTACGGCATCGCCAACGCCCGTAAAGAGCTGCAGACGGTCCTGGTACTGCTGATCATGATGCCGACCTGGACCGCGATCCTGATCCGCGTTTATGCGTGGATGGGCATCCTCAGCAACAACGGCCTGCTCAACGGCTTTTTGCTGAGCATGGGCTGGATCAGCGAGCCGCTGCAAATTCTCAACACCAACCTGGCGGTGTATATCGGGGTCGTCTACTCGTATCTGCCGTTCATGATCCTGCCGCTGTACGCCAACCTGGTCAAACACGACCCTAGCCTGCTGGAAGCCGCGTCCGACCTGGGGTCGAGCACGTTCAACAGTTTCTGGAAAATCACCGTGCCGCTGTCCAAGAACGGCATTGTCGCCGGCTGCATGCTGGTGTTCATCCCGGTGGTGGGCGAGTTCGTGATCCCGGAACTGCTGGGCGGCCCGGAAACCCTGATGATCGGCAAAGTGCTGTGGCAGGAATTCTTCAACAACCGTGACTGGCCGGTGGCTTCCGCCCTGGCGGTGGTGATGCTGGCGATCCTGATCGTGCCCATCATCCTGTTCAACCGCAGTCAGGCCAAGGAAATGGAGGGCAAGGAATGAAGCGCTTCAGTTTTTCAAGCCTGATGCTGGTGCTGGGTTTGCTGTTCATCTATGCACCGATGGTGATCCTGGTGATCTTCTCGTTCAACGCCTCTAAGCTGGTGACGGTGTGGGGCGGCTGGTCGGTCAAGTGGTACGTCGGCCTGCTGGACAACAGTCAGTTGATGGGGTCGGTGCTGCGCTCGCTGGAAATCGCCTGCTACACGGCGATCGCCGCGGTGGCCCTGGGCACGCTGGCGGCCTTCGTACTGACGCGCATCACCCGCTTCAAGGGCCGCACGCTGTTCGGCGGCCTGGTGACCGCGCCGTTGGTGATGCCGGAAGTGATTACCGGCCTGTCGCTGTTGCTGCTGTTCGTGGCGATGGCGCAGATGATCGGCTGGCCCCAGGAGCGGGGCATCGTCACCATCTGGATCGCTCACACCACGTTCTGTGCGGCCTATGTGGCGGTGGTGGTCTCGGCGCGCCTGCGTGAGCTGGACCTGTCCATCGAAGAGGCGGCCATGGACCTCGGGGCGCGGCCGTGGAAGGTGTTCTTCCTGATCACCATCCCGATGATCGCGCCGTCGCTGGCGGCGGGCGGCATGATGTCGTTCGCCTTGTCCCTGGATGACCTGGTGCTGGCAAGCTTCGTCTCCGGCCCCGGCTCGACCACCTTGCCGATGGAAGTGTTCTCGGCGGTGCGCCTGGGGGTGAAGCCGGAAATCAACGCCGTGGCGAGCCTGATCCTGCTGGCCGTGTCCCTGGTGACCTTCCTGGTCTGGTACTTCAGCCGCCGCGCCGAAGAAAACCGCAAGCGCGCGATCCAGCAAGCCATCGAGGAAAGCGCCGCCGATTCCTGGAAACAGCCCCAGGTGCGTCGGCCAGAGACCGCATCAGCCTAGAAACCAGGCAGGACCCATGTGGGAGCGAGCCTGCTCGCGATAGCGGTTTGACAGCCAACGAAGATGTTGAATGTCAGCCCGTCATCGCGAGCAGGCTCGCTCCCACAGGTTTTTGTGACGCTCACAAGTCCATGATCCAGCGCCGAACCCCTGTGGGAGCGGGTTTACCCGCGAAAGCGGTGGGTCAGCAACATGGAGGTTGGATGTGCCGACGTCATCGCGAGCAGGCTCGCTCCCACAGGTTTTTGTGTCGCTCACAAGTCCATGATCCAGCGCCGAACTCCTGTGGGAGCGGGTTTACCCGCGAAAGCGGTGGGTCAGCGGATGAAGATGTTGGATGTGCCGGCGCCTTCGCGAGCAAGCCCGCTCCCACAGGTTTTTGTGTTGTTCACCGGATCGGGATCCCCCCCCGTTCCACTGTGGGAGCGAGCCTGCTCGCGATGGCGGTGTGGCAGTCAATGAAGATGTCAGGCCTTCTCAGTTGCCAAGGGACGGCCATCGCCCATTCATTTCTTCAACGCGTCATGAGCCTCCAGCGCCCGCAGCGAGTAGATGTACGCCGCGCCGGCGTTAAGCGAAACCGCGGTAGCCAGGGTGGCGGCGATTTCCTCGCGGGTGGCGCCGGCCTTGATGGCGGCGTCGGTGTGCACGCCGATGCAGCCGTCGCAGCGAGTGGTGATGGCCACGGCGATGGAGATCAGCTCGCGGGTCTTGGCATCGAGCACGTTGTTTTCAGCGGCGGCTTCATCCAGCGCCATATAGGCCTTGACCATTTTCGGATTGCTTTTGCCCAACGCGCCGAAGGCACTCTTGATGGTGGGCAGCAGCTCGAACCAGTTGTTGAACATCGCATTGACTCCTGTAATGGGGGGCAGGGCATGCAGCCCTTGTAGTCTTGACCATCAGCGACGATCAAGCGGTTTTCACGACGAAATGCAGGGCTACTCGGTTCTGGCCGGCAGCAGTTTCAGGGTCTGGCGGGTGTTCGCAGTCACTTCCACCTCGGCCAGGTGCGCCTGGTGATACACGCCCTCGATATACGCCTCGGCCTGATCCTCGTAATGCTTGTCGAACGGCACGCCACTCTGGCCGACGGGGTTGATGGTGACGCTGTGGGTCGGGTCGGCGAAGTCGATGATGCGCCGGGTGGACGGGCCATAGGTCACCGGCCACGGGGCCGGGCCGATTTTCGCCGAGAGGTTGTTGGGCACTTCATGGGTGCCCGGCGCGGCAAACGGGCCGACGTTGAAGATCCGGTCCAGCGGTTTCTGCATGCCCAGCGGATGGCCGTGGGTCAGGGTGTGGGCCTTGCCCCACTGCCATTGCGTGGCATCGTCACCGAAGGTCGCCTTCAGGTGCGCCAGGCTCTTGTTCCAGGCGCTTGCCACGATGTCGGTACGGGTCTCGGTGCCCAGTGTCGAGCGGTCGTCCCACCATGGCGAATCCTTGGTGGCCGCCAGGCGTGGAAGGGCGGCGTCAATCACGCGGGTCGACAGTGCGGTGTCGAAAAATCCGTCCCCGAGTTCATCGTGCAGGGCGGCGTCAGCCAGGTTGAACAGGAACTGGTTGAACAGCGTGGCGCTGATGGAATCCACCGGGTAATCACCCGGCCATTGAGCCAGTTGTTCGACCCATTTGCGTTCCTGTGGGTCACTGACCACCTCACGCAGCACTGGCAACAACGGCGCGAGCAACCGAGGGCCGTAGGCGGTGGTGGTGCCCAGTTGCAGTTTGCGGGTGGTCTCGATGTCCCATTTCGCCTGCTTGTCGCGCAGTTGCAGGTCGAGTTGCTGACCGCGGTCGGCGAGGTTGTAGTACCCGGGAATTTCAAGGCCGCTGGCCGCCACTGGTTGGAAATTCGCCGAGACGATGTAGCCACGGTCCGGGTTCTCTTCCTGCGGGTTGCTGCTGAACGGGTAGAAACCCTCTTTGTCAGCCTCCGGACCGCTGCCGTCGAGGATGAAACCGGGCTTCGCGCCCGCCGGCCGCTTGGGCAATTGCGCCGCGGCCCACCAGCCGATATCGCCCTTGGCATTGGCCCACACGACGTTCAGTCCGGGCGCGTGGATCTTGGCCGAGGCGCTACGGGCCTTGACGAGGGTGTCGGCGCGGTTGAGCTGGTAAAACGCTTCGAGGATCGGGTTGCGACTCTCCAGGAAACCCCACCACATGGCGACCGGGGTCTTGCCGGCATTCGCGCCCAGGGCATCGTTGACGATCGGGCCATGGGGCGATTGGCGCAGCACCAGCGTCACCGGTGCCTGGCCCTTGACCGCGATCTGCTGTTCGCTGCGGGTCATGTCCACCCATTGGCCGCGATACCAGACCTGTTCGGAATTGTCCGGGTTGACCTTCTCGGCGATCAGGTCCAGGTCGTCGTTCTGGAACATGGTGACGCTCCAGCCGAAATCCTTGTTCATGCCCAGCGTCGCAAAGGGCAGCAGAGCCTGGTAATGCCCATAGAGCTCGAAGCCCGGCGCCGACAGGTGTGCCTCGTACCACACAGAGGGCGCCGAAAAGCGAATGTGCGGATCGCCCGCCAGCAACGGCTTGCCGCCACGTGTGCGATTACCGGAAACCGCCCAGGCATTGCTGCCCTCGAACTGCGGCAGGGCATTCTCGGCCAGGGCTTGTTCGCTCAGACGCGCCAGGGCGTTGAGGTCTTTCCAGTCGTTGGCAGCCAGCGGCAGGCCACTCTTGCGCTTCTCGGCCAACACACCTTGAGGTTGCCAATCGAGGTCGAAGATATCCAGGTAGCCGGCGCCCAGTTGATCGCGCACATAGGTCAGCAGCGGTTCGGTACGAAAGGCCGCCGCGAAGCTGTAGGCCATGTAGCCGGTGATGCTCACGGTGTCTTCGGCGGTGAAGGGGCGCTTGGGAATGCCCAATACGTCGAACTCCAACGGTCGGGCATGGCTGTCCTGGTAAAGATTGATGCCGTCCAGGTAGGCCTGCATCGCCAGCCACGCCGGGGATTGCGGATCCTGTTCGGTGACATAGTTCGCGGCGCGCTCGCGGATGCGCAGGCTACGCATCAGCTTGTCGGTATCGAGCAGTTTCGGCCCCAGCACCTCGGCCAGTTCGCCACGGGCGAGCCGGCGCAAGACTTCCATCTGGAACAGCCGGTCCTGGGCATGGACGTAGCCAAGGGCACGGTACATGTCGGTTTCGTTCTCGGCGCGGATATGCGGCACCCCACGCTCGTCGTAGCGCACGGTGACCGTGCCGTGCAGCCCTGCCAGTTGCACCGTGCCCTGGCGGGTCGGTTGCTTGCTGTAGAGATAGCCACCGGCGACGATGACAGCGGTGACGACCAGTGACAGGAAGGCGACGAGGGTGCGTTTCATGGTGAGTCCTTATTCTGGTGACAGCGGTCCATCGTCTCGCTGTTGATTCCCTGTTTAGCATAGGGCCGTGTCCCGGCGCATCGTTCGTTGGAGGGATTTTCTCCAGACTGCCTCGCGGGCCGGCGTATACGAGGTGGAAGGTCTCGGAGCGACCGGGCTGCCGATGCCGAGCATCGCAAGGCTATCGTTGATTGCCACAGCAATCACCTCTGCCGTTGTCGAAGTGCCAGGGATGTAAGTCGGCGTGTGTCAGGAGGGCCGGCCACAGGAAGCTCCTGCGACCGGTGATGGGAGGGAGGTTCAGCCAGTGACCGTCGAGCCATCGAAGGATGGCCCGGACGGGTTCATCAGCTTGGCCGGGTGGTCGGCGCCGGTTCGTTGGACGGCCCGCCCTGGGGTGGCGCTTCGCCTCGTTCGGCCAGCTCCATGGTGTCGCCAGCAGTCGTATCCTTAGGCCGCACTGCCACGCTCTTGATCCACTCGGCACCCACGTTAAGCCCGGCGACCGTGGCTTGCGGAACCAGTTGAGAAGCACCGCGAGTACCGTGATAGACGTTCTCGCCGGCGCGTCTCCAACCCGGCGGCTGGGTGTGGGGCAGGGTGTCCCGATTTGGATTCGTGAGGTTCTGCCAGGGGACGTTCGCGCGTGCGGTCAGGTCGTCCTTGCCGTCGTTCAGCGCTTTGTTTTCCAGCGGTGCCGCTACGCTGTTGGCGAAGAACGGCAGCAGGGTCAGGCCCGAGGAGAAGAAGGTCGTGATGATCTGCTGCATTTTTTCCAGCGTCTCGGCATCTTCGCCTGGCGCGGCGGCGTCTCCCACGGCGGTGCGCATGGTAATACCTGCACCGACGCCAACGATTCGGTTGGCATAGTCACTGATATTGGCCATGTTGGTCGGGAGCACTTTGCTTGATTCGGCAAATGCCTTGGGCAGGAGCTCTTTCCATTCGCGCGTTTCGTTCTTGACCCGGTAGGTTGGGATCTTCTCGTCACCGTGGGTTTGAGAGTACTTGGCCACGGCCTGACCGCCGGCCATGAAAGCGCCACCGACGGCGGACGCCAGGCTGCGGGCGCCGATGCCCGAAGCGTTCACGCTGGTGAATTGATTCAGGGCTTCTCGTACCGCGTGAGCCGCACCGAAAGCGAGGTAACCGGTGAAGTCGCCGCTGATGGTGCCAAAGTTATTGGCGTTTTGTTTAAGCAGGAAACCGGTGCGCTTGTCTTCCTGCGTCTTGTCGAGCGCCTCGCGATTGGGATTGGCGACCCGCCGGCCGCCCACCGTAACCTCCTGCAGGGCCTTGGGGTATACCGACAGCGGGTCGACCTTCTCCAGACCACTGCCGATGGTTTTATCGACGATCGTCTGGATGATGGGGCGGGCGCTGTCGCTGACCACTTTATGGGCGGCCCCCAGGACGGCCGATGTTCCCGCGGCATGGGCTGCGAGGTGTGTACCGTCCAGCTTCTCGTCGATCGCCGCGGTGCTGGCGCCGAAGTGAGCCGAGGAGGCGAAGCCTTGCGGGATGCCCGCGTCGGCAAATACCGCCAGCCCGGTCAGGAAGCCACTGTGGGTCTTGAGGTCAGCGACATAGTCCTGGCGGCCTACGTTCTTGAGTGCTGTGTCCAGCACTTCGTTTTTCTTCGTCGCCTTTGTCAGCTCGCTGGGGTTGTCGTCCTCCTTGTCCACCAACTCCTCAAACTCCACCTGAACCTTGATCAGCTGGTTCAGTTCAGAGGTCGCCTGGTCTCGTTCGGGCTGGGAAAGGCTCTCGTTGTTCATCGCACTGCGCGCGTGCTCGATGCGGCTTTCCATGAAGGTATTCAAGCGATCGGGCAGCTCTTGCGTCATGGCTTGCATGACACCTTTGGCATAACCGCGGAAAGCATCGTGGCTGCTTTGCAGATTCGTACGCTCATCCCCTTCCGGGGTGCTACCGATGACTTCCTGGCACAGCGAATGGTAGGCGCCGAGGGTATTACCCACTCGCCCGCAGTGTTTGTCCCAGACGGCTTTGAAACCGCCGCCTTCCTTGCGGTCTTCCTCGCTCATGCCCAGGTATTCGTTGAAGTCCTTGACGAACTCGGCGGTTTCTTCCTGGCCCGACAGCATCGGGTGGGGAGTGCCGCCGAGTTCGACCAACTGCTTCTGTACGTCCTGATAGCTTGCTCCTGGCGCAAAGCCCAAGACTTTACCTTCCAGGCTCATATGCTCACGCGCATAGCCCATGGGGTCGCTATCGGGGTTTTTCTTGCCGAGGGTGTTGACCAGTCCTGTGAGACGCTGCTGCCGAGTCCTGAGGGTTTGCTGGGTCGTATCGCTCGGTTTTCCTTCGAAGTGATAAGGCACCAAGGGCGTGGTGGACGGACGGACCTGGTCGGACAGGCTGGTTCCCACCGGCGTGATCCGATCGTCCTGGTGCAACGCCGCCGAGCTTGTGCTTCGTCCTACGGATAAATCTGGCATGTCGTGCTCTCCTAGATTGACAGGGCGTTGTTGAGCCCGGTGCTGCGGGGGGTGGGTTTGTGCTGGGGGGGCTTGGCGGCGTCGTTCGGGCTGGCACCGTCGAAGAAGTGACCCTCTCGCCAGATCAGCGCCATGTCGGCGATACCGCCCATGAGCCCCAGCAGGCGTTCGGCCGTGAGGTTTTCCAGCGGCACGTGGCCGATCAGGATCACCAGTTCGCTGTCGCGGTTGTAGGACAGGGACGGGCAGAACGGCCCGCTCAGCAGGTAAAGGTTGGTTTCCAGCAGTCGTTGCAGGACGGCTTCGCGATTGGCTGTGGGCAGCGGTCCGAAGCTGGCGTAGATGAACACGTCGCCTTCGCCCACGCTGGGGGTGTGCTTGAGGGAAAAGTCGACCTCCTTGACCGACAGGTTCGCCTGTTCGTAGAACGCGGACGGGGTGGGAATCATCGTGAGGGCGCAAAGCTGATCGATCAGCCTGCAATAGGTGGGTGACGCCATGATTGACCTCGCATTGTCATCCAGGCGCGACGAGCGCCTGCTGCCCCTGATGAGTGACACCGGCGGCATTTCGGTTCCACGGGGTTGTCATGGCGCCCGGGTGGGAACTGCCGGCTCGTGATCAGCCACCCATTGGCGCCACCTCATTCAAGGTTGACCGCCCATGTCCCGTTCACTTTCACGTTTGCCGGCCCTTCGCTTCGTCCCCAGGGGATTGTCCATGTTGGCCATGGGCTCGCTGCTGTACGGGTGCCAGCACCTCGAACCGCAGTTGACCATCGGTGACCCGTTCGCCAACGAACCCTATCGGTCGCAGTTGCGCTGGCGCACGCCGGCGCCGACGGACACGATCGTGCAGATCGACGAACTGTCCGCCCAGGGCGACGGCAGCCTCTGGGCGCGCATGCGCCAGGGCTTTTCGTTGCAGGACAAGACCCGCGGCGTGGCGCGTATTGACGAGCAGCGTCGCTGGCTGATGGAGCGTCCGGCCTTCCTCACCCAGACCGGGCGCGCCGGCAGCCGTTACCTGCACTTCATCGTCGGTGAGTTGAACAAGCGCAACATGCCACTGGAACTGGCCCTGCTGCCGGCCATCGAGAGTGGCTTCAACCCGAACGCGCAATCGCCCGCCCAAGCCATGGGGCTCTGGCAATTCATCCCGGCCACGGGGCGCCGTTATCAGTTGCAGCAGCGGGCCGACTATGACGAGCGCCGGGACATACCAGCCTCCACCCGCGCGGCCCTGGATTACCTGTCCTACCTGCATGATTACTTTGACGGCGACTGGCTGTTGGCGCTGGCCGCCTACAACGCCGGGGAAGGGCGCGTGCGCGACGCCATCACGCGTAACCAGGCCCGTGGCCTGGCAACCCGCTATTGGGACCTTTCACTGCCCGGCGAGACCCAGAACTACGTGCCGCGGTTGTTGGCGCTGTCGCAGTTGGTCAATGCGCCGGCGGACTATGGCATCGACCTGGTGCCTATCGCCGACCAGCCATACTTCCAGATGCTCGCCCTGTCGCAGCCGGTGGACCTGGCGCATCTGGCGGCGTTGTCCGGTGTGCATGAACGAGAACTGCGCATGTTGAATCCGGCCGGACGAGGCCGCGCCACTGGGCGCCTGCTGATGCCCATGGCGGCCTCGCGCCGCTTGAGCGCGCAGCCGGACCTGATCGCCAGGGCGGCGCAACCCCGAGCGCCAGGCAGCGAAGAGCCGCGGGTCGCCGCGCCTGAATCCGACGTAGTGGGAACGCAGGTCGCTGAGGCCAACGTGCCGCCAGGCGCATGAGCCAACGCTCGCCCCGTGTCCGGGGCGGGGCGCTGGTCGGGCAAGCTACAGGCAGCCCGTCGCGACGTTGGCCAGGTGCCGCCCGCGTGGGTCCATCAACACGTAGGAACCGATCGTATTGCACGCGAAGCCGAACGAGACGCCGCGCTCCGGGTCGGCAAAACCGACGGTGCCGCCAGCGCCCATATGGCCGAACGCCTCGGTGCCCATGCCATAGCTGCCGTTCGCCACGTTCGGCTGGTCGAGCATGACGCCCAGGCCGAAACGCGCCGGCGTCTGGAGCGTCGGATCGTATTCGGCACTGTGCTCGCGCAGCATCTCATTGAGCAGCGGTGATTCCAGTAAGCGTCCGTCGAGCAGGCCCGCGTAGAACGTCGCCAGGCTACGCGCGTTGCCGTGCCCGTTGGCGGCCGGTTGGGTCATGCGCTTCCAACCCGGTTCGTTGCTGCGTCCCAGCACCATCGGCGGGTTGGCGAAGGCCAGTGCACTCATGGCCGCCGGTTCGGTGAGCACGGCCTGCAGTACCCGCCCGAAGGCTTCGTCGTCGATCTCTTCCTTGGTCCGCGCCATGTAGGCACAGCGCGCCATGGTCGCGTCGTCCAGCCCGAGGTGGAAGTCCAGGCCCAGTGGTGCGGCCACCCGGCGGCAGATGCTTTGCGCGGGGGGCAGGCCGTCCACCCGGCGCAGCAGTTCACCGAGGATCCAGCCGAACAGCAACGGCGAATAGGTCTGTCGTTCACCGGCGTCGGCCCAGGGCTGTTCTCCGGCAATCAGCTGCGCCATGGTGTCCCAGTCGTACAGGGTTTGTGGCGCCAACGGGGTGCGCAGTGCCGGCAGCCCGGCGCGGTGGCACAGCACCTGGCGCAGCGTGATCGAAGCCTTGCCGGCGTCGGCGAAGGCCGGCCAGTGCTGGCAGAGCGGCGCGTCCAGGTCCAGGCGGCCTTCGCCCACCAGTTGCATGATCGCCACCGCCGTGAAGGGCTTGGTGCAAGAGAACAGGTTGAGCAGCGTATCGTGTTGCCAAGGGTGGTCCGGTTCGGGCCCGGCCTGGCCGGCCCAGAGGTCGATGACGGTGTCGCCGTCGATCTGCATGCACAGGGCGGCGCCCCGTTCAAAGGGGCTTTGCATCAGTTGGATAAAGGCCGCCCTGACCGGTTCGAAACGAGGGTCGCAATGGCCATGGACTACGGGTGTGCGCGTCATGTCAGCTCCAGAAAAGGGGGATGTACCTTCTTGAGTGAGCGCTGCGATGCAAACGGTTCAGCGGTTTGCCCAAGGTCCTGGCGATGGATCTTTTCCGCACGCCGGGCCACTCAAGGGCAACGATCCTGTCTCTGGAGCATGTCCATGGCGTACGAGCGCATCTTTGATTTCAACAACGCCGATTTCAACAGCGTCGACTTCAACAGTGATGCCTTTCGCAGCGCGGCTTACCGGCACTATGCGGCGCTGCGCGAGACCGCGCCGGTGTTCCTCAGCCAGCCGCAAGGGCAATTGCCGATCTGGTATGTCACCGGCGCTCGGGAAGTCGAGACGGTGCTGCTGGACAACGAGCGCTTTGCCCGTGACCCGGCCCGGATCAGTCCGCAGTTCGCCGCGCTGATGGGCGGCGAGCAGTCCATCGCGTTCCTCAACGACCACATGCTCAACCGCGACGGCGAGCGCCATCGCCGCTTGCGTCGGCTGGTGAACAAGGCCTTCACGCTCAAGGCGGTCAATGCCATGCGCCCGCGCATCGAACAGATCGCCGAGACGTTGCTGGATCAGGTCGGCCCGGGCGGACACATGGACGTGGTGGGCCAGTACGCGTTCCCCTTGTCGATCATTGTCATCGCCGAACTGCTCGGTGTCCCCGCCCGGGACCGGGAGGATTTCCGCCGCTGGTCCCACATGATCGTCCAGCAGGTCGGGCACGACTTGAGCGAGTTGCAACGCTGCTACAGCGAGTTCGCGGCCTACATGCTGGTCTTGATCGAGCAGCGACGGGCGCGGCCGACCGATGACCTGGTGTCGGCGCTGGTGCAGGTCGAGGAAGAAGGCAACGTACTCAGTAGCAGCGAGCTCTGCAGCATGATCGCGCTGCTGATCATCGCCGGGCATGAAACCGCGGCGTCGATGATCGGCAATGCGGTGCACCTGCTGGTGCAGCATCCCCAAGTCTTGATTCAGCTGCGCGACGAGCCGGGGCTGATGGCCAACGCCGTCGAGGAATTGCTGCGCTATGACTCGTCGGTGGAGCGGGCCATGGTCCGCTTCGTGACCCAGGACACCGAGTTGGCCGGGCAACGCTTGCAGCGTGGCCAGTTGTTGCTGGCGGTGGTGGGTTCGGCCAATCGTGACCCAGCGCTGTGTGCCGATCCGGAAACCCTGGACATCAACCGCCCGGCCTGCCCGCACCTGTCGTTCGGCAAAGGCACGCACCATTGCCTGGGGGCCTCGCTGGCCCGGCAGGAACTGGAAATCGCCTTGAACACCTTGCTCAGGCGCTGCCCGGGGCTGCAACTGGCGGTGGCGCCCGAGGCCGTGCGCTGGCGCTATGTTCCCAACTTCAGGGGGCCGGAAGCCTTGCCGGTGCGCTGGTCGGTTGACTGATGAACATGGCTGGTCGGGCTCGCCCGACAATTCGCCGGGCGAGCCATGAAGTTACGCCAGCATTGCGGGCACCTCCTGCGCTCGCACGGTGGCGGCCGCTGAAGCGTCCGGTGTCAGGTGTAATCCGTAGAGGACCACATCGGCACGCGTGTCGGCGAACCGGGCGATGCCCGGAAACCGCCCCCACTGCGTCGCGCCCAAGCCTTGCACGCCGCGTTTGCTGGCCTCGTTATGCTCGATGATCCAGGCTACCAGCGTCTCGAAGCCATAGCGTCGGGCCAACACCACGGCGGCCTGGCCGAGACGGATGCCGACACCACTGCCCACGTGGTCGTGGCGCACATAGATCGACACCTCCCCGGTCAGCCGGCAGGCCTGGGCCCCCCAACTGAAGCGGTTGACGATCAGCCAGGCGACGACTTCGCCCCGGCGCTCCAACACATAGATCGGATCGCCCTCCTTGACGAAACAGTCGACGAAGAAAGTCATTTCCTTCAGGGAAAACGCTCTGAGCACGGGGGAACTGGTGCCCCCCAGAGCGCTTTCGTTGAAGATAGCGGTCATCACCGGCAAGTCGTCGGGCGTGTAGCGACGGACTCCGTGGGGCAGGTCGGGTCGGCTGTTCAAACGGTTGGCGGTCATGATCGGGCTTCTCCATAAACGCTGCGCTTGAGTTGCTCGCGGGCGCGGAACAAGCGTGAACGCACGGTCCCGATGGGCACGCCCAGCCGCTGGGCGGCGTCGCGGTAGCTGCTCTCGGTGTCGACGGCGGTCCACAAGGTCTCGCGCATGTCCTTGGGCAGCTCATCCATGGCCGACAGTGTGCGGTCCAACAGACGACGGTTGTCGCATAGCTCGCTCAGGTCGATCTCGTCACTGGATTCGTGGAACTCGCTCTCATCGAACGTACTCAGCGGCGGCTGCGCGTAGTAGCGGCGGAAATGGTTGCGGATCAGGTTCAGGGCGATCCCGCACAGCCAGGTGTCCGGTTTGGCCAGCCCTTTGAATTTCTCCTGATTACGCCAGGCTTCCAGGTACGTGAGCTGGATAAGGTCGTCGGCGTCGTCCTGGTTGAGCACACGCTTTTGTACGAACAGACGCAGTTTGCGCTCCTCGCCAAAGGTAAGGCCTGGCGAGGAGGTTTTCGGGGGTGACACGAGGTTCAGACTGCTCATCGATGAATCCCTCTGAATAGGTGCATTGCGTCGATCGGATGTCGACAACCCCTATCAGCAGGACCTGTGCCAAACCAATTTTGTGGCCTATTTCATTGATAAATAACGTTTTTTAATTAGAGCTACAGCTCTATCTGTGCAGCGCCATGCACAGCCTGCCCGAGTGCCACTGCAATAATTTGCACCGATCGGCCTGGTGAAAAAGCGCGAAGCCGCGCCCCCCTGGATCCGTCGAAAAAAGCCATTGATGAGGATGGAACCGAACAGCGAACCGCTGCCACCCAATGAGCGTCCGAAACCACGCCTCATGGTCATCATGAAAGTAGAAGCACCGACAAACATGCGCATCGCCGTCAATCTTGCCCAGGCCGCTTCGGCGGTGGCGGGCCTGGGCAAGCCTGTCGAAACGCAACAGGTCGTGCAGTCCAACTCGATGGAGGAGGTCGGCATGACCTTCAGCCATCACGTGGAGCGCAACACCAAGGCCTTGAGCCAGCGACGCATCCGCAATGCTCGCAGCGAAGTGGGCCAGGTGCGGGTCGAGACGCGTGAGCAATTGGAGGAGTGGTACGACCAGCTCGGCCATCCCGGCAAGCAAAGCCTGAGTGCGATGGCGGCCCAGGCCGGGACCCTGCTCTACGGCGAGCCGGTGCTGGAAGACGTGGTGCAAGCCACCGGAGGGGATCCGGCCCGTACCGATCTGATCCTGCAACAGGTGTTGCGCGAGGCCGAGGCGCAAGGCCGGCAGGTCGAGGCCAAGCGTGCCCGCGATTACCTGCAATTGTTGCGCGAACAATATGGCGCGCAGATCCAGGCCGGTATGAACATCGCCGAGGCATTGCGCGCGGCGGGTGGCGATCCGCAGCTGCGCCAGGCAGTGCGCCGGCTCTACTACGACACGGTGGTGCTCAAGCAGTCCCTGCCCACCATGATGCAAGCGTTGCTCGGCCTGTTCGGCGAAACCGCGTTCGTGTCGGGGCTGGACATGATGCGCCGGGCCCTGGCGGACGACATTGCCGCGCAGACCCCTTCGAGCCCTACCGCCAAGCTGCGTGCGCTGCTGATCGGGCTGGCGGCCTCGACCCAGCTCAGCAGTGTGCTGCACAGCTGCCGGCAATTGCTGGAGCAACTGGCGGGCAGTTGCCCGGCCAGCCAACTGACTGCGGTGCTGTTGCTCCAGCGCATGCTTGGGGTGGCGGCCAGTGGCTTGTCGGCGGCCGAGGTCCGGCGGCTTGGACGCGAACTCGGCGGCGACGAGGAGCGCGATCAATTGGTTTCCCTGAACGGTTTGTATTCGATGCTCAAGCGCCTGCCGCTGGCGCTCTGGCGCGACGGCAAGAGCCGCCAGAGCGCGTTGAAGAATCTGCTGGTGCTCTTGGATGAGCGTTCTCGTGGCGAGGTTCGCGGGCAGACCGCCGCACCGGTCGTGGGAGTGCAGGCATGATCGCCCTGTTGAACAAAGTCGCCAGCGGTGCCGTGCGGCGCATTGAAGTGGCCGGGGCATTCGTGGTGCTGGGCATCGTGTTCATGCTGATCCTGCCGCTGCCGACCTCGGTGGTCGATGCGCTGATTGCGGTCAACATCTGCATCTCCTGCCTGCTGATCGTGCTCTCGCTGTACCTGCCACGGCCGTTGGCGTTCTCCTCGTTCCCGGCGGTGCTGCTGCTGACCACGCTGTTCCGGCTGGCGCTGTCGGTGGCAACCACCCGGCTGATCCTGCTCCAGGGCGATGCCGGGCATATCGTCCAGGCGTTCGGTAACTTTGTGGTGGGCGGAAACCTGGCGGTCGGGCTGGTCATCTTCATGATCCTGACGGTCGTCAATTTCCTGGTGATCACCAAGGGCTCCGAGCGGGTCGCCGAGGTGGCGGCGCGCTTCACCCTGGACGCGCTGCCGGGCAAGCAGATGTCCATCGACAGCGATCTGCGCGCCAACCTGATCGATGTCAGCGAAGCGCGCCGCCGCCGTGAGGAACTGAACAAGGAAAGCCAACTGTTCGGAGCGATGGACGGGGCGATGAAGTTCGTCAAGGGGGATGCCATCGCCGGCCTGGTGATTGTCGTGATCAACCTCATCGGCGGTTTCTCGGTGGGCATGATGCAGCACGACATGGGCGCGTCCGAATCGATGCACCTGTATTCGGTGCTGACCATCGGCGACGGTCTCATCGCGCAAATTCCTGCACTGCTGATTTCCCTCACCGCCGGCATGATCATTACCCGCGTGTCGCCGGAAGGGCAGCCGGCGGGGAGCAGCGTCGGCAAGGAAATCGCCAGCCAGTTGACCGCCGAGCCGAAGGCCTGGGTGATAGCGTCGGTCGGCATGCTGGGCTTCGCCGCGCTGCCCGGCATGCCAACCCTGGTGTTCATCGTCATTGCCCTGATCACCGGCAGCGCCGGGATCGTCCAGTTGTATGCCCGCGCACGGCAGGCGCGGCAGGGCGAGCAGGCGCCGCAGGTGTTGTCCCCCGAGCAGAACGGGGCAGAAGACCTGCGCAGCTTCGATCCGACCCGCGCCTATCTCTTGCAATTCTCCAAGGCCATGCAGGGTAACCCGGCCACCGAAGAGGCCATCCAGGCAATCCGCAAAAAGCGCAACGGGCTGGTGGCCGGGTTTGGCCTGACGTTGCCGCCCTTTGAAATCGAATACAGCGCGTTGTTGGAAGACGACGAATGTCGCTTCTGTGTGCATGAGGTGCCGATGTTGCGCGCCACTTTCTGCGAGCGTGTGGCCGTGGCGCGCGGGCCGCTGCCGTTCGAACCGCACGAGGCACAGGTCGGCAGCGAAGTACGGGACGAGCAGCAGTGGCTGTGGTTGATGCCCGACGATCCGCTGCTGGCGGACGAGCGCGTCGAGGCGGTGTCCGCCACCGAGCTGCTGGTGGAGCGGATGAGCCGCGCCATGTTCGCCACTGGCCCGCAGTTTCTTGGCCTGCAGGAAAGCAAGTCGATCCTCAGCTGGCTCGAAGCGGGGCAACCGGAGCTTGTGCAGGAGCTGCAACGGACCATGCCGCTGGCGCGATTCGCGGCGGTGCTGCAACGCCTGGCCGGGGAAGGGGTGCCGCTGCGCGCGGTGCGCCTGATCGCCGAGTCGTTGATCGAGCACGGGCAGCACGAGCGGGACGTCGGCGCCTTGACCGACTACGCCCGCATCGCCCTGAAGTCGCAGATCTATCACCAGTACCGCGACGCCGAGGGTCTGCACGCCTGGCTGCTGACCCCGGAAACCGAAACGCTGTTGCGCGATGCGCTGCGTCAGACCCAGACGGAAACCTTCTTTGCCCTGGAGAGTGGGCACACCCGGGCGCTGGTCTTGCAGTTGCGCGAAGGCTTTCCGTTGCGCGCCAAGCGGGTGGCCGTGCTGTTGGTGGCCCAGGACCTGCGCGCACCGCTGCGCGACCTGTTGCGTGACGAGTTCAACCACGTGCCGGTGCTCGCTTACAGCGAGTTGCACAGCAATGCCCAGGTCAACGTTCTGGGCCGCTTCGACCTCGAGCAGGAACAACTGCGGATGGAGGATGCCGCCTGAGCACTGGCCAGGCGCAAACAATCAGGGTGGGAGCCTTCGGGCGTCCCGCTGACAACAGGTGAGGGCGAACGATGTCGCCCCTTGAGGAGTTGGCCATGTTCGAGCTGCGGGTATTGAGTGGTCTGCACCGGGGTGCGGCCTTGCCATTGGTGGGCGATGAATGGGTCGTCGGGGCGGCGGAGGATGCCGATCTGGCGCTCTACGATCCGGGCATCTGCACCCGGCACGTACGCCTGGGGCGGATGCAGGAGCAGTGGCGGCTGGAGTTGCTGGAAGGCACGGTGTGCGATGCACAGGGTCAGCCCTGGACGCCAATGGAACCGCTACCGATCAATGCCCCTTTCGTCGTCGCCGGCATCTGGCTGTGCCTCGCCCCGGCCGACCAGCCGTGGCCGCAGGACGCAATGCTCGATAGCGCCACGCCTGCGGCAGGCGGTCCGGACAATCCGAAGTCGATGGCCCGGCCATCGTGGCCCAGGCGCCTGGCCATGGCCGCCGCCGTGATCACCGTGGCGTCCAGTGCCTGGGCCTTTACCAGCCAACCGGCGCAACCGTTGGCGCCCGCCCAGGCCCAGCCGCTCAAGCGCGCCAAGGTGGCGTTGGACAACGTCGCGGCGGTGCGCCTGGAGCTGGATCGCATGCTGCAAGAGCGCGATCTGGCGGCGCAGGTGCAGGTCGAAGTTCGCGACGATCGTCTTATGCTGGTGGGCGAGCTGCCGCGCCAGCGCCTGGCGGTGGTCGAGCGTCTGGTGGAGCGTTTCAACGAGCGCTACGAAACGCCGGTCCCGATCACCACCCACGTGCAGGAACGCCTGACGCAGTTGCCGTTCCAGATCGCCCAGATCGTCGGCGGCAAGCGTGGCCATGTCGTCACGTCGGACGGCCGCCGGTTGTTTCTCGGTGATCAGATCGATGGCTTGCGCTTGACCGCCATCGGCAACGACAAAGTGACTTTCGAAGGTGACCAACGCTACGAGGTCACCTGGTGATGACGCACGCGGCGGCTGCACGCTTGCAGGCTTGGGAATCCGCACAGCGGGCGCGCTTGCAGCGGTTCGCGCCGGTCGCGGTGCGCGGGCGGGTGCAACGGGTCAACGGGATTCTGTTGCAATGCCGGTTGCCCGAAGCACAGATCGGCGACCTGTGCCGGGTCGAGCGCGATGCCCGTGAGCCGTTGCTCGCCGAGATCGTCGGCTTCGACCAGCACGATGCCTTGCTCAGTGCCCTGGGTGGCCTGGAGGGCGTACGCGTCAGCGCGACGGTGGAGCCGCTGGGCATGCCGCACCGGGTGAGCGTGGGGCCGCACCTGCTGGGCCAGGTATTGGACGGCTTCGGTCGGCCGTTGGTGGACGGCGGCGCCGGTGCGTTTGCCGATGCGTCCGTGCCGCACGCCTCGGTGGTGATTGGCGAAGCCCCGGCACCCACCGCCCGGCCCCGCATCCAGCACGCTCTGACGACCGGCGTACGGGCCATCGACGGGCCGCTGACCCTCGGCGAAGGTCAGCGTGTAGGGTTGTTCGCCGGCGCCGGCTGCGGCAAGACCACGTTGCTGGCGGAGATCGCCCGCAACGTCGATTGCGACGTGATCGTGTTCGGCCTGATTGGCGAGCGCGGACGTGAACTGCGGGAGTTTCTTGATCATGAACTCGACGACGAGCTCAGGGCCCGTGCGGTGCTGGTGTGCGCCACTTCCGACCGTTCCAGCATGGAGCGCGCCCGTGCCGCCTTCACCGCGACGGCACTGGCCGAGGGTTTTCGAGCCGAAGGCCGGCGCGTCCTGCTGCTGATCGATTCACTGACACGGTTTGCCCGGGCCCAGCGTGAAATCGGCCTGGCCGCCGGTGAACCGTTGGGGCGTGGCGGCCTGCCGCCGTCGGTCTACAGCCTGCTGCCGCGTCTGGTCGAGCGCGCCGGGCTGACCAACGACGGCGCCATCACCGCGTTGTACACCGTACTGATCGAGCAGGATTCGATGAACGACCCGGTGGCCGACGAAGTGCGTTCGTTGCTTGACGGTCACATCGTGCTGTCGCGAAAACTCGCCGAGCGCGGGCACTACCCGGCGATCGATGTGTTGGCGAGCCTGTCGCGAACCCTGGCCAATGTGGCCGAGGCGGAGCACCTGCGGGCGGGCATCAACCTGCGTCGGTTGTTGTCGGCCTTTGATCAGATCGAACTGATGCTGCGCCTTGGCGAGTACCAGGCCGGCGCCGACCCGCTGACTGACCTGGCCGTGGAATCACGCGCGGCCCTGGACGGGTTTCTGCGCCAGGACCTGCGCGAGCCGGAGCCATTGCCGTCGACTCTCGCTCACCTGCAACAGTTGACCGCTTATGTCCCGGGCTGACCTGGATGCCCTGGCGCCGGTGCGTCGTCACCGCGAAGCCCAGGCCGAACGAGCGTGGCGAAAGGCCCGTGACCTGCTGCGTGAACGCGAAGCCGAAGCCGCCGCGGCGCGGGCGCAATGGCAGGCGACCAGTGAACGCCAGGCGGCGCAGCGCGCGGCGTTGTGCGACGAACACCGTGGGCGGGCGTTGAGCGTGGTCGAGCTGAATGCCTGGAGTACCCAGGAACGACGCCTGATGGGCGAGTTGGCCGAGCAAGCCCTGGGCGTGCAGGCGCTGGACGCTGCCCAGGCCCGGCAGGCACAGGTCACGGAAGCGGCACAGCAGCGCCTGCGCGGACGCCGCCGCGACCTGGAAAAACTCAAGGCGTTGATGGAGCGCCTGACGCAGGAGCCATGCGATGAATGAACGTCCCGTACGCCATGAGCCATTGCCTCGGCACGAGCCGCCGACCGCATTGATGCGCCACCCTTTTCGTGGGTATGAGCCGCCGGCCCAGGCGAGCCGGGTGACGCGCTCGGCCCTGCGCGATCCCGCGCCCGGCAGCGACGGCGATGCCGAGGCGTTGATCGGGCGCAGCGACGGCTACTGGTTTCGCCAATGGGTCGATGCGCCACAGGGCGGCTCACAGCAGGACACCGCCGGAGCCGGTTCGCTGTCGGGTCTGCTGGGCCTGGAGGGCAGCGATGTGGAGGCGTTTGTCGATCAGCTTACGCCGCGCTTGCAAGCCACTCAGGACCGGGAGCTGGACCTGTTGCTGCACCTGCCACACCTGGGGCGGATCAAGGTCCTGGCACGACGGCTGGACGTGGGTCCCGGTTGGGACATCGGCCTGAGTGGCGAAAGCGCTGAGGCGCAGGCGCGGCTGACGAGCCGAAGCGGCCACCTTGAAGACGCTTTATCGCAGAGCCTGGGACAACCGGTCAGCGTGCACGTGAAACGCGTAGAGGGGGACGACTGACATGGGCGCATTCGCATTGTCGCTGCCATCTGTCAGCGCAGAAGAGGCCGTCGCTCGTCAACGGCTGGGGGTGGGCGTCGAGTTGCCGTTCGAGGTGGCGGGGGAGGCGGGTTTGTTGGCGTTGACCCTGGGCAACGGTCCTGCGGGCGCGACACCCGCTGTGCTCGAGTGCGCCCACGGGGTTTTTGTCCTGGGCGAGCCCGGCGCGGTGTTGAGCCTGTTCGGCGAATGCCCGGTGGTCTTGCCCGCCGAGCCGGGGCCGGATGATGAGTGGTTCTGGTCACTGTTTCACCAGGTCCTGAGCGAACCGTTGCGCCGGGCGTTCGGTTTTCTCAAGCCCCTGGCCGTGGCAGGGGTCAGTGGCATTGCCTGTCGACTCGACGTGCGGCTGGGGGCGGCTTGCGTGGTCAGCCATCTGGAGATACCCGGCCAGACCCTGCTGGGCCTGCTCGACGCCGCACCCTGGCAGCGGCGGGCTGCGCCCTGGACCGAGCACTTCGTGTTTTGCGTACCGCTGCTGGTCGGGCAGTTGGCCCTGGCCAGCGGACAGCTTGCGGCCTTGCGTCCCGGTGACGTGGTGATACCCGAGACCCAGCTGTTCGATTCATCCGGCCAGGGCCTGGTTCGCCTCGGCCGGCATTGCTTGCAGGTGCGGGTGCATAACCACGCCGCGCCGTTGCAGCTGACCGTACTCGCACTTGAGGAGACCGACATGAGCACCCCTGACAGCGACATCCTGACGCCCGACTGGGACGACACCACGCGCTACGCCCCCGACGACCAGTCACCCGAGGCGTTCGACCCAGCCACCTTGGCCCAGGACGAAGCCGATGATGCACAGGCCGCGCAACCGGTGGCGCTGGACCTCCAGGAGCGCTTCGACGATCTGCCCCTGGCGCTCACGGTACGTTGTGGTCACTTGAGCCTGACCCTGGGCGAGCTGCGCAACCTGGCCCCTGGCACCGTGTTGCAAGTGCAAGGCGTGGCTGCGGGGGCAGGGACTTTGTTCTACGGCGAACGGCCCCTGGCCCATGGCGAGCTGGTGGAGGTCGATGGCCGACTGGGCTTGCAGATCGTCCGCGTGGATGTGGCTGGATGAGCTTCCAGGGGGTCGACCCCTTTCTGCTGGCGCTGTTCATCGGGGGGATTTCCCTGGTACCGCTGTTGCTGATCATCTGCAGCGCGTTTCTCAAGGTCGCGATTGTGCTGACGATCACCCGTAACGCCATCGGCGTGCAGCAGGTGCCGCCGAACATGGCGCTGTATGCCATCGCCTTGGCCGCGACGCTGTTCATCATGGCGCCGGTCGGCCACAACGTCGCCGAAGCGCTGAAAGAGCGGCCGCTGGATTTCAGCAACACCGAGGCATTGCAGGATTCTGCCCTGAACGCGATCAAGCCGCTGCAAACCTTCATGTCGCGTAACACCAACCCGGACATCCTCACTCACCTGTTGGAAAACACCCAGCGGATGTGGCCCAAGGAGCGCGCCGAGCAGGCCAGTCGCGACGACCTGATGCTGCTGATCCCGGCGTTCATGTTGTCGGAGCTCGAAGCCGGCTTCCAGATGGGGTTCCTGATCTACATCCCGTTCATCGTCATCGACCTGATCGTGTCCAACCTGCTGCTGGCGCTCGGCATGCAGATGGTCGCGCCCATGACCATTTCGCTGCCGCTCAAGTTGCTGGTCTTCGTGCTCGCCCAAGGCTGGACGCAGCTGCTGGACAGCCTTTTCTACTCCTACCTGTGAGGACCTGCGATGGACGCGATGACGCTGTTCAAGGAAGGCATGTTGCTGGTGGTCCTGCTCTCCGCGCCGCCGTTGATCGTGGCGGTGCTGGTGGGAGTGCTGACCTCGCTGGTGCAGGCCTTGATGCAGATCCAGGACCAGACGCTGCCGTTCGGCATCAAGCTGGTGGCGGTCGGGCTGACCCTGCTGGTGACCGGGCGCTGGGTGGGCGGGGAGCTGATGGGATTGTTGCGCCGGGCCTTTGAAATGATGGCCAACACCTGATGGCGGCCTCAGCGTTCCTGCCCTATTTCGACCTGTTGCTGTCGGTGGCGCTCGGCATGGCTCGGATCTACCCGGTCGCCTATCTGGTGCCGGTGTTCTGCTTCCAGCACCTGCGTGGCCTGCCGCGCCATGCCATCGTGTTCGCCCTGGGCATGTTGCCGGCTCCAGGTATTCGCCAGGCGCTGATCGACGCCCAGGTCAACTGGCTGTCCCTGGGCGGCCTGATGGTCAAGGAATTGATCCTGGGCTTCTTGCTGGGGGTGCTGCTGGCGATGCCGTTCTGGCTGTACGAGTCGGTGGGAGCCTTGCTGGACAACCAGCGCGGCGCGCTCATCGGCGGCCAGTTGAACCCGGCGCTGGGCACCGATACCACGCCCTTGGGCCATCTGTTCAAAGAGATGATCGTCCTGTTGCTGGTCGCCACCCTGGGCATCGGCACCCTGACCCAGGTGATTTGGGACAGCTACCTGGTCTGGTCGCCCACCGTCTGGTTTCCGATGCCCGGGGCGGATGGTTTCGGCGTGTTCCTCGGGCTGCTCGCCGAGATGTTCATGCACATGCTGCTCTACGCCGCGCCGTTCATTGGCTTGCTGTTGCTGGTGGAATTCAGCCTGGCGCTGCTCAGCCTGTACAGCCCGCAACTGCAAGTGTTTGTCCTCGCCATGCCGGCCAAGAGTCTGATCGGCCTGGGCTTCTTGCTGTTCTACCTGCCCGCGCTGTGGGACGCGATGACCGGGCGTCTCGTGCGCTATGGGGAAATCCGCCACCTGCTTGACCTGCTGTTGCAGGCGCCCTGAGGGAGGCTCTGATCGATGAGCGAAGACAGTGGCGAAAAGACCAAGAGCGCGACGCCGAAGAAGATTCGCGACGCCCGCAACAAAGGCCAGGTTGGCCAGAGCCAGGACCTCAGCAGCCTGTTGGTGCTTGCGGCGGTCACCGAGGTCGCGCTGACGCTGGCCGATGACAGCATGCAGGCGCTGCAAGACCTGGTGGCCTTCCCGCTGCATCGGCTGGATGTAGAGTTCACGCGGGCCTTCGAGGAAGCCCTGGCCCATGCCGGCAGCGTGCTGCTCAGTTTCACCCTGATGACCGTGGGCCTGGCGATCGCCACGCGATTGGTGGCCGGCTGGATACAGTTTGGTTTCCTGTTCTCCCCCGAGGCCCTGCGGCCTGACCCGAATCGCCTGAACCCGATGAACCAGGCCCAGCAAATGTTTTCCGGGCAAGCGCTGATCAACCTGTTCATGGGATTGGTCAAGGCCGTGTTCATCGCGGCCGTGCTGTACCTGGCCACGATGCCTGCACTCGGGGCGTTGATCAGCCTGGTCAACAGCGACCTGCAAACCTACTGGCGCGGGTTGGCCAGTCTGTTCCGGCACATCATGCACACGTGCCTGGGGGTATTGCTGGTGCTGGCGATCATCGACTTCGGCCTGCAAAAGTACTTTTTTGCCAAACGCCTGCGCATGAGCGAGGAAGAGGTGCGCAAGGAGTTCAAGGAGATGGAAGGCGATCCGCACGTCAAGATGCACCGCCGCAACCTGGCCCGGCAGTTGGCCGGGCAGTCCACCGAGAAGGAAACCAAACCGGTGGAAGACGCCGACATGCTGGTGGTCAACCCCACTCACTTTGCCGTCGCGTTGCGCTATCGGCCCGAGGAAACCGCGCTGCCGCAGCTGATCGTCAAAGGCGTCGATGCCGAGGCCCGTGCGTTGATCGAGCGGGCCAAGACGGCGCGGATTCCGGTCATCCAATGCATCTGGCTGGCGCGTACGATCTACCGCGAGGACGTCGGCGGTTTCATTCCCCGCGAGACGCTCCAGGCGGTGGCGCACATCTACCGGGTGCTGCGGGAACTGGACGATGAGGCCAAGGGCGAGGTGATCGAGATTCCGGAGTTGAACCAGCGCTGAGACCGGTCAAGGGAACCGATGTACATGCTGTTGCCACTCAGGGGATGAGCCGGATTCGTCCGGGCGATGCCGGCTTGCCGATATGACCCGCCAATCGTCCGCGATGAACCCATTGGAGAATCTCCCATGCCCAATGATCCAAGCCCCATCGGGCGCGCAGGTGCCCTGCACGGGCTCGACAGCGCCCAGTCGTCCAGCTCGTCCTCGTTGAGCCAGCAGCCCCTCGAAGCACAGCAACGCCGCACCAGTCAGAGCTTGCAGGCGCGCGGGCGTTCATCCTCGACGCCACCGACGCTGCATCAGCGCGGCCGTACCCGCACGCGAGAGGAAAACCGCTCCACCCGCTCCCGGTCCCACGCTCCCGAGTCGCGGCCTTCCGGCGAAACGGATGCACCGACCGCGCCGCCGGCGGCACCCGCTTCCGAGCAGACGCTCCTGCGTGACATGGAAACCCGGCAGCGCCAGTTGATGGAGCGTCAGTTCGAACTGCAGATGGGCATGGAGGAGCGCCAGGCGGCGATGCTGCAGGTCAAGAGCGCGGCGGACATGACCAAGCTGATGAGCGATACGGTGACAGAGGTCACCAAGGGCTTCCTGGACAGCGCCAGGAAGGTCATGCAGGAGGGTGGCGAAGCGATGAAGCTGCGTTGAGGCCCGGCGCGGCCCACGGCCCCGCCAGGTGTGCCTGGTGGGGTTCGAGGGGGCCGTTCAACCCAGGCGGGTGCGGCTCATGGCGAGGTTCGCCGGACGTGGCTCGCCGGGTTTGGCCAGGTCGAGGATCTGCGGGCGCACCTCGTTGACCTGGGCGACGAACCCTACCACCCAGTGACAGAAGCGGGTTTCGTCGAGGGCCGACAACGCGCTATGGGCGCACAGGCGAACACAGGCCTTGTCGTCCAGGGCCAACCAGCTGCCGCCGAGCAGGTCCAGGCGAAAGTTGAGTTCCAGCAGGCGCTTGTGCAAGCCGGGGGCATGGGCCGTCACTTCGATCGCGCAATGCAGAATGGCCATGTCGCTGTGCTCGGGCAACTCGATGACCACCGCTTCGCGGTTGTTCTTGTCGTAGAGCGCGCACACGCCTTGCTCCAGTTGCAAGTCCGCGTGCAGATGGTCGGCCAGGGCCGAGATCAAACGTTGGGCGAGCGGTGCGGCTGTCATGATGAACCTCAGTAAGTGGCTGGACGGTCGTCGAGGTCTTCCAGGCCCAGCAGCGACAGCTGTCGGGACTGAATCTGGTCGAGCTGTTCAGGGGTGATCGATGACTCCGGCAGCGCCTGCCACACCACGAGCGCACGCTGTGGGTCGAGGAACACGAACAAGTGAGCGTATTCCAACGGGTTGGCGAAGCGCCGTTCAAGCGCTTGCTGGATCTGGTTGGCGCGTAGCACCTGGCTTTGTACTTGTAGCGCGAGTCCCACGCTGTGAGGCTCGCGTCTCAAGCCGAACTCGATGCCGGGAGCAATTTCCCAATACGTCGCAATGCCGGCAATGATGTTCTTTTGAAAAGCTTGGCGAGTGCTTGCGCTGTGCACCGAGAAAGACATGCCGATTCAGTTCTCCAAGGGGACGACGCTGTGGTCCAGGGGGTGTTCGGGGGAGCCGAGGCCGCCGCGCATGCCGGGCGACCACCAGACGACGATCCGCGCATGGTCGGGCTCGGCACGTTCACAGGAACCGGCCTGGCAGCCCGAGCGGCTTGCACAGCCGGCGAATACCGGCAGGCTCAGGAGTACGGCGAGCAGCAGCGGTGTGCGACTCATGGGGTCATCCTCGCGGTGGTTTGCAGTAGAGAAGGGCGCTCGCCGCCCGGTACGCGGGCGGGCTGGTTCATGACCACGAACACTTCGGTTTCCTCACCGGGCTCGAGCCACACCTTCGGCCAGGCGGACGCCGCCAGGGTCCAGCGACTGCCGCAACTGGCTTCATCGAAGCGCAACCGCCGCTGGCCGTCGTTGCGCACCACGCCCACGGCGATGCCGTAGTCGGGGCCGGCGAACCACTGGGCGCGCGAGGCATCCAGCGTCAACCCGGGCTGCAAGGCGCACAGCGTCTCGGGGGAATAGGGAATCGAATCGGCCTGTTTGAAGGTCTCCGGGATGTTGCCGTCGGCCAGTCGGGTGAGCACGTCGCTGACCTCCAGGCGCCCGACCGGACGCTTGCCGCTGCGCCGCTCCTCCAGGCGCGCCATGGCGCTGTCGACCTGTTCGCGGTCGAGGGTCGAGATATAGCGGGCCGGGTCGACCTGGTCGCCTATCAGGCGTGGCGTCAGGATGAACACCCGCTCGCGGCGACTGGTCTGGCGGGTGGTCGACGAAAACAGCAGCGGGCCCAGCAGCGGGATGCGTCCCAGCCACGGCACCCGTTCCAGGTTGTCACCGGTTTCCTCGGTGTGGAAACCACCCACGACCAGCGAGCGGCTTTCGCCCATGACCGCCTGGGTGCTGACCACCCCACGGCGCACGCTGGGCGTCTGCTGGCCGACCTCGGAGGCCTCGATGCGCCCGTCTTCGATGTCCAGGGCCATCTGAATCTGCTTGTGCCCGCCGGTCTCGATGGCATGCGGCACCACCTGCAGGCTGGTGCCGGCGGTGATCGGCTCGATGTTGGCCACCCGTTCGCCGATGGCGGAGAGGTATTCGGTGCGACTGAAGTCGATGACCGCCGGCTGGTTTTCAAGGGTCAATACCGAGGGGTTGGCGACCACCGAGGCCAGGCCACGGCCTTCCAGTGCCCGCAGCTGTGCGGAAAAGTCGCCGTAGTCCTGGATGAATACCGTCGAACTGGCACCGGGGCGCAGCATCGAGGCACCGCCCATCAGGTCACCGCTCTCGACGTTCCAGTTGGAGGCCAGCTCGGCCAGTTGGGTCCGGTCGATGTCCAGGATGATCGCGTCGATCTCCACCAGTTTGCGCGGCACGTCCACGTCGCGGATCAGCGGCGTATAGATTTCCCGGCGCTTGGGGGCGTCGTAGATGAGCACGGCGTTGTTGCGCACATCGGCTTCGACGCGGATCTTGCCGCGGCTTCCACCGCTGCTCTCGCCGGGCTGCACGCGGGTGGTGTTCGGGCGTCCCATGCCGTTGAAGGCCAGCTGTTCAATGTTACCCATGGCCATCGCCTGGTTGCCCTGCATGTTCTGGAACGACGCTTGGGGCAGGGCCGTGGGGGCGGCGCCCGAGGTCGAGCCACGGTTTTCCAGCAGGCCCCGCAGGATGCTGGCGACGCCGGGGATGACCAGCGTGTCGCCGCGGTATTTTATGTTGCGGTCGGCCGCAGTGGCGTAGCGCAGCGGGAAGCTGATGACTTCCTGTTTCTCCTCGGGGGTCTTGCGTGCCTTGGCAAACTGCGTCACCAGGCGCACGTAGCGTTCGGGACCGGTGATCAGCACCACGCCTTCGTCGGGCAATTCACCCCAGCCGAAACGTGGGTCCAGCAGGCCGATATCGGTCAGCGCCTGTTTCATGTCCGGCACGGCATCGGCGGACACTTCCAGGCGCTTGGAGCGTTGGTTCTGCAACGGGCTGACGTACAGACTGCTGCCGTACACGAACCACTGGAAGCGATTCTCCAGCCCGAGCCGGTCGAGGAACGCCTGGGGGCTTTCCGCGCGCATCCGACCCTCCACCGTGCCCTTGACGGTTCCGTCGATCACCAATTGCACGCCGAAGGTATTGGCGAAATCGTCGAGTACCTTGGTCAGCGGCGTGGCCTGGGCGTCGTAGGCATAGGGGGTGTTCTTCCAGTCGGTGGGCACGGCCGCCAGGGCCGGCGTTGCCAGGCCAAGGGTGCCGGCCAACGCCAGTGCGATCAACGAGGATGTTGCCCGGCGTTGCGCGATCAACTGGCGAAAACGAGCGTTGCCTTCGATCAGCAAGCGGTACGGCGTAAACCACTGGTTAGGCATGTCGGAGTCCTGTTCCGAGGAAATGAGCGTGCGTGGGCCGTCGCGCCACTGGCGCCGCACCACCACGTGAGGCTTTGTGAAGGATCGATTGCCAGGTGTCGCGCTGGTTGAGCAGTGCTTCGAGCAACTCGATCAGGTCGTCGACATGCCCGTGCGGGCCGCATTGCGCCACCAGCCATAACCGGGCGTCGGCGGGAGAGCGCGCCAGTGCTCCGGGAAATCGCGACAGGCTCGGGTGTGCCAGCCGGAGCGCTTCCTCCAGGGCCGCCTCGTTGGACCCACTGGCGGGCAGCTCGACCGACAGCAGCAGCGCACCTTCGAGTTTGTCGAAGGTGACGTCACCGTCGTCGATCACCAGCGAGAATTGCGCAGGCTCGTCGCCACCGGCACTCCAGCGGATGAGCTGGGCGCGCAGCTCATGGCATTGCATCGATGATCGCCTTGGCGAGGTTGTGGTGGGCCGTGGTCTGTTGAGTGGCCGCCGTCACCGCGACCGACATGCCATTCATGCTGGTAAGGAAGGTGTGCATGTCGTCGAGGGACTGGCTCTGTGCAGCGTTCATTGCCGCGTTGTTGACGTTGTCGGTGGCGCGCTGGAAGTAGGTGTCGAGGCGGCGTTGCAGGGCATCGATAGAAGACATAAACGGTTCCTCCGGGCTTGGGCGTGTTCACCAGGTGAGTGGTGGAGATGCCCGTGGCGGTTCCCCGAGGAGCAGAGAAAAGCCAGCGGCTGAGGAATGGTTGTGTCTCTTTAGGACTCGGGCAGCTGCAACGCTTGCACGGTACTGGGCCAGTCGAGCTGGAACGTGCCGCCAGGGGTTTGCAGTTTCACCTGGTGGCGGTCCATGCCGCTGTCTGCCACTGGCGTCCAGGTCTGTCGGTCAGCGCTGCCGAGGCTGCGGGTCAGGCTTGCCAGGTCTTCGGGATGACAGTGCAGGGTGGCACTGGCGGGATCACGCTGCCGGGAGGCCAGCAGGCGCACGAGCGCGTCGATGCGCGCCGGTTCTGGCACCTCGTCCAGGAGCGTTTGCAGCGCCTCGTTGACCAGCCGTGCGGCACTGGCTTCGATCTGGTCCCACATCGCCTGGCGCTGCGCTTCCCAGGTGGCAAGCAGGGCGTCGGCCTTGTCCCAGAATCGGGCCTGGGCCTCCAGCACCTTCGCCTCGGCCTCTGCGTTGGCCTGTTCGAGCAATTGCGCGGCCTGATCCCTGGCGCGCTCGATGACACGTTGCGCACGGGCGCAGTCGACCAGGGTTTCGCGAGCGATATAGGGCTGCAGCAAGCCTTGGCCTTCGGGTCGTAGTTCAAGTGAGCGCCGGGCGAGCATCATGCATCTCCGTGTCATTGGCGGTAGGGGCGGGCATCGCCAGGGTTTGCCCGGCTTTCCAGCAGACGGACTGCCAGAGCGTGTCGAGCCTGGCCGCCGGCGGTTGGGGCGCCGCGCTGCGCTCGATGGCCATGATTCTTGCGGGGGGGAACGCCAGCCGGGCCCGTTGCCAGGTCGGCTCGCCGAGCCAGGCCCGCAGCAGCGCGAGCGGATCCTGGTCCGGTTCGAGCCAGTGCCCGGGGCGCAATGCCTTGGCCGTACGTTCACACCAGGCGCGGTCCTGCGCCGACAGCGTCGGGGCGGCGGTCAACGGTGAACAGGTGGCAGCCACCAGCTCACACGCCAGGGTCAGCGCAGTTGGCGCGCAAAGCAGCGCTTGCACCGCCGGGCTCGGTTTTGGCGGCGCGCAGGGTGTCATGCCGAAGCACCTCGCCAGCGCGGCGTGCTGCCCGCGGGCAAGGGCATCGAGGTGCGGCGCGGTCAGCCGCTCAAGGCCCGGTGGCTGCCATTCGGGGGCCGCCTGACGCCAGGCGTGGTGCCACCAGTGTACCCACTCCAGCGCGGCGCTCATGCGGCGGACCCTTTGTCATGGGACCCGGCGCCCGCTGTCTTGACTGCGAACAAGGGTGCCGTCGTGCCGCCCGGTGGCGCATCGGGTGCGCTGGACCCGGCGAGTTTCTGTTCCAGCAGACGCGGCAGCGTCAGGGCACCCTTGCGCCACAACCGGTAGAGACCGTAGCCGGCGCCCAACACAATGCCGAGCAAGAGGATACCTGCCACCACGGTGACCGTTCGCCAGTAGGCGACTTCTTCGGCCTGCATGACGAACGGCCCGAAGTGCGCCATTTTGCGCCGCTCCTGGTACGGCACGGTGGGCACGAAGACCACCGACAACTTGCTCGCATTGTGCGCCGCATCGGCCATGCCGGGGATTCCGCTGGCGATCAGGTTGCGCACCCGCGGCGTGATGCTGTCGGGATCCAGCGCCCCGGTGTGCTTGATGAACACCGAGGCCGACGCCGGCTGCACCGGCTCACCGGGTGCGACCCGTTCCGGCAGCACCACATGGACCCGGGCAAGCACCACGCCGTCGATCTGCGACAGGGTCGACTCCAGTTCCTGGGACAACGCGTAGATGTAGCGGGCGCGCTCTTCCAACGGCGTGGAAATGACCCCCTCCTTGCGGAAGATATCCCCCAGGCTGGAACGCGAGCGCCGCGGCAGCCCGGCGGCTTCGAGCACGTGGACGGCGCTGTTCATGTCGGCGGGCTCGACCAGGACGGTCATGCCGTCCTTGTCGACCTGCTTGCTCGCCTCGATGTTCTTGTCCGCCAGCTCCGCGATCACTTCGTTGGCATCCTGCTCGGAGAGACGGCTGTGCAGCGCCGACCGCTCCTCGCAAGCCGTGAGCAGCAGGCACAGTAACAGCGTTGAGCATGCGCGCATGAACATGGCCGGCATTTCCTTTACTGGAGGTTAGTGAGCTTCTCGATCGCCTGGGAGCCCTTGCTGACCAGCTTCGCGGTCATCAGGCTTTCCAGGTGGAACGACGACAACGAGCGGTTCGACTGCAGCATGTCCTGCGGGTCGGCGGTGCGGATGGCCTTGAGCATGTCGCGATTGGCGCGCTCATCCAGTCGCTGCAGTTCACCCGAGCGGCTCGACAACGAATCGATGATCCGTGCCGCGACGTTGTTCTGGTTGTCCGGTGTCGGGGGCTTCTCCCGCATCTGCGCGTTGAACCAGCTGACGTCGCTGGTCTCGGCGCTGGCCTGCGGTCTGGCGTTGGTTTTGGCTGGGGAGGAGGCCAGTTGGCTGGCGTCGATGGCTTGTATTTCCATGGGCTTCTCCAATCTCAAAGGACGAATCAAAAAGGGCGGATGCCTTCAGGCGCACATCAGCCTCAGGACGTTGCGGGCACTGCCGGTGACGCTCAGGTGAAACTCGATCTCCTCGCGGCCGCGCCTGGCCCGCCTGCGCGCGACCGGGTACTGGCCCGCGAGGCGGGCCAACGCCAGGTCCAGCTGTTCGAGGGCCAATTGGAACAGCCGCGTTTCGCGGGCCTCCAGCGGCGTGCCAAGGGCGATGCGCTCGGTCCAGGTCCATGCTTCGCCATCGTGGGTCGCGGGCGGCGGGTAGCGCAGCGGGTGTTGATCCATGAAGCTGGCGATCTCGAACAACAGGTCCTGGTCGTCCGGTTCATAGCGCGCTTGGCCTGCGCGGTCGTCGATGTCCAGCAGCGTCAGCAACTTGCGGCGCCCCAGCACTGCGATGAGCTTGAGCAACAGCCGCAGGCTCGCGTTATGCCGGTCAAGCGGCCCCTCCGTCTCCCAGGCGCCGAACAGCGCACCGCAGAAGGGATTGTTCGCGCTGCCGAAATCACTCTGGTTGCCGACGTCGTTGTCGCCGATCGGAGGGCGGCGATGGGCGAACATCTGCGCCAGGTCGCCGAACAGGTCTTCATCGGAGTACGCGTCGTCGATGTCGACCTCCAGGTTCTGGCCGGTACCGCCGTTGATCTCTTCCAGGATGTCCGCCAGCACCAGGTTCAGCGGGTTTTCCGTTTCTGCGGCCACCCCCTGCTGCGGGGGCTGCCAACCGAAGGGCGACCGCCCGCCAGCCGATTCGTGTTCGCCGCCCCACCGGACGATCGACTCCTTCAACCGCCCGCTGGTCGCATGCTGCGTCAGGTGCTCGATCACTGCGTCTGCCAGGCCCGAGGGAACCGGAGCACGGCGCTGCGTGGAGTCGTCATGTGCGAGGGCTGCGGGAGGACGGAGGCTGTTCAGCCGATCGATATGCATGGGCCTGATCTCATCACGCTGGAAAAGACCCCGCCGCGGCGGGGCTTGAAGCGAGTTGTCAGAATCGTATGTTCTTGGACGCCTCCCCCATGGCCGTAATGGCCTTGGTGGCACTGTCCATGGACTCTGCCGAGATGGCGTTCATGGTGTCGGCGATCAGTTTCTTTTGGTCGAATTCGGATTTCATGGTCGTCATCGCGGCCGAGGTAGCGTCCATCTGCTGCATGGCTGCCATGGAAGCCGCAAGAGAAGCTCCACCAAAACTCATAGTCGTATCTCCGGATTGTGGAATGGCGAGACGGTTTGAGTGTCTCGTGGGTTAGGTGGCGGCGCAGGTGGAAACGGTTCCACGCCGGGCACTCAACTCATCGATATTTCCAGGCACTTCATCCGGTAGTAGAGCGTGCGCCGGGCGATGCCCAGTTCAGCGATGACCTTGTCGATATGACGATGGTGGCGACGCATGCAGTCTTCGATGAGCACTTTCTCGAACTGCTGCAGTTGCTCCTTCAGATTGAGCGTGGTGTTGCAGCGCTCCGACTGCTCGGCGCGGGGCAGTGCCGGCAGGCCCAGCACGTAGCGCTTGGCGGCGGACTGCAATTCGCGGATGTTCCCGGGCCAGGCGTAGCCGATCAGCTGGCACAGCAACTCTGGGGACGGCGCGATATAGGGCCGGTCCAGGGCCTTGGCCTCGCGGCGTACCAATGATTGGAATAGCGGCACGATGCGCTCTTTGCGGCTGCGCAGGGGTGGCAACTTGAGGCTGACGATGTTCAGCCGGAAGTACAGGTCCCGGCGAAATTCGCCCCGTTCGACCATCTCCCCCAAAGGGCACTGGGCGGAGGCGATCACCCGCATGTTCACCGGAATGCTCTGGGTCGAGCCCAGCCGCTGGACGGTCCGAGATTCCAGGACACGCAGCAGCTTGGCTTGCAACGCCAGGGGCATGCTATCGACCTCGTCCAGGTACAGCGTTCCGTTATGCGCGGCCTCGACGAACCCGGCGCGGCTTTGACTCACGCCGGTAAAAGCACCGGTGTTGGCACCGAAGAGCTGACTCTCTGCCAGGCTCTCGGGAATGGCCGCGCAGTTGATGGCGACGAACTTGCCGGAACGACCGGACATGCGGTGGATCTTCTCCGCCAACGTGTCTTTGCCGGTACCGGTTTCGCCGCGCAACAGCACGTCGACCATGAGCGGCGCGACACTTTGGGCGAACGCCTCAAGGTTGAGAACATCCTCTTTATGGGTAGTGGAAAGTGCAGCGCAAAGCATCTTTTGCATCACTGACGATTCCATTCTTGTTTTGTTAGGAGGTCGACAAATTTAAAGATCAAAGGCGCGTGGAACTTGCCCGCGCTGCGGCATGACCGACTTGAGACCAACGTTCTGTTTGCTACGGAGGTTTAGAGAACCGATTAAAAAAAAGTTCATGCTGCAGCGCAGATGTTAATCGTTTCAGCTCGGCGGTCGGAAAGCCCGAACATCCGTTAGCGACCCGTCTGGCATGGGGTTTGGCAAAAAAACCGGCCTTCCAGGAGGGCTTTTTGAAAATTGGATCCGACAAACGGTTCAGCACAATCGGCTGTTTGGAGCAAACGCTCTACTATCAAACAAATGTTCGATTTGTTTAGTTCTACGCAAGAGTATTTTTAAAATACGTTCCGTAGTCCGGGTCAATCACTTCGGCATTGACCAAGGGCAATAACAGCCGACGGCCAGTGTGTTAGCGGCGTTAACTTTGCGTCCGACACTAAGCGCTTCAAGGATCGGCTCGATAAAGCTGTTGTTCGAGTTACAGGTCAGACCTTCACTGTAAGGGCCGAAGTAGGCCAGTTGGCCGCTGCGATCCCATATCGCCACGGCCGGGCTGGCGGGAATCTGCGCTGAACCGGGGAGTGCGGGCAGGGGCTTGAGGCGGTCCAGCGTGTCGGGTAGGCGGCCCTGGCTGCCGGCCTTTTGTACCGCATAAAACTCGACACCTTGCGGCACATATTTATCGATCAGCTCGGCGAGGTGCTGCTGATTGCCGACGTTGCACGGGCACGCCGGATCCCAGAAATGCACCAGGCGAATTGCGCCCGGGCCGGCCAGCTGCTCGGGCAGGCGCAAAGGGTCACCGGAAAACACCGCCGTGTGTTGGCTGAACGTGCGCAGGAAACGCCCCTGGAACCAGTCATAGGCCGCCCACAACACCACGGCGCACCCGAGGGCGAGCAGGCTGGCGAGCAAGGTCGTGCGGTGGGACGGGCGCATGGGGTCGATCCTCTGGGGGCGGGTAGCTTGCCATGGCTGGCGCGACAGATGAATATCGCAAGCTGACAAAGTCCGTTTTGCGCAATGCGCTTTTGCCTGGAAATCCCGATGCCTGCCACTTTCGACCCCGATCACCTGCGTGCCAGCCTGCAACCTTTGGTGCGCTGGCAGCCTTTATCGGAGCAGGCACAGACTTATCAGCGGTTCTATGGCCTGGACTTTCCCGAGCGTCAGGTGCGCACGGGCCTGGGGTGCTTCCAGGTCGAGGGCTACGCGCTGGTCGCTCAGGTCTGGTGGCCGCAGAAGGCCGTGGCGACCCTGTTCGTGTTCCACGGCTATTACGACCACATGGGGCTTTATCGACACCTGATCGAATGGGGCCTGGAGCAGAAATTCGCGGTGATCGCCTGCGACCTGCCGGGCCATGGCCTGTCCAGCGGCGAGCGTGCAAGCATCGGCGATTTCGCCGAGTACCAGGCTACGTTGCAGGGCTTGCTGGCCGAGGCCGCGGCGTTGGAGTTGCCGCAACCCTGGCATCTCTGTGGGCAAAGCACCGGCGGGGCGATTGTGGTCGATCACGTGCTCAACCACGGCGCACAGAGCCCGGCCCAGGGCCAGGTCATTCTGTTATCGCCCCTGGTGCGGCCACGGGCATGGGGCTGGTCGCGCCTGAGCTACTACTTGCTCAAGCCTTTCGTGAACGGCATTGCCCGGCGTTTCAGTGAAAACTCCACCGACCCCGGTTTTCTGCCGTTCCTGCAAGCCGACCCGCTGCAACCGCTGCGCCTGCCCACCGCGTGGGTGGGCGCGCTGGCGCAATGGATCAAGCGTATCGAAGCCGCCCCCAGCAGCCCGCGCCAGCCGTTGATCGTGCAGGGTCAGGCGGACATGACGGTGGACTGGACACACAACCTGCAAGTGCTGCGCAGCAAGTTCGACCGCCCCCAAATATTGATGCTGCCCGAGGGCCGGCACCACCTGGCGAACGAAGCGCTGGCGTTGCGTCAGGAGATGTTTGGGTTCTTGAGTAAGCGGATGAGTCGGATCAGGGGTTGACTGGTCGATTGCTTTCGCGAGCAAGCCCGCTCCCACATGGGGCAGGCGGTGACCTCGGAATTTGAATTCAATCGAGAGCCTGTGGGAGCGGGCTTGCTCGCGAATGCGATTTGGCAGTCGCTGAAGATCTACCCTATTGCCCCAGATTCTGCCCCACCGCCAACCCCGCCCGAATCGCCGCCAGGGCCGCTTGATAGTAAGCCTGGCCCTCGGCCGATTCGGCGAAGGTGGCGAATTCTTCCAGTTCGGTGTCCGACAGGTCGCGGTAGACGTACAGCAGGGTGTTGTTCAGGTCGGCGCCGATCTGCTCCATCAGCCGCTGGCGCTGGCCGTTCAGCATGCCCTGGGCCTGGCCGCCACCCAGCAGGCCGGGGATCATCGAACTCAGGCTGTCGGCCGCCACGCCGGCGATCGCCAGGCTGACCTCGGCGCCGGCTTCGCGGGCTGGCAGGGCTTGGGCCAGATGGCCAATGATCAGCAGGCGGTTATCGCTGGCAGGCATCTTCGGCAGGCCCTTGGCGTTTTTCGCCAACTGATCGCGACGAGTCGCCAGTAACTCGGCCGCCACCACCTTGCGCCCCAGGGGCGATTGGAAAAAGCTCAGGGCCGGGTTCGGGTCTCGGAGGTTCTTGCGCATCTGCGCCTCGGCCCGCTGGTCCATGGCCTGGGGCGCGAAGCGTTGATTGCTGTTGGTCACCAGCGCCTGGAACACCGCCGGCGGTAGGCTGTTCTGATAGCGCTGTTGCGCGGCGCTCAAGGCATCGTTGAAATGCGCGCGCTGTTCCGGCCAACCGGCGACCTTGTACAACTGGTCGTAGCTGTCTGCCCAGGCGGGCAAAACGCAGAACATCAACAGTGAGAAAAGCAAACGGCGCATAGGGACTCCTGTCAGCAGCCGACTATTCTCCGTGGGGTGTGGGGTCTTGTCGAGAATTCGTATCAAGTTCGTACGTCGGTGCTATCTGGCGCGCCGAACCCGCTACGCGACGCTGTCGGTTTTGCGGTCACAGGCATACTATGCGCGCCATGCAAATACCTTCTGATGACCCGCTGCTGTTACGTATCGTGGACGACCTCGCCGAGCGCGGCTGGTCGCAGCAGAACCTCTTTTTGCCGGACGCCTTGACCCGCGCCCTGGCGGCCGAGTGTCGCCAGCGTGCCGCCGAAGGTGAACTGGCGCCGGCGGCGGTCGGACGCGGGCCGTTCTCGGAAATCCGTGAGGGCATTCGCGGCGATCGCATCCAGTGGATCGAGCCCGGCCAGGCGCAAGCCTGCGACCGTTACCTGGGCCTGATGGACAGCCTGCGCGAGGCGATGAACCGGGGACTGTTCCTGGGCCTGGAAGACTTCGAGAGCCACTTCGCCCTGTACCCGCCCGGCGCGTTCTACCTCAAGCATGTCGACCGCTTTCGCGACGACGACCGGCGCATGGTGTCGGCGGTGCTGTACCTCAACGACGATTGGCTGCCGGAACAGGGCGGTCAACTGCGCATGTACCTGGACGGCGTCGAACATGACGTACTGCCCGCGGGCGGTTGCCTGGTGGTGTTCCTCTCGGGCGACATCCCTCATGAAGTCCTGCCGGCTAGCCGCGATCGCCTGTCCTTGACCGGCTGGTTCCGGCGCCGCGGCAACGAGTTGTTCTGAACATGGAAAAGATTCTGGTCAGTCGCTGCCTGCTCGGCCATCGCGTGCGTTACGACGGTGGCGCCAGCGGGCCGTTCGATCAGTTGCAGCGATGGCTGGATGAAGGTCGGGTCGTGGCGCTGTGTCCGGAAGTCGCCGGTGGCTTGCCCACGCCTCGGGCGGCGGCAGAGATTGCCGGTGGGCAGGGCGGGCGGGTACTCGACGGCGAGGTGGCGGTGATCACCACCGATGGCGAAGACGTCAGCCCACAGTTTCTATCCGGTGCCCACCAGGCGCTGGATCAGGTTCGCGAACACGGCATCCGGATCGCCGTGCTCAAGGCCAACAGCCCGTCATGCGGCAATCTGCTGACCTATGACGGAACGTTTGCTGGCGTGAAAGTCAGTGGCGAAGGCGTGACCGCTGCGCTGCTCAAGCGCCATGGCGTGGCGGTGTTCAACGAGATGCAGTTGCCAGAAGCCGCAGCGGCGCTGAAGGCTTTGGTCAACGAGTAACGCCGCTGAATCATCGCGAGCAGGCTCGCTCCCACAGTGGGCCTGCGTTGCAGCCACTTTCGGGTTGACGCCGTTCCATTGTGGCGAGGGAGCTTGCTCCCGCTGGGCTGCGAAGCAGCCCCAAACGAGCCACCGCGTTTCATCAGATGCACCGCGTGCAGGGGGGGCGACTGCTGCGCAGTCGAGCGGGAGCAAGCTTCCTCGCCACGGGGGCAAGGCGTTTCCCCGAACCGGGTCAAAGCTGCCCGGCCAATTGCTCAATCTGCTCCTGCCGCTCAGCCTGGCTCAATCGTGGCTGCGGGTTGAGCGACGACCACTGCGGATAGGCCCGGGCCTTGGTCAGGGCTTCGGGCAACTTGCCTTCGCGCCAGCTCTTGTCCTGGGGCGTGGCGATGCGGATGCTGTCCAGCGCCGCATGGCCGCGTTGGTTGAGGGCTTGCAGCAGTTGCCGTTGGCGCAGGGCCAACAGGCGCAGCACGTTGTCGTCCACCGTCAGCTCGCGCTGGCCCTTGAGCTTGCCCAGCAGCCGGTTGCCGTAGTTGCGGGCAGTCTGCACGGCACCGCCGGCGATGGCGCCGGCCAGCGCGGCGGCACCGAGGGTCAGCCCACCCACCAGCAGATCCACGCCGGCACCGGCCGCTGCGCCTGCCGCGATCCCGCCGCCGACGCGCACGCCCAATTGCTTGAGCGTCTCGGGGTTGAACAGGTCGTCGCCCCAGCGCCCGTCGAGCAGCGGCAGATCGCTGGCCGCCGCGTCCTGGACACGGAAAGCGAACAGCTTGAGCAAAGCCTCGACGCAACGCTGTTCACGCTGACGCACTGCGCTGCGCAGCTCACTGATGGCCTGGCGTTCCAGTTCCGGGTCGCTGGCGACGCTGCGGCGGCAAGCGGCGCAGTCGATCAGCAACTCGGCGATCAGCCGTGCCGCACTCTGCTGGCGGGCCAGGCGTTGGGCCTGCTGATCGGCGACCAACCGCTCCAGTTGCCCACGGGCGCTTTCGAGCAACAGCGCAAGGCTTTCATAGAGCCGACGCTCGCCATCCTCGGGCGGGGCCACGCTGTCGAAACGCACCAGGGCGTGCAGCCCCAGCCGCGCCAACGCTTCGCGCCAGGCCGGCTCGCGATGGTTGGCGCTGCTGACGAAATTCAGCACTGGCAGCAATGGCTTGCCACAACTGGCAAGCACTTCCAATTCATCGCGATATTTGGCCAACACCGGTTCCCGGGCATCGATGACATACAGCCCGGCATCGCTGGCGAGCAGTTGCCTCAGTACTTTGGCTTCCTGCTCGAAACGCTGCCGGGCCTCGCTGCCCTCAAGGAAGCGGGCCAGGCGCGCCGGGCCGTCGAGGCGCTCGCCGGGACGCTCCAGGCGCTCCAGGTAATCGAGCAGGGCGATGGCGTCTTCCAGGCCCGGCGTGTCGTACAGCTCCAGCAGCGCTTCACCGTCCACCGACAAACGCGCACCTTCGACATGGCGGGTGGTGCTCGGCCGATGGGAGACCTCGCCGAAGCCGACATCACGGGTCAGTGTGCGCAGCAGGGAGGTCTTGCCGACATTGGTATGACCGACCACGGCCAACTTGAGCGGCTTGATCGGATCAGTCATGGCCGCTCTCCAACCAGTTCAATGGCGCGCAGTCGGCGAAGGGCAGTTGCAGCTGTTGCAGCGCGGTATGCCAGTCACCCAGGCGCTCGGCGTCCAGCGCTTCGCCGGGTGGTGCCTGCAACAGCCAGACGCGGGTGGCGCTGGCGCTGCGGGCCAGCTCGGCGATCAACGCCAGGCTGCCGCGGTCCGGCGAGCGCCGCGGGTCGCAGGCAATCGCCAGTCGCGCGGGTGGAAAGCGCGACAGTTGCTCCAAGAGCTTGTTGCGGGACTCGCGGCTGTCGAGGACACCGGCGTTCTTCACCGTGTCCGGCATTTTTGGCGGCCACGGACGATCATCCAGCTCAATGGCCACCAACAGCGCGCCGTCACTTTGTAGCGCACCGGCTGCCGGTTCGACTTGATGCAACTGCGCAGGCGCGGCGTCGTTGACGCCCAGCCGCTCGCTGCTGGGCATCAGGCGCTCGCGCAGTTGGGCGTAGCCCGGCAGGTTCAGGTCAAGGCGCAGCAGGGCTCGGCCACGCCGCCAGCGCCACAGGCACAGCAACATCAGGCACAGGCGCGGCAACACGCCGTAGACCAGCAGCACCCCGACCAGCCAGGCAGCCCAGGCCTGGCGTGCGCTTTCGAGATTGAGGGCGCCGTCGCCGCTGGCGCGGATCATGTCCACGCTCGGCACACTGAACCCCAGCAGCGCCGGCAGCGCGCCCAGGGTCCGGGTCAGGGCGACGAAGGTTTCGCCGCCAAGAAGGGTGGTCTCCCAGACAAAGCCATAGCGCCGTGTCGCCATCAGCATCAATACGATGACCAGCGCGCTGAGCATCGCCAGCAACCACAGGCCGTTGACCAGCGCGCCGAGAGCCCAGCGGTTGAGCTTGTGCCGTTGCAGCAACAGCAACAATGCCGGCGCCAGTTGCGCGGCCTTGGAATCCCGGGCGAGTTTCTCGCTGAGCCACAGCCACAGGCGTCCCAGCGTAGCGCCTTGCTCACCGGCCAATACCAGGCCCAGCGCCCAGCCAATGAGCAGGATCAGGTTCAGCCCCAGCAGACTGCCCAAGGCCCAGAACACATTGACCGGAGCCTGTCCGTCACCTAGCGCGGCGAACCCCAGGCCGGCACCGCTGACAATGGCGAGCGCCGCCAATACCAGCAGCGCCAGGCGCGCCCCTTGCAGCCAGTGGCGCAAGGCGTGGGTCAGGCCGTCGCGCTCGGCCAGGCGTAGGGCTCGCTGGCGGATACGGCTGGATAAATCGCCGCCCGCCGCACGGGCCAGGCGATTGGCTTCCTGGTCTTGCAATGGGCCGGCGTGGTCTTCACGCAGGCGGATTGTCTCGGTCAACCAGAGGCTTTGCAGTTCAGTCAGGGGTTCAGTCACGGGCGCTTCCGTCGTAAATGAGCGATGAGGATAACCGCTGCGGCGCCTGTCGGGGTACGTCGGGGCTCTGGTATCCTCGCCGTCATGAAAAAAACTCTCCCTTTAAGCCTGATCGCAGCCCTCGGTGAAAACCGTGTGATCGGCGTCGACAACAGCATGCCCTGGCACCTGCCGGGGGATTTCAAATACTTCAAGGCCACGACCCTGGGCAAGCCGATCATCATGGGGCGCAAGACTTGGGATTCCCTGGGTCGGCCGTTGCCCGGGCGCCTGAACATCGTGGTCAGTCGCCAGCCTGGGCTGGTGCTGGAAGGCGCGGAAGTCTTTTCCACCCTGGAAGCTGCCGTGGCGCGGGCTGAGTCCTGGGCGCTGGAGCAGGGTGTCGATGAATTGATGCTGATCGGTGGTGCCCAGCTCTACGCTCAGGCGCTGGAACAAGCCGATCGGCTGTACCTGACCCGCGTGGCGCTGAGCCCGGAAGGGGATGCGTGGTTCCCGGAGTTCGATGCGAGCCAGTGGAGGCTGGTCTCGAACCAACCGAATCCGGCTGAAGGGGACAAGCCAGCGTACAGTTTTGAGGTGTGGGAGAAGCTTTAAGAGCAAGAGCTTCGCGAGCAAGCCCGCTCCCACAGTTGACCGGGTTTATCAGAAATAACTCGGTCGCCTGTGGGAGCGGGCTTGCTCGCGAAGGCGGCCTGACAGGCAACGCCGATCAAGCATGCGCCAGCTCAGCATGCTCCTCGGCCTCCAGCAACGCCTTGTCAGTCTGCTGCATCACCTGGCTGGTAATCGCCCCGGCGGTGATCGAGCCGCTGACATTCAATGCCGTGCGGCCCATGTCGATCAGCGGTTCGACGGAAATCAGCAGCGCCACCAGCGAGACCGGCAGGCCCATGGCCGGCAGCACGATCAGCGCGGCAAACGTCGCGCCGCCACCGACGCCGGCTACCCCGGCGGAACTCAAGGTCACAATCGCCACCAGCGTCGCGATCCATAGCGGATCCAGCGGATTGATCCCCACCGTCGGCGCGACCATCACCGCCAGCATCGCCGGATAAAGGCCGGCGCAACCGTTCTGGCCGATGGTGGCGCCGAATGACGCGCTGAAGCTGGCAATCGCCCGTGGGATGCCGAGGCGGCTGGTCTGGGCTTCGATGCTCAGTGGAATGGTCGCGGCGCTGGAACGGCTGGTGAAGGCGAAGGTCAGCACCGGCCAGATCTTGCGGAAGAAGCGCAGCGGGTTGATCCCGGCGGCGGACACCAGCAAGCCGTGGACTACGAACATCAGGCCCAGCCCCAGGTACGACACCACCACGAAACTGCCGAGCTTGATGATGTCCTGCAGGTTGGAACCGGCTACCACCTTGGTCATCAGCGCCAGCACGCCGTAGGGGGTCAGCTTCATGACCAGGCGCACCAGGCGCGTCACCCAGCTTTGCAGAGTGTTGATGGCGTTGGTCACTGCCTGACCTTTCTCCGCGTCATCCTTGAGCAACTGCAAGGCCGCGACACCGAGGAAGGCCGCAAAGATCACCACGCTGATGATCGAAGTCGGCTTGGCCCGGGCCAGATCGGCGAAGGGGTTTTGCGGAATGAACGAGAGCAGCAGCTGCGGGATGTTCAGGTCGGCGACCTTGCCGGCGTAATCGCTCTGGATCACTTGCAGGCGCGCCAGTTCCTGGGTGCCGGCCACCAGGCCTTCGGCGGTGAGGCCGAACAGGTTGGTCAGGCCGATGCCGATCAGCGCGGCGATGGCGGTGGTGAACAGCAGCGTGCCGATGGTCAGGAAGCTGATCTTGCCCAGGGACGAGGCGTTATGCAGACGGGCCACGGCGCTGAGGATCGAGGCGAAGACCAACGGGATGACGATCATTTGCAGCAACTGCACGTAACCGTTGCCCACCAGGTCGAACCAGCCGATGGACGCCTTGAGCACCGGGTTGCCGGCGCCGTAGATCGTGTGCAGGGCGATCCCGAACACAACGCCCAGCACCAGCGCCAACAGCACTTTTTTCGCCAGGCTCCAGCTGCCGTGGCGAGTTTGCGCCAGGCCGAACAGCAGGGCGAGGAATACCAGCAGATTGAGGATCAGCGGCAGATTCATCAAAAGACTCCGATTGGACTTGTGCCAGTCGCTTGAAGCCGCGACTGCGAACCGGGGAGCCTAACAGTCTGATAAGTAATGAATTAATACTAAAAAGGCATGTGGATTGTCGTTTATGGAATAAGGCCGTGGCGTTCACGGACATGTCACTGACGCGATCAAGACGTAAGCGGTCGCGGGCAGGCGATATCTGTCACAGGCTTTTGTTAGCGTCGGGTTCTTCAAACCTGGGAGAAATGCCGATGAAGTTCGCACCTCGTTTTCTCGCTGTCGCCTTGAGCCTGGGCCTGGCCGGCCAGGCACTCGCCACTGAACTCAAGCACTGGCCCGCAGAGCAGGCCAAGGCCCTGGACGCGATGATCGCGGCCAACGCCAACAAAGGTAACTTCGCGGTGTTCGACATGGACAACACCAGTTACCGCTACGACCTTGAAGAATCGTTGCTGCCGTTCCTTGAGAACAAAGGAGTCATCACCCGCGAGACCCTGGACCCATCCCTGAAGCTGATGCCGTTCAAGGACACGGCCGAGCACAAGGAAAGCCTGTTCAGTTACTACTATCGCCTGTGCGAAGTGGACGACATGGTCTGCTACCCGTGGGTGGCCCAGGTGTTTTCGGGCTTTACCCTCAAGGAACTCAAGGGCTACGTCGACGAGCTGATGGCTTCCGGCAAGCCGGTGCCGACCACCTATTACGATGGCGACAAGGTGGTGAACTACAACGTCAACCCGCCAAAAGTCTTCACCGGCCAGGCTGAGCTGTATAACAAGCTGATGGAAAATGGCATCGAGGTGTATGTCATGACCGCCGCTTCCGAAGAGCTGGTGCGCATGGTTGCCGCCGATCCGAAGTACGGCTACAACCTCAAGCCCCAGAACGTCATCGGCGTGACCACGCTGCTCAAGGATCGCAAGAGCGGCGAGCTGACCACCGCCCGCAAGCAGATCACCGCCGGCAAGTATGACGAGAAGGCCAACCTGGACCTGGAATACACGCCCTACCTGTGGACCCCGGCGACCTGGATGGCCGGCAAGCATGCGGCGATCCTGACCTACATCGACGAATGGAAAAAACCGGTGCTCGTCGCCGGCGACACACCGAGCAGCGACGGCTACATGCTGTTCCACGATGTGGACGTGGCCAAGGGCGGCATCCACCTGTGGGTCAACCGCAAGGACAAATACATGACGCAGATCAACGGCATGATGGCCAAGCACGCCGCGGCCCAGGCCAAGGAAGGGCTGCCGGTGACGGCGGACAAGAACTGGGTGATCGTCAAGCCGGAAGATATCCAGTAACCCCAGGTACCCACAATCCCCTGTGGGAGCGGGCTTGCTCGCGAAGGCGGCGAATCAGCTTGCCTGGATGTTGAATGGTGGACCGCTTTCGCGAGCAAGCCCGCTCCCACATTGAGTTCTGTTTGCAATAGGAAGACCTTGGAACATCCGTGGCGAGGGAGCTTGCTCCCGCTGGCCTGCGCAGCAGGCCCAGGACTTTTAGCGACTGCTACGCAGCCGAGCGGGAGCAAGCTCCCTCGCCACGGACACCAGACAAAAAAAATGCCCCGCACTTGGCGGGGCATTTTTGTGGGTGGTGATGGACGCTTACAGCCCGTCCAGCAGCGCCTTGTTACGCACCGCGCCCTTGTCAGCGCTGGTGGCGAGCAGGGCGTAGGCCTTGAGCGCGGTGGTCACTTTACGTGGACGCACTTCCGCCGGCTTCCAGCCTTTCTGATCCTGCACGACCCGGCGCGCGGCCAGTTCTTCATCGCTGACCAACAGGTTGATCGAGCGGTTCGGAATGTCGATCAGCACTTTGTCGCCGTCCTTCACCAGACCGATGGCGCCACCAGCGGCGGCTTCCGGTGAAGCGTGGCCGATGGACAGGCCCGAAGTCCCGCCGGAGAAGCGGCCATCGGTCAGCAGCGCACAGGCTTTGCCCAGGCCTTTGGATTTCAGATACGAAGTCGGGTAGAGCATTTCCTGCATGCCCGGGCCGCCTTTCGGGCCTTCGTAGCGAATGATCACGATATCGCCAGCCTTCACTTCATCGGCGAGGATCCCGCGCACGGCGCTGTCCTGGCTTTCGAAGATTTTCGCGTTGCCTTCGAACACGTGAATCGACTCATCGACGCCGGCGGTTTTCACCACGCAGCCGTCCAGGGCGATGTTGCCGTAGAGCACGGCCAGGCCGCCTTCCTTGGAGTACGCGTGCTCGACGCTGCGGATGCAGCCGTTTTCACGGTCGTCGTCCAGGGTTTCCCAACGGGTCGACTGGCTGAACGCGGTTTGCGTCGGGATGCCCGCCGGGCCGGCCTTGAAGAAATGATGCACGGCTTCGTCAGTGGTCTGGGTGATGTCCCATTTGGCGATGGCCTCGGCCATGGTCCTGCTGTGCACCGTCGGCAGGTCGGTATGCAGCAGACCGCCACGGGCCAGAGAGCCGAGAATGCTGAAGATCCCACCGGCACGGTGTACGTCTTCCATGTGGTACTTCTGGATGTTCGGCGCGACCTTGCACAGTTGCGGCACGTTGCGGGACAGGCGGTCGATGTCGCGCAGGTCGAAGTCGACCTCGGCTTCCTGGGCGGCGGCCAGCAAATGCAGGATGGTGTTGGTGGAACCGCCCATGGCGATGTCCAGGGTCATGGCGTTTTCGAACGCCTTGAAGTTGGCGATGTTGCGCGGCAACACCGACTGATCGTTCTCACCGTAGTAGCGCTTGCACAGCTCGACGATGGTGCGGCCGGCTTCCAGGAACAGTTGCTCGCGGTCACTGTGGGTGGCGAGGGTCGAACCGTTGCCCGGCAGGGCCAGGCCCAGGGCCTCGGTCAGGCAGTTCATCGAGTTGGCGGTGAACATGCCGGAGCACGAGCCGCAGGTCGGGCAGGCGCTGCGCTCGTACTCGGCAACCTTCTCGTCGGACGCGCTGGAGTCGGCGGCGATCACCATGGCGTCCACCAGGTCCAGGCCGTGGCTGGCGAGCTTGGTCTTGCCGGCTTCCATCGGGCCGCCGGAGACGAAGATCACCGGGATGTTCAGGCGCAGGGCGGCCATGAGCATGCCGGGGGTGATCTTGTCGCAGTTGGAAATGCACACGATGGCGTCGGCGCAGTGGGCGTTGACCATGTATTCGACGGAGTCGGCGATGATCTCGCGGCTCGGCAGCGAATAGAGCATGCCGTCGTGGCCCATGGCGATGCCGTCGTCCACGGCGATGGTGTTGAATTCCTTGGCAACGCCGCCTGCGCGTTCGATTTCCCGGGCAACCAGTTGGCCCAGGTCCTTGAGGTGCACGTGGCCCGGTACGAATTGGGTAAAGGAGTTGGCAATGGCAATGATCGGCTTCTTGAAGTCGTCATCCTTCATCCCCGTGGCGCGCCACAGTGCGCGGGCGCCGGCCATGTTGCGGCCATGGGTGGATGTTTTCGAGCGGTAATCGGGCATGGAACACTCCGGGCGGCAAATCAGGTACTAGTCAGGGGAAGTGAGCTTCTGTCGACGTCTGGAACACTCTGGATGGGCGGTGTACCGGATGTGGCCGATGACGGTGCAGGATCGCTGCGCGCCTGGGCCTGAGCTCATAAACCCGCCGGGGATGAATGGCGATGAATGTCGCGATTCTACACCGCTGGCGCCAGGATGAAATGCCGCAAAGCGCTGATCGGACGCCGATGACGCTTATGGGATGACGACCGGCAGGGTTCAGCCCGTCGACAGCGAGCCGTAGCGATGCCGGACCAGGAGGTTGAGCATCAGCGCCAGTAAACCGAGCAGTATCAGGCAGAGGGCCAGCGTGATCTGCCGGTCCAGTGGCGTGAGGCTGATCGCGGCGCTGGTCAGTCCGCCGACCATGAAGATCAGCACACTGCCGGCCGAAGCGGAGGTGCCGGCTCGCTCGGGAAACAGGTTCATGGCCTGGGTGTGGGCCGCTGCGCGGGCGATGGTGGTACCGGCGGTGCAGACGATCATGGGCAGCAGGAGACTGGTGACCGACAGACCCAGATAGATGCAGAGCCCGAGCATCAACGCACCCGCCACCAGAATCAGGCTCAGGCCCGTGAAAATTTGCGTCTGGGAGTCGATCCGGCTGCTGAGCAACGTCGCGACCGCTCCACCGCCGATATAGGCCAGCCCATAGCCCAGCAGCGCCAGCGAAAAAGCCTCAGGCGCCAGCTGCACCTGATCAATCAGAATCAGCGGTGAAATCACGATGAACGAGAAATGGCAAGAGAACGCCAGCGCTGACGTCAGCCAGTACGCGATGAAGGTGAAGTCGCTGTATACCGTTCGGTAGGACACGATGAAGTCCGGGCGTTTGCGTTGGCGCTCCATCGGCGAAGGCCTGAGAAGAATACTGGCGCTTAGAAAAGCACTGACGGCCAGGGCAATGAACACCAGGAAGCTACCCTGCCAACCGATCCAGCTCTGCAGCCCGGTACCGGCCAGCGGTGAAACGGAAATAAAGACACCGCCGCAAGTGACCAGGAAAATTCGCAATCGCTGTTGTTCCAGGCCTGTGAATAAGTCCTGGATCAGCGCTTGGGACAGCACGAAACAACCGCACCCCAGGGCCTGGACAACACGAAACAACAGAAAGCCTTCATAGCGCTCGGCCAGCAAGCAACCTGCCGCTCCGATGGCAGAAATCCCGATCCCTATCAACAGCAGGTTTTTGCGCCCCATGGCATCGGAGAGCGGGCCCACCAGCAACTGCGAAAGGGCAATCCCCACCGCGAACAGGCTGACCGACAGGGCGATATCGGACGATGGACGCCCGAAGTGTTCGGACAATGCTGGAAACGAAGGCAGCACCACATCGATGGGAAACACCCCGAGCAAAGTCAGCGTCAGCAGCAGGCCGATCGTGGCGGTTTTTGCCGTGTTCGGGAGCGCTCTGGTGTGAGCCATCGATACCTGCCTTTGGAGAAAGTCGGCGCTTGAAAAGGTCCCGATAAATGGGCTTTCAGTGTCTAAATTCGAGGCGTTGGAGGCAAGGGGCGATTGGGTAGGAAGGCTCTGGTAATCCCGTGGGACGGATCATACAAAGCGTTGCGAGTAAGCAACGTTTCATTGCCGGTAGCGTTTGATGCGGGCAAAAAAAATCGCAGCCAGGCTGCGATCGGTAGCGTGTTTGGACATCGTGGGACCAGAGCCGTAGCTCCGGTCCCACGAGATCACTCAGCTGTTAGGCAGCAATCGACAGGTGATGCTCTTGATATAGCGGGTTTCGGCAATGGCCGGGTGCACCGGATGGTCCGGGCCCTGGCCGCCGCGCTCGAGCAGTTGGATGTTGCGGTCCAGGTGGCGGGCGCTGGTCAGCAGGATGTTTTGCAGGTCGTCTTCGGGCAGGTGCATCGAGCACGAAGCGCTGACCAGGATGCCGTCCTTGCTGAGCAGGCGCATGGCCTGTTCGTTCAGTCGACGATAGGCGCCTTCGCCGTTCTTCAGGTCTTTCTTGCGCTTGATGAAGGCCGGTGGGTCAGCGACGATCACGTCGAAACGCTCTTCGCTGGCCTTGAGTTCCTTCAGGGCTTCGAACACGTCGCCCTCGACGCAGGTCAGTTTCTCGGCGAAACCGTTCAACGCCGCGTTACGCTCGACACCGTCCAGGGCAAAGCCCGAGGCGTCGACGCAGAACACTTCGCTGGCGCCGAACGCGGCGGCTTGCACGCCCCAGCCGCCGATGTAGCTGAACAGGTCCAGTACCCGCTTGCCCTTGGCATACGGCGCCAGGCGCGCACGGTTCATGCGGTGGTCGTAGAACCAGCCGGTCTTCTGGCCTTCCATGACCGGTGCTTCGAACTTCACGCCGTTCTCTTCCAGGGCGACCCACTCCGGCACCAGGCCGAACACCGTCTCGACATAGCGTTCCAGGCCTTCGGCATCACGGGCGGCGGAGTCGTTCTTGAACAGGATGCCGCTGGGCTTGAGCACCTGGGTCAGGGCGGCGATCACGTCGTCCTTGTGGGCTTCCATGGTGGCCGAAGCGAGCTGTACCACCAGGATGTCGCCGAAACGGTCGACCACCAGGCCCGGCAGCAGGTCGGAATCACCGTAGACCAGGCGATAGAACGGCTTGTCGAACAACCGCTCGCGCAGAGACAGTGCCACGTTGAGGCGATGCACCAGCAGGGATTTGTCCAGCGGCAGCTTGGCGTCACGGGACAGCAGGCGCGCGCAGATCAGGTTGTTGGGGCTCATCGCGACGATACCCAGCGGCTTGCCACCGGCGGCTTCGAGGATCGCCTGGTCGCCGGCCTTGAAGCCGTGCAACGGGGTCGCGGCTACGTCGATTTCGTTACTGTAGACCCACAGATGACCGGCGCGCAGGCGACGGTCGGCGTTGGCTTTGAGGCGCAGGCTGGGCAGGGACATGACGTCGCTCCGGAAAAAAGAGCGGGAGTATACCGTGTTGGAGCGAGTCCGGGGCTTGCGCGGGACATGTGGCGAGGGAGCTTGCTCCCGCTGGGTGGCGCAGCCGCCCCATTTCGATCAAGCCTCCTCGCTACGATGAGTGATGGGTCAGGCAGACAACGCCCCGATCAATTCTCGATTGAACGCCGGAATGTCATCCGGCTGGCGACTGCTGATCCACGTACCGTCCTTGACCACTTCCTGGTCTACCCAATTGGCACCCGCATTGACCAGATCGTCCTTGAGGGTCTTGTAGCTGGTCATGGTCTTGCCCTTGACCAGCCCGGAAGATACCAGCAGCCAGCCGCCATGGCAGATAACGGCGATGGGCTTGCCCGCCGTCTCGAAGCCCTTGACCAGTTTCTGCGCGTCCGGATCGATGCGGATGGTGTCGGAGTTCTGCACGCCGCCGGGCAGCACCACGGCGTCGTATTGCTCAACGTTGGCGGCCTTGAACGTCAGGTCGATGGGGAAATCGTCGGCCGGTTTGTCATGGTTCCAGCCTTTGACCTGGCCTTCGCTGGCCGAGACGATATCGACTTTGGCGCCGAGCTGTTCGAGTGCCTGTTTGGGGCCGGTCAGTTCGGCCTGTTCAAAACCGTCGGTCACCAGAATGGCGACGCGTTTGTCGTTCAGGGAGCCGGGCATGAAAAATCTCCTCAAGCTGAGTGGATAGGCGGCCGACCCAGGCGCTGATGCAGCTTGGCTGTCGGCCCTACAGAGTCCGAAGCCATTGCTTGAATGAAAGTTCCACCGATCTGCCCCGGCGGTGTTTCGGATCCATCTTTAGAGGTTAGAATCGCCGCCTGACCCGGAGTGTGTACTCATGTCCCAAGAACTTAGCGCCGAACAGATCCAACAGTCCCTGCAAGGCATCAGCGTGCCGCCCCAGCCGCAGATCATGGTGGATCTGCAGATGGAGCAGTACATGCCGGACCCGGACCTGGAGACCATCGCCAAGCTGATCTCCCAGGACCCGGGCCTTTCGGGAGCGTTGCTCAAAATCGTCAACTCGCCGTATTACGGCCTGCGCAACAAGATCACCTCGATCCAGCGCGCCGTGAATCTGCTGGGCAGCCGCTCGATCATCAACCTGATCAACGCGCAATCGATCAAGGGCGAGCTGCATGACGACGCCATCGTCACCCTGAACCGCTTCTGGGACACCGCCCAGGACGTGGCGATGACGTGCCTGACCCTGGCCAAGCGCGTCGGCCTGGAGAATGGCGACGAAGCCTACGCCCTGGGGTTGTTCCACGATTGTGGCGTGCCGTTGATGCTCAAGCAGTTCCCCAACTACATGAGCGTGCTGGAGGAGGCCTATGCCAGCGCCAGCGCCGAATGTCGGGTGGTGGACACCGAGAACCGGGTGTTCAACACCAACCATGCGGTGGTCGGTTACTACACCTCCAAGTCCTGGCGCCTGCCGGATCATGTCAGCCAGGCCATCGCCAATCATCACAACGCCTTGGCGATTTTCAGCGACGACTCCTCACGCAACAACAGCTCGCTGAAAAACCTGCTGGCGATCCTGAAAATGTCCGAGCATATCTGCGCCTCCTACCGGGTGCTGGGCAATCAGACCGAGGACCATGAGTGGGAGAGCGTCGGGGCGCTGGTACTCGATTACATCGGTTTGTCAGAATACGACTTCCAGACCCAAAAACAGGAAATCCGCGACCTCGCCACCCGTTGAGTGGCCGCGTCGCCTGATTCGAGAGCCTCATGCCAGAACTGCCAGAAGTCGAAACCACCCGCCGCGGAATCGCGCCACACCTTGAAGGGCAGCGGGTCAGCCGCGTGCTGGTGCGTGACCGTCGCCTGCGTTGGCCGATTCCGGAAGACCTTGATGTGCGCCTCTCGGGCCAGCGCATCGTGCAGGTGGAGCGCAGGGCCAAGTACCTGTTGATCAATGCCGAGGTCGGCACATTGATCAGCCATCTGGGCATGTCCGGTAATCTGCGGCTGGTGGAGGTCGGCATGCCGGCGGCCAAGCACGAGCATGTGGACATCGAACTGGAATCCGGCCTGGCCTTGCGCTACACCGACCCTCGACGTTTCGGCGCGATGCTCTGGAGCCTCGACCCGCTCAATCACGAATTGTTGATCCGCCTCGGGCCGGAGCCGTTGACCGATCTGTTCGACGGCGAACGCTTGTTCCAGCTGTCCCGTGGCCGCTCCATGGCAGTCAAGCCGTTCATCATGGACAACGCGGTGGTGGTGGGGGTAGGCAATATCTATGCGACCGAAGCGCTGTTCGCCGCCGGCATCGACCCGCGCCGGGAGGCCAAGGGCATTTCCCGGGCGCGCTACCTGAAGCTGGCGATCGAGATCAAGCGCATCCTTGCTCACGCCATCGAGCGCGGCGGCACCACGCTGCGGGATTTCATCGGCGGTGACGGCCAGCCCGGGTATTTCCAGCAGGAACTGTTCGTGTACGGACGGGGTGGGGAGGCGTGTAAGGTCTGCGGCACGGGGCTGCGGGAAATCCGCCTGGGCCAGCGTGCGAGTGTCTGGTGTCCGCGCTGTCAGAGCTGATTTGTCCTACGGTCTATAGTCAGTAGTCATGCTGACTTTGCTGAAGGATCGCCCGATGAAACCGCTTCAACCCCTCGTTCTCACCCTGTTCCTGAGTGTTGCCACGCCCGTCCTGGCCAACGGCGGCAGCGGCGACCCGCGCTACACCATCCAGAACCCGCCGGCCTACGCCATGCTCGGCGACCTGCTGATCGCCCGCCCCCTGCTGCTCGCCGCCACCGTGATCGGCGCCGGGGCGTTCGTGGTGTCGTTGCCCTTTACCGCATTGGGCGGTGGGGTGGGTGATGCGGGGAAAGCGCTGGTGGTGGACCCGGCCAGGGCTACGTTCGTGCGGTGTCTGGGGTGTATTGGGGAGGGGTTTGAGCGGCAGGAGTGAGGCAGTTGGATCTAGGGTGTCGCTGACGGCCCTATCGCGAGCAAGCCCGCTCCCACAAGGGATTTGCTTAGGACACAAATGCTGTGGACATAGCCGATCTCTGTGGGAGCGGGCTTGCTCGCGAAGAGGCCCGCACAAACGCTACAGAGGCTTCCGGCTCAACCCTTGCCAGTAATCCTGCGATATTTCGCCATCAACTGCTCTTCAGTCTCCGGATGGGCTTCGTCCAGCGGGATGCAATCCACCGGGCAAACCTGCTGGCACTGCGGTTCGTCGTAATGGCCGACGCACTGGGTGCACAGGTTCGGGTCGATGACGTAGATCTCTTCGCCCTGGGAAATGGCTTCGTTAGGGCACTCGGGTTCGCAGACGTCGCAATTGATGCAGTCGTCGGTGATGATCAGGGACATGCAGGCTCCTGCCGGGGCGTCGGGCCCGGGCATCTCAAAAACGTATAGGCGCAATTGTGCCGCATTGGCGAGCGCAGTGCACGCGGGCGCGATGGACTGCGCTGTGCTGCGAGGCGACTCGCAGCGTCAGCGGGTCACTTCTTGAAGCGCAGGGTCAGCGCATCGGCCACGGCCGGATGGACGAACTTGGTGATGTCACCGCCCAGGGCGGCGATTTCCCGCACCAGGGTCGAAGAAATGAACGAGTAGCGCTCCGACGGCGTCAGGAACAGGCTTTCGACGTCCGGGGCCAACTGGCGATTCATGTTGGCCAACTGGAATTCGTATTCGAAGTCCGAGACCGCGCGCAGGCCACGCAGGAACACGTTGGCGTTCTGCTCCTTGGCAAAATGCGCCAGCAGCGTCGAAAAGCCGACCACTTCCACGTTCGGCAGGTGCTTGGTGACCTCGCGAGCCAGTTCCACACGTTGTTCCAGTGGGAACAACGGGTTCTTCTTGGGGCTGGCGGCGACAGCAATGATCACATGGTCGAACAGGCGCGCGGCGCGTTCGACCAGATCGCCATGGCCCTTGGTAATCGGGTCGAAGGTACCTGGGTACAACACTCGGTTCATCGCGTCGTCCTGGCGGGAGTCCGTTGGGGAGTCGGATGGTATCGCAGCCTGTCCGGTCGGCCAAGTCGGCTGTGGGATAAGAAAGCACTATAGACGCTGGGAATATTCCGGATGTTCATGAGGTTCTCAGGCGTTCGGCCAGGGAAGTCGCCAACTTCGCGGTCAGGCCATAGACCGATAATTGTGGATTGGCGCCGATGCTCGTAGGAAACAGCGAGCCGTCATGGATCGACAGATTCCCCAGTTGATGATGGCGGCCGAGGCTGTCGGCGACGGCGGTTCGTGGATCTTCGCCCATGGCGCAACCGCCCATCACATGAGCGCTGGCCAGGCGCGTGCGGTACAAGGCCAGGTCCAGGCTGTCGATCAGCGTGCGAGCCTCGGACAGGGTCTTCACGTAGCGCGCATCGCTGTGCACCGGCATGACGGCCCTGGCGCCGCCGGCGAACTGGATCTCGGCCATGCTGTGGAATGCTCGGCGCAGGCCATCCCGGGTATAGGATGAAACCGGATAGTCGAGCACGGGCGTACCGTCGTCGCGCAATTCGACGCTGCCACCGGGGCTGTCCGGGTGGAAACCGTCGCGCAGCAGCGCCAGCATGGCGTGGGTATGGGGCAACTGGCTCATGTGCGAGGCGTTTTCACTGCCGAACCCACCCAGCAACGTGGCGGCGAGGGCTGGGTGCAGCGGCGGGACCTCGAGCTTGTAGGACATTCGACCGGTAGTGCCGTCCTGCCACTGGAAATGGTCCGAATAAATCGATTGCGGCGCGCCGTAGAACGGGTTGATCACTTCGTCGAATTGCCCAGCCGAGGTGTTTACCAAATGCAGGAAGGTGCGCTTGCCCAGACGGCGGTGCGGGTCCGGCGCATCGGAGCGCAGCAGCAGGGCCGGGCTGTTGATGCCGCCACCCGCCAGCACATAATGCCGCGCCTTGACCGTAATACGTCGCCCGTTCGGGGCCACGCAGCGCTCGTCCATGGCCAGGCATTCGAGGCCGACCACGACGTCATTCTTGACGATCAGGCGTTCGGCCCGCGCCAGGTAAAGCAGCGCGCCGCCTTTATCCAGCGTGGCGGGAATGGTGGTGACCAGCATCGATTGCTTGGCGTTGGTCGGGCAGCCCATGCCGCAATAACCCAGGTTCCAGCAACCGCGCACGTTGCGCGGTATGACGTGCCAGCTGTAGCCCAGCTGTTCGCAACCCTTGCGGATCACATCGTTGTTGGCATTGGGCGGAATGAACCACGGCGCCACGCCCAGGCGTTGTTCCATCTGTTCGAACCACGGCGCCATCTCGGCGGGGCTGTGGCCCTTGACCTGGTGTTCGGCAGCCCAATGTTCAAGGGTCTGGTCGGGGGTGCGAAAGCTGGAGGTCCAGTTGATCAAGGTCGTGCCGCCCACCGCCCGGCCCTGGAGAATGGTGATCGCACCATCCTTGCTCGTGCGCCCCAGGCCTTCCTGGTACAGGCTGGTGTAGGCCTGGTCCTCCAGCAGCTTGAAATCCTGGCTGGTCTTGAGCGGGCCTTCCTCGATCAGCAACACCTTGTAGCCGGCGGCGCTGAGGATTTCTGCGGTGGTGCCACCACCGGCACCGCTGCCGATGATTGCCACATCGGCTTCCAGGGTCAGGTCCTGGGTCAGTTGGGCACCGTTATAGGTGGTCCAGCCACGGGCCAGGCCATCGCGGAAGGGATCGGGTACGGGCATGTCGAGGCTCGCTTTTGTTGTAATGGATTGGCAAACACCGTCACCTGTGGGAGCGAGCAAGCCCGCTCCCACAGGAAATCTCGCCTGGATTTCAGACCACCGGCGGCCCCGGATACCCGCAATGCGCCCAGGCCTCGGCCCGGCTGTACCACGCCATCATCACCATTTGCAGCAGCGAACCGTGACCTTGTTGCAGCAGGTCCAGCGAGCTGTTTTCCCAACGGTGGAGGAACTGGCGGATGTCATCGGCGCTGGCGTTTTCCCACGAGCCCCAGATCCCGGTCAGTGGCCCACGGGTAACGCCGAGGGAGAGCACGTCGAACAATTGGCGGGCGAGCTTGAGCATGGCTGGAGACACGTGCGCCAGGCCGTCGTCCAGGCTCCGCAAAGTGGCGTCAACGGCGTCGGGGATTTTTTCGACGGCCACGGCGCCGTCGAGCATCACCGGGATGACGGACCGCAAGAACGGCAAGTCGCTGTCCCGCAGGGCCGCCAGGCCAATGGCCGGATGGCTCGCAGAGCAGCCGCTGAGGCTTGCTCCCAACCCGACGGTAGCGAGGAAGGCGCTGGCGCCGAGGCTGAATTTCAGCAGCCCGCGCCGTGACAGGGCAGGGGTATCGATCAGGCTTGGGTTCATTCTTGTTATTACCCGAATGTATTAACCGACAGGAAAGGCGTTAGCGTACAAACAGCTTCTGGATCAACTTCTGCAAAGGCTTGCCGTAGGGCGGATAAATCAACTTCGCGGCGTTGAAACGCTGTTTGGTCAATACTGCCTTGGCCTTGCTGAAGGTCAGGAAACCCTCATGCCCGTGGTAATGCCCCATGCCCGACGGGCCGACACCGCCGAACGGCAAGTCGTCCTGGGCGACGTGCAGCAGTGTGTCGTTCAGGCAGACGCCGCCGGAATGGGTTTCGTGAACTACGCGATTCTGCTCGGCCTTGTTGTAGCCGAAGTAATAAAGCGCCAGCGGACGCGGTCGCCGGTTGATGTAGGCAAACGCCTGATCGAGATTTTCATAGGGCACGATGGGCAGCAGCGGACCGAAGATTTCGTCCTGCATGACGGTCATTTCATCGTTGACGTTAAGCAACAGACTATGGGGCATGCGCCGCCCCTGGCCTTGCTCGAACAGTTCGATCAACAGCGCGCCCTTGCTGGTGGCGTCACCGATGTAGCCGTTGAGTCGCGCCAGTTGTCGCTCATTGATGATTGCGGTGTAGTCCGGGTTGTCCGCCAGCGTCGGATAAAACCCGCGAACCGCCTCGCGGTACGCCTCGACGAATTCACCGACCCGGTTCTGCGGCACCAGCACGTAGTCCGGTGCCACACAGGTTTGCCCGGCGTTCAGGGTCTTGCCGAAGGCAATGCGTTCGGCGGCGTCCTTGAGGGGTACATCGACGGAGACGATGGCCGGTGATTTCCCGCCCAGCTCCAGGGTCACAGGGGTCAGGTTTTCGGCGGCGGCCCGCATGACATGCTTGCCAATGCTGGTGGCGCCGGTGAACAGCAGGTGATCGAACGGCAGCCTGGAAAACGCCATGCCGACCTCAGCCTCGCCGAGCACCACGCAGACCAGATCCTGAGGAAAGACTCGCGCCAGCAGTCGCTTGAGCAGCAGCCCGGTCGCAGGCGTCGATTCGCTGAGCTTGAGCATCACCCGGTTGCCGGCCGCCAGCGCCCCGACCAATGGCCCGATGGCCAGGAGCAGCGGGTAATTCCAAGGCACGATGATCCCGACCACGCCCAGTGGCTGATACACCACCTTGGCCGATGCCGGCTGGAACGCCATGCCGACCTTGCGCCGGGAGGGTTTCATCCAACCCTTCAGATGCTTGCTGGCGTGATGAATGCCGTGCAGGCTTGGCATCAGCTCGGCCAGCAAGGTTTCGTCGGCGCTGCGGTGGCTGAAATCCTGGCTGATGGCGTCGATCAGGGTTTGGCGTTCGTTGCTCAGTATTTCGCGCAGGGCCTTGAGCCATTGCAGGCGTTGTTCCGCCGGCGGCAGTGGATGGGCGGCGTAGGCCTGGCGCTGGGCGTCGAAGAGTGCCCGCAGGTCGTCCAGTTGCTGTTGGGATTCGTGCAGGAAAGCAACGTCGGCTGGCATGGGCGGGCACCGGATATTATTAGAGTGGGGTGTTTTTTAGAGCTTATACTCTAAAAAGTCAACGGCATCCTTGGGTTTTTCCTGTGACCGATAGGTCGTAAGATGTCATTCAATGCCTTCGTCGAATTAAAGCCCAAACTATGGCCCCACGAATAAAAACCAGCGAGCGCATCGTGCAGAACAGCCTGGAGCTGTTCAACCAACAGGGCGAGCGCAGCGTCAGCACCAACCACATCGCCGCGCATATGGACATGTCACCCGGTAACCTCTATTACCACTTCCCCAACAAGCAGGCGATCATCGCCGTGTTGTTCAGTGAATACGAGAACCTGGTGGACAGTTTCCTGCGGCCGCCCCCGGGCCGGCCGGCCACGGTGGAAGACAAGCGCTTCTACCTGCAGGAATTGTTGGCGGCCATGTGGAAGTACCGTTTCCTGCATCGGGACCTGGAGCATCTGCTGGACAGCGACCCCGATCTTGCCGCTCGCTATCGACGCTTTTCCCAGCGTTGCCTGATTCACGGGACCGCCATCTATGAAGGTTTCGTCGCCGCCGGCATCCTGAAAATGGACCGGGTCCAGATCGAGTCCCTGACCCTCAATGCCTGGATCATCCTGACCTCGTGGGTGAGGTTTCTGTGCACGACTCGGGAAAACTCCAGCCATTTGAGCGAGCAGGCGATCAAGCGCGGGGTGTATCAAGTGCTGGTGCTGGAAGCCGGTTTCGTCACCGATCAGGCCCGCGAAGCGGTGGATGCGCTGTTCAAAGAGTTTTATGTCCCACTGGCCCAGACCCTGGAGGAAGGGCAGTAGGATAGGACCCCCGATTTCCGCCACAGGAGCTCACCATGCCGATTGCGCAACTCATCAGTCCCCAGGCCCTCGAGCAGCGACGAGCGCAGCCTGGGTTGGTCATCCTCGATTGCCGTTTCGCCCTGGAGGACCCGGATTACGGTCAGCGCAGCTATGCCGAAGGCCATATTGCCGGTGCGTCGTTCGCGGACCTCGAGCGTGACCTGAGCGGGCCGGTGACCAAAGGCGTGACCGGGCGTCATCCGCTGCCTGAGCCGCAAGCCCTGGTCGAGCGGCTCAAGGCCTGGGGCATCGATAACGACAGCGATGTCGTGCTCTATGACGACGGCCCCGGCGCCTACGCCGCGCGAGCCTGGTGGCTGCTGGCCTGGCTGGGCAAACGCGAAGGCGTATTCATCCTCGACGGGGGGCTCAAGGCCTGGCATGCCGCCGGTTTGCCCCTGAGCCTCGATCCGCCCCAGGATCGTCGCGGTACCTTCAGCGGTTCCCCGGATGCAGCCTTGCTGCTCAGTGCGCAAGTGTTGCAACAGCGCCTGGGCCAAGCCGACATGACCTTGCTGGACGCCCGGGCACTGCCGCGATTCAAGGGTGAGGTCGAGCCGATCGATCCGGTGGCCGGGCATATCCCCGGGGCGCAATGCGCAGCGTTCACTGACAACCTGGACAGCGACGGCCGCTTTCTGCCGGCCGATCAGCTCAAGCAGCGCTTCGCCGAAAAACTCGGCGGGCGTTCACCGACCGAACTGGTGGCGTACTGCGGTTCCGGCGTGACGGCGTGTCATAACCTGTTCGCCTTGTGCCTGGCGGGTTATCCGTTGGGCCGGCTGTATGCCGGCTCGTGGAGCGAGTGGATCAATGATCCGCAACGGGGCGTGGCGAAGGGGGAATAGCGCCACCCATGACAGAAGAGCTGTTGCGGAGAGAGAGCTTGCTGTGGCGAGGGAGCTTGCTCCCGCTGGGTCGCGGAGCGGCCCCAAAGAGCTTGGGAGCGCTTCGCACTCCAGCGGGAGCAAGCTCCCTCGCCACGGTGCATGCGTCTTTATCTGGCGCGGCCCAGGCTCGCCAACCACTGCGGAATCCGTCGCTCCAGGTAATACCCGGGGTTGCGCAAGGTCCCATCGACAAACCCCACATGCCCACCCCGGGCATGCAGCTCAAGTCGGGTCGAGGCCGATAACTCGCCGGGCTCGGGCAGGCTGTGGGGGAACACGAACGGATCGTCGGCGGCCTGGATGACCAGGGTCGGGGTGTCGATCCGGCTCATGAAATAACGGCTGGAGGCCCGCCGGTAGTAATCCGCCGCATCCGAGAAGCCATGCAGCGGTGCGGTCACCCGGCCATCGAAGTCCCAGAAGGTACGCATGTTTTCCAGCGGCCCCAGCGCCATCAGGGTCGCCAGCCCCTCATGGCGGCCGTCATGCTGGAACTGTCGTTGCTTGTTGCGCACATAGGCCACCAGTTGTCGCATGAAATGCGCCTGGTAGAACCTGGAGAAGCCTTGCCCGATGCGATCAGCGCACTGATCGAGGCGAAACGGCACCGAGACCGCCACCGCGCCCTGTAGCTGGCTGCCTTTGCCGGTTTCCCCCAGATGCTTGAGCAGCACGTTACCGCCCAATGAATAGCCCACCGCGTAGAGCGGCGCCAGGGGGCGTCGGGCACGGATGTGGGTGAGGGCGGCGGCCAGGTCTTCGCTGACGCCCGAGTGATAGCTGCGGGGCAACAGGTTCGGCTCTCCCGAGCAGCCGCGCCAGTTCAGCGCCACGCTGGCCCAATCCTGACGCCCGAGGGCTTGTTGCAGGCCAGCGACATAAGGCGAGTTGGACGAGCCGGTCAGCCCGTGAAGCACCAGCACCACAGGCGCTTCGGCGTTGTGAGGTCCATGCCAGTCGAGATCGAGGAAGTCGCCGTCCTCCAGCCACAGGCGCTCGCGTTGGCGATCGATGTGGGTCGTCTTGCGCCAGAGCGGGCCCCACAAGGTTTGCAAATGCGGATTGCCAAGGCCTGGGGCCGGGACGAAACGTTCAGGTGCGGCGGACATTATTATTCTCGATACACTGGCTGGCCTTCAGCCTACGGCGTCTGCCATGCGCTGCCACAACGCGTAATACACCTGTCCGGATTTCTGCTCGCGATGCAGGCGCCAATTGCCCGGCAAGCCAAGGGTGGACGGAGCGGTCTCGCTTTCAGTGTAGACCCAGGCATCGGCGGCCAGCCACTGCCGTTCCTCCAGCAGCGTGCAGACTGTCGGCAGCAGGTTCTGGTTGAACGGCGGGTCCAGGAAAACCAGGTCGAAGGGCGTCGCCGGCTGGCTGTCCAGGTAGCGCAGCGCGTCGGCGGTGTGTACCTGGCCCACGGTGCAACGCAGGGTGCCCAGGTGTTCTTTCAGGCTGGAGACCGCCAGGCTGCTGGCGTCCAGCGCCTGGCCCATGGCGGCGCCACGGGACAGCGCTTCAAGAAACAGCGCGCCGCTGCCGGCGAACGGGTCGAGCACCCGTGCGCCGGGTACGTAGGGCGCGAGCCAGTTGAACAGGGTTTCGCGTACCCGGTCCGGGGTCGGGCGCAGGCCTGGGGCATCGGGAAAGCTCAGACGCCGGCTGCGCCATTCACCGCCAATGATGCGCAACTGGTTCACGCCGTTGTGGACGGGTTTCTTGCTGGAATTCGATGGACGGGCCATTAATGCTCCGGAACCCCGAGCGGTTGCTCGGCGGGTTTGTCAGTGGGGGCCGGCAGCGGCTTCTGTGGCACGGTCGGACCTGCGGTCACGATGACCATTTTATCGGTGCTCAGGTGTTTGTTCAGCGCAACTTTGACCTGCTCGACCGTCAGCGCCTGGGACTGACGCATGAAGTCTTCCAGGTAGCTCAGCGGCAGATCATAGAAGCCCATGGCGCCAAGCTGGCCGACGATATCGGCGTTGCTGGCGGTGGACAACGGGAAACTGCCCGCCAGCTCGCGCTTGGCGTCATCCAGTTCCTTCTGGGTCGGGCCATTGGCGAGGTAATCGGCGAACACCTCCTGCACCAGCTTCAGCGTGCCTTCACTCATCTCGGCGCGGGTCTGCAGGTTGATCATGAAGGGGCCCCGTGCCTGCATCGGCGTGAAGCCGGAATACACGCCATAGGTCAGTCCACGTTTTTCCCGCACCTCGGTCATCAGTCGGGTGCCGAAACCACCGCCGCCAAGAATCTGGTTACCCAGGGAGACAGCGGCAAAGTCCGGGTCGTCCCGGTCGATGCCCAGTTGCGCGAGCATCAGGTTGGTCTGCTTGGATGGGAATTCGATGTGCTGGACGCTTGCCTTCGGCTCCACCGGCGCCGGGGTTTTCGCCAGGGCCGGGCCCTTGGGCAACGCAGCGGACACCTGACTGGCGACCGCTTCGGCCTCGGCGCGGGACAAATCCCCCACCAGTGCGATCACCGCGTTGCCGGCGGTGTAAGCCTTGGCGTGGAACGCCCGGGCCTGGGCCAGGGTGATCGGTGGGATGCTTTGCGCGGTGCCGTCGCTGGAATGGGCGTAAGGGTGATCGCCATACAGGCGCTTCATCAGTTCCAGGCCCGCCAGTTTGCCGGGGTTCTGTTTCTGGTACTCGAAACCGGCGAGCATCTGGTTCTTGATGCGGGCGAAGGAGTCGGCGGGGAAGGTCGGTTTACCGACGACTTCGGCGAAGAGCTTCAATGCCGGCTCGCGTTTGTCCGCCGCGCTGAGGCTGCGCAGGGATGCCACGGCCATGTCGCGGTAGGCGCCGTTGCCGAAGTCCGCTCCGAGGCTTTCGAAGCCTTCGGCAATCGCGCTGACGTCCTTGCCGGCCACGCCTTCATTGAGCATGGCGTTGGTCAGCAGCGCCAGGCCGGGGGCGTCGCCATCCTGGCTGCTGCCGGCGGCGAAGGTCAGGCGCAGGTCGAACATCGGCAGTTCCCGGGCTTCGACGAACAGCACCTTGGCGCCTTCAGTGGTTTTCCAGGTCTGGACGTCGAGCTGCCGGTGGCTGGGGGCCTGGCCGTCAAGCTCGGCCAGGGACTGGAGCTTGTTGCCGGACTTGGCGTTATCCAGCGCCTGGCTCGCGGTGACGCTGGCGGTGGGCGACAGGTAGAAGGCCAGGGCGCCGGCCATGGCCACGAACACCAGGCCAGTGAGCAGCAGGCGCGATGATTTGCGCTCACTCATGAGCTTTCTCCTCGGGCAAAACATGTGCAACGCTCAGGCGCGAGCGGGTGAAATACAGCTGGGCTGCCTTCTGGATATCTTGCGGAGTCACGCTTTGCAGGTCGGCCAGTTCGGTGTCCATCAGTTTCCAGGACAGACCGACGGTTTCCAGCTGACCGATAGCGGTGGCCTGGCTGGTGATCGAGTCGCGCTCATATACCAGGCCGGCAATGACCTGAGCACGCACGCGCTCCAGTTCTTCGGCGGTCGGGGCGGTGGTCTTCAGTTGATCGAGCAAGCGCCAAAGCCCGGCCTCGGCCTGGGCCATGGTTTTGTTTTTCTGGGTGTTGGGCGCCGCCGACAAGGTGAACAGCGAATCCCCACGGGTGTAGGCGTCGTAGTTCGACGAGCCGCCGGACACCAGCTCTTCGCCGCGCTCCAGCTGGGTCGGGATCCGGCCGCTGTATCCGCCGTCCAGCAAGGCGGAGATCAGTCGCAGGGCATTGACCGAACGTTTGTCGGTCGCCGTGGCGAGGCTCGGAACGTTGAAGGCCAGCATCAGGCTTGGCAATTGGGTCTGCACATGCAGGGTGATCTGGCGTTCGCCGGGTTCGGCCAGCTCCAGGGGGATCTTCGCGGTCGGCACCTCGCGCCGGGCCACCGGACCGAAATAGCGCTGGGCCAGGGCCTTGACCTCATCCGGCGTCACATCGCCGACCACCACCAGGGTCGCATTGTTCGGGGCGTACCAGGATTCGTACCAATGGCGCAGCTCGCCGACGGTCATCCGGTCCAGGTCGGCCATCCAGCCGATGGTCGGCGTGTGATAACCGCTGGCCGGGTAGGCCATGGCCTTGAAACGCTCGAAGGCCTTGGACATCGGCTTGTCGTCGGTGCGCATCCGACGCTCTTCCTTGATCACCTCGATCTCGCGGCTGAATTCTTCCGGCGGCAGGCGCAGGCTGGCCATGCGGTCGGCTTCCAGTTCGAAGGCCACGCCCAGGCGGTCCCGGGCCAGCACCTGGTAATAAGCGGTGAAGTCGTCGCTGGTGAAGGCGTTCTCTTCGGCACCCAGGTCGCGCAGGATCAACGACGCTTCGCCCGGCCCGACCTTCTCGCTGCCCTTGAACATCATGTGTTCCAGGGCGTGGGACAAACCGGTCTGGCCCGGGGTTTCGTAACTGGAGCCCACCTTGTACCAGACCTGGGACACCACCACCGGCGCCCGATGGTCTTCGCGCACCACGACTTTCAGGCCGTTGTCCAGGGTGAATTCATGGGTAGGTTGTGGGTCGGCAGCCAGGGCTGAGAGAGGCAGGCAGACTGTGCTGAGCAGCAGACCTGCGGCACGGCGGGCAAGAGCATTCATTCGTGTTTAAACCTGTTGGGTTGCCTGCCAGGTCTTAGCGTCGGCGGGCGAGAGGGTGCTAGGATAACGGTCCGTTTTACTGGCGGCCACGCCTATCGGGCCTTTTGTCGGTCGGATACTTTGCGCAAGCGTGGAGTTTGTTCGCTGATCGCGGTGTTTTCGCCGATGATGCCCCGCCAGTCCTTCGAAAAATTTGACCGTGGGATGTCCCGGGGACATTTCGACAATCTGTTGCGCGTGAACAAGCTGGATGAAACGCAGTCTGTTCAGCATTGTATTTTTATTACCGAGGCGCCCCCCGTGGCGCGTCGCTACCGTGAGATAGCCGTCCTCCATGTTTGGTTCCAACGACGACAAGAAGACCCCAGCTGCGGCTGGCGAGAAAAAAGGCCTGTTCGGATGGCTGCGCAAGAAGCCGCAGGAAACCGTCGTCGAACAGCCGCAAGCGCTGCCTGAGCCCGCCACCGAGCCGGTGATTGACGAGCCGGTGATTGAAGAGGCTGCACCCATCGTTCTGCCGCTGGCCGAGCCAGTGCTACAACCGGTCGAGCCTGCTCCTGAAGCTGAATCCGCGCCTGAACCGCCGGCCGAGCAGCCACTGACTCCGCCGGCCGATAAAACCCCCTGGCTGACTCTGCCGGTGGCAGAAGAACCGGTGGCGTTTGTCGAAGATGCGCAAGCCCCGCATATCACGCCGCCGATTCCTGCGCCGACGCAGCCGGTCGAGGCTGCTCCGGTCTTGGCGTCGGTTGCCGAGGCGCCGGCCATTATCCCGGTGCCGGCCGCTGCCGAGCCAGAACCGGTCCCTGTCGAGTCGCCGCGTGCACCCGAAGAGAACAAAGTCGGCTTCTTCGCCCGCCTCAAGCAAGGCCTGTCGAAGACCAGCGCCAGCATCGGCGAAGGCATGGCCAGCCTGTTCCTGGGCAAGAAAGTCATTGATGACGAGTTACTTGAAGACATCGAAACCCGCCTGTTGACCGCCGACGTCGGCGTCGAGGCGACCTCGCTGATCATCAAGAACCTGACCCAGAAGGTCGCCCGCAAGCAGCTGACCGATGCCGATGCGCTGTACAAATCCCTACAGGGCGAGTTGGCCAGCCTGCTCAAACCGGTGGAACAGCCTTTGGTGATCGCCTCGCAGAACAAACCCTTCGTGATCCTGGTGGTGGGCGTCAACGGCGCCGGCAAGACCACCACCATCGGCAAACTGGCGAAGAAGCTGCAGCTCGAAGGCAAGAAAGTGATGCTCGCCGCTGGCGACACCTTCCGCGCCGCCGCGGTGGAACAGCTGCAGGTGTGGGGCGAGCGCAACAAGATCCCGGTGATCGCCCAACACACCGGCGCTGACTCCGCTTCGGTGATCTTCGACGCCGTGCAGGCGGCCAAGGCCCGTGGCATCGATGTGCTGATCGCCGACACCGCCGGGCGCCTGCACACCAAAGACAACCTGATGGAAGAATTGAAGAAGGTGCGCCGGGTGATCGGCAAGCTCGACGCCGACGCGCCCCATGAGGTGCTATTGGTGCTGGATGCCGGCACCGGTCAGAACGCCATCAATCAGGCCAAGCAATTCAACCAGACCGTCGAATTGACAGGCCTGGCCCTGACCAAGCTCGACGGCACTGCCAAGGGCGGGGTGATTTTCGCCCTGGCCAAGCAGTTCGGCCTGCCCATCCGCTACATCGGCGTGGGTGAAGGCATCGACGATCTGCGCACTTTTGAAGCCGAGCCCTTTGTCCAGGCACTGTTTGCCGAGCGGGAGCATTCATGATTCGTTTCGAACAGGTCGGTAAACGCTATCCGAACGGTCACGTCGGCTTGCATGAGCTGAGCTTTCGAGTCCGTCGCGGCGAGTTTCTGTTTGTCACCGGCCATTCCGGCGCCGGCAAGAGCACGCTGCTGCGCCTGTTGCTGGCGATGGAGCGGCCAACCACCGGCAAACTGCTGCTGGCCGGCCAGGACCTGAGCACCATCAGCAATGCCCAGATCCCTTACCTGCGGCGGCAGATCGGCGTGGTGTTCCAGAACCACCAGCTGCTGTTCGATCGCACCGTGTTCAATAACGTGGCGTTGCCGTTGCAGATCCTCGGGCTGTCCAAGGCCGAGATCGACAAGCGCGTGGACTCGGCCCTGGAGCGCGTGGCCCTGTCGGACAAGACCGACCTGTACCCGGGCGACCTGTCCACCGGCCAGCAGCAACGCGTCGGCATTGCCCGCGCCATCGTCCACCGTCCGGCCCTGCTGCTGGCGGATGAACCCACCGGTAACCTTGACCCGCGTCTGGCGGCGGAAATCATGGGCGTATTCGAAGACATTAACCGTTTGGGCACCAGCGTGCTGATTGCCAGTCACGACCTGGCGTTGATCGCCCGTATGCGTCACCGCATGCTCACCTTGCAGCGCGGTCGATTGATCGGTGACGGGGAGGCCGGCGTATGAGCGCAACCCGCAGCCCTAAAGTCGCCGAACGCGTGGCCCCAAAGGGCACCGACCCGCAGCCGCCGAAGAAAAAGCACGACGAGGACGACGGCCCAGACTTCGCCACGCTGCTGCGCGCCTGGATCGAGAGCCACCGCGCGAGCCTGCTGGACAGCCTGCGACGGCTGGGCAAGCAGCCTATCGGCAGCTTCTTTACCTGCATGGTCATGGCAGTGGCCCTGAGCTTGCCCATGGGCCTGTCATTACTGCTGAAAAATGTCGAGCGCCTGGGTGGTTCCTGGCAGCGGGCGGCGCAGATTTCCCTGTACCTGCAAATGGAAGCGACCCCGGGCGAAGGCCAGGCGCTGCTTGAGCAGATCAAAGCCATGCCGGGCGTGGCCGATGCCGAATACATCGGGCGCGAGCAGGCGCTCGAAGAGTTCCAGCAGCAGTCCGGCCTGGGCCAGGCCCTGAAGGAGTTGCCGGAAAACCCGCTGCCGGGGGTGGTCCTGGTAACGCCGAAGGAAGTCGACAAACCGACCCTTGAAGCATTAAGACAAAGACTTTCCGAATTGCCGAAGGTACAACAGGCGCAACTTGATCTAGTCTGGGTCGAGCGTCTTGCGGCGATCCTCAAGCTCGGCGACCGGTTTGTCTTCGGTCTGACGGTGTTGCTGGTTTCTGCATTACTTTTGGTGATAGGCAATACCATTCGTCTTCATATTGAAAACCGCCGCACCGAGATAGAAGTGATTAAACTCGTCGGCGGCACGGACAGTTATGTGCGCAGGCCCTTCCTTTATATGGGCGCGCTGTATGGCTTCGGTGCCGGGATCCTGTCCTGGGGTGTATTGGCGTTCGGCCTGGATTGGCTGAACGATGCAGTGGTGGGGCTGGCCGGTTTGTACGGCAGTGACTTCGCGCTGGCCGGTGTCCCGGTCGCCGATGGGCTGTCGCTCTTGCTTGGCGCGGTGCTGTTGGGTTATATCGGTGCGTGGATTGCGGTAGCACGCCACCTGCGTGAGCTTGCACCGAAATAGTGTTTTTTGCGCGTATTGACCTTTCAGTTTTTGTGGGAACTTGTCCTACGGTTCCCGGTCAATTTTCGCAGTGCTGAACTGCACGAGTTATGTGAGTCGGAGGTTTTTTCGTATGACCACTTCTTTGCAACCTGCTTATGCTCTGGTCCCGGGTGCGAACCTGGAGGCCTATGTGCACACGGTGAACAGCATTCCATTGCTGACGCCCGAGCAGGAGCGTGAACTGGCCGAGAGTCTCTATTATCAGCAGGATCTTGAGGCGGCTCGGCAGATGGTGCTCGCCCACCTGCGTTTTGTCGTACATATCGCCCGCAGCTATTCCGGCTACGGGCTGGCCCAGGCCGACCTGATCCAGGAAGGCAACGTCGGCCTGATGAAGGCGGTCAAGCGTTTCAACCCGGAAATGGGCGTACGTCTGGTGTCGTTTGCGGTGCACTGGATCAAGGCGGAAATCCACGAGTTCATCCTGCGCAACTGGCGCATCGTGAAAGTCGCGACCACCAAGGCCCAGCGCAAGCTGTTCTTCAACCTGCGCAGCCAGAAGAAGCGCCTGGCCTGGTTGAACAACGATGAAGTCCACCGCGTAGCCGAGAGCCTGGGTGTCGAGCCTCGTGAAGTGCGCGAGATGGAAAGCCGACTGACCGGCCATGACATGGCCTTCGACCCGGCCGCCGAAGCGGACGACGACAGTGCCTTCCAATCGCCGGCCAACTACCTGGAAGACCACCGGTACGACCCGGCGCGCCAACTGGAAGACGCCGACTGGAGCGACAACTCCAACACCAACCTGCACGAAGCGTTGGAAGTGCTGGACGAGCGCAGCCGCGACATTCTTTACCAGCGCTGGCTGGCCGAGGAAAAAGCCACGCTGCACGACCTGGCGCAGAAGTACAACGTATCGGCCGAGCGGATTCGCCAGCTTGAGAAAAGCGCGATGAACAAGCTCAAGGTGTCGATCGCGGCCTGACCTGCGGTAACGGCAAAAAAAACGCCCCGATCAGCGATGATCGGGGCGTTTTTGTTTGCACCTGCTGTTGGAAACAATGCAGACCTCTGTGGGAGCGGGCTTGCTCGCGAACGCGATAGGTCAGCGGACACAGATGCGCCTGATACACCGCCTTTGCGAGCAAGCCCGCTCCCACAGGGATTAGGTGGTAGACGGCATTCTTTGGATATCCGACACCCCTGTGGGAGCGAGCCTGCTCGCGATAGCGATATGTCAGTGACATCGATGTGTCTGATACGCCGCCATCGCGAGCAGGCTCGCTCCCACAAGGAGTCTCCTACAGGGATCTATGGCGTTGCGGCTATTGCGCCCAGGGCGCCCGACGGGCGTTGTTGAGCCCCAGCAGATAACTGTCACCCCCCAACTGGCTCATCTGCTGGCGAATCCAGCTGGCCCGCCGTAGCACATAAGGGCTCGGCCGGCCGGCGCTCCATTTGCGCGGGTTGGGCAAGACTGCCGCCAACAGGCTGGCTTGCTGGCGGGACAAGGCGTTGGCGCCGACGCGGAAATGATGCCGCGCCGCGGCTTCGGCGCCGAACACGCCGTTATCCCACTCGACGCTGTTGAGGTACACCTCAAGAATCCGTTGCTTGGGCCAGAACACCTCGATCAGTGCGGTGAACCAGGCTTCCAGGCCCTTGCGCAGCCAACTGCGGCCCGACCACAGAAACAGATTCTTCGACACTTGCTGGCTGAGGGTGCTGGCGCCGCGAATCGAGCCGCCGCGCTCGTTGTGGGCGAATGCCGCCTGGATCGCACCGATGTCGAAGCCCCAGTGCTCAGGGAATTTCTGGTCTTCGCCCGCGATCACCGCGACCTTGAGGTTGTCGGAAATATCCTCCCACGGCTGCCAGGTGCGTTGCAGGTCGATCGGTTCGCCGTCGAACCAGGACTGAACCTTGCGCTCGATCATCAGCGCGGTGAACGGTGGCGGCACCACCCGAAACAGCAGCACCAGCACAACGCTGCCGACGGCAAACCAGAACAGGGCTTTGAGGAATCGTCGAAAAAATGAACGCAGCATAGAGATGGCTTGGCCGAACCGGTCGAGCGGGCCATTATACAGACCCTGTCCACTGAGTCTGACTGGAGTTCTCATGCTGCGTAGTTTTCTGATGCTGGCGGCTTTTTTCGGTTTCACCGGGGTGGCACTCGGGGCGTTCGCCGCCCATGGCCTGAAAAACCGCCTGAGCGCCGACTACCTGGCGATCTTCCACACCGGCGTCACCTATCAACTGGTGCACACCCTGGCGCTGCTGGGCGTTGCGCTGCTGGCCACGCACATTCCCGGGCGCATCGTCACCTGGGCCGGGATTTCGTTCGTGATCGGCATCGTCCTGTTCTCCGGCAGCCTCTACCTGCTGACCCTCACCGGCACCAGCAAACTGGGGATCATCACCCCGTTCGGCGGCGTTGCGTTCCTGATCGGCTGGCTGTGCCTGGGCATTGCCGCCTGGCGCCTGCAAGTGGCCGTCTGAGGCCCGTAGCTGACCAAGGGACTTGGGTCGCCCAGACTGATCGGGCTAGAATGCCAGCCCCTAAAAATGGTGACGGCATCCGGCATGCGCATTCAGTTGAACGGCGAACCCCTTGACCTGCCCGACGGTGAAACCGTCGCGGCCCTGCTGACCCGTCTGGAACTGGCCGGACGTCGCGTCGCGGTGGAACTCAATCTGGATATCGTCCCGCGCAGCCAGCATGCCGACACCACGCTGAACGACGGTGACAGCGTCGAAGTGGTCCACGCCATCGGCGGCGGTTGATCACGGCGGCTTCACAGCATTTCGCAAGAACCTCACCCCTACAGAGGATTTCCCATGAGCATCGTTCGTAGCGACAAGCCCTTCGTCCTGGCCGGTCGTACCTACCAGTCGCGCTTGCTGGTAGGCACCGGCAAATATCGCGATATGGAAGAAACCCGCCTGGCCATCGAAGCCTCGGGCGCCGAAATCGTGACCGTGGCCGTGCGCCGGACCAACATCGGCCAGAACCCGGGCGAACCGAACCTGCTGGATATCCTTCCGCCGGATCGCTACACCATCCTGCCCAACACCGCCGGTTGCTTCGATGCCATCGAGGCCGTGCGCACCTGCCGCCTGGCCCGTGAGCTGCTCGACGGCCACAACCTGGTGAAGCTGGAAGTGCTGGCAGACCAGAAAACCCTGTTCCCCAACGTGATCGAAACCCTCAAGGCCGCCGAAACCCTGGTCAAGGAAGGTTTCGATGTGATGGTCTACACCAGCGACGACCCGATCATTGCCCGGCAGTTGGCGGAAATTGGCTGTATCGCAGTGATGCCGTTGGCCGGCCTGATCGGTACGGGCCTGGGGATCTGCAACCCGTACAACCTGCAGATCATCCTCGAAGAAGCCAAGATCCCGGTGCTGGTGGATGCCGGTGTCGGCACCGCCTCCGACGCCACCATCGCCATGGAGCTGGGCTGCGAAGCGGTGCTGATGAACTCCGCCATCGCCCATGCCCAGCAACCGATCCTGATGGCCGAAGCCATGAAACACGCCATTGTCGCTGGGCGTCTGGCGTACCTCGCCGGCCGCATGCCGAAAAAACTTTACGCCAGCGCCTCCTCGCCGCTGGATGGTCTGATCAAGTAAGAGCCATTGATGACTGAATCGAACGACACGCCTGTCCTGCCGGAAGAAGGCGAAGAGCGCCAACACCGCCGCATCAAGAGTTTCGTGATGCGCGCCGGGCGCATGACCGAAGGCCAGCAGCGCGGCCTGGAGCAGGGCGCACCGCTGTTCGTCCTGCCGCTGGCCGATGCGCCGGTGGATTTCGACCAGGTGTTCGGCCGCTCGGCCCCGCGCTCGCTGGAAATCGGCTTCGGCATGGGCCACTCGCTGCTGGAAATGGCTGCCGCCTCACCGGACCAGGATTTCATCGGCGTGGAAGTGCACCGTCCCGGTGTCGGCGCACTGCTCAACGGCGTGCTCACCCAAGGGCTGACCAACCTGCGGGTCTACGATTGCGACGCGATCGAAGTGCTCAATCGCTGCATCGCCGACAACAGCCTCGACCGGCTGATGCTGTTTTTCCCGGATCCCTGGCACAAGAGCCGTCACCACAAGCGCCGTATCGTCCAGGCTTCGTTCGCTGAGCTGGTGCGCAGTAAGTTGAAGGTCGGTGGCGTGCTGCACATGGCCACCGACTGGGAGCCCTATGCCGAGTACATGCTGGAAGTGATGAACGTCGCGCCGGGTTACCGCAACCTGGCCGAAGATGGCAAATACGTCCCGCGCCCGGCCGAGCGGCCGATCACCAAGTTCGAACGCCGTGGCGAAAAGCTCGGGCACGGGGTTTGGGATTTGAAGTTCGAGAAGTTGGCGTAAGCATCACGCAATAAAAACTGTGGGAGCGAGCTTGCTCGCGATGAGGCCCTAAGATTCAACATTGATGTTGACTGTCAGGCCGCTATCGCGAGCAAGCTCGCTCCCACATTGGTTTAGGTGTCCTCAGGGTCAGCGTCGATCCGCCACCACCCCGATCAGCACCAACACCACCAGCAGCACCGGCGCCAGGCTGTAGTTGTTGAACTGGCTCAACCCGCGGACCACCCACGGCGTGGCGTAGATCAGGGCCGCGCCGCTGCCGATCATGCACAGCAGGGCGATCAGCGGCACGCGCAGGGCGCCGGCGATGCTGCCCAGGCGTTGTTCGACCCAGCCCTTGATGTCGGCGCCAAACAGCACCAGCAGGCAACCGACCAATGCCAGGGAGATTTCCGACAGGTTGCTGCGGCTCCAGCGGGACACGGTGGCGAGCAGGTCGAGTACCAGATCCATGGGGTTTCCTTGTGTGATTAACTCAAAAATTTCTGCAGCAAGTCGTTGAGGAACAGCTGTCCGCGCTCGGTGGCCGCCAGACGTGACGGTTCGACCTGCAACAACCCGCTTTGTTCGGCCTCGCGCCGGCCTTCGGCCAGGCTTTGCAGGGGCAGGCCGGTACGCTGCGGGTACAACTGCGCATCCACGCCCTGGGTCAGGCGCAGGGCGTTCATCAGGAACTCGAACGGCAGCTCGTCGTTGCCCAGGGTTTTCTCGCCGGCCAGGAAGCGTTTGGCCGTGTTGAGGTAATCCTTGGGCAGGCGGGTCTTCCAGGTGCGCACGATGCGCCCGTCCGGATGGCTGAGCTTACCGTGGGCGCCGGCGCCGATGCCGATGAAATCACCGAAGCTCCAGTAATTGAGGTTGTGGCGCGCCGCCCGGCCGGGCTGGGCATAGGCCGAGACTTCGTACTGGGCGTAGCCATGTTCGGCCAGCAGCGCTTGCCCGGCCTCCTGGATATCCCATAGCGTGTCGTCTTCCGGCAGGGTCGGCGGCTGGTTCCAGAACACCGTGTTCGGCTCCAGCGTCAGCTGGTACCAGGACAGGTGGGTCGGCTTCAAGGCGATGGCCTGGCACAGATCGCTCAAGGCATCCTCTAGGGATTGATCAGGCAGGCCGTGCATCAGGTCCAGGTTGAAGTTATCGAACCCGGCCTGACGGGCCATGCCGGCGGCGCGCACCGCTTCGTCACCGTTATGGATCCGCCCCAGGGCCTCGAGCTTGGCCTGCTGGAAGCTCTGGATGCCGATGGACAGCCGATTGATCCCCAATGCCCGGTAAGCGACGAATTTTTCCTGCTCGAAGGTGCCGGGGTTGGCCTCCAGGGTGATCTCGATGTCCGGGGCGAACGGGATTCGCGCTTCGACGCCCCTGAGCAACCGGCCCAGCGCTTGGGCGCTGAACAGGCTCGGAGTGCCGCCGCCGAAAAAGATCGAACTCAGCTCGCGGCCATAGACCGCGTGCAGATCCTGGTCGAGGTCGGCCAGCAGGGCGTCGACGTATTCCTCTTCCGGCAGTTGCGGGCTGGCTGCGTGGGAGTTGAAGTCGCAATACGGGCATTTACGCACGCACCATGGAATGTGAATGTACAACGCCAGGGGCGGCAGCACCGGCAGCGGCGCCCGAGGCGTTTGTGCACCGCCATGAATCAGCAGTGCGGGTCGCTCGTCGCTCATGGAAGATCCAGGCGTTGACGCAGCAAGGCCATGGCACGGGCGCGGTGGCTCAATTGGTTTTTCTCCACCGGGCCGAGTTCGGCGCTGGAACAGTTGCGCTCCGGCACCCAGAACAGCGGGTCGTAGCCAAAACCATGCTCGCCGCTGGCCTCGGTGAGAATCCGCCCGTGCCACAAGCCTTCGCAGAGAATCGGCAGCGGATCGTCGGCATGGCGAACCAGGGCCAGCACGCAAACGAACTGTGCGCCGCGCTCGGCTTCAGGCACGTCCTTGAGCGCTTCGAGCAGCTTGGCATTGTTGGCGGCATCACCCTTGCCATCGGCATAGCGCGCCGAGTAGATGCCCGGCGCACCACCGAGGAAATCCACCGCCAGCCCGGAGTCGTCGGCCAGGGCCGGCAGGCCGGAAATACGGGCGGCGTTGCGGGCCTTGAGAATTGCGTTCTCGACGAACGACAAGCCGGTTTCTTCAGGTTCCACCTGGCTGAACTCGCCGATCGAGCGCAACTGCACCGACCCGCCGAGCATGGCCTGGAGTTCCTTGAGTTTGCCGGCGTTGTGGCTGGCCAGTACGAGTTGGGTGAAGTTCATCATTCGCCGGGGAACAGTTCCTGGTTGAAGTTGAGGGTGTTGATCTTGTCGCCGGTCTGCACCTTGATTTCAAAGGTGCGGGTTTCCTGCTGGTCCACCGGATACTGGGCGATGTAATAGATCGCGCCTTGCTCGGTCACCTGCCTGAACTGCAGCGGGACGCTCTTGCTGGTGAGGTCCTTGACCGAGCCGCTGACCGTTGCGATCAAGGGTTTGCCCTGCTTGAGCACCGAGACGTTGATCACGCCCTGGTTCTTGCTGCGGATCAGCTCGGCGGCCTTGGCGATGTCTGGCGTCAGGAAGGTCGAATTGAAGGTGTTGTAGTGCACGGTGACATCGCCGAACACTTCCTTGCGCTCGCTCTTGATGACGTCGGCGGCCATGGCGCCGACGCTCAGGCAAGCGGCGATGAGAAACAAAACTGGACGTTTCATGATGTCCTCCTGATCGGTCCCGGCGTTACACCGCGACCTTGTATTCGGCAAGACTCGGGCTGCTGACCCGATAAATGCCTATCTCACCTAACAGATTAGGCCAAAGCTTGCTGGCCCACCCATGGCGGTGCTGCTGGTCCACCGCCAACCGATCGATGACCTTGGCCTTGCGTTCCCGGCACAGCTCCTCGAAATCCTCGAAGGTGCAGAAGTGGATGTTCGGCGTGTTGTACCAGGTGTAGGGCAAGAACTCCGAGACCGGCATGCGGCCTTTGCTCGCCAGGTACCAGCGGCAGCGCCAGTGGCCGAAGTTGGGGAAGGTGATGATGCATTGCCGTCCGACCCGCAGCATTTCGTCGAGGATCCTGTCCGGATAGTGCACCGCTTGCAGGGCTTGGGTCATGACCACGATGTCGAAGCTGTTGCTGGCGAAGTTGCCCAGGCCCTTGTCCAGGTCCTGCTCGATGACGTTGATGCCCTTGGCGATGCATTCGGCGATGTTGTCCGCATCGTTCTCCAGGCCGTAGCCGCTGACTTGCTTGTTGTCGCGCAGCCAGGTCAGCAGTTCGCCGTTGCCGCAGCCCAGGTCGAGCACGCGGCTGCCGGCGGGGATCCATTCCTGGATGATTTCCAGATCGGCTCTCATGGCGTCCTCACAGCGTAATACGGTTCATGTAGTTGCCGAACGCCTGCAGGTAGCGCGGGATCGGCATCAAAAAGGCGTCGTGGCCCTGGGGCGCGTCGATTTCCAGGTAGCAGACGTCCTTGCGCGCGGCCATCAGCGCGTCCACCAGTTCCCGGGAGCGGGCCGGGGAGAATCGCCAGTCGGTGGTGAATGACATCACGCAGAACTTGGCCGTGGCATCTGCGAAGGTTTTCGCCAGGTCATCGTCGAAGTTCGCCGCCGGATCGAAGTAGTCCAGAGCCTTGGTCATCAGCAGGTAGGTATTGGCGTCGAAGCGCCCGGAGAACTCTTCGCCCTGGTAGCGCAAGTAGCTTTCCACCTGGAACTCGACGCTGTGGAAGTCGTAGTTGAGCTTTTCGCTCTTGAGCCCGCGGCCGAATTTCTCGCCCATGGAATCGTCGGACAGGTAGGTGATGTGCCCGACCATCCGCGCCAGCATCAGCCCGCGCTTGGGGATCACCCCTTGCTCCTGGAACGAACCGCCATGGAACTCCGGGTCGGTGAGGATCGCCTGGCGCGCCACTTCGTTGAAGGCGATATTCTGCGCCGACAGCTTGGGGGCCGAGGCGATTGCCAGGCAGTGGCGTACGCGGTCCGGGTAGGTGATAGTCCATTGCAGGGCCTGCATGCCGCCCAGGCTGCCGCCGATTACGGCGGCCCATTGGCCGATGCCGAGACGGTCGGCCAGGCGCGCCTGGCTGTGGACCCAATCTTCCACGGTAAGCACCGGGAAGTCGGCGCCGAAGGGCTTGCCGGTGTCAGGGTTGACGCTGCTTGGGCCGGTGGAGCCGTTGCAGCCGCCGAGGTTGTTCAGGCTGACCACGAAGAACCGATTGGTGTCGATGGGCTTGCCCGGGCCGATGCAGCTGTCCCACCAACCGGGTTTGCGCTCGTCGACGCTGTGGTAACCGGCGGCGTGGTGATGCCCAGACAGTGCGTGGCAAATCAGCACGGCATTGCTCGCCGTGGCGTTCAGCGTGCCGTAGGTTTCGTAGATCAGGTCATAGGCTGGCAACGAACGACCGCAGGCCAGGGCCAGGGGCTCGCTGAAATGCGCCACTTGCGGCGTCACCAGACCAACGGAATCGGGGGGAAAGGCAGCTGGCATCGACCCTGCTCTCGTTGAAATGAGGCGTAAGTCTAAAGACCGCCGGGGTTAGCGGCAAGCGAAGGCGCAGGGCCTGTTCGAACACTGCCATACCCGTGGCGAGGGAGCTTGCTCCCGCTGGGCCGCGAAGCGGCCCCCAACGCTGACACCGGTGTCTATCCATAGCGCTGCGGTGTCTGGCTTGGGGCTGCTGCGCCCGAAACGTCGGACCGACCCAGCGGGAGCAAGCTCCCTCGCCACGGGGTGTGTACGCGTCCTCAGATCAGGACCCGCAGGATCTCCGGCATCATCGTAATCGCCGCCAGGTTGTTGATCACCAGCATGTCGAGCAGCTTGAGCACCATGAACGCCAGGATCGGCGAGATATCCAGGCCGCCAAGGTTCGGCACGATGCGGCGGAACGGTGCCAGGGCCGGTTCGCAGATCTGGTTCACCAGCTCGGCGCCGGGATTATGGCTGCCCGGGGCGACCCACGAGAGGATCACGCTGATAATCAGGGCGAAGAAGAAGATATTCAGGAACAGCGCGGTCACGCCGATGATCGACCAGATCAGCAACTGCAGTGGGTTGCCGGTGGTGCCGTAGGTCAACAGCAAGGTCACCGCCATCAGTGCCATTTGCACCAGGATCGCCAGGATCAGCGACGACATGTCCAGGCCGAACAGGCTCGGAATGATCCGACGCAGCGGCTTGAGCAGGGGCTGGGTGGCCTTGACCACGAATTGGCACAGCGGGTTGTAGAAGTTGGCCCGCACCAGTTGCAGCACGAAGCGCATCAGCACGATCAGCAGGTACAGGCTGCCCAGGGTTTGCAGGACGTAGACCGCTGCGGTGTTCAATCCAATCATGAATGGCTCCTTATTGGCCCAGTTGTTCGGCCATCTCGGCCGAGCGGTGCGCGGCGGCGCCGAGTGCTTTTTCCACCAGGGCTTCGAAGCCCCCGGCCTGGAACGATTTGATGGCGGCTTCGGTGGTGCCGGCTGGCGAAGTCACGCGGCGGCGTAGCTCGGCAGCGTCGACATCGCTGGAAACCACCATGTGCGCCGCGCCGAGGGCGGTCTGTGCAGTCAGCTGGGCGGCAATTTCCCGTGGCAGGCCGAGTTTTTCGCCGGCGGCGGTCATGGCTTCGACCAGCAGGAAGAAATAGGCCGGGCCCGAACCGGAGACGGCGGTGACGGCGTCCAGTTGCTGCTCGGTCTCCAGCCACAACGCCACGCCCACTGCCGACAGCAGCTCTTCAGCCTGTTGGCGTTGAGCGGCGCTGACTTGCGCGGTCGCGAACAGGCCACTGACGCCCTGGCGCAGCAACGCCGGGGTGTTGGGCATGCAGCGCACGATCGGTTGCTCGCCGAGCCAGTTGTTCATGCTGGCGCAGGTGATTCCGGCGGCAATCGACACCACCAGTTGCCCGGGCTTGAGGCTCGGGCGCAGGGCCTGGCACACGGACTTCATCGCCTGTGGCTTGACTGCCAGCACGACGACGTCCGCACCGTCGATAGCCTGGGCGTTGTCGGCGAAGGTTTCGATGCCGTGCTCGGCGCTCACTCGGGCGCGGGTCTCGTCACCCGGATCGCTGGCGCGGATCTGCGCGGCGTCCAGGCCCTTGGCCCGCAGGCCACCGATCAGGCTGGCGGCCATGTTGCCGGCGCCGATGAAGGCAATACGCGTGTTGCTCATGACAGGTCCTTGATTAGAGAGTTGAGTCGGCATGGCTTAAGGCTGGTTGCTGTAGTCACGGGCACCGAACAGCGCCGTACCGATACGCACCCAGGTAGCGCCCTGGGCGATGGCGGATTCGAGGTCGTGGCTCATGCCCATGGACAGCGTGTCCAGGGGCAGCGCCAGGCTGGCTTGCAGGCGCTGGACTGTCGCGAAAGCCGCATCCTGGGCGGCGCGGTCTTCGGTCGGCTCGGGGATTGCCATCAACCCACGCAGCTTCAAGCGCGGCAAGGCGCTGATGGCGTCGGCGAGGGCAGGCAGGTCCTCCGGGGTGCAGCCGGATTTGCTGGCTTCGCCGCTGACGTTGACCTGGATGCAGATGTTCAACGGCGGCAACCCGTCCGGGCGTTGCTCGGACAGGCGTTGAGCGATTTTCAAGCGATCCACGGAATGCACCCAGTCGAAATGTTCGGCGATAGCACGCGTCTTGTTCGATTGAATGGGGCCGATGAAGTGCCAGATCAAGGGCAGGTCGGTCAGTTCGGCCTGTTTGCCCAGGGCTTCTTGCAGGTAGTTTTCACCGAAGTCCCGCAGGCCGCAGGCATAGGCTTCGCGCAGGGCGTCGGCGGGCTTGGTCTTGCTCACTGCCAGCAACTGCACGCTGTGGGCCGGGCGTCGGGCGGCCTGCTCTGCGGCGTGGATACGCGAACTAACCTGAGCAATGTTGTCTGCTATCGTGGACATAAAGAAGCGCCAGCGGGTCTGAGGTTCGCGGCATTCTACTGGAATTGGGGAGCGCTATGGATATCACTGAACTGCTGGCCTTCAGCGCCAAACAGGGGGCTTCGGACCTGCATCTGTCCGCCGGACTGCCGCCGATGATCCGTGTGGATGGCGATGTACGGCGGATCAACCTGCCGGCGCTGGACCACAAGCAGGTCCATGAATTGATTTACGACATCATGAACGACCGGCAGCGGGTAGATTACGAAAAGTTTCTGGAAACCGACTTTTCCTTCGAGGTGCCGGGCCTGGCGCGGTTCCGGGTCAATGCGTTCAATCAGAATCGCGGCGCGGGTGCCGTGTTCCGGACCATCCCCTCGAAAGTCCTGACCATGGAAGACCTGGGCATGGGCGAGGTGTTTCGCAAAATCACCGAGGCGCCTCGCGGGCTAGTGCTGGTGACCGGGCCGACCGGCTCAGGCAAGTCCACCACCCTGGCGGCGATGATCGACTACCTCAACAGCCACAAGCACCACCACATCCTTACCATCGAAGATCCCATCGAATTCGTTCACGAACCGCGCAAATGCCTGATCAACCAGCGCGAAGTGCACCGCGACACACAAGGATTTTCCACGGCCCTGCGCTCAGCTCTGCGCGAAGACCCGGACGTGATCCTGGTGGGGGAGATGCGAGACCTGGAAACCATTCGCCTGGCGCTGACGGCTGCGGAAACCGGGCACCTGGTGTTCGGTACCCTTCACACTACGTCGGCGGCCAAGACCATCGACCGGGTGGTAGACGTGTTCCCGGGAGACGAGAAATCCATGGTTCGTTCGATGTTGTCCGAATCGTTGCAGGCGGTCATTTCCCAGACGTTGATCAAGAAAATCGGCGGGGGGCGCATCGCCGCCCACGAGATCATGCTGGGCACCTCGGCGATTCGTAACCTGATTCGCGAAGACAAGATCGCGCAGATGTATTCGTCGATCCAGACCGGCGGTTCGCTGGGGATGCAGACTTTGGATATGTGCTTGAAGGACTTGGTGAGCAAAGGCCTGATCAGCCGCGAACACGCGCGGGAGCGGGCACGCACGCCGGATAATTTCTAAAGGGACCGGCGCGGACCCTTGTGGCGAGGGAGCTTGCTCCCGCTGGGTGGCGCAGCCGCCCCAATAAAACTTGAGACTTGCGCAGGCCCATAACTTTTTGGGGCCGCTACGCGGCCCAGCGGGAGCAAGCTCCTCGCCAAAGGAGGGCGGTGGACCTCAGCGCTGAACCACGCGCAGTGCACCCGGTTCTTTCGGCAGGACCCGCTTGGCCACCACGAAGTGGGTGTCCCAATAAGGCTTGTTCAGGGTGTCGATGGTCACCGACTTGCCACGGCGCGGGGCGTGGATGAAGCGGTCGTTACCCAGGTAGATGGCCACATGGTTGACCCGACGGCTCTTGAGCTTGAAGAAAATCAGGTCGCCGGGCTTGAGGTCCTTGCGCTCGACTTTCTCACCGTGACCGGCTGCCATGGCATTGGAGGTGCGTGGCAGGTCGAAGGTAGCGTCGTTGAAGGCGTATTTCACCAGCCCACTGCAATCGAAGCCTTTGCTTGGGCTGCTGCCGCCCCAACGATAAGGTGTGCCGAGCACGTTCACGGCGCGGCTCAACACGTTGCTGCTCGCCTTGGTCGCCATGGGCGGGACCAGCTTGCTGTTGGCATTGCCCAGGCGCTGGACGCCTGGCTTGTTTTTGCTCGAAGGAACAGAAACATGGGATTTAGGGGTAAAGCCGTTGACGTTGGGAAGACGTTGCTCACGATTGGTGGCGTGGGCGGCCAGTGGCAATAATAGGCAAATGGTTAGCCATGTCTTGAAAAATGGACGCATTAGGCAGGGCTCATAAAGGTTAGCGCGCAACTTTATAACAGCTTTTTTTGCCGTTCCGAGGCCGTTTGTCGATTCGAAACCCTGCGCAAACCCCACGAAATAGCGACAAATTGACCCGATTGTCCGACAGAACCCCCACGGAGCGGGGCTTTCACCGATTCGTGTCGCCGAGGACCGCTTGTCGGCGCGACACGTAAAAGTCACAAAAAGTCCGAACAAATTTATCTATCGAGGCAAAAGAGGCCATTCATGAACAGCTATCAATCGGGCGCAACCCATGACACTCACAGCAAAGTGATCGGGTACCTGCTATGGATTTTCGGCTTCACCGGTGCCCATCGCTTCTATTACGGAAAGCCGGTCACCGGCACGATCTGGTTCTTCACCTTCGGCCTGTTGGGCATCGGCTGGTTGATCGATCTGTTCCTGATTCCGGCCATGGACCGCGAAGCCGATTTGCGTTTCACCCCAGGGCCCATCGAATACAGCGTGGCGTGGATCCTGCTGACGTTCCTCGGGGTCTTCGGCGTGCACCGCATGTATCAGGGCAAATGGCTCAGCGGCATCATCTACCTGCTGACGGGAGGGGTGTTTTTCCTGGGGGTGCTGTATGACTTCTGGACGCTGAATGACCAGGTGTCGATTCGCAATGCGCAGAAGCGCGGGGCTTTTCAGTAAGTCTGGGAGGTCGAGTTGCCTGTATTCGCGAGCAAGCCCGCTCCCACACTGGATCTCCTGTGTCCACATAGCTTGTGAACACCTCGAACCAATGTGGGAGCGGGCTTGCTCGCGAAGCAGTCGACGCGGTTATCAGGCCTGGTGAGTCACCCGGCCATCCATCAAGGTATAACGCACCGCCCCCGGCAGGCTCTGACCGAGGAACGGGCAGTTGTCACCCTTGGAGCGCCAGGCTTCACCGGCCACTGTCGACCCCGACGGGTCGAACAGCACCAGATCTGCCGCGGCGCCTACCGCCAGTTTGCCAACCGGCAGTTGCAGCGCCGTGGCCGGGCCGTTGCTCAGGCGTGCCAGCAAGGTGGGCAGGTCCAGCAGGCCGTCTTCCACCAGGGTCAGGGCCAGCGGCAGCAGCAGTTCGACGCTGCTGATGCCCGGCTCGGTGGCGCCGAACGGGGCCAGCTTGGCGTCGCGCTCATGGGGTTGGTGATGGCTGGAGATGGCCGAGATGACCCCCGACTTCACCGCTTCGCGCAAGCCGTCACGGTCGGCGCGGGTGCGCAGTGGCGGTTGGACGTGATAGACGCTGTTGAAGTCGATCAGTGCCTCGTCGGTCAGCAGCAGTTGGTACAGCGCCACATCGGCGGTCACCGGCAGGCCGCGGGCCTGGGCCTGGGCGATCAGCGCCGCGCCGCGGGCGCTGGTCAGCTGGCTGAAGTGCGCGCGCACGCCGCTCTGCTCCACCAGCAGCAGGTCCCGGGCCAGGGCCACGGTCTCGGCGGTTTCCGGGATGCCCGGCAGGCCGAGGAAGCTGGCGGTCGGGCCTTCGTGGGCCAGGCCCCCTTCGGCCAGGTCGTGGTCCTGGGAATTGAAAATCACCGTCAGGCCGAAAGTCGCCGCGTATTCCAGGGCGCGACACAGGGTGCGGGTGTTGCGAAAGCTATTCAGGCCATTGCCGAACGCCACGCAACCGGCGTCGCGCAGGGCGATGAGTTCGGCCAGTTGCTCGCCGTCCAGGCCTTTGCTCAACGCACCGACCGGGAAGACCTTGGTGTTGCCGGCCTCGCGGGCCCGGTCGAGGATCAGTTCGGCCACCGCCGAGGTGTCCAGCACTGGTTTGGTCCGTGGCGGGCAGCACAGGCTGGTCACGCCTCCGGCGGCAGCGGCGCGGGTTTCGCTGACGATGCTGCCTTTACGGCTATAGCCTGGCTCGCGCAGGGCAACGTTCAGGTCTACCAGGCCAGGGGCGGCCACCAGACCTTGGGCATCAATGGTCTCAATCGCCGCGAATCCGCTTGGGGCGGCACCGAGGGCGGCGATCTTGCAGGCGTCGATATGGATATCGGTCACTTGATCCAGGCCGGTGGCTGGATCGATCACGCGTGCGCCGAGAATGCTGAGCTTCACTGGGCGTTCTCCTGGTCGAATTGGCGCTGGGCCGTTTGCCCGCTCATGGCCATGGACAGCACCGCCATGCGGACGGCGATGCCGTAGGTCACCTGGTTGAGGATTACCGAGTGGGGCCCGTCGGCCACCGCCGACTCGATTTCCACGCCACGGTTGATCGGCCCTGGGTGCATGACGATGGCGTCCGGCTTGGCCCCGGCCAGGCGGGCCGTGGTCAGGCCGAACAAGCGGTAGAACTCGCCTTCGCTGGGCAGCAGGCCGCCGGTCATGCGTTCACGTTGCAGGCGCAGCATGATCACCACGTCCACGTCCTTGAGACCTTCGGTCATGTCGGTGTAGACCTTCACCCCGTATTGCTCGACGCCGATGGGCAGCAGGGTCTTCGGCGCGACCACGCGGATGTCCGGGCAGCCGAGGGTCTTGAGGGCCAGCATGTTCGAGCGCGCCACCCGCGAGTGCAGGATATCGCCGACGATGGCCACCGACAGGTTCTCGAAGCTGCCCTTGTGCCGGCGGATGGTCAGCATGTCCAGCATGCCCTGGGTCGGGTGGGCGTGACGGCCATCGCCGCCGTTGATGATCGCCACCTGCGGGCAAACGTGCTCGGCAATGAAATGCGCCGCGCCGGAGTCACCGTGACGCACGACGAACATGTCGGCGGCCATGGCTTCGAGGTTGCGCAGGGTGTCAAGCAGGGTTTCGCCCTTGCTCGCCGAGGACGTGGATACGTTGAGGGTGATCACGTCCGCCGACAGTCGCTGGGCCGCCAGTTCGAAGGTGGTGCGGGTGCGGGTGGAGTTTTCGAAGAACACGTTGCACACGGTCTTGCCGCGCAGCAACGGGACTTTCTTCACCGCCCGGGCGCCCACTTCGAGGAACGAGTCGGCAGTGTCGAGGATTTCTGTCAGCAGCTCACGGCGCAGGCCGTCGAGGGACAGGAAATGCCGCAGCTGGCCCTGATCGTTCAGCTGCAGCGGGCGCTTGGTTTCGAGAGGCGTCATCGCGATGGACTCTTACAAGGGCAGTTAAAGGGCTAGGTCTTGCAGTTCGAGTTGCAGCGGCGCGGGGCCGGAGAGCTTGACCCGCTCATGGGCGGCCAGCGTCAGCGTCGCACCGACCACGTTCGGGCGGATCGGCAGCTCGGCGGCGTCCAGGTCCAGCAGGCACACCAGCGTCACGCTGGCCGGGCGGCCATAGTCGAACAGTTCATTCATGGCGGCGCGGATGGTCCGGCCGCTCATCAGTACATCGTCGATCAGCACCAGGTGCTGGCCTTCGATCTCGAAGGGCAGGGCCGAGGGACGCACTTGTGGGTGCAGGCCGTTCTGGCTGAAGTCGTCGCGGTAGAACGACACGTCCAGGGTGCCCAGCGGCGCCTGGCTACCCAGCTCGTCGAGCAAGGCCTGGGCGACCCAGACGCCACCGGTGCGAATGCCGATATAGCGGGGTTCGCTGATGCCGCGGTGTTCCAGGTGTGCCGTGAGACGGATCGCCATCTGGCTGATCAGTTCGGCAGGATTGGGCAGGCTCATGCTGGCTCCTTCAGTTTGCCGGGCCGGTGTCGAATGGCGCGGTTTGTCGCTAAAAGAAAGCGCCTTGCGGCGCTTTGTAGAAAATCAGCTTTCGAACAGGGCGCTGTTCTCGTCCAGCCAGCCTTGCAGCAGCAGGGCGGCGGCGATGGCGTCCACCGGATTGTCGCGGTAACTGCCTTTCTGTCCGCCGCGCGCCAGGCGCTCGCCTTTGGCCTCGAAGGTGGTGAGGCGCTCGTCGTGGGTATAGAAGGGCAGGTTGAAACGGCCATTGAGCCGGCGGGCGAACTTTTCAGCGCGTACGCACATGTCGCTGGGGGTGCCGTCCATGTTCAACGGCAGGCCGACCACCACGGCGTCGGGTTTCCATTCCTTGATCAGCGCTTCGACCTGGTTCCAGTCCGGAACGCCGTTCTGCGCCTTCAAGGTGCACAGCTCCCGGGCCTGGCCGGTCACGACCTGGCCGACCGCCACGCCGATCTGTTTGGTGCCGTAATCGAAGCCCAGCAGCAAACGCAGGGCCATCAGGCGTGTCCCGCCTGGCTGGTGAGCAGGCTGAGGTTGACCCCCAGTCGGCTGGCCGCCGCTTCCAGGCGCAGTTCACTGCTGGTGTTGAACAAAATGTCGGCGTCGAACGGGCAGGTCAGCCAGGCGTTGTCGGCCAGTTCGGCTTCCAGTTGCCCGGCTTCCCAGCCGGCGTAGCCGAGGGCGATCAGGCTCTTCTGCGGGCCGACACCGTCGGCGATGGCGAACAGCACGTCCTGGGAAGTGGACAGCGACACGCCGTTCAGGTCCACGGTGGCCTGGTAGGTCGGCCCCGACGGATGGAGCACGAAGCCGCGGTCGGTCTGCACCGGTCCGCCGATGAAAATCGGCACATGCTGGCACAAGAGTGGCGGCTCTACATCCGGCCGCAACTGCTCGAGAATGTCCGCCAGGTTCAGTTCCTGCGGGCGATTGACCACCAGCCCCATGGCCCCATTGGCCGTATGCTCGACGATGTAGGTCAAGGTATGGGCAAAGTTCGGATCGGCCATGTGCGGCATGGCGATCAGGAAATGATGCTTGAGGTAGGTGGGGCTGACGTTTTTCATAGGCGCTAGTGTGGCGGCGCAGGGCCGAACTGACAAGCTGGGGATGTGCAGGAAATGCCGCAGCGGGCCTCAACCCCCTGTGGGTATAAATGTCTGAGCCATACAAAACCCTGTGGGAGCGGGCTTGCTCGCGAAGAGGCCGGTACATCCGATGGATCTCTTGCGCCAGGACTACCGCTTTCGCGAGCAAGCCCGCTCCCACAAAGGGATCGCGGTAGGTCAGTTACTGGAAAGCCGATCGCCCCGGGCGAATTTCCAGGTGCGGATGATTTCCAGTCGGTCGATGTCCGACAGATCCCCGGTAAACGGCGCGAACGGCGCCGCCAGGCGGACGATGCGCTGGGCGGCCTGGTCCAGCAGCGGCTGGCCGGAGGACTCCAGTACCAGCACTTCATACAGCGAGCCATCGCGGTTGATCGATACCATCAGCCGCAGGTTGCCGTAGATCTGCTTGCGCCGGGCTTCTTCGGGATAGTTGAGGTTGCCGATGCGCTCGACCTTCTTGCGCCACTCGTCCTTGTACCAGGCGCCCTTATCGCGCATGGTCGAGGCGGCACTCAGGCGGTGGATGCGCGGGCGTTTGGCATACAGTTGTTGTTCCTGGGCCAGTTCGGCTTCCAGGCTGGCGATGTCACTGGACAATTGCGAACTGTCGAAAGTCGGCGCCGGAGCCTTGGGCTTGGGCTCAGGCTTGACCTCTTCCTTGACCGGGGCTTTTTTCGGCTTCGGTGCCACGGTGGTCACGGCTGCCTTGGGCGCGGTTTCCTGGACTTCGGGCTTGGCCGCTGGCGGCGGAGTGACTTTCTGCACCGTGTTGTCCTGGAACGGCGCAACCTCGGTGGTCTTGGGAATTGCCTTCTTTTCCAGGGTGCCGCTGCCTTGCTGGTTTTCCTGGGCCAGGAAATCCGCCTTGGCCGGCTTGGTCTCGCTCTTGAAGGTCGCCAGGGTGATTTCCAGGGTCCGGCTGATCTGCTTGGGCTCGACCGTGGCAAATCCGACGCCCAGCAGCAGGGCCAGGTGGATCAGCGCCGCCAGGAACAGGGTAAAACCGAGGCGATCGGCCGGGCGCACGCCGTGATGGGCGAGCTCTGGAGGCAGATCGGACGGGAGTGTCATGACAAGGAAACCAACATCGCGTTTTTTTCAGGCCGGGCATGATAACGCAATGTCGGTTTCCTTCATCAGATCCGGATCAACGAGCCTTGAGCTTCTGATCGATGGCATCCATCAGCAGGCCGCCGATGTCGGTGCCGAAGGCGTTGTCGATCTCGCGGATGCAGGTCGGGCTGGTGACGTTGATCTCGGTCAGGTGCTCGCCGATCACGTCCAGGCCGACGAACAGCAGGCCTTTCTCGCGCAGGGTCGGGCCGACCTGGGCGGCGATCCAGCGGTCTTTCTCGGTCAGCGGACGCGCTTCGCCACGGCCGCCGGCCGCCAGGTTGCCGCGGGTTTCACCCGCCGCAGGAATGCGCGCCAGGCAATAATCCACCGGTTCGCCGTCGATCATCAGGATGCGCTTGTCGCCATCGACGATGGCCGGCAGGTAGCCTTGGATCATGATCTGCTGCTTGCCGTGCAAGGTCAGGGTTTCGAGGATGACCGACAGGTTCGGATGCCCGGCGGTGTGGCGGAAGATCGAAGAACCGCCCATGCCGTCCAGGGGCTTGAGGATCACGTCGCCGTGATGGTCGGCGAATTCACGCAGCACGTCCGGGCGACGGCTGACGATGGTCGGCGGCGTGCACTGCGGGAACAGCGTGGCGAACAGTTTTTCGTTGCAGTCGCGCAGGCTCTGAGGCTTGTTGACCACCAGCACGCCGGCGCTTTCAGCCTGCTCCAGCAGGTAGGTGGAGTAGACGAACTCCATGTCGAACGGCGGATCCTTGCGCATCAGGATCACGTCCAGGTCGCTCAGCAGCGCGTCGTTCTCGGCGCCCAGTTCAAACCATTTCTCCGGGTTGGCGAAGACTTTCAACGGCTTCATCCGCGCCCGCGCCTGGCCTTCGGCCTGGTAGAGGTCGCGCTGTTCCATGTAGAGCAGTTCCCAGCCGCGCTTCTGAGCGGCCAGCAGCATGGCCAGCGAGCTATCCTTTTTGTAGGAAATGCTGGCGATAGGGTCCATGACAATGCCGACGCGTACGCTCATGGCTTGGTTCCTCGAAAATTTGATGGGCACGACTGCCGCGAAAAAAGTGGCGTCAGAGTGGCGCCCGGACGATTGGCGGTCAAGGAAAAACCACCGTACCGACCGGCCATGGATCGGCGATTGAGACTGTGCTAAAAAGGCTGCCATGTGACGCGCGGGCCTTGAACATCAAGGGTTTGCGCGGTCGTTGACTCTCAAGCGTTAAAAACCGGTCCGCAGTGACAATGGCAGAGCATCTTTCGCAGCAGCAACCCAGCGCCTTGAAGGTCATGGTCATCGACGACTCGAAGACCATCCGCCGCACCGCCGAAACCCTGTTGCGCAACGTGGGCTGCGAGGTGATCACGGCCATCGACGGCTTCGATGCCCTGGCCAAGATCGCCGACCATCATCCGGGCATTATCTTCGTCGACATCATGATGCCGCGCCTGGACGGTTACCAGACCTGCGCCCTGATCAAGAACAACAGCGCGTTCAAGGCCACGCCGGTGATCATGCTGTCGTCCCGTGACGGCTTGTTCGACAAGGCCAAGGGGCGCATCGTCGGCTCCGATCAGTTTTTGACCAAACCGTTCAGCAAGGAAGAACTGCTGGGGGCGATACAGGCCCATGTCCCGGGCTTTGCCGCTGTCCAGCCGCACCAGGCACATTAATGACGCTCGGCCAACGGGCCTGGGGTCGACAAAAATGGGGAACACCATGGCACGTATTCTGATCGTCGATGACTCGCCGACTGAGATGTACAAACTCACCGGCATGCTGGAAAAGCACGGCCACCAGGTCCTGAAGGCTGAAAATGGCGCCGATGGCGTGGCCCTGGCCCGCCAGGAAAAACCTGACGCGGTGCTGATGGACATTGTCATGCCTGGCCTCAATGGGTTCCAGGCCACGCGCCAGCTGACCAAGGACCCGGACACCGGTCACATTCCGGTGGTCATCATCACCACCAAGGATCAGGACACCGACAAGGTCTGGGGCACGCGCCAGGGGGCCAAGGATTACCTGACCAAGCCGGTGGACGAAGAAACCCTGATCGCGACCCTGAATAAAGTCCTGGCGGGTTGACCGCGCGGCCATGAGCCAGTCCCTGACCGCATTCGAACTGCTGCTGCAGATCGACCGGCGCTGCCGGCTGCTGGGGGCCGACCTGCCGTCCCAGCCGGCCCATCGCGCCAGTTGGAGCGGCATCGGCTTTCGCCTGGGCGAGCACTGGTACGTGGCGCCCATGGGCGAAGTCAGCGAAGTGCTGCACGAACCGCGCTATACACAGTTGCCTGGGGTCAAGCCGTGGGTGCGTGGCGTGGCCAACCTGCGCGGGCGGCTGTTGCCGTTGATGGATCTGTGCGGTTTCTTCGGCCATGAGCTGTCGACCGTACGCAAGCAGCGAAGGGTGCTGGTGGTCGATCACGACGAAATGTTCACCGGGTTGCTGGTGGATGAGGTCCTCGGGTTGCAGCATTTCCCCCAGGAGAACCTTGAACCGACGTTGATGGATGATCTCGACGGCCCGGAGTCGGTCTTCGTCCAGGGACGCTTTCGCGGCGAGCGCGAGTGGCAGGTGTTCAGCCCATTCGCCCTGACACGTTCGCCGGGGTTCATGGATGTGGCGATTGGATAAGAAAGATTTGCTGAATGGACGGGCCCTTTCGCGAGCAAGCCCGCTCCCACAATGGAACTGTCGTGAGCTCAATTGTCGTTGGCACCGCAGGTCCAGTGTGGGAGCGGGCTTGCTCGCGAAGGCGGCGACTCGGTCTGACAGGTAAGCAGGACAGTGGCACCCACAGGTAAGCAGTCCGTTGGTTGGGCAGTACAGGCGAGAACCGATGATCAAAGCAAAAACAGGCAAGCCACTGGAAGCGTCGCGCAGTCGTTCGCAGATCATCGTGCTGTTCGTCGCGCTGATTGTCTTCATCGTGCTGCTGTTCGCCAATTTCGCTTACCTCAACACCCAGTCCACCTACGACAAGCAGTACATCGGCCACGCCGGGGAATTGCGGGTGCTGTCCCAGCGCATCGCCAAGAACGCCACCGAGGCGGCGGCCGGCAAGCCTGCGGCATTCAAATTGCTCAGCGATGCGCGTAATGACTTTGCCCAGCGCTGGAGCTATCTGAAACAGGGCGACCCGGTGACCGGCCTGCCACCGGCGCCCGCCACGTTGCGCCCGCAGATGCGCGCCGTGCAGTTGGACTGGGAGCGCCTGCTCAAGAACACCGATGCGATCCTCACCAGCGAACAGACCGTGTTGTCGCTGCACCAGGTGGCGGCGACCCTGGCCGAAACCGTGCCGCAGTTGCAGGTCGAGTACGAGAAAGTCGTCGAGATCCTGCTGCAACGGGGCGCGCCGGCGTCCCAGGTGGCCATGGCCCAGCGTCAGTCTTTGCTGGCCGAGCGGATTCTCGGCGCGGTGAACACGGTACTGGCGGGGGATGAAAATGCCAGCCAGGCCGCCGATACCTTCGGTCGCGACGCCGCGCGTTTCGGCCAGGTGCTCAACGGCATGCTGCAAGGTGATGCGGCGTTGAAAATATCCCAGGTCCAGGACCGCGATGCCCGGGCACGCCTGAGTGAGATCAGCGAGCTGTTCGAGTTCGTCTCGGGCTCGGTGGACGAAATCCTCGAAACCTCTCCGGAGCTGTTCAAGGTCCGCGAATCGGCGGGCAACATCTTCAATCTGTCGCAAACCCTGCTGGACGAAGCCTCGCACCTGGCGACCGCGTTCGAGAACCTGGCCGGTGGACGCTCCGTCAATACCATCGGCGGCTATGTACTGGGCTTGCTGGCACTGATGTCGATCATCCTGATCGGCCTGGTGATGGTGCGCGAAACCAATCGTCAACTGCACGAGACGGCCGAGAAGAACGAGCGCAACCAGAACGCGATCATGCGGCTGCTGGACGAAATCGCCGACCTCGCCGATGGCGACCTGACGGTCACCGCTTCGGTGACCGAAGACTTCACCGGCACCATCGCCGACTCCATCAATTATTCGGTGGATCAGCTGCGCGACCTGGTGGCGACTATCAACCTCACCGCCGGCCAGGTGGCCGCTGCGGTGCAGGAAACCCAGGCCACGGCCATGCACCTGGCCCAGGCTTCCGAACACCAGGCCCAGCAAATCTCCGAAGCTTCGACTTCAATCAATGAAATGGCCCAGTCCATCGACCAGGTATCGGCCAATGCCGCCGAGTCGTCGGCGGTGGCCGAGCGTTCGGTGGAAATCGCCAACAAGGGCAACGAGGTGGTGCACAACACCATTCATGGCATGGACAACATTCGCGAGCAGATCCAGGACACCGCCAAGCGCATCAAGCGTCTGGGCGAGTCGTCCCAGGAAATCGGCGACATTGTCAGCCTGATCGACGACATCGCCGACCAGACCAACATCCTGGCGCTCAACGCGGCGATCCAGGCGTCCATGGCCGGTGATGCCGGGCGCGGTTTCGCGGTGGTGGCCGACGAAGTGCAGCGGTTGGCGGAGCGTTCATCAGCGGCGACTCGCCAGATCGAGACCCTGGTGCGGGCAATCCAGGCCGACACCAACGAAGCGGTGATCTCCATGGAACAGACCACCACCGAAGTGGTGCGCGGCGCACGACTGGCCCAGGATGCCGGCGTGGCGCTGGAGGAAATCGAAGGCGTGTCCAAGACCTTGGCGGCGCTGATCCAGAGCATTTCCAACGCGGCGCAGCAGCAGACCACCTCGGCCGGGCAGATTTCCCTGACCATGAACGTGATCCAGCAGATCACCAGCCAAACCTCGTCCGGCTCCACCGCCACCGCCGAAAGCATTGGCAACCTGGCGAAGATGGCCAGTCAGCTGCGCCGCTCGGTGTCGGGGTTTACCTTGCCGGCGGGGCCCGCTGTTGATGAAGACAAGGCGTGAACAGCCGGATCTGCCTAGCGATGAGGATCATTTGTGGCGAGGGGATTTATCCCCGCTGGGGCGCAAAGCGCCCCTCAGCAATGCACCATCCAATATCTATGTCGCAGACTGGCTATCTTGGGACTGCTTTGCAGTCCAACGGGGATAAATCCCCTCGCCACAGGTTGATCTGGAGCAGTTATGGGTGATCGGCACGACTATGTAGCCCTGGAGTGGATCAAGGGCGAGATTGCCGAAACGCTGAAGCAGGCCCATCTGGCCCTCAACCGCCTGGTGGACGATCCGCAGGCGTCGGACGCCCTTGGGCAATGCCTTGCGGCGATTCACCAGGTGCACGGCGGCCTGCAAATGGTCGAGTTCTATGGCGCGGCGCTGTTGGCCGAGGAAATGGAGCAGCTGTGCGCCGCCCTGCAGGACAACCGCGTCACCCACCGCGAAGAAGCCATCAGCCTGTTGAGCCAGGCCCTGGGCCAGTTGCCGATCTACCTGGAGCGCATACAAAGCGCTCGCCGCGACCTGCCGTTGGTGGTGTTGCCGTTGATCAACGATCTGCGCAGCGCCCGAGGCGAGAACCTGCTTTCGGAAACCAGTCTGTTCAGCCCCGATTTACCGGACGTTGCGCCCCTCAGCGACGAGGCTTTGCTGCATCTCGCACCGCCGGACCTGCCGAACACCTTGCGCAAACTGCGCCAGACGCTGCAAGTGGCCCTGGTAGGCCTGTTGCGAGAACAGGACGATGCCACCCATCTCGGTTACCTGGCCAAAGTCTTCCATCGTCTCGAAGGACTGTGTGCCGGGGCGCCGCTCAATGCGTTATGGCAGGTGGCCTCGGCGCTGGTGGAGGGCATGCGCGACGGGCGTATTGCCAACAGCCCGGCGCTGCGCAGCCTGTTCAAGGAGGCCGACAAGGAACTCAAGCGCCTGTCGGACCAGGGCATGCCCGGTATCAATCAACCGGCACCGCCCCACCTGCTCAAGAGCTTGTTGTTCTATATTGCCAAGGCCGAACATCCCAGCGGGCAGATGCAGATCATGAAAGAACGCTACTCACTGGACGACGCGCTGCCGGACAGCGCGATGGTCGACGAAGAACGCGCGCGCCTGACCGGGCCCGACCGCGATGCCATGCGCTCGGTGCTGGCCGCGCTCTGCGAGGAGCTGATGCGGGTCAAGGAACGCCTGGACCTGTTCGTGCGCAGCGACCGTCAGCACGCTGCCGAACTGGACAGTCTGCTCGCGCCTCTGCGGCAGATCGCCGACACCCTGGCGGTGCTCGGCTTCGGCCAGCCGCGCAAGGTCATCATCGATCAGCTGGCGGTGGTGCTGAGTCTCGCCCAAGGCCAGCGCGAGCCCGATGACGCGACCCTCATGGATGTCGCCGGGGCCTTGCTCTATGTCGAGGCGACCCTGGCCGGCATGGTCGGCACCGTCGAGCCCGAGAGCCGCGAAGACACCCATCTGCCCACCACCGACCTGACCCAGATCCACCAGATTGTCATCAAGGAGGCCCACACCTGCCTGCAACAGGCCAAGGACATGATCGTCGACTACATCGACGCCGATTGGAACAGCGAGCAACTGGAGCCTTTACCCGCCTTGCTGACCCAGGTGCGCGGCGCGCTGGCGATGATCCCCCTGGGCCGCGCCGCCGGCCTGGTGGAGGCCTGCAACGGTTTCATTCGCGAACATCTGCTGCTTGAGCATGCCCAGCCCGGCTGGGAGGAGCTCGACCATCTGGCCGACGCGATCACGGGCCTGGAATACTACCTGGAGCGTTTGAGCGAAGACCCGCAGACACCCGGCGAACCCTTGCTGGATGGGGTCGAACGCAGCCTGGCGGCCCTCGGTTACTTTCCCGACGAAGCGCGGGTGCCGTTGCTCGATGATGTGTTGAGCCCCAACGAAGCCCAGGTCATGCATGACTTGCAGGAACTGGATGATCCGCAGACCGTACAGTCTCTGGCCCAGGTGCTGAGCAACCCGGTCTCGGCGCTCAACCCGCCGGCCAGGACCACCCCCGGCAGTCTGCTGCCGCCGCCAACGGACGAGCATCCGGTGGACGATGAACTGCGCGAGGTCTTTCTTGAGGAAGCCGAGGAAGTGCTCGGTGTCCTCCATGAGTACCTTCCGCGTTGGCGTGCGCATCCCGACGACCAAGGTGCCCTGAGCGAAATGCGCCGGGCCTTTCATACCCTCAAGGGCAGCGGCCGGATGGTCCGGGCGCTGGTGTTGGGCGAGCTGGCCTGGGCCGTGGAGAACCTGCTCAACCGGGTGCTGGAGCGCAGCGTCGAGCCAGGGGTTGCGGTCGTGCTGGTGATCGAAGACACCGTACAGTTGTTGCCGGCCCTGGTGGCCGAGTTTGCGGCCAATCGTCAGCGGCAACGCGAAGACGTCGACCACTTGGCCGCCCGCGCCCATGCCCTTGCCAAGGGCAGCGATGAGCAGGATGAGGACCAGCAGGACGTGGCCGCCCTCGATGCGCTGCTGCTGAAGATTTTCGACACGGAAGCCCAGGGACACCTGGCGAGCCTCAATCGTTTTCTCGATCAATCCGCCGACCAACTGCCGTTGCAGGCCAGTGACGAATTGCAGCGCGCCCTGCACACCCTCAAGGGCAGCGCCTCCATGGCCGGTGTGCTGCCGATCGCCGAGCTGGCCGGCGCCATGGACGAACTGGCTCGCGAATATCGTGCGCACCTGATCGCCCTGGACCTGGATGAGGTGGAGCTGTTGCTGGAGGCCGAAGGCCTGCTGCGGCGAGGCTTGCGCCAGTTGCACGCCGAACCGCTGGCGCCGATCCCCGGCGCCGCCGAGCTGATCCAGCGCGCCCAGGCCCTGTTGGCCGAGCGCTTGCGCGCGACCCTCGGTGCGCCCGACAACGGGGCGCGGACCAAGCGTGATCCGCAACTGATCAACAACTTTCTCGCCCAGGGCATGGACATCCTGCTGGATGCCGAGAATCTGTTGCGGCGCTGGCAGCAGCACCCCGGCGACGGCCAGGAACTGAGTGCGTTGCTGGATGAATTGACCACGCTCGGCGAAGGCGCACACCTGGCCGACCTGCACCCGGTGGATGAACTCTGCGAAGCCTTGCTCGACCTCTACGGTGCGGTGGAAGAAAGCAGCCTGACGGTCAGCGATGAGTTTTTCCAGGAGGCGCAGCGCGCCCATGAAGCGTTGATCGACATGCTCGACCAACTGGCGGCCGGGCAGCATGTGCATTCGCAACCAGAACGGGTGCAAGCCCTGCGCAGATTGCTGGAAGCCGGCCTCGACCCATCGGCCACGGGCCTGATCCGCAGCGATGGCAGCCGTACCCTGAGCATTCGTGAGCTGGGCAACGCGACGGCTGAGCTTGAACGTAACGCACCGGTCGATCATCCGGTGGACGACGACATCGTCTCGATTTTCATCGAGGAAGCCCAGGACATCCTCGAAAGCGCCGCCCAGGCCCTGCAACGCTGGCTGGCCGAGCCGGAAAGCACCGCGCCGCTGTCGTCCTTGCAGCGAGACCTGCATACCCTCAAGGGCGGGGCGCGAATGGCCGACATCCGGCCGATCAGCGACCTGGCCCAGGAGCTGGAAAATCTCTACGAAGGTTTGGTGGACCGGCGCTACAGCCACAGCGAGGACCTGGAACAGCTGCTCGACAGCAGCCACGAACGCCTCGGCCTGTTGCTTGGGCAGTTGCAGCAGGGGCAGCCGCTGGGCGATCCGGTTTCGCTGATCGATGCCCTTCGAAGGTTTCGCCAGGACAAACCGAACGCCACCGAGGCGAGCGGGGCGCAGCCGGGCGATGCCGCCGGTCATGATCCCGAGTTGCTGGAAATCTTCCTCGAAGAGGGCTTCGATATTCTCGACAGCTCGGCGGCGGCCTTGCTGCGCTGGCAGGCGGAACCGTCGAACCGTCAGGCAGTGGAGACCCTGTTGCGCGATTTGCACACCCTCAAGGGTGGCGCACGGATGGTGGAAATCGTGCCCATCGGCGATCTGGCCCATGAACTGGAAAACCTTTACGAAGGCTTGTCGGCGGGGCTGCTTCAGCCAACGGCGGCACTGTTCACCCTGGTGCAAAGCAGCCATGATCGCCTGGCGCAGATGCTCGATGCAGTGCGGGATGGGCTGTCATGTCCGCCGGCAGACCGCTTGATAGCGCAGATCCAGGCGGTCAACCATCCCCAGGAAAATCCGGTTGCCGCTTCCGTCCTCGCGCCAGAACCGATCCCGGTCCCAATTCCAGTTCCGGCCAAGCCGGAGCCGGTTCCGTCGAGCGATGGCGCGGACATGGTCAAGGTCTCCGCCGAACTGCTGGATGACCTGGTGAACCTGGCGGGCGAAACCTCGATCTTCCGGGGCCGTATCGAGCAACAGGTCAACGACGCTCGTGTGGCCCTGCACGAGATGGAAACCACCATCGAGCGCATGCGTGATCAACTGCGTCGCCTGGACACCGAAACCCAGGGGCGGATCCTCAGCCGCCAGCAGGTGGAGGCCGAACGCCTGGGCTATGAAGAATTCGACCCGCTGGAAATGGATCGTCATTCCCAGTTGCAGCAACTGTCCCGTGCGCTGTTCGAATCCGCCTCGGACCTGCTCGATCTCAAGGAGACCCTCGACCGCAGCAATCACGATGCCGAGAGCCTGTTGCAACAGCAAGGGCGCATCAACACCGAACTCCAGGAAGGCCTGATGCGCACCCGCATGGTGCCGTTCGAGCGCATGCTGCCGCGGCTCAAGCGCATCGTCCGGCAAGTGGCGCAAGAACTGGGCAAGGACGTGGAGTTCGTGGTCGGCAATGCCGAAGGGGAGATGGATCGCAACGTGCTGGAACGCATGGCGGCGCCCCTGGAACATATGCTGCGTAATGCCGTGGATCATGGCCTGGAACCGGCCGACGTGCGTATCGCCGCCGGCAAACCGGCACGCGGGCGCATCAGCCTGGATTTGTCCCGGGAAGGGGGCGACATCATTTTCGACATCCGCGACGACGGCGCCGGCGTGCCGCTGGAGGCCGTGCGGCGCAAGGCGATCAAGCGTGGCTTGCTGGCGCCGGACAGCGACATCAGCGACCGCGAGGTGCTGCAGTTCATTCTCCAGCCGGGTTTTTCCACCGCCGAAAAGATCACCCAGATCTCTGGACGTGGTGTCGGCATGGACGTGGTACATGAAGAGGTGCGGCAACTGGGCGGCAGCATGACCATTGATTCCACGCCGGGGCAGGGGGTGCATTTCCGCATTCGCCTACCGTTCACCGTGGCGGTCAACCGGGCGTTGATGGTGCAGTGTCATGAAGACCAGTACGCGATCCCGCTCAACACCATCGAGAGCATTGTCCGGGTCCTGCCCGCCGAACTGGACGGCTATTACCAACTCGACCCGCCGACCTACACCTACGCCGGGCAGCGCTATGAACTGTGCTACCTGGGTGAGTTGCTGAAGACCGGCGCCCGCCCGAAACTGCTGGGCCAGAGCCAGCCGCTGCCGGTGCTGCTGATGCAGTGCAACGAACGGCATATCGCGGTGCAAGTGGACGCAACGGCCGGGACCCGGGAGATCGTGGTCAAGAGCCTCGGCCCGCAGTTCTCGGCGGTGCAGGGGCTTTCCGGGGCGACCATTCTCGGTGACGGCCGGGTGGTGTTGATTCTCGACCTGCTGGCGCCGATCCGCGCCTTGCCGCACCAGGTCCCGCGCCGCCCGGCACCGGTTGAAAGCGACGGCGAGCACCAGCGGCCGTTGCTGGTACTGGTGGTGGATGATTCGGTGACCGTGCGCAAAGTCACCAGCCGTCTGCTGGAGCGCCATGGCATGCACGTACTCACTGCCAAGGACGGTGTGGACGCCATGGCGCTGCTGGCCGAACATTCCCCGGACCTGATGCTGCTGGACATCGAAATGCCGCGCATGGACGGCTTCGAAGTGGCGACGCAAGTGCGCAACGACCCACGCCTGGCGCACCTGCCGATCATCATGATCACCTCGCGCACCGGCCAGAAACACCGCGACCGGGCCATGGCCATTGGCGTCAACGACTACCTGGGCAAGCCGTACCAGGAATCGGTGCTGCTCGACAGCATCGCCCACTGGAGCAAGACCCATGCATGACCTGCACCCGCGCACCAGCCACCTCACCGGCCTGCTGCTGCCTCTGGCCGACCGCCACCTGATCCTGCCCAACGTGGCCGTGGCCGAGCTGATCGACTACCAGAGCAGCGCCTTCGACCTGGACACCCCACCGTGGTTTCTGGGCTGGGTGAGCTGGCGCGAACGGCAGATCCCGCTGCTGAGCTTCGAGTCGGCCTGCGGCCAGAAAACCGTGATAGGCGAGCGGGTCCGCATCGTCGTGCTCAACGCCCTCGGCGGACGCCCTGAGCTGCGCTTCATCGCGCTACTGGTCCAAGGCATCCCCCGCTCCTGCAAGCTCGACGCCCAGTTGAGCTACGTCGACGTGCCGCTGTGCGGCCTGGAGCAGGCGGCGGTACAGGTGGGCGAACACGTGGCGAAAGTGCCGGATCTGCTGGCGCTGGAGGAGTTGGTAATGGCCGCCGGGCTGGCTGAACACCAGAGAACCTGAGCCGTTTTCCGGCCCACAGGGTTGGTTTCGCTGTTCATGGGCGGACTTTTACGCCGGGACCATCTCGAGCCGGATGTCGGCGAACTCCAGTCCAAAGGTCTTGCCCATCTCTGCGGCAAAAACGCCTATCTGAAGCTCATGGGATCGAGCAAACCAGTTGGATACCGGACCGTCCATCTCTACCCACTCGCCGACGCAAGTTCGCGAATTTACCCGCACGGTCACCCAGCCGCTGTGAGTGCTCTCGGTGATCACGAAGGCGAAACCGAGCTCCCCCGGCTGCTCTTTGATGCGATAGCGGAAAGTCAGATGAAAATGCTCGTGCGCCAGCTCGGGGTCTTTGAAATTGAACTGCTTGTAAAGTCCCGGAAGAAAGCTGTTCCTATCGCTGGCGATCATCTCGCCCGCCCAGAAAATGTTCCGGCCTTGCTCATCGGCTTCCAGTCTTGCGCCGATTGCGCCCTTACCGTCGACCCATCCGTTACGGTCTTGAGCGTCGAAAGTCGTGTGATCCACATAACTCATGGTGTCCTCCAAATCTTGATGGAATTACAGCCGCATCGACCTTTCCACCACGTCGGGCAAGGAGCGTCGTCAAAATATTAAGCACATCGGATTCAGCGAGGGCTACTGTCAGAACTAACAGGTCGACTGAACTGGCCCGTCGACTAAAAATAACCGCAAGTCAGCTGTCAGTTCGTGAATTTCTATTTAAGGAGCCGAACCGATCCCACAAAAAGCCGCGTTTGACCATTACTCCAAGCGTAACGATCTGCCACCGAGCTTGATTGATGCTCCACCCTGACGCTCCTAAGGTAGGCCCCACGACAGCGAACCCGTGGAGTGGTCATGACAACAATAATATCCCCCGATTCGCGCTGGACGCGGCGGCGCAGCGAGAAGCAGCGGCGGCTCGAACTGGTGAAGGGGCTTGCCGACGGTGTGGTGTTGCCCACCGACAGAATCGTCGCCGCGCTGGAGGCGTTGATCCTGCCGGGCGACCGGGTGGTGCTGGAGGGCAATAACCAGAAGCAGGCGGATTTCCTCTCGCGCTCCCTGGTGAAAGCCGATCCGACGAAGCTGCACGACTTGCACATGATCATGCCCAGCGTCGGTCGCTCCGAGCATCTGGACCTGTTCGAACGCGGCATCGCTCGCAAGCTGGATTTCTCCTTCGCCGGCACCCAGAGCCTGCGCATCAGCCAGTTGCTGGAAGACGGCCTGCTGGAAGTCGGGGCGATCCACACCTACATCGAACTCTATGCGCGGCTGGTGGTGGACCTGATCCCCAACGTGGTGTTGTCTGCCGGGTTCATGGCCGACCGCGCCGGCAACATCTACACCGGCCCGAGCACCGAAGACACTCCGGCCCTGATCGAACCGGCAGCCTTCAGCGACGGCATCGTCATCGTCCAGGTCAACCAATTGGTGGACGACGTCAGTGAGCTGCCGCGAGTGGACATTCCAGCCTCCTGGGTGGATTTCGTGGTGGTGGCCGACAAGCCGTTCTACATCGAGCCGCTGTTCACCCGCGACCCACGCCACATCAAGCCGGTGCACGTGCTGATGGCGATGATGGCGATCCGTGGGATCTACGAAAAACACAACGTCCAGTCCCTCAATCACGGCATCGGTTTCAACACCGCCGCCATCGAGTTGATCCTGCCGACCTACGGCGAATCCCTGGGCCTGAAGGGCAAGATCTGCCGCAACTGGACTCTCAATCCGCACCCGACCCTGATCCCGGCCATCGAAAGCGGCTGGGTCGAGAGTGTGCATTGCTTCGGCACCGAACTGGGCATGGAACACTACATCGCCGCCCGCCCCGACGTGTTCTTCACCGGGCACGACGGCTCGCTGCGCTCCAACCGGATGGTCTGCCAGTTGGCCGGGCAGTACGCGGTGGACCTGTTCATCGGCGCCACGTTGCAGGTGGACGGCGACGGTCATTCCTCCACCGTCACCCGGGGCCGCCTGGCCGGCTTCGGTGGCGCGCCGAACATGGGCCACGACCCGCGCGGTCGCCGCCACGGTACGCCAGCGTGGCTCGACATGCGCCATGGCGATGGCGAGGCCCCCTTGCTGGAGCGTGGCAAGAAACTGGTGGTGCAGATGGTCGAGACCTTCCAGGAGGGCGGCAAGCCAACCTTCGTCGACACCCTCGACGCGGTAGACGTGGCGAAGAAAGCCGGTATGCCCCTGGCGCCGATCATGATCTACGGCGACGACGTCACCCATTTGCTCACCGAAGAAGGCATCGCCTACCTGTACAAGGCTCGCTCGCTGGAAGAGCGCCAGGCAATGATCGCGGCCGTGGCCGGGGTCACCGCCATCGGCCTGCGACACAACCCCAAGAACACCGCACGGATGCGCCGCGAAGGCTTGATCGCCTTGCCCGAAGACCTCGGCATCCGCCGCACCGACGCCACCCGCGAGTTGCTCGCCGCCAAGAGCGTGGCCGATCTGGTGGAGTGGTCCGGTGGCCTCTACAACCCGCCCGCCAAGTTCAGGAGCTGGTAAATGCACGCACTCAACTGGCAACCCAAGGCGTTATCACTGTCCGAGCGCTTGGCGGATCTGGCCGTAGATGCGCTGATCGACGAAGCCGACCTGTCGCCCAAACCGGCCCTTGTGGACCGTCGTGGCAGCGGCGCCCATACCGATCTGCATTTGGGCCTGATGCACGCCTCGGCGCTGTCGCTGTGGCCGGCATTCAAGGAAATGGCCGAGGCCGCCATCGATTACGCTGACATCGGCCTGCCGCTGCGCGAGGCCCTTGGACGGATCGGCCGTGAAGGCGAAGCCGCGATGCTCGCCACTACCGGTGGGGTAAATACGCACCGTGGCGCGATCTGGGCCTTGGGCCTGTTGGTCGCCGCCGCGGCGCTGGAACCTGCGTCCAATACGCCGGGCGCTGTTGCCCTCAGAGCCGCCCGCCTGGCCTTGCTCGACGACCGCTACGCACCAAAACCCTTGAGCCATGGCGCCCAGGTCGCCCAGCGCTACGGCGTGCGCGGCGCCCGTGAAGAAGCGCAACTGGCATTCCCGGCCGTCACCGGCCTGGGCCTGCCGCAACTCAAGCGCAGCCGTGCGGCGGGGGCAGGGGAGCAGAACTCCCGGCTCGATGCCCTGCTGGCGATCATGACCACCCTGGCCGACACCTGCGTGTTGTACCGCGCCGGCGAGGCGGGTCTGCAAGCCATGCAACAAGGCGCCAGAGCCGTGCTCGACGCTGGTGGCAGTGCCAGCCTGGGCGGTCGTCGCCAACTGCACGCGCTGGACCAACAATTGATTGCCTTGAATGCCTCGCCCGGCGGTGCGGCGGATTTGCTCGCCGCCTGCCTGCTGCTCGACCGGATCGAGCGCGGCGATAGCTTCTGCCCAGGAGTGTGCTGATGGAAACCTTATCCTTTGAATTCCCCGCCGGGCAGCCGCCACGGGGCCGGGCGCTGGTGGGCTGTGTCGGTTCGGGCGACCTGGAAGTGCTGATCGAGCCGGGCCTGGCCGGCAAGTTGACCATTCAGGTGCAGACCTCGGTCAACGGCAGCGAACAGCGTTGGCAGCATCTCTTCGCGCGGATGTTCGACGGCCAGGTGCCACCTGCGCTGTCCATCGATATCCATGATTTCGGCGCCACGCCCGGCGTGGTGCGTCTGCGCCTGGAGCAAGGCTTCGAGGAGATCGGCCATGACTGACAGCGCCACGCTTTTGAACAAACACAGCTTCGTCGAGCTGGGCGCCCGGCAACGCGCCAAGGCGCTGCTGGATTCAGGAACGTTCCGCGAATTGCTCGACCCGTTCCAGCGGATCATGTCGCCCTGGCTGTTGCGCCAGGGCGTGGTGCCGCAGAGCGATGACGGCGTGGTGATCGCCAAGGGCAGCCTCGACGGCTTGCCGGTGGTGATCGCCGCCATCGAAGGCGCGTTCCAGGGCGGCAGCCTCGGCGAGGTCGGCGGGGCGAAGATTGCCGGCGCCCTGGAGCTGGCCGCCGAAGACAACCGTAACGGCATCCCGACCCGGGCCGTGTTGCTGCTGGAAACCGGTGGCGTGCGCTTGCAGGAAGCCAATCTGGGACTGGCAGCGATTGCCGAGATTCATTCGGCGATTGTCGACCTGCGCCAGTACCAGCCGGTGGTTGGCGTGGTGGCCGGGAGTGTCGGCTGCTTCGGCGGCATGTCCATCGCCGCCGGGCTGTGCAGCTACTTGCTGGTGACCCAGGAAGCACGGCTGGGCCTGAACGGCCCGCAGGTGATCGAGCAGGAAGCCGGGCTCGACGAATACGACTCCCGCGACCGGCCCTTCATCTGGAGCCTGACCGGCGGCGAGCAGCGTTTCGCCAGCGGCTTGGTGGACCGTTATGTGGCCGACGACGTGTCGCGGATCCGCCAGGAGGTCAGCCAGTTGCTGCACCTGGGTGTGCCGTCCACTCACCGTAGCGCTCAGGCCGACTGGTTCCTGCAACGCTTGACCCGGTTGGACACCGAGGCGCAAATCGAACCGGCAGCGGTTCGCGAGTTATATCAGGGAGAACGCCCATGAGTGCTTATTCATTGCGAGGCTTGCGCTGGTTCGAAGCCCTGAGCGGCAACGCCCTGCCGGTCCAAGGATTGCCCGCGTCGTTGAAAGTCGCCGACGTCCGATTGGGCGAGCAACAGGTACGGCTGCTGGCTGTGGTGGCCGATCCCGACAACCGTTTCCCACGGGCCCGCAACGGCGAAGTCGGCTTGCTGGAAGGCTGGGGTCTGGCGAAAGCGGTGGATGATGCCATCGCCGCCGACCGCGATGCGCCGAGCAAGCGGCCGTTGATCGCCATCGTTGACGTACCGAGCCAGGCGTATGGCCGGCGCGAGGAAGCCCTGGGCATTCATCAGGCGCTGGCCGGCGCAGCGGACAGTTATGCCCGGGCCCGATTGGCCGGGCATCCGGTGATCGGCCTGCTGGTGGGCAAGGCGATGTCCGGCGCGTTCCTCGCCCACGGCTATCAGGCCAACCGGCTGATTGCGCTGCGCGATCCGGGGGTGATGGTCCACGCCATGGGCAAGGCGTCGGCGGCGCGGGTGACGCTTCGCAGCGTCGAAGAACTGGAGGCGCTGGCCGCCAGCGTGCCGCCGATGGCGTATGACATCGACAGCTTTGCCAGCCTGGGTTTGTTGTGGGAAACCCTGTCGGTGGAGCAGATCGAGCAACCGTTAGCGAGTGATCTGGCGCAGGTGATCGATTGCCTGCAACAGGCGATCAACGAGGTCGCCGCAGCGCCGCGGGACCTGAGCAGCCGTCTGGGCGCGTCTCACCGAGCGGCCTCCAGCACCGTTCGCCAGTTGCTGAGAGCGCAGTGGTGAATCATTTCCTGGCCCATGACCTGCTCTGGGGGATGACCCCGGAGCGGTTGCCGGCGGATGCGCCGCAATGGGTGAGCGAATCCCTTGGCCTCGGGCAACCGGTGGTCGTGCGGCGGGCGGTGGTGGCGCCAGGGCAGATCGCGGTGGGCGTGCGCGGGCAATCCCGGGAACAACGCTACGCCACGTCGATGCCGCTGGCGGCCGTCAAGCTGCGGGTGCGCCCGGAGGACCTGCGGCACGTCGCCCCCCGTCGCGACTTGCCGGCCCTGCAAGCGCTGTCACGCCTGCGTCCGCTGCTCGACGCCAGGGGCTGGATCTGGGGCGTCAGCGGCAGCGCCGGTTTCGAACTCGCCAGTGGCATCAAGGCGCTGCATGAGCGCAGCGACCTGGACCTGATCCTGCGTACCCCGCAGCCGTTGGACCGTGCTCGGGCCTGGGATCTGCTGGCGCAACTGGACGATTCGGTGTGCGCCGTGGATATGCAGTTGCAGACGCCATTCGGTGCCGTGGCCTTGCGTGAGTGGGCAGGTGCGTCGCAGCGGGTCTTGCTCAAGGATGACGTCCAGGCCCGGCTGGTGAAGGATCCCTGGCAAGCATCGCTGGAGTGCGTCGCATGAGCAGCCTTTTGGTGTTCCCCGGCCAGGGGGCGCAACGGCCCGGCATGCTCCATGGCTTGGCGCCCCAGGTCCTGGGCGAGGCGAGCGATGTGCTCGGCGAAGACGTCCTGCATCTGGACAGCGCCACAGCGCTGCAATCGACCCGTGCCGTGCAGTTGTGCCTGTTGATTGCCGGTGTGGCGGCGTCCCGTCGCTTGCTGGAACAGGCGCCGGCGCCGGACTACGTGGCGGGGCTGTCCATCGGTGCATACCCGGCGGCCGTGGTGGCCGGTGCCCTGGAGTTCGAGGACGCATTGCGGCTTGTCAGCCTGCGGGGCGAACTGATGCAACAGGCTTATCCGAAAGGCTATGGCATGACCGCAATCATCGGCCTCGACCTCGCCGCAGTCGAAGCGCTGCTGGCCCAGGTGCACTGCGACACCACACCGGTCTACCTGGCCAATATCAATGCCGATAACCAGGTGGTCATTGCCGGCAGCGACGAGGCCATGGGAATGGTTGCCGGCAAGGCCAGAAGCCAGGGGGCCGCCAAGGCCTGCCGGTTGGCGGTGAGCGTGCCCTCCCATTGCCCGTTGCTGGAGGTCCCGGCGCGAACGTTGGCGGCAGCGTTTGCCGAGGTGCCACTGAAAACCCCCGCCATGGGCTATCTCAGCGGCAGTCGTGCAAGGCCGGTGATCAAGACCCAAGCCCTGCGTGAGGACCTGGCGTTCAACATGTGCCGCGTCGTCGATTGGCGCGGCACGGTGCAAAGCGCCTACGAGCGAGGCGTGCGGCTACAGATCGAACTGCCGCCCGGTGCGGTGCTGACCGGGCTGGCGCGCCGGGTGTTCGAACAAGGTACTGTCATTGCCTTCGACGGTGCCCGGCTCGATACCCTGCAAGCGCTGTTGCGTGAGGAGGGAAGCCGCCAACCCTAGACCACCGACTCAGGCTGCGAAATACAAGAACAACAATTTCGACGATGCATTTTGAGGACTACAACAATGATTATTTACGGTGTGGCGCTGTTGGCGATCTGTACGCTGGCAGGGGTGATCATAGGCGACCTGCTCGGCGTGTTGCTGGGCGTCAAATCCAACGTGGGCGGGGTCGGCATTGCGATGATCCTGCTGATCTGCGCGCGGCTATGGATGCAAAAACGCGGAGGCATGACCAAGGACTGCGAAATGGGCGTCGCCTTCTGGGGCGCCATGTACATTCCGGTGGTGGTGGCGATGGCCGCGCAACAGAACGTGGTCACCGCCTTGCACGGCGGCCCGGTGGCGGTATTGGCGGCCATCGGTTCGGTGGTGCTCTGCGGCTGCACCATCGCGCTGATCAGCCGGACCCACAAGGGCGCCCCGTTGCCCGATGAGCCGGTTGAAACCACGCCCCTCGGCACACCGGTAGGAGGTCGCTGACATGTGGGATCTCATCGAGAAAGGCCTGGAACATAACGGTTTGATCACGGCGTTCGCCTTCGTGGGCGTGATCATGTGGGTGTCGGTGATCCTGTCCAAGCGCCTGACGTTCGGACGGGTCCACGGCTCGGCGATTGCCATCGTCATCGGCCTGGTGCTGGCCTGGGTCGGCGGCACCATGACCGGCGGGCAAAAGGGCCTGGCGGATTTGTCACTGTTTTCCGGCATCGGCTTGATGGGCGGCGCCATGCTGCGGGACTTCGCCATCGTTGCCACTGCCTTCGAAGTGCAGGCCACCGAAGCGAAGAAGGCCGGGATGATCGGCGTGATCGCGCTGCTGCTGGGAACGATCCTGCCGTTCATTGTCGGGGCGAGCATTGCCTGGCTGTTCGGCTATCGCGACGCGGTGAGCATGACCACCATCGGCGCGGGTGCGGTGACCTACATCGTCGGGCCAGTGACCGGCGCGGCCATTGGGGCGACGTCCGATGTGATGGCGCTGTCAATTGCCACCGGGCTGATCAAGGCGATCATCGTGATGGTTGGCACGCCCATGGCGGCACGTTGGATGGGTTTGGATAACCCGCGCTCGGCGATGGTGTTCGGCGGGTTGGCGGGCACGGTAAGCGGCGTAACGGCCGGTCTGGCGGCGACCGATCGGCGGCTGGTGCCGTATGGCGCGCTGACTGCGACGTTCCATACCGGGTTGGGCTGCTTGCTGGGGCCTTCGCTGTTGTACTTCGTGGTTCGCGGGATTGTTGGCTAGGTTTTATAGCGCCTGCCATGACGCCTTCGCGAGCAAGCCCGCTCCCACAGACGACCGCGTTCCCCTGTGGGAGCGGGCTTGCTCGCGAAAGCGGTGGACCTGCTTGCATTTGTATTGAATGTGCCGCCGCCACCGCGAGCAGGCACCACCAGTTCAAGCCTGGCGATTGGCATACATCCGACACTCGGCCAGCAGCGCCAGCAGATTCGGGTCGCGCTCCTTGGCCTTGAGGAACACCACGCCGATGTGCTGCTGTAACCGGTATTTTTCCTGCAACGGAATCAGCTTCACGCGGTTTTCATACACCGCCGCGATCCGCCCCGGCAGCAACGCATAACCCACCCCGGAGCTGACCATGCTCAGCAGGGTGAAGATGTCGTTGACCTGCATCGCCACCTTCGGCTCGAACCCCGCCTGCTTGAACACCCGGATCCCGTCCTGGTGCGTGGCGAAGCCCTGGGTCAAGGTGATGAACGTCTCGTCGCGCACTTCGGCAAGGTCGACTTCGCTTCGTTGGGCGAAGGGCGAATCGGCCGGCGTGGCGAGGAAGATGTCATCGGAAAACAGCGCGATGTGCTCGCAGTCCGGGTCGTTGACGCTGTCATCCAGCGACACCAGGATCGCGTCGACTTCCATGTTCTTGAGCTTGTACAGCAGGTCGATGTTCGAGCCCATGATCAGGTCGATGTTGAGTTCGCTGCGGCGGATCTTCAGGCCCATGATCAACTGCGGCACGGTCTTGACCGTCAGCGAGTACAGCGAGCCAAGCTTGAAGCGCTCCGCCGAAAAGCCAGCGGCCTCGCGGGTCAGGCGCACGCTGTCGACCACGTCCTGGATCAGCTTCTGCGCTCGTTCTTCCAATACATAAGCGCTTTCCAGCGGCGTCAGGTTCCGGCCTTCATGCTTGAACAACGGGCAGCGCAGGGCACTTTCCAGAGAGTGAATCGCCCGGTGCACGCTGACGTTGCTGGTCTGCAACTCGGCCGCCGCCCGCGCCAGGTTCCCGGTGCGCATGAAGGCCAGGAACACCTCGAGTTTCTTCAGGGTCAATTCTTCGTCGATCAGCATGGGGCGGGCTCTTGGTCGTATCGCCTGATTGTGCCCCAATCGATTGGTTTGGGAGGTTTTATCTATGGCGAGGGCTCAGCGGGATAGCAGCAAACCATTGCACTTTATAACGCCAGGCCCGAGCCTTGGCGTATGTCTGGAGATAGGGGGGCAAGATTCGATGTATCACGGCGAGCGACTCAACGCCTGGACCCACCTGGTCGGGGCGATCGCGGCGTTTATCGGTGGGGTGTGGCTGGTGGTGATGGCCGGGCTGACTGGCGACCCATGGAAGATCGTCAGCGTGGCGATCTACGGGTTCACCTTGCTGGTGCTGTACAGCGCTTCGACGGTTTACCACAGCGTGCGCGGGCGTCGCAAAGCGATCATGCAGAAGGTTGATCACTTTTCGATCTACCTGTTGATCGCCGGCAGCTACACGCCGTTCTGCCTGGTGACGCTGCGCGGGCCGTGGGGCTGGAGTCTGTTCGGGATTGTCTGGGGGCTGGCGTTGATCGGGATTCTGCAGGAGATCAAGCCGCGTTCCGAAGCACGGATCCTGTCGATCGTGATCTACGCCGTGATGGGCTGGATCGTGCTGGTGGCGGTCAAGCCGTTACTGGCGGCCCTGGGCAGCGCCGGGTTTGCCTGGCTGGCCTCGGGTGGCGTGCTGTACACCGTGGGCATCATTTTCTTCGCCCTCGATAAGCGCCTGCGCCACGCCCACGGCATCTGGCATCTGTTCGTAATCGCCGGCAGCCTGCTGCACTTTGTGGCGATTCTGTTTTATGTGCTCTAACTCACGAACACCACCGAACCCCTGTGGGAGCGAGCCTGCTCGCGATAGCGCCCGATCAGTCAGCCCAAGAGTCGACTGACCCACCGCCATCGCGAGCAGGCTCGCTCCCACAGGGGGCCACTGTCCGGCTTTAGAAATCCCCCCACAACTGCTGCGCCACCGCCAGGGCCACCACCGGCGCGGTTTCGGTGCGCAGCACACGGGGGCCGAGGCGGGCGGCGTGGTAGCCGGCGGATTTGGCCTGTTCGACTTCAGCATCCGACAAACCGCCCTCGGGGCCGATCAGGAACGCCAGCGTGGAGGGCCTGGCATGGCTGACCAGCGGCTCGGCCACCGGGTGCAGCACCAGCTTCAGCCCGGCCTCGGTCTGCTTCAGCCAGTCGGCCAGCAGCAGCGGCGGGTGGATCACCGGTACGGTCGAGCGCCCGCATTGCTCGCAGGCGCTGATCGCCACCTGGCGCCAGTGCAGCAGGCGCTTGTCGGCCCGTTCATCCTTGAGACGCACTTCGCAGCGTTCGCTGAAGATCGGCGTGATCTCATTGACCCCCAACTCAGTGGCTTTCTGAATCGCCCAGTCCATCCGCTCACCCCGGGACAACCCCTGACCCAGATGGATGTGCAGCGGCGATTGTGGCTGTCCGTCGAACTGCTCGTTGAGCTGTACCCGCACGTGTTTCTTGCCGACTTCGGCCAGGACACCCCGCAATTCCTGGCCTGAACCGTCGAACACTTGCACCGCGTCACCTTCGGCCATGCGCAACACACGGCTGATGTAATGGGCCTGGGCTTCGGGCAACTCGTGCTCGCCAAGGCTCAGGGGGGTGTCGATGAAGAAGCGGGACAGTCTCATGTTGGTTCTCTGTTGAATCTGATTAAGGTATCGCGGGTACATGAGTAGCTCTTGTGGCGAGGGAGCTTGCTCCCGCTGGGCTGTGAAACAGCCCCGTTTTTTGCGATTGCTGCGCAATCAAGCGGGAGCAAGCTCCCTCGCCACAGGGAAACCTATCTTCAGCCCGGATCGCGATAGCCCGGATGAAAGTCCTTCGGCACCGCCACGCTGACCTTGTCCCGGGTGGCGATATCGATGCCCTCGCTGGCGACTTCGGCCAGGAAATCGATCTGCTCCGGGGTGATGACATACGGCGGCAGGAAGTACACCACGCTGCCCAGCGGTCGCAACAACGCGCCACGCTCCAGCGCATGCTGGAACACCGTCAGGCCGCGTCGTTCCTGCCACGGATAAGCGGTCTTGCTGGCTTTGTCCTTGACCATCTCGATCGCCAGCACCATGCCGGTCTGGCGCACTTCGGCCACGTTCGGGTGGTCGGACAGGTGCGCGGTGGCGCTCGCCATGCGCTGGGCCAGGGCCTGATTGTTCTGGATGACGTTGTCTTCTTCGAAGATATCCAGCGTCGCCAGGGCGGCCGCGCAGGCCAGCGGGTTGCCGGTGTAGCTGTGGGAATGCAGGAACGCGCGCAGGGTCGGGTAGTCGTCGTAGAACGCGCTGTAGACCTCGTCGGTGGTCAGGCACGCCGCCAGCGGCAGGTAGCCGCCAGTCAGGGCTTTGGACAGGCACAGGAAGTCCGGGGTGATCCCGGCCTGCTCACAAGCGAACATCGTCCCGGTACGGCCGAAACCGACGGCGATCTCGTCGTGGATCAAGTGCACGCCATAACGGTCGCAGGCTTCGCGCAGCAGCTTCAAATACACCGGGTGATACATGCGCATGCCGCCGGCGCCCTGGATCAGCGGCTCGACAATCACCGCCGCGACGCTGTCGTGGTGCTCGGCGAGGGTCTGTTCCATCGCCGCGAACATAGTGCGCGAATGCTCTTCCCAGCTCATGCCCTCGGGGCGGTGGTAGCAATCGGGACTCGGCACCTTGAGGGTGTCCAGCAGCAGCGCCTTGTAGGTCTCGGTGAACAGCGGCACATCACCCACCGACATCGCCGCGATGGTCTCGCCGTGATAACTGTTGCTCAGGGTGACGAAGCGCTTCTTGTCCGGCCGACCTCGATTGACCCAGTAATGGAAGCTCATCTTCATCGCCACTTCGATGCAGGAAGAGCCGTTATCGGCGTAGAAGCACCGGGTCAGGCCCTCGGGCGTCAACTGCACCAGGCGCTCGGACAGTTCGATCACCGGCTGATGACTGAACCCGGCGAGGATCACATGCTCCAGTTGGTCGACCTGATCCTTGATCCGCTGGTTGATGCGCGGGTTGGCGTGGCCGAACACATTGACCCACCAGGAACTGACGGCATCGAGGTAGCGCTTGCCTTCGAAGTCTTCCAGCCACACGCCTTCACCGCGCTTGATCGGGATCAGCGGCAGTTGTTCGTGGTCTTTCATCTGGGTGCAGGGATGCCACAGCACCGCGAGGTCACGTTGCATCCACTGGTTATTCAGGCCCATTTACAGTCTCCTCGAGGCAGCTCGCGGCGGGCGCGGGCAAAACAATCGCGCAAGCCTATGCAATGGCAGCCCGGGGGACAACCCATTGTGTCATCCGCGCTACTTTGGACGAGGCGATAGACGTCGCTGGCGGCGTTTTGATGGCTGACGTATTCTTCGCCGTTCCCTGGGCCGACTGGCTCGAAAAACCGCGAGCCGCCTGGCTCGAAACTGAAATTTCCTACGTTTTAATCCGGAGTTCCCTGCATGTCTGCTGGTTGGCTGCGCGCCTGTGCGCTGGTGATGATAGGGCTGTTCAGCGTTTCGGCGCTGGCCAAGGACAAACAACCGACGGCCATCGTCATCGGTGGCGGGCTGGCTGGCCTGACGGCGGCCTATGAATTACAGAACAAGGGCTGGGCTGTGACGCTTTTGGAAGCCAAGCCGGACCTGGGTGGTCGCTCGGGCATGGCCACCAGCGAATGGATCGGCAATGAAAAAACCCAACCGGTGCTGAACAAGTACGTCTCGACCTTCAAGCTGGGCACCACACCGGCCCCGGAATTCGTGCGTACCCCCAGCTACTTGATCGACGGCACCTATTTCACTGCCGCTGACCTGGCGGCCAAGCAGCCCGCTACGGCTGAAGCCCTCAAGCGCTATGAAACGACCCTGGACGATCTGGCGCGCTCCATCGACGATCCGCAGAACCCGGCAGCCACCAGCGCATTGCATGCACTGGACCAGATCACCGTGTCCAACTGGCTCGACCGTTTGCAGCTGCCGGCTACCGCACGGCAATTGGTGAACCAGGAGATTCGTACCCGTTATGACGAACCTTCGCGCTTGTCGCTGCTGTATTTCGCTCAGCAGAGCCGGGTGTATCGCGGCGTATCCGACCGTGACCTGCGGGCTTCGCGCCTGCTCGGCGGCAGTCAGGTCCTGGCCCAGGCGTTCGTCAAACAACTGAAGACCATCAAGACCAACTCGCCGGTATCGGCCATTTCCCAGGACAAGGACGGCGTGACCGTCAAGGTCGGCGCGGTGGGTTATCAGGCGGATTACGTGGTGCTCGCGGTGCCGCTGCGGGCCCTGAACAAGATTCAGCTGACCCCGGCCCTGGATGCCCTGCACCAGGGCGCGATCAAAGGCACCAACTATGGCTGGCGTGACCAGGTCATGCTCAAGTTCAAGACGCCGGTCTGGGACAGCAAGGCGCGCATGTCCGGTGAGATCTACAGCAACACCGGGCTGGGCATGATGTGGATTGAGCCGGCCCTGAAGGGCGGTGCCAACGTAATCATCAACCTGTCCGGCGACAACGCCCGGGTGATGCAGGCGTTCGGTGACAAGCAGATGGTCGACCAGGTGCTCATCCGCCTGCACGCATTCTATCCACAGGCTCGTGGCGCCTTCACCGGCTATGAGATCCGTCGCTACAGCACCGACCCGTCCACCGGCGGTTCGTACCTGGCCTTCGGTCCGGGACAGATCAGCAAATACTGGCGCCTGTGGGAAAAACCTTTGCAGCGCGTAGCCTTTGCCGGCGAACACACCGACAGCCTGTATCCAGGCACCCTGGAAGGCGCATTGCGCAGCGGTCAACGAGCGGCCAGTCAGGTCGAAGATCTGGCGGCAGGCAAGTCGTTCGAGCCGGTCAAGGTTGCCCCGGCGGCGACCGCGGCGGCTGCCGGCGCGGTGGCGGCGAAGAAGGGCAACTTCTTCACCAATCTGTTTGGTGGCTCGGATGACGAGAAGAAGCCTGAACCGGTCAAGGCGCCGGAACCGGTAGCTCCACCGCCGGCACCCGCTCCAGCCCCTGCTCCAGCCCCAGCGCCGGTAGAACCGCCGAAACCTGCGGCACCGGTGAAAGCTGAACCGGCCAAGAAAGCTGCGGCCAAACCTGCGGCTAAAAAGCCTGCGGCCAAGACCGAGGCGAAGAAAGCCCCGGCCAAGGCCCCGGTGAAAAAGGCTGAACCGGCGAAGAAACCAGCGGCCAAGCCAGCTACAACGGCACCGGCAGCGACTGAGACCAAGGCTCAGTAAGGCTGGGGGAATAGAAAAAACGCGGCGAGTCAGCCGCGTTTTTTATTGCCTGGAATAATGTCATCGCGAGCAGGCTCGCTCCCACAGAGAGCGCATTCGGCCAGTCACCGCCGACCCATATGGGAGCAAGCAGACTCCCACAGGGACCGCATTCGGCCAGTCACCACGAACCATTGTGGGAGCGAGCCTGCTCGCGATGAGGCCGGTCCAGACGACGCTAATATCACAGGTCGTACTCCCGTTAATTTTTCCTTAACCAACCCCAACCAGACTGATGATCGTATTTCTCGATATTTCAAAGCGAAATTTTCCGCTTTAAATCGATAGATAAGCCGCTAGTCTTGATCGCAGTTTTTACAGGATATGAGCCATGCAGCTACGCAACTCTTCTTCTCGCTATGGCTGGGTCAGCCTCGTCCTGCACTGGGGCGTTGCGCTGGTGGTGTACGGGCTGTTCGCGCTGGGTCTGTGGATGGTCGGCCTCGACTACTACAGCAGCTGGCGCAAAGACGCGCCGGACCTGCACAAGAGCATTGGCCTGGTGCTGCTGGCGGTCATGCTGCTGCGGGTGCTCTGGCGCTTCGTCAGCCCGCCGCCGCCGACCCTGCAAACCTATGGCCGCCTGACGCGCGTCGGCGCCAAGCTCGGCCATGGTGCCCTGTATCTCGGGTTGTTCGCCGTGATGATTGCCGGTTACCTGATTTCCACCGCAGACGGTGTCGGGATCCCGGTGTTTGGCCTGTTTGAAGTCCCCGCGCTGGTGTCCGGACTGCCTGACCAGGCAGACGTCGCCGGCGAGATCCACCTGTACCTGGCCTGGGCGCTGGTAATTTTCTCCGGCCTCCATGCGTTGGCAGCATTGAAACACCACTTTATCGACCGTGACGCGACCCTCAAGCGAATGCTGGGACGCCAAGCCTGATGATCAACCTCGACTCCAAAGGAATAGAAAGCATGTTGAAAAAGACACTCGCCGCCCTGGCAATCGGTTCCGCACTGCTGTCGGCCGGTCAGGCCATGGCTGCCGACTACGTCGTCGACAAGACCGGCCAGCACGCCTTCGTCGACTTCAAGATCAGCCACCTGGGCTATAGCTACATCACCGGTACTTTCAAGGACATCGACGGCAAGTTCAGCTTCGACGCCGCCAAGCCTGAAGACAGCAAGATCGAATTCAACGTGCGTACCGCCAGCGTGTTCACCAACCACGCCGAGCGCGACAAGCACATCTCCAGCAAAGACTTCCTGGACGTAGGCAAGTTTGCCGAAGCCAAGTTCGTCTCCACCAGCGTCAAGCCCACCGGCAAGAACGCCGCCGGCAAGGACACTGCCGACGTCACCGGTAACCTGACCCTGCTGGGCGAGACCAAGCCGGTCGTGGTCAAGGCCACCTTCCTGGGTGAAGGCAAGGATCCATGGGGCGGCTACCGTGCCGGCTTCGAAGGCACCACCACCATCAAGCGTTCCGACTTCGGCAAGCAGATGGACCTGGGCCCTACCTCCGATGCGGTCGAGCTGTATGTGAGCTTTGAAGGTGTCAAAGCGAAGTAACCTTCGCGCCTGACCAGAAACGCCCCCAGCCTTGCGGTCGGGGGCGTTTTTTATTGTCGTATGAAACACGTGCAGCCAACACACAACCCTTGTGGGAGCGGGCTTGCTCGCGAAAGCGGTGGGTCAGTCGACACACATGTTGAATGACCCACCGCTTTCGCGAGCAAGCCCGCTCCCACATTAAGAATGTGTCCCACAGGAATGCGTGTGATGCTCCAACAAAAATGCCCCTTGGTCGCGAGACCAAGGGGCATTTTCTACCGCACGGAAAAACTCAGCGATTGCGGGTCAGCAACGCCGGTTTCTCGCCCCGTGGACGGCTTGGCAGTTGGTCCAGTTGCTCAGGTGTCGGGAAGCGATCGGCTTTCGATTCCTTGTGCATGATCTTCGGCTGGTTGCTACGCGGATTCTGCACGGCGGGTTCCTGACGGGACTGGTCGTCACGGGCCGGGCGGCGAGGGCGGTCTTCGCGACGGGCCTGGCCGTCACGGGGCGCGCCGTTGCGTGGGCCGCTGCGCTTGCCCGACGGGGTGCCGGTGGACGAGCCGTTGCTGTTGCGCGGACCGTTCTGGCGGCCCTGGGATTGACCACTGCGTGGAGCGCCCGCGCCCTGTGCCGGGGCGCCTGGACGACGGCCGCGGCCTTGGGCCGGCTTCTGCTGTGGCACGTAGTCGACACGGTTGCCGAAGTTGTCGATATCGTCGTCCAGGAATTCGTCCGGGGCGCGATCGGCTGCGGGGCGAGGAATCTGACGCTGCTGCTCACGGGCCGGCGTGCCTTCGCGGGGCTTCTGCTCGCGGGCCGGGCGTTCGCCACGGCTGCCTGCCGGTTTTTCCTTACCCTTGTCCTTGCCTTTGTCCTTACGGCCACCACCGCCGCCATTCGGACCGTCGCCACGCGGGCCACGGGCATTGCGCGGGTTGCGCACGTCCGGACGCTCACGCACTTCAGGCTTCTCGGCCTCGATGGTGCTGGCGTCGAAGCCCATCAGATCACCGTCCGGGATCTTCTGCTTGGTCATGCGCTCGATGCTCTTGAGCAGCTTTTCTTCGTCCGGTGCGACCAGCGAGATCGCTTCGCCCGAACGACCGGCCCGACCGGTACGGCCGATGCGGTGCACGTAGTCTTCATCGACGTTCGGCAGTTCGAAGTTGACCACGTGGGGCAACTGATCGATGTCCAGGCCGCGCGCCGCGATGTCGGTGGCGACCAGGATGCGCACTTCGCCAGCCTTGAAGTCGGCCAGGGCCTTGGTGCGCGCGTTCTGGCTCTTGTTGCCGTGGATCGCCACAGCCGGCAGGCCATGCTTGTCCAGGTACTCGGCCAGGCGGTTGGCGCCGTGTTTGGTACGGGTGAACACCAGGACCTGTTCCCAGGCACCAGTGGTGATCAGGTGGGCCAGCAGGGCGCGCTTGTGGCTGGCCGGCAGGCGGAACACGCGCTGTTCGATGCGCTCGACCGTGGTGTTCGGCGGCGTGACTTCGATGCGTTCCGGGTTGTGCAGCAGCTTGCCGGCCAGGTCGGTGATGTCCTTGGAGAACGTCGCCGAAAACAGCAGGTTCTGGCGTTTGGCGGGCAGGCGGGCGAGGACTTTCTTCACGTCATGGACAAAGCCCATATCGAGCATGCGGTCGGCTTCGTCCAGCACGAGGATTTCAACGTGGGACAAATCGACGCTGCCCTGGCCGGCCAGGTCCAGCAAGCGACCGGGGCAGGCGACCAACACGTCGACGCCACGGGCCATGGCCTGGACTTGAGGGTTCATGCCCACGCCGCCGAAGATGCAGGCACTGACGAATTTCAGATCGCGAGCATAGATCTTGAAGCTCTCGTGGACCTGGGCCGCCAGTTCGCGGGTCGGGGTCAGGACCAGTACGCGCGGTTGGCGCGGGCCGTGACGCTGGGATTTGTCCGGGTGACCGTTGGGAAACAACCGCTCCAGGATTGGAAGGGCGAAACCGCCGGTTTTGCCAGTACCTGTCTGTGCGGCGACCATCAGGTCGCGACCTTGCAACACGGCGGGAATGGCCCGCTGTTGCACCGGGGTAGGCTCGGTGTAGCCGGCAGCTTCGATGGCGCCGACTAAAGCCTCGGAGAGACCGAGGGAAGCAAAGGACATGAGTAATCCTGTCTTAGTGAGGGCTTGGCCCAATGGGATAGTCTTGCCGGGCGCGAATGACGGTCAGTGAAAAAAGACCTCATCCCGTCCGGTCCTGCCGGGTCTCGAAGGCTCTTGCGGACAGGGCTCGCGCGGGCTGGAAGCTGCGCTGTAGCGGTGTCGGGAGACCTTTTGCAAGACCGGGCGTCCGGGCGTGAGCCTGGCGGGAAGGCGCGAGTATAACAGAGCAAACGCCGTGCGCCGCTTTCCTGCTGCTCAACGGTTTATTTGCGGGATGACCGGGTCGGGCGCGGCGACCTTGGCAACCGGCCCGGCCCCATAGCGGGCGCTCAGTTCGGCATAGGCCGGTTCACGCTTGAAACGCTTGAGTTCGGCGCCGAAACGTTGCACCAGCAAATCCATCCCGGCCTTGCGGCGCACCGCCAGGTATTGGCTTTGGCGGCTTACTACCGCTGGGTTCTCAGTGATCTGGTCGCCCAGTTGCATCTGTTCGAGCACATATCGGCCGACCCTGCGGTCGGTGATCAGCAGGTCGATCCGGCCCAGTTGCAGCTTGCCGAAGTTGGCTTCGTGGGTCGGTGCCGTTTCCCGCTTGAAATGGGTGGCTTCACTGAAGGCCTGGCTGTAGAGATAGCCGGGCGAGGTGCCGACGGTCAGGCCGCCGAGGTCATCGAGCGAGCGAAACGGATGGGGCCGGGCATTGGCGTAGAACATCACGAATTCCACGTCCGAGAGCGGTTCGCTGGGGTACAGCAGCATCGCGTCGCGTTCACTGCTTTGAAAAATATCCAGTGCGCCGTCCGCCAGCCCTTGTTCGAGCATCGCCAGGCAACGCTTCCAGGGCAGGAACTGCCATTCCACGTCGATGCCCAGGCGTTTGAATACGATGGCGGTGGTTTCGTAGTCCAGCCCCAGGGCCTTGCCGTTCTCTTCGAAGACGTAGGGCGCCCAGGGCTCGGTGACGATGCGCAACTTTTCGGCCCGGGCAGCCATGCTCAGGCACAAGAGAAGGACGAGGGTCAGTAAGTGGGCAATGACGGGCATGACCTGAGGTTACGACGAGAGCCCATCAAATAGCTAGAGCGCTCTGGCCTGTGCCTTGGTTGCTTGTTTTGCACCGTCGGCATTCACGGTGCGGGCTCGACTGTCGAGCGGGCGTGATCGTCCGCGAACGTCTCGGTAAAACAAAAAAAAGGCCCTGGTTTTCACCAGAGCCTTGGGTCCTGCATCAAGCCATCAACGCGGCAGCTTGAGGTTGTTCCACACCGCGAGGCTCGGCTCGGCCTGGTTGAGGGTGTAGAAATGCAGCCCCGGCGCGCCACCTTGCAGCAGGCGCTCACACATTTGCGTGATGACTTCCTCGCCGAAGCTTTGGATGCTCGACGTGTCATCGCCATAGGCTTCCAGTTGCTTGCGGATCCAGCGCGGGATTTCTGCGCCGCAGGCGTCGGAAAAGCGCGCCAGCTTGCTGTAGTTGGTGATCGGCATGATCCCCGGTACTACAGGAATGTCGACACCCAACTTGTGCACGCGCTCGACAAAGTAGAAGTAGCTGTCGGCGTTGAAGAAATACTGGGTGATCGCGCTGTTGGCGCCGGCGTTGGCCTTGCGCACGAAGTTGCGTAGATCGTCTTCGAAGTTGCGCGCCTGGGGGTGCATCTCCGGATAAGCCGCCACTTCGATGTGGAAATGCTCGCCGGTTTCTTCACGAATGAAGCTCACCAGGTCGTTGGCATGGCGCAGTTCACCGCTGGCCATGCCCATGCCGGAAGGCAGGTCACCGCGCAGGGCTACGATCCGCTTGATGCCGGCAGCCTTGTACTGGGTCAGCAGGTTGCGCAGGTCAGCCTTGCTGTCACCCACACAGGAAAGGTGCGGAGCGGCCGGGATTTTCACTTCGCTCTCAAGCTGCAACACGGTGTTGATCGTGCGGTCACGGGTCGAACCGCCAGCGCCATAGGTGCAGGAGAAAAAGTCGGGGTTGTAGCTCGCCAACTGACGGGCAGTGGCAATCAGTTTTTCATGCCCAGCGTCGGTCTTCGTCGGGAAGAACTCGAAACTGTAGCGACGGTCTTGGGACATGGTCATATCCTTGGAAACGCGTAAGCCGGAAGCCTTGCGCCCCTACTGTAGGAGTGGGCCCATGTGGGAGCGAGCCTGCTCGCGATAGCATCGCCTCGGTCCGACCGGCAGATCGAGGCGTTTGCATCGCGAGCAGGCTCGCTCCTTCAGGTCCGCTCCCACAGGGTGGCAGGGCCGATCAGTAGCGGTAAGCGTGCGGCTTGAACGGGCCTTCGACGGTCACGCCGATGTAGTCAGCCTGTTGCTTGGTCAGTTTGGTGACCACGCCGCCGAAACCGCGGACCATTTCCAGGGCCACTTCTTCGTCGAGTTTCTTGGGCAGTACTTCCACGGTCAGGCGCTCGGCTTTCTGCGCGGGCGACAGGTCGGCGTATTTCTGGCCGAACAGGAAGATCTGGGCCAGGACCTGGTTGGCGAACGAACCGTCCATGATGCGGCTTGGGTGACCGGTGGCGTTGCCCAGGTTCACCAGGCGGCCTTCGGCCAGCAGGATCAGGTAATCGTCGTTCTGTGGGTCGAAGGTGCCGGCACCGGTGCGGTGCACCTTGTGGACCTGCGGCTTCACTTCTTCCCAAGCCCAGTTCTTGCGCATGAAAGCGGTGTCGATTTCATTGTCGAAGTGGCCGATGTTGCAGACCACGGCGCGCTTCTTCAGGGCCTTGAGCATGTTGGCGTCGCAGACATTGACGTTACCGGTGGTGGTCACGATCAGGTCGATCTTGCCCAGCAATGCCTTGTCGATGCTGGCTTCGGTGCCGTCGTTGTTACCGTCGATGAACGGCGAGACCAGTTCGAAACCGTCCATGCAGGCCTGCATGGCGCAGATCGGGTCGACTTCGGAAACCTTGACGATCATGCCTTCCTGACGCAGGGACTGGGCCGAACCCTTGCCCACGTCACCGTAGCCGATCACCAGTGCCTGCTTTCCCGACAACAGGTGGTCGGTGCCGCGCTTGATGGCGTCGTTGAGACTGTGACGGCAGCCGTATTTGTTGTCGTTCTTGCTCTTGGTCACCGAGTCGTTGACGTTGATGGCCGGGATCTTCAGTTCGCCCTTGGCCAGCATGTCCAGCAGGCGGTGCACGCCAGTGGTGGTCTCTTCGGTCACGCCGTGGACCTTGTCCAGTACGGCCGGGTACTTCTTGTGCAGCAGCTCGGTCAGGTCACCGCCGTCGTCGAGGATCATGTTGGTGTCCCATGGCTGGCCATCCTTGAGGATGGTCTGCTCCAGGCACCACTCGTACTCTTGCTCGGTCTCGCCTTTCCAGGCGAAGACCGGGATACCGGCGGCGGCAATGGCGGCAGCGGCCTGGTCCTGGGTCGAGAAGATGTTGCAGGACGACCAGCGCACTTCGGCACCCAGGGCAACCAGGGTCTCGATCAGCACGGCGGTCTGGATGGTCATGTGGATGCAGCCGAGGATTTTTGCACCCTTGAGCGGCTGCTCACCGGAATACTTGCGACGCAGACCCATCAGGGCCGGCATTTCGGATTCGGCGATGATGATTTCGCGACGGCCCCAGGCGGCCAGGGACATGTCGGCGACTTTGTAATCGGTAAAATCTGCAGGCGTGATAACAGCGCTCATGAAGAGCCTCCATTCGTAATGTATGCGAATGGGCGCCGTTGTGCGTTTAGTGTCCGTGCGAGTAGCCCGTACGAACAACGCCCCATCCGAGCCTGACAGGTCGAGCCTGCTGCAGCGCCCCTCGGACAGGTGGCGGGACCGGTCCAAAGCGAGGGCCGGGGTAAAGCGGGGGCGATTATAACGGGCTAAGCGGATCTTCCAAAAGGGTTTCTGTCGGCAAATCGAAATTGCCGATGATCGTTATAGGGGCCGCGACATAGAGCCGGGCGGCCCGGTCTGCCATGATGCAGGCATTCATCGGCCAGACGCTCAGGAGTGAACATGAATTTCCACACCCGCAAATGGGTCAAGCCCGAAGACCTCAACCCCAACGGCACGCTGTTCGGCGGCAGCCTGTTGCGCTGGATCGACGAAGAAGCGGCGATCTACGCCATCGTCCAGCTCGGCAACCAGCGCGTGGTCACCAAGTACATCTCGGAAATCAACTTCGTCAGCGCTTCGCGCCAGGGCGACATCATCGAGCTGGGCATCACCGCCACCGAATTTGGCCGCACCTCCATCACCCTGACCTGCGAGGTACGCAACAAAATCACCCGCAAGAGCATCCTGACCGTGGAGAAAATGGTCTTCGTCAACCTCGGCGAAGACGGCCTGCCCGCGCCCCATGGCCGGACCGAGATCAAGTACGTGAAGGATCAGTTCAAGGACGATATCAGCGAGTGAGATCGGTGTGCGGCTATCGTCGGATCGCCGCCCGGAGCAGGCTCGCTCCCACATTTTATTTTCGGTGTTCACTGAATCCTCGATCGTCACGCACCCTGTGGGAGCGAGCCTGCTCGCGATGAGGCCCTCAGGGTTGCACCAACATTGCCTGCCCCACTGAACAGCGCCGGGCGCCACGTGTCGTAGATTCATCACGACCTCGCTACGGGCGCTTTATGGACACTGACAAAGACGGCAAGACCCCTGACCTGTCCCCCCAGGAAAAGCACGAAGTCAACCGCAACCAGCCACCCCGGGCCGCGGTGCTGCATGAAATCATCCGCATCCAGGGTGACCAGGAACTGGAGCGCAGCATCACCGCGCTCTGGTGGTCAGCCCTGGCAGCAGGGTTGACCATGGGCCTGTCGTTGATGGCGATGGGGCTGCTCAACTCGCGGCTGCCGGACCACGAAGGCTTCAAGGTGATTGCCAGTTTCGGCTACTGCGCGGGGTTTCTCGCGGTGATTCTCGCCCGCCAGCAGTTGTTCACCGAAAACACCCTGACCGCCGTACTGCCGGTCATGAGCAAGCCCACGCTGAGTAATTTCGGTCGCTTGTTGCGGCTATGGAGCGTGGTGCTGGTGGGCAACCTGTGCGGCACCCTGCTGGTGGCTTATGTGATGCTGCACCTGCCGATCTTCGACCAGCGCACCGACCTGGCCTTCCTGGAGATCGGCCGCAAGGTCATGGAAAACGACACCGGCCAGATGTTCGCCAAGGGCATCGTCTCTGGCTGGATGATCGCCACCATGGTCTGGATGATCCCGTCCATGGAAAGCGCCAAGATGTGGATCATTATTCTGATTACCTACCTGATGGCGCTGGGGGATTTCACCCACATCGTCGTCGGCTCGGCCGAAGTGTCGTACCTGGTCTTCGCCGGGCAGTTGTCCTGGGAGGACTTCTGGATGGTGTTCGCCGGGCCGACATTGGCGGGGAATATCATCGGTGGCAGCTTTATTTTTGCGCTGATCAGCCATGCGCAGATTCGTAGTGAAGTGGGCTTGCCCAAAGATAAAGGCTCTGCTGCACCAGCGCGTCACATCGACTCGGAGTAGGTGGGAGCCGGTTCAAGCTCCCGGTGGGCGTGGGGGCCATTCGAATTGCATGGCGCGCAATGTCTTGCGGGTGGTTGACTCTGGATTGAGTAGCCCCGTGTAGCGCGACCTGTAGTTCGCGATGACCCGTTCAAGTGAATTGTTGAACGCGATCTTCTGCTCTAGTGAGTTCTTGGAGGCCTTTGGATCTTGCACTTCCTGCAATTCCCGGATGGCCCCGTTGATCAGCTTGATGTTCGTATTGGGCTGGCCGCTGAGAAAGCGCGCAGGACTCAGTACGTGTTGCACGACGTTATGGGCGCGGGTGGCAACGTCCTGCAGGTGCATTTTCTCGATGGCGTGATGGGTCACCACGGAAATGGCGCTGGGCGCGCCTTTGTCCCACTCGGCGGCGGCCTGCAGGAACTGCATGAAATCCGGGTCATTGCCGTGATTGAGACGTTTTGCCAGCCACTCCAACTGGTCGGGTTGATCCGCAAGCTGGTCGAGCGCCCAGATAGGCATGTGCATCTCAGGCGTCGGTTCAAGCTTGGAGAACGTTTTGTTGGCCGCCTGGATCGCTTTCTTTAATTCTTTCAGCGCCAGTTGTGCGTGCCGCCTGAAGGCGATCACCTCGGCGCAGGCTTCGTCGTGCTCCAGTTCTGCGCTTAGCTGCTTTAACGTTTCGTCGTCAAACGCCAGCAGGGCCTCCCTGATCGAGGCAAACGAATAGGTTAGCTGAGTGGCGTTGCGCTCGTCCAAATAGGTTTGAACAGCCTTGCGCAGTTCTTCCTGAAGAAAATTCTTTGTCTCCTCGGACATGCTGAAATTGACCGTTCCATTCAATAGGTCGGAGTAATCTTCTTTTTTGAATTTCAGCGGCACGACGACTCTATGTTCGATAAAACGCTTCAGTTGCTCGGCATTCCACACAGAGCTAGCCGTATGGGGGGCCTTGAGAAGTCTATCGATCATGTTCGATATGCCCGTACCCCGCTGGATTTCCTGGTCTGATTCTTCGGCCTCGAATACCAGGATCAAGTGTTCACCGTCCGGGATCTGGCTCATGGCGGTAACCGGGTTATAGATAGCGGGTACCGGTGTGTTGTTCAGGATGCCGCCATCGGCAAATGCCGTGGTGGTGCCCATGGGTTGGAACGGCTGCCCTTGCAGGGTTGGCTTGCTGAACACCACCGGCAGCGAAGCGGAGATATGCGCTGCCACGGCAATGTCCATATCCGGGGTCAGGTCCGCGCTGAAGACCACCAATTGCGTGCCTTCCTCGAACATGGCGGTGCCGGTGATTTCCACCGTTTTGATCTGTGGGATCTCTTTGCTCAGCGTTGCCAGGTCGGCAAAGGTGACGTACTGGTGATGTTCCACGTTGGCAACGGCTTTTTGCGCGTCTTCGGAAAGAGGTATGGTGTGCTCTTTGCAGCGTTGCAAAAGCGCGGCGCAGGACTCCTCTCGGATCAGTTCCTCCAGCGGTATCCCCTTGGAACCCAGGCGTGGCAACAGATCACAGAGCAATTGCGCCAGCGGAATGTTTTTCAATTGCTCGCCCAATTTCGACAACCTGTTTTGCCAGATCGAAACCTCGGGCTCGCTGCTATTGAGCAATTTAACGAGGGTAATCTTGTCGGAGATCCTGTCGAAGCCCGCGTGATTCATGCCGCTGCCGAGTAAAGCGGCCGATATGGCCCCCGCCGAGGCGCCTGTAATCTTTTTGATAAGTTTCATGACGCCGTTGGCTTCGAGCGTATCGACGAAGCCGGAATAAGCCACCCCTTTGGCACCACCGCCACTCAGGACCAGTATTGTGATGGGAGGCCGATTCATACTGACTTGGACGCTACCGTCCTCATTTCGAACGAGGGTGATCGACCGGTCTGTCGCGCCGCAGACCAATTGTTGGGGGTCTTCAGGGGAGGCTTGTTTGGCAAGCAGGTCTACGTTTGCATAAGCGTGAAAGGAAGGGGTGTGTTGCGAGATCTCTAGCATTCTGGTTCGTTCCGTGTACCCAAGAGGTGGAGACGAACTGTAAGCAATATCTGAAGGCGAATTACGTTGTGACTCAACTGGACAAATATCCGCCGGCTGCAAACGGCAGTCGGCGAATCTCGATGAAAAGCGCTCTAGAACAAGGCTTCTAGGCGGTCGGTAAAACAGCTCGCACGCATGAGGACAAAGTCCTACTGAAAGCGTCGCCCATTCGCTCGCGGGTCGGGCAGGTTTCCCAGGTGATCAAACAAGCACTGCCGCCAAGCGTCGTTGTCGATGAATAAAGAACAAGGCCGTCAATACCGTGAGGCCACCGACAGCTGCCCCCGTCCACGGCAAGTCCGCCAAATCAGCCCCACTGGCCACCACCAACCCGCCGATCCAAGCCCCGGCCGCGTTGCCGAGGTTGAAGGCGCTCTGGTTCAGGGTCGAACCGAGGTTCGGCGCCTCAAAGGCCTGGTCGATGATCAGCAATTGCAGGATCGGGCACAGGGCGAAGGCGAAGATGCCCCACAACACCAGGGTGATCGCTGCCGGAATCACCGACTGGCTGGTTTGGCTGAACGCAGCGAGCACCAGCACCACGGCCAGGGCCATGCCTACCAGCGAGGGCAGCAGGCGTCGGTCGGCCAGGCGCCCGCCGAGGAAACTGCCCGCCGTCAGGCCGACGCCGAACAACAGCAGCATGACGGTAACGCCGTGGGGGCTGACGCCGGTGATGTCCTGCAGGATCGGTGCGATATAGGTGAATACGCTGAACAGGCTGGTGGAAGCCAGTAGGCTCATGCCCAGGGCCAGCAACACGTTGGCCTTGCCCAGGACCCTGAATTCGCTGGCCAGGTTGGCCTTTTCCATGGGTATTTTCCGGGGCAGCCAGACCCATTGGGCAATGGCCGCGAGCACGCCGATGACCGACACCGCCCAGAACGTCGCGCGCCAGCCGGCGTATTGGCCCAGTGCGGTGCCCAACGGCACGCCGAGCACGTTGGCCAGGGTCAGGCCGGTGAACATCATGGCAATCGCCTGGGCCCGTTTGTTCGGCGCCACCAGCCCGGCCGCGACCACCGAACCGATGCCGAAGAATGCCCCATGGCACAACGCGGTGATGACCCGGGCGGCCATCAGCGTGGCGTAGTTCGGGGCCAGCGCGCAGAGCATGTTGCCGAGAATGAACATCAGCGTCATGCCCAGCAGCGTTGCCTTGCGCGGCATGTTGGCGGTACCGATGGCGAGGATCGGCGCGCCGAAGACCACGCCCAGGGCGTAGCCGGTGATCAGCAGACCGGCCTGGGGAATGCTTACCGCCAGGTCGCGGGCGACGTCGGGCAACAGCCCCATGATGACGAATTCAGTCGTGCCGATGCCGAAAGCGGCGACGGCCAAAGCAAGCAAGGCGAGTGGCATGCGCAAGGTCTCTGTCTATAGTCTTGACGCTGATCAGGCATACGCATGCGGCTGCTCCGTTTCGAAGGATACGGGGCATCAGCAACATTGTTGGAATTGGAGTATGCGCAACTGAATGCGGCGTGGTGGCTGGCAGTATAAACAGCTGGCGGTGGATCGCGAATCCATTCATCGTCCTGCCGATTGGTGGTGCGGCAGGCGTTCTCGGCAAGAACCTTTCGGCCGAACGCGGCTCTTAGCTTGCGGACGGATGCTGCCAGGCATGCGGGTGATGGCGTCCTGGCCTGCATCAGTCGTCCCTATTTCCCCTGAAAACCGAAGAAGGAACTGCGTCATGACGGTTGCCCTGTGGTGTATTTTGATTGCCTTCCTGCTGCCTTATCTGTGCATCGTCGTCGCCAAGGTCGGCGGTAGATTCCGATTGCAGGATAACCACGACCCGCGGGATTTCCTGGAAAGCCTCGATGGCGTACCTCGGCGTGCCTATGCCGCGCAATTGAACAGCTTTGAAATCAACCCGGCTTTTGCGGCGGCCGTCATCGTCGCGCACCTGGCCGGCAACGCTGAGCTGGTGACCATCAATGTGCTGGCGGTGCTGTTCATCACCAGCCGGTTGCTTTACATCATCTGCTACCTGGCGGACTGGGCGATCCTGCGCTCGCTGGTGTGGTTGGTGGGGGTGGGGCTGGTGGCGAGTTTCTTCTTTGTTTCGATCTGAGCCTGGATTTTGAATTTCGGTGGCCTTACCGGCCTCATCGTCGGATCGCCGCCCGGAGCAGGCTCGCTCCCACACTGAACTCAAGCGCTCACGAATTTTGGGTCCAGTTGAAGATCAACTGTGGGAGCGAGCCTGCTCGCGATAGGGCTGGTACAGCCAACCCTTTCTACCGGTTGGCTGTCACCGCATTCTCCACCTGCGGCACTTGCGGCAGTGCCATGCCTTTGGGCCAGAGCATCCAGATCTGTCCTTGCTGTTTCATGTCCCCAGCCAGTTGCCCCGCCGCTTCACCCGTGCCCCAGAACAGATCCGCACGCACTTCACCGGTGATCGCGCCACCGGTGTCCTGGGCGGCGACGGGCCGGTTCACGGCGCTGCCGTCGGGCCGGGTGGTGGACAGCCACAGCAAGCTACCCAGCGGAATCACCTTGCGGTCCACCGCCACGCTGTAGCCGGCGGTCAGCGGCACATTCAACGAACCACGCGGGCCTTCGTTACTGTCGGGGTTGCGGTTGAAAAACACGTAGCTGGGGTTGCTGCCCAGCAGCTCGGGAATCCGGTTCGGGTTGGCCTTGGCCCAGGCACTGATGGTGCCCATGGTCACGTCTTCCTTGGCAAGCTGGCCCTGTTCGACCAGCCAGCGACCGATGGGCCGGTAAGGGTGGCCGTTCTGGTCGGCGTAGCCGATGCGCAACTGACGGCCGTCATCGAGGCGGATGCGTCCAGAGCCTTGGATTTGCAGAAATTGCAGGTTCATCGGGTCGGTCAGCCAGGCAATGACCGGTGCCTTCACCCCTTTGGTTTCGATGGTCGCTGCGTCGTCGTACGGCTTGAGCACCCGGCCTTCGAGCCGACCGCGCAGGCGCTTGCCCTTGAGCTCGGGATAAATGCTGTCCAGTGACACGATGATCATGTCCTCCGGCACGCCGTACACCGGGACATTCGCAGTGGCGGTCTGGGTGAGGCTGCCCGGGTAGACCGGTTCGTAATAGCCGGTGATCAGGCCGTTGGGGCTGTTATCGCCCGAGCGCAGTCCGTAGACGTCCAGGTTCTGTTTCAGGAATGCGCGTACATCTTGGGCGGTCTGCGGCACATTGGCCGAAGCCGTGCAGGTGGGGCCCCAGGTGGGGTCGGTCTTGAGCCGGTTGCAGCCGCTGCGCCAGGAACCGAAACCGGCCAGCAGGTCCGCATCGGACACCGCGGGCAGGGCTTCCCAGGGTGCGCTGACATAGGTCGCGAGGGCATGAGTCTTGGGCTCTTCGACCTTCTCACCACGATTGCAGCCTGCCAGGAGCGTGATCAGCGGTAGGGTCAATGCCAGGCCTGTGTGCCAGGTCTTGAAGCGGCTGTTCATGAAGATTTCCTTTGCAGTCATTGGAGCGCTGTATCAGCTGCTCGAACAACCCGTATTGTTGATAGGGCCATTGGTCTTTGCCAATGACCCGAGGATACTAACCGTCGTTTTCTGTCCCGAGGCCAAGATGTTTGTAAAACGATTTTCCGTGGCCGTGCTGGCCTGCCTGATGTTATCCGCCTGTGGCGGCGTCGACCCCGATTCTCCCCTGGGCCAGCGCAAGGCGATCTTCAAACAGATGCTCAAGACCGGCGAAGAGTTGGGTGGCATGTTGCGTGGCCGTGTTCCGTTCGATGGTGAGCGATTCGCCAAGGGCGCGGTGCAACTCGATCAATTGTCCCACGAGCCGTGGAAACACTTCCCGCAAGTGCGCGAGCAAGACCATACCAGCGCTCGGGACGACGTCTGGCAAAAGCAGGCGCGTTTCCAGGAGCTGGCTCGTAACCTTGAGGCAGCCACCGGTGAGTTGGTGACCGCCAGCAAAGTCCAGCCCTACAAAGCCAGCAACCTGGGGCCGGCGGTGCAGAAGGTCGAAGATGCGTGCAGTGCCTGCCATAGGGAATTTCGCGATCATTGAATAAAAGCACCTGCAAGTTTTTAGCTGCAAGCTGCAAGGGTGGGCTTTGAGCTTGCCGATCGCCGCTTACTTATCCAGTTCGTCCACCGCTTCCTGCAGCTCCTTGCGCGACGCCGCGAGCTTGTCCTTGCGTTTGTTGATCCGCTCGGCGTCGCCTTTTTTCATGGCTTTTTCCAGATCGGCCTGACGCCGGCTGACCTCGTGCTTGGCTTCGAGCACCTTGTTTTCACGCTCCTTGCGCAAGGACGCATCGGTGCAATGGGTGGTGACTTCGTTCAGCGCGGTCTCCAGGCCCGCTTGCTGATCCTGGTTGCCCCGGGACTTGGCCAGCTCGATCTGGTTGATGATGCCCTGGCGCTTGGCCGCACAGCCGGTGAGCTCCGGGGCTTGCTCGTCCGCCATCAAAGGGGCGGCCATGGCGCTGCACAGGACCAGCAGGGCAACGGGTGACAGGAAATTCATAGCGACTCCGTGAAAAATGCAGCGGTCGGATCAGATGCGCTGTTGGAACGCATATTGACCCTTTGGGTTCAACCGCCCGAAGCCCGATCAGAAGCCCTCGACCCCGGCGGTGCGTAATACGTTGGCCAAGGCCAGCACCTGCGGGTCGCGGAAGAACGCACTCAGTTGCGCCGCGCGTCCCGGCCCGATGCCGGCCTCGGCTTGCCATTGTTCGGTATCGCGTTCAGCCAGCACCTGCCATGGGCCCTCCAGCCTGGCCCCGCCGACGGGGGGCAGGCCAAGGGCCTTGAGCCACGTTGCGAAAGGGCGCTGCCGGGCACTGTGCAGGCTGGCGAGCAGGCGGGCACTGTTGTGTTCGCCGAAGCCGGCAATGTTAGCAAGCTCGGCGGCATCGAGGGTCAACCAATCCAGCAATCCGTCGAGTCGACCGGCGGCCAGGAGTTTTTCCCAGGTGCCGGGGCCGACATGGGGCAGGGCGAGCCCGTGCTTGCCACTGAGCCAGCTCAGGCGTGCGAGAAACTGGCTCTCGCATCCCGGTGTCGGTTGCCAGCAGCTCAGGAAGTGATGGTCGGTCGCCAGCGGGACGCTGACATCTTGTCGCACGAGGCTGCGCAGGACGACGCCGTCGAGTCGTGGAATAGTCAGCCCGGCCAGGCTGATGGCGACCTGGTCGCCGGGTCGGATGTCCATCTCCTGCCAACGCTTGAGGGAACTGACGCTCACCCGACGGATCCGCCGGTCGTCGAGCATGGCGGGCTCAAGCTCCAATACGGGCGTGATGCGTCCGGTGCGACCGACCTTGAAGTGCACCTTGCGCACCTCTGCCAGGGCCTGGGCATGCGGATACTTCCAGGCCACGCTCCAGAATGGCGCCCGGGCTTGCCAGCGATCGGCGGGTGGGCGACGGCTCTGGCGCAGGACGATCCCGTCGCTGGCGAAAGGCAGCGGCGTACGATACCAATGCTCGCGCCAGCGTTCGGCATCGGCCACGGTCTGGACCGCTTGGTTGTAGCCTAGGGTGTCAGCGAAGCCCAGCCCGGCCAGGGTGGCCATGCGCTCGGGCAAGGTCTGCGGCCCCTCCGGCCAGTCCCAGACAAACAGGCCGATGTCCGAACCTTCCTGGACCGTCAGGTTCTGTCGCGCCATCAAACCCGCCACGGTTGCACGCGCGTTGAGGCTGCCGCTGCTGGCCTGGACATGTTCGCCCAGGCGCCAGTACAGCTCGCCTTGAATGCTCAGGTTCACAGGCTGGCGCAGCCGTTGGGGAATGGCATTGATTTTGTGCGCGGCCCAGGTCCAGTCGTGCCCCAGGACACCATCGCCTCGGCTGATCGCCTGATGCAGCCGGCCTTCACGATAGACCAGGGTGACCGCGACACCGTCGACTTTCGGCTGGGCCCAGACGTCCTGTCGGCCCTGGAGCCAGGCTCCTACGGCATCAGCGTCCTTGAGTTTGTCCAATCCGGTATGGACTATGGGGTGTGGCACTTTCCCGCGCGCCGTGCGCAGAGGGGAGGGCGGTGGCTGAAGATCAAAACAGCTGCGCCAGTGGGTCAATCTGGCACGGGATTGATCGTAGAGTTCATCAGCCACCAGTGACCGACCGACACGGTGGTAACTGTCGTCCCAGGCGTCGATCTGCTGTTGCAGAGCGGCGACTTGCGCCTGGGCGCGTTCGGCGGGCCAGTCGGGACAGGGCGCGGCGAAGATGGGGCCGGCGATGAACAAGAAACAGGCGAATACATACACTAACGCTGACATGCAAAGCATCCTTGCTTGTGGGTCCTTGAAGGCTAGTCACTGTCGCCCAGGCTGCGAGGCCCGGAGCGTTACCGGGTTTTTCGGCGCCTGATGGCAAAGCCGCGGCGGTACAGTGCGAGGCGATACCGGTGCAGAACTGTCCCTTGAAGCCACCGGTGGCCGGTGCAGAATGGACCTCCGATCCGCCTGTCCCTGGAGGCTATGCGATGGACCTGACGACACTCGCCGTTTTCATTCCGGCCTGCTTTGCGCTGAACATGGCGCCCGGACCGAATAACCTGCTGTCCATCAGCAATGCCTCGCGTTATGGCTTCGTACGGGCATGCAGCGGCGGCATCGGTCGGCTGGTGGCGTTTGCGATCATGATCGCGCTGGCGGCGGTGGGCTTGACGGCGGTGTTGCAGACCTCGGAGTTATTGTTCCTGGGGATCAAGCTCGTCGGGGCCGGGTATCTGTTCTATCTGGCCGTGCAGCTGTGGCGGGCCCGGCCCGAGATCGCCAGCGAAGCCGAGGTTGTCGCGATGAGCAGGGCCAGCCTGGCACGCCAGGAGTTTCTGGTGGCGATCGGCAACCCCAAGGCGATTTTGTTGTTCACGGCGTTCCTGCCGCAGTTCGTCGACCGTGCGGGCGTTGTCACGCAGCAGTTTGCGGTGTTGGGTGGGTTGTTCCTGGCGCTTGAGTGCATCGCCATCGCGTTGTACTGCTACATGGGAATCTATGCGCGGCGGCTGTTTGCCCGGCCCAGTGGCAAGCGCTTGTTCAATCGGATGTGTGCGGGACTGCTGGCCAGTGCGGCTTCGTTTTTGTTGGTGGCGCGGCGATCTTGAATCCGATGCAAGCCTCCGTGGCGAGGGAGCTTGCTCCCGCTGGGGCGCGAAGCGCCCCCGATGTAACATTCAGGGGTATTGGATTTGCGGTGCGCTCTATTGGGGTTGCTGCGCAACCCAGCGGGAGCAAGCTCCCTCGCCACGGTTCGGTAGCGATCTTCCAGGCATGAAAAAGCCCCTGGCAACAAGGTCGCCAGGGGCTTTTCTTGACGGCGGGTATTACAGGCCGGCAGCGGCGCGCAGGGCGTCGGCGCGGTCGGTTTTTTCCCAGGTGAAGGTGGTGAAGGTGTCGCCACCAACCGTCTTGGTTTGCGGCGTGCGACCGAAGTGGCCGTAGGCTGCGGTTTCCTGGTACATCGGGTGCAGCAGGTCGAGCATGGTGGTGATGGCGTATGGACGCAGGTCGAACACTTCACGTACCAGCTTGATGATTTTGTCATCGCCAATCTTGCCGGTGCCGAAGGTGTTCAGTGAGATCGACGTAGGCTGGGCGACGCCAATGGCGTAGGAAACCTGGATCTCGCAACGCTCGGCCAGGCCGGCGGCCACGATGTTCTTGGCGACGTAGCGACCGGCGTAGGCGGCCGAACGGTCAACCTTGGAGGGGTCCTTGCCGGAGAACGCGCCGCCGCCGTGACGAGCCATGCCGCCGTAGCTGTCGACGATGATCTTGCGACCGGTCAGGCCGCAGTCGCCCACCGGGCCACCAATGATGAAATTGCCGGTCGGGTTGATGTGGAACTGAGTGTCCTTGGACAGCAGCTCGGCAGGCAGCACGTGCTTGACGATCAGTTCCATCACGCCTTCGCGCAGGTCCTTGTAGGACACGTCAGGGTTGTGCTGGGTCGACAACACGATGGCGTCGATTCCCACTACCTTGCCATTTTCGTAACGGCAAGTGACCTGGGACTTGGCGTCCGGACGCAGCCACGGCAGCAGGCCGGATTTACGGGCTTCGGCCTGACGCTGCACCAGTTGGTGGGAGAAGGTGATCGGAGCCGGCATCAGCACGTCGGTTTCGTTGCTGGCGTAGCCGAACATCAGGCCCTGGTCGCCGGCACCCTGGTCTTCCGGCTTGCTGCGGTCGACGCCCTGGGCAATGTCCACCGACTGCTTGCCGATGATGTTCATCACGCCGCAGGTGGCGCCGTCGAAGCCGACGTCGGAGCTGTTGTAGCCGATGCCCAGGATCACGTCGCGGACGATCTGTTCCAGGTCGACCCAGGCCGAGGTGGTGACTTCGCCGGCGATGATCGCCACGCCCGTTTTCACCAGAGTCTCGCACGCCACGCGGGCGAACTTGTCTTCAGCAATGATGGCGTCCAGCACCGCGTCAGAAATCTGGTCGGCGATTTTGTCCGGATGCCCTTCAGACACGGACTCGGAGGTGAAAAGGGAGTATTCGCTCATCTCGATGTTTTCCTACAAGTTACCGTTGGTGAATGTCGCCAGTCGGCCGCTGAAAGTGGCGAACCTGGATCTGGAAACCATTGCGTAAGCCTACATAAAGGCTTTCCCCGGGCACGAGGCCCGCGGCGGCGGCCCAGCGGGCCAGGTCGTCCTGTTCAAACCCCAGCCAGAGATCTCCGCAGGCCTCCCTGGCCCAGCTCTGGTTGTGGCTGCATAACTCCGTTACCAGCAGGCTGCCGCCGGGTTTCAGCAGCTCGGCCATGTGCCTTAGGGCATCGGCCGGCGCGGCGAAATGGTGCAGCACCATGTTCAATACAACGCAGTCAGCCTGAAGGTTCACGCCATCCAAGGCATCGGCCAGTTGCAGGCAAACGTTAGGCAGTGTTTCCCGCTCACAGACCTGGCGCGCCAGTTCGAGCATGGCCGGGCTGTTGTCCAGTGCCGTTACCTGGCTGAAACGCTGTGCCAGCTCCGGCAGGAACGCTCCGTCGCCGGGGCCGACTTCGATCGCCGTGGCCGCCGGCTCGAAGCTTAGCTTGTCGAGCAGGGCCACCACGCTTTCCCGGTACTGCGGCAAGCCGGCGATCAGGTCCTGCTGGGCGCGAAACTTCTCTGCCACCCGTGCGAAAAAGTCCTGGCTGGCGGCGGCCCGCTGCTTGTGGACCTGAGCGATACGCGCCTGCGCGTCGGTCGGCAGCTCCAACGCGTCCACTTCATCCAGCAGCGCGGCGTGCAGCTTGCCACCCAGCAGATCGGTGTGCGGCAGGGCGCGGCGATAGAAGATTGCATTGCCTTCGCGGCGGGTAGCCACCAGGTCGGCCTGGGCCAGGACCTTGAGGTGGTGGCTCATGCCGGACTGGCCGATGTCGAAAATCTGCGCCAGCTCCAGCACACCGAACGAATCGTTGGCCAGGGCACGCAATACATTCAGGCGCAGCGGATCGCCGCCGGCCTTGCAGAGGGCCGCCAGCTCATCGCAATTGTCGTGGCGAATGGAGGGCGCGTGTAGGTTCATGGGACGGCAGTCTAGAGAGCGGTGCGGATCACCGCAAGGTCAATATCAAAAAGTTTTGATATTGCTGGATAAATGGCACTTCCCATCGTGTGCTTGACTCTACAAGCCATCAGCGGAAAGGTTTCACCGGCTGAATGCAGCTTTATCCACCGGAAAAACGCTCAAGGATGACTATCTGTCATTGCCCCCAAGCGGGTGGGTGAGGGAAAATGCTCGCCTTTTTCAGTTTCGTTTTATTCATTCTCGATTCAATTCCCGCAGGAGATCAGCGATGCCCAGCCGTCGTGAGCGTGCCAATGCCATTCGTGCCCTCAGCATGGATGCCGTGCAGAAAGCCAACAGCGGCCACCCCGGTGCCCCGATGGGCATGGCGGATATCGCCGAGGTGCTTTGGCGCGATTACCTCAAGCACAGCCCGAGCAACCCTTCGTTCGCCGACCGTGACCGCTTCGTGCTGTCCAACGGTCACGGCTCGATGTTGATCTACTCGCTGCTGCACCTGACCGGCTACGACCTGTCGATCGATGACCTGAAGAACTTCCGCCAGCTCCACAGCCGCACCCCTGGCCACCCGGAATTCGGCTACACCCCGGGCGTGGAAACCACCACCGGCCCATTGGGCCAAGGCCTCGCCAACGCGGTGGGTTTCGCCCTCGCGGAAAAAGTCCTGGCGGCGCAGTTCAACCGCCCGGGCCATAACATCGTCGACCACCACACCTATGTGTTCCTGGGTGATGGCTGCATGATGGAAGGTATTTCCCACGAAGTCGCTTCCCTGGCCGGCACCTTGGGCCTGAACAAACTGATCGCCTTCTATGATGACAACGGCATTTCCATCGATGGCGAAGTCGAAGGCTGGTTCACCGATGACACGCCAAAGCGTTTCGAAGCTTACAACTGGCTGGTGATCCGCAATGTTGACGGCCACGATCCGGAAGAGATCAAGACCGCTATCGAGACCGCCCGCAAGAGCGCTCAGCCGACCCTGATCTGCTGCAAGACCACCATCGGTTTCGGCTCGCCGAACAAGCAAGGCAAGGAAGACTGCCACGGCGCGCCACTGGGCGCCGAGGAAATCGCCCTGACCCGTGCCGCGTTGAAGTGGAACCACGGCCCGTTCGAAATCCCGGCCGACATTTATGCCGAATGGGATGCCAAGGAAAAAGGTCGTGCGCTCGAAGCCGACTGGGACCAGCGCTTCGCCGCCTACTCGGCTAAATTCCCTGAGCAGGCCAACGAGCTGGTACGTCGCCTCAGCGGTGAACTGCCGGCCGATTTCGCTGAAAAAGCCTCGGCGTACATCGCTGAAGTCGCGGCCAAGGGCGAAACCATCGCCAGCCGCAAGGCCAGCCAGAACACCCTGAACGCTTTCGGCCCGCTGCTGCCGGAACTGCTGGGCGGCTCGGCCGACCTGGCCGGTTCCAACCTGACCCTGTGGAAAGGTTGCAAAGGCGTGAGCGCGGAAGACGCCAGCGGCAACTACATGTACTACGGCGTTCGTGAGTTCGGCATGAGCGCGATCATGAACGGCGTGGCGCTGCATGGCGGCCTGGTGCCTTACGGCGCGACGTTCCTGATGTTCATGGAATATGCCCGCAACGCCGTGCGCATGTCGGCCCTGATGAAAAAACGCGTGCTCTACGTGTTCACCCACGACTCCATCGGCCTGGGCGAAGACGGCCCGACTCACCAGCCGATCGAGCAACTGGCGAGCCTGCGTTGCACGCCGAACCTGGACACCTGGCGCCCATGCGACGCGGTGGAATCGGCAGTGGCCTGGAAATACGCCATCGAGCGTAACGATGGCCCATCGGCGCTGATCTTCTCGCGCCAGAACCTGCAGCATCAGGACCGCGGCGCCGAGCAGATCGGCGACATCAGCCGTGGCGGCTATGTGCTCAAGGACTGCATCGGCGAGCCTGAGCTGATCCTGATCGCCACCGGTTCCGAAGTCGGCCTGGCCGTGCAGGCCTACGACAAGCTGACCGCACAGGGCCGCAACGTGCGTGTGGTTTCCATGCCTTGCACCAGCGTGTTCGACGCTCAGGACGCCGGCTACAAGCAGACCGTGTTGCCGTTGCAAGTCAGCGCTCGGATCGCCATCGAAGCCGCTCACGCCGACTACTGGTACAAGTACGTGGGCCTGGAAGGCCGCGTGATTGGCATGACCACTTACGGCGAATCGGCGCCTGCGTCGGCGCTGTTCGAGGAATTCGGCTTTACCCTGGAAAACATCCTGGGTCAGGCTGAAGAGCTGTTGGAAGACTGATCCGAAAGTTGCGTCGTCCGGACTGGCGCCTTCGCGAGCAAGCCCGCTCCCACATGGGATTACCTTCTCCTGTGGGAGCGGGCTTGCTCGCGAAGGCGGCAGCTCAGGCAATACTGAACTGAAGGGTTCACCCCGGTAATAGAGACCCCCATGCCCCAACCACGTCCCTACAAAGTTGCACTCAACGGCTACGGCCGGATTGGTCGTTGCGTCCTGCGGGCGCTGTTCGAGCGAGGGGCGAAGGCCGGGTTCGAAATTGTGGCGATCAACGATCTGGCCGACATGGCCAGTATCGAATACCTGACACGTTTCGACTCCACCCACGGTCGGTTTCCCGGCGAAGTGCGGGTCGAGGACGATTGTCTGCATATCAATGGCAACTGCGTGAAAGTGCTGCGCAGCGCCACTCCCGAAGGCATCGATTGGGCGTCCCTGGACGTCGATCTGGTGCTCGAATGTTCCGGCGCCTACCACACCCGCGAAGACGGCCAGCGCTTTCTCGCGGCCGGTGCGCCGCGGGTCCTGTTCTCCCAGCCGATGGCCAGCGAAGCGGATGTCGACGCGACCATCGTCTACGGCGTGAACCAGGATTGCCTGACCGGCGCCGAGTTACTGGTGTCCAACGCGTCCTGCACCACCAACTGCGGCGTGCCGCTGTTGCGCCTGCTGGACCAGGCCATTGGCCTGGAGTACGTGTCGATCACCACGATTCACTCGGCGATGAACGACCAACCGGTGATCGACGCCTATCACCATGAAGACTTGCGCCGCACCCGTTCGGCATTCCAGTCGGTGATTCCAGTGTCCACTGGTCTGGCGCGTGGTATCGAACGGCTGCTGCCGGAACTTGCGGGGCGAATTCAGGCCAAAGCCGTGCGGGTGCCGACGGTGAACGTGTCCTGCCTCGACATGACGATGCAGACCGTGAGCGATACCGACGCCACCGAGGTCAACCGGATCCTGCGCGAAGCCGCCACCAGCGGCCCGCTCAAAGGCCTTTTGGCCTACACCGAGTTGCCTCATGCCAGTTGTGATTTTAACCATGACCCACATTCGGCCATTGTCGATGCCAGCCAGACCCGTGTTTCCGGGCCGCGGCTTGTGAACATCCTGGCCTGGTTCGACAACGAATGGGGTTTTGCCAACCGAATGCTGGACGTTGCTGAGCATTACCTGCAAACAGCGGCTTCGCGTTCTGCTTCCAACCAACCTGCTCTCTAAACAGTTATCCAGGAATTGCGACCCATGACCGTGTTGAAGATGTCCGACCTCGATCTGCAAGGTAAGCGCGTACTGATCCGCGAAGACCTCAACGTCCCCGTCAAGGACGGTGTCGTCACCAGCGACGCGCGCATCCTGGCTTCGCTGCCGACCATCAAGCTGGCCCTGGAAAAAGGCGCGGCCGTGATGGTCTGCTCCCACCTGGGTCGTCCGACCGAAGGCGAATTCTCGGCTGAAAACAGCCTCAAGCCGGTGGCCGATTACCTGAGTAAAGCCCTGGGCCGCGAAGTGCCGTTGGTGGCTGACTATCTGGGCGGCGTTGAGGTGAAGGCCGGCGATGTCGTCCTGTTCGAAAACGTACGCTTCAACAAGGGCGAGAAAAAGAACGCCGACGAGCTGGCCCAGCAATACGCTGCCCTGTGCGACGTGTTCGTGATGGACGCGTTCGGCACCGCCCACCGCGCCGAGGGTTCGACCCATGGCGTGGCGAAGTTTGCCAAGGTCGCCGCCGCCGGCCCGCTGCTGGCTGCCGAACTGGACGCGCTGGGCAAGGCCCTGGGTTCGCCGGCTCAGCCAATGGCTGCCATTGTCGCGGGCTCCAAGGTGTCCACCAAGCTCGACGTGCTCAACAGCCTGAGCCAGGTCTGCAATCAACTGATCGTCGGTGGCGGCATCGCCAACACCTTCCTGGCGGCAGCCGGTCATCCGGTTGGCAAATCCCTGTACGAGCCGGATCTGCTGGACACCGCCCGTGAAATCGCCGCCAAAGTCAGCGTGCCGTTGCCAGTGGACGTGGTGGTTGCCAAGGAATTCGCCGAGAGCGCCGCCGCCACCGTCAAGGCCATTGCCGACGTCGCCGAAGACGACATGATCCTGGACATCGGCCCGCAAACCGCAGCCAACTTCGCCGAACTGCTGAAAGCTTCCCAGACTATCCTGTGGAACGGCCCGGTGGGTGTGTTCGAGTTCGACCAGTTCGGCAACGGCACCAAGGTGCTGGCCCAGGCCATCGCCGACAGCGCGGCGTTCTCCATCGCCGGTGGCGGCGACACGCTGGCGGCCATCGACAAATATGGCGTGGCCGATCAGATCTCCTACATTTCTACCGGTGGCGGCGCGTTCCTCGAGTTCGTCGAGGGCAAGGTCCTGCCGGCCGTGGAAGTCCTGGAAAGCCGGGCCAAGGCCTGAGGCCTCCATTGACCAGGCAAGGGAGTGTTCTGATGGTCAAGACGTTTACGTTTTTGCTGGCGGCGGCGATGGTCGCGGGCTGTTCAAGCAGCCCAACGCCCACTGCCCCGGAAACCGGGGCACCGGCGCCCGAGGACGGTTGTTATCAAGCCGACTGGCAGGCCGAGACCAACCCGGTGCTGAACAAGCGTTCGGGGCCGGACGGCCTGGACAAATACGAGACGCAAACCCCGGCCAAGGAACATGGTTGTCCTTGACGGGTCTGACTCTTTAACTCATGGCGGGCGGCGTGTGCCGTTCGTCGAGGAACACGGATGAAAGGCTTGGTCGCCGTTGCGGCGTTGGCATTGCTGGGCGGCTGTGCGCAGCTGGATTTCTTGCACTCGTCCGAACCTGTTGAAGGCTGGACAAGCTGGACCTGCGACAGTCAGGCCAAGGTGCTGTGGCGCTACACCGATGCCGCCCATAAGGAAGTCGACGTACGCCTGGGCGGTGCTGATCAGGTCTATCACCTGAAACAGGAGCCGGGCGCAGCGGGCGCGCTGTACAGCGACGACATGCTGGCGCTGCATGTGCAGGGTGAGGAAGGCCTGGTGTATTGGGTCGCTACCAATGACTTGATTGGGCGTGGCTGCAAGGCGCAGTAATTGAAACGCCACGGCCCCCTGTGGGAGCGAGCCTGCTCGCGATGGCGGTAGAACAGTCGAGATCTGTTCTGAATGATCCGACGCTATCGCGAGCAGGCTCGCTCCCACGGGGGCCGGTGCAGATTGAAAGACTTACGTAGTACCGAATTCGCAGCCAGGGCCAACCCCCGACCTGCAATGACTTGAATAGCCGCCGCCGCTCCGGCAGGCTGGCACGATTAACGACCCTCGACCGGGAGAGAGATACACATGGCACTTATCAGCATGCGTCAGATGCTGGACCACGCAGCCGAGTTCGGCTACGGCGTCCCAGCCTTTAACGTCAACAACCTTGAGCAGATGCGCGCCATCATGGAAGCCGCTGACAAGACTGACTCTCCGGTGATCGTCCAGGCTTCGGCCGGTGCCCGCAAATACGCCGGTGCGCCGTTCCTGCGCCACCTGATCCTGGCGGCAATCGAAGAATTCCCGCACATCCCGGTGTGCATGCACCAGGACCACGGCACCAGCCCGGACGTCTGCCAGCGCTCGATCCAACTGGGCTTCAGCTCGGTGATGATGGACGGCTCCCTCGGCGAAGACGGCAAGACTCCGACTGATTACGAGTACAACGTACGCGTCACCCAGCAGACCGTCGCCATGGCCCACGCCTGCGGCGTTTCGGTAGAAGGCGAGCTGGGTTGCCTGGGTTCGTTGGAAACCGGCATGGCCGGTGAAGAAGACGGCATCGGTGCCGAAGGCGTGCTGGACCACAGCCAGATGCTGACCGACCCGGAAGAAGCCGCGGACTTCGTCAAGAAGACCCAGGTCGACGCCCTGGCCATCGCCATCGGCACCAGCCACGGCGCCTACAAGTTCACCAAGCCGCCTACCGGCGACGTGCTGGCCATCGACCGCATCAAGGAAATCCACAAGCGCATCCCCAACACCCACTTGGTGATGCACGGCTCGTCCTCGGTGCCGCAAGAGTGGTTGGCGATCATCAACCAGTACGGTGGCGACATCAAGGAAACCTACGGCGTACCGGTTGAAGAAATCGTCGAAGGTATCAAGTACGGCGTGCGCAAGGTCAACATCGACACCGACCTGCGCCTGGCGTCCACCGGTGCCATGCGTCGTCTGATGGCGACCAATCCGAGCGAGTTCGACCCGCGTAAGTTCTTTGGCGCGACTGTGACGGCCATGCGTGATGTGTGTATTGCGCGTTATGAGGCGTTTGGGACTGCTGGGAATGCTTCGAAGATCAAGCCGATCTCCTTGGAAGCGATGTATCAGCGGTATCTGAAGGGTGAGTTGAACGCTAAGGTCAACTGAATCTGGTGCTTTGAGAAAACCCGCATTTTTTGCGGGTTTTTTATGGGCGGTGGATTGTGTGTATATCCGTTTCCGCGGTAACGGCTGCTTAGGGTTCCGCTTTTACAGCGGGTCACTTTTGAAAAGGCGCCAAAAGTAACCAAAAGCGCCTCGCCCCACCACTGGGCACCTCGCCAAGGCTCGGTGTTCCCTCACTCCGGCATTGCTCCGTGGGCCCGCCGCGAAGGGCCATCCATGGCCCAGCGCGGCTATCCCGGCATCCATGCCGGGATGCCCACTGCGCAATGCCTGCGTTCGGCCCTTGTGGTTAACGGGGCGCCCAAGATCAAAAGCCAAAGCAAAGCAAAGCAAAGCAAAAGCGAGGCGGCCTAACGGCCGACCTGGCTCTTGCGGTTGTAGCCCAATCCATTGTGGGAGCGGGCTTGCCCGCGAAGAGGGCCTAGCGGCCGACATGACTCTTGCGGTCGTACCCGATCAAATTGTGGGAGCGAGCCTGCTCGCGAAAGATCTCAACCATACGACGGATCTCGCGGATGAACGCTAATTTCCAGATGCGCGGACGGCTGTGCCAGGGAATAGCGGACACTTTCCAGTGCCCGCGTACTAATCGTCCAATTCGTATTGCAAAGTGATTTCAAAGTCCTGCCCACCGTAGAAGATACCCAGGATGAAGACCTGCTTGGCATCAACAGTAAGGCGATCACTGTCCGTTTACGATAATTAGTAATACGCAGACCTGGACGTATATCGTCTCGCTGGTTCCCTCGGTGCGGAAATGTCCGTAGTTCCTCGCAATGGTTCACGATAGCGTCGGTATACCGCTGGGCAATCTCCGGCGAAGCCGCCGTTGCTATATAGCGATAGAGCGCTGCTAGCTGTTCAACGGCTTCCGGAACAAACTCGACGGTATACGCCATTACGATTTGATAGTGGTGTTCTGGTGTTCGGCCGCCAATCTGGAGCGTACCTGATCGACGCTTAGCGTACGTGAGGGGTCAGCTTTCAAGGCGTCGTAAGCTGGAGCTACTTGGCCTACGAGCCAATTTTCCAAAGCGCGATCACGAGCTAACAGCGCCCGGAGACCATCACGAATAACTTCGCTTTCAGTAGCGTACTCACCGGTTGCTACTTTGGCTTTCACCACGTCGGCCATCTGGTTAGGCAGCGTGATGCTGAACTGTTGGGTGCTACGCATGATGGGTGTCCTGAAAAAAATAGGATTCAATCCTACTCCTGCGCAAAATATGAACATGGTTTGGCGTGATCTTTGGCTTGAATCCGACAAGTTACCTGCCTTCGCCTTCGATCTTCGAAATCGTTCGCTTGCTCGGATGCGCCGTGTCATCCGACATCCATGTCGCTGAACCGGCGCATCGCGAGCAGGCTCGCTCCCACATCAGGGGGCTTTATTCTGCTTCGAGGCCGCGTTGTTCGATCACTCCGAAAACGTCGGCGACATCCTGCACCAGGATTCGAGCAATGTTGGTGATGGTATTGATGTCGCTGGCACTTGAGTCGCGCAACGTCATGCAGGCCATGAGGGTCAGGTAGTCGAGGGTGGCGTGCAGGCGCTCGCTGGCGCAGGCGTGGAGTTCGGGAAGTGGGGCTGTGCGGTCGATGAAGAGGATGGGATGGGGGGTGGCGATTGGGGTAAGAGGGGTAAAGCGGCTTACAGATTGTTCGGTTGTCATATCAAGTCCTAACTCAAAAGTTGAATGACCACCGTTCGCTGCGAAACGAATAGGTGGCAGCTGTGTGCGGGTTCGCAGACCGAGGAGAAAGGAACTCGGCAGACCCGAAGATCTCCCACACAGAGCCGCCATAAAAAGCCGAACGTGGGCAAGTTACACCCGTGTTGGTTTTTGACGGTTGTGATTCTAACTCACTCGGGCTGCGAAACCCCGTCCCTGACCAAAGCCAGCGACGGGATAACTATAGAGCGGATTCAGAGCGGATTTCTGACCCAACCACCGAGCTGTAGGACGCCCGCAAACTCCGTGGCGAGAGAGCTTGCTCCCGCTCGGGGGCGCAGCCGCCGTAAACATTGGGCATAGGGTGTGTCTGACAAAAAGAAGGGGCCGCTTCGCAGCCCAGCGGGAGCAAGCTCCCTCGCCACGGTGTGCGTTTTCCTACGAGATTTTCAGAAGGGCAGGTGCGCAACTTTTTCGTTACTACGCGCTGAGGCCCTATCTCCCACCAAACCAGACCGGCTGTGTCTCAATCCTCTGTGGGAGCGGGCTTGCTCGCGAAGACGGCAGCACATCCAGAATTTATTCAGCTAGCCCACCACTTTCAGGAGCAGTCGATCTAGCTCCATCCACACACGCTTTTGGAACAGCGTTGTATCCGGGAACTGGCTGTATATCTGTCAACTTTGACAGTAGACCCCATTGCAACCGTGGGTAACGCTTAACGCTCAATCCGAGAGGTCATTCGACAGGCTGCGAACCAGGAGGATATGACCATGAACCAGAGCGTACCTTTGCATCCCGGCAGTCCGTATGAGGCCTTCGCTAACCACGGTCTACTGGTTTTTCCGCCCCCAAGCGGTGTAGAGACCGAACGCTTCCCCGGTCCGGCCGTGCAGTTGCCGGATGGAAAGATTTTCATGGCATTTATGGCTCCAGGCTTGCGTTTGGAACTATGGCGCTTTACCGCGGATGGGATACCCGATCAGGGCTATGGAACTGGTGGAGGTTTGCAAATGCCTGATTCGGGTTTCTTCAATGTTACGGATGTCGCGATTCTGGCGGATGGCAAAGTTCTGGTCTATGGCTTGGGCCAGGAGCAGTCTACCGTGCGCTTGATGCGTGTCACGTCGGAAGGCGAGCTCGATGTCGGCTTTGGTGAAGGTGGCTTCGCCTGGGCGCCGATATCCGGTATGAGCGCAACCACGACGATTGCCCTTCTGCCGGATGGCCGAGTGATCGGCTCAGGCCGTGGCTCATCATATTCGAGCGGAATATCGTGGCTCATGCGTTTCACTGTTAATGGTGAAATCGATCATTCATTCGGTGAGCAGGGCATTGTAGAGCTAGCGCCTGTGGGTCTACGCGGACCTCTGGTGGTCATGGAAAGTGGACACATCCTCGCTACAGGTGTCATTGACGGGGGAAGAGCGCTTGTAGCCAAGTACCGATTCGATGGGAGTCCGGATCCGGAATTCGGGATTGGGGGGTATGTCACTTTTGTGCGCATTGACGAGCGCCAGTCGGTGCTGCATGCCCTCGCGTTGCAGTCCGATGGAAAGTTGGTAGTGGCCGGAAGAATTGGCATCGATGGGGTGCATACCACCGATGCAGTTGTCCTGCGCCTCAACAGCGATGGGACCCTGGATGGCACGTTCAACGATGGCCAACCGCTTGTGGCGGTAGAGCGGGGCATCGACAGCGGAGAGGCAAGCGCTGTCGTCATTCAAGCAGACGGCAGGATCGTGATAGGCGGACAAACGGCGGGATTAGATGCGGCGGTACTGTTTCGTTTGGAGAAGAGCGGTTCCGTTGACCGCAGCTTCGGCTTTCCCAACTTCGATGCAAGCCCCGGACACATGGGCTGGATACACACTCTCGACGGCGGTGTTTTTGAGCGAGTCAGTCGTTTAGCACTGACCTCGGAAGGTCATCTCTTGGTGCTTGGAACCACTCGGTTATACGAAGTGCCATTCGAACGTCAGTACATCTCTAAATATTGGCTCTAGGACCTGCCGCGACTATGTAACGGTGCAACCGGGAGAGATAGTTCGGCTGTCAGGCAGTCTCGCGAGCAGGCTCGCTCCCACAATGGGATTGGGTACAGTCGGAACGGATTGGTTGGCTGTCATGCCGTCTTCGCGGGCAAGCCCGCTCCCACATTTGGATCGGGTTAAACCCGCAAGAACAGGTCGGCCGTTAGGCCGCTTTGCTTTTGCATTTGCTTTTGCATTTGCTTTTGATCTTGGGCGCCCCATTAACCACAAGGGCCGAACGCAGGCATTGCGCAGTGGGCAACCCGGCATGGATGCCGGGTTAGCCGCGCTGGGTCATGGATGACCCTTCGCGGCGGGCCCACGGAGCAATGCCGGAGTGAGGGAACACCGAGCCTTGGCGAGGTGCCCAGTGGTGGGGCACAGCCTTTTTTGCTTACTTTTTTTGGCGTTTGAAAAAAAGTAAGCCGCCGTAAGGGCGGAACCATAAGTCGCCGTTACCAAAGAAACGGATATACACACCCATCTATATCAAGAGTTGTGATCAATATCCAACCGACTGAACGTCACCTTCCCACCTTCGCTGGTATACCCCGTATTGTCCTGCACATACACCCCAGCCTTGAAATACAACGGCTTGACCCGCCAAGTAGAACTGATGGTGGTGTACCAGCTACGCCCGGCTGCGGTGATGCCCAGATCACCGGTCCGATCCAGATGAATGCGGTAAGAAAAGGCTTGGGAAAGTTTCACCCCGCTGGCAACCGTGATGACCCGGGCCTTGCTGTCATCGGGACGCATGCGGACTTTGGCAACGATGTCACCGAGGTTGTTCGCATCCTTGTACTGATATTCCAGCTTTACCATCGGTTTGTTGCTGTCTTTGGTATGGATCTGGCCGATCACTACCTTGCCAGTGCTGGGCACTTGGTTGACGGTCAGGGTGGCATTCAGAAAGTTATCGGCCTCGGGGTATAACCAATTGCGCAAGGTGCCGTCTTTATAGGTCTCGCGCAATTCGCTGCGTGGATAGATCGCGTTTTCAGTCTTTGAGCCAGTGACCGGCGCCCAGAAACGCACCGTGCTGCCATCGGGACTGAAATATTTATCCTTGAACCCATCCACCAATCGCGGCGTTTCGATGGTTTTTGGCGGGCTCCCTTCAGGGATGCTCAAGTTCCACGTGGCAAGATCGACCATGTTCGGATCCTTTTAAACGACTAAAAAAACTGCAAGACCCAACCGGAGGCTCTATTCCAGGCATTTCAAGGCGCCTTCATAGCGCGGGAATCGAACGGTTCGCGTGTTCGTCCGGCGGATGGTTGGCGTCAACTGTCCGTCAGAGTGGTCTTTGCCGTTTTTGTGCCCGAGAAAAATGACCGCTGGTCGGTTATTTGGTTTTCCAAGGGAACGATGGCTATATGAAACCTGTCGCTTTTGCCGGATCCAGCCAACGGCACGCAGCGGTCCCTGCTGCTAATGCCGTTGTAAGCGATCAAATGTTGTGCTGGATTTCCAACTGGCTGAACGTCACCTTTCCGCCTTCGGTGGTGTAGCCGGTGTTGTCCTGCACATAGACACCTGCCTTGAAATACAGCGGCTTGTCCTTCCAGGATGGATCGATGGTGGTGCGCCAGTTATAACCCGCCGCGCTGATGCCCAGCGCCCCCTTGGGGCTGAGGTGAATCATGTAGCTGAAGTTGCGATCGAGCTTTACGCCGGTGGCAACGGTGATGACCTGGCCGGTTTCGTCGTCGGGACGCATGCGCACCTTGGCGACGATGTTGCCGGTGCCGCTGGAGGTCTTGTATTGATACTCCAGCTTGACCATCGGACTGGTGCTGTCCTTGGTATGGATCTGGCCAATCACGATTTTGCCGGTGCTTGGCACTTGGTTGACGGCCAATGTTGCGCGCAGTTGATTGTCGGCTGCCGAGTACAGCCAATTGCGCAAGGTACCGTTGCTGTAGGTTTCCCGCAGTTCGCTGCGCGGGTAAATAGCATTGGCCGTCTTGCTGCCCGTGACGGGCGCCCAGAAAAACAAAGTGCCGGTATCGGAGTGGAAGTACTCGTCTTTGAACCCTTGGGCCAAGCGAGGGGTTTCAATGGTCACCGCCGGGCTGCCTTCAGGGATGCTCAGGTTCCAGGTAGAGAGATCGATCATGTTCGTGTCCTGCGTAACGGTATAAAAAATGTGCGTAGTTGGGCGAAGGCTCTAACCCGCACTTCTGGGGGCGACCTGACAACACCGGAGTAATCTATTTGTCGTTTGTTTCGGCGGTGAATTGACGTCAATTGATCGTCATGGGAAGGCATTGCAGTTTCTGTGCCCGAAGAGGGTGACCGTTAGTCGGCTATTTTGGGCTTTGTCAGGATGATGGCGTCATGACAGCTACTGCTTTTCAAAATCACCGTCTAGAGTGAGATCACAGTATTTGTCAGCTTTGCTACGTAAAAAACGGCGTGGCGCCCGATAAGAGAAGCAGCATGGAATGCGCGCAACTACCGCTTGGCGAAGATAGCTCCGTACTTTTGATTGTTGATGATTACCCTGAGAACCTGCTCAGCATGCGCGCGTTGTTGCAGCGCCCGGATTGGCAGGTGATGACGGCTTCTTCAGGGTTTGAAGCACTTGATCTGCTGCTGGCCCACGAAATCGATCTGGTTCTGCTGGATGTGCAGATGCCCGACATGGACGGATTCGAAGTGGCGCGCCTGATGCGCGGCAGCCAGCGCACCCGGCTTACGCCGATCATTTTCCTGACCGCCAACGAACAATCCCAGGATGCGGTCATCAAGGGTTACGCCAATGGCGCCGTGGATTATCTGTTCAAGCCCTTCGACCCGCAGATCCTCAAGCCCAAGGTCCAGGCGCTGCTGGAGCACCAGCGCAATCGCCGGGCCTTGCAGCGCCTGAGCCAGGATCTGGAGGCCGCCAGGGCCTTCAATGCCTCGGTGCTGGACAACGCCGCCGAAGGAATCCTGGTGGTGGACGAGGACGGCAGTATCCGTTTCGCCAACCCCTCTACCTGCCGTCTGCTCAATGCCACCGCTGATCAGTTGCAGGGCACGCCATTCCTGGATTACATGCAAAAACCGCATATCCCGGAGTGGGCCGGCTGCGAATTTCTCAGTGCTTATGGCCGTGGTGAAGTCTTGCGCCTGCACGACGCAGTCCTGCGCACCGCGCCGGGACAGCAGGTGTCGGTGGCCTTGTCCTGTGCGCCGCTGCCGGCAGAGCAGAAGGCGATGGTGGTGACGCTGCAGGACATGTCAGTGGTGCGTCACCTGCACCAGCAACTCGAATACCAGGCTGTCACGGACCCCTTGACCGGCTTGCTCAACCGCAGGGGCTTCTACCAGACCGCGGAAAACCTGCTGATGCGCAGCGAGCGATTGGAGAGCAACTGGGTGCTGCTGTATCTGGACCTCGACGGCTTCAAGCGGGTGAATGACTCGCTGGGCCACGATGCCGGGGACCGAGTGCTGCGCTGGGTCTCGGAACAGTTGAAAGCCTGCCTGCGGCCGTTCGATATCCTGGCGCGGCTGGGAGGCGATGAGTTCACCGCGTTGCTGGACCTGGAGTTCCCCGAGCAGGCGGCCAAGATTGCCGAGAAGCTCATCGAGCGCGTGGCGATCTGTCAGCAGATCGAAGGCATGGACGTGGCACTCGGGGCGAGTATCGGGATCGCCACCTATCCGGACTGTGGCGCCAATCTGGACGGGCTGTTGCGCGCGTCCGACATCGCCATGTACGAAGCCAAGCGTGCCGGCCGCCAGCAGTACCGTTTTTATGACCAGGAAATGAACGGTCGAGCCCGTTCACGCCTGATGCTCGAGGAAAGCGTGCGTTCGGCCATCGAGAACCGTGATTTCAACATGGTCTATCAACCTCAGGTGAGCATCGCCGATGGAAAGATCCGGGGGTTCGAGGCGTTGTTGCGCTGGCAACACCCCAGCGTTGGTGATGTGCCACCGGGCCTGTTTCTTCCATTGCTGGAAGAGGCACGGTTGATCAGTCGCCTGGGCAGTTGGATCTACCATCGCAGCGCGGCCCAGCGCAAAGTCTGGGAGCGCAAGTTCGCCGATGACCTGGTGCTTGGGGTGAGCCTGAGCAGCACCCAGTTCGGCATGCCCAACCTGGTGACCGAATTGCGCCAGGTCCTGGAGCGCCACGCCTTGAAGCCCCGGCAACTGGAGGTCGAGGTGACCGAGGATGCGCTGATGCGCAACCCCGATGAAACCCAGAAACAACTGCGCCTGCTGCGTCATCTCGGGGTGCGGGTGGCACTGGATGATTTCGGGTCGGGGCCATGTTCGCTGGCTCATCTGCGTGACCTTGAACTCGATACGCTCAAGCTCGACCGGCATCTGATCGCCCGTCTGCCGGCTTCGCCCAGGGACGCGGCGCTGGCGGCCTCGGTGATCGATCTGTGCAGGCAATTGGGTTTGCGGGTAATTGCCGAGGGGGTCGAAACCCTGGAGCAATACCAATGGCTGCAAGCCCACGGTTGTGAATATGTGCAGGGTTTCCTCGTCGCGCGGCCGTTGATGGCCGAGGACACCGACACCTTTGCCACGCCGTTCGACTGGAGCGCGGTGCAGGCGTGAATTCGCTACACTGGCGGCTTCTCGTAACCGTGTTGCCGCTCGATGACCGCGCTCAAATACCTCCAGGCCTACCCTCCCGCCCTGCAAGCCCAGGTGCAGCAATTGATTGCCCAGGACCGGCTGGGCGATTACCTGCACCAGCGTTATCCCGAGCGGCATTCGATCCACAGCGACAAGGCGCTCTACGCGTATGCGCTGGAACTCAAGCAGCAGTACCTGCGTAACGCGCCGGCCATCGACAAAGTGCTGTTCGACAACCGCCTGGACCTGACCCATCGCGCGCTCGGCCTGCACACCGCGGTTTCGCGAGTACAGGGCGGCAAGCTCAAGGCCAAGAAGGAAATCCGCATCGCTGCGCTGTTCAAGGACGCAGCCCCTGAATTCTTGAAGATGATCGTGGTGCACGAGCTGGCGCACTTCAAGGAGTCGGACCACAACAAAGCCTTCTACCAGCTCTGCGAGCACATGCTGCCGGGGTATCACCAACTGGAATTCGACCTGCGGGTGTACCTGACCTGGCGGGACTTGCAAGCACACAAGGAATGAGCGAATGGACGTCAGCAAGACCAAGACCAGCTTCTACCGGCGCCTGTACGTGGCTTACCTGATCGACAGCGGTGTCGCCAGCAACGTCCCGGCGCTCACCGAGGCCACCGGCATGCCGCGGCGCACCGCCCAGGACACCGTCGCGGCCCTGGCGGACCTGGACATCGTGTGCGAGTTCGAGCAGGAGCAGGGCGCTCGCAATCATGCCGGGCGGTATCGGATTCGCGATTGGGGAGCGATCGACCGGGGGTGGATCGAGGGGAATCTGCAGCGGATCAAGGCGGTGCTTGAGTACCCCTGAATTTTTGCGACGCCTGGGGTGGCGCCTTCGCGGGCAAGCCCGCTCCCACAGTAGATCTTCAGTGAACACAAAATTGTGAGCTGTACGAAGAACCTGTGGGAGCGGGCTTGCTCGCGAAGAGGACGTCAGGGGCGATGCATGCCTATATGTGGAATCCCATCCTCCAGATACTCCACCCCCACAACCTCGAACCCATAGCGCCCGTAATACCCCTGCAAATGCGCCTGGGCCGACAGTGAGATCGAGGTCCCGGGCCAGTGCTTGCCGGCCTGCCTGAGGGCGTGTTCCATCAACGTGTGACCCAGGCCCTGGCCGCGCGCTTGCGGCGCGATGATCACGCGGCCGATCACCACGTCGCTGTTTTGCGAGTGCGGGTCGAGCAGGCGCAGGTACGCCACCAGGTGGTCTCCCTGCCAGGCCATCAGGTGGCAGGTATCGCCTTCCAGGTCCAGGCCGTCGACGTCCGGGTAGGCGCAGTTCTGCTCGACGACGAACACTTCGGCGCGCAATTTGAGGATGGCGTACAGCTGTTCCTTGCTCAGGTCACTGTGGTGTTTGCAGACCCATTCGATGTCCATTTTTTTGAATTTCCTCAATAGCCTGGTGCCGATATTAAGCGTGCTGTCATCGGAAGTCTTGTGCGTGGTCGACCGGAAAATCTGTGACAAAGGCCAAAATGCCATCATTCCCTGGTCGCGATGTTGTCTTCTTTATGTAATCTTCGATCCAGCGCTGCGTAGCGGTTTCAATGAGCTAATGTTAGGTCGGATGTCCGAGTACATCAGTGAATGTCGGCTAAAAACAAACCGGGCTTTGAACCCGTCAAGGATGTTTGGCATGCCGCGATTGCATCGAGCTCTTGCTTTGGTTGGGTTGCTGTTGCTGGCTCACAACGCCTGCGCGCAGAAGTTGCGTCTGGTCGCCGATGGCTGGCCGCCCTTCACGGACTCGACATTGGTCAATGGCGGTCTGGCGACTGATATCGTCAGCACGGCCCTGGCACGGGCCGGTTACGCCACCGAGTTCGAACAGGTGCCTTGGGCCCGGGCGATGCTCGGTATCAGCGAGGGCCGCTATGACGTGCTGGTCAACGCCTGGTACGCCGAAGACCGCACCCAGATTGGCCAGTTCTCGGCCGAATACCTGCTCAATCGCGTGCGCTTTATCAAGCGCAAGGAAGAACCGATCGAGTTCGATAACCTGGAGCAGTTGCACGCCTATCCCATCGCCGTGGTGCGCGGCTACGCCTATTCCAAGGATTTCGACGAGGACCAGCAGATGCAGAAGGTCCCGGTGCACAGCTTCGCCATGGCCGTGCGCATGCTGGCCGCCGAGCGGGTCAAGCTGACCCTGGAAGATGAATACGTCGCCCGCTACTACCTGGCCCGGGAATCGCCCAAGGTGCGCAACGCCGTGGAGTTCCTGCCCAAGCCGTTGAGCGAGAACAGCCTGCACATTCTGGTCAGCCTGAAGAACCCGGAGCATGAGCAGATCGTCGCGGGGTTTGATAAAGCGATTGCGGCGATGAAGGCGGATGGGAGCTATGCGCGGTTGTTGGAGCAGCATGGGATGTAGGCTTTTGTAGGGTAGTGTCTGCACTGGCCTCATCGTCGGATCGCCGCCCGGAGCAAGCTCGCTCCCACATTTGACCTGCTGTAACACAAAGTTTGGGGACACCCGCTATCCACTGTGGGAGCGAGCCTGCTCGCGATGAGGCCGGCATGAGCACCACAGACCTCAAGCCTCAGGCACATCCTTGATCAAATGCGCCGCCAGGGTCCGCAACGGGCCGAGCTGTCGGCAGATCAACGCCAGTTGGGTCTGCACAAGCCGCTGGCCTTCGTCGATTTCATCGGGCATCTGCTCAAGTTCGTTGGCCAGGGCTTCTTCTTCGTCACTCTGGATCGCAATCGCGGTCTTACTCGCCAGGCCCTGGGCGATCTCGTCGATGCTGGTCGCCAGCTTCACGCCCGCCCCGTCGATCAACTGTTCGCGCACCTCGGTGGGCAGTTCGGTGCCACGGTGCGCGCCCAGGCCCGACAGGTAGCTGAGCAGCGTGTGGGACAGCACCAAAAAGCGAAAGCCCACATCGGCTTCCTTACGGAAATGCCCCGGCTCCATGAGCATGTTCGCCAGCGTGGTCGACAGCGCGGCGTCGGCGTTGTGGGCGTTGCGTCGGGCCAGGCGATAGGCCAGGTCGTCGCTCTTGCCGGCGGCGTATTGCTGCATGATCTGGCGCAGGTAAATGCTGTTGCAGGTCAGCGTGTTCGCCAGCACCTTGTTCAGCCGGCGACCCTGCCAGTCCGGCAGGAACAGGAACACCGCCAGCCCGGCGATCAGGCTGCCGAGCAAGGTATCGAACAGCCGTGGCAGCAGCAGCCCGTAGCCGTCGCCCACCTGGTTGAAGCAGAACAGCACCATGATGGTGATCCCGGCGGTCGCCAGGGTGTAGCGGGTCGTACGGTTGGTAAAGAACACCACCCCGGCGAGGATGGCGAAGCACGATTGCACCAGCGGGTTGGGAAACAGATCGAACAGCGCCCAGGCCACCGTCAGGCCGATGGCGGTGCCGATGATCCGCTGGCCGAGCTTGCGTCGGGTCGCGCCGTAGTTGGGCTGGCAGACGAACAGTGTGGTGAGGATGATCCAGTAGCCCTGGGACGGGTGGATCATGTGCACCACCGCGTAGCCGACGCTCAGGGCCAGGGGCAGGCGCAGGGCATGGCGGAACAGCAGCGAAGTGGGCGTGAGTTGCGTGCGCAGGCGCAGCCAGATGTCCTTCAGGTTGCGCGGCGAGCGGTCCAGCAGACTGCTGTCGGTGGCATCCGCCAGGGCGTCAGGGTTGCTGGCGTCGCTGAGCAGGCGGTCCATGGTCGCCAGGTTTACTGACAAGGCGCGCAATGAACGCAGCAAGCCGCGCCAGGCCGGGTTGCTCTGGATACGCAAGTGTTCGAGCGATGCGTGCAGGTCGTTGAGGGCTTCGGCAAAGCTGTCGTCATAGACGAACGGCTGGCGCAACTGGATCGATTCGGCCAACGCCTGGCAGGCCTTGCCTTGCTGGCGCAGCAGGCGTTGGCAGCGGAACAGCACGTCGCTGTGGAAGAACGCCTCGGCCAGGGCGTTGTAAGGGTAGTGGGAGGAACTGGCACGCTCGTGGATGTCCTGGGCCAGGAAATACAGCTTCAGGTAGCGGCTGACTTTCGACCCGGGCCGGCCATTGCCCACCCGGTGCAGGATGATTTCTTTCGCCGTGTTGAGGGCGGCAACCACACGACCGTTCTGCTGGGCCAGTTCCAGGCGTCGGGCTTCGATGTCCAGTTGGCGGATCGGTTCGAGCAGCGAGGATTTGAGTTTCAGGTAGCGCCCCAGTTCGCGAAACAGTCGCGCCAGGCTCTGCTGCACCGGTTGGTTGGAAAACAACGCCTGCCACAGTACCGAAAGCAGGCCGTACCACGCCGCACCGGCCACCAGCAGCGTGGGCTCATGCCAGAAGTCGCTGACGGCGCCGCCGCGCTGGTCCACACCGATCACGGTATAGACCGCCAGAATCAGGGTCGCCGAGGCAATCGCGCCATAACGCTCGCCGAGGGCGCCGAGCATCGTCAGGCCGAAGGCTGCCAGGGCCAGGGCGACGATGAAAAGGACGGGATAGGGGAACAGCAGCTCCACCGACAGCGCCGCGACAGTAAAGCACGCCAGGGTCACGACCAGCGCGTTGAGACGGCCTTGCCAACTGTCGTCGGTCTCGGCCAGGGCGCTGGCGATGATCCCGAGGAACAACGGGATCAGCAACGCCATCTCATCCAGGTACCAGCACAAGCCCATGCTGCCGGTCAGGGCGATGAACACCCGCACGCTATAACTGAACTTATCCAACGCCCAAAGGCGACGCAGAGACTGGCTGAACGAGGTCGATGACATGAAGTGCACGGGCCTGACGGGCGATGACGCTAAATTGAGGCAGTAATGACGCCGACGCAATGGGGGCGATCACATCTGGCAGCAAAAAGTGTTCCGATGCGTGTGAATACGAGTTCTAAAGCACCACCGGCCCTCCCTTGTGGGAGCGGGCTTGCTCGCGAATGCGGTGTGTCAGTCAGCATCGAATTGGCTGACACACCGCATTCGCGAGCAAGCCCGCTCCCACAGGGGTTAGTGTGACCACATTCGAATCGTGTCGGATCAGACGTACTGCGCCGCCGCATACCCCGACGCCCAGGCCCATTGGAAGTTGAACCCGCCCAGGTGGCCGGTGACGTCCAGCACTTCACCGATGAAATACAGGCCAGGGCTTTTCAGCGATTCCATGGTCTTGGACGAGACCTCCCGGGTGTCGACGCCGCCCAGGGTGACCTCGGCGGTGCGGTAGCCTTCGGTGCCGGCCGGGACGAGGTTCCAGCACGCCAGTTTCTCGGCGATGTCCGCCAGCTCGGCGTGGGTGTATTGCTTCATCGGCTTGGAGACGAACCAGGTGTCGGCCAGCAGGTTGGCCATCTTCCTGGTGAATAGCTCGCCCAGCAGAGTTTTCAGCTCACTGTTGGGGCGTTCGGCCTGTTGCTGCTGCAGCCATTGCGGCACGTCGTGATCGGGCAGCAGGTTGATCTGCACCGTGTCCCCCGGCTCCCAGAACGAAGAAATCTGCAGGATCGCCGGGCCGCTCAGGCCGCGGTGGGTGAACAGGATGTTCTCGCGAAAGCTCTGGTCGTTGCAGCTCACCAGGCAGTCGACCGAGGTACCGGAGAGTTCAGTGCACAGCGTCTTGAGCTGGTCGGTGATGGTGAACGGCACCAGCCCGGCGCGAGTCGGCAGCAGCTGATGGCCGAACTGTTTCGCCACCTGATAACCGAAACCGGTGGCCCCCAGGGTCGGGATCGACAGCCCGCCCGTGGCGATCACCAGCGACTGGCAGGCGAGGGCGCCGAGGGTGGTTTGCAGCAGGTAGCCGCTGTCGGTCTTTTCGATCTGGTTGATCGAGGTGTCCAGGTGCAGGCTGACGCCGGCCTGCTCGCATTCATCCAGCAACATGGCGAGGATGTCGCTGGATTTGTTATCGCAAAACAACTGGCCGAGTTTCTTCTCGTGGTACGGCACGCCGTGCTTGGCCACCAGGGCAATGAAATCCCATTGGGTGTAGCGTGCCAGGGCCGATTTGCAGAAGTGCGGGTTCTGCGAAAGGAAATTGCCCGGCTCGGTGTACATATTGGTGAAATTGCAGCGCCCACCGCCGGACATGAGGATTTTCTTGCCAGCCTTGTTGGCGTGGTCCAGCAACATCACTTGTCGCCCACGCCCGGCGGCGGTCAGCGCGCACATCAACCCCGCGGCGCCAGCGCCAATGATCACGACTTCGGTAGAGCGCAAAACGGTGTCCTCTGTATGTCTGGGGGCTGGCAGGAACTTGCTTTTGTGGCGAGGGAGCTTGCTCCCGCTCGAGCGCGGAGCGGTCGCAAAGCCAACGAACGCGAACCATCTGAAGCACCGCGTTCATGGCTTTCAGGGCTGCTGCGCACCCCAGCGGGAGCAAGCTCCCTCGCCACAGGGTGAGTCAATAGCAATCAGAGGATCCGCACCCGCAACGAGCGGCCCTTGATCTTGCCTTCATTCAGGCGCTTGAGTGCCTGCTTGGCGATGCCGCGCTCCACGGCCACGTAGGCCTGGAAATCGAAGATCGCGATCTTGCCGACCTGGGCGCCGGGGATGCCGGCCTCGCCGGTCAGGGCGCCGAGGATGTCGCCGGGGCGGACCTTGTCCTTGCGCCCGGCGGCGATGCACAGGGTGCTCATGGCCGGCAGCAACGGGGCGCCGCCCTGGGGCTTGAGGTTATCCAACTGGTCCCAGTTCAACGGCGCCTTCTGCAGTTGCTCGATGGCCTGGGCGCGGTGCGCTTCGGACGGCGCTACCAGGCTGATGGCGAGGCCGGTTTCCCCGGCGCGGCCCGTACGACCGACACGGTGGATGTGGATTTCCGAATCCCGGGCCAACTCGACGTTGATCACCATGTCCAGGGCGTCGATATCCAGGCCGCGCGCTGCCACGTCGGTCGCCACCAGCACCGAGGTGCTGCGGTTGGCGAACATCGCCAGGACCTGGTCACGGTCGCGCTGCTCCAGGTCGCCATGCAGGCCGACGGCGGAGAGGCCTTTGCTCGTCAGGTGATCGACGGTTTCCTGGACCTGCTGCTTGGTGAAGCAGAACGCCACGCAGGACGCCGGACGGAAATGCGCCAGGACCTTGACCACCGCGTCCATGCGCTCCTCAGGCGCGATCTCGTAGAAGCGCTGTTCGATCTGCGCGTCGGAGTGCAGCGCCTCAGCCTTTACCTGCTGTGGATCACGCATGAACTTGGAGGCCAGCTGCTTGATGCCCACCGGGTATGTAGCGGAGAACAGCAGCGTCTGGCGGCGTTCCGGGGTCTGCTGGATGATGTCTTCGATGGCGTCGTAGAAGCCCATGTCGAGCATGCGATCGGCTTCGTCGAGGATCAGCGTATTCAGTCCGTCGAGTACCAGTGAGCCTTTGCGCAGGTGCTGCTGGATCCGTCCCGGCGTGCCGACGATGATGTGGGCGCCGTGTTCGAGGGAGGCGATCTGCGGACCGAACGACACACCGCCGCACAGGGTCAGGACCTTGATGTTGTCTTCGGCGCGGGCCAGGCGCCGGATTTCCTTGGCCACCTGGTCGGCCAGCTCGCGGGTCGGGCACATCACCAGCGCCTGGCAGCCGAAGTAGCGCGGGTTGATCGGGTTCAGCAGGCCGATGCCGAACGCGGCGGTCTTGCCGCTGCCGGTCTTGGCCTGGGCGATCAGGTCCATCCCCTTGAGGATCACCGGCAAGCTTTGCGCCTGGATCGGCGTCATCTGGGCATAACCGAGTGATTCGAGGTTAGCCAGCATGGCGGCGGACAGCGGCAAAGTATTAAAAGCGGTGGCGATGGTGGTCACGGTACGGGCCTGCAAAACAAAATGTCGCGCAGTGTAGCAGCCTCGTGCCACTTTCTTCGAAAGTTCTGGACGAGCAGTGGGGCGGAGGTCCCTCCAGCTGTCCCAGGAGCACACCGGCCCCTGTGGCGAGGGAGCTTGCTCCCGCTGGGTCGCGAAGCGACCCCAAACCGGCCGACGCGGTGTACCTGAATCATCGCGGCGTAGGGATGACGACTGCTTCGCAGCCGAGCGGGAGCAAGCTCCCTCGCCACAGGGGGCAACCATTTCCCTGACCAAACGGGGTTATCAGGTGCCTCTTCAGTGCTCGATATGCTCATCATGACGCTTCGGCCGCCGTCCATCCTGTTTCGACAGCTGGGAAAAGATCGTCGCCGCCAGCATCGCCATGATGCCCACTGTCACGAAAGTCAGCTGGAAGGCTCCCAGCACCGTGTCGACCCCGTCGTTACCGACCTGGGCGGTAAAGCCGCCCAGCAGCGCGCCGGCGCAGGCCACGCCGAGGCTCAGGGACAGTTGCGCTACCACCGACAAGAGACTGTTGCCGCTGCTGGCGCTGGCGTCGTCGAGGTCGATCAGGGTCACGGTGTTCATCGCCGTGAATTGCAGCGAGTTGATCGCCCCCAGCACCGCCAATTGCGCCAGCAGCAGCCAGTACGGCGTCTGTTCGCTGACCAGGCCCATGCTCGCCAGCATGATGCCCAGGGCCAGGGTGTTGCCGGTCAGGACGATGCGGTAGCCGAGGCGTTCGATCAGCGGCCGGGCGACCGACTTGGCGACCATCGCCGCAGCCGCCAGGGGCAGCATGCTCATCCCCGCTTGGGACGGCGAGTAGCCCAGGGCCACTTGCAGCAGCAACGGCACCAGGAACGGCAGGGCGCCGCTGCCCAGGCGCGCGAACAGGTTGCCGAGAATCCCCACGGCGAAGGTCCGGGTCTTGAACAGCGAAGGAGGGAACAGCGCGTTTTCGACGTGCCCGGCCCGCAGCCAGTAAGCCGCCAGGCAGGCCATGCCGCCGAACAGCAGCAACATCACCCGCAGGTGCGGCAGATGCAGTTCACCCAAGCCTTCCATGGCGATGGTGATCAATACCATCGCCGCGCCGAACAGCACAAAGCCCAGGCCATCGAACCGCGTGCGCTCGCTGCCGCGCAGGTCGGGGATGAATTTCCATACGGCATAGCAACCGATCACGCCCACCGGCAGGTTGATCAGGAAAATCCAGTGCCAGGTCAGGTACTCCACCATCCAGCCGCCCATGGTCGGGCCGATCAACGGGCCGAGCAGGCCAGGGATGGTGATGAAACCCATGATCCGCACCAGCTCCGAGCGCGGGTAGGCCCGCAGCACCACCAGCCGGCCCACCGGCAGCATCAGCGCGCCGCCCAGGCCCTGGATGATCCGTGCACCGACCAGCATGGTCAGCGAGTTGGACATCGCGCACAGCAATGAGCCGAAGCTGAACAGCAGGATCGCGCCGAAGAAAATCCTCTTGGTGCCGAAGCGGTCGGCGATCCAGCCCGAGGCCGGGATCAGCAGGGCCACGGTGAGCATGTAGGCGATGATCACCCCTTGCATGCGCAGCGGGTTTTCCGCCAGGTCGGTGGCCATCGCGGGCAGGGCGGTGTTGAGGATGGTGCCGTCCAGGGACTGCATGAAGAAGGCAATCGCCACCACCCAGGGGAGCCAGCGGGCGGTGACGGCGTCGAGCGGTGCACGGTTGGGCATGGGACCTCTTGTATGAACAATGAGTATTTGTGGCGAACCCGCTTTTTGTGGCGAGGGAGCTTGCTCCCGCTCGAGCGCGAAGCGGTCGCAAGATCCGCGAGCGCGGACTGTCTGGAGAACCGCGTTCGTAGCTTTTGGGGCTGCTTCGCCCGAACGCGGACCGGCCCAGCGGGAGCAAGCTCCCTCGCCACAGGAGGACAGCATCGGCCTCTAGTTGGCTACACAGGGGACGGTATCAACCTCCAGTTGTTACAACGTCAACGTCAACCGCTTCACCAGCGCCCCCGGCAACAACATCGAGGCCGTGGCCCGTTGGCTGTAGGTGCTGGCCGAGAGCAGAAGTTCCCGCTCGCGGGTCAGGCCTTCGAGTTGCGAGCCGAGCAGGCTGTAGACGCTGTCATCGAAGCGCATGGTGCTGACCGGTGCGACGATCTGGCCGTTCTCGACCCAGAAGGTGGCGAAGCGGGTCATGCCGGTCAGGCGTGCGGCGGGTTGGTCCGAGTAGTTCAGGTACCAGAGGTTACTGATGTAGAGCCCGGTGCCGAGACGTTCGAGGATCTCCTGCTGCTCCAGCTGGCCTTCGTTCATGACCAGCGCTGTGGGGTATTCGTAGCTGCTGGCGCCGTTGGCGGCGAGGCTGTATTCGGCGGCGCTGCGCGAGTTGATCAGGCGCGCATTGGCCGTGCCCTTGGCGATCAGCGCCAGATCATCACGGGGATAACCTTCGTCGGAAAACGCCGGGCTCAGGGAGCCGCTGACCTGCTCGCCGAGCCAGACGATGGGACTGAAGCTGGCTTCGTTGGCGTAGAACTTTTGCAACGGGCTCTGCTTGCTGGCAATCGCCCGGGCCGAGAACCCGCCCCAACTGAGCATGCCCATGATTTCTTCCAGGGCAGCGGGCGCCAGGTAGGCGCGGTATTCGCCGGGCGGCAAGGTGCGCAGCGGTCGACCCAGGAATTCCAGCTGCTGGCGGGCCTGCTCGAAGCGCCGGGCGAAGCCTTCGCTGCTCCACTGGTGGCCGGCGTAGCTGGCTTTCACCGCCTGGCCGTTTTCATGGAACAGGCTGAAGTCGAAGTTGAAGCTGTTGGCCTGATGCCAGCCGAATGCTCCGGACGAACTGGCAAAACCCCGGCTGATGGGGCCGGCGGCGTAGAAACCCACCAGGTCCAGGCCTTCGGCGGCGCGGGTGATTTCGGCGACGGCCTGCTCGGTTTCCGGCAGCGGATGGTCCTGCACGTTATGGCTCTGCCAATGATTGTGGTTGAGCAGCAGGTACGGATCGCGGGGCAAAAGCGGCAAGGTTTCGCGCAGTTGTTGCAGGCCGTCGGCGAGGCGTTGCAGGTCGGTTGCGGGCTCGCCGGACAAGGTGATCTGCAGGTCGGCGTGGCGTCCGTCGTCGATCAATTTGAAGCTGACATTGGCCTGTTGAACCTGGCCGGCCTGGCGCACCTTGGCGTGGTTGAAGCGCACGAAGGCCGAGGATTCGGCAGCGTAGCCGAGGGTGAACTGTTCGGATTCACGCAGTGCATCACGCAACCAGTCGACCAGGGTCTTGAACGCCGCGGCCTGATTATTGAAAGTGCTCATCAGGCGTCTCCCCCAAATACATCAACGTTGCTGAACACGCAGGCCGGCGACGCGTGGCCGACGCGGATGACCTGGTTCGGTTCGCCCTTGCCGCAGTTCGGCGTGCCCAGGACCTGCGAGGTGCTGGCATCGCCGACGGCGCGCAGGCTCTTCCAGAACTGCGCGGAAATGCCCCGGTAGTTGGGGTTCTTCACCACGCCCTTGAGCTCGCCGTTCTCGATCAACTGGCCCCATTCGCAGCCGAACTGGAATTTGTTGCGGGCATCGTCGATGGACCAGGAGCGGTTGGTGCGCATCAACACGCCGTGTTCGATGCCCTGGATCAGTTGCGCCAGGGACTGATCGCCGGGCTCGATGTTCAGGTTCGCCATGCGGTCGATGGGCGGGCGATTCCAGCCACAGGCGCGGCTGTTGGCGACACCGCTCAGGCCAGCCCGGAATTGCGACAGCGCACCGCCCAGTGGACGCAACAGCAGGCCCTCGCGGATCAGGAACTGTTTGCTGGCGGCGGTGCCGTCGTCGTCATGGCTGTAGCTCGCCAGTTCCTCGGGAATGTCCGGGTCGAAGGTCACGTTCAACAGGCTGGAGCCGTATTGCAGCTGGCCGAAATCGGCCGTCTTGACGAAGCTGGTGCCGGCGTAGTTGCGCTCGTCCCCCAGGATGCGGTCCAGTTCCAGCGGATGGCCGATGGATTCGTGGATCTGCAACATCATCTGGTCGGGCATCAGCAGCAGGTCCCGGGGGCCTTGCGGAGTGTTGGGCGCCATCAACAGTTGCAGGGCCTGGTCGGCGATCTTCGGCCCGGCACCGATCAGGCCGCAACGCCGGATCACATCGAAGCCGCCTTGCTGGCCGAAGTTCTCGCGGCCCAGGGTGCGGGTCTGGCTGTCATGCCCGTCGAACGCGGTGACGTCCAGGGCCGGGTAGATGAAACGCTGGGCCTGGCGCAGTTCGGCGCCGGCGCTGTTGAGGTAGATCTGCTCGACCTGGGTCAGGCCGATGCTCACTTGCCAATTCACCAGACGCTCGTCTACCGGCACGGCGGCCGATTCGTCGCCGAGCAGTTGGTAGCAATCGCTGAGGACCGGGAAGGCCTGGTCGAAAAGCGGTGAAAAGTAATCGGCGCGGTCGCTGGATACTGGCTGCTCGCGCAGGTCGAGCAAGGCGTGGGGCTTGAGCCGGCGCGCCTGCTGCTCGGCGCGGTCCAGCGCGGCTTGCAGCCCGGCCTGGGACAGGTCGTTGGTGGAGGCGTAGGCCTCGACACCGTTGACCCGCGCGGTAAGCATCGCGCCTTCGTCACGGTTCAGGCTGGGCGGCTCGGCGACATTCTTGCGCACCGACAGATGCTGGCCGGACTCGCGCACATAACGCAGGGAAAAAAACTCAGCGCCCGTGCGCAAGGCAGCGAAGCGCTGCTTGAGCTGGGGGTGGAAGTCGAACATGGAACCTCCTTGTCTGGAGTGGCGGTGCAGCGAGGTGCGGCGCATTGACGCGGCGGCTCTAGAGTAGGCCTGGGCGGGGGAGGGATCAAGGTAGAAAAGGAATACAGGGTGTCAGCAAGGACGCCATCGCGAGCAGGCTCGCTCCCACATTGGACCTGTAGTGGGACACAAAATCTGTGTCCGTCGCGGACCCCTGTGGGAGCGGGCTTGCTCGCGAAGGCGGTGTGGCAGTCGATGGAGATGTTGGATTTGCCGGCCTCTTCGCGAGCAAGCCCGCTCCCACATTGGATCTTGAGTGGACACAATATCCGTGTCCGCCGGGGATCCCTGTGGGAGCGGGCTTGCTCGCGATAGCGGTGTGGCAGTTACTGCGCGGTAGGCCCGACTTCGCGCAGTGGCTTGCCGCGCACCGGGGCGTCGCCGGCGACGTAGTACGGTGCGGTGCTGCGTGGCAGTGGCTTGCGGCCGCGGATTTTGTCGGCGATTTTCTCGGCGATCATGATCGTTGGCGCGTTCAGGTTACCGGTGGTGATGATCGGCATGATCGAAGCATCGACCACGCGCAAACCTTGCATGCCATGTACGCGACCTTCGCCATCGACCACGGCCATGTCGTCGGTGCCCATCTTGCACGAGCAGGACGGGTGGAACGCGGTTTCGGCGTGTTCGCGGATGAACTGGTCCAGCTGTTCATCGGTCTGCACCTCGATCCCCGGACTGATCTCACGGCCACGGAAAGCATCGAGCGCCGGCTGTTGCATGATCTCGCGGGTCAGGCGGATGCCATCGCGGAATTCCTGCCAATCCTGCTCGGTGGCCATGTAGTTGAACAGGATGCTCGGGTGCTGGCGCGGGTCCTTGGACTTGGCCTGGATCCGGCCACGGCTCGGCGAGCGCATGGAGCCCATGTGCGCCTGGAAGCCGTGTTCCTTCACGCCATTGCTGCCGTTGTAATTAATCGCCACCGGCAGGAAGTGATACTGGATGTTCGGCCATTCGAACTCCGGGCGCGTGCGGATGAAACCGCCGGCTTCGAACTGGTTGCTCGCGCCGATGCCGGTGCCGTTGAACAGCCACTCGGCACCGATGGCCGGCTGGTTGTACCAGAGCAGCGACGGGTACAGCGAAACCGGCTGGGTGCAGGCGTATTGCAGGTATAGCTCAAGGTGATCCTGCAGGTTCTCGCCGACGCCCGGCAGGTCGTGGACCACCGGAATGTCGAGGCTCTTGAGCAGCTGCGCCGGGCCGACGCCGGAGCGTTGCAGGATCTGCGGCGAAGCGATGGCGCCGGAACACAGCAGCACTTCCCGGCGGGCGCGAGCCTCAACGCGTTCTTCAGCGGCACCCACCAGATAACGCACGCCTACCGCGCGCTTGCCTTCGAACAGGATCTTGTCGGTCAGGGCGTGGGTGATGATGGTCAGGGTCGAGCGCTTCTTGGCGACGTCCAGGTAACCGCGGGCGGTGCTGGCGCGACGGCCGTTCGGCGTCACGGTACGGTCCATCGGGCCGAAGCCTTCCTGCTGGTAGCCATTGAGATCTTCGGTACGCGGATAACCGGCCTGCACGCCGGCCTCGACCATGGCGTGGAACAGCGGGTTGTTGCCGGGCTTGGGCGTGGTCACGCTGACCGGGCCGTCGCCGCCGTGGTAGTCGTTCGGGCCGATGTCACGGGTTTCCGCCTTGCGGAAATACGGCAGGCAGTCCAGATAGGTCCAGTCTTCCAGGCCGGGCAGCTTGGCCCAGTTGTCGTAGTCCAGGGCGTTGCCGCGGATGTAGCACATGCCGTTGATCAGCGAAGAACCGCCCAGGCCCTTGCCACGACCGCACTCCATGCGACGGCCGTTCATGTGCGGCTCAGGATCGGTCTCGTAGGCCCAGTTGTAGCGCCGGCCCTGCAACGGAAACGCCAGGGCGGCCGGCATCTGGGTGCGGAAGTCCAGGCGATAGTCCGGGCCGCCGGCTTCGAGCAGCAGGACGGTGACGCCTTCGTCTTCGGTCAGACGGGTCGCCAGGGTGTTACCGGCCGAGCCGGCACCGATGATGATGTAATCGAATTCTTGGGACATGAAATGCACCCTCTTTTAATGGGTTCAGGTCGCAGTCGGCCGAGTGCCACGTTCCCTGTGGCGAGGGAGCTTGCTCCCGCTCGGCTGCGCAGCAGTCGCAGATCAAGCGACCGGGTTCTGTCTGAATGGCGATGAGCCAAGAAGCATGGGGCTGCATCGCAGCCCAGCGGGAGCAAGCTCCCTCGCCACAAAAGCCCCTGGCTCCGGGTCAGATCAGAACACCGACGCGTAATCGCCCAGCTCGACCTGTACCGATTTGATGCGCGTGAAGTTGTTCAGCGAGCTGATCCCGTTCTCGCGGCCCACGCCCGATTGCTTGTAGCCACCGACCGGCATCTTGGCATCGGACTCGCCCCAGGCGTTGATCCAGCAGATACCGGCTTCCAGTTGATGGATGATGCGGTGGGCGCGGTTCAGGTCGCGGGTCACGACGCCGGCGGCCAGGCCGAAGTCGGTGTCGTTGGCGCGGCGGATGACTTCTTCCTCGGTTTCATAGGTGAGGATGCTCATCACCGGGCCGAAGATTTCCTCACGGACGATGGTCATTTCGTCAGTGCAATCAGTGAAAACGGTCGGCGCAACGAACGCACCCTTGGCGAATTCACCGTCAGTCAGGCGAGCACCACCGCACAGCAGGCGTGCGCCTTCGGCCTTGCCCTTCTCGATGTAGCCCAACACGCTTTCCATATGGGCGAAGCTCACCAGCGGACCGAAATTGGTGTTCTCGTCCTCCGGATTGCCGATGCGGATGCGCGCCACACGCTCGGCGATCTTGGCTTCGAAGGCGGCCTTGAGGTGGCTCGGCACGAACACGCGGGTGCCGTTGGTGCAGACCTGGCCGGAGCTGTAGAAGTTGGCCATCATCGCGGTGTCGGCGGCGCGATCCAGGTCGGCGTCGTCGCAGATGATCAACGGCGACTTGCCGCCCAGCTCCATGGTCACGTCCTTGAGCGAAGAACTCGAAGCGCTGGCCATGACTTTCTTGCCGGTGTCGGTGCCGCCGGTGAAGGAGACTTTCTCGATGCGCGGATGCTCGGTCAGCCAGGTGCCGACTTCACGGCCGCTGCCGGTCAGCACGTTGAAGACGCCCGCTGGAACGCCGGCTTCGGTGTAGATCTCGGCCAGCTTCAGGGTGGTCAGCGAGGTGACTTCGCTTGGCTTGAAGATCATCGCGTTACCGGCGGCCAGGGCCGGTGCGGATTTCCACAGGGCGATCTGGATCGGATAGTTCCACGCGCCGATACCGGCCACCACGCCCAGGGGCTCGCGACGGGTGTAGACAAACGAGGTATCGCGCAGCGGGATCTGCTCGCCTTCGATGGCGGGCACCAGGCCGGCGTAGTATTCCAGCACGTCGGCGCCGGTGACGATGTCGACGTAGCGGGTCTCGGAGTAGGCCTTGCCGGTGTCCAGGGTTTCCAGGGCGGCCAGCTCATCATTGCGCTCGCGCAGGATGTCCACGGCGCGGCGCAGGATGCGCGAACGCTGCATGGCGGTCATCGCGGCCCAGACTTTCTGACCCTTTTCGGCGCTGACCACGGCGCGCTCGACGTCTTCCTTGGTCGCACGCTGCACCAGGGCGAGAACCTCACCGTTGGCCGGGTTGATGGCTTCGAAAGTGGCGTCGCCGCTGGCATCACTGTACGCGCCATCGATGTAGAGTTTTTGCAGTTCGAAACGGGCCATAAAGTCCTCGCAAGTGCATAAGTGGTTGGCTGGGCCACCGGACGTGTCCTCTACAGCTGACTACGCGGGTCGGTGACGGTTCAGGAGCCGAGCGGTTCTGTGTGCTCTGGCGTTCCTGCCTTGGCCAATTGGAAATCCATGTATTCGTAAGCGATCCGGTGTGCCTGGGCGGTATCGAACGCGTCTCCCGACAGCGCCCCGCGCAGCCACAAACCGTCAATCAGAGCGGCCAGGCCCCGTGCCGCACTGCGCGCCTCATCGGCAGGCAATACGCGACGGAACTGGCAACACAGGTTGGAATACAGACGGTGATCGTTGATCCGCTGCAACCTGTGCAATGACGGGTGATGCATGCTGGTGGCCCAGAAGGCCAGCCAGGTTTTCATTGCCGGTCCGTTGACCTGGCTGGCGTCGAAGTTGCCTTCGATGATCACCTTGAGGTGCGCCCGCGGGCTGCTGTCCTCCAGCGCCTGACGGCGCGCGGTGACGTTCTCGCTCAGGACAGTCATCAGGTACTGGGCCGTGGCCGCGATCAGGCCATTCTTGTCCTGAAAGTAGTGACTGATGATGCCGTTCGAGACACCGGCCAAACGGGCGATCAGCGCAATGCTGGCGTCCCCCATGCCGACCTGATCGACCGCTTGCAGCGTGGCTTCGATCAATTGCTGGCGGCGGATGGGTTGCATACCGACCTTGGGCATCTAGCACATCTCCTTAGGCCAACCGGCAGGCGAGTTCGTCTGTCGGTGCGTGGGCCAGTCTATTTTGTTTTGATTGAACGTTCAATCAACAAAGAATAAGCTCTGCGACAATTCGTCGCGATTTACCGAAATTTCCTACGCGTAAATGGCGCAGAAACCGACATCCAACGGCCCGAGCCCCAGATTTCACAGGGGGGGAGGGCTTGTGGGGTGTCTTTATAACACCCGCCGGTCGGCTGCCAACGGATCGATTGGTCGGGTTCCGCGTTGCCTTGTCCTTCTCTCGCACTGCCTGGAGCATCCGTGCAATGAGTTCTGCCTCTCTAATAAAGACCCCACCGCAAAAGGTGACGGTCAACGGTTGGGTGTTCTACACCTCGACCGCGCTGATTCTGTTGTTGACTGCCATCCTGATCATCGCCCCCCAAGAGGCCGGCCGGTTGCTCGGCATTGCCCAGGCATGGCTGTCGCGCAGCTTCGGCTGGTACTACATGGTGGTGATCGCGGCCTATCTGGTGTTCGTGGTCGGCCTGGCGTTTTCTTCCTACGGCAAGCTCAAGCTGGGCAGCAAGGACGACACGCCGGACTTCAGCTACGGCGCCTGGGCCGGGATGCTCTTTTCCTCGGGCATCGGCATTTCGTTGTTGTATTTCGGGGCTTCCGAGCCGCTGGATCACTTTTTCAACCCGCCCGAAGGCGTGGCCGGCAGTAACCTGGCGGCGCGCCAGGCGGTGCAGCTGACCTTCCTGCATTGGGGCCTGCATGGCTGGGCGATTTATGCGTTGGTAGGGCTGGCGGTCGCGTATTTCGCCTACCGGCATCACCAGCCGCTGGCGCTGCGCTCGGCGTTGTACCCGCTGGTGGGGGAGCGCTGGGTCAAGGGAGCGGCCGGCCATGCGGTGGACGGCTTCGGCATGTTCGTGACTCTGCTGGGCCTGGTGACGAACCTGGGGATCGGTTCGCTGCAGGTTTCCTCCGGACTGGAAAACCTGTTCGGTATGGAGCACAGCAACACCAACCTGCTGGTGGTGATCATCGTGATGAGCACCGTGGCGACCATCGCCGCAGTGTCCGGGGTGGAAAACGGTATTCGCCGGCTGTCCAACCTCAACATCGTGCTGTTCAGCGGGCTGCTGATTTTCGTCCTGCTGTTCGGCCCGACCCTGCACCTGCTCAACGGCTTTGTGCAGAACATCGGCGATTACCTCAACGGCGTGGTGCTCAAGACCTTCGACCTGTACGTGTATGAGGACGACAGCGCCAAGTCCGACCGCTGGCTGGGCCTGTGGACCCTGTTCTACTGGGCCTGGTGGATTTCCTGGGCGCCATTCGTGGGCATGTTCATCGCACGCATTTCCCGCGGCCGTACGGTGCGTGAGCTGGTGGCCGGCGTGCTGCTGATTCCCTTGGGCTTCACGTTGGCCTGGCTGTCGATCTTCGGTAACTCGGCCCTGGACCTGGTGATGAACCAGGGTGCGGTGGAGCTGGGCAAGACCGCTTTGACCCAGCCGTCGATGTCAATCTACCAATTGCTGGAGCATTACCCGGCGTCGAAAGTGGTGATTGGCGTGTCGATCTTCGTCGGCTTCGTGCTGTTCCTGACCCCGGCGGATTCCGGTGCGGTGATGATGGCTAACCTTTCGTGCAAGGGCGGTACCGTTGACGAGGATGCGCCGCATTGGCTGCGGATTTTCTGGTCGGTGGTGATCACCCTGGTGACCATTGGCCTGCTGTTCGCCGGTAACTTCGAAGCCATGCAAACCATGGTGGTACTGGCGGGCCTGCCGTTCTCGGTGGTGCTGGTGTTCTTCATGTTCGGCCTGCACAAAGCCATGCGCCGGGACGTGCAGCTCGAACAGGAACAGGCGGCGCTGGCGACCCGTGACTGGCATCGCTTCAGCGAGCGCATGATGCAACTGGATCGGCAGCTGTAACCACCTTTGTGGCGAGGGGATTTATCCCCGTTGGGTTGCGAAGCAGCCCTAAAACTGCCACCTCGGTGTATCTGGCTTATTCCATTCAACGGTTTTGGGGTCGCTTCGCAACCCAACGGGGATAAATCCCCTCGCCACAGGGGCGGTTTTTAGCCTGAACACCGCACCAACAAAAACGCCGCGATCTCTCGCGGCGTTTTTGTTGGTGGTGTGGGCTCAGCCCAGGTTCTTGCCGAGCAGGGCGTGGTACAGCTCGCTGTCGCCGAGGATCCCGACGACTTTCTGGTTGTCGTGGAGCACCAGTTTGTTGCCGGTCTGGTAGCGGATCTGCAAGGCGTCGCGCATGCCGATGTTGGAGTCCACCAGGGTCGGGCGACGGCCCAGGCCTTCGACGGGTTGCCCCTGGACCCAGTTCTGCAAGTCCAGCACCGCGCCGTTCTGCCGGGCACCCTTGATGGTGTTGCCTTCGGCCAGGTCGAGCCAGGAGTCGCCACCCGGGTCCAGGCACACCGAGCCGTTGATGCGCTTGCAGTTGTCCAGGGTGCGCATCAGGCTGCGACCGCAGAGCACGTTGAGCGGGTTGGTATGGGCGACGAAGGTACGCACATAGTCGTCCGCCGGGTTCAGCACGATATCTTCCGGCTTGCTGTACTGGATGATCTTGCCGTCCTTCATGATCGCGATCCGGCTCCCCAGTTTCAGGGCTTCGTCCAGGTCATGGCTGACGAACACGATGGTCTTTTGCAGTTTGCGTTGCAGTTCCAGCAGTTCGTCCTGCAGGCCTTGGCGGATCAGCGGGTCGAGGGCCGAGAACGGTTCGTCCATCAGCAGGATGTCGGCGTCCATCGCCAGGGCGCGGGCCAGGCCGACCCGTTGCTGCATACCGCCGGACAGCTCGTCGGGTTTCTTGTTGCGCCACTGGGTCAAGCCCACCAGCTCGAGTTTCTCATCCACCAGCTTGCGCCGTTCCTTCTCGGGACGACCCTGCATTTCCAGGCCGAAGCTGATGTTCTCGCGCACCGTCAGCCAAGGCATCAGGGCGAACTTCTGGAACACCATGGCGATGCGCTTGGTGCGCATCATCTTCAGTTCGGCAGGGGAGCAGGAGGCGATGTCGATCTGCCGCCCTTCGTGCTCGACGAACAACTTGCCACGACTGACGGTGTTCAAGCCGTTGATGCAGCGCAGCAGGCTCGATTTGCCGGAGCCGGAAAGGCCCATCAGGACGCAGATCTCACCCTTCTCGATGGACAGGCTGGCTTTTTCCACGCCGACGATCAGGCCGGTCTGTTGCAGAATTTCCGGGCGCGAAAGACCCTTGTCCAGTAGATCCAGAGCGGCCTTGGGGCGGCTGGAGAAAATAACATCGACGTCTTCGAAACGAATGATGCTCATGCGTCACCCCCTACTTTAGCGTCGGGTTGTTTGCAGATTCGGTCGAGCATGATCGCCAGCAATACGATCGCCAGGCCCGCTTCGAAGCCCAGGGCGATATCAGCGGTGTTCAGTGCGTTGACCACGGGTTTGCCCAGGCCATCGGCACCCACCAGCGCGGCGATCACCACCATCGACAACGACAGCATGATGCACTGGGTGACACCGGCCGCGATGCTCGGCATCGCATGGGGCAGTTCGATACGCGACAGGAGCTGGCGACGGGAGCAGCCGAAGGCCTTGCCGGCGTCGAGCAATTCTTCCGGTACGTCGCAGATACCCAGGTAGGTCAGGCGGATGGGCGCGGCAATCGCGAACACCACCGTGGAGATCAGGCCCGGGACCACGCCCAACCCGAACAGGGTCAGGGTAGGAATGAGGTAGACGAAGGTCGGTACGGTCTGCATCAGATCGAGTACCGGACGCATCAGGGTGTAGAACATCGGCTTGTGCGCGGCAACAATGCCCAGCGGCACGCCGATCAGTACACAGACCAGGGTGGCGAACATCACCTGGGCGAGGGTTTCCATGGTTTCCTGCCAGTAACCGAGGTTGAGGATCAGCAGGAAAGACGCGATGACGAATACGGTCAGGCCCCATTTACGCTGGATGAAATGCGCCAGCAGGGCGATGAGGCCGATCAGGGCTAGGGGGTTGAACCAGGTCAGCGCAAACGTCACGCCGTGGATCATCGTTTCCAGGAACAGCGCGATGGCGTCGAAGGTGCTGGCGCCGTTTTGCGTCAACCATTCAACGAAGCCGGCGATGTACTGGCCTAAGGGTATTTTCTGATCAATGAGCATGGTAGTGAACGTCCGCATGCAAGGGATTAACAGCCCGGGCGAGCGAGCCCGCCCGGCCTAACATAAGCAGTTATTTCGCAAGCTTGGCTTTCACGGCTTCCAGGCCAGGTTTTCCGTCAATGGTGGTCACGCCAGCGAGCCAGGTATCGAGTACCTGTGGGTTCTTTTGCAGCCAGGCCTTGGCGGCGGCTTCAGGCTTCATCTTGTCGTCGAGGACGTTGCCCATCAGCTGGCTTTCCATGTCGACGGTGAACTCAAGATTCTTCAGCAACTGGCCTACGTTGCTGCATTCCTGGCTGTAGCCCTTGCGGGTGTTGGTCGCCACGGTGGCGGCGCCAAAGTCCGGACCGAAGAAGTCATCGCCGCCGGTCAGGTACTGGATCTTGAAACGGGTGTTCATCGGGTGCGGGGCCCAGCCCAGGAACACCACGTCGGTGCCGCGTTTGGAGGCGCGATCGACCTGCGACAGCATGCCCGCTTCACTCGACTCGACGACTTTGAAGCCGGCGTCCTTCAGGCCGAAGGCGTTCTTGTCGATCATGCTCTGGATCAGGCGGTTGCCGTCGTTGCCTGGCTCGATGCCGTAGATCTTGCCGTCCAGTTCTTTCTTGAATTTGGGGATGTCTTTGAAGTCATGCAGGCCTTTGTCATACAGGGCCTGAGGTACGGCGAGGGTGTACTTGGCGCCCTTGAGGTTGGTGCGCACGGTTTCCACGGTGCCGGCATCGCGGTAGGCCTTGATGTCGTTTTCCATGGTCGGCATCCAGTTGCCGAGGAACACGTCCATGTTCTTGCCGTCGGCCAGGGACTTGTAGGTCACCGGCACGGAAATCATGGTGGTCTTGGTCTTGTAGCCCAACGCATCGAGTACCACGCTGGTGGTGGCGGTGGTCACGGTGATGTCGGTCCAGCCGACGTCCGAGAAGTTAACGGTGCTGCATTGCGGGGGTTCTGCAGCGTTGGCCAGCATCGGAAGACTCAGCATGGCGGCCAACAACAACGGCGTGGAACCTTTCATGGGTGGACTCCTGGTGTTTTATCGGCAGTGTCCGGGCAGGACAACCGCGCTTATTGGTATTGCGGTTGGTGGCGCGTGGGCACTCTCTGACACGCGGCCTTGCAAACGAGCCGTAACTGATCATGTACCAGTGCAAATCTGACGCCTACAGGGATAGTCGTATCCAGTACAGGGAGGGTCGCATCCAGTGTCGGTGACGTCGTTTACAGATTTTTTCCGCTGTTTGGGGGCTTCTGACACGCAGAAAAACGCCGTAAAACCGGGACAAAAGGCCCGCGGCGCTGGCGGGCATGATTGCGTCGGTGTCAGACGTCGGACTCCAACTTAAAAACCGGATGATGCGGCCATCCCGGCGTTGAGCGTAGCAGCTCCGTCACCGGACGCTCCTGCGCCCGGACGTGCCTGTTCTGGAGGTTTTCGGCAATGGCAATCAGCGTATTCGACCTGTTCAAAATCGGTATCGGCCCGTCCAGTTCTCACACGGTGGGGCCTATGCGCGCGGCAGCGCTGTTCGTTGAAGCGCTGCGGGCCAAGGCCCTGCTGCACGATGTGCGCCGGGTCGAGGTGCAACTGTACGGTTCACTGTCGGCTACCGGCATCGGTCACGGCAGCGACAACGCAGTGATCATGGGTTTGATGGGGGAGTGGCCGGACGCGATCGACCCGTCGCAGATCGGCCCGCGTATCGCCCTGTTGCGTGAAACCCAGACCCTGCTGCTCGACGGTCGCCTGCCGGTGCCTTTTATATGGGCACGGGACATGCGCCTGATCGACGAGAACCTGCCGTTCCACCCCAACGCGATGACGCTGGTGGCCGAAGGCGAGAGCGGCGAGCTGCACCGTGACACTTATTATTCGGTCGGCGGCGGCTTCGTCGTCGACCAGGCCCAAGCCTCCAGTGGCGTGGTGGACCTGGATACCACCGTGCTGCCTTACGATTTTTCCAGCGCCGAAGAACTGCTGCAGCTGTGCCGCACTCACAATCTGCGGGTGGCCGAGCTGATGATGGCCAACGAGAAGGTCTGGCGTTCGGAAGAAGAGATTCGCAGCGGCCTGATGAAACTGTGGCGGGCCATGCAGGACTGCGTCGAGCATGGCCTCAAGCACGAAGGCATCCTGCCCGGTGGTTTGAATGTGCGTCGGCGTGCGGCGAAGTTGCACCGCAGCTTGCAAGAGCTGAACAAGCCCAATGTCATCGGCTCGACCCTCAGCGCCATGGAGTGGGTCAACCTGTTCGCCTTGGCGGTCAACGAGGAAAACGCCGCCGGTGGGCGCATGGTCACGGCCCCGACCAACGGCGCGGCGGGAATCATTCCGGCGGTGCTGCATTACTTCATGAAGTTCAGCGAAGACGTCACCGACGCCAACGTGGTGGATTATTTCCTCGGTGCGGCGGCGGTCGGGATCCTGTGCAAGAAGAACGCATCGATCTCCGGTGCCGAAGTCGGTTGCCAGGGTGAAGTCGGCTCGGCCTGCGCCATGGCGGCAGCGGGCCTGGCGGAAGTGCTTGGCGCCACGCCGGAGCAATTGTGCAACGCGGCGGAAATCGGCCTGGAACACAACCTCGGCCTGACCTGCGACCCCGTGGGCGGCCTGGTTCAGGTGCCGTGCATCGAGCGCAACGCGATTGCCGCAGTGAAAGCCATCAACGCCGCACAAATGGCCCTGCGCGGGGACGGCCAGCATTTCATCTCCCTGGATCGGGTGATCCGCACCATGCGCGACACCGGTGCCGACATGCATGACAAATATAAGGAGACCTCGCGCGGTGGGTTGGCGGTGAGTGCGGTGGAGTGCTGATCGCACCCCGCACCTGCGCTGTTCGGACCGGGGAGATGGTGCCCCTGTGGCGAGGGAGCTTGCTCCCGCTGGGGTGCGAAGCGCCCCCAAAATTGCAGAAATATCCCGAGGGCCTGTTTGCGCCCGCTTCGCGGTCGAGCGGGAGCAAGCTCCCTCGCCACAGGAAGACTCGTCAGCGGTCCTGATGGTGATCTGCAAATCGCTCGGAAAATGAGCAGCAAGATCAAAACGCGCCACCTTTTAGCGCGTCGCTAACAGACAAGACGCCTGTTGTCGGGCCTGCCGCATTACAGCGCTCGACCGTCCGTCATCTGCCCTGTGGTGATACCGGTTGCGCAAGCGACGCAGCCCAGTTCCCACAAGTGCTACCGAACTGCTCACAGCCCGCTGTGACAGGTGCCTGCCGCCACGAATAGTGTCGATAACCCATACCGTACACGCGCCTTGTCCAGACGGGGCGCGATGTCGTTTTCAGGAGTTATTGAACACACATTCAAGTTTAGGCACGGCAATTGCTCTATCCCGAAAAAGCCCGTCTCTCACACGAGGACGATGGCAATAACAAGAGCCTCCGCCTGAGGCCATCACCCGCTTTGTGTGAGGAGATACCGCGATGACGACGTCCAACTCCGGGGCCCAACCCCAGAACCGTGCGCCTCAATCCATCGGCTTTCTGCTGCTGGACAATTTCACGCTGATTTCCCTGGCGTCCGCGGTAGAACCGCTACGCATGGCCAACCAGTTGTCCGGTCGCGAGTTGTATCGCTGGACCACCCTCACCGTCGACGGCGGCCAGGTCTGGGCCAGTGACGGCCTGCAGATCACCCCCGACGCCTCCATGCACAAAGCGCCGCCCCTGGACACCGTCATCGTGTGTGGCGGCATTGGCATCCAGCGCACTGTTACCCGTGAGCACGTGTCCTGGCTGCAAGGCCAGGCGCGCCAGTCCCGGCGCCTCGGCGCGGTCTGCACCGGCAGTTGGGCCCTGGCCTGCGCCGGCCTGCTGGACGGCTTCGATTGCAGCGTGCACTGGGAATGCCTGGCGGCGATGCAGGAAGCTTTCCCACGGGTGTCGATGAGCACCCGACTGTTCACCCTCGACCGCAACCGCTTCACCAGCTCCGGTGGCACCGCGCCGCTGGACATGATGCTGCACCTGATCAGTCGCGATCACGGTCGCGAGCTGTCGGCGGCCATTTCCGAAATGTTTGTCTACGAGCGCATCCGCAACGAGCAGGATCACCAGCGCGTGCCGCTCAAGCACATGCTCGGCACCAATCAGCCGAAGTTGCAGGAAATCGTCGCGCTGATGGAAGCCAACCTGGAAGAGCCGATCGACCTCGACGAACTGGCGGTGTACGTCGCCGTGTCCCGCCGTCAGCTGGAGCGGTTGTTTCAGAAATACCTGCACTGCTCGCCGTCGCGCTATTACCTCAAGCTGCGGCTGATCCGTGCACGGCAATTGCTCAAGCAGACGCCGATGTCGATCATCGAGGTGGCCTCGGTGTGCGGCTTCGTCTCCACGCCGCACTTCTCCAAGTGCTACCGCGAATACTTCGGCATTCCACCGCGTGACGAGCGTGTAGGCTCCAACACCACCCAACAGGTGGCGATGATGCCGTTGCCACAGGCGCTGGTGCTGTCGCCATTGTCCGGCCCGCTGTCGGCGCTGAGCCAGGCGCGTAATGAGTCGACGTTTGCCAGCGTAAGGCTGTAGACCGAGGCGCCTTCATCGCGAGCAGGCTCGCTCCCACAGGGATCGCGCGGTTGCCACTATCGTGTGCGCACCGCCGGTCCTGTGGGAGCGAGCCTGCTCGCGATTGGTTTTTCAGGCGCTGTGGTTCTTCTGGTAATCGGCCAACGCCGGCAGCAGTTGCTGTTCGATCGCCTGGCGCACAGCCGGCAGGATGGTCGCGCTGCTGGTGTACATGTCCTTGACCATCCGTCGCAGTTCATTGGCGCGAGCCCTGTCCAGACCGCGCACCGCGCACTCACAGGCCTGTTCGGCGGTCGAGCCGCTGGGGATCTGGAGACCCAGGGCCTTGAGCTGGCCCAACAGGTCTTCCTGGTCGATCAAATCGGCGTGCATCATGACGCTTTTCCTTGTTCCGGGATTGGGGTCTGATCCGATTCTGGTAGCCACCCGAAGCGGCGGCAAGGGCAAACTGTCGCAATGGCACGGATACCTATGAACAGGTCGTTTTCGGTTAACTCGAACCCACCGGGACTGGGCACACTGGCCTCAAGCTGAATCACGATGGTTTGGTCACCCTCGCGCGACAGCTCCTCCAGTAACGCACCCTGCCCCGGTCCTGTCACGGCTTGATCGGGGATTTTTTTGCCTGGGTGAATCGGGTGTCACTGGTGTTGCCCGGGAGATCGCTTTCGCGAGCAAGCCCGCTCCCACATTGGAACGCGTACGCCTGTGGGAGCGGGCTTGCCCGCGAATCGCCGTTACGCGGTCTAGCGCTGCAACACCAGAATCCGCGACAACAACTCATCCCGATCCACATAACATCCCTGGAAATGCCGCGCCCCGGTGGCCGGGTCGAAGGCGTTGCGGGCGTGGAGTGTGCGGCGGTTGTCGAAGCACCAGAGCTGGCCGGGTTCCAGGCGCTGCATGACGCGAAACCTTGGTTCGCGGGTCAGGGCGATGAAGCGGCGATAGGCGTGATACAGCCTGGGCATCTGCTCGACCGATGCGTCGAACGGCCCGCGCAGGAAGTTCGCCATGCGTATTTCCGAGACCTGCCCCAGAGTGTCCAGTGCGATGATCGGCGCCAGGCAGCGGTAGTCGCTGTGGCGATCTTTATTACGAAACTCCACCGGGATTTCGCACAACGCCGCGAAGGCGTCGGGATCATCCTGGCGCAGGGCTTGGGCAATGGCGAAACCATCGACGAATATGCTCTCGCCGCCGTCGGCGTCATTGACCAGGCAATGCAGAAACTGCAAGCCCGGCTGCAATTCCCGGGTCGGCAAGTCGCTGTGCAGCGGCAGGTTGAAGGCGGTGTAGGCGTTGCTGTCGGCATCGGCCTTGGATTGCACGTTGAACAGCACGCCGAAGTTGCTCTCGCGAATGAAGGAAATCCGCTGGGCAATCGCTTTCAGCGAGCCGGGTTCGGTGGGCACGCCAACCACCTGGGTCAGGCCGATGTCACGCACCGCCAGCAGCCACTGCAACAGGGCGGCGTTGTCGTTCATCAAAGCCTGGTAGTCGAACATGGGCAGGTGCAAGTCGTGCTGCCAGAGCTGGCGCCGAGGCTTGCCGGCCAGGCGCTCGGCCCGGGACTGATCGTCGTAGGCGTGGGCGCGCAACCAGCCTGGATCGAAGCGGCTCTGGTGACCGTCCTGCCAGCCGACGCACAGGCAGCCTTCACTGTCGATGCGCGCCGAGCCGGGTGCCAGCTCTTCAGGTACATCGACGATTTCCAGCACCTGTTCACGGGTGACGGTGTAGACGCACTGGGGGCACGGGCAGTTGTCCCGTAACCATGGGTGATGGAAGGGGCTGACGCGACCGTCAGCCCAGGTAACCTGCACCCGGTCCGCCAGGGTAGTGACCACGCTGAGGGCACACACCAGGGGATAGCGGCGGAAATCGGCAAAAGCAGCGGCGGTGTTCATGACGGTCTCCTGGGCTGTTATCGGGCGGGCGGCAGGGCGATGACTCGACCGATGTACGCCGGGGTGGGCAGGTCGGCTTGTTCATCCAGCAGGGCTTGGAGTTTCACCAGGGTCTGTTCGGTGAAAGGCGCCGCGCGCGGGCCGGCGAGGTCGACGTGCAGGAGCATTTGCTCGTTGCCCGCCAGCTCTTTATCGCCGCCGGCCAGGTGCAGGCTGTGGTAGAGGTGCAGGCGCTTGGCGTCGTGGCCGATGATTTGCGTATGCACTTGCACGTCGACGTCCACCTTCACTTCGTGCAGGTAGTTCAGGTGCAGTTCGAGGGTGAACAGCGAATGGCCGCTGGCGTCGCGGTTCTGGCTGTCGAGCCCGAGCATGTCCATCAGCGCGTCGGTGGCGTAGCTGAAAATCAGCAGGTAATAGGCATCGCGCAGATGGCCGTTGTAGTCGACCCATTCGGGGCGGATGTGGGTTTGGTAGGTGGTGAGGGTGGGCATGCTGCAACTCCGAAGATAAGCACTGGTGTACACATTTGTGGCGAGGGAGCTTGCTCCCGCTGGGGGCGAAGCCCCCCAAAACCTGATATCGCGGTGTATCAGAAGTATCGCGTCAGCTGGTTTGCGACCGCTTCGCGGTCGAGCGGGAGCAAGCTCCCTCGCCACAGGGATAGCGTTTAGTCGGAGAAGGCCATGCCATGCCTGGCCTTGGTGGTTTTCACCGCCTCCAGCACCGCCAGCAGGCAATCATCACGGTAGCGCTCCAATGCCGAAATGCTGTGGTTGCCCAGTTGGGCGGCGGTCCCATCCACTACGTCATCGATCAGCTTCTCGGTCAGTTCCGGCGCCGGCAGGTAGGTCCACGGCAGTTGCAGCGCCGGGCCGAACTGGGCCATGAAGTGGCGCATGCCGGCGTCGCCACCGGCCAGAGTGTAGGTCAGGAAGGTGCCCATGAACGACCAGCGCAAACCGGCGCCAAAGCGGATCGCGTCATCGATCTCGCCGGTGGTCGCCACGCCGTCGTTGACCAGGTGCAGGGCCTCGCGCCACAGCGCTTCGAGCAATCGGTCGGCGATGAAACCGGGGACTTCCTTGCGCACGTGCAGCGGCCGCATGCCCAGGGATTCGTACACCTGCATCGCCGCCTGGACGGCTTCGGGTGCGGTGTTTTTGCCGCCCACCACTTCCACCAGGGGCAGCAGGTAAACCGGATTGAACGGATGCCCGACCACGCAGCGCTCCGGATGGGTGGAGCCTTCGTAGAACTCGCTCGGCAGCAGCCCCGAGGTGCTGGAGCCGATCAGCGCGTCCGGCTTGGCGGCAGCGCTGATCTGGCTGTGCAGTTCGAGTTTCAGTTCCAGGCGCTCAGGGGCGCTCTCCTGGATGAAGTCGGCGTCGCGCACGCATTCTTCGATGGTTGCGACGAAGCGCAGCCGGTCCTGGGACGCCCCCGGTGCCAGGCCCTGTTGCTCCAGCGCGCCCCAGGCATTGGCGACGCGTTTGCGCAGCGCGGCTTCGGCGCCGGGCGCCGGGTCCCAGGCCACGACGTCCAGCCCATGGGCCAGGGCGCGGCTGACCCAGCCGCTGCCGATTACACCGCTGCCCAGGGCGGCGAAGGTCTTGATGTCGGTGATAAAGCGCATGGTGATTTCCTGAAATTGTTCGGTGAGCTAATTGTGGAAAGCCTTTGTGGGAGCGAGCCTGCTCGCGATGGCGGTGTATCAGGCGATAGATGTGCTGTTTGACACTCCGCTATCGCGAGCAGGCTCGCCCCCACTTGGGAAAGGGGGTTGTGCTTAGCTACGTTTGATCAGCCCCATCTTCTTGCGGCCTTCAGCCGGGGTGAGCACGCGAGCCCCGAGGCGGCTGAGGATTTCGCTGGCGCGTTCCACCAGTTGGCCGTTGGTGGCGAGTACGCCTTTGTCCAGCCACAGGTTGTCTTCCAGCCCGACTCGTACGTTGCCGCCCAGCAGCACGGCCTGGGCCGCCATCGGCATTTGCATGCGGCCGATGCCGAAGCCGGCCCACACCGCGTCGGCTGGCAGGTTGTCGACCATGGCTTTCATGGTGGTGGTGTCGGCCGGCGCGCCCCACGGGATGCCCAGGCAGAGCTGGAACAGCGGGTTGTCCAGCAGGCCTTCCTTGATCAGTTGCTTGGCGAACCACAGGTGGCCGGTGTCGAAGATTTCCAGCTCGGCTTTCACCCCCAGCTCGGTGATGCGCTTGGCGCCGGCCCGCAGTTGCGCCGGGGTCGAGACGTAAATGGTGTCGCCGTCGCCGAAGTTCAGGGTGCCGCAATCGAGCGTGCAGATTTCCGGCAGCAGTTCTTCGACATGGGCCAGGCGGGTCAGCGGGCCCACCAGGTCGGTGTTGGGGCCGAACTCCATCGGCCGTTCGCCGGGCCCGATTTCCAGATCGCCACCCATGCCGGCGGTGAGGTTGACGATGATGTCCACGTCCGCCTCACGGATGCGTTCCATCACTTCGCGGTACAGCGCCACGTCGCGGCTGAACTTGCCGGTCTGCGGGTCGCGAACGTGGCAGTGGACCACCGTGGCCCCGGCCTTGGCGGCTTCGACGGCAGCCTCGGCGATCTGCTTCGGGGTGACCGGGACGTGAGGGCTTTTGGCGGTCGTGTCGCCAGCACCGGTGAGTGCGCAGGTGATGATGACGTCGTGGTTCATGGTACGGCTTCCTTCAGGCGAGGTGAGTCACTGCGCAGCCCGAGTGGCGCTGCGCAGATGGATAACGGGTGATCAGTTGCTGGTGAGTTTCAGGTTGTCGGCGGCCGGTTTGCCATCGAAGGTGGTGACGCCTTCGAGCCAGCGTTGCTTGTCTTGCGGATGGTCCTTGAGCCATTGCCGTGCCGATTCGAGGGGATCCTTGTGATCGAGCAGTGGCTGCATCATCCGGCTCTCGTCCTCGGCGCTGAACGTCAGGTTGCTCAGCAGCCGACCGACGTTCGGACATTGGCTGGCATAGTCCGGCGCGGTGACGGTCCACACGGTGGCCATGCCTTCGTTCGGGCCGAGGGCGTCGTCGCTGCCGGTGAGGTAGGTCATTTGCACGTTGACGTTCATCGGGTGCGGGGCCCAGCCGAAGAACACCACCGCTTCCTTGCGCCGCACGGCGCGGTCCACGGCGGCGAGCATGCCGGCCTCGCTGGACTCCACCAGCTGGAACTTGCCCAGGCCGAACTGGTTCTTGGCGATCATCGCCTTGATCTGGGTGTTGGCGCCGGAGCCCGGTTCGATGCCGTAGATCTTGCCGCCCAGTTCCTTCTCGAACTTGGCGATGTCGGCGAAAGTCCTCAGGCCTTTGTCGGCCAGGTACGTCGGCACGGCGAGGGTGGCGCGGGCGTCCTTGAGGCTTGGCTGCTCCAGCACCTTGACCTGTCTGGCTTCGACGAAGGGCGTGATGGTTTGGGTCATCAAGGGGTTCCAGTAGCCCAGGAACAGGTCCAGGCGCTGGTCGCGAATGCCGGCGAAGATGATTTGCTGGGAGGCGCTGGTCTGTTTGGTCTTGTAGCCGAGGCCATCGAGCATCACCTGGGTCAGGGCGCTGGTGGCGATCACGTCGGTCCAGTTGACCACGCCCAGGCGCACGTTCTGGCACGCGGCGGGCTCGGCCGCCAGGACGGCGCCATTCAGAACGGTGGTACCGCACAAAGCAAGAACGCAGGAGCTGATCAATCGTTTCATGGCGGGGTCCTCGGCAGCTTGTTGTTATGGGGTCCGGCGTCTGCGCGCCGGTGATGCCAAGTTACGCAGCCGGGTCTTTGGCAAAACGCACTGCGGCGACGCGCTCTTGCACTGCAGCGACCAACTGGCGTATCAAGTTCCCACGCGACCCGCCAACCGAGTGCGCTCCATGTCCCAGGATTTCTACTTTTTGTTGATGCCGGGTTTTTCGGCCATCGGTTTCATTTCGGCCATCGAGCCTTTGCGGGTCGCCAATCGCTTTCGCGGCGAGCTGTACCGCTGGCATGTGTTGAGTGCCGACGGTGGGGCGGTGCTGGCGAGCAATGGCATGTCGGTCAACGCCGATGCCGCCCTGGAACCGCTGAAGAAGGGCGCGACCCTCTGGGTGGTGGCGGGGTTCGAGCCGCTTAAATTCGTCACGCCGACCCTGGAGCGCTGGCTGCACCGGCTGGACAGTGAAGGCGTGACCCTGGGTGGCATCGACACCGGCAGCGTGGTCCTGGCCGAGGCCGGTCTGCTGGAAGGGCATCGGGTGACGCTGCACTGGGAAGCGATCGAGGCGTTCAAGGAGTCCTATCCACAGCTGAGCGTGACCCAGGAACTGTTCGAAATCGACCGGCGCCGCATCACCTGCGCTGGCGGCACGGCGTCCATCGACCTGATGCTGGACCTGATCGGCCAGGCCCACGGCGCCGAGCTGGCGATCCAGGTCAGCGAGCAATTCGTGCTGGGGCGCATCCGCCCGCGCAAAGACCACCAGCGCATGGAAATCGCCAGTCGCTACGGCGTGCGCAACAAGAAGCTGGTGCACGTCATCGGCGAAATGGAAGCCCACAGCGAACCACCCCTGACGACCCTTGAGTTGGCCGAAGCCATCGGCGTTACCCGTCGTCAGCTCGAACGCCTGTTCCGCCTGCACCTGAACGACACCCCGAGCAACTTCTACCTGCGCCTGCGCCTGGAGAAAGCCCGGCAACTGCTGCGTCAGACCGACATGAGCGTGCTGGAGGTCAGCATTGCCTGCGGGTTTGAATCACCGTCGTATTTCACCCGCAGTTATCGGGCACGGTTCGCGCGGTGCCCGCGGGAGGATCGGCGCCGGCAGGGGGATGGGCGGGAGGTGGTTTGACAGGCTTTTATACTCAATTATGGTCGCGACTATAATTTATACCTGTCGCCATAATTGGGTATAAAAGCCTATCAAGCGCACCTTGCGCCCTTCACCGATTCAACGCTGGAGGCCGTAGGCAGGTGCTCAGGAGTATGGGCAGCGAAGTCGTGCCTGAGCCCAGACCGTTCAATCCTGCATCGACGCGCTGCGTGACAAGGAACTGGTGTGGGAAGTCCAATCTTGACGGTTACCCCTTGATCTCTGCCGGCAGTACCTGTGGCGAGGGAGCTTGCTCCCGCTGGGGCGCGAAGCGGCCCCGTTTTTTTGGTCTGCTGCGCAGTCCAGCGGGAGCAAGCTCCCTCGCCACAGGAATGCATTTCATCAGGTGGATCCGGGTTACTTCTTTACCAGCACCGCACACGCCGCCTTGTACGCCTCATGCTGATACTTGTTCAGCGTCGCCGGCAAAGCGAAGTCATGCTTCTTGCTCTGCGCATTGATGGTCTGCGGTGACAGCAGCGTCACTTCGCAACCTTCCAATAGCTGGAAAATCCCTTCGATCTTGAACGTGGTCGGGCCACCAGCGAATTCGCCTTTCTTGCTGCGCTTCTTGATGGCGATCCGCTCGATCCCGTTCTCCAGCACAAACGCCCGGACCTGAGCGGCGAACGCCTTGACGTTGGCGGCTTCGTCATCGTCGTCCAGGGCAATTTTCTTGGTATTGAGCGCGATGTGGCTCAAGGATTTTTGATCCAGCGAGGCCACGGCGATGATCGCTTCGCTGCCTTTGATTTCGATGCCGCAGATAATCATTCGAACCTTCGGGATTTGGGTATGAGGCTCAAGTCTATCCACATCGAAGCGGGGGGACGTGGTGATTTTGTCGCCTCAGTCCATGGTCTTGCGCAGGTCCAGCATGATCTTGTCGAAGTAGTCGACCCGGATGATGCCGAAGCGGGGGTACTCGAAGTCCAGGATCACATACAGCACGCAAACCATGACCGCCGCATAACCCAGGCTGTGCAGCCATTTGCGTTGGGCCGTCCCGGCCATGCCGTAACCGATCAGCACGGCGCTGATCAAGGCCATGGTCACCAGCATCAGGTAGATAATCAGTGGCGGATGGGTCTCGTGCGCCACGGCGCGGGTGGTGGTGATGTCGATCATTTCGTTCTGCGCTTGCAGCACGCTGGTTCCCAACGTCGGGGTGGGCATCTTTTGCATGGCGCCGATCGTGCTTTTCCAGATGGTCTGCTGCAGGGCGTTGGCTCGGTCATGGGGCGCCTCGTCGACCTGATCCTCGCGCAGATCACGGTAATACTCGATTCGGGCGTCGACATAGTCGCGGAACGCCTGGCGTACGACAGGTTGTTCGCTGGCCGGCAACAGATCCAGGCGCAGCCAGGCCGTGCCCATGGCGTTGGTTTCGGCGACGATCAACGCTCGCCGTTGATCCAGGCGCGAGGCGGCGCCGGAAAAGGTGAACGCAATCAATAGCGCCAACAGGCCGAACACCGCGCCTTCAATCGCCCCGATACCCTGGCGGGCACCCTCGGGATCCTGAGCCAGATGACAATTACCAATCCTGCGACCGGCCTCGATACCCAGCACAATGGCAATGAAAATAGCCAGGCCGTAGAAGGGCAGGACAGTAAGAGCATGCATACGAGAATCCCCGCAAAGCGAAGCGTGGCGTCATCCTAGGATTCTCGTTGTGATCCGCCTACTGTCAGAGTTGACAGTAGGCGGGGCGGGAGTGGCGTCTCTGGGTCACTCCTGCCCAATCGACTCCAAAAACTCCGACCGGTCGTCGCTCACCTGGGCCATGCAGTCGTTTTCGGCGATTTTGTAGGCTTCGCTGCCGGGTTTGGCCGGGAAGGCGGCGATGGCGCAGTCGGCTTCGCGTTGTTTGAGCCACATTTGCTGGGCCGCCTTGATCTTGGCGGTGATGTCGGCCAGTTGGGTTTTGTCGCTGGCGTAGCGGGTTTGCAGGCGTTCGTTGAGGCTTTGCAGGTTTTCATTGAGCAGTTGTTCGGCGGCGGTCTTGCCGTAGGCCGAGCAGGCCAGGGTCTGGACGTCGTTTTCCACGGCGTCGCAAGGGTTTTGTTCGGTGTCGTCGGTTGCGTGTGCGACGGTGCTGATCAGTGCCAAAGCCAGGAAAATTGATTTCATCGCGTTGCCGCTCAAGTCCAGTGAAAGCCAGTGATGCCGCGGATTCTGGCGCAAGCGTCGGCTAAAGAACAGACGGGCAGGGGTGGCCTGCCGTGACCCATTGTCGGTGATTGACGCTTTCGGCAATTCCCCTGTCGTTTTTGCACCCGGTCCCCACGGCCCCGAGGCATATGCTGGCCCCAAAGCGCCGGCAGACGATTCGGCGCATGAAATCTGACAAAAGGGGACTGCCTGATGAGCCCAGCCGAATTGCACGCCGACAGCATCGTTATCGACGGGCTGATCATTGCCAAATGGAACCGCGACCTGTTCGAAGACATGCGCAAGGGCGGCCTGACCGCCGCCAACTGCACCGTGTCGGTATGGGAAGGCTTCCAGGCCACCATCAACAACATCGCAGCCAGCCAGAAACTGATCCGCGAAAACAGCGACCTGGTGATCCCGGTGAAAACCACCGCCGACATCCGTCGCGCCAAGGAACAGGGCAAGACCGGCATCATCTTCGGCTTCCAGAACGCCCACGCGTTCGAAGACCAGCTCGGCTATGTCGAGATCTTCAAGCAGCTCGGCGTCGGTGTGGTGCAGATGTGCTACAACACCCAGAACCTGGTGGGCACCGGCTGCTACGAGCGCGACGGCGGCCTGTCGGGCTTCGGTCGCGAGATCGTCGCCGAGATGAACCGTGTCGGCATCATGTGCGACCTGTCCCACGTCGGTTCCAAGACCTCCGAAGAAGTCATCCTCGAATCGAAGAAACCGGTCTGCTATTCCCACTGCCTGCCGTCCGGTCTGAAAGAACACCCGCGTAACAAGTCCGATGAAGAACTGAAATTCATCGCCGACCATGGCGGCTTTGTCGGCGTGACCATGTTCGCGCCGTTCCTGGCCAAGGGCATCGATTCGACCATCGACGACTACGCCGAAGCCATCGAGTACACCATGAACATCGTTGGCGAAGACGCCATCGGCATCGGTACCGACTTCACCCAGGGTCACGACCAGGCGTTCTTCGAGATGCTGACCCACGACAAGGGCTACGCCCGCCGCCTGACCAACTTCGGCAAGATCATCAACCCGCTGGGCATCCGCACCGTGGGCGAGTTCCCGAACCTTACCGAGACGCTGCTCAAGCGCGGTCATCCTGAGCGGGTGGTGCGCAAGATCATGGGCGAGAACTGGGTGAACGTTTTGAAAGACGTCTGGGGCGAATAAACGCCGCTGCTGCACTGAATCCTTTACCTGCGGCCATCCGCGCCGCAGGCAACATCACGAATTCCGGAGTCAAGTTTCAATGGCCAAAATCGCCCCCCAACTGCCTATCGAAGTCGACAGCGAAACCGGTGTCTGGACCTCCGATGCCCTGCCGATGCTGTACGTACCGCGTCACTTCTTCGTCAATAACCACATGGGCATCGAAGAGGTGCTGGGCGCCGACGCCTACGCCGAGATCCTCTACAAGGCCGGCTACAAATCCGCCTGGCACTGGTGTGAAAAAGAAGCCGAATGCCATGGCCTGGAAGGCGTCGCGGTGTTCGAGCACTACATGAAGCGCCTGTCCCAGCGCGGCTGGGGCCTGTTCAAGATCCAGGACATCGACCTCGACAAAGGCACCGCCAGCGTCAAGCTCGAACACTCGGCGTTCGTCTACGTGTACGGCAAGGTCGGGCGTAAGGTCGACTATATGTTCACCGGCTGGTTCGCCGGCGCCATGGACCAGATCCTCGCCGCCCGTGGCAGTTCGATCCGCACCGTGGCCGAGCAGGTCTATGGTGGTTCCGAAGAAGGCCACGACGACGGCCTGTTCATCGTCAAGCCGTTGTAAGTCGAGGATCGCGCCATGGCTTTTGAAGCAATGTTCCAGCCGATCCAGATCGGCAAACTGACCATCCGCAACCGTGTGCTCAGTACCGCACACGCGGAGGTCTATGCGACCGACGGCGGCATGACCACCGACCGTTACGTGAAGTATTACGAAGAGAAGGCCAAGGGCGGCATCGGCCTGGCGATTTGCGGTGGCTCCTCGGTAGTGGCGATCGACAGTCCCCAGGAATGGTGGAGCTCGGTGAACCTGTCCACCGACCGCATCATCCCGCACTTCCAGAACCTGGCCGACGCCATGCACAAGCATGGCGCCAAGATCATGATCCAGATTACCCACATGGGTCGTCGCTCGCGCTGGGACGGCTTCAACTGGCCGACCCTGATGTCGCCGTCGGGTATCCGTGAACCGGTGCACCGCGCCACCTGCAAGACCATCGAGGTGGAAGAGATCTGGCGCGTGATCGGCAACTACGCCCAGGCTGCGCGCCGGGCCAAGGCCGGCGGCCTGGACGGTGTCGAGCTGTCCGCCGTGCACCAGCACATGATCGACCAGTTCTGGAGCCCGCGGGTCAACAAGCGGACCGACGAATGGGGTGGCAGCTTCGAGGGCCGCATGAAGTTCGGCCTGGAAGTGCTCAAGGCTGTGCGCGCCGAAGTGGGCGACGATTTCTGCGTGGGCATGCGCATCTGCGGTGACGAGTTCCACCCGGACGGCCTGTCCCACGAGGACATGAAGCAGATCGCCAAGTACTACGACGACACCGGCATGCTGGATTTCATCGGCGTGGTGGGTTCGGGTTGCGACACCCACAACACCCTGGCCAACGTCATCCCGAACATGAGTTATCCACCGGAGCCGTTCCTGCACCTGGCCGCCGGTATCAAGGAAGTGGTCAAGGTCCCGGTCCTGCACGCGCAGAACATCAAGGACCCGAACCAGGCCACGCGGATCCTGGAGGGTGGTTACGTCGACATGGTCGGCATGACCCGCGCCCACATCGCCGACCCGCACCTGATCGCCAAGATCAAGATGGGCCAGGTCGACCAGATCAAGCAGTGCGTCGGCGCCAACTATTGCATCGACCGTCAGTACCAGGGTCTGGATGTGCTGTGCATCCAGAACGCTGCGACCTCCCGTGAGTACATGGGCGTGCCGCACATCATCGAGAAATCCACCGGGCCCAAGCGCAAGGTGGTGGTCGTCGGTGCCGGCCCTGCCGGTATGGAAGCGGCGCGCGTCGCTGCCGAACGTGGGCACGACGTGACCCTGTTCGAGAAAAAAGAATTCATCGGTGGGCAGATCACCACCGCTTCGAAAGCCCCGCAACGGGACCAGATCGCCGGCATCACCCGCTGGTTCCAACTGGAGCTGGCACGCTTGAAAGTCGATCTGCGCCTGGGCGTGGCGGCGGACGCGGCGACTATCATGGACCTGCGTCCGGATGTGGTGGTGCTGGCGGTCGGCGGGCATCCGAACCTGGAGCAGAACGAACACTGGGGCGCCGCCGAAGGGCTGGTGGTCAGCAGCTGGGACGTGCTCGACGGCAAGGTGGCGCCGGGCAAGAACGTGCTGGTCTACGACACCATCTGCGAATTCACCGGCATGTCGGTGGCCGACTTCCTCGCCGACAAGGGCAGCCAGGTCGAGATCGTCACCGACGACATCAAGCCGGGCGTTGCGATTGGCGGCACCTCGTTCCCGACCTACTACCGCAGCATGTACCCCAAGGAAGTGATCATGACCGGGGACATGATGCTGGAGAAGGTCTACCGCGAAGGCGACAAGCTGGTGGCGGTGCTGGAGAACGAATACACCGGTGCCAAGGAAGAGCGCGTGGTGGACCAGGTGGTGGTGGAGAACGGCGTGCGGCCGGATGAAGAAATCTACTACGCGCTGAAGGAAGGTTCGCGCAACAAGGGCCAGATCGACGTCGAAGCCCTGTTCGCGATCAAGCCCCAGCCGTGCCTGGAGCAGAGCGGCGATGGCTACCTGCTGTTCCGCATCGGCGACTGCGTGGCCCAGCGTAATACCCACGCGGCCATCTACGACGCCCTGCGGTTGTGCAAGGATTTCTAACGGCTTGTGGATACCCCTGTGGGAGCGGGCTTGCTCGCGAAAGCGGTGGACCAGTCGACATTGATGTTGAATGTGAGTCCGCCTTCGCGAGCAAGCCCGCTCCCACAGGAATCGAGCAAGACATTCAGGTTTCTGTGCCTGCAAGACCCTGAGGTCTTTGGGAGCTTCACCTATGTTGAACACCCTTCTCCCTATCCTGCTCTTCGCCGCCCTGGGCCTTGCGGTCCTCGGCGCTTTGCGGCGGGTGAACATGTGGCGCCGGGGGCGACCGTCCAAGGTTGATCTGGTCGGCGGTCTCTTCGCCATGCCCAAGCGCTACATGGTGGACTTGCACCACGTGGTGGCGCGGGACAAATACATTGCCAACACCCACGTGGCCACGGCCGGTGGCGCGGTGGCGTCCATCGTGCTGGCGATCCTGGTCCACGGTTTCGGCCTGCATAACCGTTTCCTGGGCTATGCGCTGCTGTTGATGTCCGCCGTGATGTTCGTCGGTGCGATCTTCGTGTACCTGCGTCGGCGCAATCCGCCGTCGCGCCTGTCGAAAGGCCCGTGGATGCGCCTGCCGAAAAGCCTGCTGGCGTTCTCGGCGTCGTTCTTCCTGGTGACCCTGCCGGTGGCCGGTATCCTGCCGGAGAACTTCGGCGGCTGGCTGCTGGCGGCGATCCTTGGGGTTGGCGTGCTGTGGGGCGTCTCGGAACTGTTCTTCGGCATGACCTGGGGCGGGCCGATGAAGCACGCCTTCGCCGGCGCCCTGCACCTGGCCTGGCACCGTCGCGCCGAGCGCTTTGGCGGCGGTCGTTCCACCGGCCTCAAGCCGCTGGACCTGAACGACCCCGCCGCGCCGCTGGGCGTGGAGAAACCCAAGGATTTCACTTGGAACCAACTGCTCGGCTTCGACGCCTGCGTGCAGTGCGGTAAATGCGAAGCCGCGTGCCCGGCGTTCGCCGCCGGCCAGCCGCTGAACCCGAAAAAACTCATCCAGGACATGGTCGTCGGCCTCGCCGGCGGCACCGATGCCAAATTCGCCGGCAGCCCGTATCCGGGCAAACCGATCGGCGAGCACGGCGGCAATCCCCATCAGCCGATCGTCAACGGCCTGGTGGACGCCGAGACGCTGTGGTCCTGCACCACGTGCCGGGCGTGCGTCGAGGAATGCCCGATGATGATCGAGCACGTCGATGCCATCGTCGACATGCGTCGGCACCTGACCCTGGAAAAAGGCGCGACGCCGAACAAAGGCGCCGAAGTCCTGGAAAACCTCATCGCCACCGACAACCCGGGCGGTTTCGCTCCGGGCGGGCGGATGAACTGGGCGGCGGACTTGAACCTGAACCTGCTCAGCGACAAGAAATCCACCGACGTCCTGTTCTGGGTCGGCGACGGCGCCTTCGACATGCGCAACCAACGCACCTTGCGGGCCTTCGTCAAAGTGCTCAAGGCGGCGAACATCGACTTCGCCGTGCTTGGCCTGGAAGAGCGCGACAGTGGCGACGTGGCCCGGCGCCTGGGCGACGAAGCGACGTTCCAGTTGCTGGCCAAGCGCAACATCCAGACCCTGGCCAAATACAGTTTCAACCGCATCGTCACCTGCGACCCTCATAGCTTCCACGTATTGAAGAACGAGTACGGCGCCTTCGATGGCAGCTACCTGGTGCAGCACCACAGCACCTACCTGGCGGAAATCATCGACGCCGGCGCCCTGAATCTCGGCCAGCACAAGGGCGACAGCGTGACTTATCACGATCCGTGCTACCTGGGCCGCTACAACGGTGAATACGAGGCTCCACGCCAGGTGCTTCGCGCACTGGGCATCGAGGTCAAGGAAATGCAGCGTTCCGGTTTCCGCTCCCGCTGCTGCGGTGGTGGTGGCGGTGCGCCGATCACCGACATTCCGGGCAAGCAGCGTATCCCTGACATGCGCATGGAAGACATCCGCGAAACCGGTGCCGAACTGGTGGCCGTGGGTTGTCCACAGTGCACCGCGATGCTCGAAGGCGTGGTCGAACCGCGCCCGATGATCAAGGACATCGCCGAGCTGGTGGCCGACGCATTGCTTGAAGACGCGGCGCCGAGCAAGCCCACGGCCTCGGCCAAACGTGAACCTGCGGAGGTGCATTAATGAGCGACATCATCCGCCGCGACCCTCGCGCCGAGTGGATCGCCCGCAACCGCCTGCACCCGCTGCACGCGGCCATGCAACCGGTGCAGCACAGTTGGATGGGGCCTAACGGCGTCATCCGCAAGAACGTCCACGGCGTCGGTTTCATCGGCCCCAACGGCATCAAGCGCATCGACCGCAGCGGCGCCCAGCAGGGCGGCACCAGCAAACGCAGCGCCACCACCGAAGTGCAGTTGCCGCTGCATCAAGTGCCGCAGCCGGCGTTCTACATCAGCGTCGTGCCCGACATGGTCGGTGGCCGCCTCAGCAGCCACGACCGCGATCTGCTGGGCCTAGCCCATCAGTTGGCCGGTTCCGACGGTGCCGTATTGGCAGTGGTCTTCGGCGAGCATAAGGAAAGCGCCTTCGCTACGGCAGGCGTCGATCGCCTGCTGGTGCTCGAAGGGGACGAGTTCAGCGGTTATGCACCGGAACAACGGGTCCAGGGCCTGCGGGCTGTAGATAACCAGTTCAGCCCGCGCCATTGGCTGCTGCCCGACAGTCGCAGCGGTGGCGGCGAACTGGGCCGGCGCTTCGCCGCTGCCTTGGGCGAACGCCCGGCGACGCGGGTCTGGCAGGTCAAGGGCGAGGAATGCATCGGCCGCGCCGGTGCCGGCCTGCAAGACCTGGCCCGCCCGTTGGCGCGGTTGATCCTAGCCGCCGCCGAATGTGCTGAGCCGGTCAGTGAAACCCGTCACGAAGCCTTGCCGGTGGAGTTGTCCACAAGCGTGGCGCGCAGTCTGTCGCGCATCGAGGATCTTGGCGCGGTGGCGGTCGACCCGGGCGCGATCCCGATGGCCGAGGCCGAGTTCATTTTCTCCGGCGGCAACGGCGTCAAGGACTGGGCACTGTTCCACCAGACCGCCGCCGCCCTGGGCGCGACCGAAGGTGCGTCGCGGGTGGCGGTGGACGATGGCTTCATGGCCCGCGACCGTCAGGTCGGTGCCAGCGGCACTTGGGTCACGGCGCGGGTCTATGTGGCCGTGGGCATTTCCGGGGCGATCCAGCACCTGCAAGGCATCGGTGCCTGCGACAAGGTGGTGGCGATCAACCTCGATCCGGGTTGCGACATGATCAAACGGGCGGATTTGTCAGTGATCGGCGACAGCACGGCGATCTTCAAGGCGCTGATCGCCGCGGTAGAGGCTTACCGCAACGAAGCCAAACGCGATGCGGCTTAAGCTAAGGATTCAACCATGACGACTCAAGTGATCAGCCTGGTGTCCATCGGCGCCCACCCGACCTCCGGTCGCCCGCGTCGCGCCGAGCAGGACGCCCGCGCCGTGGAACTGGGCCTGCAACTGGCCGGCAACGACCTGCAAGTGCTGCACGCCGGCGATGCAGCCGAACCGGCCCTGCGGGCTTACCTGGGCATGGGCCTGGACGAACTTCACGTATTGGAAAACCCCGCCGGCGCCGACGCATTGCCGGCCCTGACCGCTTACCTGCGTGACGCCGGCCCCCAGGTCGTGCTGACCGGCAGCCAGGCGGAAACCGGCGAAGGTTCGGGCATGCTGCCGTTCCTGCTGGCGGAAAACCTCGGTTGGCCGCTGGTGGTGGGGCTGGCCCAGGTCGAGTCCATCGATAACGGCACGGCGCTGGTGCTACAGGCGCTGCCTCGTGGTCAGCGCCGTCGGTTGAAGGTGCGCCTGCCGTTCCTGGCGACTGTGGATAACGCCGCGCCCAAGCCCCGGCAAAGCGCCTACGGCCCGGCACGACGGGGTGCGTTGCATGCCGAGGAAGTCGAGGTAATCGACGACACACTCCTTGCCGTTGCGACGCTGCAACCGGCCAAGCCACGGCCAAAACGCCTCAAGGTCATCAAGGCCAAGAGCGGCGCCGACCGCATGAAAGCCGCCACGGCCAAGGCCAGCGGCGGAGGCGGGCAAGTGCTCAAGGGCGTGAGCCCGGAAGCGGGGGCCGAAGCGATTCTCAAGTTGCTGATTGAGGAAGGGGTGGTGCGCTAACGCCAGTATCCCTGGAACCCTTGTGGGAGCGAGCCTGCTCGCGATAGCGGTTGATCAGAAGAGCCTACTTCGACTGAGAATCCGCTATCGCGAGCAGGCTCGCTCCCACAGGAGAATCGGCTGTTACCCACAATCCCTGTGCGCGCCCCTGTGGATAACCTGTTCGCCCCTTGATGCATAGCCCGCAGATCAAGCCGTTCAAGCCTCTGCTCAAAAAATAGCCATCCCGTCCCGCTGCAATATCCGGCCATATATCCACAGGTCCGGCGCGTTGTTGCGCTCCGGGCCTGCGGGTAAAAAGACCATTTCCCGCTATCGGAACCCATCCATGGAAATTCTATTTCGTCCGGCTTCACCCACAGACACCCGCGAAATCGCCCGGCTGTTCCAGATTTCTTCAGAAGGCGCCTCCAATTACATCTGGAGCCAGTTGGCAGAGCCGGGCCAGGATCTCTTGGACGTGGGCGCCGCTCGCTACGCCCGTGAGGAGGTGGATTTCTCCTACCAGAACTGCCTGATCGCAGAGGCGGGCGGCCAGGTCATCGGAATGATGCACAGCTATGTCATGCGCGAAGACCTGCAGCCGACGCCCGTCACGGATCCGGTCCTGGCACCCTACGCCGACATGGAAATCCCCGACACCTTGTACATTTCCAGCCTGGCCCTTCACGAAGGCTGGCGTAACAAGGGGCTGGGCGTGCGCTTTCTCGAATTGGCACAACAGCGCGCCGATCAGCTCCAGCTCAATGGCCTGAGCCTGATCGACTACGCCGCAAACACCGGCGCCCGGCGCTTTTATGAACGCCATGGCTTTGGCATCGTGAAAACCTGTCAGGTGGTTCCGCATCCAATGATCAAGGTGACGGGGGAGGCGTACCTCATGCATCGGCCTTGACTGCCGAGACGGGCTATTGGGGAACGTGAAGGTTTATGCACAACCGATAGGAGTGAGCTTCTCCGGTGATGGTAATGCTGACTGGGAATCAGCCACCGTGAGTGGCTCGCTCAGCGTTTCTGCATTAAATCTCGTTGATCGATAAAGGATTTAAAATGTTTCTTTCGGTATTCATATGTCGAACTTCGATCACGATCCTTTCAGCTGAAACTCTATCAATCTCGGCGCTTAAGATATCTCTATTGAATTTATCCAGGTTCGCATCCCATTCATCCAGCAGGAAAATATCAGCGGACTGTGTGAGCAGGTTCTTGATCTGTTTCATTTGTCGCTGACCCGTCGACAGGTTTTCATCCGGCTCTGAGAAATTTATATCAGGTGATACAAGTACCGTATCCTCGGAAAGCGATTTTACGAATTTCAAGAGCGACGACTTGCCCGAGCCATTGTTACCCTGTACGAGATAGCGTCCGGGAGCCAGTTTTTTATCTGACAACCTTTGCTGAAAACCAATCAGGTCATAGCGCTGATGAGAGATTGTTTCTTCAACGGTAATGCCGTCGGTTTTTATCTGCGAGGCGATATCCTGGGCTTCGAGGGTTTCGGTGAACTGCATGAGATTTTTCACTTTACGCCTGACGATGACAAACTGACTGCCATACATGCTCAATGCATGCACGCTACCGAAGAGCTGTAGCGTTCGCGGCAGCACCGCCACCAGCACGCCCAAGGGCACAGCAGTCACCTCGGCTGGCAGATACAAGGCAACTATCATAATGAGCACTGCTGTACAGATAGGCAGACAGGCGATTACCTGCTCCAGTAACACGTATTTTTCGGTTGTCCTGAAATAGACTTCTGATTGATTCGAATACCTGGCTTTTCTGGATTCGAACATCGGGACGTTAGCGAAATGGCAGTTGTGCCATAGCGGCTCGATTTCAAGAAGCGCCTGAAGTTTCGTTTGTTGCATCTCTGTCGCATATTTGTCTATTTTGCTTCTCATCACCAGGACGAACACGACGGAGAGAGCCAGGGAGGCCAGAAGGGCGCTGGAGATCAAGTAGCCGAGTGTCAGATAAAAGACGACAAGTGTAAAAGCGATATTGAGATAGGTAGATGACATGCCGATGTAGAACGCCGCGGCGTGCTCAATTGTGCCAGCCGCTTCGCCCGTCAACCAGCTGGTGGTCAGCTTGTTGTTTTTTGAAGAGGAGAGGCTTATGTTTTTTCGTAGATCAAGAAATGTATCGAGGACGTAACGTTTCCAGGTTTGATTTTGCAATCGTACGCGTAGAAGTTCGCCCGCCGAGCTGATCACGTAGGCAAGCAAGGCGAAGGCAAAGAAATACACGATATAAACTTTGATGGACGAGTAGCGCTGCAGCGAGAGCGCTTCACCTGCCTGAGCGATGAAGTAGGTAGAAAGCGCAAGGCTAGCCTGCTGGAGCAACGTCAGTACCAATGCGAGTATGAATAGGCGATTTTTTATGAACATGGCCGAGATGCTGGGCAGGCGAGAGCGCTACCGCCACTATTGAAAATTCTGTTTAAAATCGCCAACAAAAAGCATGACAAAAAATGCGAGCGGGAATTTTTCTCATTAACGATTGATGATTGCGCACAATCTCTGTGTGCGCCTCTGTGGATAACCTGTTCGCCCTTCGCTGTACCCCACGCCGATTAAGCCCTACGCATCTGCGGTTAAATAATAGCCAATCTAACCCACGGTTTTTATTGCGTTTTTGCGGTTGTAGCGGCGTGATTCGATTCCAAACTTGCCCCCAATCTCTGTTGGCGCTTCTGTGGATAAGATGTTCGCTATCGCTTGTAAGCCTTACAATACGGCCCTTTCAGAGGATTGATCATTAAATGATCAATCCTCTCTTCTGCAGTGGAATTTTCCCGAAAACCCACGACTTACACGCCATAGAAGCTGTTTTCCACAGAAGCGCCAAAATTACCCCCAATCCCTGTTGGCCTTTCTGTGGATAAGGTGTTCGCCTTCCGCTGGAAGCCAGGTAACTCAAGGGTTTTTTGAGGTTGGTCAAAAAACAACCTATGTGTCAGGGAAAACATCATTGCGTATAAGTCACGGTTTTTCTTTGCTTTATTGAAAAGAAAAATCCCGTCACAGCGCACTTGTCCCCATTAGCTGTGGGCGCTCTTGTGGATAACTTGTATGCAAACCTTCACAAGCCGCGGTGGGCCTAGTCGATATCGTAATAGATCAAATTTCGTACAGTTCTAAGGAACTCCCTTGACTGGAGCCGGTCGCGTGTCTTCACTCAGGCACAAGGACTTCACCATTTTTTATCCTCATCAGGTTCAGGGAGAACGCATGATGGATAGACAGCCCCACCGCACTTATCCGCTTTCTCCTGTGATACCCACCCCGATGTCTCCCAGCGCGTTACCCCAGCGCGCCCATCGCCGTGCCGCCAACCAGCGTGCGCGGCTATAGCGTTCCCTGAGCATCTGAATTACTCGACCTACCGCTGACTGCCGCTCGAACCCCTACAGGAGAGTGGCCAGGCGTTCGTGCGCCCGATTGCAGGCAACCGCAGAGTTGCCCCATCTGCCTTGAGAGGACTTGAACATGACACGGATCTCAACCCCCATCAGCCAGATCAAGGAACACTACGACGTGATCGTCATTGGTTCCGGCTACGGTGGCGGCATCGCCGCTTCGCGCCTGTCCCGGGCTGGGCGCAAGGTGTGCCTGCTGGAGCGTGGCCGGGAGATTCAGCCCGGCGAGTACCCCAACACCATGCTGGCGGCCACGGAAGACTTGCAGGTGCATGACCCGGACGGGCACATTGGTTCGCGCACCGGGTTGTTCGACCTGCACGTCAATGCCCAGCAGAACGTGGTGGTCGGTTGTGGCCTGGGCGGGACTTCGCTAATCAACGCCAATGTTTCGCTGGAACCGGAGCCCGGCGTGTTCGAGGATCCGCGCTGGCCGCAAGCCGTGCGCGAACATCGCGATACTCTGCTCAAGGACGGTTATGCGCGGGCTCGGGAGATGCTCAAGCCCAACCCGTACCCGGCCTCGGAGCCGAACCTGCCCAAGCTCGACGCTCACAAGAAGTCGGCTGATTACCTCAAGCAAGGCGCGCATTTCTACAAGCCGCCAATCAACGTGACCTTCGACAAACTGCCCAACAACCTCAACCACGTCGGCGTCGAGCAGCTGCCGTGCAATGGCTGTGGCGATTGCGTCTCGGGCTGTAACAACAAGGCCAAGAACACCACGCTGATGAATTACCTGCCGGATGCCTGGAACCATGGCGCGGAGATTTTCTGCCAGGCCGAGGTGCGGCACCTGGAGCGCGACGGCAATGGCTGGATCGTGCATTTCCAATACCTGGACAGCGGTCGCGAGTTGTTCTCGGCGCCGACCTTGTTCGTGCGGGCCGACATCGTGGTGGTGTCCGCCGGGACCCTGGGCTCGACTGAAATCATGCTGCGTTCGCGAGACAAGGGCCTGTCGATGTCCAGCCAGCTGGGCGAGAACATGAGCGGCAACGGCGACATCCTCGGGTTTGGCCACAATTGCGACCAAACCATCAATGGCATCGGCTTCGGTGCGCATTCGGCCAAGGAACTGGACCCCGTGGGGCCGTGCATCACCTCGATCATCGACATGCGCACCGAGGGCGACTGGCGCAGCCGGATGGTCATCGAGGAGGGTTCGATTCCCGGCGCCCTCGGTCGGCCGATGGTGCCGAGCATGGCGGCGTTCGCCGGGATGATCGGCGTACCTACCGACACCGGCTTCGGCGCCAGCCTGAAATACAAGGGGCGCGAAGCCGAAAGCTTTTTGCGCGGCCCGTATTACGGCGCGCTGCATAACATGCAGACCTACCTGATCATGAGCCACGACGACGGCAAGGGGCGCATGGTACTCGACAGCAAGGACCAGCTGCGCATCGACTGGCCCGGCGTCGGCGAGCAGGAAAACGTCACCCTCGGCAATGAGCGCCTGCACCAGAGCACCAAGGCGCTGGGCGGGATCTGGGTGGAGAATCCGATCTGGACCAAGCTGCTCAAGCACAGCATCGTTTCGGTCCATCCGCTGGGCGGCTGCGTGATGGGTGAGGACGCGACTCAAGGCGTGGTCAACCACAAGGGCCAGGTGTTCAGCGGCACCAGCGGCACGGACGTCCATCCCGGCCTGTACGTGGCCGACGGCGCAGTGATTCCGACGTCACTGGCGGTCAACCCGCTGCTGACCATCTCGGCGGTGAGCGAGCGCAACATGGGCCTGTTGGCGGCCGACCATGGCTGGATCATCGATTACACGCTGCCTTCGGCCCCGCGTAAAGCGGTGGCGGCGCCGACCCTTGGGGTGCAGTTCACTGAGACCATGAAGGGCTACTTTTCCAGCGCGTTCACCCAACCCCAGGGTACCGACCTGTCGCTTTACGAAGCGGCGGCCAAGCGCGGCAAGACCGATAACTCGCCCATCGAATTCACCCTGACCATCACTGCCGACGATCTCAATCGGCTGATCAAGGAGCCGGAGCACGCCGCGACCATCGTCGGCACCCTCGACGCGCCAATGCTCTCGCCCAAGCCACTGGTCGCCAGCAACGGGGTATTCAACCTGTTCGAGCAATACCAGGAACAGGTTGGCGTGCGGCACATGAACTACGACATGAAACTGACCGCCGAGGACGGTACCGACTATTACTTCAGCGCCTTCAAGACCGTGCCCGAGGACAACGGCGTGCTGAACATCTGGCATGACACCAGCACGCTGTACGTCACCCTCTATCGCGGTCCGGACAAGACCGGCGCGGTGCTCGGCTCTGGGGTGATGCACATCCTGCCGGCCGATTTCGCCAAGCAGATGACCACCATGAAAGTGCTCAATGCACGCAACGAACGCGAACGACTGGAGGCGCTGGCGCGGTTCGGCAAGTTCTTCGCCGGGATCCTGTGGGAGAGCTACGGCGGGGTGTTCGCCGGCGACATCTACTTCAACCCCGATGCGCCGCCGAGGATCAAGCGGCCGCTGGATGCCCCGGCGCCGACCGTGCATTTCTTCGAGACCGAGGACAACGTCCAGTTGCGCCTGACCCGCTATCAAGCGGGCACCAAGGGCCCGGTGATGCTGGTGCACGGCTTGGGCGTCGGTTCGAATATTTTCTCCACCGATACCATCCACACCAACCTGCTGGAGTACCTGTGCAAGCACCAGTACGACGTCTGGCTGCTGGATCTGCGGGTGAGCATTCTGCTGCCGGTGAGCAAGCAGGAATGGAACGGCGACCAGGTGGCCCAGTACGATTTCAAGGCCGCCATCGAGCAGATCCAGCAAGCGACCCTGGCCCGTGACGTGCAATGCGTGGTGCATTGCTATGGCGCGACGACGTTCTTCATGTCACTGCTGGCCGGGCTGCAAGGGGTGCGCTCGGTGGTCTGCTCGCAGATCGCCGCCGACACGGTGGTCGCCACCGCCACCGGGTTGAAAGCCGGCCTGCATTTGCCGGGAATGCTCGACGCCATTGGCATCAAATCACTCACGGCTTACGCGGACACCAAGGAGAACTGGTTCAACAAGCTCTACGACAAGGCGTTGAATGGCTATGCCCGGATCGAGGCCCAGGGCTATTGCACCAACCCGGTCTGCCACCGCATCACCTTCATGTATGCGTCGCTGTACCGCCACGACACGCTCAATGAAACCCTGCACGACAACCTGCATGAGCTGTTCGGCGAGTCGAACATGCACACCTTCGAGCACTTGGCGCTGATCGTGCGAAAAGGGCATCTGGTGGACTTCAAGGGCAACGACGTCTACATGCCGCATTTCGACCGGTTGAAATTGCCGATCTGCTTCATCAGCGGCGCCGACAACCAGTGCTACTTGCCGCAAAGCACCCTCAAGACCTATGAGCGCCTATGCGACCTGCACGGCCCGCAGCTGTTCAGCCGCCATGAGGTGCCGGGCTACGGCCATATCGACTGCATCTTCGGCAAGGATGCGGTGGTGGATGTGTATCCGATCATCCTTGGACACTTGGAGAAGACTGCCCTTGGTTGACGCCTGACCGAGTCGACTTCTTCGCGAGCAAGCCCGCTCCCACAGGGGTATGCGAACTCCTGTGGGAGCGGGCTTGCTCGCGAAGGCGCACTGAAAAGCGCCGCATTTCGTGAAGAAGGAAAAGGATGCCCATGAACACTTACATCCGCTGGTTCCAACGCATCATCTGGGTAGGGATTGTCATGAACATGGTGTTCGCGATTCCGGCGCTTTTCGCGCCGGCGTTGCTGACGTCCATGCTCGGCCTGCCGCCGGTGTTGTCCGATCCCTGGCTGGAAAACACCGGCATGTTGCTGGTGGGGATCAGCCTGTTCTACATGCCTTCAGGATTCAATGCGCCGCGTTTTGTGGTGCATTCATGGTTGTGCGTGCTGTCGCGACTGGTGGCGGTGGTGTTCTGGATCTACCTGATCAACACCAACAACCAGGGGCAGTTGTTCGAGCCGATGCTGCTGGGCGACTTGAGCATGTTCCTGATCCTGGGCGTGCTGTTGTACCTGGGCAGCCCGGCGCAGAATCGTCCGTTGGCCTTGCTCTGCGCCGGCTGGCGGGAGTGGCGCGCCGGCTGGGCGCGGCACTGGCAAAGTCACAGTTTCCGGATCGGCACGCTGGTGGTCGTGTTGCTGCTGGGTTTCATCGGCTACCAGACCTGGTACCAGATGATTCGCGAGGTGCCGCAACCGGACTTCAAGTCCGACGAGGACCATTACAAATACGCCGCCATCGGCCTGGGCATCGAGGCGCGGATTCCCTATTACCTGTTCGCCGTACTGCCGCAAATGTGCCCGGAAAAACTGCCCAAGCCCGGTGGCTACGAGGTGTTCGGTTTCCTCTATGAAAACGGCAACGACCTGCCCATCGGCATGGCCAAGCGGCAGCTCGGCTATCCCACCGTGGAGCCGAACTGCGCCTTGTGCCACACCGGTTCTTACCGTGCCAACGCCACGGATGTCGCTATTCCGGTCGCCACCGCGCCGGCCAACACCCTGCAGTTGCAGGCTTTCCAGTGGTTCGCCTACGACTGTGCGAGCGACCCGAAATTCACCCCCGATGCGGTGATGGCGGCGATCAACGCCAAGTTCCAGCTGGGCTTTTTCGAGAAGTTGTATAACCGCTACCTGATCATTCCGATGGCCAAGAGCGCGCTGATCAAGCAGAAGCAGGCCTACGCCTGGCAGAAACTGCGTCCGGCCCAGGGGCCCGGGCGGACCGACACCTTCAACCCCACGAAAATGGTGGTGTTCGGCTTCCCGGATGATTCCACCATTGGCACCGTGGACTTGCCGCAGGTCTGGAACCAGAAACCCCGGGAGTCGATGTACCTGCATTGGGACGGCAATAACAACAAGATCCACGAGCGCAACTACGCCGCGGCGATGGCCGTGGGCGCAACGCCGGAGTCAGTGCTGCCACCGAGTTTCAACCGGGTCACCAATTGGCTGTTGGGGCACAAGGCGCCGGCCTGGCCGTTCGCCCTGGACCAGGCGAAAGTCGCCCAGGGCAAACCGATCTGGGATAAAAACTGCGCCGGGTGCCACGATTTCGGCCGCAGCGACACCGGCCAGGTCACCACCAACATTGACCAGTTGGGCACCGATCCCCATCGTTTGAATTCTTTCACCACGGGGCTGGTGACGGCGTTCCATGGCTTCAAGAAACCGCCGTTCGACTTCGAGGCCTATCGCAAGACCCAGAGCTACAGCAACACGCCCACCGACGGCATCTGGCTACGGGCGCCGTACCTGCACAACGGCTCGGTGCCGACCCTGTGGGATCTGCTGCAAACGCCGGAGAAGCGTCCGCAGATTTTCTACACCGGCTCCGACATCTACGACCAGGAGAAGGTCGGCTTCGTCACCAGCGGCGCGCAGATGAAAAAGTCGGCGGACTTCAAGTACGACACTCGCCTGGAAGGCAACCACAACGGCGGCCACCTGTATGGCACGCAGCTGTCGGACGTCGACAAGCGTGCCCTGATCGAGTTCATGAAAACCCTGTAGTCCAGGGCCTAACGAGGGAGCGTTCACATGTCATTACTGCACCATCTGGAACATGAGTTCGACAAGGTCAGGGTCCGCCTGCACGGGTTGGTCACGCGCCTGGAAATGTCCTGGAAAAAACTCGTCAACGACTTGGAACCCGAGGAATTCCAGGCCATCGTCAAACTGCTGCAACGAGGCCACGACCAGGCCCGGCACGTCATTGAACACGGCGACCTGCCGGATGACGAACCGGCGGTGCCGTGGGAACTGGCCCACGGCCTGTCGATCCTCAAGATCGGCAACGCCACGCCCTTGCCGCAAAGCGAGGACGAGCTGCCGACCCGGGTCCTCAAGGACGGCACGTTGCTCGGTTGTCGCAAATGGGAACTGCTGGATCTGCTGTGGAGCGAGGCGCTGCTCAAGTGGATCGAGAACCTGCGCCATCATGCGCCGTTCGCGACCAATCCGGCGCTGGTGAAAATGGACAGCGATGTGGTCCTGGCAATCGCTGGCGATTGGGGCACCGGCCCTTTCGACAGTCATGCCCCGGCGGTGGCGGTTGCCAATCAGATGCAACTGGCCCAGGCTGATTTCACGATTCATCTGGGGGATGTGTATTACGCCGGGACCCAATCGCAGGAAGACGTCGACATGGCCGGCTGGCCTCAGGGCAAGCACGGTTCGTTCACCCTCAATTCCAACCACGAGATGTACAGCGGCGCCCATGGCTATTTCAAAGAGCTGGCCAAGCGTTTTCCGGTGCAGCAAGGCACCAGTTACTTCGCCTTGTATAACGACGACTGGCTGGTGGTCGGCCTCGATACCGCCTATGCCTCGGACGTCATGAACCTGTACATGGACGGCACCCTCAACGCCCAACAGATCGACTGGATGAAAACCCTGCCCAAGCGCAAGAAACTGATGGTGCTCAGCCATCACCAGGGCTTCGATATTTCCGGGCACAACAAGACTGCGATTTACCAACCCGTCTGCGACGCACTGGGGCGTGAGCCGGACTACTGGTATTGGGGGCATCTGCACAACGGCATCTGCTATGCGCCTCAAGGCGGCTTGCACGCCCGTTGCGCCGGGCATGGGGCGATTCCCTACGGCACCACCAGCGAGCTGAACGGCCATGCCCGGGTGTTGTGGTCGGAAACCGAGCTGGCGGGGGATCCGGCGTATCCGGAGCGGGTGTTGAATGGGTATGTGAAGGTGCGGCTGGCGGGGGAGAACATCGAAGAGACGTTCTACGGCGAGGATGGGTCGGTGCGCTGGTCTTCGAAGTGATTGGTGCTGCTTAAGCCGCAATCGCGAGCAAGCCCGCTCCCACACTGGATCTTCATTGCACTGACGATCCCCTGTGGGAGCGAGCTTGCTCGCGATTGCGGTGGGTCAGCTTGCATTCATGTTGAATCAGGCACTGCCTTCGCGAGCAAGCCCGCTCCCACACTGGATCTTCATTGCACTGAAGATCCCTTGTGGGAGCGGGCTTGCTCGCGAAGGTCTTAGGCCTGGACCTTGATGCCCTTGAGGTACGGCGCCGGTTCGGCCCCGAGGTTGTTGAGCATGCGGCCGCTGTACCAGTCGACGAAGTTCACCACGCCGAACTCATAGGTCTTGGAGTAAGGGCCTGGCTGGTAGGCGGTGGAGTTGATGCCGCGCTGGTTTTCTTCGGCCAGGCGACGGTCCTGGTCGTTGGTGGCGTCCCAGACCTGGCGCATGCGCTCCACGTCGTAGTCCACGCCTTCGACCGCGTCCTTGTGCACGATCCACTTGGTGGTGACCATGGTTTCCTGGGCGCTGATCGGCCACACGGTGAACACGATGATGTGGTCGCCCATGCAGTGGTTCCACGAGTGCGGCAGGTGCAGGATGCGCATCGAGCCCAGGTCCGGGTTCTTGATGCGACCCATCAGCTTGGCGCAGCCCTGCTTGCCGTCCATGGTCATCGACACGGTGCCTTTGAGCAGCGGCATGCGCACGATACGGTTACGCAGGCCGAAGCTCTTGTGGGCGTAAGGGATCTTCTCGGCTTCCCAGGCGGCGGCGGATTCGGCTACGTGGTCCTTGAAGGCCTGGTCGGCGCGTGGGTCGGTGACGTCGTCCCATTCCAGCAGGGTCTTGAGCAATTCCGGGTGCGAGCCGCCGCAGTGGTAGCACTCGCGGTTGTTTTCCAGCACCAGCTTCCAGTTGGCTTTCTCCATCAAGGTGGTTTGCACCGCCACCTTGGTGTTTTCCATGTCGTACGGTTCCATGTAGTGGGTCAGCGTGGACAGGAACTCGTCGATGGCCGGCGGGTTCTCCGCCAGGCTGATGAAGATGTAGCCGCCGGCAGTCTTCACATTCACAGGCTTGAGGCCGTACTGCTTCATGTCGAAGTCGGCACCCATCTCGGTGCCGGCGAACAGCAGGCGTCCGTCCAGCTCGTAGGTCCACTGGTGGTAATGGCAGACCAGTTTGGCGACCTTGCCCTTGTCGCTGGTGCACAAGCGCGAACCGCGGTGGCGGCAGACGTTGTGGAAAGCATGCACCACGCCGTCGGCGCCGCGGATCACGATGATCGGGTTCTTGCCCACTTGCAGGGTCAGGTAGTTGCCCTTGGCCGGGATCTCGCAGGTCATGCCGGCGATCAACCATTCCTTCTGGAAGATCTCCTGCATGTCGATCTCGAACAGGCGCTCGTCGCTGTAGAACGGCTGCGGCAGCGAGAACGTGCGCTCGCGTTCCTGTAGCATCTGTGCGGTGGCCTTGCGTGCGGGTTCCAGCGGATCGCCCAGGCTCAGGGTGGTGGTCACGTCCATCGTTTTATCCTCAAGGCCATCTGTGTGGCCGGCGAAAAATGACTAATCGGTTGTGCTACGCAAGGCAGAAAACATTGTTTGTCTGTTGGAGCGAGTGTGGGGCCGCGCAGGGGCCGAACCTTATCCATGGGCGACATGGCCCAATCTGTTCCCGACGCGCAAGCCCCGGTGGTTGGGGGCTGGTCGCGATAAGTACGTGGATGTCGCGAATAGGTAAACGACGGTTCCGGCGCCTGCGCACAATCGCCATCATGAAGGCCGACAGTCGGCCGTGGAGATCAGCATGTCCAATAATTTCCTGAACCCGGTCACCACCCAGACCTGGGCCAATGGCCGACATATCGTACGTTGCGTCAAAGTCATCCAGGAAACCTGGGATGTGCGCACGTTCTGTTTCATGGCCGACCAGCCGATCATGTTCTTCTTCAAGCCGGGGCAATTCGTCACCCTGGAGCTGGAGATCGACGGCCAGCAGGTCATGCGTTCCTACACCATCTCCAGCTCGCCATCTGTGCCCTACAGTTTTTCGGTGACCATCAAGCGCGTGCCAGGGGGCAAGGTCTCCAACTGGCTGCACGACACCCTGCACGAAGGCCAGGAACTGGCGGTGCACGGGCCGGTGGGGCTGTTCAATGCCATCGACTTCTCTGCTCCGAAGGTGCTTTACCTCAGCGGCGGCGTCGGCATCACGCCAGTCATGTCCATGGCGCGCTGGTACTACGACACCAACGGCAACGTCGACATGGTGTTCATCCACAGCGCACGTTCGCCCAAGGACATCATTTATCACCGCGAGCTGGAGCACATGGCGTCGCGGATCGACAACTTCAGCCTGCACCTGATCTGCGAAAAACATGGCCTGGGCGAACCTTGGGCGGGTTATCGCGGTTACCTGAACCACAAGATGCTGGAACTGATGGCGCCAGACTTCCTTGAACGCGAAGTGTTCTGCTGCGGCCCGACGCCGTACATGAACGCGGTCAAGCGCCTGCTGGAAGCCGCCGGTTTCGACATGAAGCGTTACCACGAGGAGTCCTTCGGCGCCACGCCGCCGGAAGCCCGCGCCGACGCAGTGGAGCAGGCCGAACAGGCTGCCGAGGCGCCGGAAGTCGATGCGGCGGACCTGCACCTGGTGGAGTTCACCTCTTCGGGCAAGAGCATTCGCGTGGCGCCGGGCGAAACCGTCCACGCCGCGGCTGCCAAGCTCGGCATGATGATTCCCAAGGCCTGCGGCATGGGCATCTGCGGCACCTGCAAAGTGTTGAAGCTGGGTGGGGAAGTGGAGATGGACCACAACGGCGGGATCACCGAAGACGACGAGGCCGAAGGCTACATCCTGTCGTGCTGCAGCGTGCCGAAAGGGGATGTGCGGATCGACTTCTAAAACAAGCCTTCCTCTCTGTGGCGAGGGAGCTTGCTCCCGCTGGGCTGTGCAGCAGCCCCTTTACAAGCGCATGCGGTGTATCTGGGAAATCGCATCGCCAGGATTGCGACTGCTGCGCAGTCGAGCGGGAGCAAGCTCCCTCGCCACAGGAGAGCTTTTCCCGCCAAATTGTGATTGCGGCTTCAGGCGCTCATCACTTCCCGAATATCCCCCGCCAATTCCCGCACCCGCGCTTCTTCGGTATCCCACGAGCACATGAACCGTGCGCCGCCCTTGCCGATGAAGGTGTAGAAGCGCCAGCCGCGAGCGGTGAGGGCGGCGATGGCCGGTTCCGAGAGTTGCAGGAACACGCCGTTGGCCTGGACCGGGAACATCAGTTCCACGCCGGGAATGTCGCTGACCAGTTGGGCGAGCAATTGCGCGCAGTGGTTGGCGTGGTGGGCGTGCTTGAGCCAGGCGTCGTTCTGCAACAGGCCGACCCAGGGGGCGGACAGGAAGCGCATTTTCGAGGCCAGTTGCCCGGCCTGTTTGCAGCGGTAATCGAAGTCTTCGGCCAAATCGTGGTTGAAGAACAGGATCGCCTCGCCCACCGCCATGCCGTTCTTGGTGCCGCCAAAGCACAGCACGTCGACGCCGGCCTTCCAGGTCAGGTCCGCCGGGGTGCAGCCGAGGAAGGCGCAGGCGTTGGAAAACCGTGCGCCGTCCATGTGCAGGTTCAGTCCCAGTTCCTTGCAGGTGAGGCTGATGGCGCGGATTTCATCCGGGGTGTAGACGCTGCCGACTTCGGTGGCCTGGGTCAGGGTCACGACCCGTGGCTTGGGGTAGTGGATGTCCTGGCGCTTGAGGGCGACTTCGCGAATCGACTCGGGCGTCAGCTTGCCGTTTTCGGTGCGCGCCACCAGCAGCTTGGAACCGTTGGAAAAGAACTCCGGTGCGCCGCATTCATCGGTTTCGACGTGGGCGGTTTCCGAGCAGATTACGCTGTGGTAACTCTGGCAGAGCGACGACAGCGCCAGGGAGTTGGCTGCCGTGCCGTTGAACGCGAAGAACACTTCGCAGTCGGTTTCGAACAAAGCCCGGAAATCATCCGCCGCGCGGTGGGTCCACTCATCATCGCCGTAGGCGCGCTGGTGGCCCTGGTTGGCTTCTTCCATGGCGGCCCAGGCTTCGGGGCAAATGCCGGAATAGTTGTCGCTGGCAAACTGTTGACTCTTATCGGTCATGGCCTTGCTCCTTAAGTAGAGAGTCCTGGGTAAAGAGATCCCTGGCGAGCTCCCGGATGGGGAGACCCGTGATTCGGCGTGCTTGAGTCCACAGCGCCGTGTTCGATGCTGGTGCGCACTTTACCCAAGATTAGCGAGGGAACACACCGGATGTTTCTGTCAGGAAATCACAAAGTCATCGGGCTGTTTCATATATGAGCCGTCGTGACGGGGCGCTGGACCTGCTCAAGTGGCTGGCTCTGCTGGCGATGGTGCTTGATCATCTGCGATATGTCGGTTTCTCCGCCGATTGGCTATACGTGCCGGGACGTCTGGCGTTTCCCTGGTTCTGCCTGGCGATGGCGGTCAACCTGGCGCGTGTCGGGACGAACGCCGCTCGCTGGCGATACCTGGGCTGGTTGCTGTTGTTCAGCGCCGTGAGCGAGATCCCTTACCGGTTGTTCTTTCCCGACCCCGCGACTTTCAATGTGATGCCGACCCTGGTTCTGGGCTTGCTGGTTGCGCGCGGTTGGCAGGGGTCGACGCTCCAGGCGCGCTGCCTGGGGGTGGCGGCGTTACTGTTGGCGGCGCTGTTCTCGTCGCGGCTGATGTTCGGATTTTTCGGCGTGCTGCTGCCGCTGGCGATGCTGCTGGTGTTGCGTCGGCCCTGGTATCTGGCCTTGTTGCCCGGGCTGGTGTGTATCGCGGCCAATCAGTGGCGGGTCTTGTATGGCGCAGCGTGGCTGGGGGATGCGGTGGCGTCGTGGGGATTGCTGGCTTGTCTGTTGGCGCCAGGGCTTGGGTTGTGGCTGCTGCGACAGACCGGTGGCATTCGACCGCCGGCGATGCGGCGTTGGGCTTATGCGCTTTATCCGGTGCATTTTCTGGTTCTGCTCGCGGTTCGCCAAGCCGCCGCGTAACCCCTTGTGGCGAGGGAGCTTGCTCCCGCTGGGGCGCGAAGCGGCCCTAATCTTGCGGTCGCTGCGCAACCGAGCGGGAGCAAGCTCCCTCGCCACAGGGGGCTCGGGCGTGTCTGTGCTTTTGAATGCATGTCGTAAACGCGCCTTTGCGTGGCGTCCATAGGCATTTGACTTGCCTGCGCCAGCCATACCATCGCATCCAAAGGGCACTGTCGAACCGGCGGTGCCTCACCAAGACAAAAAGGCGCAACGCCGCCGCTGGGAGAGACGCGATGTTCAGCAAGCAAGACCAGATCCAGGGTTACGATGATGCACTGCTGGCGGCAATGAACGCCGAAGAGCAACGCCAGGAAGATCACATCGAACTGATCGCGTCAGAGAACTACACCAGCAAGCGCGTGATGCAGGCCCAGGGCAGCGGCCTGACCAACAAATACGCCGAAGGCTATCCAGGCAAGCGCTACTACGGCGGCTGCGAGCACGTCGACAAGGTCGAAGCCCTGGCGATCGAACGCGCCAAGCAACTGTTCGGCGCCGATTACGCCAACGTCCAGCCGCACTCCGGTTCTTCGGCCAACAGCGCCGTGTACCTGGCCCTGCTGCAAGCCGGCGACACCATCCTGGGCATGAGCCTGGCCCACGGCGGCCACTTGACCCACGGCGCCAAAGTGTCGTCCTCGGGCAAGCTCTACAACGCGGTGCAGTACGGCATCGACACCACCACCGGCCTGATCGACTACGACGAAGTCGAGCGACTGGCCGTGGAGCACAAGCCGAAAATGATCGTCGCCGGTTTCTCGGCCTACTCCAAGACTCTCGACTTCCCACGCTTCCGCCAGATCGCCGACAAGGTCGGTGCCCTGCTGTTCGTCGACATGGCCCACGTGGCTGGCCTGGTCGCTGCCGGTCTGTACCCGAACCCGCTGCCTTACGCTGACGTGGTCACCACCACCACCCACAAGACCCTGCGCGGTCCGCGTGGTGGCCTGATCCTCGCCAAGTCCAACGAAGAGATCGAGAAAAAGCTCAACGCCGCGGTATTCCCGGGCGCCCAGGGCGGCCCGCTGATGCACGTGATCGCCGGCAAGGCGGTGTGCTTCAAGGAAGCTTTGGAGCCTGGCTTCAAGGCCTACCAGCAGCAAGTGATCGAAAACGCCCAGGCCATGGCTGGCGTGTTCATCAAGCGCGGCTACGATGTAGTGTCCGGCGGCACCGACAACCACCTGTTCCTGGTCAGCCTGATCCGTCAGGGCCTGACCGGCAAGGACGCTGACGCCGCCCTGGGCCGCGCCCACATCACCGTGAACAAGAACGCCGTGCCGAACGACCCGCAGTCGCCATTCGTGACCTCGGGCCTGCGCATCGGCACCCCGGCGGTGACCACCCGTGGCTTCAAGGTTACCCAGTGCGTGACGCTGGCCGGCTGGATCTGCGACATCCTCGACAACCTCGGCGACGCCGATGTCGAGGCCAATGTCGCCCAGCAAGTGGCGGCCCTGTGCGCGGACTTCCCGGTTTATCGCTGAGTCGGTTTTGGAGTAAATGACTATGCAACGCTATTCGGGCTTCGGCCTCTTCAAACACTCTCTCAGCCATCACGAAAACTGGCAGCGGATGTGGCGCACGCCGACCCCGAAAAAAGTCTACGACGTGGTTATCGTCGGCGGTGGCGGGCATGGCCTGGCGACCGCCTACTACCTGGCCAAGGAGCACGGCATCACCAACGTGGCCGTGGTCGAGAAGGGCTGGCTGGGCGGCGGTAACACCGCGCGCAACACCACCATCGTGCGCTCCAACTACCTGTGGGACGAATCGGCCCACCTGTACGAACACGCGATGAAACTCTGGGAAGGCCTGTCCCAGGACCTGAACTACAACGTGATGTTCTCCCAGCGTGGCGTCTACAACCTGTGCCACACCCTGCAGGACATCCGTGATTCCGAGCGTCGAGTCAACGCCAACCGCCTCAACGGCGTGGACGGCGAACTGCTCAACGCCAAGCAAGTGGCCGACGAGATCCCGTACCTGGATTGCTCGAAGAACACGCGCTACCCGGTACTGGGCGCTACCGTCCAGCGTCGCGGCGGCGTGGCCCGTCACGACGCCGTGGCCTGGGGCTTTGCCCGGGCGGCGGACGCCTTGGGCGTGGACCTGATCCAGCAGACCGAAGTGATTGGCTTCCGCAAGGAAAACGGTGTGTGCATCGGCGTGGAAACCAACAAGGGCTTTATTGGCGCCAAGCGCGTCGGCGTGGTCACCGCCGGTAACTCCGGGCACATGGCCAAGCTCGCCGGCTTCCGCCTGCCGATCGAATCCCACCCGCTGCAAGCGCTGGTGTCGGAACCGATCAAGCCCATTATCGACAGCGTGATCATGTCCAACGCCGTGCACGGCTACATCAGCCAGTCCGACAAGGGCGACCTGGTGATCGGTGCCGGTATCGACGGCTGGGTCGGCTACGGCCAGCGCGGTTCGTACCCGGTGATCGAGCACACCATCCAGGCCATCGTCGAGATGTTCCCGATCCTCTCGCGGGTGCGCATGAACCGTCAGTGGGGCGGCATCGTCGACACCACGCCGGACGCTTGCCCGATCATCTCCAAGACGCCGGTGCCGAACATGTTCTTCAACTGCGGTTGGGGCACCGGTGGCTTCAAGGCCACCCCGGGTTCGGGCAACGTGTTTGCCGCCAGCCTCGCCAAGGGTGAAATGCACCCACTGGCCGCGCCGTTTTCCATCGACCGTTTCCACAACGGTGCATTGATCGACGAACACGGCGCTGCTGCCGTCGCCCACTAACAGGAGAAATCCCTATGTTGCACATCTTCTGTCCTCACTGCGGCGAACTGCGCTCCGAAGAGGAATTCCATTCGTCCGGCCAGGCGCACATTCCACGCCCGCTGGATCCGAACGCCTGCACCGACGAGCAGTGGGGCGATTACATGTTTTTCCGCGATAACCCTCGCGGCCTGCACCACGAGCTGTGGATTCACGCGGCCGGTTGCCGCCAGTACTTCAACGCGACCCGCGACACCGTGACCTACGAGATTCTCGAAACCTACAAGATCGGCCAAAAGCCGCAATTCACCGACAAGGCTGACAGTCCGAAAGCGGCCGCACAGGCTCTGGGAGAGAAGGTATGAGCCAGATCAATCGCCTGTCCAACGGCGGACGGATCGACCGCAACAAAGCGCTGAGCTTCACCTTCAACGGCCAGACCTACAAAGGCTTCGAAGGCGACACCCTGGCCGCAGCACTGCTGGCCAACGGCGTCGACATCATCGGTCGCAGCTTCAAGTATTCCCGTCCCCGCGGCATCTTCGCCGCCGGTGCCGAAGAGCCGAACGCGGTGCTGCAGATCGGCGCCACCGAAGCCACGCAGATCCCTAACGTGCGTGCCACGCAACAGGCGCTGTACCAAGGCCTGGTCGCCACCAGCACCAACGGCTGGCCGAACGTGAACAACGACATGATGGGGATTCTCGGCAAGGTCGGCGGCAAGCTGATGCCGCCGGGCTTCTACTACAAAACCTTCATGTACCCGCAATCGTTCTGGATGACTTACGAGAAGTACATCCGCAAAGCCGCCGGCCTGGGTCGCTCGCCGACCGAGAACGATCCGGACACCTACGACTACATGAACCGTCACTGCGACGTGCTGGTGGTCGGCGCCGGACCCGCAGGCCTGGCCGCTGCCCTGGCTGCCGGGCGCAGCGGTGCGCGAGTGATCCTGGCGGACGAGCAGGAAGAGTTCGGCGGCAGCCTGCTCGATTCCCGCGAGAGCCTGGACGGCAAGCCAGCGGCCGAGTGGGTCGCCGCGGCGGTGGCTGAATTGCGTTCGATGCCCGAGGTGGTGCTGTTGCCTCGCGCCACCGTGAACGGCTACCACGACCATAACTTCCTGACCATTCACGAGCGCCTGACCGACCACCTCGGTGATCGCGCGCCGATCGGTCAGGTCCGCCAGCGCATCAACCGTGTCCGCGCCAAGCGCGTGGTGCTGGCCACTGGTGCCTGTGAACGTCCGCTGGTCTACGGCAACAACGACGTGCCGGGCAACATGCTGGCGGGCGCGGTGTCCACCTACGTGCGTCGCTATGGCGTGGCACCGGGCAAGAAACTGGTGCTCTCCACCAACAATGACCATGCCTACCGCGTGGCCCTGGACTGGTTCGACGCCGGCCTGCAAGTGGTCGCCGTCGCCGATGCCCGCAGCAACCCGCGTGGCGCGCTGGTGGAAGAAGCGCGCGCCAAGGGCATTCGCATCCTCACCGGCAGCGCCGTGATCGAAGCCCGTGGCAGCAAGCGCGTCACCGGTGCACGCGTCGCCGCCATTGACGTCAAGGCACACAAGGTCACCAGTCCCGGCGAATGGCTGGACTGCGATGTGGTCGCCAGCTCCGGCGGCTACAGCCCGGTGGTCCACCTGGCTTCGCACCTGGGTGGCAAGCCGATCTGGCGTGAAGACATCCTCGGTTTCGTACCGGGCGAAGCACCGCAGAAGCGCGTATGCGTCGGCGGCGTGAATGGCGTCTACAGCCTCGGCGACTCCCTGGCCGATGGCTTTGAAGGCGGCGTGCGCGCAGCCAGCGAAGCCGGCTTCAAAGCGGTGGAGGGCGTGTTGCCCAAAGCCCTGAGCCGTCATGAAGAACCGACCCTGGCGCTGTTCCAGGTGCCGCACGAGAAATCCACCGCACGGGCGCCGAAGCAATTCGTCGACCTGCAGAACGACGTCACCGCCGCCGCCATCGAACTGGCCACCCGCGAAGGCTTCGAGTCGGTGGAGCACGTCAAGCGCTACACCGCACTGGGCTTCGGCACCGACCAGGGCAAGCTGGGCAACGTCAACGGCCTGGCCATCGCGGCCCGTTCGCTGAACGTGAGCATCCCGCAGATGGGCACCACCATGTTCCGTCCGAACTACACGCCGGTGACCTTCGGCGCGGTAGCGGGCCGGCACTGCGGGCACATCTTCGAACCGGTACGCTTCACCGCGCTGCACGCCTGGCACGTGAAGAACGGCGCCGAATTCGAAGACGTCGGCCAGTGGAAACGTCCTTGGTACTTCCCGAAGAACGGTGAAGACATGCACGCCGCGGTCAAGCGCGAATGCAAAGCTGTGCGCGAGAGCGTCGGCCTGCTGGACGCCTCGACCCTGGGCAAGATCGACATCCAGGGCCCGGATGCCCGCGAGTTCCTCAACCGCATCTACACCAACGCCTGGACCAAGCTCGACGTGGGCAAGGCCCGCTACGGCCTGATGTGCAAGGAAGACGGCATGGTGTTCGACGACGGCGTGACCGCCTGCGTCGGCGACAACCACTTCATCATGACCACCACCACCGGCGGTGCGGCCCGTGTGCTGCAATGGCTGGAGATCTACCAGCAGACCGAATGGCCGGACCTGAAGGTGTACTTCACCTCGGTCACCGACCACTGGGCGACCATGACCCTGTCGGGGCCCAACAGCCGCAAGCTGCTGAGCGAAGTCACCGACATCGACCTGGACAAGGACGGCTTCCCGTTCATGACCTGGAAGGAAGGCCTGGTAGGCGGCGTGCCGGCCCGTGTGTTCCGGATCTCGTTCACCGGTGAGCTGTCGTACGAAGTCAACGTGCAGGCCGACTACGCCATGGGCGTGCTCGAGCAGATCGTCGAGGCGGGCAAGAAGTACAACCTGACCCCGTACGGTACCGAGACCATGCACGTGCTGCGGGCCGAGAAAGGTTTCATCATCGTCGGCCAGGACACCGACGGCTCGATGACCCCGGACGACTTGAACATGGGTTGGTGCGTGGGCCGTACCAAACCGTTCTCGTGGATCGGCTGGCGTGGCATGAACCGCGAGGATTGCGTGCGCGAAGACCGCAAGCAACTGGTGGGCCTCAAGCCGATCGACCCGAACGTCTGGCTGCCGGAAGGCGCGCAACTGGTGTTCAACCCCAAGCAGGCGATCCCGATGACCATGGTCGGCCACGTGACCTCCAGCTACGCGCACAACTCCCTGGGCTATTCGTTTGCCATGGGCGTGGTCAAGGGTGGCCTGAAGCGTATCGGTGAGCGGGTGTTCTCGCCGCAAGCCGACGGCAGCGTGATCGAGGCAGAGATTGTTTCTTCGGTGTTCTTCGATCCGAAGGGGGATCGGCAGAATATCTGATGACCTTCAGATTCTGTGGAGGCAGGGTTGCCGCCTTCGCGAGCAAGCCCGCTCCCACAGGATCGAAGTGGTTGAAGAAATTTAGGCCAGGCGTCAATCCAATGTGGGAGCGGGCTTGCTCGCGAAGACGGCAGAGCAGTCACTACAAGGGTTGAGCCCAGCGCACTACTGAATTCAAGACAGGTGCTATATGACCGCAGTCAACGTGTACCAACAACGCCCGACCACCGGGGCCAAGGCCGAGTCGTCGCTGCACCATGCCGACCTCGCCAGCCTGGTGGGCAAGGGTCGCAAGAACGCCGGCGTGACCGTGCGTGAGAAGAAACTCCTGGGCCATTTGACCATCCGTGGCGATGGTCATGATGCGGCCTTCGCCGCCGGCGTGCACAAGGCCCTGGGCATCGAATTGCCGGGCGCATTGAGCGTCATCGTCAAGGGCGAGACCAGCCTGCAATGGATGGGGCCGGATGAGTGGCTGCTGGTGGTGCCGACCGGCGAAGAATTCGCCGCCGAGCAGAAACTGCGCGAAGCCCTGGGCGACCTGCACATCCAGATCGTCAACGTCAGCGGCGGCCAGCAGATCCTCGAACTGTCCGGCCCGAACGTGCGTGACGTGCTGATGAAATCCACCAGCTACGACGTCCACCCGAGCAACTTCCCGGTGGGCAAGGCCGTGGGTACGGTGTTCGCCAAGTCGCAACTGGTGATCCGCCACACCGCCGAGAACACTTGGGAATTGCTGATCCGCCGCAGCTTCTCCGATTACTGGTGGCTGTGGTTGCAGGATGCGTCGGCTGAGTATGGGTTGAGTGTGCAGGCTTGATTTAAGTCCCTGGACTGCTTTTGTGGCGAGGGAGCTTGCTCCCGCTGGGCTGCGAAGCAGTCGTAAAGGCTGAGCCCGCGCTTGTGCTGAAGGAGCGCGGTCGCTGATTTGGGGTTGCTCCGCAACCCAGCGGGAGCAAGCTCCCTCGCCACGGGGCTATGCGTCGCCTCGTCAATTTTGAACAGGAGTCACCGCAATGAGCCGCGCCCCGGATACATGGATCTTGACCGCCGACTGCCCCAGCGTGCTCGGCACGGTGGACGCGGTGACCCGCTTTCTGTTCGAGCAGGGCTGCTACGTCACCGAACACCACTCCTTCGACGACCGCCTCTCGGGGCGTTTCTTCATTCGTGTGGAGTTCCGCCAGCCTGAAGGTTTCGCCGAGCAGGATTTCCGCGCCGGCCTGGCTGAGCGGGCGCAGGCTTTCGACATGGCGTTCGAACTGACCCCGCCCAACTACCGGCCGAAAGTGGTGATCATGGTCTCCAAGGCCGATCACTGCCTCAATGACTTGCTCTATCGCCAGCGCATCGGTCAGTTGTCCATGGACGTGGTCGCCGTGGTGTCCAACCACCCGGACCTCAAGCCGTTGGCCGACTGGCACCAGATTCCCTACTACCATTTCCCCCTGGACCCGAACGACAAGCCGGCCCAGGAACGGCAGGTATGGCAGGTCATCGAAGAAACCGGCGCCGAACTGGTGATCCTCGCCCGCTACATGCAGGTGTTGTCGCCGGAGCTGTGCCGCAAGCTCGACGGCAAGGCCATCAACATCCACCACTCCCTGCTGCCGGGTTTCAAAGGTGCCAAGCCGTATCACCAGGCCTACAACAAGGGCGTGAAGCTGGTCGGCGCCACGGCGCACTACATCAACAACGACCTGGACGAAGGGCCGATCATCGCCCAGGGCGTGGAAGTGGTAGACCACAGCCATTACCCCGAAGACCTGATCGCCAAGGGCCGGGATATCGAAGGGCTGACGTTGGCGAGGGCGGTTGGGTATCACATTGAACGGCGGGTGTTTCTCAACGCCAACAGAACGGTCGTTCTCTAGTTTTCAAGGACTGCTTCGCGGTCCATTCGCGAGCAAGCCCGCTCCCACAGGGTTTGTGCCGCATACAGATCTCGGACCCACCAGGAATCCAAATGTGGGAGCGGGCTTGCTCGCGAAGAGGCCCTCATAGACAACAGAGAAACAAGCCACAAGCAAAACCCGAGCAATCAACGCGCTGCCTGCCTGGGCATCGCAGTTCCATAAAAACAACAGCGAGGTGAAAGCATGTCCGGTAATCGTGGTGTCGTGTATCTCGGCCAAGGCAAGGTTGAAGTACAGAAAATCGACTATCCAAAAATGCAGGACCCGCGCGGCAGGAAGATCGAGCACGGCGTCATCCTGCGCGTGGTATCCACCAACATCTGCGGCTCCGACCAACACATGGTGCGCGGCCGCACCACTGCCCAGACCGGCCTGGTCCTGGGTCATGAAATCACTGGTGAAGTGATCGAGAAAGGTAGCGACGTAGAGAACCTGAAGATCGGTGACCTGGTGTCGGTGCCGTTCAACGTCGCATGCGGGCGCTGCCGTTCCTGCAAAGAGCAACACACCGGCGTCTGCCTGACCGTCAACCCGGCGCGTGCCGGCGGTGCCTACGGCTACGTCGACATGGGCGACTGGACCGGCGGCCAGGCCGAATACGTGCTGGTGCCGTACGCCGACTTCAACCTGCTGAAACTGCCGGACCGCGACAAGGCCATGGAGAAAATCCGTGACCTGACCTGCCTCTCCGACATCCTGCCAACCGGCTACCACGGCGCTGTCACTGCGGGCGTCGGCCCAGGCAGCACTGTGTACATCGCCGGCGCCGGCCCGGTCGGCCTGGCGGCCGCCGCTTCGGCTCGCCTGTTGGGCGCCGCCGTGGTGATCATCGGGGACGTCAACTCCATCCGTCTGGCACACGCCAAGGCGCAAGGCTTCGAAGTGGTCGACCTGTCCACCGACACCCCGCTGCACGAGCAGATCGCTGCATTGCTGGGCGAACCCGAGGTGGATTGCGCCGTTGACTGCGTCGGTTTCGAAGCCCGTGGCCATGGCCATGATGGTGTGAAGCACGAAGCCCCGGCCACCGTACTCAACTCACTGATGCAAGTGACCCGCGTCGCCGGCAAGATCGGTATCCCAGGCCTCTACGTGACCGAAGACCCGGGCGCAGTCGACGCCGCCGCCAAGATCGGCGCCCTGAGCATCCGCTTCGGCCTCGGTTGGGCCAAATCCCACAGCTTCCACACCGGTCAGACCCCGGTGATGAAGTACAACCGCCAACTGATGCAGGCGATCATGTGGGATCGCATCAACATTGCCGAAATCGTCGGCGTACAGGTGATCAGCCTGGACGACGCACCTAAGGGTTACGGCGAGTTCGATGCAGGCGTGCCGAAGAAGTTTGTGATTGACCCGCACAAGTTGTTCAGCGCGGCGTAAGGCTGTAGGCAAGACGGAAAAAGGGCGACAGTGATGTCGCCCTTTTTATTGCGCACGATGTACCTGAAGGGCTTGCGATTGGACTTATTCGTCGTCGCCGATCAGCTGAAGATTGATCGCGTAATAACGTCCGTCACCGCCCAGCATCAACTCGTACGTCACCTTCTGCCCGGGTTTTATGACTGGCCCGCCTTCTGCGACTGGCGTGACGCTAAAGAAGATGTCCTGGTCATAGTCAGCAATCGTGGTTGATCCGGTGCTGACTCCAACCGAGTCGTGACGCTTTACGGGCTGCTTCTCCATGACAGAACTCCTTATCGAAAGAGCTTGGGCCGGCGGTCAGGGGGCTGTCGAAACACCTTCGCACCGAGGCCATGTCATACCAGTTGAACGTTTTCGGCTTGCATGCCTTTCTGTCCCTTGACGGCTTCGTAGGTCACTTTTTGTCCTTCTTTCAAACTCTTGAAGCCGCTGCCTTGGATGGCTTTGAAATGGACGAAGAGATCATCGCCACCGTCATCCGGGGTGATAAAGCCAAAGCCTTTCTCGTCGTTGAACCACTTTACTGTTCCGTTGCTCATGTTCTTCTCGCCTGGGTGATGCATTTAGATGATGGACTTCGCTTGTATTTCTTTGATGCCTGTTTCAGCTTAATTGAGTGAAAATAGTTAGCTACTGTCAAAGTTGGCAGTGTTTAAAAATGTTGAGCTGGTCTATTCCGGAGTCACTCTCGTAGCCTGCATTCCTTTAACGCCTTGTTCGATTTCAAAGGAGACAGTTTGTCGCTCTTTCAAGGTTTTATAACCTTCGCCGGATATCGCGGAATAGTGAACGAACAATTCCTCACCGCCCTTGCCGCAGGTAATGAAGCCATAGCCCTTTGCATCGTTAAACCATTTAACGGTTCCTTTGATTCGGTCGCTCATTTTTATTGTCCTGCTTCCCGAATGACAGAGACTGCTTGTTTTCGTTGACACGACCCGAGCTTAAGACTGGCTGGAACCATTGCCTACTGTCAGAGTTAACAGGCCGCAATACCGAGAAGAAATAACTGCGCAAACAGATATGCCGCCAACACACCGCCCCTTGTGGCGAGGGAACTCGCTCCCGCTGGGCCGCAAAGCGGCCCCCGCTTTTTAGAGAGCCGCACGCCATCGTCAATCGCGTACCGAAGCCACCCCGGCCCGTTCACAAAACTCGGGATAAAAGCCCCCGATGTTCGAGTCGCGGCAATCATCCTGCGCCTGGGCCCGCGCCGCTCTGCTGAACGTCAGGCTGCGTGGCATGCTGGCGAAGGTGATGTAGCCATTCTGTCGGGTCTTGATGGCGTCAAACCCCTGCATGTCATAAACCAGTTCCACGTCGTCATCGGCCAGCATTCGCGCCTTGACGGTCACTTGGGTGTATTGCTTGCCCCCTGGCGCGTTATTGAGCGCCGCCAGGCCGTGGCCGACAATGCGCAGCATCGTGGGGATCCAGGCGTCGCAGTCTTCTTTGCAGGCGCCTGGCCGGTAGAACAGGGTCAGCGTTTGCTGGTCGTGGCTCACTTCGGTCAGGGCCGGATCGGAACGCTTGATGCGATGTTCGATGGTCAGCCAGGTCTTTTGTGCTTCGTCGATGCCGTCGGCAAGCTCCGGGTTGAGCGGGCCACGCTGGCATTCGCTGACGCCCAGGGCAATGAGCATGCCCGTCAGAATGAGCGCGAGGGTCGCTCCGCCGATTTTTATGTCCATAGGCAAGCTCTGCTGGGGGAGCCGTACTGTACGGTAACTCTATTGGTTGTGGCAGGGGGCTTGGCAGACACATCAGAAGCTCAAACGCAGGTTATCCGCATTGATCAATCGGTAAGCCATGATGATGCGTGCCCGTGCTCGCTGATCTCCTGGGTCTTGCGCAATAACAGACTCGGCCTCATTGAATTGCGCCATGGCCGGATTGATCTGATCAGGACCCTGACTCGCCCATTTACGGTTGTCCTGGATCTGTATCGCGTCAATGCTCTTGGGCATTTCTCTCAAGGGCAGGGAGGTTATTTCACTGGCCTGTCCATAGGTGATGACCAGCAGGAGCATTCCCGTTCGGCCACTGGTCAAGAGCGGTGCGATGAGATTTCTCATTTTCCAGTCCCGGTTCCAATTCGACGCCATGTTTGCGGCTGAATCCGGCTGGGGCTACTGTCAGGGCTGACAGTTGTTAGGTCGATTCGGTATTGAGCTTGAGCCATATCGAGCATTTGGCGATAAAAAGCCCGCTACTTCCTGAAAAACGGAAATTGTCGTGGGCTCCAGGTCATCCAGCCATTTAGCGCATGTTGGAACAATCCCCATTTACGCCAGTCCAACGGCCAGTTCAGCGCCGCCCTTTATGGGCGGTTTTTTTATGGTTCAAGAGGAAGTTCTGGATGAAGGTCTCACGCGGTTTTGCATTGTCTTGCCTGCTTTCACTGGCAGCCAGCCCGGCCTTCGCGCAGTTCAACCTTGGTGATGCGATCAATGCAGTGTCGGCGATACAAGGCAACCAGGAAGAAGGTGCGGTAGCCGCTGCGCCAAAAGCCGCTGGTTTGCTCAATACCCTGGGTTCGGAACTGGACATCACGCCGGAACAGGCCATCGGCGGGGCGGGCGCGATGCTGGGACTGGCGAAGAACCGGCTCAGCGAGCCGCAATTTTCCGAACTGAGCAAAAGCGTGCCGGGCCTCGATCAGATCGCCGGTAATAGCGCTATCGGCGGGATCAATGGCTTGGGCGGTTTGCTCGGTGGCGGGTCGGATAAGAACGCGCTGCTCGATGGCTTGCTGGGTAACGTCAAGGACACCAATGACCTGAACAATGCCTTCGGTGCGCTGGGCATGGACAGCGGGATGATTGGGCGGTTTGCTCCGGTGATCCTTGAGTATCTTGGGCAGCAGGGGGTGGGTGGTTCGTTGTTGCAGAGTCTGGGTGGGATCTGGGGCGCCGGCGCCTGATCAGCCACGCTCGCTACGCAACGCCGCAATCCTCTGATCCTTTTCAGTCCAGAGCCGATTGACCCAATCCTGCACATGCTGACGAAACGCCGGATCGTTTTCGTAATCGCCCTGCCACAGCGTCGGGTCCAGTTCGCGGGTCTGGATGTCGATGATGACCCTGGGCACGGCGCCGCTGATCAAGTCCCAGAATCCGGGGATCCGTTCCTGCGGGTAGACCACCGTCACGTCGAGGATGGCGTCCAGCTGCTCGCCCATCGCCGCCAGCACGAACGCCACGCCACCGGCCTTGGGCTTGAGCAGATGGTTGAAGGGTGATTGCTGTTGTTGGCTTTTGGCCGCGGTGTAGCGGGTGCCTTCGAGGTAGTTGACCACGGTGACCGGTTGGCGTTTGAACAGCTCGCAGGCTTGGCGAGTGATTTCCAGGTCTTTACCGGCCAGCTCCGGGTTTTTCGCCAGGAAGGCCTTGGTGTAGCGCTTCATGAAGGGGTAGTCCAGCGCCCACCAAGCCAACCCGAGGAAGGGCACCCAGATCAGTTCTTTCTTGAGGAAGAACTTGAAGAACGGTGTGCGGCGGTTGAGGGTCTGGACCAGGGCGGGGATGTCCACCCAGGATTGGTGGTTGCTGATCACCAGGTAAGAAGTGTCGCCGCGCAGGTCGGCGCCGCCGCGGATATCCCAGCGGGTCGGGATGCACAGGGCGAAGATCAGCTTGTCGATTTCCGCCCAGGTCTCGGCGATCCACATCACCGCCCATGAGGCGTAGTCGCGAAAGCGTCCGGGCAGGATCAGCTTGAGCAGGGCGAACACCATCAACGGTCCGAACAGCACCAGGGTGTTGAGCAACAACAGCAATGTGACGAAACAGCCGGTGAGCAGGCGGCGCATAGATGACTCTTGCAAGCGGATGGACGGGCCATCATAAGCAGCTTCGGGCAGGAGGCCAAATGGGTGTGGACGAATGTTTCACCTTTTGGCGGGTATGCTGGATTCGCTTCTGTGGCGAGGGGATTTATCCCCGTTCGAGTGCGAAGCGCTCGCCATGGTGCGAAATAGCTATACAGAATCCGGGCCGCTGCGCAGCCCGACGGGGATAAATCCCCTCGCCACAGGAGGAGCGCTGGGCGTGGTTGCTCTGACTGTCGATGTAGAAGTGAACAGAACGAATCCACCGGCCACTGTCTAAAATCCCACCCCACACAGGAAGCCTTATTGCATGAAATCCTTTCTCGCCTTGCTGTCCCTTGTGGCCCTTCCAGTGCTGGCCGCCGAGCCGACCCTGTACGGGCGCTACGAATACATCGCACTGCCGGAAATCGGTGGCGAAGTGCTCAAGGCCAAGATGGACACCGGCGCCCTGACCGCGTCGCTGTCGGCCAAGGACATCGAAACCTTCACTCGCGACGGTGATGACTGGGTGCGGTTCCGCCTGGCGACCAAGGACGCGAGCAACAAGGTCTACGAGCACAAGATCGCTCGCATCAGCAAGATCAAGACCCGTTCCGAGGAAGATGAAGACGACGACGAAAAAATCGCGCCGAGCAAACGCCCGGTGGTCGACCTGGAAATGTGTCTGGGCAACGTCAAGCGCACCGTGGAGGTCAACCTGACCGACCGCAGCAGCTTCAACTACCCGCTGCTGATTGGTGCCAAGGCCCTGCGCGAGTTTGGCGCGGCGGTGAACCCGGCTCGGCGTTATACGGCTGACAAGCCGGACTGCTGATTTCCCCGATTGACGTGCTTGAAGGCTTGGGGCAACGTTCCGCCACCTTTTCCTGTCGGGCTCGGACGCCATGCCTCACATTCTGATTGTCGAAGACGAAGCCGCCATCGCCGATACGCTGGTGTTCGCCCTGCAAGGGGAGGGCTTCGACACAACGTGGCTGAGCCTCGGCGCGGCGGCGCTGGAGCACCAGAAGAACACCCCGGCGGACCTGATCATCCTCGATGTAGGGCTGCCGGATATCAGCGGATTTGAAACCTGCAAGAATCTCAGACGTTTCAGCGACGTTCCGGTGATTTTTCTGACAGCCCGGGATGGCGAGATCGACCGGGTGGTTGGCCTGGAGATCGGCGCCGATGATTATGTGGTCAAACCCTTCAGCCCACGCGAAGTGGCAGCCAGGGTTCGCGCCATTCTCAAGCGTGTGGCACCGCGCCCGGCGCCTGAGCTGGGCGCAACGCTGTTCCAGGTGGACAGCGACCGGGTGCAGATCAGCTATCGCGGCAAGCCGTTGAACCTCACCCGTCATGAATTCCGCCTGTTGAATTGCCTGCTGGAGCAACCGGAGCGGGTTTTCAGCCGCGAACAATTACTCGATGCCCTGGGCGTGGCCAGTGATGCCGGCTACGAGCGCAGTATCGACAGCCACATCAAGAGCGTGCGCGCCAAGCTGCGTCTGGTGCGGGCCGAGGCCGAGCCGATCCAGACCCATCGTGGCCTCGGTTACAGCTACAGCCCGGGGCACAGCTGATGTCGCTGGGGATCCGGATTTTCCTGGTCTATGTGCTGTTCATCGCCCTGACCGGGTATTTCGTGTTCGGTACAGTGATCGAGCAGATCCGCCCCGGCGTGCGCCAGTCCACCGAGGAAACTCTGGTGGACACGGCCAACCTGATGGCCGAGATCCTGCGGGACGATTTCAAGGCCGGCACCCTCAACCAGAATCGCTGGCCGCAGTTGCTCAAGGCCTACGGCGAGCGTCGGCCCGCAGCGACGATCTGGGGCCTGCCGAAAAACCAGGTCAGCCACCGTATCTACGTTACCGACGCCAACGGCATCGTGGTGCTGGACTCCAGCGGCGTGGCGGTGGGCCGGGATTATTCGCGCTGGAACGACGTCTACCTGACTTTGCGCGGCCAATACGGCGCCCGCTCGACCCGCGCCAATCCGGATGACCCGGCATCGTCGGTGATGCATGTCGGCGCGCCGATCCGTGACAACGGCAAGATCATCGGCGTGGTCACCGTCGCCAAGCCCAACAGCTCGCTGCAGCCTTACATCGACCGTACCGAGCGGCGACTGTTGCTGTACGGCGTCGGGTTGGTTGGGCTGGGCCTGTTGCTCGGCGCCTTGTTGTCCTGGTGGCTGAGTTCGGCGCTGCGCCGGTTGACCCGCTATGCCCAAGCCGTCAGCCAGGGGCAACGGGTCGAAGTGCCGCATTATCGCGGGGGCGAGTTCGAACAACTGGCCGGCGCGGTGGAACACATGCGCACGCAACTGGAAGGCAAGGCCTACGTCGAGCGTTACGTGCATACCCTGACCCACGAACTCAAGAGCCCGCTGGCGGCGATTCGCGGCGCCGCCGAACTGCTGCAAATCGACATGCCTGCTGCTCAGCACCAGCGCTTTGTCAGCAACATCGACAACGAAAGCGTGCGCATGCAGCAGTTGATCGAACGCCTGCTCAATCTGGCTCAGGTCGAGCAGCGCCAGGGCTTGGAAGAGGTTGTCGCGGTGCCGCTGGCCGGGTTGTTCGATGAACTGCTGGAAGCGCGCAGTGGTTGGATCGAGAGCCGCCAGTTACGCGTGGAGCGGCAAATGGCCGCCGACCTGACGCTGATGGGCGAACCGTTCCTGTTGCGCCAGGCCTTGGGCAATCTGCTGGAGAATGCCTTGGACTTCACGCCGGTCGATGGGCTGCTGCGCATCAGCGCCGAGCGTGTCGGCAACCGGGTCGAGATTCGCCTGTTCAATCAGGCCGAACCGATTCCCGACTACGCCTTGCCGCGCCTGAGCGAGCGCTTCTACTCCCTGCCGCGCCCGGACAGCGGCCGCAAGAGCACCGGGCTGGGTCTGAACTTCGTCGAGGAAGTAGTGCAGCTGCACGACGGGGAGTTCGGAATTGGCAATGTCGAGGGTGGGGTCGAGGTGGTGTTGCGGTTGCCTTGAGACACGCGGTGCGGCCTTCGCGAGCGAGCCCGCTCCCACAGGTCCAGCGCGGTCCTTGTGGGAGCGGGCTTGCTCGCGAAGGGGCCCGTACAGTCTCCACACAATCTCCACATTCACCTCATAAATCCCCCATACAGCCCCTCCAGACTCTCCCCCATTCGAACAGGGAGAGCCCCACATGAACCGCAGCCTCGCCATAAAACTGGGCATGATTGCCCTATTGATTCTTCTGCTGATGATCCCGCTGTTGATGATCAATGGCCTTATCGACGAGCGCCAGGAGTTGCGCGACGGTGTATTGCAGGACATCGCTCGCAGTTCCAGCAACAGCCAGCAATTGATCGGGCCGATGATCGTCGTGCCGTTTCGCAAGGACGTGAAGGTCTGGAACACCAACGAGAAGACCGGCGTGCGGTTCCTGGAGACCGTCGAGCACAAGGGTGAGTTGTATTTCCTGCCGGAACAATTCGAGCTCGACGGCCAGGTCCGTACCGAAACCCGCGCCCGGGGCATCTACGAGGCACGGTTGTTCCATGCCGAGAACCGTATCGATGGCCGTTTCAAGGTGCCTGAGCGCTTTGGCCTGTCGGCCAAGGAAGCCGCGGATTATCGCTTCGACGAACCGTACCTGAGCGTGGGCATCAGCGACATCCGTGGCATCGAGAATGCGCTGACCATGAAGCTCAACCAACAGACCGTTGATTTCATGCCCGGCTCGCGGGTCGGCTGGCTGGGGCAGGGTGTGCACGTGCCGCTGCCGATGGTCACCGCCCAGTCCGGCGCCGACCTGACCTTCGGTTTCGACCTGAGCCTGCAAGGCACCGGCGAGTTGCAGGTGTTGCCGGTGGGCAAGACCAGCAAAGTGCACCTGAGCGCCGACTGGCCGCACCCCAGCTTCATCGGCAACTACCTGCCGACCAATCGCGAGATCAACGAGCAGGGTTTCAGCGCCGACTGGCAGACCTCGTTCTTTTCCACCAACCTCGAAGAAGCGCTGCAGAGCTGTATCGACAGCGATGGCTGTGAAACCTTCCGCAGTCGCGCCTTTGGGGTGAGTTTCATCGACCCGGTGGACCAATACCTCAAGAGCGATCGGGCGATCAAATACGCGCTGCTGTTCATTGCCCTGACCTTCGCCGGCTTCTTCCTGTTCGAAGTGCTCAAGAGTCTCGCGGTGCACCCGGTCCAGTACGCCTTGGTCGGTGTGGCGCTGGCCTTTTTCTACCTGCTGTTGTTGTCCCTGTCCGAGCACATCGGCTTCGCCCTGGCGTACCTGTTGTCGGCCAGCGCCTGTGTGCTGCTGATCGGGTTCTATGTCTGCCATGTGCTGCGCAGCGTGAGCCATGGCCTGGGTTTCTCGGCAGGACTGGCGGCGCTGTACGCCTTGCTCTACGGCTTGTTGAGTGCGGAAGACTACGCGTTGCTGATGGGCTCGCTGCTGCTGTTCGGCCTGCTGGGGGTGTTCATGGTGTTGACCCGCAAGTTGGACTGGTATGGGGTGGGGGCCAAGCCTGCTGCGGCCGTGAGCTTTGATCTGGGAGAGGTGAAGTGAGCCGGTCGTTGGGGTTGCGGGAGGATCAGCGAGTGGGGGAGGAGTTGGTGGCGCTGGTTGCCGGGTTGTTTCCTTTGGATCCGTATCGGCCCGTTCGCGAGCAAGCCCGCTCCCACAGGGGCGGCGCAGATCCTGTGGGAGCGGGCTTGCTCGCGAAGAGGCCGATACAGTCAGTACGAATCTAGACTCGAGGCACGGTCTCAAGCATTGAAGGCCGCAGACTCACCTCGGCAAACCACGCCGCCAGTTGCGGATTTCTCTTGCGCCATTCCAGATCCGGGTGGCGCAAATCCAGGTAGCCCAAAGCGCAGGCGACGCTGATGGACGCCACGTCGAAATGGCTGGCCAGTTCGGCAATCGCCTCGGCTTCGAGCACGCCCAAGGCGCGGCGGATCTTGTCCCGTTGCGCATCGAGCCACTCGTCCCAGTGTTTCTCAGGCGGGCGCAGGGCGGTTTCGTAGCGGATCATCACCGCCGCATCCATGATCCCATCGGCCAGGGACGCCAGGGTCAGGCGCCGCCAGCGGGCCGCGCCGTCCCGAGGGATCAGCGGATTGCCGACGTGCTGGTGGTCCAGATAGTCGAGGATGACGCGGCTGTCATGCAGCACATTGCCGTTGGCCAGGCGCAGGGCCGGGATCTTGCTCAACGGGTTGTCATCGATGAGCACCTGGTCTGGCTTGACCGGCGTGAGTTGGCTGAGCTGCAACGCCACGCGGTCCTGTTGACCGGTTTCATGCAGCAGCACCAGGACTTTGCGAACGAAGGGTGAGGCAGGGTTGTAGAACAGCGTCATGCTGGGGGTGGACATGGCAACGTCTCGGTCAGTGGGACTCGTTGCGCAGCATAGCGCGTTCCCTCGGGCTCCAGGCAATGGCGAGCGGGACCCATGAGGCCCGCTCGCCCTTTGCATCACGCGGCCGGTTGCAGGCCTTGCGGTTCCGACGGCGACGGTGCGGTCGGTTGCTGCTTGAGCTCGCGGGCCACGGTCCAGACGATGAACGCCGCGATCACGTCAAAGATCGCCAGCAGCACGAACAGCGGGCTGTAGCCGATCTTGGTCACCATCACGCCAAACAGCAGGGTGAAGGCGGCGGCGCCCAGGTAACCGAACATCCCGCCCATTCCGGTGGCGGTGGCGACTTCATTCTTGCCGAATGAATCGGAGGTGATGGCATACAGCGCGCCGGACAATGTCTGGTGGGCAAAACCGCCGACGCACAGCAGGGCGATGGCCGTGTACGGGCTTTCGACCAGGCCGATGCAGGCCGGGCCGATCATGCAGGAGGCGCCGAACAGCAGGACCATTTTGCGCGAGGTGAACAGCGACACCTTGCAATACTTATGGAAGAACGGGCTCAGGTAACCGCCCAATACGCAGCCCAGGTCGGCGGCCAGGAACGGCAGCCAGGCGAACATCGCGATCTCCTTGATGTTCATGTGCCGCTCGGTCATCAGGTACAGCGGGATCCAGGCGTTGAACGTCTGCCAGGCCGGCTCGGAGAGGATCCGTGCGCTGGCGATGGCGTAGAAGTTGCGGCTGGTGATGATGCGTTTCCAGCTGCCTTTCTTTGGGCTTTGCTCTTTGAAATGGGCTTCCTGGCCGCTGAGGATGTAATCGCGCTCGGTGTCGCTCAGGTGTTGCTGGTCACGCGGATGTTTGTAGAAGATCAGCCAGAGAAACGTCCAGGCGATGCCCAGGCCACCCACGATCAGGAAGGCCAGTTCCCAGCCACTGTTCAGGATCGCCCAGACCACCAGCGGCGGGGCGAGCACGGCACCGATCGATGAACCGATGTTGAACCAGCCAATGGCGACCGAACGTTCCTTGGCCGGAAACCATTCGGTGGAGGTCTTGACCGCTGCCGGCAATCCGGCGGCTTCCGTCAGGCCAAGCAGGCCCCGGAAGAACGCCAGGCCCTGCCAGCCCGATGCCATCGCTGCCGCAGCACAGGCCACGGACCAGGCGAAGGCGAAAATCGCGAAGCCCATCTTGGTACCAATGGCGTCGATGATGTAACCGGCCACCGGCTGCATCAGCGCATAGCAGATCTGCCAGGCCACGACGATGTGGGAGTACTGCTCGGTGGAGATGCTCATTTCGCTCATCAGCGTCGGAGCGGCGACAGAGAGGGTGTTGCGTGCCAGGTAGTTGACCATCAGGCCGGCCGTGACCAGGCCGACCATCCACCAGCGGATGCCTTTGATTTTCATCACTTCACCACGATTATTTTTAGAGTGGGTGTCGCATGGAAGATGTTGTGTTGTTGTAGGTTGTCGTACAACAAAGGCGTTTATAGAAGCGCAAGGGTTAATTTGTCAATAAATATGTCAAAGTGTGTAGGAATGTTGCTGATAGAGGAGGTATCGTCGTCGTATGACTGCGGTTAAAACATGTCCGCATTCGTCAGCGGACGCCGAAGATTCAGCGGCGCGGGACCAACGCCCACACTGCCAATACACAGGGAATACCCAGCCCCAGCCAGCTCACGGCGTCCCACAGGCCGTCGCCGAGCAAGGCGCTGAACAGGCCGGCCGCGCAAAGCGTGCCGATGCCCAGGGGAACGCCGAACACTCTCCAGAAACTCGATTGCCGCGGCCTCACGGAGCGACCTCCGTGCCAACGCTGTCGCGCCGGGCCGCTCTGCGCCGCACCAGCCACAAGTAGACGCCGCTGCCCAGGACGAGGATGGTCAGCACATCGAGGACCGCCCAGAAGATCTGCATCGGCCTGCCGCCGTAATCGCCGAAATGCAGGGGCAGCGAAAGGCTCATGACGTCCATGTACCAGGGCCGTTCGGCGACGGCGGTGACCTCCAGGGTGCTTGCGTCGATCAATACCGGCGTCAGTAGATGGGAGGTCAGGTGGCTGTCACCTTTCATGAACACGCCGTAGTGGTGCTGGCTGGAAAACAGCGTACCGGGGAAGGCGATGAAGCCGGGGGCCATGCCCGGCGCGGCGTCCTTGGCGATGTCCAGCAAGCGGCTGGCCGGCGCCAGCTGGGTCAGCGGCGGGGCGTTGCGATAGGGCTCGACCATGCTGCTGAGGCTGTCGTTGCGCCACGCGGCGATGATCAGCTCGGCGCACGCGGCGATTACCCCGGTAACGCCCACCGTCAACGCCCAGACCAGGGTCACCACGCCGATCAGGTTATGCAGGTCGAGCCAGCGCAGGCGCGTGGACTTGTCCCGGCGCACCGTGGCGAACTTCAACCGGCGCATGAACGGCAGGTACAGCACCACGCCCGAGATGATGGCAATCACGAACAGCAAACCCATGAACGCCAGCAGCAGTTTGCCGGGCAACCCAGCGAACATGTCCACGTGCAAACGCAACATGAGCATCATGAAACCGCCGTTGGCCGAGGGCATTTCCACGGCTTCGCCGGTGCGCGCATCGAGCATGAAGGTGTGGGATGAGTTGGGTTCGGTGCCGGGCGTCGGCGCCATGATGGTGATGACGCCATTGGGCTCGTCATCCTCCCAGGCAAAATACTGCACCACTTCGCCCGGGCGATGGGCCTTGGCGTTCTCCACCAACTGTTGCAAGTCCAGGCGTGGCGTGTCGGCGGGCATCTGCCGCAGCTCGGGGGCATCGCCCAGCAGGTGTTCGATCTCGTGATGAAAGATCAAGGGCAGCCCGGTGAGCGCCAGCATCAGCAGGAACACCGTGCAGATCAGGCTGGTCCAGGTGTGGACGAAGGACCAGCGGCGAATGGTTTTGCTTTTCATGGTTGATCCGGTTACGAGAAGCCGTGTCGTCTGAGATCGGTCAGACGAGCCGCAGAACCTGTGGGAGCGGGCTTGCTCGCGAAAGCGGTATGGCAGGCAACTCGATGTTGACTGTTGCGCCGTCTTCGCGAGCAAGCCCGCTCCCACAGGGTATTCTTTAGCCGGCAGGTCTCAGGTAGTTCTCAAAAATTCCACTCTGCTAATCCCTTACCACTTGTAATTCACACTGGCGACCACACTGCGCTGGTCGCCGTAGTAGCAGTAGAAGCCGTCACAGGTGGACAGGTAGTCCTTGTTGAAGATGTTCTTGGCATCCACCGCCACCGATACACCCTTGAGCGAATTGCTCAGGCGCCCCAGCTCGTAATGGGCCGATGCGTCGTAGACGGTGTAGGAACCGACATGGCCCCAGTCGGTGTTGGTGGTGTTGCCATAGGTGTCGCCGACGTAGCGCACTCCGGCGCCCACACCGAAGCCGTCCAACGGGCCGTTGTGCCAGGTGTAGTCAGCCCACGCGGTGGCCTGGTTGCGCGGCACCTGGGCCATGCGCTTGCCTTTCTCCGCCGCGGTGCCTTTGGTGATTTCGCTGTCGTTGTAGGTATAGGAACCGATGAGCTTCAGATTGTCGGTGACCTCGCCCGAGGCCTCCAGCTCCAGGCCTCGCACCTGCACTTCGCCCACTTGGCGGGTGATGTTGTTTTCAGCGACGGCGTTGTTCTTCTGCGTCAGGTCGAACACCGCAGCCGTAAGCAAGGTCTTGGTGCCGGGCGGCTGGTACTTGATGCCGGCTTCGTATTGTTCGCCTTCGGTCGGCTTGAACGCGTCGGTGCTGTTGACCAGGGTGCCGGCCGCCGCCTGGAACGATTGGGCAAAGGAGATATACGGCGTCACGCCGTTATCGAACACATAGCTCAGCGCCGCGTTGCCGCTGAATTTCTTGTCGCGCTGGGTATTGGTCGCATCGTTCTGGTTGTGGAACACAGTGCCGGTGTGAATCCAGTCTTCACGTCCACCGAGGGTCAGGCGCCAGTTGTCCAGGGCGATCTGGTCCTGGACGTAGAGGCCGGTCTGCTGGGTTTTCTGGTTGTAGTCGTACATGGTGAAGTACTGGACGTTGGAGAAATCCTGTCCGTAGATCGGGTTGTGGATGTTGCTCGGCGGCACGCCGGTCGAGCCCCATAGCCAGCGCGAATTGCTGTTGGAACGCTGGTGATCCAGGCCCAGCAATAGCGTGTGGCTCAAAGCGCCGGTCTGGAAGTCGGCCTGGAAATTGTTGTCCACGGCGAACTGGCTGATGTCTTCATCCACGATACCGGCGGTACGCTGGATCGTCCCGTCGGCACTGACGGCTTCGTCAGGCCCGGCCGGCCAGATCTGCCCGCCAGCGGTGATGCCCTGGAACTCCAGGTCGCTCTTGGTGTAGCGCAGGTTCTGGCGGAACTGCCAAGTGTCGTTGAAACGGTGTTCGAACGCATAGCCCAGCGCGTAGTAGGTGCGATCGTAGAATTCCCAGTCCGGGTCACCGAGGTTCTTGTGGTGGGAAATCTTGCCTGCCGGCGACGCCAGTTTGGTGCCTTGCAGGGGCAGGAATTGCCCGGTGATGCCGGTGTCGTCGCGGGTGTATTGCGACAGGAAGGTCAGCCGGGTGTCATCGCTGATGTTCCAGGTCAGGCTCGGCGCGAGGTTGTAGCGCTTGTCCGGAATGTGGTCGACCTGGGCGTTACTGTCGCGCACGGTGCCGCTGAGCCGATAGAGGAACCGGCCTTCGTCATCGACTTTGCCGGTGCTGTCGAAGTTGATCTGCTTGTGTTCATAGCTGCCGGCCTGCAATTCCACTTCATGGCTGCTTTCGGCCTCGGGACGCCGGCTGACCATGTCCAGCATGCCGCCGGGGGGCGTCTGGCCGTAGACCGAGGACGCGGGGCCGCGCAGCACGGCGATGCGCTCAAGGTTCCACGGCTCGATTTTCGGCGTGATGTAGTTGCCTTTGGGCAGCGGCAGGCCGTCGAGGAACTGGGTCGGCACGAAGCCGCGCACCAGCAGCCAATCGTTGCGCGAGTCAGAGCCGTAGCCGCTGCTCTGCACGCCGGCGGTGTAGCGCAGGGCATCGTTGAGGTTGAGAACGGAGCGTTCTTCCATCTGCTGGCGCGTCACCACCGAGACCGAGCGTGGCAGCTCGGCCACTGGTGTATCGGTCTTGGTGCCGGCAGCGGTACGGGTGGCGACATAACTGTCGGTCGGGCCCCAGGCGCTTTCGCTGACGCCGGCGCCGATCACGCTGGTTTCCGGCAGGGCCATGACGCCTTCGGGCACGGCCACGAGGCTGTAGGTGCCGACGCTGCTTTGCTGCAGTTGCAGTCCGGTGCCGCGCAGGGCTTCACGCAACGCGTCGGTGGCGTCGAACTGACCCTGGACGGGGGCCGAGGTCTTGCCCGAGGCCAGGGACGGCTCCAGGCTCAGGGCGAGGCCGGCCTGGCTGGCGATCTGGTTCAGGGTGCTGGCCAGTGGCGCGGCGGGCAGGTTGTAGGCGCGCACGTTCGAGCTCTGTTCGGCCGCCAGTAGCGGGCCGCTGCTCAACGGCAGGGCAAAGGCAATGGCGAGGGCCAACAGGCTGGGGCGCAACAGGGTGTCTAGCGGGCGGGACATACGGCGGCTCCTGAATGGAAATATTTCTCAATTGCCTGGGTGCCGGATGAAAATGGAAAAGTGATAGGGGTGGATGAAAATAATTTCGATTTAGATCGGTGGGGTGCTCATCAGGCCCTTTTCGCGAGCCAGCCCGCTCCCACATTGGATATTCAGCGAACACAAAAATGTGTGGGCAAAGACAATCCCCTGTGGGAGCGGGCTTGCTCGCGAAGGCGGCTTATCTGACACAACATCAGTCAGTGCTTGGCCTCACCTCTCGGCCCCACCACCACCCACCACCTTGTGTGATGCTCGATCTGCACCGGCAAAGTCGGCAGCAGCGCCGCCAGGGCCAGGTCGGTGTCGTGGAGCGGGAAGCTTCCGGTGATGCGCAGGTCCGCGACCTTTGGCTCGACGCCCAGGTAACCGCGACGGTAACGCCCCAGCTCATGCACCAGGTCTTCGAGGCGGGCGTTGTCCACCACCAGCATGCCGCGGGTCCAGGCGTCCGCACCGGGGTTCAGGGCCAGCGTCGGGCCGAGGCCATCGCGGCGCATCAGCACCTGTTGGCCTTCGCGCAGGATCTGTTCGGCCTCCGTCGCTTGGGGATGGGCCGCCACGGCGGATTGCAGCACGCTCAGGCGCGTGCCTTCATCCTCGCGCTTGACCAGGAACCGCGTGCCCAGGGCTCGCATCCGGCCTTCGCGGGTTTCGACAATGAATGGGCGTGGATCGTTGTGACCGGTCTGCACCAGGATCTCACCTTCCTGCAGAACGATTCGCCGCTGCTTGTCATCGAAACGCACATCCAGGGCGCTGTGGGTATTGAGATTGATCAGCGTGCCGTCGGCCAGCCGCAGGGTGCGTTGCTCGCCCGTGGCCGTGCGCTGGTCGGCCAGCCAGTAATCCAGCGGCAGGTAACGGTCTGCGGCAAACAGCGCCAGCCCGATGACCGCGACCACGCTCGCCAGGCCACTGCCGACCTTGCGCAGCCGACGGCGAATGCCGGCCCGCGATTGCAGCAGCGCGGCCCGCGCCGGCCCATTGGCCACGCTGAAGCGCTGGTCAAGCATGCCCAACTGCCGCCAGGCGCGAGCGTGTTCTTCATCGGCGGCGTGCCATTGGGCGAAGGCTTCACGCTCTTGGGGGTTGCCGGAGTCCAGCGACAATTGCCAGGCAATCGCTGCATCCAGCACGCGGCTCGAGACCGGTTTGGAAGGGGCCGGGCTCATGTCGGTTCACCGTACAGCGCGATGTAGCACTGGCGAATGCCTTGGGCCAGATACTGGCGGACCCGCGGCACCGAAACGCCCAGGCGCTGGGCGATTTCGGCGTGGCCGAGGCCATCCAGGCGGTTATAGAGAAAGGCCGCGCGGGCCTTGCTGGACAGTTTGCCGAGCAGCCGATCAATGTTCTTGAGATCTTCGAGGATCATTTGCTGTTCCTCCACCGAGGGTTGCTCGGCTTCGGGAATCAGCATCAGTTCGGTGAGATACGCCTGTTCCAGCGCCGCCCGGCGGAAGTAGTCGAACAACAGGCCCTTGGCGATCGCCACCAGGAAGGCCCGCGGCTCGCGGGGCGCCTTGAGCTCGTCGCGGCCCAGCAGGCGCACGAAGGTGTCCTGGCTCAAGTCCTCGGCCTTCTGCGCACAGGCCACGTTGCGCCGCAACCATGCCAACAGCCACGCGCGATGGTCACGGTACAACGCACCAACCAGATCACTGTGGGGACTTGGGACTGACGACACGGAGCATCACCGATGTTTTAAGTAACGAGAATTGTTCGCGATTGTGTCAGAGAGCTGGGAAGGAAAGCAATTGGCGCTGGTCGGGCGACTTGGTGACCCTGAATAAATGCAGAACCCCTGTGGGAGCGAGCCTGCTCGCGAAGACGGCTGCAAATCCGACATCAATGCAAGCTGATCCACCGCTTTCGCGAGCAAGCCCGCTCCCACAAAAAGCTTTGTGTTTCAGATTTCGAATTAAATCGAAGGCGCCTGCTGCCGCCGTTTCCACTGGCCCAGGCGCTGTTGCAGCTCAAGCGGGCTGTCGATCTGTTGCTGGCGGGCGCGGCTGAACAGGATCAGCGCCAGCTCCGCAGTGGCCAGGGCGTCGGCGCTGGCGTTGTGGCGCTCCTGCACCTCAAGTTTGAACCAGTCAATCCAATCGTCCAGTCCCGCCTGGCGCAGGTGGGCCTGGGGGCAGAGCATCGGCGCCAGGTCCGCCACGTCCAGGAACGGATGCTGCAAGCGATAGCCCAGGTAGTCCTTGAGCGCACGCCCGAGCATGTGGGAGTCGAACGGCGAGTGGAACGCCAGCAGCGGGCTGTCGCCGACGAACTCCATGAACCCCAGCAGCGCCTCGGCCGGATGGCTGCCGGCGGCGATGGCACTGGGCGCCAGGCCGTGGATCAACACGCTCGGCCCGAGCTTCTGCTTGTCGCATTGCAACGTCTGTTCAAATTGCTGGCTGAAGTCGATGGCGCCGTCCTCGATGACCACCGCGCCGATGGACAGCACCTCATCCTTATTCAGGTTCAGCCCGGTGGTTTCCAGGTCCAGCACCACCCAGCGCTGGTTCCGCAGGCTGCATTCACGCAACGGCGAAGGCGCCGGCAGGCGTTCCAAGCGTCTTTGCAACAGATCGGGCAATGCCGGCTGGGCCGCACGCAGCCAGGAAAACAGCTTCACAGCTGATACCTCAGCGTCAGGCTGCTTTGCAGGCGTTGGGCCTGGCGCAGGGACTCACGCAAGATGCGCCGGTCCAGATGATTCAGGCTGTCGGGGTCGACCCGGTTGGAATAGGGCAGGTTCTCGCGGGTCTGCAATTGATGCTGTTGCATGCGGGTCTGCTGGATGAAGTGATAGGCCTCTTCATAGGCGGCACCGTCGAGCGGTTCGATCACTTCCTTGGCCACTAGTTGCCGCAAGCGTTCCAGGGTGTTGTTGGCTTCGATGCCATTGGCCAGCGCCAGCAAACGGGCGCCGTCGACGAAAGGGGTCAGGCCTTGGACTTTCAGGTCGAGGGTGGCTTTTTCACCGTTTTTGCGGCTCAGCACGAACTCCCTGAAACGACCCACCGGCGGACGATGACGTAGCGCATTGTCGGCCATCATGCGTTGGAACAACCGGTTATCGCCCACCTGCTGCAGGATCTGCTGGCGCAATTGCTCGCACCCTTGCTCATCGCCCCAGACCACACGCAGGTCGAAATAAATGCTCGAACCCAGCAGGTTTTCTGGGGTCGCCTCGCGGATGAATGCCGCAAAACGTCGGGCCCATTCCGCGCGGGACAGGCACAGCTCGGGGTTGCTGGCCATGATGTTGCCCTTGCACAAGGTGAAGCCGCACAGCGCCAGGCTCTGGTTGATCTGCTGGGCGATGGGCAGCAGCAAGCCGCGAATCTGCGCCGCGTGGGCCGCGTCCCGGGCTTCGAACAGGATGCCGTTGTCCTGGTCGGTGTGCAGGGTTTGTTCGCGGCGGCCTTCACTGCCGAAGCACAACCAGCTGAAGGGCACGCCCGGGTCGCCCTTATCGGCCAGGGTCAGCTCGATCACCCGGCACACGGTGTGGTCGTTGAGCAGGGTGATGATGTGGGTGATCTGAGTCGATGATGCGCCGTGGGCCAACATGCGCTCCACCAGTTGGCCGATCTCGCCGCGCAGGGCCACCAGATTTTCCACCCGCGGGGCGCTGCGAATGGTCCGGGCCAGGTGCACCAGGTCAACCCGCTGCAAGGAAAACAGGTCGCGCTCGGACACCACGCCACACAGGCGCTGGTCCTTGACCAGGCAGACGTGGGCGATGTGACGCTCGGTCATGGCAATGGCGGCGTCGAAGGCGCTGTGGTCCGGTGACAAATAGAACGGCGTCTGGGTCATGTGCTCGGCGATGGCTTCGCAAAAGTCCCCGGTGCCGTCGGCCACGACCTGCCGCAGGTCACGCAGGGTGAAAATGCCTACCGGCGCTTTGTGCTCGTCTACCACCACAATGCTGCCCACTTGCTGTTCATGCATCAGCTTCACGGCTTCGCGCAGCGGCGTGGCGGGGCTGCAACTCACCGGATGACGCATTGCCAGCTCACCCAGCCGGGTGTTCAGGGAATACTGCGTGCCCAGCGCCTGGGCAGATTTCTGCTGGACCTGCTGGTTGACCTGATCCAGCAGGCTGCTGACCCCGCGCAGGGCAAAATCGCGAAACGAGCCGGACAGGGCGAACAGCTTGATGAAGGCCTGTTTGTTCAATTGCAGGCAGAACGTGTCTTCGCCGGCCAGGTGCTCGGTGCGGGTGGCCCGCTCGCCCAGCAGCGCGGCGAGGGGAAAGCATTCGCCGGTGGTGATTTCGAAAGTGGTCTCGGTGCCACCTTTGGCCGTGTGCGGTCGCTCACCCACCACCCGGCCCTGCTTGACGATGTAGAAGTGTTCCACCGGACCGTCGGCCGGCTTGATGATACTTTCGCCCGAGGCATAGAAGCGCAGCAGGCATTGTTCCACCAGATACGCCAAGTGGGCGTTTTCCATCTGGTTGAACGGCGGAAAGCGCTGGAGGAATTGCAGCGTGCCCTGGATGTTCTGCAACACCGCAGTTTTCCCGGCCTGGATGAAGGCGTCCGTTTTTTTCATAACCATTGCGCAATCTTTTTCGAATTATTGTGGTCGGATCAGTTCCCCCATGGTCGACCCCTGAGCACGGGGTGCCCATTGGACGTAAGTCTAGGTCGCGGCCATGGTACGGCGATGAGGAAAAAGTCTTACGTGCGGTGTATGAAAAGTCGTCGCTAAATGCGCTTGGAAAAAAATCCGACGAAGTGCACATTGAAGCGCCGTAAGACGATGTCTGACCACTTGTGCCAGGGGATCGATTCAAGAACGTAGAGAGCACCATGTCCGACCACGATATTTTGAGTGACGCCGAGCGCGAGGCGCTGAGTGCCGTCATGCTGGAGCCTGACCTGCCGCCGCAACGGGTGTTGATCGTCGATGACGACAAGGACGCCCGCGAGCTGCTGTCGGATATTCTGGCGCTGGACGGTATTCACTGCATGACCGCCGCCAGTGGTGAAACGGCGCTCAAGATGCTGGAAACCAAGCCATCGATCGGCCTGCTGATCACCGATCTGCGCATGGGCAACGTCGACGGACTGGAACTGGTGCGCCTGATACGCGAGTCGGAACGGGCTGCGCTGCCGATCATCATCGTGTCCGGCGATGCCGACGTGAAGGATGCGATCGAAGCCATGCACCTGAGCGTGGTGGATTTTTTGCTCAAGCCCATCGATACCGAAAAACTGCTGGGACTGGTCAAGCATGAGTTGGGGATGGATCTCTAGCTTTTTGCCGATGCTGTTTGTGTCGAAGTTATCTTGTGGCGAGGGAGCTTGCTCCCGCTGGGCTGCGCAGCAGACCCCTCCCTTCTGACATTCGAAATTGTGTCGTCTGACTTGCGACTGCTGCGCAGTCGAGCGGGAGCAAGCTCCCTCGCCACAAACGCTGTGCAAGTAAAAAGGGCCCTGATCGTCAGATCAGGGCCCTTTTTCTAACGCTACCGCTCAATCACAACCCATTGGCCGCCTTGAACTGGCGACGACGACGGTGCAGCACCGGCTCGGTATAACCGTTGGGCTGTTTCGTCCCTTCGATCACCAGTTCGACCGCCGCCTGGAAGGCGATGTTGCTGTCGAAGTCCGGTGCCAGCGGGCGATACAGCGGGTCATTGGCGTTCTGGCGATCCACCACCGGTGCCATGCGCTTGAGGCTTTCCATCACCTGATCCTGGGTGACGATGCCGTGGCGCAGCCAGTTGGCGATGTGCTGGCTGGAAATACGCAGCGTCGCACGGTCTTCCATCAGGCCGATGTCATTGATGTCCGGCACCTTGGAACAACCCACGCCCTGGTCGATCCAGCGCACCACATAACCCAGGATGCCCTGGGCGTTGTTGTCCAGTTCGTTCCTGATCTGCTCCGGCGTCCAGTTCGGGTTGACGGCCAGCGGGATGCTCAGGATGTCGTCCACCGAAGCGCGGGTGCGCTTGGCCAGTTCGGCCTGGCGGGCGAACACGTCGACCTTGTGGTAATGCAGCGCGTGCAGGGCCGCAGCGGTCGGCGATGGCACCCAGGCGGTGTTGGCACCAGCCATTGGGTGGGCGATTTTCTGTTCGAGCATCGCCGCCATCAGGTCCGGCATGGCCCACATGCCCTTGCCGATCTGTGCGCGGCCTTGCAGGCCGGTACTCAAGCCGATGTCGACGTTCCAGTTTTCGTACGCGGCGATCCACTTCTCGGCTTTCATGTCGGCCTTGCGCACCATCGGGCCGGCTTCCATGGAGGTGTGGATTTCGTCGCCGGTGCGGTCCAGGAAGCCGGTGTTGATGAACACCACGCGCTCGCTGGCGGCCTTGATGCAGGCCTTGAGGTTGACCGTGGTACGGCGCTCCTCGTCCATGATCCCGACCTTGAGGGTGTTGCGCGGCAGGTTCAGCACGTCTTCGATACGGCCGAACAGCTCGTTGGTGAACGCCGCTTCTTCCGGGCCGTGCATCTTCGGCTTGACGATGTACACCGAGCCGGTGCGGCTGTTGCGTCGCGACGTGTTGCCGTTGAGGCTGTGGATCGCCGCCAGGCTGGTGACCAGGCCATCGAGAATGCCTTCCGGCACTTCATTACCGTCCTTGTCGAGGATCGCGTCGATGGTCATCAAGTGGCCGACGTTGCGCACGAACAGCAGCGAACGGCCATGCAGTGTCAGGCTCGAACCGTCGACGGTGGTGTACGCACGGTCGGGGTTCATGGTGCGGGTAAATGTCTGGCCGCCCTTGGCGACTTCTTCCGACAGATCGCCCTTCATCAGGCCGAGCCAGTTGCGGTAGATCACCACTTTGTCGTCGGCATCGACGGCGGCGACCGAGTCTTCGCAGTCCATGATGGTGGTCAGCGCGGCTTCCATCAGGATGTCTTTGACGCCGGCGGCGTCGGTCTGGCCGACCGGAGTGCTGGCGTCGATCTGGATTTCGAAGTGCAGGCCGTTGTGCTTGAGCAGCACGGCGGTCGGCGCCGAAGCATCGCCCTGGAAACCGATCAGTTGCGCATCGTCACGCAGGCCGCTGTTGCTGCCACCCTTGAGAGCGACCACCAGTTTGCCGTCGACGATTTTGTAAGCGGTGGAATCGACGTGGGAACCGGCTGCCAGGGGCGCTGCTTCGTCGAGGAAGGCACGGGCGAAGGCGATGACCTTGTCGCCACGAACCTTGTTGTAGCCTTTGCCTTTTTCCGCGCCATCGGCTTCGCTGATAGCGTCGGTGCCGTACAGCGCGTCGTACAGCGAACCCCAGCGGGCGTTCGAGGCGTTGAGGGCGAAGCGGGCATTCATCACCGGCACCACCAGCTGCGGGCCGGCCATGCGGGCGATTTCGTCATCGACGTTTTGGGTCGTGGCCTGAAAATCCGCCGCTTCTGGCAGCAGGTATCCAATGTCTTGCAGGAAGGCCTTGTAAGCCACGGCGTCATGGGCCTGGCCGGCACGGGCCTGGTGCCAGGCATCGATCCGCGCCTGGAAGTCGTCGCGTTTGGCGAGTAGGGCTTTGTTCTTCGGCGCCAGGTCGTGGATGACCTTGTCGGCACCAGCCCAGAACTGGTCGGCGGTGAGGCCGGTTCCGGGAATGGCTTCGTTGTTCACGAAGTCGAACAGGACTTTGGCGACCCGAAGGCCACCGACTTGAACGTGTTCAGTCATTGCTTGCCTCACTCTGCTCAGCTATTTCGCTTTTCAGCTCTTCGATTTTGACAATGAAGCCTCGGGACATTTAAACCACAAACCCGGTTACCAGTACATGCCATCGCTGGCGGCTGGGTAGGACCTATCAAGGGCGTTTAAGCCTTGCTGACGGGGCTTTCAGGGATGCGACCGGACCTTGGCAGACATCGATCCAACATTATGTAGTGCGCGCTGCGGCATACTACATGATCAATTGCGGTTGTGAAAATCAGACTAAATGCGTCGTTCTGCGACCGACTAAAGCAGTACAGTCACGACGAGGCATCGGATGTTCTCAAAAAACAGCAAGATTGTTCCAGATAAATCTGCTTGGTGTACACATTCTGTGGCTAGGGCGCTCGACTGTTGTGATGCCATGGCTTGCCTATACTCTTGCTTCCCATAACAAGAGGGCTGCGCCATGGACCACTTGGTCATCACTGTTTTCGCCCCGGACAAACCCGGGCAGGTCGAGCGCATTGCCGATTGCATCGCCGAGCACGGCGGTAACTGGCTGGAAAGCCGTATGTCGCATCTGGCCGGACAATTTGCTGGAATCCTGCGCCTCAGTGCCCCCGCCGAAGCCCATGAGGAACTGATCGAGGCTTTGCAGGGGCTGTCGACTCACGGCATTCGCGTGTTGATCGCTGAAAGTGCATTGGAAGAATCCTGCACCTGGAAACCCATCGCCATGGAGCTGGTGGGCAACGACCGTCCCGGCATCGTACGGGACATCACCCGCTTGCTCAGCGAGCAGGGGGTGAACGTCGAGCGACTGGTGACTGATGTCCGGCCGGCACCGATGAGCAGCGAGTTGCTGTTTCACGCCGAAGCGATCCTGGGGGTGCCGCTGGGTCTTTCCCTGGACACCTTGCAGGAGCGTCTGGAAACCCTGGCCGACGAATTGATGGTGGAACTCAAGCTCAGCGACGAAGCGTGACCGCGGTTATCCAAGGAAAACCTGAGCCTGCCTGTGGATAACCTGTAGAGACCCGGCGCTGGCCCAGGCCCGTCGGGCCTTAGCCAGCAATGATCAAAAAATCACCAGTTTTCAAGGGCTTGTGCACAAACGGCGGGGATCACGCTGTGGATAACCTTGGGAAGGATCAATGCAGGCCACGCCAGGCGTGGCCTGTGGAGGGTTGTATGTTTTTTGATCAGCTGCGCCGGCGCATGCTGACCACGGCATCCACGCTGTAGACCGCGAGCCCGGCCCAGATGAACAGGAACGCCACCAGGGTGCTGGACGAAAGGTGCTCACCGAACAACAGCACGGCGAGCAGCAGCACCAGCGTGGGGGCGATGTACTGCAAGAAACCCAGCGTGGTGTAGGGCAGATGCCGTGCGGCGGCGTTGAAGCACACCAGCGGAACCAGCGTCACCGGGCCGGCGGCCACCAGCCACCAGGCTTCGGAGGTGGTCCAGAATGCCGCTTGGGCGCTGGTGGCGGTCGGATTGAACAGCAACCAGGCGAGGGCGATCGGCACCAGCATCCAGGTTTCCACCACCAGTCCCGGCAAGGCCTTGACCGGCGCCTGCTTGCGGATCAGCCCGTAGAAACCGAAGGTCAACGCCAGCGCCAGCGACACCCAGGGCAAGCTACCCACTTGCCAGACCTGCTGCGCCACACCAACCGCAGCCAGCGCCACGGCCAGCCACTGCATGCGCCGCAGCCGTTCGCCGAGGATCAGCATTCCCAGCAACACGTTCACCAGTGGGTTGATGTAATACCCCAGGCTCGCTTCGAGCATGCGCCCGTTGTTCACTGCCCAGACGTAGATCAGCCAGTTGGCCGCGATCAACGTGCCGCTCAGGGCCAGGATCGCGAAGCGACGCGGATTGTCCCGCAGTTCGCGCCACCAGCCCGGGTGTTTCCAGACCATCAGCAACGCGGCGCCAAACAACGCCGACCACAGCGCCCGGTGGATGATGATTTCCACGGCCGGCACGCTGGCGATGGCTTTGAAATAGATCGGGAACAGACCCCAGATGATGTAGGCACTCAGGCCCAGGATGTACCCGCGACGCGGGTTGGCGGCTTGCATGCAAAATCCTTGCTTAGGCAGCTAACAAAGGAAGTGATTGTAAGGAGATTTGTCTGGTTGTGGGATGAGGGTTTTTGATGGACTGGCTGAAAATAACTGGGGTGGCCTGACAGTCGACCTATCTCTCTGGCCCTACCCGGATCCCCTGTGGGAGCGAGCTTGCTCGCGATAGCAGTGTGTCAGTCCACATTCATGTAGCAGATGCGCCGCTATCGCGAGCAAGCTCGCTCCCACAGGAAATCGGCGCGGGTCATCAGAACAATTTCAACGGCTCTTCATCCAGCGCCGCCAGTTGTTCGCGCAACGCCAGGATGTGATCGCCCCAGTACCGCTCGTTGCCAAACCACGGAAAGCTGCGAGGGAATGCCGGGTCGTCCCAGCGCCGGGCCAGCCAGGCGCTGTAGTGCATCAGGCGCAGGGCGCGCAGGGGCTCGATGAGGGCCAGCTCACGGGGATTGAAGTCATGGAATTCGCTGTAGCCGTCCATCAATTCCGACAACTGACCGAGGCATTCCTGGCGATCGCCGGCGAGCATCATCCACAGATCCTGCACCGCCGGGCCCATGCGGCAGTCGTCCAGGTCGACGATGTGGAACACCTCGTCGCGGCACATCATGTTGCCGGGGTGGCAGTCACCGTGCATGCGGATGTTCTGGTGGGGCGTGGCACTGTAGATCTCTTCGACACGCTTGAGCAGATCCCTGGCGACCGATTCGTAGGCCGGCAGCAGACCACTGGGGACGAAGCCGCTTTGCAGCACGGTCGCCAGTGAGTCGTGGCCGAAATTGTTCACGCCCAGAGCTTCGCGATGCTCGAATGGACGACTGACGCCCACCGCATGCAGACGCCCGAGCAACTGCCCGAGGCGGTAGAGCTGGTCCAGGTTGCCCGGTTCCGGCGCCCGGCCACCGCGCCTTGGGAACAGCGTGAAACGGAACCCCGCGTGTTCATGCAGGCTCGTGTCGTTATGGATCAGTGGCGCCACCACCGGGACTTCGCAATCGGCCAGCTCGAAGGTGAAGCGGTGCTCTTCCAGGATCGCTTCGTTGGTCCAGCGCTGCGGGCGGTAGAACTTGGCGATCAGCGGCTCGTCATCTTCGATGCCCACTTGGTAGACACGGTTTTCATAGCTGTTGAGGGCCAGCACCCGGGCGTCGCTGAGCAAGCCAAGGCTTTCAACGGCATCGAGTACCAGGTCGGGGGTGAGGGTATCGAACGGATGGGACATGCTGACTCCTGCGCAGCGGCAGGGCTGCCGCGTCCGGCCCAGCATGGTAGCGCAGACGGGCTGAGGCTATCGCATCAATTTCGGGGGGCGCACAATCCTGTGGGAGCGGGCTTGCTCGCGAAAGCGATGTGTCAGTTAACGAAAAAGTCGACTGAATCACCGCTTTCGCGAGCAAGCCCGCTCCCACAGAGGATTTTCGGTGTGCTGCCGATCCATGTGGGAGCGAGCCTGCTCGCGATGAGGCCCTATCAGGCGCCGATGACCCCGCCATCCTCACGGGTAATCACCATCACCGACGAGCGCGGCTTGCCGTTGGGCAGGTGCTCGGGGAAGGTCGAACCGCCGTTTTCACCTGGATGCTGGATGCCGACGAACATCGCCTTCTGGTCCGGGGCGAAACTGATCCCGGTCACCTCACAGCCCACCGGCCCGACCATGAAGCGGCGAATTTCACCGCTGTCGGGGTCGGCGCAGAGCATCTGGTTGTTGCCCATGCCGGCGAAATCCCCGGTGTTGCTGACGTCGCCGTCGGTGAGGATCCACAGGCGGCCAGCCTTGTCGAAGCCCAGCCCATCGGGACTGTTGAACATGTTTTCGGCGTTGATGTTGGACGAGCCGGCTTTCGGCGTGCCGGCGTGTGCCGTCGGGTTGCCGGCCACTACGAACAGGTCCCAGGAAAAGGTCTTGGCCGCGTGATCGTCGCGGTCGGTGCGCCAGCGCAGGATCTGGCCGTAGACGTTCTTGGCCCGTGGGTTCGGTCCGCCCACCGGTTGACCGTCTTCGCCGCGCTTGGAGTTGTTGGTCAGGGTGCAATAGACCTGGCCGTCTTTCGGACTGACCACGATCCATTCCGGACGGTCCATGCGCGTCGCGCCCACGGCGCTGGCGGCCAGGCGCGCGTGGATCAGGATTTGCGCCTGGTCGGCGAAGCCGCTGCTGGCGTCGAGGCCATTCTTGCCGTGGGTCAGCTCGATCCACTGGCCCTTGCCTTTGGGGTGGTCCGGGTTGCCGTCGCCGGCATCGAAGCGCGCCACGTACAAGGTGCCATGGTCCAGCAGGTTGCGGTTGGCCTTGGCATTGCGGTGGTTGATGCGCTCACGGCTGACGAACTTGTAGATGAACTCGCCACGCTCGTCGTCGCCCATGTAGACCACGGCGCGACCGTCATTGGTCTGCGCCAGGGCGGCGTTTTCGTGTTTGAAGCGACCCAGGGCGGTGCGTTTTACCGGTGTGGAATCCGGATCGAACGGATCGATTTCCACCACCCAACCGTGGCGATTGAGTTCGTTGGGGTTCTTCGCCAGGTCGAAGCGCGGATCGTACAGATGCCAGTTGATTTCGCGGCTGGTGACGGTGGCGCCGTAGCGTTTTTGCGCTTCATCGAACTGCAGGTCCGATTTGCTGCTACCGAAGCAATCGGTGAAGTTTTCTTCGCAGGTCAGGTAAGTGCCCCACGGCGTCATGCCGTTGGCGCAGTTCTGGAAGGTCCCCAGCACTTTCTTGCCGCTCTTGTCGGCGCTGGTTTTCAGCAGGTCGTGACCGGCGGCCGGGCCGCGCAGGCGAATCGGTGTGTTGCCGTGGATCCGGCGGTTGTAACGCGACTCTTGGACAAACTGCCACTGGCCGCCGCGACGACGCTGGACCTCGATGACCGACACGCCTTCGCTGGCCTGGGCCTTGTGCACGTCCTCAGCCGACTGCGGCTGGCCGCCGTGGGAGAAGAGGTAGCGGTAGTTGGTGTATTCGTTGTTGATCGCCATCAACGCCCGGTTGTTGTCGCCCGGGAACGGGAACAGGCTCATGCCGTCGTTGTTGTCGCCGAACTGCATTTCCTGGGCGCGGGCGGTGCCGTTGCCGCTGGGGTCGAACGCCGGTGCATTTTTTTGCAGCGGCTGGCCCCAACTGATCAACACCGAGGACTTGTAGCCTGGCGGCAGGGTGATGGTGTCAGTCGTCGCGGCGGCGATGCCCTTGAAGCCCAGCAGCCGACTATTGCCGTCGCTCACTGCGGCAGCCAGGACACTGCGGCTCAGCAGGTTGCCGCCCAAAAACATCGCCGCGCCGCACAGCGCGCCGGCACTGATGAAGCCGCGACGGCTCAGGCCGACGATTTTTTCCAGATCGGTGGATTGGTTTTCTTCTAATAGGCTCATTTCAGGCTCCCTGCTGGTTTTGGCAGTCACCTTAAAGGCAGCCGATGAAGCTATTGTTGCAGCACGCTACAGCGGTGTGCCGAGCAACACATTAGTCGGCGAAAACTGCACTTGCGCCGTTGAGCCGACCGCCAGATTTTGCGTGCGCAAATGCAGCGGATCGGCCAGTGCGCACAGGGTCTGGCCGTTGGGCAGGCCGATGCGCACCTCACTGGGGCCGTCCTCGGCAGCGGCAATCTGCTCGATCAGGCCTTGCAGGACATTGTTCCCGGATACTTCCGGGTGCTCGGTCGCGTACAACTCCAGCCAGCCGGCCTTGATCAGCGCAACCACTTCGGTGCCGATTCCCAGTTCCAGGCGCACCGTGCTGTCATGGGTAATCCGGGCGTCGATGACCAGGCCACGGGCCAGTTCCAGGCGTATCCGGTCGTTGTGGCCCTGGGCGTCGATGTCCAGGACCCTGCCGTGCAGTTGATTGCGAGCGCTCGTGCGCAGCATCAGGCGACTCAGCAGGCCCAGGTCGCCAGCGTCTTCGCTGGCTTCGAGCAACTGCGCCTGCAAGGTTTGCAAGCGTTGGTACAGGCGCAGTACGCGTTGTCCCTCGTCCGACAGCCTGGCACCACCGCCGCCCTTGCCGCCGATGCTGCGTTCCACCAACGGACAGTCCGCCAGGTTGTTCAACTCGTCGATGGCGTCCCAGGCGGCCTTGTAGCTCAGGCCCGCGCTCTTGGCCGCGCGGGTGATCGAGCCTTGTTCGGCGATGTGTTGCAGCAGCGCGATGCGTTGTGGGCGCCGAACGATGTGTTGGGTCAGGAGCGTGGGCAAGGGCATGACGAAAACTGCGCGCAAAGGTCGATCAGTGGACGTTGGCGCCTTGGGCACGGCGCGTCAAGCCGGCTCGCCGGGTTTTGGCGTGCGGGCGAGGCAGTACACGTCGACACGCGTCGCGCCGGCGTCCAGCAGCAGGCCGGCCAACGCCTCGGCGGTGGCGCCGGTGGTGAGCACGTCGTCCACCAGTGCCAGGTGGCGCTTGCGCGGGGACGCGCCGGGTGCCAAGGCAAAGGCCTGGCGCAGGTTTCGACGCCGTGCCCGGGCATCGAGCGCCTGTTGGGCGGGAGTGTCCTGGACTCGCCGCAGCAGGTTTTCTTCGCAGGGAATTTCCAGTGGCTCGCTGAGCCAGCGGGCGATCAGCGCCGCTTGATTGAAACCCCGCTGGCGCAAGCGCCGGGCAGCCAGCGGCACCGGTACCAGGGCGTCGGGCCGTTCCAGTCCTTCATCGAACTGATGTTGCAGCGCTTGCGCCAGCAACTCGCCCATCAACCGCCCAAGGGGCCATTTCGCCTGATGCTTGAAACGGGTAATCAAACTGTCCACAGAAAAGTCATACGCCCAGGGCGCGAGGACTCGCTCGAAGGCCGGTGGCCGCGTGGCGCATTGTCCACAACGCAGCCCGGCCATGGGCAGCGGCAGGGCACAGACGCTGCATTGATTACCGAGCCAGGGCAACTCGCTTTCGCAAGGTGTGCAGATCGGCTGCAGCGTATCGGTGGCTTCACCGCATAACAGACAGGATTGTTTGTTTTTTAACCAGATGTAAACCGGTCCTTCGTATCGTGGTTGACAGCGCATGGCTCTTCCTTAAATATGCCGAACATCCGTGTCGCGCCTGTGGGTATTGGAATATCCCAGGCGCCAGCCAAGCATAATCAAGGAAATACCCATGAGCGCCAGCACCACTGCCAACCTGCGTCATGACTGGTCTTTGGCCGAAGTCAAAGCACTCTTCGTCCAGCCGTTCAATGACTTGCTGTTCCAGGCGCAGACCGTGCACCGCGCGCATTTCGACGCCAACCGCGTCCAGGTCTCCACGCTGCTGTCGATCAAGACCGGCGCCTGCCCGGAAGATTGCAAATATTGTCCGCAGTCCGGCCACTACAACACCGGGCTGGATAAAGAAAAGCTGCTGGAAGTGCAGAAGGTCCTGGAAGAAGCCGCACGGGCCAAGGCCATCGGTTCGACCCGTTTCTGCATGGGCGCTGCCTGGAAACACCCGTCGGCCAAGGACATGCCCTATGTGCTGGAAATGGTCAAAGGGGTGAAGGCCATGGGCCTGGAAACCTGCATGACCCTGGGCCGTCTCGACCAGGAACAGACCGAAGCCCTGGCCCAGGCCGGCCTGGACTACTACAACCACAACCTCGACACCTCGCCGGAGTTCTACGGCAGCATCATCACCACCCGCACCTACAGCGAGCGCCTGCAAACCCTGGCCTACGTGCGTGATTCGGGGATGAAGATCTGCTCCGGCGGCATCCTCGGCATGGGCGAGTCCCTGGACGACCGCGCCAACCTGCTGATCCAACTGGCGAACCTGCCTGAGCACCCGGAATCGGTGCCGATCAACATGCTGGTAAAAGTCGCCGGCACACCGTTGGAGAATGCCGAGGACGTCGATCCGTTCGATTTCATTCGCATGCTCGCGGTCGCGCGGATTCTCATGCCCAAGTCTCACGTTCGTCTGTCGGCCGGTCGTGAAGCGATGAACGAGCAGATGCAGGCCCTGGCCTTCCTGGCCGGCGCGAACTCGATTTTCTACGGCGACAAACTGCTGACCACTGCCAACCCACAGGCTGACAAGGACATGCAACTGTTCGCCCGCCTCGGGATCCAGCCGGAAGCCCGTGAAGAACATGCCGACGAAGTGCACCAGGCGGCGATCGAGCAGGCGCTGGTGGAACAGAAGAGCAGCGAGCAGTTTTACAACGCGGCCCTCTGATCCAAACAACTCTAATGTGGGAGCGGGCTTGCTCGCGAAAGCGGTGCGTCAGTCAACATTGCTGTGCCTGATACACCGCCTTCGCGAGCAAGCCCGCTCCCACAGGAGATCTACTTCAGCGATTTAAACAGCGTTTCCCCCGAGGCCTGCATGCCCTTCGATCTCGCCGCACGCCTGGCTGCCCGTCGTGCCGAAAACCTCTACCGCCAACGCCCGTTGCTCGAAAGCCCGCAAGGGCCGGAAGTGGTGGTGGACGGTCAGCCGTTGCTGGCGTTCTGCAATAACGATTACCTGGGCCTGGCCAATCACCCGCAGGTGATCGAAGCTTGGCGCGCCGGAGCGGCGCGCTGGGGTGTCGGTGGCGGGGCTTCGCATCTGGTGATCGGCCATAGCGGTCCTCATCACGCACTGGAGGAAGCCCTGGCCGAGCTGACCGGTCGTCCACGCGCCTTGCTGTTTACCACCGGCTACATGGCCAACCTCGGCGCCGTCACCGCGCTGGTGGGGCAGGGCGATACGGTGCTGGAAGACCGGCTCAATCACGCCTCGCTGCTCGACGCCGGGCTGTTGTCCGGGGCGCGTTTCAACCGTTACCTGCACAACGACGCCCAGAGCCTGGCCAGCCGCCTGGAGAAAGCCACCGGCAACACCCTGGTGGTCACCGACGGGGTATTCAGCATGGACGGTGATATCGCCGACCTGCCGGCACTGGCCCGTGAAGCCAAGGCCAAGGGCGCGTGGCTGATGGTCGATGACGCCCACGGTTTCGGCCCGTTGGGGGCCAATGGCGGCGGGATCGTCGAGCATTTCGGCTTGAGCCAGGATGACGTGCCGGTATTGGTGGGCACCTTAGGCAAGGCCTTCGGCACCGCCGGGGCTTTCGTCGCGGGTAGCGAAGAGCTGATCGAGAGCCTGATCCAGTTCGCCCGCCCCTACATCTATACCACCAGCCAGCCGCCGGCCCTGGCCTGCGCGACCCTCAAGAGCCTCGAACTGCTGCGCAGCGAGCACTGGCGGCGCGAGCATCTGCAGGTACTGATCCGCCAGTTCCGCCAGGGTGCCGAACAGATCGGCCTGCAATTGATGGATAGCTTTACGCCGATCCAACCGATCCTGATCGGTGATGCAGGACGGGCGATGCGCCTGTCGCAGATGCTTCGCGAGCGTGGATTGATGGTCACCGCGATTCGCCCGCCCACGGTACCGGCCGGCAGCGCTCGTTTGCGCGTGACCCTGACCGCCGCCCACAGCGAAGCCCAGGTGCAACTATTGTTGAATGCACTGGCCGAATGTTTCGCAAAGCTGGGACCGGAGCCAAGCCATGCGTGATCGACTGATATTGCTGCCCGGCTGGGGCTTGGGCGTTTCACCACTGGAGCCGCTGGCAGCCGCGCTGCAAGGGCTGGACGAGCACTTGCGGGTGGAAGTCGAGCCGTTGCCGGCACTGGCGTCCACAGATCCCAAGGAATGGCTCGACGAACTGGACGCTTGCGTGCCCCCGGACACCTGGCTGGGCGGCTGGTCCCTGGGCGGGATGCTGGCTGCGGAGTTGGCGGCGCGCCGGGGCGAGCGCTGCTGCGGCTTGCTGACCTTGGCGAGCAATGCGTCGTTCGTCGCCCATGAGCAATGGCCGAGCGCGATGGCCGATGAGACCTTCGACGGCTTCCTCGCCGGGTGCGCCGCCGACCCACGCCAGACCCTCAAGCGTTTCAGCCTGTTGTGTGCACAGGGTTGCAGCGACCCACGCGGTTTGTCACGGCTACTGTTGGCCGGTGCGCCGGGCAGCTCGCCTGAGGTATTGATGGCCGGGCTGCAGGTGCTGGCGCAACTGGACATCCGAGCTGCGTTGCAGGGCTATCGCGGTCCGCAACTGCATCTGTTCGCCGGGTTGGACGCCCTGGTGCCGGCCGAGGCGGCGAGTGATTTGCTGGCGTTGCTGCCGGATGTTGAAATCGGCCTGATCGAACAGGCCGGCCACGGATTCCTTCTGGACGACCCCCACGGTGTGGTGGCGGCGATCCAGGCTTTTTTGCATGAGTCCGGTGATGACTGATTTGTCTGTTCCCCCATTGCCCGGCGCCTTGCCCGACAAACGCCAGGTGGCCGCTTCGTTTTCCCGGGCGGCGACCAGTTATGACAGCGTCGCCGAATTGCAGCGCGACGTTGGCCAGCAATTGCTGGCACAGCTGCCTGCTGGGTTTGTGCCGGGGCGCTGGATGGACCTGGGTTGCGGTACTGGTTATTTCACTCGGGCCCTGGGTGCGCGCTTCGGCGCGGCGAATGGCCTGGCGCTGGATATCGCTGAAGGCATGCTCAATCACGCGCGTCCCCAGGGGGGGGCCGCGCACTTTGTGGCCGGTGACGCCGAACGCTTGCCGTTGCAGGCGTCAAGCTGCGACTTGGTGTTCTCCAGCCTGGCGGTGCAGTGGTGCGCGGAGTTTGCCTCGGTGCTGAGCGAGGCCCATCGCGTATTGAAACCGGGTGGAGTGTTGGCCTTCACCAGCCTTTGCGTGGGTACGCTGTACGAATTGCGTGACAGTTGGCGTCAGGTGGATGGCCTGGTGCACGTCAACCGATTCCGCGCGTTCGAAACCTACCAACAACTGTGCGCGACCAGTGGGCTGAACCTCATCAGCCTGGAAAACCGTCCCCATGTGCTGCACTACCCGGATGTACGCAGCCTGACCCACGAGTTGAAAGCCCTGGGCGCGCACAACCTGAATCCGGGTCGTCCCGGCGGGTTGACGGGCAGGGCGCGGATCAAGGCGCTGGTCGAGGCCTATGAACAGTTTCGTCAGACACAAGGACTGCCGGCGACCTACCAGGTGGTCTACGCCGTCTTGGAGAAACCGCTATGAGCCAGGCTTATTTCATCACGGGTACTGACACCGATGTCGGCAAGACCACTGTCGCGGCAGGCCTGCTGCACGCCGCGCGCCAGGCGGGCCTGAGTACCGCCGCTGGTAAGCCCGTAGCCTCAGGTTGCGAGCTCACTCCCAAGGGCCTGCGTAACGCCGATGCGTTGGCGCTACTGGCCGAGTGCTCGGTGCCGCTCGATTATGCCCAGGTCAACCCGGTGGCGTTCGAGCCGGCCATTGCGCCGCACCTGGCAGCCCGTGAAGCCGGCGTGGCGTTGACTGTGCAATCGTTGCTCGGGCCGATGCGTGAGGTGCTGGCCCTGCAAGCGGATTTCACGCTGATTGAAGGTGCTGGTGGCTGGCGCGTGCCTTTGGCCGATCAGGACAACCTCTCGGACCTGGCCATGGCGCTGGGCCTGCCGGTGATCCTGGTGGTGGGCGTGCGCCTGGGGTGCATCAGCCACGCGCTGCTGACAGCCGAAGCCATTGCCCGGGACGGTTTGCAACTGGCCGGTTGGGTGGCGAATATCATCGACCCCAAGACCTCGCGCCTGGAAGAAAACCTCGCCACCCTGGCCGAACGCCTCCCCGCGCCGTGCTTGGGCAGAGTGCCGAAAATCAAAGGCGTGACCGCCGAAGCCGTGGCCGGGCATCTGCACCTGGATCTGCTGGATTAGGGTTTTCACTATGAAGGGGCACTGTGCCATTAGTGTTTTTGTCGGGCCTTTCCCAAGGGCTTCTGCTTCAATAACCACTGTCGACCCTTCAAGAAGACGAACTCTGCCATGCAAATCTCAGGAAACACCGCGTTCTATGCCGGTCTGAGCACTGTCCAGACGGGGCAGAACCGTGTCGATCAGGCTGCGAGCCAGATTGCCAGCACTACCATCGAGCGTTCGGTCACCAGCCAGTCCTCCGAAGTCCAGGTCGATCGCCTGCGTTCGGTCGATCGCAGCCAGCAGTCGGACCTGGCCAGTAACGTGGTCGAAATGTCCGAAGGCAAGTTCCAGGTGCAACTGGGCGTGAAGGTCGCCAAGGCGTCCGACGGAATGCTCGGTACGTTGATCGATACGTTTGCCTGAACGCTGTACTTAAGCATTGCCAAGACGCCGCGATCATTCGCGGCGTTTTTGTCTCTAACCCCTTCTTGCTCAACTAATCTTTTCCTACGCGTATCGCAGCCCGGCGCTGTGAGGAATTTCTTGCGCCCGATTTTTTTCCGAGCCGATGACGAATGGCAAAAGATCGACGCTTGACAAGATTTGGGCGTAAACGTATGTTTCAAACAACTGTTTGACCGTCACAACAAATCCATGCGGTCGTTCATTCCCGGTTACATCAGCAGAGGTTTATCGCTATGCCTGACTACAAGGCCCCCTTGCGTGATATTCGCTTCGTTCGTGACGAACTGCTCGGCTACGAAGCGCATTATCAGAGCCTTCCGGCTTGCCAGGACGCAACTCCGGACATGGTTGACGCCATTCTCGAAGAAGGCGCCAAGTTTTGTGAGCAGGTGCTGGCTCCGCTGAACCGCGTGGGTGACATCGAAGGTTGCACCTGGAGCGAGTCCGGCGTGAAAACCCCGACTGGCTTCAAGGAAGCCTACAAGCAATTCGTCGAAGGCGGCTGGCCAAGCCTGGCCCACGACGTGGCGCATGGCGGTCAAGGCTTGCCGGAGTCCCTGGGCCTGGCGGTCAGCGAGATGGTCGGCGAAGCCAACTGGTCGTGGGGCATGTACCCAGGCCTGTCCCATGGCGCGATGAACACGATTTCCGAGCACGGTACGCCCGAGCAGCAAGAGGCCTACCTGACCAAGCTGGTTTCCGGTGAATGGACCGGCACCATGTGCCTGACCGAACCTCATTGCGGTACCGACCTGGGCATGTTGCGCACCAAGGCCGAACCGCAGGCCGATGGTTCCTACAAAGTCACCGGTACCAAGATTTTCATTTCCGCTGGTGAACACGACATGGCCGACAACATCGTCCATATCGTTCTGGCACGCCTGCCGGATGCACCGGCCGGTACCAAGGGCATTTCGCTGTTCATCGTTCCCAAGTTCCTGCCAAACGCTGACGGCACCGTCGGCCAGCGCAACGCGGTGAGCTGCGGTTCCCTGGAACACAAGATGGGTATCCACGGCAACGCCACCTGCGTGATGAACTTCGACGCGGCCACCGGTTTCCTGATCGGCCCGGCGAACAAAGGCCTGAACTGCATGTTCACCTTCATGAACACCGCTCGCCTGGGGACCGCGCTGCAAGGCCTGGCCCACGCCGAGATCGGCTTCCAGGGTGGTCTGAAATATGCTCGTGACCGCCTGCAAATGCGTTCCCTGACTGGCCCGAAAGCGCCGGACAAGGCCGCTGACCCGATCATCGTCCACCCTGACGTGCGTCGCATGCTGCTGACCATGAAAGCCTTCGCTGAAGGTAACCGGGCGATGGTGTACTTCACCGCCAAACAGGTCGATATCGTCAAGTACGGCGTGGATGAAGAAGAGAAGAAAAAGGCTGATGCGCTGCTGGCGTTCATGACGCCGATTGCCAAGGCATTCATGACCGAAGTCGGTTTCGAGTCGGCCAACCACGGCGTGCAGATCTATGGCGGTCACGGCTTCATCGCCGAGTGGGGCATGGAGCAGAACGTTCGCGACAGCCGTATCTCGATGCTGTACGAAGGCACCACCGGCATCCAGGCGCTCGACCTGTTGGGCCGTAAAGTGCTGATGACCCAGGGCGAAGCACTCAAGGGCTTTACCAAGATTGTCCACAAGTTCTGCCAGGGCAACGAAGGCAACGAAGCGGTCAAAGAGTTCGTAGGGCCTCTGGCTGCGCTGAACAAGGAATGGGGCGAGTTGACCATGAAGGTCGGCATGGCGGCCATGAAGGATCGCGAAGAAGTCGGCGCGGCCTCGGTGGATTACCTGATGTATTCCGGTTACGCCTGCCTGGCTTACTTCTGGGCCGACATGGCGCGCCTGGCAGCGGAAAAACTCGCCGCCGGCACCACCGAAGAGGCGTTCTACACCGCCAAGCTGCAGACTGCGCGCTTCTACTTCCAGCGCATCCTGCCGCGTACCCGCACTCACGTGGCGGCCATGCTGTCGGGCGCCAACAACCTGATGGACATGAAAGAAGAAGATTTCGCGCTGGGCTACTAAGCCTTACGCGGTACTTCTGAGAAAGCCGCTGCTTCCTTCGGGATGCAGCGGCTTTTTTGTTGCCCGCGCGAATCCCCTGTGGGAGCGAGCCTGCTCGCGATAGCGGTCTATCAGTTACCAGCCATGTTGAATGTGCTAACGCTTCGCGAGCAGGCTCGCTCCCACAAAGTGCAAGGATGACGTTGAAACAATATTCATCCACCCAGCCCCTAAGAAAACCGCCTTCCCTGCCGTTACAACGATGGCAGTGTGACATCTGTCACATCTTCCGTGCCTTACTGCAGCATTAGCAGGCACAATGCCATCTTTGATCAGCCGGGTCGGAGTTTTACCCTTGCCGCGTTCTTCCGCTGTACGTCTCAGCCATTTCCTACCGTCGTTGCTGCTGTTGCTGGCGGGGCTTGCGGCTGCCTACGTCAAGGATCTCAACGTTTTCTTCACCTCGTTGTTCAACGTCCTGCCGACCCTGGTGTTGCTGCTGGGCGGGGCGTATTGCGCCGTCTACCGACGTCAGCGTGAGCTGTTTCTGATGGTCACGGTGTACATCGCCTACTTCCTGCTGGACACCCAGACTGACTTCTATCGCGATAACGGCAAGGTGCGCGAAGACGCCGCCGTGGTGTTCCACCTGGTCTGCCTACTGCTGCCATTGTTGTTCGGCTTGTTTGCCGCGTGGCAAGAGCGCACTCATCTTTTCCAGGACATGGTGGCACGGTTCGCGGTATTGCTGGCGTTCGGCAGTGTGGCGCTGGCCCTGGAGCAGAGCTTTCCCCAGGCGTTGCTGTTGTGGCTGTCGGAGATCCGTTGGCCGGCGTTGCACGGCGCCTGGATGAGCCTGATCCAGTTGTCGTACCCGATGTTCGCCGCCGCCTTCCTGCTGCTGGCCTGGCAATACTGGCGTAACCCGCGGCCGTTGCACGCGGCGCAGATAGTGGGATTGCTCGGGTTGTTCTGGATGCTGCCGAAGACCTTTATCCTGCCGTTCACCCTGAACATCATGTGCAGCCAGGTGATGTTGATGATCGCCGCGGCGGTCGCGCATGAGGCCTATCAAATGGCGTTCCGTGACGAACTGACAGGCCTGCCGGGGCGCCGGGCGCTGAATGAGCGCATGCAGCGCCTGGGCCGCAATTATGTGTTGGCGATGAGCGACGTGGACCATTTCAAGAAATTCAACGACACCCACGGCCACGATGTAGGCGATCAGGTGCTGCGCCTGGTGGCGAGCAAGTTGTCGAAAATCGGCGGTGGCGGTAGGGCGTATCGCTATGGCGGTGAAGAATTTGCCCTGGTGTTCGCAGGCAAAACCATTGATGAATGCATGCCTCATCTGGAAGTTATCCGGCAGTCCATCGAGACGTACGCCATCCAGCTGCGCAATCCCGACAGTCGTCCCCAGGATGATCAGCAAGGCCGTCAGCGTCGTTCCGGGGTCGGCGCTTCCAGCGTATCGGTGACGGTCAGCATCGGCGTGGCTGAGCGCCTCGAACAACGCACCCCCGAAGAGGTGCTCAAGTCCGCCGACCAGGCTCTCTATAACGCCAAGGGCGCGGGACGCAACTGTGTGGTTGCCTTTGGAACCCGACGTGGCGCGGTGCGCATGGAGGCCGCCGCGGGTTGAGTGATGATGGCGCATTCAGCGTCTGGACAGTGATTGTGAGCGTGGATGGCCGACAGTAGGTTGCAACGATCTGCTACCGGAGAAAACCACCATGCCCGAGTACAAAGCCCCGCTGCGCGACATGCGCTTTCTGATCGATCACGTCTTCGATTTCCATGGCCGTTATGCCGAGCTGGGCGCCAGCGATGCCAGCCCGGACATGGTCGGCGCGATTCTCGAGGAAGGCGCGCGATTCTGCGAGAACGTGCTGGCGCCGCTCAATCGCTCCGGTGACGAGGAAGGCTGCCATTTCGACAACGGCGTGGTGACGACGCCTACAGGCTTCAAGCAGGCTTTCGCACAATACGTGGAAGGCGGCTGGCATGGGCTGGCAGCGGATCCCATGTATGGTGGCCAAGGTCTGCCCAGTTCCCTGGGGCTGGTCATCAGCGAGATGATCGGCTCCAGCAACACCTCGTGGGGCATGTACCCGGGCCTGACTCATGGCGCGATGTCGGCGATTCATGCCCACGGCACCGAAGAGCAGAAGCAGACTTACCTGAGCAAGCTCACCGCCGGCCAGTGGACGGGCACCATGTGCCTGACCGAAGCCCATTGCGGTACTGATCTGGGCCTCATCAAGACCCGCGCCGTGCCTCAGGCAGACGGCAGCTATGCGATCACCGGCAGCAAGATCTTCATTTCCGCCGGTGAGCACGACATGAGCGACAACATCATCCATCTGGTGCTCGCCAAGCTGCCGGACGCGCCCGCCGGGACCAAGGGCATCTCGTTGTTTATCGTGCCCAAGTTCTTGCCCGACAGCACGGGTGAAGCCGGAGTGCGCAATGGCGTCAGCTGCGGCTCGATCGAACACAAGATGGGCATCAAGGCGTCGGCTACCTGCGTGCTTAACTTCGACGGCGCCAAGGGCTTCCTGATCGGTGAGCCGAACAAAGGCCTCAACTGCATGTTCACCATGATGAACCACGCCCGCCTTGGCACTGGCATGCAGGGGCTGTGTCTTGGGGAGGCGAGTTTCCAGGGGGCCGTCCGATACGCCAACGACCGCTTGCAGATGCGCTCGCTGACCGGGCCCAAGGCGCCGGAAAAAGCTGCCGACCCGATCATCGTCCATCCGGATGTGCGCAGGATGTTGCTGACCATGAAGGCCTTCAACGAAGGCAACCGGGCGCTGACCTATTTCACCGCGCAACTGCTGGACACCGCGCACCTGAGCACGGACGAGAGTGCCCGCCAGGAAGCCGAAGACCTGCTGGCTTTCCTGACGCCGATCTGCAAAGCCTTCATGACCGATACCGGGCTTGAGGTGACCAACCACGGCATGCAGGTGTTCGGCGGGCACGGTTTCATTCGTGAATGGGGCATGGAGCAGTTGGTGCGGGACTGCCGCATCGCGCCGATCTATGAAGGCACCAACGGCATCCAGGCCCTGGACTTGCTCGGTCGCAAGGTCTTGGGCAGCCAGGGCAAGTTGCTGCGTGGTTTCACCAAAATCGTCCACAAGTTCTGCGCCGCCAACGCCGGGCATCCGCAGTTCAAGGATTATGTCGCGCACCTCGACGGGCTCAACCAGCAATGGGGCGAACTGACCACCTGGGTGGGCATGGCCGCCATGAAGAATCCGGACGAAGTGGGTGCTGCCTCAGTGGATTACCTGATGTACAGCGGTTACATCATCCTCGCGTACCTGTGGCTGCGCATGGCATTGGTGGCCCAGGCGCAACTCGACGGCGGCGACGGTGACGCTGATTTCTGTCGTGGCAAGCTGGCGACCTGTGAGTTTTACTTCAAGCGTCTGCTGCCGCGCACGGCCGCCCATCGGGCCGCTGTCGAAGCCGGGAGCGATTGCCTGATGAAGCTGCCGGCAGAGCTGTTTGCCCTATAACTAGTGGTTGAACACAAAATTTGTGGCGAGGGAGCTTGCTCCCGCTGGGACGGTCCGACGCCTCGGGCGAAGCGGCCCCATGTTTTGCGATTGCTGCGCAATCGAGCGGGAGCAAGCTCCCTCGCCACGGTGATTCGCGTTGGCTTCTTGCGTGACTAAAAATAACAAAAAGGTCACGGGTTGACCCTATGTGTCGTAAAAGTTGTTGAGGTACACTCCAGCCATTGCCGAAATCATTTCCTACGAACCAATTGTTTAGATCCTGCGAGGTTTGCCATGGCTGACTACAAAGCGCCCCTGCGCGATATGCGCTTCGTCCTCAATGAAGTGTTCGAGGTCGCAAAACTCTGGGCCGAACTGCCGGCGCTGGCTGAGACCGTGGATGCTGAAACCGTCGAGGCGATCCTTGAAGAGGCCGGCAAGGTCACCAGTAAAAGCGTTGCTCCCCTCAGCCGTGCCGCTGACGAAGAAGGTTGCCACTGGGCCGACGGTGCCGTCACCACGCCGGCAGGTTTCCCACAGGCCTACAAGACATACGCTGAAGGCGGTTGGGTCGGTGTCGGCGGTGACCCGGCCTACGGTGGCATGGGCATGCCCAAGGCCGTTTCGGCCCAGGTCGAGGAAATGGTCAACTCCGCCAGCCTGTCCTTCGGCCTGTATCCGATGCTGACCGCCGGGGCCTGCCTGTCAATCAACGCCCACGCCAGCGAAGAACTGAAGGCCACGTACCTGCCGAACATGTACGCCGGTGTCTGGGCGGGCTCCATGTGCCTGACCGAGCCGCACGCCGGCACCGACTTGGGGATTATTCGCACCAAGGCCGAGCCCCAGGCTGATGGTTCCTACAAGGTCAGCGGCACCAAGATTTTTATCACCGGCGGCGAACACGATCTCACTGAGAACATCATCCATCTGGTGCTGGCGAAGCTGCCGGACGCGCCCGCCGGCCCGAAAGGCATTTCGCTGTTCCTGGTGCCCAAGTTCATGGTCAATGCCGACGGCAGCCTGGGTGCACGTAACGCGGCCAACTGCGGCTCGATCGAACATAAGATGGGTATCCAGGCGTCCGCCACCTGCGTGATGAACTTCGACGAAGCCGTGGGCTACTTGGTCGGCGAGCCGAACAAAGGCCTGGCAGCGATGTTCACCATGATGAACTACGAGCGCCTGGGCGTCGGTATCCAGGGCCTTGCCACCGGCGAGCGCTCCTATCAGAACGCCATCGAATACGCTCGTGATCGCCTGCAGAGTCGTTCGCCTACCGGCGCGCAGAACAAGGACAAGGTCGCCGACCCGATCATCGTCCACCCCGACGTGCGCCGGATGTTGCTGACCATGAAAGCCTCTAACGAAGGCGGCCGGGCATTTTCCACCTACGTGGCAATGCAACTGGACACCGCCAAGTTCAGCGAGGACGCTGCCACCCGCAAGCGTGCTGAAGATCTGGTGGCACTGTTGACCCCGGTGGCGAAGGCGTTCTTGACCGACCTGGGCCTGGAAACTACCGTCCATGGCCAGCAGATTTTCGGCGGTCATGGCTACATCCGTGAGTGGGGCCAGGAGCAACTGGTGCGTGATGTGCGCATCACCCAGATCTACGAAGGCACCAACGGCATCCAGGCGCTGGACCTGGTGGGGCGCAAGATCGTCGGCAGTGGCGGGGCGTTCTACAAATTGTTCGCCGATGAAATCCGTCATTTCACCCGCACCGCCAGCAGCGACCTGGCGGAGTTCACCCAGCCGCTGAACCAAGCTGTCGGTACGCTGGATGAGCTGACCGAGTGGCTGCTGGACCGGGCGAAAACCAACCCGAATGAAATCGGCGCGGCCTCGGTGGAATACCTCCAGGTATTCGGCTACACCGCCTATGCCTACATGTGGGCCTTGATGGCCAAGGCCGCCCTGGGCAAGGAAAGCCAGGATGATTTCTATGCGAGCAAGTTGGGAACCGCGCGTTTCTACTTCGCCCGCCTGCTGCCACGCATTCATTCCTTGAGTGCTTCGGTGAAGGCCGGCAGCGAGTCGTTGTTCCTGCTGGAAGCCGGGCAGTTCTGAATATAACGTAATGTAAGCATTTGCTTACATTACGTGCTGGCGTTTTCCCTCTACCGGTCGATTGGATCCACGGCTAATCTACTTCACATGGACGTCGCGCAGGATGCGCATAAGCAACAACACGGACACGTAGGATTCTGCCAGGAAGGCGGAGTGAAATGGATGTCAGGGAAACAGTCTGCAAAGCCCCGCTTCGGCGGGGTTTTCTTTTGTCTGCGTTTTTTATCGATGCGTGGGCGCGAGCTTCTCCACTGATGGCAGTTGAACCCTGACGAGCGGTCATGGGTCAATGAGCTATATGGCAATGTAGCCATCGCCCATCAGGAGCCCACCATGGATTTCATTCGTATCATCATTGCCATTCTGCTGCCGCCGCTGGGTGTGTTCCTGCAGGTCGGTTTCGGCGGGGCCTTCTGGCTGAACATCCTGTTGACGCTGCTGGGTTACATCCCGGGCATCGTGCATGCGGTGTACGTCATCGCCAAGCGCTGATCATTCAATCGCCCAAACCCTGTGGGATGGGCTAAAGGTTGCGATCAATCACCCCGCGATAGAACAACCACTCCTGCTCCAGCGCATGGGCCTGGTTCGCCGCCTTGCGAAAACCATGGCGTTCGTCCGGATAGTAATAGGCCTGCACCGCAACGCCGTTGTCCTGCAACGCCTTCACCATATCGCGGGTCTGCTGCGGTACGACCACGGCATCCAACTCACCCTGGAAAAAAATCACCGGCGTGCGGATTTGATCAGCGTGCAGTAGCGGGGTGCGGGCGCGGTAGCGTTCGGTATCCTGGCGTGGGTCGCCGATCAGCCAGTCCAGGTAGTCGCCCTCGAACTTGTGCGTCGCGCGGGCCAGGGCCACAGGGTCGCTGACGCCGTAGAGGCTGGCACCGGCGCGGAACACATCGTGGAACGCCAGGGCGCACAGCGTCGTGTAGCCACCGGCACTGCCACCGCGGATGAACGCACTGCGGCCATCGATCAAACCCTGTTCGTCCAGACAGGCGACCACCGCGCAGGCATCCTCGACATCCACCACACCCCAATTCAAATGCAACGCCTGCCGATACGCCCGGCCATAGCCGCTGCTGCCGCGGTAGTTGAGATCGGCGACGGCAAAGCCGCGATGGGTCCAGTACTGGATGCGCGGATCAAACACCGGATAACAGGCGGAGGTGGGCCCGCCATGAATGAACACCACCAATGGCGGTTTCGCATCGCTGTTCATGGCCGGGTAAAAGAACCCGTGGGCCTCTGCTGATGCCGACGGGTAGCGCAGGGTTCGAGGTTGGCTGATCTGCTCGACAGGTAGCGGCGCAAGGCCTCCGGCCAATACCGTGACTTCATGGCTTTGACGCTCGATGGCGATGACGGCCGACGGGTTGGTCGGCGAGGCGGCAATCGCGTAAATGAACCGTTCCTCCAGCGCCAGGCTGCGAAAACGGCTGTAGGTGCCAGTGAAATCCTCGCAAGCCGTGTCACGGTGACAAAGGCCCAACCGTCCAAAACCCGCTTCGCTCCAACTCGCCAGGTAAGACGCTTGGTTCAACGGCAGCCAAGTGCAGCCACCCAGTTGCCACGGCGCGGGCGCATGATCGGCCTCGGCGGCGGGCAGGGGTTCCAGGCCGTCGGCCGACTCCACCCAGGGCTGCCAGTATCCTGCACGATCCGTCAGGCAATAAAGACGATTGGCCGCATCGAAACGCGGCTGCTGAATGGATTCCTCATCGTCTTCGCCCGCGACACAGCGCGGCTCACTCCAGCCCGAGGCATTGCGCTCGGCCAGCATCAAGCGCGTTGCCGTCCACGGTTGATGCGGTCGGCTCCACTCGACCCAGGCCAGCCGCCGGCCATCGGGGCTCAGGATGGGCGAGGCGTAGAAATCCGCGCCCTCAGCCAGCAGATACCTTTGCTGATCCACCAGTGCGATCGACACCAGGCGATGCTGGTTGGCCTGCTCCTCCACCGCCAGTACCTGCCCGAAGGCGAAGCTGAGATCGCCATAGCGGCAATCGCCAGAGGTCAACGCCACTGGCAGCGGTTCGGTCAGTGAGTGGTGGTACAGCTGCTGGTCGGCTTCATTGACGAACAGCACGCCGTCGTCGCAGAGGCAGAACGATCCGCCGCCGTATTCATAGACCCGGCTGCGTGCGCTGAAACCGTCCGGCGTCAGGCATCGGGCCTGGGGGCTTTGCCAGTGCCAGATCCGGCAAGCGCCGTCCTCGGGCCGGTATTCGTTCCAGAACAGGCCCAGGGGTCCGAGTTGCAGTTCGGCGAAGTCGGTGCCGGCGGCAACGGCCTGGGCGGCGCTGAACGGATCAGCCTTTGGCGATGAGGTGAGAGTTTCGTTCATTGCGGAAGGCCAGTTGTTCAATGGTTTGCGTGGCGTGCTCGGCTTCTTCGCGAGCCTTGAGGATCACACCGTGATGTTCGGATTTGCTGCACACCGGATCGGCGTTGCTGGCGTCGCCGGTGAGCATGAACGCCTGGCAGCGACAGCCGCCGAAGTCCTTCTCTTTTTCATCGCAGGAACGGCACGGTTCAGGCATCCAGTCATAGCCGCGGAAGCGATTGAAGCCGAACGAGTCGTACCAGATGTGTTGCATGCTGTGGTCGCGCACGTTGGGAAATTGCACCGGCATTTGTCGGGCGCCATGACAAGGCAGCGCGGTGCCGTCCGGTGTGACCGTCAGGAAGATACTGCCCCAGCCGTTCATGCAGGCCTTGGGGCGTTCTTCGTAATAGTCGGGGGTGACGAAAATCAGCTTGCAGGGATGCCCCTGGGCTTCCAGCCGGGCGCGATATTCGTTGGTGATGCGCTCGGCGCGCATCAGTTGTTCGCGGGTTGGCAGCAGGCCGACGCGGTTGAGCTGCGCCCAGCCGTAGAACTGGCAAGTGGCAAGCTCGACGAAGTCGGCTTCAAGGGCGATGCACAGCTCGATGATGCGGTCGATCTTGTCGATGTTGTGCCGATGGGTCACGAAGTTCAGCACCATCGGGTAGCCGTGGGCTTTCACGGCCCGGGCCATTTCCAGTTTTTGCGCGAAGGCTTTTTTCGAGCCGGCCAGCAGGTTGTTCACCTGCTCGTCACTGGCCTGGAAACTGATCTGGATATGATCCAGGCCGGCTTTCTTGAAGTCGCTGATTTTCTGTTCGGTCAAGCCGATGCCGGAGGTGATCAGGTTGGTGTAGAAGCCCAGCCTGCGGGCCTCGCCGATCAGTTCGGCGAGGTCCTGGCGCACCAGCGGCTCGCCGCCGGAAAAGCCCAATTGCGCGGCGCCCATTTCCCGGGCTTCGCGAAACACCTTGAACCACTGCTCGGTGCTCAGCTCCTTGCCCTGTTCGGCAAAGTCCAGCGGATTCGAGCAGTAAGGGCACTGCAACGGGCAGCGATAGGTCAGCTCCGCCAGCAACCACAGCGGCAGGCCGACCGCCGGCTTGTCAGGCAAGGGTGATCCAATGCTCTGCACGGGCGACCTCCATGAATTGCTCGATGTCGTCACCGAGTTCCGGCACGTCGGGGAACTGCTTGGCCAGTTCGCCAATGATGGCCGCGACATCCCGTTCGCCATCGATCAAACCGCCGATCAGCGCAGCGCTGTCGTTGAGCTTGATCATGCCTTCAGGATAGAGCAGCACGTGGCCCTTTTGGGCCGGTTCGTACTGGAAGCGATAGCCGGGGCGCCAGCGAGGGGTTTGGCTGCGGTCGAAACTCATAAGATGATTCCTTTGTGCCATACCCGCTCTGCAGTCACGCTGTGATAGGGCGGGCGGTTCAATTCGTAGGCCATGCTCATGGCGTCGAGCATGCTCCAGAGGATGTCCAGTTTGAACTGGAGGATTTCCAGCATGCGCTCCTGCCCTTGGCGGGTGGTGTAGTGCTGCAAGGTAATCGCCAGCCCGTGCTCCACATCGCGCCGGGCCTGGCCCAGGCGGGTGCGGAAGTATTCATAGCCGGCCGGGTCGATCCACGGATAGTGCTGCGGCCAGCTGTCCAGGCGCGACTGGTGGATCTGCGGGGCGAACAGTTCGGTCAGCGAACTGCTGGCGGCTTCCTGCCAACTGGCCCGGCGGGCAAAGTTGACGTAGGCATCCACCGCGAAGCGAACGCCCGGCAGTACCAGTTCCTGGGAACGCAGTTGGTCGGGGTCCAGTCCCACCGCCTGGCCGAGGCGCAACCAGGCTTCGATGCCGCCGTCTTCGCCGGGCGCGCCGTCGTGATCGAGCAGGCGCTGAATCCACTCCCGGCGGATTTCCCGGTCCGGGCAATTGGCGAGAATCGCCGCGTCTTTGAGCGGGATGTTCACTTGATAGTAAAAGCGGTTCGCGACCCAGCCCTGGATCTGCTCGCGAGTGGCGCGACCCTCATACATCGCCACGTGATACGGGTGATGGATGTGGTAATACGCGCCCTTGGCGCGCAAGGCCGCTTCGAACTCGGCGGGGGACAGGGGGGTGTCAGTCATTGCGATTCTCCGGGGAATAACCGTTGGGTTTCGGGTCTGCCTGAACTGGCCCTTTCGCGAGCAAGCCCGCTCCCACATGGTTTTGCAGCGTATGAAATATCCTGTGCTACTCGGACTATTGTGGGAGCGGGCTTGCTCGCGAAGGCGTCCTGCCAGCTAGCATCAAGGTTGCCTGACCCACCGCCGACCCACCCCCACAATTATCCCACCCACCCTACAACTCAATACTCATTCCGTCGTAGGCCACTTCAATCTTTCGGCGTACAAGTTCAGCCCGCTCGGGCGAGTCTTCGTCCAGGATCGGGTTGGTGTTGTTGATATGGATAAGGACCTTGCGCGGCTCGGGCAGTTGTTCCAGGACCTCAAGCATCCCGCCGGGGCCGTTTTGCGCCAGATGGCCCATTTCCCGACCGGTGCGGGTGCCGACGCCACGGCGTTGCATTTCGTCGTCATCCCACATCGTGCCGTCCACCAGCAGACAATCGCTGTCGGCCATGATCTCCAGCAGCGCCCCGTCGACCTTGCCCAGGCCCGGCGCGTAGAACAGCTTGCCACCGGTGCGCAGGTCTTCGACGATCAGCCCGATGTTGTCGCCAGGGTGTGGGTCGAAGCGGTGCGGTGAATAGGGCGGCGCGGCGCTGCGCAGCGGCAGCGGGGTGAAGCGCAGGTTCGGGCAGGCGGGGATGGTGAAGCTCTGGTCGAGTTCGATGCGGTTCCAGCTCAAGCCGCCGTTCCAGTGGGTCAGCATGTTGAACAACGGGAACCCGGTGCTCAGGTCTTCATGAACCATGTCGGTACACCAGACCTGATGTGGGCAGCCTTCGCGCAGGCTGAGCAGGCCGGTGGTGTGGTCGATCTGGCTGTCCATCAGGATGATGGCGCCAATGCCAGTGTCCCGCAGGGCCCGGCCGGGCTGCATCGGAGCGAAACCCTGGAGCTGGGCACGAATGTCCGGAGAGGCGTTGCACAGCACCCAGCTCACCCCGTCATCGGAAATCGCGATGGAGGACTGGGTACGCGCCTGGGCCCGCAGGCTGCCGTTGCGAAAGCCTGCGCAATTGGCGCAGTTGCAATTCCACTGGGGAAAGCCTCCGCCGGCGGCGGAACCTAGAATCTGGACAAACATGGCCGCTCCATCTGCAAACCGAAATAAAAAACGCCCCGGCTGACCGAGGCGTTGTGCTGCAAGCTTAACCGCCTGCAACCATCAACGGCTGGCGAAGTACATGGTGACTTCGAAGCCGATACGCAGGTCGATATATGCGGGTTTGGACCAGGACATGGAAATACTCCTTTGGTTGGGGTTGGACGTGTGAGACCTATACATATAGTCCACCTCCGTTCGGAGATGTTCAGATGCGCAGGCGGCTATGTTACTAAATTAAACAAATTGGTTGGCCGTGATCTCTGAGAAAGCTCATTGCAGAGCCTGTAACGATCATTGCGCAGCTTGCCACGGCCCTCCGGGATCCTGGGCATTTGCCAGGCAATGCCATCCACCTTGAGCATCAATCAGGTCCCGCGCGGCGCTCAATAGTTGCCCGCGATTCAGTTGCTCGATGGCACCGGGCAATTGCTGAAGATAATCAGCCGCCCGCCCGGCCATTTTCCCCTGCCAAAGCAACTCGGCTGCCTGGGCCAAGGGCAGGGTGTCGCTTGCAAATTGGCTGGCAAGAGACTGTTGAGAGTGGAATAGGCTCGAATCGTCGATTTGCTGTAGACGTTCCGGCAGTCCGGCCAGGAACTGTTCGATATGGCCGATCGACTGCGCCGCCGAGGCTGTGGGGGACTGGACCCCGAACAGCAGGCCGGTCTGGCCATTGATCTGCTTCAAGCCGCTGAATACCCCGTAGCCCAGTTGCAATTCGACCCGCAGGCGCTGGTAGAACGGCGTCTGGCACAGCTGCGCTAGTACCCGCCACGCTGCTTCGTCGGACAAGTCCTGAGTTGGCGTAGGGCAGAACAGCAATACGGCTTGTTCATCACCTTGGGTCTCAAACGTGTGCCAGACACGACCAGTAAACGCTGTCGGCGGTTCGGCGTCTTGGCCGGGGATACCGGGCACGCGGGCCAGCACCGGGCCCATCGCTGCCTGGGTCGCCGCCGACAGGCCCATGGCGAGGCCGTCCCACCGGGCCGTCGTCCAGACGTCGTCGGGCTGCGCGGATGCCGAAGGTTGCGTGTTTTGCAGGCTGAGATTTGGCAATGTCTTCAACAGCTGCCGAATCGGCATCGGCGGTGCTTCGTCATCAGGGTGGGTCACTGGCAGCGGTTGACCCAGCTTCGTCAGAAGGTGCTCGAGCACCCTCGGCATGGGCGCCTGCAATCCGACCAGTTTGAGCAGATATTGAGGGCCAGATGGCTCGAAGGTGACGTCCACACCGGCCTGGCGAGCATCTTCAAACAGATCCTGAAGGTGTTGCTCGAGCCTGGCCTGGAAGTCCTGCGGAGCCTGGGTAGCCAAGCGCCAGCGCAGGTACACCGCGCCTTCCCGGGTGTTATCCGCCAAGGCCTGGCTGAATTGCATGGCCGAGCGTTCCCGCCGGCCTCGGGAGCGATCCTGGGCGAAGGTGCGCAGACCGCGGTGGGCGCTGGTCTGGCCGCGTATCAGGCCGGCGCGGGTTGGTTCGTCCGGTGATTGCAGGAACGGGTTGGGCGTGGGCAGTTGCCATTGTTCGCCGACAGGATCGGCGGGGGGCAGTTGCTTGAGGATTTCCCTTAGCCGCACAAGGTCGTTTGCCGACAGCGGGCTGGCACGTCCGTCACTGTCCCAGCGAGCCAGTTGCAGCGCCGATCCGGTTTCCAGGCGACGTTGCAGCACTGCGGTGAATTCCTCGCGCAAAGGCATCCAGTCATCCTGGGCGGCGAAAAAGCCCAACCAATCCTGGATCAGCCGCTGGATTTCCTTCGCCCCCGTGGGGTTGTCCAGCTTGAGCCCAAGGTGCAGCAGCGCCTGCCCGGCGAACTCATACAGTGGCGTGGCCTTGAGGCTGCCAGCCAGCCCGCGCTCACGCAGCGTGGCGAGCAGACCGCCTGGCTTGCTGGAGTTCAGCGATGTGCAGAGAAAATCCAACGCTTGCGGCGAAGCGACGGGAAGCTGTTCGAAGGTGAACAGCAGGTCCAGTCCGCCTTCGCGTGTTTGTTGGTAGCTCGCCGGGGGTGACGCCATCAGCGCTGGGGGTGATTGCTGAACCAGCGCTTCGCCCACTGGCAAGTGATTGCTGAACTGTTCGGCCAGCGCTTTCAAGGTCTCGACACTTTGCGGACCGGCCAGGCTCAAGGTCATTTGGCCGCTCTGGTAAAACCGCCGATAGAAGTCCCGCAAGGCCGCTTGGAATTCGGGCTGGTCGACGGCGAGGCTTTCACGATTGCCTGCATGGAAGCCGCGCAGCGGATGAGCCGCCGACAGTCCGTCATGCAGGGCAAGCTGTCGCTGCGCTGCCACGTCCTGGGACCAGGCGATGAATTCGGCGTGCAGCACTTCTCGCTCGCGCAATTGCTCGGCTTCGTCCAGGCGCGGATGAGCGAGCATGTCCCACAACCGCTCCAGTCCACCGGCGAAAGCCGCCTCAGGCAATTCGAAGAAGAAATCCGTGGTCCGCTCACTGGTGCGGGCGTTGACCTGACCGCCGTGCCGCTGCACGTAGGCCATCAAGTTCTCACCTGTAGGAAACCGCTCGGTGCCAAGGAAGAACAGGTGCTCGAGAAAATGCGCCAGTCCAGGCCAGGCCAAGGGCACGTCATGGCTGCCGGCCGCCACCCGCAATACCGCAGCGCTGCGTTTCAGGCCTGGGGCGTGACGCAGTGTGATTCGTAGGCCATTGGCCAAGGTTTCAGAGTGGGGGCGGAGGAAATCGGGGGCCGGCATGAGCGCTTCCAGAACAGAGATGCGCTCATGCTAGCGGATTCGCTCAATGCTTGTGCAGATCGCCGTAAAGGGCAGGGCGGCGGTCGTGCAAGTAGTTGTAGGCGGTGCGGGAGTCTTCCAGCAGCTGTCGGTCCAACTCACCTACGATCAACGCCTCGTCCAGCCCGGCGAGCGCGGGGCGGCTGCCATCCGGCGCGGCGATGCTGCTCTGGCCGCAGTACAACAGCTCACCCTCATGGCCGCAGTAATTGGCGTAAGCGACGAAGCACTGGTTCTCGATGGCCCGGGCGCGCACGGTCACGTCGGCTATGAACTCGTAGGGCTGCATATTGGCGGTCGGTACCAGGATCAGCTCGGCCCCGGCCAGGGCCAGACGCCGGGCGTTTTCCGGGAACTCCAGGTCGTAGCAGATCAGGAAACCGAGTTTCCAGCCATTGAGCTCGACGATGGGCAGTGCCGAGTCGCCAGCGCTGAACATCGCATGATCGAGGTCACCGAACAGATGGCTCTTGCGGTAGTTGGCCAGGCGCTCGCCCTGAGCGTCGATCAATTGCAGCGAGTTGTAGATTTGCCCGTCCTCGCTGCGTTCAGGGTAGCCATAGACGATCGCCAGGCCGGCTGCCTTGGCGATGCGGCCGATCTGCTGCGCCCATTCGCCGTTGTAGACCTCGGCCAATACGTTCACCGCATCGACGCCGATGTTGTAGCCGGTCAGGAACATCTCCGGCAGCACCAAGACATCGGCGCCCCTGGCCTCCAACGCCACCCGGTGCAGGCGTTGCAGGTTGGCGGCCGGATCCAGTGGCAGCGGTGGGCATTGGTAAAGGGCTACGCGCATCGACAACTCCTTTATTCGGGCAAGGCGATCGGACCGATCTCATGGAATACATCACCTGGACCCGGGTTCTCGGCGTGAGTTTCACCGCCGAAGTGCTTCATGATTCCCCACACGGCATTGAGTGAGGTCTGTACCGCGCCTTCGACCCAGGCGGGTGTCCATGAGACGTCATCGCCGGCGATAAAGATCCCACGTTGTTCGGCGGGCATGTCGTCCTGCATGAAATGGGCGTACATGCGCTGGTTGTAGCGGTAGTGGCCGGGCAGGGCACCCTTGAAGGCACCGAGGAAGTGCGGGTCGGCTTCCCACGACACGGTGATCGGATCACCGATGATCCGCGCGGCGATATCCACCTTGGGATAGATTTTCTTCAAGGCATCGAGGGCCAGCTTCACGCGTTTTTCCACCGGGTGCGGCAGCATTTTCAGCGCATCGCTCATCCATGAATACGACAGGCAGATCACCCCCGGCTTGTCATCGCCGTTGTCGAACAGGTAGGTGCCACGGGTCAGGCGGTCCGTGAGGGTCATGCTCATCAGGTCGCGCCCGGTTTCCGGATCCTTGTCCTTCCAGAATGGGCGGTCGACCATCACAAAGGTCTTCGACGCTTGCATGTAGCGGGTGCGGTCCAGGGCCATCCACATTTTCTGGGAGAACAGCGCCTCTTCGCATTCGATCTGGGTGGTCAGCAACCAACTCTGGCAAGTGACCAGCACCGCTGCATATTCGCGGGTGTTGTCCCATACGTCCGTCACACTGAACCGGCCATCAGCCGCACGGGCGATACGCTTCACACCGCTGCGCGGGGCGCCCTGGTGCAACGAGTTCAGGCTGGTGCCCTCCGGCCAGTGCGCGCAGCGTTCCGGCACATGGCGCCAGATGCCGTGGGGCACTTGCTCGACGCCGCCGACCACCAGGTGCTGGTGATCATCGCAGTTGGTCATCACCACACGGAAGATTTCCAGCATCGAATTGGGGAAGTCCGAATCCCAGCCGCCGGTGCCGAAACCGACCTGGCCGAATATTTCGCGGTGCTGGAAAGACAACTTGGCGAACGCCTTGGAGGTGGCGACGAAGTCATAGAACGTGCGGTCGTCCCACAAGGGCACCAGGGTATTCCACAACGCCTTGAGACGCGGCACGTCTCGGTCGCGGATCGCCTGCTGGATCTCGCTGAAGCTCGAACGGTCCTCCAGCGCATCGGCCCAGGCTTCGGCCACTTCCTGGAACAGGGCCGGCAGGTCAGTCATTTTCTCTGCGTAATAGGTCTGGCCTTCGAGATCGATGACCGTGCTGCCCGAGGCCGAGGTCAGCGGGTTGGGGAATGGCTTTGTCTCCAGGCCCAGCTTGTCGACGTAGTGATAGAACGCTGTGGACGACACCGGAAAACGCATGCCCCCCAGTTCGGCGATCACCCCTTCGGCGCCATTGAATGCCTGCGAGCGCAGGCGCCCGCCCATTTTCGACGCTTCGTAGACCACCGGTTTCAAGCCCAGCTTCATCAGCTCGTAGGCGGCCACCAGACCGGCGATCCCGGCGCCGACAATCGCCACCTCCGCACCATGGTTATGTGCCGGGATGCTGCCGAGCCCGGCGGGATGTTCGATCCACTCATCAAAGGCGAATGGAAAGTCCGGCCCGAAAATGGTGATGGGCTTCTTACCGTCTGCGGGGTGGCGATTGTGCTTGTTCATGGCTGACCTTGATGAGCGACTCGACGCGGCGTTCGCGTCTGAGTATAGAAAAGATGTCGGCCATTCTAGGGAGTGTGGAATACGTTAATAAGACACAATATGTCGTCGTTTTGGTGTGCTTTAAGTCGATTTGTCGTGCTGGTAGATCTTAATGACGAAAAGCGGACCCTGTGGGAGCGAGCCTGCTCGCGATGCGCCGGGTCAGTCGACGGTGATGTCAGATGTAAGAACGCAATCGCGAGCAGGCTCGCTCCCACAGGGTTATGAGTGGGCTAAAAGATTCACAGCAATCCCTTGACCGGCAGGCTTGCTTCCCTAGGGCACGCGTGGCTCTAGACCGGCTGTCCCCGATCGATCTTGCTGCTGAGAATGATCGAAGTGGTGGTCTTTTCCACACCGTCCACGCTGCCGATCTGATCCAGCAACTGATCCAGTTGCTCCGGCGAGTCGGTGCGTAGCCAGGCCACGTAATCGAATTCGCCACTGACCGCACACAATTGCTGGACCTGGGCCATGGCGCTCAGACGCCGCAGTACGTCCTTGCCGGAGCGCGGTTGGACGGTGATGCCGACGTAGGCTTGCAGGCCGCCGTCGATGACCCGTTGTCCCAGGCGCACGCCGTAGCCGGTAATGACCTTGGTTTTTTCCAATCGCGCCAGACGCGAGGTCACGGTGGTTCGGGCAATGCCCAGTTGCCGCGCCAGCATGGCCACGCTTTCCCGGGCGTTGATTTGCAGGGCCGCGATGAGTTGGCGGTCGATTTCGTCGAGGACGGGAGGACGGATGTCAGGCACGATGGGCTCCGGCGCGGGCTTCGGTGGCGGGCATGTTACAGGCTCCTGGGCTCGAAATAGCTAACAGAAGGTAAAGTCAGGGCCTGCCAGGCGGGTGCCAGATGCAGTTGTGCAGGACTGAGCCAGAGGCCGTCCTGGCAGACGAGCTGTTCGGCGGGTAGCTGCAAGAGCGGGTCCAGGGAAAACGACTGGACTGAGCCTGGGTCATCGTCATCTTCAGCTTCCCAATCGCGTTCAAAACAACGTACTCGCAGTTGTCCGTCGTCGAAGCTCTCATACTGCGGACGATTGCCCAGCCACTGCGTATGCACCCGCAACGTATGCTCGCGAACATCGAGCAGCATTAGCCGCCAGCCCCGATAGCTTCCACACAGTTGCGTCACGTCGGTTGCCATACGGGTCAAAGCGAGGTATCGACCGTCCGCTGACCAGATCATCGACGGCGCCAGGTCGTTCAAGGCGCAGCCGGATGCGGTCATTAGATAGCCGCCGAGCCGTGGGCTGTTCGCCCGCACCCAACTGTCGGCATATTCCGTCTCGCTGCCGAACAACCAGGCAGCGTCCTGACCACCCGGCGCGGGCTGGATGAAGTCACCATCAGCAATGGCCGCTTGTGAACGATCCACCAGGCGCCACGGGGCCGTGGTCTGGAGTTGAGAGTCGGTGACCTGCAATTCCACCGTGCTGTAGAACAGCCTGTGCTGTTCGCCAGGATGAAAGAATGCAGGGTCACTCACGATGGGCGCCGCGACATTGAAGCGTTGCAGTGCGGTGCTTTCCTGTTCCTGATCGAGACGGCCCGCAACCACCGCAAGACTCAGCCGGCCATCACGAAAATCGAGGATCCGCGCCACCCACATGGCAGCCCCTTCCAACAGGCGCCGGTGCGTTACATCGGCAATGACCGCGTGGGTGGCGACAGTCATTGAATCAGAGTGGGGCAATAGCGCCAGATAGCGGCCGCAATCGGAAACCCGATGATCCAGCAACCAGCGTCCCGGCAATTGCCACTTTCCGATCTGGCAGCGATAAGCCCCAAGGCCTTCAGCGTTATCATCCATCCAGAACAGGTGAGCTGGCGCGCCGCCGAGCAGCGGTTGCGTCTCGATATACGAATCGCCCCGCAGGCCGCGGCTGTCCAACGGCATCACGATTGTCATTCGGGTCAGGTGAAACTCTGCAACTCGCACGCGCCCCTGGGCGTCATGCCCGGTCTGGGTTTCGGTATCGCTGTGAATACTGTCCAGTCGGTAACCATAACGGCCGCAGTTCGGGCGCGGATAGTCGAGATACGCGCCGAAACGCACTAGGCCGGCGTCGAAGCGCAACAGTTCATGCCAGTAGAACGAAGGTTCAGCATCATGCATCACCCAGGGCGAGGGGAGCGCGCGCCAGCCTTCGTCGAGCTGCCACAGCCAGTACTGGTCGCCGCTTTCCTGGCTGGCCTGTTCCTGGGCCAGGCACACCAGTGCATGTTGATCAGTGCTCCATACCAACGGCGCATCTGCCGCCATCAACAGGCCGGCCGGCTGCCCGTTGACGCTGACGGTATAGCGCGGCGACAGCAGAGGGGCCAGCGGCTGGGGCAGGTTCCTGAAAGTCGAGGGCAGCGCAATGTCGCCCGTCAGGCACTGCTGGCCGTCAGTGGAGCGCCGTTCAAAGGTGTGCTGGACACGCTCAGGATGCCAATCAGGTTCCAGCCACAAGTCGGCAACAGGTATCAGATCAACGACGTCGGCAGTCTGCAGCAGCTCATCAAGGCGGGTCTGTCGAACACTGTTGTCCACCAGCGGACTATGCCGACCGCTCAAACCGTTGAGATCGAACGCATCCAACTCCCACAGTTCGCTGTCGGCGCAGCGGTACAGCCGACGCTGTTCACGATCGAGGACCACCAGCCCCCAGTTCTGCCGGGACGGCACCGTCGCGGCAAAGTAACGACCATCTTCGGAAAACAACGCCGAAGAGCCGAGCCCTTGCAGGAGTACGCCGTCAGGAAACAGATAGTCGCAATAAGTCGGGCCGCCCATGGCGATTTCACTGTGATTGAACACTCGGATCGGCTCGCCTTCCGGGGTGACTTGCGGTTCGCTCCCGCCCCAGGCGCTGGCCCCTTTTACGCAACCAGGCGCCAGACCCAGGCGTCGCTCCCAGGTACTGACGCATGCGAGCCCGCCGAAGATGGCGATGATGGCCGCGACGATGCCCCACCAATCCGGCAGCGCTCGGCCCAGGCTGAATCCCAGGCCAAACACTGCGCCGACCATCAGCCGGGCCAAGCCCCGACCTGTGGATAAGAAGCCGAAGCGGGCCGCCAGGCCCATCAGCACCGCCAAGAGCAGGACTGTCAGCAGCGCTAGCGCGGGCGGCATTACCGTGACGAGAAAAGCCGGCACGAGCAGGATGCCGAGTTGCCAGAATAGGTCCAGAAACAGGCGGGGCAGGCTGGGGGTGGCGATGATGGGAGTCTCGTTATGGGTTGTTGAGTCAGCGATAACTGAAGATGGTCACTGTACCGTCTTTTATATTGCGACACCTCTGGTGCCGTTACGCTTTGCTCATCCGGTTCTTACTGAGTAGGTCGAACAGAGGATGTGTCCGGCTGCCGGAAAATTGAAAAAAAGCCTTTGATTATTCGAATGTTAGGTATACGTTACATTTAGATTGTATTGTTGCGTATACAGGACATGGACTATTCATTGATTACAACCCGTCTGGGTGAGCAAATTCGTCACCGACGCCTGAATCGCGGTCTCACCCAGGCGCGTCTCGCTGCGTTGGCTGGAATCACTCGACAGAAGGTCATCGCCATTGAACAAGGAACTCTATCAGTGGGAATGACCGCCTACGCACGGGTCCTGGGGGCTTTGGACTGTGAGCTGGCGGTGGTGCCTGCTGCGATGCCTACGTTGGACGAAATCCAGGGAGTGTTCGACGGATGACCACAATGCTGCAGGTTCTGACACCCGAAGGAAGCAGCGGAAAGATCCTTCGCAGTTCCGAAGATTATCGGTTCCGCTATCAAGAGGAGGCTGATGCACAGGCGGCGATCAGTCTGCTCATGCCTGTTCGCCTGGATGAATATCGGCACCGGGAATTGCATCCGATCTTTCAGATGAACCTGCCGGAAGGTTATGTGCTGGAGCAGTTGCGCAACCGTTTGGCTAAATTGGTGAACGTGGATCCTATGCTTTTGCTTGCATTGTCTGGCAGCAGTTCACCTATCGGGCGAGTAGCTGTTAGCTCGCCGGAGGTCGATAGACTGTTGCTGCGCCAGCGGTTTCCCGGGGAGAAGTTGGAAGAAATCCTGTCATGGGATGGCGCGCAGGATATCTTTGCCGACTTGGTGGATCGCTATGTTTTGCGCGCAGGGATATCGGGCGTGCAGCCCAAGGTTCTGGTGCCGGAGCATCAGGCATCAGCACCGCAGAGATTTACCTCGAAGACCTCCGACCTGATTATCAAGAGCGGACGAGACGAGTTTCCAGGCCTGGCGGTCAACGAGTTCATTTGCATGTCAATTGCCCGGCAGGCCGGGATTGCAGTGCCTGAGTTCTATCTTTCCGACAATCTCAAACTGTTCGTCATGCGTCGCTTTGACAGAGATGAGCAGCTCAACCCCACCGGCTTCGAAGACATGGCCGCTTTGATGGGGCTTTCTGCGGATCAAAAATACAGCAAGAGTTATTCGGCCATCGCGAGAGCGATCCGCCTGTTTTGTTCACCTGAACATGTGCCGGGTTCGCTGGCCCAGCTATTTGCCATCGTGACCTTGAGCTGTATTGTCGGGAACGGCGACGCCCACTTGAAGAACTTCGGGCTGCTGTATTCTGACCCTACTCGACGCGATGCGCGATTGGCGCCTGCCTACGATATCGTCAATACAACGGCTTACATCCCGAAGGATGTACTGGCGCTTGACCTTGTCGGTAACAAGTCATTTTTCGTCTCACGACAAGGGCTGCTGGATTTCGCTTCGGTATGCGATGTCGCCCGGCCAGAAGAGGTCATCCGTTCGCAGTTACACGCAATGGAACAGGTGTTGGCTCGTTCGACTGAGCAGTGTGAGCATGCGCCACATGTGGTATCGGCAATAAGGCAGTGCGCCGAGCCATTCTTGAAAAACTTTGGCTAGTGCACATATTTTCGCCACTTGGAAACACAAAAGCCGCGCAATGCGCGGCTTTTCGTTTGGTGGGCCCACACGGACTCGAACCGTGGACCAAAGGATTATGAGTCCTCTGCTCTAACCGACTGAGCTATAGGCCCTCAGTAGGCCGCGGATTATAGCGACGGTTTCTCGGCTGTGCTATCCGAATAATCCGATACGGTCACACGCAGAAACGTTGCGGCGAATTCGTCCGCGCACAGGGGCAGGCTGACGATGTAGCCCTGGATTTGTTCGCAGCCTTCCTCGGCGAGGAATTGCTGTTGGGCCAGGGTTTCGACACCTTCGGCAATAATTGCGAATTGCATGCTCCGGCCCAGGGCGATGATGGCCCGTACGATAGCGGCGTCGTGGGGGTCGTCGGGCAGGCCGCGGACGAAGGACTGGTCGATCTTAAGGATATCCAGCGGCAGCCGCTTGAGGTAGCTCAGGGAGGAATAGCCGGTGCCGAAGTCATCGATGGCCAGTTGTACGCCGAGTTTCTTCAGTTGATGCAACACCATCAGGGCTTCTTCGGCCTGGCTCATGATGAAGTTTTCGGTTATCTCCAGTTGCAATAAGCCAGGTTGCAGATGGTTCTCCCGCAGCAGTTGCTCGATACGCCCCAGCAGGTTCGGCTGGCGCAGCTGGGCGCCGGCCAGATTGACCGACAGCGGGCCGAGGCTATCGTAGGTGCGGTTCCATTCGCATAACTGCCGACAGGCGTTCTCCAGTACCCAGTCGCCGATTTGCAGGATCATGCCGTTCTCTTCCGCCAGGGGAATGAAGTGTTCCGGTGGCACGTCGCCAAACGTCGGGTGATACCAGCGAATCAAGGCTTCGGCGCCCACCAGGCGGTTGTCGGCGAGGCTGATTTTCGGTTGGAAGGACAGCGACAGCTCGTTGCGCTCGATCGCTCGCCGCAGTTCATGCTCCAGGGCCACGCGCTCACTGGCCTGGGCGGTGAGGTCGCGGGTGTAGCTTTCCACTCGGTTGCGCCCTTTGGCCTTGGAGCGGTACATCGCCGCGTCGGCATTCTTGACCAGCGTGGCGACGTCGCTGCCGTCCTGTGGATAAAGGCTGGTGCCGATGCTGGCGCTGATGAAAAACTCATGCTCGCCGGCCTGAAATGGCGCGGTAAAGCAGTTCAGCAGTTTCTGGGCGATGTGCTCGGCGTCGCTGGGTTGTTGCAGGCCCGGCAGCAGAATGATGAATTCATCGCCGCCCAGGCGCGCCACGGTGTCGATATCACGCAGTTGCTCGCGCAGGCGCACGGCGATGCCTTTGAGCAGCAGGTCGCCAACCGGGTGCCCGAGGCTGTCATTGATGTGTTTGAAACGGTCCAGATCAAGGAACAGCACCGCGCCCTGGCCGCCGTTTTCCTGTTGGCTGTTGAGGGCGGCAGACAGTCGGCTTTCGAACAACGTGCGATTCGGCAACCCGGTGAGCGGATCGTGGTGAGCCTGATAGTCGAGCCGGGCCTGGGCATGCTTGAGGCTGGAGATATCAGCAAAGACCGCGACGAAATGGGTGATCTGCTGGTTACGGTTGCGCACCGCGCTGATGGTCAGCCAGCTGGGGTACAACTCGCCGTTCTTGCGCCGGTTGGAAATCTCGCCTTGCCAGTGTCCTTCGGCCGTCAGCTGGTGCCACATCGCCGCATAAAAGGCGCTGTCATGCAGCCCGGACGCCAACAGTCGAGGTGTATGGCCCAAGGCCTCGGTTTCGCTGTAGCCAGTGATTTCGGTGAAGGCGCGATTCACAGCGCTGATGTGCTGCTGTGTATCGGTGATCAGGACGCCTTCGGCAGTGCTTTCGAATACGGTGGCGGCCTGTTGCAGCTTTTCCTGCATGAGATGGCGTTCGGTGATGTCCCGGGCGATGGTCAGCATGCAGTTTTCGTTGCCGATGGGCAGTGGCCGGCTGGACACCTCGCAGAGCCGGATCTGCCCGTCGTTGCGGCGGATATGGCAGCTGAAGTCTTTCACAAAGCCGTCGCGCTGCAACAGGTCGAGCATCTGTTTGCGTTCGTTGAGGTTGACCCAGATACCCAGGTCCAGGGTGGATCGATCCACCGACAGCGCGCTGTTGAAACCGGTGAGGCGGCTGAACCCTTCGTTGACCTCAATCAGCAAGCCGTCGCTTTGCCGGGACAACAACAGGCCGTCAGGTGATGCATGGAACGCCTTGGCGAACTTTTCCTCGGAGATTTGTAACTGCTGCTGGGTTTCCTTGAGCTGACTGATGTCACGTACCACCACAACCAGCGCTGGCGTTGTATCGAGGTCGAACGGTTCGGCCGAGATCAGACCGGTGAACACCTGGCCATTGCTGCGTCGAAACGGCATCTCCAGGTTACGAATGCTTTTGCCCTGCAAGCGTTGAAGCAAGCCCGGACCAACGTCCTGGATGCCCCAGATGTTCAGTTCGGTCGCGGTCTTGCCCATCACCTCTTCGGCGCTCAGGCCGATCTGCTCCTCGAAAGCGGTGTTGACCTCCAGCAGGCAGCCGTCCGCCAGGCGCGCAATCACCAGAATGTCCGGGCATTGGCGAAACACCGAAGCGAATTTCTGTTCCGAAAGGCGCAGCGCTTCCTCGGTACGCTTGGCTTCGCTGATGTCTATCATCAAACCGCGTAAAACGGGTTCATGGCCGTGCTCGATCAGGCTGACAATATCGCGCACCCACAAGCAGCGACCGTCGGCGGTGATGACGCGATAATCGATACAGTGGTCGCGACCGGCCAGCACCTCACCCTCGCAATAAGCCTGGGCGCGGATCAGGTCGGCAGGATGAATGATGTTGCGCCAGAACCCCGGGATCAGCCAGTGGGCGAGGGGATAGCCGAGCAGTTCCTCGGCGTGGGGGGAAACGTAGCTGTAGGTGAAGTCGCTGACTTTCGCCTCCCAGGCAATCGCCGAGAGGCTCTCTACCAATCCACGGTAATGATATTCGCTGCTGCGCAGTTCCTGTTCCAGGTCGACGCGTCGGGCGATTTCGGAGCTTAATCGGCGGTTGATGCGGATCACCACGGCCAGGATGCCGACCAGCAGAAGCAGCGTCGGCAGGCCATAAGTCACCAGGTCCGACCAGAACTGGCGGTAATCGCGCACGTTGCCGACCCATTTTTCCTGGATCTCGCTGATTTCGGCTGGAGTCATGTCCGCCATGACCTTATCGAGTATGCCCACCAATATCTTGTTTTCTCGGGGGACGGCCATCGCCAGTTGGTAGCGATAGGGTGTTTCGCCGCTTACGTAAAGTCCCTCGAGCTTGAGTTGGCGCAGGCTCCAGACACTGGACGCCAGGTCGCCGACCACCGCGTCCACCTCATCGGTTGCCAGTGCCTGCAGGGCCGAACTGACATTGGGCAATGCCACCAGATTGAGGTCGGGATGATGGTTGCGCAGCAGTTCGTGAGGGGCGTAATTCTGCACTACGGCGATTTTCAGTCCGTATAAATCCTGCAGGTTGTGCGGTTGGGCACCGCCATGGTGGGCCAGGATGACGATCGGGAAATCAAGATAGGGGCGAGTAAACGCCAGGTAATTCTGGCGCTCGGGAGTGGACATGATGCCCGGCAACAGGTCGATCTTGCCTTGTGCCACCTGTTCCAGGACGGCGGTCCAACTGACTGGTTCGATGGGCGTGAGCGTAACCGCCAGGCGTTCGCGGATGATTTCGACGTAATCGGCGGCTAGGCCCTGATAGCGGCCCTGGTCGTCGCGGAATTCAAACGGTGGCCAAGAGGCATCGACACCCAGGCGCAGGTCGGGGTGGTCCTTGAGCCAGCGCAGCTCCTCGTCGCTGAGCATCAACGTGCCGGCTGTTGCGGTCCATGTCATCAATGACAGCAAAAGCGCGGCCGTCAGTCTAGGCATCACTGTCTCGCCATGGCTTGGGAAAGGATGTTTCGAGTGTAGACGTGCTACAGGGCGGGGAGGGGCGTAACGAGGGGGATTTTATCTGGACATGACAAAACCCCCGGCAGGACCGGGGGTTTTGGGGGTTACTCGTCGAGGAAGGAGCGCAGATGCTCGCTTCGCGTCGGGTGGCGCAGTTTGCGCAACGCCTTGGCTTCGATCTGACGAATCCGCTCACGGGTTACATCGAATTGCTTACCGACTTCCTCGAGGGTGTGGTCGGTATTCATGTCGATGCCGAAACGCATGCGCAGTACCTTGGCTTCACGGGCAGTGAGGCCGGAGAGAACTTCGCGCGTCGCTTCCTTGAGGCTCTCAACGGTGGCGACATCGATCGGCGACTGCATGGTGGAGTCTTCGATGAAGTCACCCAGATGGGAGTCTTCGTCATCACCGATCGGCGTTTCCATGGAGATCGGTTCCTTGGCGATCTTCAATACCTTACGGATCTTGTCCTCAGGCATTTCCATGCGTTCGCCCAGCTCTTCCGGCGTCGGTTCGCGACCCATTTCCTGCAACATCTGCCGGGAAATACGGTTGAGCTTGTTGATCGTCTCGATCATGTGCACCGGAATACGGATGGTGCGGGCCTGGTCGGCGATCGAGCGAGTGATCGCCTGACGGATCCACCAGGTGGCATAGGTCGAGAACTTGTAGCCGCGACGGTATTCGAACTTATCCACCGCCTTCATCAGGCCGATGTTGCCTTCCTGGATCAGATCGAGGAATTGCAGGCCGCGGTTGGTGTACTTCTTGGCGATGGAAATCACCAGACGCAAGTTCGCTTCGACCATCTCTTTCTTCGCGCGACGGGCCTTGGCCTCGCCGATCGACATGCGACGGTTGATGTCCTTGATCTCGGCGATGCTCAGGCCGGTCTCGGTTTCCAGCGCGCTCAGCTTCTGCTGGCAGCGGACGATGTCCGGTTGCAGGCGTGCGATGGCTTCGGCGTACTTGCTCTTGCCCTTGGCCAGTGCATCGGTCCAGCTTTCGTCGACTTCGTTGCCAGGGAACTGACGCAGGAAGTCGGCACGCGGCATGCGAGCGTCACGTACGCAAAGCTGCATGATCGCGCGCTCTTGCTGACGCAGGCGATCCAGGGCGCTACGGACACGCTCGACCAGGCCCTCGAACTGCTTGGGCACCAGTTTGATCGGCATGAACAGTTCGGCCAGGGCCAACAGCTCGGCGATGGCCTGCTTGTTGTTGCGACCGTGCTTTTTCAGCGCCTTGCGGGTGATTTCCATCTGGTCGGCCACGGCGCCGAAACGCTGTGCCGCGATGATCGGATCCGGACCGCTTTCGGCTTCTTCTTCGTCCTCACTGGCTTCGGCGTCTTCGTCATCGCTGTCGTCGTCGGCCTTGTCGGCTTTCGAGTCGAGCGGTGGCGGCACTTCGGCGGCAGGCGGCGCAATGCCGTCGTCCGGGTCGATATAACCGCTCAGGACGTCAGACAGACGACCACCTTCGGTGGTGACGCGGGTGTACTCGGAGAGAATATGCTCAACCGTGCCAGGGAAGTGCGCGATTGCGCCCATCACTTCACGGATGCCTTCTTCAATACGCTTGGCGATTTCGATTTCGCCTTCACGTGTGAGGAGCTCTACGGTACCCATTTCACGCATGTACATGCGCACGGGGTCCGTGGTGCGACCAATGTCGGTCTCGACCGCTGCCAACGCTGCGGCCGCTTCTTCAGCGGCAGCCTCGTCGGTATCGGCGTCGGCCAGCATCAGGGCGTCCTTATCAGGAGCAACCTCGAATACGTTGATCCCCATGTCGTTGATCATGCGGATGATGTCTTCCACCTGTTCCGGATCTGAAATATCCTCCGGCAGGTGGTCGTTGACCTCCGCGTAAGTCAGGTAGCCCTGCTCACGACCCAATAGGATCAACTCTTTGATACGAGACTGCTGTTGCGCTTTTCCGGACATAACACCCTATCCACTGAAGGTCTTGGCGGGCAAAAAACAAGCCGAGGATTATACCTGAGCTGTGACCTCACGCGCCAGTTGAGGTCGGGTTTGATGCGCTAACATTGCGGCTGAGTAGCTCGCGCAATTGGTTTTTCTCTTCGCTGGTCAGCTCGCTCTGGCGTGCTTTTCGCAGAAGTTGCTCCAGGTTTCGCTCGCGTTGGCGGGCGGATAAGCTAGTAATGGTGTCGAAAAACTGTTGTTCAAGGTTATCTCCTTCAATCAGCCATTCCTTCTCGGCCAGGGCCTTTAACAGGCGTCCCTGCTCAGTACCGTGCCATCGTGCGATCAGCTGGAACGAGTTAAGCCTGGGATTTTTCTGCACAGCTTCAAGGAGTGCCACCAGCAGTTGTGTATTGCTGTGGTCCTCGGCGGCGAAGTGCCCCGCGTCCTCGACTTTTCCGGCCAGTTGCGGGTGATGCAGCAACGTGCGCAGGGCGGCCAGGGTTGGTGGTTCGACGGCGGCCGGCACCCGTGGGGCACGTGGTTGGTCGCGATCGCCGCGCTTGCTGTTCTTGTCCCAGGGTTTTTTGTCCCATTTCTTGCCGCCGCTGCCGGTTTTTTTCGGCGTCCATTGCTGCTGCGGCGCGTAGTCTTGCTGTGGTTGATGATAGTCGGCGAAATCCGGCATCGCGTCGTAATCGATGCCTGGATCGTAGGCCGGAGGCGCCTCCTGGGGGGCGCTTTGAGCCAACTGATTGACCGCTTCGCTGTTGAGTCCAGTGATCTCTGTCAGGCGCTGGCGCATGAGTGTGCGCAAGTTGGCGCCGGGCACTTTGTCGATCAGCGGAGCCGCGAGGGTGACCATGTGGGCCTTGCCTTCGAGGGAGCGTGGATCGGCTTCTTCGGTCAGTTGCTGGAAGAAATAATCGGCCAGCGGCTGCGCATGCTGATTGATCCGCGCACGGAACGCATCGGTGCCTTCGGAGCGCACCAGGGTGTCCGGATCCTCGCCCTCGGGCAGGAACAGGAAGCGTGCCCGTCGCCCGTCTTGCAGGCATGGCAATGTCGCTTCCAGCGCGCGCCAGGCGGCGTTACGGCCGGCCTGGTCGCCGTCAAAGCAGAACAGCACACTGGGCACCACGCGAAACAGGCGTTTCATGTGTTCTTCGCTGGTGGCAGTGCCCAGGGTCGCGACGGCGTTGCGCAGGCCTTGCTGGGCTAGGGCAATCACGTCCATATAGCCTTCGACGACGATGATCTCGTCGAGATTGCGGTTGTTTTTGCGCGCCTCGTACAGGCCATAGAGTTCCTGACCCTTGTGGAACACCGGGGTTTCCGGGGAGTTCAGGTATTTGGGCTTGTCGTCGCCCAGTACCCGGCCACCAAAGGCGATGATTCGCCCGCGGGTATCGCGGATAGGAAACATCACCCGGTCACGGAAACGGTCGTAGCGCTTGCCGGTCTCGGCATTTTCGATCAGCAGGCCGGCATCGATCATGGCGCGCTGCTGCAATGTGTCGCTGCTCAGGTGCTTGTACAGATTGTCCCAGCCAGGCGGGGCGAAGCCGAGGCCGAAGTCCCGGGCGATTTCACCGGTCAGGCCGCGCCCCTTGAGATAGTCCACTGCTGCCTTGCGCGCCGGATGGCTTTTGAGGGCCTGGCGATAGAAATCGGCGGCCGCTGTCAGTAGCGGATAGAGCGGCGAGTCGGTCGGTTGGCGGGGCTTGTGCTGTCGACCGCTTTCCTCACGGGGGACTTCCATGCCGGCGGCTTTGGCCAGTTCCTCGACAGCCTGGGGGAAGTCCAGGTTGTCGTGGTCCATGATGAAGCCGAGGGCATTGCCGCCCGCGCCGCAGCCGAAGCAATAGTAGAACTGCTTGTCGGGGCTGACGCTGAAGGACGGGGTTTTTTCTTTATGGAACGGGCAGCAGGCCGTGTAGTTCTTGCCCGCTTTCTTCATTTGCAGGCGAGAGCTGACCACGTCGACGATGTCGGTGCGGTTCAGGAGGTCGTCAATAAAGCTCTGGGGAATCAGCCCGGCCATGGCGTTCTCATCATCACTGCGCGAAAAATAGTGGTCCGAAACCAGCAGGAGTCATCGGTTCCTGGTCTTGAGGCACGCTGAAACGGTGGCTCGACCGGGTCGTCTGCATTATCGCTGTCGGAAAGTGTATCTGCCGATAGTCCACTGACGTTAACGGCGGTCAGTATTCGGCTGTTTGAATATGTTGTGCTGAGTCCGGTAACGGCTTGTCGAGCCTCGGATAGCTCATGAAGCGGGCACGCAGGTAGGTGCCTTGGGCTGATCGTCGTTAGAGGAATCAGGGTGTGCTCGTCAGCAGCCTTGGAAGGCCCGTCAGAAAAGACGTGCACCGCTGGCAAGAAGCCAGGTCTGACGCGGTGAAGCGGGTTGTCTAGGTCGCGTCTGCGGCTTCGACGGTGAAGCATCAAGCGTTATCCGCAAATGCCATAAGCCCGGCTTGAAGGCCGGGCTTGGCAGAAGCTTGCGACGGACGTCTGTGTATTAGTACAGACGTACGGCGCGGCGCTGTTCGCGCTGAACTTTCTTGGCGTGACGCTTAACAGCGGCTGCTGCTTTGCGCTTACGCTCAGAAGTCGGCTTCTCGTAGAATTCGCGGCTACGAACTTCAGCCAGAACACCGGCTTTTTCGCAGGAGCGCTTGAAACGACGCAGAGCTACGTCGAAGGGTTCGTTCTCTTTTACTTTGACGGCTGGCATCCAGAGCTACCTTCATTCATTACCGGGGTCAACATCCTCGCGGCAAAAGAGCACTTGAAGACGTCGGTTTTTAAGGGTTGCGGATGTTAACCCCTCAACGCTCGGAATGCAAAGCCTCTGATCGAAAACCGCTGGTCGGGGCACCACGTGACGACTATTATGCGCGCCTTCGAATTCAGCCTCTACAAGGCGCAGACCCATGCTAGTACTGGGATTAGAAACTTCCTGCGACGAAACCGGTGTCGCACTTTACGACAGTGAGCGCGGCTTGTTGGCCGATGCGCTGTTCAGCCAGATCGATCTGCATCGCGCCTACGGCGGAGTGGTCCCCGAGCTCGCATCGCGCGACCACGTCAAGCGCATGCTGCCCTTGATCCGTCAGGTCTTGGCCGAAGGCGGCTGTGTGCCGACCGAGATCGATGCCATTGCCTACACCGCCGGCCCCGGCCTGGTGGGCGCGCTGCTGGTAGGCGCATCCTGTGCCCAGGCGCTGGCGTTTGCCTGGGGGATTCCAGCCCTGGGCGTACATCACATGGAAGGCCATCTGCTGGCCCCCATGTTGGAGTCGCAACCGCCAGAGTTTCCGTTCGTCGCTTTGTTGGTGTCGGGCGGTCATACGCAGCTTATCCGGGTCGATGGAATCGGCCAGTACGAGCTGCTCGGCGAAACCCTCGACGATGCCGCCGGTGAAGCCTTCGACAAAACCGCGAAAATGATGGGCCTCGATTATCCCGGTGGGCCGGAAATTTCCCGGCTCGCAACCCAGGGGACTGAAGGACGTTTCGTATTTCCACGTCCGATGTGCGACCGCCCGGGCCTGGATTTCAGTTTCAGCGGCCTGAAGACCTTTGCCTTGAACACCTGGCAGCAGTGCGTCAGCGCCGGGGACGACAGCGAACAAGCCCGTTGCGACATCTCACTGGCGTTCCAGCAGGCCGTGGTGGAGACTTTGACCATCAAGTGCAAGCGCGCGCTGAAACAGGCCGGGCTCAAGCGCCTGGTGATTGCCGGCGGCGTGAGTGCGAACAAGGCACTGCGGGTATCGCTGGAGAAAATGCTCGGCGACATGAAAGGGGATGTTTTCTACGCCAGGCCGCAGTTCTGCACCGATAACGGCGCAATGATCGCGTTCGCCGGCTGTCAGCGCCTGAAGGCCGGACAACAGGAAAGCCTGGCGATCAGCGTCCAGGCGCGTTGGCCGATGGAGCAGCTTTCGCCGCTGTGAAACGCCTTTTAAAAATGCCGTTCGCGCCCGGCGAACAGGTCGCGTAGATTGCCCCGGTGACGCCAGACAATCAGCGCGACCAGCGCGGTCATCGGCAGCAAGGCCGCCGGTTCCTGCCAGGCCAGCAACGGCAGGGTCAGTGGTGTGGCGATCAAGGCTGCCAATGAGCTGGTGCGGGTCAGGTAGAACGTCAGCACCCAGGCACAAACCGCCAGCAGGGCTGCGGGCGGATACAGGCCGAGCAACATGCCGGCGGCGGTGGCGACGCCCTTGCCGCCACGAAAGCGAAAGTACAACGGGAACAGGTGGCCGATGACGGCGCAGACGCCGATCCAGGCCTGTTGCTGCAATGACAGCCCTGCAAGGCTGGCGATCAATACGGGCACAAGGCCTTTGCAGAGGTCGCCCAGCAGGGTCAGGACAGCCAGTTTGCGTCCGGCCAGGCGCAGCATGTTGGTGGCGCCGGCATTGCCAGAACCACTCATTCGCGGATCCGGGCGACCGGTCAGGCGGCTGAGCAAAATGGCGAAGGACAGCGAGCCGAGCAGGTAGGCGAGAATCGCCAGTAACCAAAACATGCTAACTATTCCGGGCGAGGACGCCCTGATTCTAACGGCGCATTGCGCCCTTGTCGTGCTGCGGAGAAAAGTGCTTGGACAGAGTGTTTATCGAGGGCCTGGAAGTCGACACCGTCATTGGTGCCTACGACTGGGAGCGAGGCATCCGACAGTGTCTGCGGCTTGATCTGAGTTTTGCCTGGGATAACCGTCCGGCTGCTGCGGGTGATGACCTGACCCTGGCTCTGGACTATGCCAGCGTCTCGTCGCGCATCCAGGCGTTTGCCGGGCAGGCGCAGTTTCAATTGGTCGAGACCTTTGCCGAACGGCTGGCCCAGGAGCTGATGGATGAGTTCAAGATCACCTGGCTGCGTCTTAAAGTGACCAAGCCTGGCGCCGTACCGGCCGCCAGTGGCGTAGGCGTGGAGATTGAGCGCGGATGTCGCTGACCCAGGTTTTTCTCGGGCTCGGCAGTAATATCGAGCGCGAAACCCATTTGCGTGCCGGACTTGAAGCCCTGGCGGTTTTCCTGCGCGATATACGTTGTTCGGCGGTGTTCGAGAGCCAGCCGGTGGGGATCAAGAGCGGGCCGTTCTTCAACTTCGTCGTATCGGCGTTCACCGATCTGCCATTGATGGAGCTGGACCGTCGCCTCAAGTTCATCGAGGCGGACAACGGTCGTTATGCGCCGGACCGCAAGGGATTGCCGCTGGATATCGACGTGTTGCTGTATGGCGAGCAGGTCGGAAACTTCGATGGACTTGTGCTGCCGCGCGCGGAAATCCTCAAGAACGCCTTCGTCCTGTGGCCGTTATCCCTGATTGCGCCGGATCGAGTTCATCCTGGCGTCGGCAAAACCTTCGCTGCTTTGTGGGACGAGTCGCAGATCGACCAGGTCCTGGCACCGGTGGCTTTTGAATGGCGGGGCGAGCAGCTGACGCCGTTGGAGCTGCTGCGTCCTTCCTGACGCTATCGCGAGCAGGCTCGCTCCCACATGGACTCAGGTTTTTGCATCCATTGCGGACCCTGTGGGAGCGAGCTTGCTCGCGATGACGGTGGAGCATCCGCCAGAAATTCCGACTGATACAAAGCTCTCGTCAGCCCGCCGCGTCCTTGTAAACCTTTAATGCCCTGAGCCGCTCGCGCTTGATCGCCTCACCCAGCTCAGGCCCCTTGAAACCTTTCTCCAGCAACGGCTGCACCGCCACTGCGCGCGCCGCCGCCGCCGCGCCACGCAAATAATCAGCCTGTGGATAACTCCGATCCTCAAGCCCTTTACGCCCGCGGGCATCCATTTCACAGGCCACGATGAACTCCTCGAAACGCTGAGGCCGTCGATAGACGTCGAAACTTTGTAGCAGCTCAAGCAGGGTGGACGCTTTCAACTCCAGCGCCCGATGACCGTGGGTATGGTATTGGCCGACCAATAGCGCCAATTCCTGGCAGTCGCGTGGAACCTTGAAGCGCTCGTTGATGGCCTTGATCGGCTTTAGCCCCTTGTGTTCATGAGCGATATGCCGCGGCCATTCGTCTTCGGGTGTCAGGCCTTTTCCCAGGTCGTGAAGCAGGCACGCCCAGCGAACCGTCAGCGGTTGGCGGTAGCGGGCGGCTTGTTCCAGCACGCTCAGGGTGTGGATACCGGTGTCGATTTCCGGATGATGCGCCTCAGGTTGCGGGACGCCGAACAGCGCGTCGACTTCGGGCATCAGAACTTTGAGAGCCGCGCAGTCACGTAGAACCTGAACAAATACTTGTGGCTGGTTTTCCATCAGAGCGCGGGAGATTTCCTTCCAACTGCGCTCGGCTGTCAGCGCTTCCAGTTCGCCGGAGTCACTGAGCTGGCGCATCAGCTCAAGGGTTTCATCCGCGACCCTGAAACCCAGCGGAGCGTAGCGTGCGGCAAAGCGGGCAACTCGCAGGACCCGGAGGGGATCTTCGGCGAAAGCGGGGGATACATGGCGGAGCACCCGTGCTTCGAGGTCACGCTGGCCGTGGTAAGGATCCGTTAGATTGCCGTGATCGTCCTCTGCCATGGCGTTGATCGTCAGGTCCCTGCGGATCAAGTCCTCTTCGAGCGTCACGTCAGGGCTGGCATGGAATACAAAGCCGCCATAGCCTCGACCGCTTTTGCGTTCGGTTCGGGCGAGGGCATATTCCTCGCCGGTCTTGGGATCAAGGAATACGGGAAAGTCCGCGCCCACGGGACGAAAACCCAGAGCGAGCATCTGCTCGGCGGTGGCACCCACCACGACCCGGTCGATATCGGTGACGGGAATGCCCAGTAGGCGGTCGCGAACGGCGCCGCCGACTTTAAAAATCTGCATAAAAAACCTCCGTTGGTCCGACAGGATAACCTTTGGGCCGGCCCTTCGGAGGCGAAAACGGGATCAAAGATGGATTACGGCCAAGTCCAGGCGGCCATAGTCTCCTTCGCCTTGTTCGTTTCTGGGTGGTACATGGTGGGTTTTCATGACCTGATCGCCTTGCAGGGTTTCCAGATGGATATCGAACCCCCAGAGGCGATGCAGGTGCTTGAGCACTTCATCGGTTGAATCACCCAATGGTTTACGGTTATGCGCCTGGTGGCGCAGGGTCAGCGAGCGATCTCCCCGGCGGTCGATGCTGTAGATCTGTACATTGGGTTCGCGGTTGCCCAGGTTGTATTGCGCCGCCAGGGTTTCGCGAATGATGCGATAGCCGCTCTCATCATGGATGGCCGGTACCAGCAGGTCATCCTTCTGGTCGTCATCAAGAATACTGAACAGTTTCAGGTCGCGGATCACCTTCGGCGAAAGGTATTGCAGGATGAAACTCTCGTCCTTGAAGCTGCTCATGGCGAATTTGATCGTGGACAGCCAGTCGGAGCCGGCAATCTCCGGAAACCAGCGGCGATCTTCTTCGGTGGGTTCTTCACACATGCGCCGGATGTCGCGATACATGGCAAAACCCAGTGCATAAGGGTTGATGCCGCTGTAATACGGGCTGTCGAAGCCAGGCTGGAACACCACGCTGGTGTGGGACGTCAGGAACTCCATCATGAAACCATCGGTGACCAGGCCTTCGTCGTACAGGTCATTCATTAACGTGTAGTGCCAGAAGGTGGCCCAGCCTTCGTTCATGACCTGGGTCTGACGCTGTGGATAGAAATACTGGGCGATCTTGCGCACGATGCGCACGATTTCCCGCTGCCAAGGCTCCAGCAACGGCGCATGTTTTTCAATGAAATAGAGGATGTTTTCCTGGGGCTCGGCCGGGAAGCGAGCGTTGTCCTTCTCGTTGTACTTGTCCGCGCCCTTGGGAATGGTGCGCCACAGGTCATTGATCTGCTTTTGCAGGTGCTCTTCCCGGTCCTTCTGGCGCCGGCGTTCTTCTTCGGCGGAGATTGGATACGGCCGTTTGTAGCGGTCTACGCCATAGTTCATCAGGGCATGGCAGGAATCCAGCAGGTCCTCGACCGCATCGATGCCATGGCGCTCTTCGCATTGCATGATGTACTGCTTGGCGAACACCAGGTAATCGATGATCGAGCTGGCGTCGGTCCACGTGCGGAACAGGTAGTTGCCCTTGAAGAAGCTGTTGTGTCCGTAGCAGGCGTGCGCAACCACCAGCGCCTGCATGCAGATGGTGTTTTCCTCCATCAGGTAGGCGATGCAGGGATCGGAGTTGATCACGATTTCATAGGCCAGCCCCATCTGGCCTCGGGTATAGGATTTTTCGGTGCTGAGGAAGTGCTTGCCGTAGGACCAGTGGTGATAGCCCAGCGGCATGCCGACCGACGCGTAGGCATCCATCATCTGCTCGGCGGTAATCACTTCGATCTGGTTTGGGTAGGTGTCCAGCGCATAGCGGTCCGCGATACGGCTGATTTCGCGGTCGTAGGCCTGGATCAGCTCGAACGTCCATTCTGAGCCGGTGGAAATGGGCTGGCGCTTCTGCTCTTTTTTGGCGGTCATGTCACTAACCTGCGCTGGAAGAGTTCACGGAAGACCGGGTAGATATCCCCGGCCGAGACCAATTGCTGTTGGGCAAATGTGTCGCTGAAGGCTTCGGCGATCCGCTCATATTCGTACCACAAGGCCTGGTGTTCCCGTGGAGTAATTTCCACATAGGTGTAGTACTGGACGAACGGCATGATCTGGTTGATCAGGATATCGCGGCAGATCGGTGAGTCGTCGTTCCAGTTGTCACCGTCCGACGCCTGTGCGGCATAGATATTCCATTCGTTGGCCGGATAACGTTCGGCCATGATTTCCTGCATCAGCTTCAGGGCGCTGGAAACAATGGTGCCGCCAGTTTCCCTGGAGTAGAAGAACTCTTCTTCATCCACTTCCCTGGCACTGGTGTGGTGGCGGATGAACACCACGTCAATCTTGTCGTAGTTGCGTTTCAGGAACAGGTACAGAAGGATGAAGAAGCGCTTGGCAATGTCCTTGGTGGCCTGGGTCATGGAGCCGGAAACGTCCATCAGGCAGAACATCACCGCCTTGGAACTGGGGTTGGGTTGCTTGACCAGCAAGTTGTACTTGAGGTCGAAAGTATCAAGGAAAGGCACGCGGTGGATGCGCGCACTGAGTTTCTCGATCTCCGCTTCCAGATCCTGAATATCGCCGAAATTATCGGGCTCTTCACGCTTCAGACGGGCCAGTTCTTCCTTGGCTTCGCGCAGCTTGGCCCGGCTGCTGCCCGACAGGGCGATGCGTCTGGCGTGGGCCGAACGCAGGGTCCGAATGATGTTGATGCGTGACGGATTGCCCTCATTGCTGATCCCGGCGCGCACGGTCTTGAAGGTGTCGGTGCCGGTCAGGTTGCGCTTGACCAGGTTCGGCAGCTCCAGGTCCTCGAACATGAATTCCAGGAATTCCTCCTGGGTAATCTGGAACACGAACTCATCCATGCCTTCGCCGGAGTTGCCGGCCTTGCCGGGCCCCTTGCCGCCGCCACCGCCCTGGGGACGGGGGATGTGCTCGCCGCTGGTGAACTCCTTGTTACCAGGATGTACAACGGTCTGTTTACCGCCGCGACCATGGTGGAGCACCGGCTCATCGATGTCGCGACCAGGAATGCTGATCTGTTCACCGTGTTCCATGTCAGTAATGGAGCGCCGGCTGACCGCCTCTTCGACGGCCTTCTTGATGTGGTCACGGTAACGCCGCAGGAAGCGCTGGCGGTTCACCGTGCTCTTGTTCTTGCCATTAAGGCGTCGGTCGATCACATAGCTCATAGGCCCCTCCAGGGGAGCTTCAAGTCGTTCGCCTCAAGCTGCAAGGCAGGTGGCGTCGAGCCTGGGGCTCAACGCCGTCCCTTGCAGCCTGTCGCTAGAAGCTTGCCGCTGCTTATTGCGATTTGCGGACCCGCAGGTACCACTCGGAGAGCAGCCGTACCTGTTTGTCGGTGTAGCCACGTTCGACCATGCGCGTAACGAAGTCGTTGTGTTTTTGCTGGTCCTCCTTGCTGGCCTTGGCATTGAAGCTGATGACAGGCAGCAGGTCTTCGGTGTTGGAGAACATTTTCTTCTCGATGACCACCCGCAGCTTTTCATAGCTGAGCCAAGTTGGGTTCTTGCCGTTGTTGTTGGCCCGGGCACGCAGTACGAAGTTGACGATCTCGTTGCGGAAATCCTTCGGATTGCTGATGCCCGCCGGTTTTTCGATTTTTTCCAGTTCCTCGTTGAGGGCTACGCGATTGAGGATCTCGCCGGTTTCCGGATCGCGGTATTCCTGGTCCTGGATCCAGAAGTCTGCGTACAGCACATAGCGATCAAAGATGTTCTGGCCGTACTCGCTGTAGGACTCCAGGTACGCGGTCTGGATCTCCTTGCCGATGAACTCGATGTAGCGTGGCGCCAGGTATTCCTTGAGGAAGCGCAGGTAGCGTTCGCGGGTTTCCGCCTGGAACTGTTCCTGCTCGATCTGCTGCTCCAGCACGTACAGCAGGTGCACCGGGTTGGCGGCGATTTCGTGGGGATCGAAGTTGAAGACCTTGGACAGGATCTTGAACGCGAACCGGGTCGACAGGCCGTTCATCCCCTCATCGACCCCCGCATTGTCGCGGTATTCCTGGATCGACTTGGCCTTCGGATCGGTGTCCTTGAGGTTTTCCCCGTCGTACACGCGCATTTTCGAATAGATGTTGGAGTTTTCCGGCTCCTTGAGGCGCGACAGTACGGTGAACTGGGCGAGCATCTTCAGCGTGTCGGGCGCGCAATGGGCCTTGGACAGCGAGCTGTTGAACAGCAGCTTGTCGTAGATCTTCACTTCATCGCTGACCCGCAGGCAGTACGGCACCTTCACGATATAGATACGGTCGATGAACGCTTCGTTGTTCTTGTTGTTTCGGAAGGTATGCCATTCCGATTCGTTGGAGTGGGCCAGCAGGATCCCGGTAAACGGGATGGCCCCCAGGCCCTCGGTGCTGTTGTAGTTGCCTTCCTGAGTGGCGGTCAGCAACGGGTGCAGCACTTTGATGGGCGCCTTGAACATCTCGACGAATTCCATCAGGCCCTGGTTGGCCCGGCACAGGGCGCCCGAGTAGCTGTAGGCGTCGGCGTCGTTCTGCGGGAATTCTTCCAGCTTGCGGATATCGACCTTGCCCACCAATGCCGAGATGTCCTGGTTGTTCTCGTCTCCGGGTTCGGTCTTGGCGACTGCGATCTGGTTGAGAATCGATGGGTAGAGCTTGACCACGCGGAACTGGCTGATGTCGCCGCCGAACTCGGCCAGGCGCTTGGTGGCCCATGGCGACATGATGGTGTTGAGATAACGCCGCGGAATACCGAAATCTTCTTCGAGGATTGCGCCGTCTTCAGTGGCGTTGAACAGGCCCAGAGGCGATTCGAACACCGGCGAGCCCTTGATGGCGTAGAAGGGCACTTTTTCGATCAGTTGCTTGAGTTTCTCGGCCAGGGACGATTTACCGCCACCCACCGGGCCCAGCAGGTAAAGGATCTGTTTCTTCTCTTCCAGGCCTTGGGCGGCATGGCGGAAGTAGGACACGATCTGTTCGATGCACTCTTCCATCCCGTGGAAGTCAGCAAAGGCCGGATAGCGGCGAATCACCTTGTTGGAGAAGATCCGCGAGAGCCTCGAGTTGGTCGAGGTATCCAGCAGTTCAGGTTCTCCGATTGCCAGCAACAGACGCTCCGCAGCCGACACATAGGCACTGCGGTCCTGTTTGCAGAGTTCGAGGTATTCCTGCAGCGAGTATTCCTCCTGCCGCGTGGACTCGAAACGTTGCTGGAAGTGGCTAAAAATACTCATGACGTCACCTCGCTCGATACGTGGAGCCGGTGTCGGATCTATCAGTCGATGCTGGACAGCCGCTGGGAACCCAGTTGCCGTTTACCCCCCAGAATACTCCCAGGATTACAGGTTCCTGAAAGCTGACTCCCGATGACCCGCGCGCCGGTGTACCGGCTCTCCCCTGTTTTGGATGGCCTGAGCCTAAGGATAGTTCGGAATCCGGGAGATAAAGGTGGAATACGTAATAAGTTATGGCTGACCGTTCGTCTGCCTTCGCTCCAGCCCACGGTTCACGCGGGCTGGGGCGACATGAAAAAATTATTCGGGTGTGGCTTGCTCTGTTTCGTGGGGATAAACCGAGCGCCATAACTCAAAACCACCGTCCATGCTGTAGACATCGGTGAAGCCCTGGCTGACCAGATAAGCGGCCGCGCTCTGGCTGGAATTGCCGTGATAACAGACCACCACGACGGGGGCGTCGAGGTCGGCGGCGCGGATGAAATCAGAGATGGAATGGTTGTCCAGGTGCTTGGAACCGCTGATGTGCAAGGCGGCAAAAGTAGCCGGGTCGCGGACATCGACGACGACCGCGCCTTGCTCGCGCAGGGCCTGGGCCTGTTCCGGGGGGATGCGTTTGAATTCGGACATGTAGGACTCCTGTAGCCAGCGCCGGTCAGACGGCAGTGCCGGCCGACGATGGTACGGTGGACGAGGGATGATGGTGTTTGGGGTGGCCCTGTTCGTCGCAATCGCAACGCAGCAGCTCGCCGCTGTCAACGTTCATCAGTGTCATGGCGCTGCCCCATACGCAACCGGTGTCGAGGGCGAACACGCCGGGCTCGTCACATTGGCCTTCCAGCGCCGCCCAGTGACCGAAAATGATCTTGAGGCTACGGGTCTTGCGCTCTTTGTGCTTGAACCAGGGGGCATAGCCAGGCGGTGCGGTCTCGATACCTTCCTTGCCCTTGAGATCGAGCTTGCCGTCGCGGGTGCAGAAGCGCATACGGGTGAAATAGTTGGTAATGACCCGTAGGCGGGCGACGCCGGTGAGATCGTTGTCCCACTTGACCGGATCGTTGCCGTACATGCCGTCCAGGTAGGGACCGAACAGGTTGTCGTCGCGCAGCGCCTGCTCGACCTCGGCCGCGCACTTGAGTGCCTTGCGCAGCGACCACTGGGGTGGAATGCCCGCGTGGACCAGCGCGAGGTTGCGCTGTTCGTCGTAGTGCATGAGCTTTTGCTGGCGCAGCCACTCCAGCAGTTCAACGCAATCGGGGGCCGCCAGTATTTCACTCAGCGTATCGGATTTTTTCAGCCGCTCGATGTTTTGCCAGGCTGCCAGCAGGTGCAGATCGTGGTTGCCGAGCACGCACACCAGAGACTGGCGGATGCTGTAGAGAAAACGCAACGTTTCGAGTGATTGCGGGCCGCGGTTGACCAAGTCCCCCACCAGCCACAGCGTGTCGTGCTGCGGGTCGAAGGCGACTCGTTCCAGCAGGCACTTGAGCGGGTCCAGGCAGCCCTGCAGGTCACCGACCGCATACGTGGCCATTAGTGCAAGGCCCCGGGTACCGCCAGCCGAAAAGGCTTGATGACGGCATCGAAGCGTTTACCGTCTTCGGCCAGCATCTGATAAGTGCCCTGCATCGTGCCGACCCGAGTGGTCATCACAGTACCGCTGCTGTAGCTGTGGCTTTGACCGGCCTCGATCAGCGGCTGCTGGCCGACGACCCCTTCGCCACGCACTTGCTCGACATGCCCGTCACCGTCGGTAATGATCCAGTGCCGTGACAGCAGCCTGGCCGGCAGGGAGCCGTTATTGCGCACGGTAATGCTGTAGGCGAAAGCGAAGCGGTTGTGTTCGGGTTGGGACTGTTCTGCCAGATAGCGGGTGGTGACGCTGACGTCGACCTGGTAACGAGGATCGGACATGCAAAAGGCCTTAGAAACGAAGCGGGACGCGGACGTGGCTGATTGCGGTCAGTCTAGGCCAAGTATCGGGTAGTAGACCAGAGTGGCGTCCTACCCGATAGCGAGCGTTTGTCAGCTGGCGTCGGCTTTGGGCGCGACCTGGTCGCTGAGCTTGTCGGCCAGGCGCACGAATGCCGCCAGGTCCAACTGCTCGGGGCGCAGGCTGCCGTCGACGCCAGCGGCTTCGATGTCAGCGCTGCTGAGCAACAGCTTCAAAGTATTGCGCAGGGTTTTGCGGCGTTGGTTGAACGCTTCGCGCACCACGCGCTCCAGCAGGCGATGATCCTTGGCTGGATGCGGAAGAACCGCATGGGGCACCAGGCGAACGATGGCCGAATCGACCTTGGGCGGTGGGTTGAATGCCCCTGGGCCGACGTTGAACAGATGTTCGACCCGGCAATGGTACTGAACCATGATCGACAGACGGCCCCAGTCACCGCCGCCAGGGCCCGCAGCGAGACGCTCGACCACTTCTTTTTGCAGCATGAAGTGCATGTCGCGGATCAGCCCGGCATTGCTCAGCAGGTGGAAGATCAATGGCGTGGAAATGTTGTACGGAAGATTACCCACCACTCTCAGACTGTTTGGTGCGGCGTTCAGGCTGTTGAAATCAAATTTCAGCGCGTCACCCTGGTGCAGGTTGAAATTGCTTCTGTCCGCAAACTGCTGGTTGAGGATCGGCACCAGGTCCTTGTCCAGTTCCACCACATCCAGTTGCGCGCCGCTGTCGAGCAGGCCTTCGGTCAAAGCGCCCTGGCCTGGGCCGATTTCCAGCATGCGGTCGCCGGACTTGGCATTGATGGAACGCAGGATGCGGTCGATCACGCCGGCGTCGTGCAGGAAGTTCTGGCCAAAGCGCTTACGCGCACGGTGTTGGTATTGCTCAGTCATAAACGGGTCTCGGCCATCTGGTAAGCGGTTTCCAAAGCGACTTGCAGGCTGCCGGTATCGATTTTTCCGCTGCCGGCCAGGTCCAGGGCGGTGCCATGGTCCACGGAGGTGCGGATGATCGGCAGGCCCAGGGTTACGTTGACCGCAGCGCCGAAGCCTTTGTACTTCAGCACGGGCAGGCCCTGGTCGTGGTACATCGCCAGCACCGCATCGCAGTGCTCCAGATATTTGGGGGTAAACAGAGTGTCGGCAGGCAGCGGGCCACGCAGGTCCATGCCCTCGCTGCGCAAGCGCTCCAACGTGGGTTCTATGATGTCGATTTCTTCCCGGCCCAGGTGTCCGCCTTCACCGGCATGGGGGTTGAGCCCACACACCAGGATGCGCGGCCGGGCGATGCCGAATTTGTCTTGCAGGTCGGCGTGCAGGATGCGGGTGACGCGCTCCAGGCGATCTGCAGTGATGGCGTCGGCAATCTCGCGCAAGGGCAGGTGAGTGGTCACCAGCGCGACGCGCAGGCCGCGGGTGGCGAGCATCATCACCACCTGGGCGGTGTGGGTCAGGTCAGCGAGGAATTCAGTGTGTCCGGAAAAGGCGATCCCGGACTCGTTGATCACGCCCTTATGCACCGGCGCGGTGATCATGCCGGCGAACGCACCTTCCAGGCAGCCCTGGCCGGCGCGGCTAAGGGTTTGCAGGACGAATGCGGCGTTGGCCTTGTCCAACTGCCCGGTGACGACTGGAGCGCCCAGTGGCGTATCCCAGACGTACAGGCTGTTGGAGGGCGCCGGGGCATCCGGCCAAGCTGCGGGCGACACTGGCAGCAGGTCGACGGTCAGCCCCAGCTGCGCGGCCCGCTCAAGGAGCAGGTCGCGGCTGGTGATGGCAATCAGGGGATGTGGCTGGGGTTGCGCGGCGAGCAGCAGGCACAGGTCGGGACCAATGCCGGCAGGCTCGCCGGGCGTCAGCGCGAAGCGCTTGGGTTTCACTGCGCGGCCTGGTCTGCACCAGGAAGCTTGATCTCGACGTAGGCTTCGTCGCGAATCTGACGCAGCCAGGTTTGCAGCTCTTCGTCGTATTTGCGGTTACGCAATACGGTCATCGCTTGTTGTTCGCGGGCCTGGGTCGTGCTGTCGGTGGCGCGGCGGCCAAGGACTTCCAGCACGTGCCAGCCGTACGGGCTCTTGAACGGCTTGGACAATTGACCTTGTGGGGTCTGGGCCATGACCTGGCGGAACTCTGGCACCAGCGCGTTCGGGTCAACCCAGTTCAGGTCGCCGCCGTTGAGGGCCGAACCCGGGTCTTCGGAGAAACTCTTCGCCAGCTCGGCGAAGTCTTCGCCTGCTTCGATGCGATCGTAGAGTTTCTCCGCCAGACGCTTGGTCTCGGCTTCGCTGCGGATTTCACTTGGCTTGATCAGGATATGACGAACATGCACTTCGTCACGCACCTGGGTGCCGCCACCGCGCTTCTCCAACACCTTGAGGATGATGAAGCCGCCGGGCGTGCGCGCTGGCTGGGTGATATCACCTACCGCCATGGCACTCAGCTCGCGATCGAACGGAGGTGGCAGCTGGGCGGGCTTGCGCCAGCCCATGTCGCCGCCTTCCAGGGCGTTTTCGCTGGCCGAGCGGGCGACGGCCAGCTGACCGAAGTCGGCGCCTTGCTTGAGCTGCTGGTAGACATCCATTGCCTGGCGATAAGCGCTCTGGATGGCTTCGGAGTTGGCGCTTTCCGGGGTCGGGATCAGGATGTTCGCCAGGTGCAGCTCTTCGGAAAGCTGCATCTTGCCCAGGTCGGACGCGAGGAAGTTCTTCACCTCCTGCTCGGACACCTGGATGCGTTCGGCCACACGACGTTGACGCACACGGCTGATGACCATTTCGCGGCGGATCTGGTCGCGGGCATCGTCGTAAGAGAGTCCGTCACGAGCCAGGGCGGCGCGGAATTGGTCCAGGGTCATGTTGTTGCGCTGGGCAATGGTACCGACGGCCTGGTTCAGCTCTTCATCAGTGATGCGAATGCCGGAGCGCTCGCCGATCTGCAATTGCAGGTTCTCGACGATCAGGCGCTCGAGCACCTGCTGGTCCAGCACGCCCGGTGGAGGCAGGCCGCCGCCGCGCTTGGCGATGGTTTGCTGCACTTCATGAACACGCTGGTCCAGCTGGCTCTGCATGACCACGTCGTTGTCGACGATGGCCACCACTTTATCGATGGACTGTACCGCGGCGTTGGCCGCAGTACCCAGGAACAGCGCGCCCAGCATCAGCGGGCGCAGACAATCAGAAAGCTTGGTCTTCACGTTCACGATAACCTTGGATGCCTTTGTCGAGGAAACTCTCTACCTTGGCGCCGGTGAGGCCGCCGAGTCCCTTCAGAACAATTTGGAGGAAGACGCCGTGGTCGCCTTTTTCGTTTTCCGGAGCTTCCTGACTGAACTCGTCATAGGAAACCCAGTAACGGTTGATCAGGCGCAGTTTCCAGCAGCAGTTGTCGTATTCGAAACCACCGAAGGCTTCCAGGGTACGATTGCGGTTGTAGTCATACTGCCAGCGGCTGATGGCGTTCCACTGCGGCACGATCGGCCAGATAACCGAGAAGTCGTGCTGCTTGATCTTGTAGTAGTCCTTGACGTAGCCCGGGGTGCCCGGAGTGCCGTAGTCACCGCCACCGACTTGCCACTGGCCGGTGCTCTGGTTGTAACGAACCAGATCATTGCGGTAGCGGTAGCCGGCGTTGATGACCTTGTTCGGGTTGTCTTCAGGCTGGTAGTGGAACATCGCACTGCCCGAGCGGGGGCTGTGGCTGTCCGGGTCCCAGTTGTAGTCGGCCGTGGTGCGCCAGTCGCGGTTCCAGCGGTATTCGTATTCCAGCGCGTAAGGCGAGACGTTCGAATGCGCATCGTCGCGAGTCCTTGCGTCAATGCCCGGCAACTGGACTTCGCGATCCTTGAAATACAAGGCCTGGCCGACGCTGATGCGCTGGCGCTCAAAGCCGTCTTCTTCGATCCAGCGGTTGGTCACGCCCAGGGACAGTTTGTTTTCGTCGCCGACGCGGTCGGAGCCGGTGAAGCGGTTGTCCCGGAACAGCGAGGAATAGTTGAAGGTGCTTTCGCTGGTATCGAAGACCGGAATGTCGCTCTGGTCTTTCTCCGGTACGTAGAGATAGTACAGGCGCGGCTCCAGGGTCTGGCGATAGTTCTTGCCGAACCACTGGGTGTTGCGGTCGAAGTACAGGCCACTGTCGATGCTGGCGATTGGTACGCCACGGCTCTGGTTGCGGCTGTAGGTGCCGTTCAGGCGGTCGCCCTCTGCGCCTTGAGCTGCAATGTCAGCTTTGCCTTGATTATCCAGGTCCAAGTCGTAGCGGGTGTACTGGTACTTGAGCGATGGCTTGATGAAACCATAGCTTGCGTTCATTGGAAGGCTGACAACCGGGGCCAGGTTCATCCTGTCGCCGGTGGCGCGGGCCAATCCCTTGACGTTGGTGTCCAGGAATGGCGTTCCGATTGTCCCATCGGCATTGAAAGGACCGCCATCCTTGTCTTTGTAACGCCCTGTTCTCAAATCCCGGTCAAACCGCACGAACTCGGTGTTGTAGGCAAAGTCCAGACCACCCGGATGCTGCGGCAGCGCACCATTGAAGGTGATCTGCGGCAGGCGATCGTACGGGGTGATGTTGGAAACAGTAGCCAGTTGATAGGCCTGGACGTTCAAACGTGCCGTGAAGGTGTCGCCGCGGTAGCTGACCGCGCCTTGCTGGTTCACGAAATCCTTGGACTCGACGCCAATCTGGTCGGTCTGCAAATCCTGGAAGTAATAAGGGTCACTGATCTTGGTGTAGTCGACTTCCGTCGCCACACGCGAGTCCAGGCCGCCCTTATGCTGCCAGTTGTACATGTAGCGGGTCTTGCTGTAGTCGGTCTGTTTGCTGCGATCGTCGTCCTCGTCGTTGAGGTACGCGGCGCCGAACTGACCTTCGCTGGATTTGGTCAGGTAGCGGAATTCGCCTTCCATCAGCAGGCCGCGCTTGCTCATGTAGCGCGGATACAACGTGGCGTCGTAGTTCGGTGCCAGGTTGAAGTAGTACGGGGTGACCAACAGGAAGCCGGTGTCGCTGCCGCTGCCGATGGTCGGCGGCAGGAAACCGGACTGGCGACGGTCGTCGATCGGGAAATAGATGTACGGCGTGTACAGGACCGGAATGTCCTTGACCCGCAGTGTCACGTTGGTCGCGGTACCGAAGCCGGTGGCCGGGTTCAGGGTGATGTTGTTGCCCTTGAGCGTCCACGCGTTGCTGTTGGGTTCGCACGTGGTGTACGTGCCGTCCTTGAGGCGGATGATCGCGTTCTCGGCACGCTTGGCGTACAGCGCGTTACCGCGGATACGCGACTTGTGCATCACGTATTCAGCGTTATCGACCTTGGCTTCACCCGTGTCCAGCTGCACATCGGCGTGGTCGCCGACGATCAGTGCGCCGTTGTCGCGAACCCGCACGTTGCCGCTCAGCTCACCACGGTTCTCGGTCTGGTACAGGCTGGCCTCGTCGGACTCGACCTGCATGCTGCCCTGACGCATGACGACGTCGCCGGCCAGGGTCGCCACCTGTTCTTCCTGGTTGTAGCGAGAAGCCTTGGCGCCAAGGAAGGTAGGGGAGTCGCTTTTAGCCGTCTTGTCATTCATGCCAGGACGGGTTGGCTCGATGTAGGCGCCCGAGCAATACGGACCGGTTTCAGCCAACTGCGCCGCCGTGAGCTTCTCGCGGGGAACCCAATCCAGGTGGCTGTAGTCTGCACTGCGCGACTTCAGGCCGCGGCCCTTGGCTTCGGTGACGAGCATCGGCTTTTCGCCGGCTTCTTCACCCGAACCACTTTGGGCCGGAGCCTCGCCGCTATCGGAAACTGCACTGCCATCGTGCACCGGACGCGGCGGCAAGGCTGCAGCCGGCGTCTTGGGGGAGCAGTCCCAGGCACCCGAAGCGGAGACGGAGCAGTCATACTGCTGCGCCGCGACGACGAATGAAGAGGCCAGGGGTTGCAGGGCCAGCAGACTGCCAGTGACCAGCAACGGAAATTTTTTACGAAACGCGGGGGATTTCAATGCCATCTTATTAGTCCGGGCTTCCTGCGTGCCATCTGCCCGCGGTGTGGGCCGCACGCCTCTCGATGGTCTGAAAAAGATGCTGGATAATAAAGCATGACCCGCTTGACGGCTAGGGCCGTCGGAGACCCTTGCAATGCCCGACCAAGATGTACGCCTGCAACACCTGAAAGTTTGGCTCGATGAACAATTGCCGCCCCTTTTCGCCCGACAAGGCTGGGGTGCCGTACCCCCGGCCACGTTGACCGCGGCCAGCAGCGACGCGAGTTTCCGGCGGTATTTCCGCTGGGAAGGCGAGGGCCGTAGCCTGATCGTGATGGACGCGCCGCCGCCCCAGGAAAACTGCAAACCCTTCGTGGATATCGCTTTTTTGCTGGCGAAATCAGGCATTAACGTGCCGAAAATTTATGCAGAAGACCTCGATCGCGGGTTTCTTTTGCTCAATGACCTGGGCAACAAGACGTATCTGGACGTGATCAACGGCGAAAATGCTGACGATTTGTTCCGCGATGCCCTGCAAGCGCTGCTGGCTTTTCAGCAGTTGCCCATGGTCGCGCCCTTGCCCAGTTATGACGTCGCGCTGCTGCGCCGCGAGCTGGAGTTGTTCCCGGAGTGGTACGTCAAGCGCGAGCTGGGTATCGAATTCGATCCGGGCCAGCAGCAACTCTGGCAGCAGGCATCAGAGCTGTTGATCAGCAGCGCCCTGGCCCAGCCAAAGGTGCTGGTGCATCGCGACTACATGCCGCGCAACCTGATGCTCAGCACGCCGAATCCCGGCGTGCTGGATTTCCAGGATGCGGTCTACGGCCCTGTCACCTACGACGTGACCTGCCTGTTCAAAGACGCTTTTCTCAGTTGGCCCGAGGAGCGGGTGCGCGGTTGGCTGGAAGACTACTGGCAACAGGCCGGTGCGCTGGGCATACCGGTCCAGCCGGATGTCGAGGATTTCCTGCGGGCCAGCGACTTGATGGGCGTGCAGCGTCATCTCAAGGTCATCGGAATCTTCGCCCGCATCTGTCACCGTGACGGCAAGCCGCGTTACCTTGGCGACGTACCGCGTTTCTTTGCTTATATAGAAGCGGTCGTGGCCCGTCGTCCGGAACTGGCACCCTTGGAGGCTTTGCTTCAGAGCCTGCGTCAAGCGAGCGGAGCCTCGGCATGAGGGCGATGATCCTGGCAGCGGGCAAGGGCGAACGTATGCGCCCACTGACCCTTACCACGCCCAAGCCATTGATCCGCGTAGCGGGCATTCCCTTGATCGAATACCACCTGCGGGCCCTGGCCCGGGCCGGGTTCACCGAGGTTGTGATCAACCTGGCCTGGCTCGGCCAGCAGATCGAAGATCACCTGGGGGATGGCGCACGCTATGGCGTGAACATTCGCTACTCGCCGGAGGGTGAACCGCTGGAAACCGGCGGTGGCATCTTCCGGGCCCTGCCATTGTTGGGCGATGAAGCGTTTGTGGTCGTGAACGGCGATGTCTGGACCGACTACGATTTCAGCGCTTTGTGCCGGCCCCTCGAAGGGCTGGCGCATCTGGTGCTGGTGGACAACCCGGAGCATCACCCTGGCGGCGATTTCGTTCTGATCGACGGAAAAGTTCACGATGAAACAGACGCTGCCGACAAACTGACTTACAGCGGTATCGCCATCCTCCATCCGCAGCTGTTCGACGGCTGTTCGGACGGACCCTTCAAGCTCGCACCACTGCTGCGCAGGGCCATGGCCCAGGGGCGTGTCAGTGGCGAACGACTGGAAGGGCGCTGGGTCGATGTCGGCACTCATGAACGTTTGGCGCAGGTCGAAACCTTGATAGAAGCGAGCGGTTGATATGTGGTGGCCAGGGACTCTGATTGGAGCCGGGGCAGGCTTTGCCATAGCCAGCATCCCGGGGGCCATGCTCGGTGCTTTGTTGGGACAGGCGCTGGATCGGCGCCTGAATCTGCAAAGTTGGGCACAGGTACGTGAGCGGCTGGGTGGACGCCCGGCATTGCGCAACGATGAATTGTTGTTCGTATTGCTGGGGCGCCTGGCGAAAAGCGATGGACGTGTGGTTGACGGTCACATTCAGCAGGCGCGCCAGGAAATGCGCGCGCTGGACCTGAGCGAATCGGCGCAACGCCGGGCCATTGCCGCGTTCAACCGGGGAAAGTCCGGCAACGATCGCTTGCGCGGCTATCTGCGGCGGCTCGCCACGCAGCCCCATGCGGCCGAAGGTGTCTTGCGGGCCTGTTGGCGGATGGTTTACGCCGATGGGCGGGCCGGGGCCAGCGAGCGTGAGTTGATTGCCCGCTGGGGCAAGTGGCTGGGCTGGACGCAGCAGCAGGTTCAGGCGCTGGCGGCGGATTACGAGCCGCATAAGTCGCTGCCCAACAGCGGCGTGACTTATCAAGAGGCGCTGCGCCTGTTGGGGGTTTCGGCCACCAGCGAGCCGTCGCAGATCAAGCGGGCTTACCGCCGTCTGCTCAGTCGCCATCATCCGGACAAGATCGCCGGCAGCGGCGCCACGCCGTTGCAGGTGCGCGAAGCCACCGACAAGACCCGGGAACTGCACAACGCCTATCGGCTGATTCGGGAGCGGCGGGATTTTCGCTAGTCAGCCACTCACCTGTGGCGAGGGGGCTTGCTCCCGCTCGACTGCGCAGCGGTCGCAATGGGTCTGACGCGGTGTGCCGGGCGGACCGCGTCGGATGGGGTGGGGACTGCTTTGCAGTCCAGCGGGAGCAAGCTCCCTCGCCACGGGGATGTGTGCGGATATGAGGCGCCGGGGCAAACCTCAATCCCCTGGATTCTGCGGATTCAACCAGCCCCGGACCCGCCGGAACACCTGTTCCTGTTGTGCCGATGCATTGGGCAAGGACTTGAGGGACACCTGGCTGAACGTCGAGCCTTTCAGACGTTTGCTCGCCTGCAAGCGCTCCAGCGCCGCGTTGCGATCCAGCGGTTTGTCCGTGTAGAAAATATCCGCAGTCGCCATTTTCAGGGTGGGAGTCAGTTCCGCCAGGCCTGGTTTGGCAGTGACCGGCGTCTGGGCGGCGATCATCACGAAACGTTCGATTTGCGCAGGCTGCTTTTCATTCAGGTAGCGCGCCACCCAATAGGCGCCGGTGCCGTGGCCCAGCAGCACGATGCTGCGGGCGCTCTGCTGTTCGGCGTAGGCCAGTGCCGCATCGATGCGGGCAAAGATGCGTTCGGCGTCGACCTTGGCGTGTTCCTCATCGGTTTGTGCAACCACCGGGTCTGCCGCGTCGGCTTCGCCCCCGGCCACCTGTTCGATCGGCGCTGCGGTGGTGGCATCCGGTGCTGCGGCAGCGGCGTCGGCCGGCTTGACCTCGGGTGGGGCTTCCACGACGCGTGGCGCGATGACATCGCTTTGCAGGTCCGGCAGGGTGATACTCAGGCTGCTCCATTCGACGTCTGGCAATTTTTTACGCAACGGGCCGACCACTTGCGGCCAGTCAGCCGTTTCGCCAGCGCCGGGGACTATGATGACGGCGCCCTTGGGTTCGCTGGTGTTGGCCGGTTTCCAGAGGGCCAGGAAGGTGTCGCTGCCGGTTTGCAGCTGTTGTTGTTCCTGAGTCGGGACTCTTCGCTCCAGTGCGTTCGCCTCTTCCTGGCTACGCTCGAGCAAGGGCTGGCGCTCGGCGGGCTTCTGCTCGGAGGATTGCTCCGCGGTAGGCGCTGGTTCTTCAGCCTGTACAGAAAACGCACTCGGCAGGATCAACGACAGGCACAATGCTGGCAATGCCAGGCGGTAAACAGAGGGCATCGGATATTCCATGACCAGAAAGTATTTCCGGCAGCCTAATGGGTTGGTCAGTGTTTGTCAGTGCATGAGACTTCGATGATGCGTTTTTGCTGCCTGTGGGTTATCGGCTGTTTATGGCTTCCCTTGATGTCGTGGGCCGCGCCCGCGCCGTCCACGCACGGGGGCCAGCTCAATGCACAACTCAATTCACAGCAGCACCAGTGGCTGGCGCAACATCCGCAATTGCGGGTCGGCCTGGTATTGCAGGCGCCCTATGCGCAGTACGACCAGCGTTTGCAGCGTTTGTCCGGGACCAACGTCGAGTTGATGCAATGGCTGGGCAAGGCATTGAACGTCGAGCTCACCTGGCGCAATTTCCAGGACCTGGCGCAGCTGGAAGCGGCAGTGCGCGACGGCGAAGTGGATGTCGCTCCGGGCCTTACCCAGTCCCCGGGTGGGCTCAAGCTCTGGCAGTTTTCCGACCCCTACATGCGGGTGCCGCAATTGATCGTCGGCGAGCAGAAAAGCGCCGAAGGCGTGGAATTGGAAAAACTCGACGCCCAGTCCCGGGTCGTGGTGCGCATGCCCAGTGCCACGGCGGACTACCTGCGCAGCAACTACCCGATGCTGAATCTGCAAGGCGTACCCATGGAGCGCCAAGCCCTGCAATTGTTGCTCAGCCAGCAGGCTCGATACGCAGTGGTCGACGAGGCGCAATTGGGGCGCCTGATGGTCGAGCCTGAATTCGCCGAGTTGGTGGTGGTAGGCGACATTGGCTTGCCGCAACTGCTGCGGGTCGCTACGCGTCGCGACTGGCCGGAGCTGGCCGAGATCATCGACAGTGGCTTGCGGGCGATCCCGGCCAAGTCGCTGGAGCAACTGCATAACCGCTGGATCAAGCCCAAATACCCGCGCCTGACCGAGAGCCCGGGTTTCTGGCAGAACCTGACGTTGTTGATACTGGCGCTGCTGCTCAGCAGCGTGGCCATCGTGTTCTGGCAGCGTCGCCAGCAGCGAGGGCTGGAGCGTCGTTTGCGTGCCGCCCGGGAAGACATTGCCCAGCGCGCCGCCAGCGAGGAAGCCTTGCGCTTGACGCAGTTCTCCATCGATCAAAGCACGGTCGGCATCCTCTGGGTCAATTGGGACAGCCATGTGCGTTACGCCAACCGTGCCGCCGAAAGCATGCTTGGCTATGCGCCGGGAGCGATCATCGACCGGCCGTTGATCGACTTCGAGCCGAACCTGCACATGGATCGCTGGCTGAACCTGTGGAAGCGCGCCCGGGCCAGTGAGGACGGCCCGCAAAGCTTCGAAACCGAATGCGTGCGGGCCGATGGCAGCATCCTGCCGGCCGACGTGTCCCTGAGCTTCCTGCGGTTTCGCGACGCCGAATACCTGGTGGTCTACCTCAACGACGTGACCGAACGCCGAAGGGCCCTGGCCGCGTTGCGTGAAAGCGAGGCGCGGTTGCAGGGCATCGCCGCCAACGTGCCGGGCCTGGTCTTTCGCCTGGAGCGGGCGCCGGTGACCGGCCAGATCGACTTCGCCTACATCAGCGAAGGCAGCGAAAGCCTGGTGGGCTATTCCCCGGCGACCCTGGCCCGCAGCGACACCGGGCTGCGCAGCCTGGTGCATCCCGAGGACAAGACCGGCTATCACCGCACCCAGGACCAGGCGCTGGACAGCGACAGCGACTGGTCGTGGCAGGGCCGCATCCTGACCCGCGAAGGCCAGGAACGCTGGGCCGAGATCAAGGCGATCGCCCGGCGTCTCGAGGATGGTGCCTACGTCTGGGACGGCATCGTCTGGGACATCACCGAAAGCAAGCGCATCGAACTGGAACTGGCCAGCTCTCGGGAGCAATTGCGGGAGTTGTCGGCGCACCTGGAAAGTGTGCGGGAAGAAGAAAAGGCGCGTATTGCCCGGGAAGTCCACGACGAGCTGGGGCAAATGCTGACGGTGTTGAAGCTTGAGACGTCGATGTGTGAATTGGCCTACGCGCAGCTGGACCCGGGCCTGCACGAGCGTCTGAACAGCATGAAGCGCCTGATCGCCCAGCTCTTCCAACTGGTGCGGGACGTGGCGACGGCATTGCGCCCGCCGATCCTCGACGCGGGCATTGCCTCGGCCATCGAATGGCAGGCCCGGCGCTTCGAGGCGCGCACCCAGATCCCGTGCCTGGTGCAGGTGCCGGACAACCTGCCGCCGTTGAGCGACGCCAAGGCCATCGGCCTGTTCCGGATTCTCCAAGAGGCGCTGACCAACGTGATGCGACATGCCCAGGCCCATACCGTGGAGCTGACCTTGATACAGGAAGGCGATGAATTGTGTCTGACGGTCAGCGATGACGGTGTAGGATTTGTCGCAGATACGGCCCGGCCGACGTCCTTTGGCCTGGTCGGCATGCGTGAGCGGGTGTTGATCATGGGCGGGAATCTGACCCTGGACAGTGAGCCGGGGGAGGGGACCAGCCTGGTGGTGCGGGTGCCGTTGAATGAAGCCTGATGGTTTTGCGGTGTCTGGGCGGGCGCTATCGCGAGCAGGCTCGCTCCCACAGGGTATTGTGCGTCCATCAAGCGATGTGGGAGCGAGCCTGCTCGCGATGAGATCCTGAATCTGGAGAAGAACGTGATCCGTGTATTGGTAGCCGAAGACCACACCATCGTGCGCGAAGGCATCAAGCAGTTGATTGGCCTGGCCAAGGATCTGGTGGTGGCGGGGGAGGCGAGCAATGGCGAGCAGTTGCTCGAAACCCTGCGGCAGGTGCCCTGCGAAGTGGTGCTGCTGGACATTTCCATGCCCGGTGTCAACGGCCTGGAGGCCATCCCGCGGATCCGTGCGCTGAACAATCCGCCGGCCATCCTGGTGTTGTCGATGCATGACGAGGCGCAGATGGCGGCCCGGGCGCTGAAAGTCGGCGCGGCCGGGTACGCGACCAAGGACAGCGACCCGGCCTTGCTACTCATGGCGATTCGCAAGGTTGCCGCGGGTGGACGCTACATCGACCCGGACCTGGCCGACCGCATGGTCTTCGAAGTCGGCCTGACCGACACCCGACCGCTGCATTCGCTGCTGTCGGAGCGCGAATTCTCGGTTTTCGAGCGCCTGGCCCATGGCGCGAACGTCAATGACATTGCCCAGCAACTGGCCCTGAGCAGCAAGACCATCAGCACCCACAAGGCGCGGCTGATGCAGAAACTCAACATCACCTCGCTGGCGGAGCTGGTGAAGTACGCGATGGAGCATAAGCTACTCTGAGTCCCACCTCATTCCCTGTGGGAGCGGGCTTGCTCGCGAATGCGGTCTCACATTCAACACATCTGTTGACTGACCCACCGCCTTCGCGAGCAAGCCCGCTCCCACAGGTATTCGTGTCCGCATATCTGTTTGCGACACAGCCAAAGACCGTGTTTGCTGCTTATCTCCCATCGCGAATCGTCCCCTTATCCAATCCCGCCATCCCTGTAGGGAAATCCCTACCCCGACTCTTCCATCCGGCTGAGGCGATTCTCTCCTGCGTCCCGATTTGCGCGGGCGCGAGGCTCCACTAGGCTTGATTCACAAGCAGTCATCAATACAAAAGGTGCGGGTATGAGCCAGGTCGATTCAAGCGCGGGGACCAGTGATGTGCTGGTCAGCTTTCGTGGTGTGCAAAAGAGCTACGACGGCGAAAACCTGATCGTCAAGGACCTCAACCTGGAGATTCGCAAAGGCGAATTCCTGACCCTGCTCGGGCCGTCCGGCTCCGGCAAGACCACCAGCCTGATGATGCTCGCCGGGTTCGAAACCCCTACCGCCGGTGAGATCCAATTGGCCGGGCGCGCCATCAACAACGTGCCACCGCACAAGCGCGACATCGGCATGGTGTTCCAGAACTACGCTTTGTTCCCCCACATGACCGTCGCCGAGAACCTGGCGTTCCCGCTGACCGTGCGTGGCCTGAACAAGAGCGATGTGAGCGATCGGGTCAAGCGCGTTCTGAGCATGGTGCAGTTGGACTCTTTCGCCCAACGCTACCCGGCGCAATTGTCCGGTGGCCAGCAGCAACGCGTGGCCCTGGCCCGGGCCCTGGTGTTCGAACCGCAACTGGTGTTGATGGACGAACCTCTCGGTGCGCTGGACAAGCAGCTGCGTGAACACATGCAGATGGAAATCAAACACCTGCATCAGCGCCTCGGCGTGACCGTGGTCTACGTGACCCACGACCAGGGCGAGGCCTTGACCATGTCCGATCGCGTGGCGGTGTTCCATCAGGGCGAGATCCAGCAGATCGCTCCGCCCCGTACGCTTTATGAAGAGCCGAAAAACACCTTCGTCGCCAACTTCATTGGCGAGAACAACCGTCTCAGCGGTCGTCTGCACAGCCACACCGGTGATCGTTGTCTGGTGGAGCTGGGGCGCGGTGAGAAGGTCGAGGCGCTGGCGGTCAATGTCGGCCAGCCCGGTGAGCCGGTGACCCTGTCGATCCGTCCGGAGCGGGTGAGCCTCAACGGCGCGAGTGAACAATGTGTCAACCGCTTCTCAGGGAGGGTGGCGGAATTCATCTATCTGGGCGACCACGTCCGGGTTCGCCTGGAAGTCTGCGGCAAGAACGACTTCTTCGTGAAACAGCCGATTGCCGAGCTCGATCCCGGGCTCGCCGTCGGGGACGTGGTTCCGCTTGGCTGGCAAGTCGAGCATGTGCGTGCGCTCGATCCCCTTCTAGAGGCGAACTGATCGCCCCCTGCTGTACCAACACCAACCCTGCACGTGGAGAGAACAATAAATGTTGAGATCCCTGAAGTTCACAGCCCTGACCCTGGGCATGATGGGTGCGGCAAGCGCGATGGCGGCGGGCCCGGACCTGACCGTGGTGTCTTTCGGCGGGGCGAACAAGGCGGCACAGGTCAAAGCCTTCTACGCACCGTGGGAAGCGGCCGGTAACGGCAAGATCGTGGCCGGCGAGTACAACGGCGAAATGGCCAAGGTCAAGGCCATGGTCGACACCAAGAGCGTTTCGTGGGACCTGGTGGAAGTCGAGTCCCCGGAACTGTCCCGTGGCTGTGACGAAGACATGTTCGAGCAACTGGACCCGGCGCTGTTCGGCAAGACCGAAGACTACGTCAAGGGCGCCATCCAGCCATGCGGTGTAGGTTTCTTCGTGTGGTCCACCGTGCTGGCCTACAACGCCGACAAACTGAAGACCGCGCCCACCAGCTGGGCGGATTTCTGGGACACCAAGCAATTCCCGGGCAAGCGCGGCCTGCGTAAGGGCGCCAAGTACACCCTGGAATTCGCCCTGATGGCCGACGGCGTAGCGCCTAAGGACGTCTACAAGGTGCTGGCCGGCAAGGACGGACAGGATCGCGCGTTCAAGAAACTCGACGAACTCAAGCCGAACATCCAGTGGTGGGAAGCCGGCGCACAACCGCCGCAATACCTGGCCTCCGGTGACGTGGTCATGAGCTCGGCCTACAACGGTCGGATCGCTGCGGTACAGAAAGAAAGCAACCTGAAAGTGGTGTGGAACGGCGGCATCTACGACTTCGACGCGTGGGCCATCCCCCGTGGGCTGGACAAGGCGCGTGCCGAAGCGGCGAAGAAATTCATCGCCTTCTCGGTGGCGCCGCAGCAGCAGAAGACCTACTCGGAAAACATCGCCTACGGCCCGGCCAACACCCAGGCCGTACCGTTGCTGTCCAAGGATGTCCTGAAGGATATGCCGACCACCCCGGAAAACATCGCCAACCAGGTGCAGATCGATGTCAGCTTCTGGGCGGACAACGGCGAGCAGTTGGAGCAGCGTTTCAACTCCTGGGCTGCGAAGTAACCAAAGCGTCCATGGGTGAACGGGCTTTTGTGGCGAGGGAGCTTGCTCCCGCTTGAGTGCGCAGCACTCACAAAATTGGCGTTGCCGACAAAATTTTGGGGCCGCTTCGCAGCCCAGCGCGAGCAAGCTCGCTCGCCACAATGACTCGCTCGCACTGGTTGCTGTTCCAACATGACAGAGGCGGTACGCCGCCTCTGTAACGACAAAAAGATTTCCGGAGTTCGCCATGGCCATCGCCGTTCCACTGAACGCGGGCACCAGCCCCACCTTGAAGCAGCGGCTCAAGCGCGCCGAGCGGGTCAACCGCTGGAAGGCACAGGCCTTGATCGCGCCGCTGGTGCTGTTTCTGTTGCTGGTGTTCCTGGTGCCGATCGTGGCCCTGCTGTTCAAAAGCGTCAGTAATCCCGAAGTGGTCAGCGCCATGCCGCGCACCGTGGCCGCGGTCGCTGCGTGGGACGGGCGCGGGTTGCCGGGCGAACCGGTGTACAAGGCTGCCAGTGAAGACCTGGCCGATGCGCGCAAGAATCAAAGCCTGGGCGATTTGTCCAAGCGCCTGAACATGGAACTGGCCGGCTATCGCAGCCTGCTGACCAAGACCGCGCGTGCGCTGCCGTTTGCCAGCGAGCCGGCTTCCTATAAAGAAGCCATGGAGAACCTCGATGAGCGCTGGGGCGACCCCGCCTACTGGCAGGTGATCCGTCGCAACACCAGCAACGTCACTCCGTATTACCTGCTGGCGGCTGTCGATCATCGCATCGACGACCTCGGCGAATTGGCCACGGCCACCCCGGACCAGGCGATCTACCTCGATATTTTCGCTCGCACGTTCTGGATGGGCCTGGTGATCACCGCCATCTGCCTGGTGCTGGCTTATCCACTGGCCTATCTATTGGCGAACCTGCCATCACGCCAGAGCAACCTGTTGATGATCCTCGTGCTGCTGCCGTTCTGGACTTCGATCCTGGTGCGGGTGGCGGCGTGGATCGTGCTGCTGCAATCGGGCGGGCTGATCAACAGCGCCCTGTTGGCGATGGGGATCATCGATAAGCCGGTGGAACTGGTGTTCAACCGCACCGGCGTCTATATCTCGATGGTCCACATTCTGTTGCCGTTCATGATCCTTCCGATCTACAGCGTGATGAAGGGCATCTCGCCGACCTACATGCGGGCGGCGATTTCCCTGGGCTGCCACCCGTTCGCCAGTTTCTGGCGGGTGTATTTCCCGCAGACCTATGCCGGTGTCGGCGCCGGTTGCCTGTTGGTGTTCATCCTCGCCATCGGCTACTACATCACCCCGGCGCTGCTGGGCAGCCCGAACGACCAGATGGTCAGTTACTTCGTCGCGTTCTACACCAACACCAGCATCAACTGGGGCATGGCCACGGCGCTCGGGGGCCTGCTGTTGCTGGCGACCGTCGTGCTTTATCTGATTTACAGCTGGCTGGTGGGCGCCAGTCGCCTGCGCCTGGGCTGAGGAGAGATCGAAATGGTAAGTCCTTACATGTCTCCCGTTGAGCGGGTGTGGTTCTACTGCTTGCGCATACTCTGCGGGCTGATTCTCCTGTTCCTGATCCTGCCGGTGCTGGTGATCATTCCGCTGTCGTTCAACTCCGGCAGTTTCCTGGTGTATCCGCTGCAAGGTTTTTCGTTGCAGTGGTACCACGATTTCTTTGCCTCGGCTGAATGGATGCGCGCACTGAAGAACAGCATCATCGTGGCCCCGGCGGCAACGGTGCTGGCGATGGTTTTCGGCACGCTGGCGGCGATTGGCCTGACCCGTGGCGATTTCCCCGGCAAGGCGCTGGTGATGGCCCTGGTGATTTCGCCGATGGTGGTGCCGGTGGTCATCATCGGTGTCGCCAGCTACCTGTTCTTCGCGCCGCTTGGGATGGGCAACAGTTTTGTTTCGCTGATCGTAGTGCATGCGGTGCTGGGCGTACCGTTCGTCATCATCACAGTGTCGGCGACCCTGCAAGGCTTCAACCATAACCTGGTCCGTGCGGCCGCCAGCCTTGGCGCATCGCCATTGACTACATTCCGGCGGGTGACCCTGCCGCTGATTGCCCCGGGTGTCATCTCCGGTGCGTTGTTCGCTTTCGCGACCTCGTTCGATGAAGTGGTGGTGACCCTGTTCCTGGCCGGCCCTGAACAGGCCACCCTGCCACGGCAGATGTTCAGTGGCATCCGCGAAAACCTCAGCCCGACCATCGCCGCGGCGGCAACGTTGCTGATCGCTTTCTCGGTGATTCTGCTGCTGACGCTGGAGTGGTTGCGTGGGCGGAGCGAGAAGCTGCGTACCACCCAGGCCTGAGGTCCTACACCAATCCAGTGTGGGAGCGGGCTTGCTCGCGAATGCGGTGGCAGGTTCAACATTTATGTCGACTGACACACCGCATTCGCGAGCAAGCCCGCTCCCACAGATGGTTGGTGGTGCATTCATGAGCTGAATGACGGAACAACCCTCAATACCGAGCTATCCTTGTGCCAGCCCACACTCGAACAAGAGGCCGCGCACATGAGTCTTTCCTCATTCAAGATCGCCCACAAACTGATCACCGGGGCCGCTGCCATCGAGCAACTGGCGAGCGAATTGGCCCGGCTGGACGTCGATAATCCGCTGATCGTGACCGACGCCGCGTTGATCAAGTCCGGCACCGTGGAGCTGGCCTTGCAACACCTGGGCGGGCGCGACTACGAGATTTTCGACCGCGTCATGCCCGACCCGGAAATCGCCATCGTCAAGGATTGCATGCAGGCCTACCGCGACGGCGGGCATGACGGCCTGATCGGGCTGGGCGGCGGCAGCGCCATCGACATTGCCAAGTGCGTGGGAGCCTACGCCGGGTATCACGGCGAGCTGGAGGATATGTTCGGCGTCGACCAGGTGCCGCGCAAAGGCCCGCCCATGATCGCCATCCCCACCACCGCCGGGACGGGCTCGGAAGTCACCAACGTGGCGATCCTCTCCGACAAGGCCGCGCAGCTTAAAAAGGGCATCGTCAGCGACTACTTGTTGCCGGATGTGGCCCTGGTCAGTCCGCAAATGACCCTCACCTGTCCGCGCAGCGTGACCGCCGCCAGCGGCGTTGACGCGTTGGTGCACGCGGTCGAGTCCTATCTGTCGCTCAACGCTTCGCCGATCACCGATGCCTTGGCCATCGGTGCAATCAAATTGATCACCCGGGCCTTGCCCAAGGCTTACGCCAACCCTTCACATCTGCAAGCCCGCGAGGACATGGCCACCGCCAGCCTGATGGCCGGCATGGCGTTCGGTAATGCCGGGGTCGGGGCGGTGCATGCGCTGGCGTATCCGCTGGGCGGGCGGTTCCATGTCTCCCATGGCGTTGCCAACGCTTTGTTGCTGCCGTATGTCATGGCTTGGAATAAACTGGCCTGCGTCGAACGCATGCGCGATATCGCCGAAGCCATGGGCCTCAAGACCACGCACCTGAGCGATCTCGAGGCGGCCGACGAAGCGGTGGAGGCGATGGTAGCGCTGTGCGCCGCCGTGGAAATCCCCAAGGGGCTGAGCAGCCTGGGGTTGACCGAGGACGTGATCCCCTCGATGGCGTTGGAGGCGGCGGGGATCGAACGTCTGATGCGTAACAACCCGCGTCAATTGAGCGCCAGCGACATCGAGAAAATCTACCGCGCGGCGTATTGACCGAGCGTCACGGTGGGCGCGCCAAATCTTGCGGTATACAATGCGCGCCATCGTGATTTCGCTCAAAACAGGTGCGTCATGCAGCCCTTCGCTATTGCTCCGTCGATTCTCTCCGCCGACTTCGCCCGTTTGGGCGAGGAAGTGGACAACGTTCTGGCCGCCGGGGCCGACATCGTTCACTTCGATGTCATGGACAACCACTACGTGCCCAACCTGACCATCGGTCCGATGGTCTGCGCGGCACTGCGCAAGTACGGAATCACCGCGCCCATCGACGCACACCTGATGGTCAGCCCGGTGGATCGCATCGTGGGCGACTTCATCGAGGCCGGCGCCACCTACATCACCTTCCACCCCGAGGCCACGCTGCACGTTGATCGCTCGCTGCAACTGATCCGCGAAGGTGGCTGCAAGGCCGGCCTGGTGTTCAACCCGGCAACGCCCCTGGACGTGCTCAAATACGTGATGGACAAGGTCGACATGGTCCTGCTGATGAGCGTCAACCCGGGTTTCGGCGGGCAGAAGTTCATTCCAGGTACCCTCGACAAGCTGCGCGAAGCCCGCGCGCTGATCGATGCCTCGGGGCGGGATATCCGCCTGGAAATCGACGGTGGCGTGAACGTGGGTAACATTCGTGAAATCGCCGCCGCTGGCGCCGACACCTTCGTGGCCGGCTCGGCGATCTTCAATGCACCGGATTACCAGGAAGTGATCGGGAAAATGCGCGCTGAACTGGCCCTGGCACGCCCATGAGCGGTTTCGAGCAGCTGTTTCCCGGCAGCCTGCCGCGTCTGGTGATGTTCGACCTCGATGGCACGCTGATCGATTCGCTTCCAGACCTCGCGGCGGCCGTGGATCACATGCTGCTTGAACTGGGGCGTCCTGCCGCCGGACTCGACGCGGTGCGCCAGTGGGTCGGCAACGGCACCCCCACGCTGGTGCGTCGCGCCCTGGCCAATCACATCGATGCCCAAGGAGTCGAGGATGCCGAGGTCGAGCGGGCGTTGGAGCTGTTCAACGAGGCCTACGAGGGCCGTCACGAGCGGACGGTGGTTTACCCAGGCGTACGCTCCACGTTGAAGTGGTTGAAAAAGCAAGGCGTGGAAATGGCGCTCATCACCAATAAGCCGGAGCGCTTCGTCGCGCCGTTGCTGGACCAGATGAAGATCGGCGGTTACTTTCGCTGGATCATTGGCGGAGACACCCTGCCACAGAGAAAACCTGATCCGGCAGCGCTGTTCTTCGTGATGAAAATGGCCAATATCCCGGCTTCCCAATCGCTGTTTGTCGGCGACTCGGTCATCGACGTGCAGGCGGCCAAAGCCGCTGGAGTGAAGTGCGTGGGGTTGAGTTACGGCTATAACCCGGGCCGGCCGATCGCCGAGGAGTTTCCAGCACTGGTGATCGACGATTTGCGCCTGTTAATTCCCGGTTGCCTGGACCCGGCCGCTGAGATAACGTTGCCCGACGCTGTTCAATCCTCTTCTGGAAACGCCATCGTGGTGGTCACCCGCAAACTCTGGATGAAAGTCATCAAGGCCCTGGCCCGCTGGCGTTGGCGCGCCTGACGTGATCCTGGCCGGTTATCCGGCGCGTTTGCACACCTGACTATCTGCTCCTGCTGCCACGAGGCACCCCCATGATCCGCGAAGAATTCCTGCGCCTGGCCGCTGCCGGCTACAACCGCATCCCGCTGGCCTGCGAAACCCTGGCCGACTTCGACACGCCGTTGTCGATCTACCTCAAGCTGGCCGACCAACCCAACTCCTACCTGCTCGAATCCGTACAGGGTGGCGAGAAATGGGGTCGTTACTCGATCATCGGCCTGCCGTGCCGCACGGTGCTGCGGGTTCACGGCCATCACGTCAGCGTGACCCATGACGGCGTCGAAATCGAAAGCCTGGACGTGGAAGACCCGCTGGCCTTCGTCGAAACCTTCAAGGCCCGCTACAACGTCCCGACCATCCCGGGCCTGCCGCGTTTCAACGGCGGGCTGGTGGGCTACTTCGGCTACGACTGCGTGCGTTACGTGGAAAAACGCCTCGGCACCTGCCCCAACCCGGATCCGCTGGGCGTGCCGGACATCTTGCTGATGGTGTCCGATGCAGTGGTGGTCTTCGACAACCTCGCCGGAAAAATGCACGCCATCGTCCTCGCCGATCCGTCCCGGGAAGAGGCCTATGAGCAAGGCCAGAAAAGCCTGCAGGGATTGCTGGAAAAACTCCGCCAGCCGATCACGCCGCGCCCCGGCCTGGATTTCAGCAAGCAATCGGCGGCCGATCCGGTGTTCCGTTCCAGCTTCACCCAGGCCGATTACGAAAGGGCGGTAGACACGATCAAGGAGTACATTCTGGCCGGTGACTGCATGCAGGTCGTGCCATCGCAACGGATGTCCATCGACTTCAAGGCGGCGCCCATCGACCTGTATCGAGCGCTGCGCTGCTTCAACCCGACGCCTTACATGTACTTCTTCAATTTCGGTGACTTCCACGTGGTGGGCAGTTCGCCGGAAGTGTTGGTGCGGGTCGAAGACAACCTGATCACCGTGCGGCCGATTGCTGGCACCCGTCCTCGTGGCGCCACGGAGGAGGCTGACCGGGAGCTGGAGGAGGACCTCCTGTCGGACGACAAGGAAATCGCCGAGCACCTGATGCTGATCGACCTGGGGCGCAACGACACCGGGCGGGTGTCGGAAGTCGGTTCGGTGAAGCTCACCGAGAAAATGGTCATCGAGCGTTATTCCAATGTGATGCACATCGTGTCCAACGTCACCGGCCAGTTGAAAGCCGGGCTGACGGCGATGGACGCGTTGCGGGCGATCCTGCCGGCGGGCACGTTGTCCGGCGCACCAAAGATCCGTGCGATGGAAATCATCGACGAACTGGAGCCGGTCAAGCGCGGTGTCTACGGTGGCGCGGTGGGCTATTTCGCCTGGAATGGAAACATGGACACCGCGATTGCTATCCGTACTGCCGTGATCAAGGACGGAGAGCTGCATGTGCAAGCTGGCGGCGGCATCGTCGCCGACTCGGTGCCGGCACTGGAATGGGAAGAAACCCTGAACAAGCGCCGGGCGATGTTCCGCGCCGTGGCGCTGGCTGAGCAGACCTCGAACGACTGAGGTTTGCAACCGCTGTGGCGAGGGAGCTTGCTCCCGCTGGCCTGCGAAGCGGGCCCATCACATGAATGCGACTTCTGCGCAGTCGAGCGGGAGCAAGCTCCCTCGCCACGGGGCTTGTGACACTCAACCAATGTGGGAGCGAGCTTGCTCGCGATAGCGGTCTGACTGGATGGACCTCATCGCGAGCAAGCTCGCTCCCACATGTTGTTGCGATCAGAAATCCAGGCTGACCCCCAGGCTGACGCCTTGCTGGGAGAAGTCGTCATCCTTGCGCAACGTATAACCGCCCCGCAGCGCCAGGTCGTTGGTCAACTTGTGGCTGACCCCCAGGCTCAAGCGATTCAGATGGCTCTGCGGCGTGTAACCCTCTAGCGTAAAGTCATTGGCCGGCAGGCTGTTGAGGGCGATGTTCATCTTTTGCGTGTCGTCCTCATACTCGCGTTCGTGGGCGTATTCACCAAACACCTGGGTCTGGCGGGTGAGGTTGTATTTGCCCTGCAAGCCCAGGCCCAGGCGTTTCGAGTCGCGGGTCTGGTCATCGAAGGTCAACGCCGTGGAGCGATTGCCCTTTTCCGAATAGCCATCGACTTCCACCTTCGCGTAATCGGCGCTGATGAACGGTGACAAGTGCCATTCGCTGCCCGGCTGGGCAATGTCGTAGCCCACGCGGGTGCTGAAGGCCCACAGATGGCCGTCTGTATCACCTTTCTCCTGGGTCTGGTTCACGCCAAGGTCGAACTTGCGTTTGAGGCTGTCATAGTCGAGTTTGCCACCGGTCAACGCGGCGTCGGCCCACCAGCGGTTTTGCTGGAACTGGGCGAAAGCGGTCGCCAGGTAGCTGTTGAGTTTGTAGTCCGAATCGTTGTGGCCGGCCTCCATGTCCTGGCGGTAGAACCCGGCGGCGACGCCCACGCGCCAGGCCTCGTTGAGGCGGTAGCTGCCACCGATGTTCAGGCTGTAGCCACTGCCGTCGGCGCTGGCGCCGCTGTCCTGGCTGTCTACATCCAGGTGTTGGCCGCCGCCTGCGACGATAGCGCGCCACTGACCGACCGCCTGCCAGTTCTCCCAGTCCGACTGCCACTGGCTGCGCAATTCATCCTGATGCGCGCGCAGGGTCGAGTGGGCCATTTCCGGCAGCAACGTCAGCTCCCAAGGCGCGGCCAGCAGCGAATAGGCGTAGTCGGCAATCAGCTTTTGCCCGGTCTCGGTGGGGTGGACCGCGTCGTTGTAGATCAGTTTGCTCGGATCGGGGGTAGCGCTGTTGATGCCATAGGTGGCGTTTTCCGTGCAGCCATTGCCGCTGAAGCAGGTCGCGGTGAGGTTCTCGCCGGTGGCCAGGCCGAATCGCGCCGGGTCGGCGAAGCTTTCCTTCAGCAAAAGTGGAATGTTCAACGGAATGATTTCGGCGTCGATGCCTTGCAGTCGCGTGATCAGTTGTTGATTGAATTGATTGCCCAGTGCCGAGAAAGTGTCTTGCAGAGGGCCACCGTTGAGCGCCGGGGTCAGGCCCAGGTCGGGTAACAGCCAGACCATCACATAGCGGGCACCGGCCGTTTGCAGTACCTGGACGCTGTCAGCCAGGCGATCGGCCGCGGCGTTCGCTTGTTCGGGGGTCAATACCCGGCCTTGAAGGAAATCGTTGCCGCCACCGGAAAGGTAATACAGCGCATTCGGATCGGCCCGCAGGCCATTGGATTGCAGGTAGCCGGGACGGCTGCGGTCTCCGGTGTCGGACACGCCGGTGATCGATTCGAGGATCTGGTCGGTACGATAACCGCCCACCGCCCAGTTATTGCCGTCTGCCAGCCCCTGTTCGGCGCGGACCGCCGAAGTGGAGGCGGCGGTCTCGTCGGCGGAATAACCCAGGCGCCCGCCAAGCAACTGGGTTGAGTTGGCGGAATAACTTTCACCGCTGCCGTCGTGATAATTCGGCCCGGTGCGGTTGGTATAGCGTTCGGTGGAGCCGGGTGGACCGTTCGGGTCGGCGAACTGGCCGGCGTCGTTGAGGCTGTCGCCGAACACGATGAATTTGGAATAAGGGTTGGGTGCGGCGCTCGCCTGAGCACAAGCCATCGCCAGCAGACAGCTGGCAAGCGGTACGAACAACTTCTGTTTGATCATGGGAAAGTCCGTTTTAATCTTATTGTTGTTAGAAAACGAAACGACAGTACCAAAAACTTCCGGCGTTTTGCCATCCATCCTGCCCATCCTGAATTGTTTCAAGGCCCTTCGGGATCCGTCATATTGCGTGCTCCGCCCAGCTAGGCTACTGTGCCGGGACGTATGAACGAGACCTATCCTGTGTCGATTGTCAGCAAACTTCCGGATCAAATGATCAAGGCACACGCCCGCTGGCGTTGGCGCGCCTGAATATTCCCTGCCGGCCTCGCCGGACCTGTACCGATTTGCCTTCTTTACCCGCTTGAAAGCCGCTTCGCCGGGGTATCAGACGCCTCGCCAAGCGCAGCACCGCGCGGGTCATTCGCCGAAGGCTGTATTTAAAGTCAGTGAATTCAAAAGGTTGCTTACGCCATGTTGCTGATGATCGATAACTACGACTCCTTTACCTACAACGTTGTGCAGTACCTCGGCGAGCTGGGCTCCGAGGTCAAGGTCGTGCGCAACGACGAATTGACCATCGCCGAGATCGAAGCCTTGAAGCCTGAGCGCATCGTGGTCTCGCCCGGTCCTTGCACGCCGACCGAAGCGGGCATTTCCATCGAAGCCATCAAGTATTTCGCCGGCAAGTTGCCGATCCTTGGCGTCTGCCTGGGGCACCAGTCGATCGGCCAGGCCTTCGGCGGTGACGTCGTGCGTGCCCGGCAAGTCATGCACGGTAAGACTAGCCCGGTATTCCACGAGGACAAGGGCGTTTTCGAAGGCTTGAACCGTCCGCTGACCGTCACCCGCTATCACTCCCTGGTGGTCAAGCGCGAAACCCTGCCTGACTGCCTGGAACTGACTGCCTGGACCCAGTTCGAAGACGGTTCGGTGGATGAAATCATGGGGTTGCGCCACAAGACCTTGAACATCGAAGGTGTGCAATTCCATCCCGAGTCTATTCTCACCGAGCAGGGCCACGAGCTGTTCGCCAACTTCCTCAAACAAACCGGCGGCACGCGCTAAGGACTTTTCATGGATATCAAGACAGCCCTGAGTCGTATCGTCGGCCATCTCGACCTGAGCACCGACGAGATGCGCGATGTGATGCGCGAAATCATGACCGGACAATGCACGGATGCGCAGATTGGCGCGTTCATGATGGCCATGCGCATGAAGAGCGAGAGCATCGATGAGATCGTCGGCGCGGTCTCGGTCATGCGTGAGCTGGCGGACAAGGTCGAGCTCAAGACCCTGGACGGCGTCGTGGACGTGGTCGGCACCGGCGGTGATGGCGCCAATATCTTCAACGTTTCCACCGCCTCGGCGTTTGTCGTCGCGGCGGCCGGTTGCACCGTTGCCAAGCACGGCAACCGCGCGGTCTCGGGCAAGAGCGGCAGCGCCGATCTGCTTGAGGCGGCCGGCATCTACCTGAACCTGACCCCGGTCCAGGTCGCGCGTTGCATCGACAATGTCGGGATCGGTTTCATGTTTGCCCAGACCCATCACAGTGCAATGAAGCACGCCGCCGCACCCCGTCGTGACCTGGGTTTGCGCACGCTGTTCAACATGCTCGGCCCGCTTACGAATCCGGCCGGTGTGAAGCATCAGGTGGTGGGGGTGTTCAGCCAGGCGTTGTGCCGGCCATTGGCTGAAGTTTTGCAGCGCCTGGGCAGCAAGCACGTACTGGTGGTGCATTCGAAAGATGGCCTGGACGAGTTCAGCCTGGCAGCACCGACCTTTGTGGCCGAACTGAAAAATGATCAGATCAGCGAGTATTGGGTCGAACCGGAAGACCTGGGCATGAAAAGCCAGAGCCTGCACGGCTTGGCGGTCGACGGGCCGGCTCAATCGCTGGAATTGATTCGCGACGCGTTGGGACGGCGCAAGACCGAGAACGGCCAGAAAGCCGCCGAGATGATCGTGCTCAACGCCGGCGCCGCGTTGTACGCCGCCGATCATGCCAGCAGCCTGAAACAAGGCGTGGAGCTGGCCCACGATGCGTTGCACACCGGCCTCGCCCGGGAAAAACTCGAAGAATTGGGCGCATTTACCGCCGTATTCAAAGTGGAGAACGAAGGATGAGCGTGCCAACGGTTCTGGAAAACATTCTGGCTCGCAAGGCTGAAGAAGTGGCTGAGCGCAGCGCTCGCGTCAGTCTCGCCGAGCTGGAAAGCCTGGCGCGTTCGGCGGATGCGCCGCGTGGCTTTGCCAAGGCCCTGATCGATCAGGCCAAGAAAAAACAACCGGCGGTGATCGCCGAAATCAAGAAGGCTTCTCCGAGCAAGGGCGTCATTCGCGAACACTTCGTGCCGGCCGACATCGCCAAGAGCTACGAGAAGGGCGGCGCAACCTGTCTTTCGGTGCTGACCGACATCGACTTCTTCCAAGGCGCCGACGACTACCTGAAGCAAGCCCGGGCCGCGTGCAAGCTCCCGGTGATCCGCAAGGACTTCATGATCGACCCGTACCAGATCGTCGAGGCGCGTGCGCTGGGTGCCGACTGCGTGCTGTTGATCGTTTCCGCCCTGGACGATGTGAAAATGGCCGAGCTGGCGGCGGTTGCCAAGGGCGTGGGGCTGGACGTGCTGGTGGAAGTCCACGATGGCGACGAGCTGGAACGGGCCTTGAAAACCCTCGATACCAAGCTGGTCGGCGTGAACAACCGCAACCTGCACACCTTTGAAGTGAGCCTGGAAACCACTCTCGATCTGTTGCCGCGCATCCCCCGAGATCGCCTGGTCATCACCGAAAGCGGCATCCTCAACCGCGCTGATGTCGAGTTGATGGAAGTCAGCGATGTGTACTCGTTCCTGGTGGGCGAAGCGTTCATGCGGGCTGAGAATCCGGGAACGGAATTGCAGCGATTGTTCTTCCCTGAGCGCGGTCTGCCGATCAGCGGTTCGACGCTGGACTGAGCCAATGTCGCCCGTCATTTCCCTGACCGTCGAGGCCGGCCTGCAAGCCGAGCAGGACCTGCTGGCCAGCATTTGCGCCGGCGATGCTGAGTACGGCGTGTTGTTCTGGCAGCCCAGTGATCGTGCCCTGGTAATGCCGCGTCGTCTGAGTCGCCTGCCGGGGTTCGAACACGCCAGTGAAGTCTCGGCCGCCAATGGCTGGCCGGTGCTGTTGCGTGAAACCGGTGGTGAACCGGTGCCGCAGTCGGCCGCTACCGTCAATATCGCCCTGGTCTACGCACCGCCGCGCAGCGAAGGCGACCACGGACGAATTGAAACCGCCTATCGTCGCTTATGTGATCCGATCTGCGAGCTTCTGGATGAGATGGGCGGGGTCGCGTCGCTGGGGGAAGTGGACGGTGCCTTTTGCGACGGGCGATTCAACGTCAACCTCGACGGCCGGAAAATGGTCGGCACCGCTCAGCGCTGGCGCCAGAGCAAGGGCGGCCAGCGCCCGGTGGGCCTGGTGCATGGCGCGCTTCTGCTGGAAAACGAGCGAGAGTCGATGGTCGCTGCAGTCAATCGTTTCAATGAAGCCTGTGGCCTGGAACAACGCGTGCGCGCCGAGAGCCACATAGCCCTGCATGAAAAATTCCCCGCTCCTCACGCCCTGGAACGGCTCGACGCGCTGTATCGGAAACTGATGATCAAGCTGTTGGGCGCCTAGCGCGTTCCGAACACCACCATCGTCTTGCCCTTGACGCTGACCAGGTTGCGCTCCTCCAGATCCTTGAGCACGCGGCCAACCATTTCCCGAGAGCAACCGACAATCCGCCCGATTTCCTGACGGGTCACCTTGATCTGCATGCCGTCCGGGTGGGTCATGGCATCGGGCTGCTTGCACAATTCCAGCAGGCAGCGTGCGACACGCCCGGTCACGTCGAAGAACGCGAGGTCGCCGACCTTGCGAGTGGTGTTACGCAGGCGCTGTGCGATTTGTCCGCTGAGGACGTAAAGAATGTCTGGATCTTGCAGCGACAGTTCCCTGAATTTGGCGTAGCTGATTTCCGCGACTTCACATTCGACCTTGGTCCGCACCCAGGCACTGCGCTCTTGTTCCTTGCCTGCTTGCTCGAACAACCCCAACTCGCCGAAGAAATCTCCCGAATTGAGGTAAGCGATGATCATCTCCCGTCCGTCGTCGTCTTCGATCAGGATAGTGACCGAGCCTTTGATGATGAAAAACAGCGTCTCGGAACGATCCCCCGCGCAAATGATGTTGTGCTTGGCTGGGTAGCGGCGACGCTGGCAGTGCATCAAGAGCTTGTCGAGATTCTTGATCTTGAACGTGGGAGTAATGGCAACCATGGTTGTAATCCCGAAAGACTTCGCGTGGGGTTTGATTTTTATGTGGGCGCGATTGGCTATCGCTAAAAGCTGGCCAAAAGCCAGCGAGATGACGTCAGCTTAACAGAGGCATCTGTAATTAATTTGAGAATTTACCTACGGGCAGACGCCCGGCGTCTTAAGGCAACGCCTGTCATGCCAGAACGCTGTGCTAAGCTGGCGACCCTTTTTTAACAGTGGAGTCTTGGCGATGAAGGCACGCATCCAATGGGCTGGCGAAGCCATGTTCCTCGGTGAATCAGGCAGCGGTCATGTGGTGGTCATGGATGGCCCGCCAGACGCGGGTGGGCGGAACCTGGGCGTTCGGCCGATGGAAATGCTCCTGCTGGGTGTAGGTGGCTGCAGCAACTTTGATGTGGTCAGCATTCTCAAGAAGTCCCGCCAGGCTGTCGAAAGCTGTGAGGCTTTCCTGGAAGCAGAGCGCGCCACCGAAGATCCGAAAGTGTTTACCAAGATCCACATGCACTTCGTGGTGAAGGGGCGGGCTTTGAAGGAAGCCCAGGTCAAGCGCGCCATTGAACTGTCTGCCGAGAAATACTGCTCGGCGTCGATCATGCTTGGCGCTGCGGGGGTTGAAATCACCCACGACTACGAAATCATCGAGTTGGGTTGAGGCGGGCACGCAACGTGTTGCGCTGAAGATTCATCGGGTGGAGGGAGCAAGCTCCCTCACCACAGTAATCCGTGGGCTGTCAGATCCGATAAGTGCTCTTGGTCATGACCTTGGCCAGCAGGCTCATGCCGAATTTCACTGGTGCTGGAAAACGAAAGCCGCCGGCCTCGAGCGCACTCTCGGCGTGATGCTCTTCGTCCTCGCGCATCTGCTCCAGAATCGCCCGGGATTTTTCATCCTCGGCCGGCAGTTGCTCCAGGTGTTCGTTCAAGTGTTTGCACACCTGGTGTTCGGTCGCAGCGACGAAGCCGAGACTGACCTTGTCGCTGATCAGCCCGGCCACTGCGCCTATGCCAAATGACATGCCGTAGAACAGCGGGTTCAGCACACTGGTATGACTCCCCAGTTGGCGAATCCGTTGCTCGCACCAGACCAGATGATCGATTTCTTCCTCGGCGGCATGCTCCATTGCCTCGCGCACCTGTGGCAGCTTCGCGGTCAGCGCCTGGCCTTGATACAGCGCCTGGGCGCAGACCTCGCCGGTGTGGTTGATACGCATCAGGCCGGCGACATGGCGGCTTTGCTCGTCACTCAGTTGCGCGTCCGGCTGCACGATGGCCGGTGATGGGCGGTACGGCTGGCCACTGAAGGGCAGCAGCGTGCGCATCGCGGTATCGGCTTGCAGCAGCAGGCGGTCAATCGGCGAGTAGTGACGTTGGGTAGTCATGCTTACCTCCGGGAAAAATCACGGCGGCCAGTTTAACCCAATCGGCCGCTGAACATTTGCGTTGGGTCAGGGCTATCAACCCGGCGGCCAGTTCATCTGGCGCTGTCCCAGCACATGCATATGAATGTGATAGACGGTTTGCCCACCGAGTTCATTGCAATTCATCACCACGCGGAAACCCTGCTCGCAACCCAGCTCAAGGGCCAGGCGCTGGGCGGTGAACAGGATATGCCCCGCCAGTCCCTTGTCTTCTTCGGTCAGGTCATTGAGCGTGCGGATCGGTTTTTTCGGAATGACCAGGAAATGCACGGGTGCCTGCGGGGCGATATCGTGGAAGGCCAGGACCTGGTCATCCTCGTAAATGATCTTGGCCGGGATCTCCCGGTTGATGATCTTGGTGAACAGAGTATCCACAGCTGTTTCTCCGTTGGGTTAGTCGAGGTCGAGTGTACTGAAGGCTCGGTTGTCGAGCCTGGATTTTTAACGTCAGGATGTCAGCGCGGGCAATAGGTCTTGTTGATCATGCCGGCGATGGTCCGCACCAGCCAGCGTGATCCCAACCGCGGCAGCGCCGCCAGCCAGCGATTACGTCGCCCGGGGATGATGATGGCGCGATTGCGGTCCAGCGCGCGCACGGCGTACAGCGCGACCTCTTCCGGACTCATCATTGATCGGTTGGCGTTGCATTTCTGCTCATCCAGTTGTGCCCTGGCGAAAAAACCGGTGCGGATCGGGCCGGGGCAAAGCACCGAGACCTTGATTGCGCACTTCTTCAATTCGACCCGCAGGGCCTCGGAGAAATGCAGCACGTAGGCCTTGCTGGCGTAATAGGTGCTCATCCACGGTCCCGGCTGGAACGCGGCGATCGATGCGACGTTGAGGATCTGGCCGCCGCCCTGCAACGCCATGGTATTGCCAACGGCATGACAAAGGCGCGTCAGGGCGAGGATGTTGACCTCGATCAGGTCCTGTTCCGTCATCCAGTCCTGGCCCAGGAATGGGCCGCTGGTGCCGATGCCGGCGCAGTTGACCAACAAATCGATCTGCCGCTCACCTTCCTCCAGCTCCAGGATAAAACCTGAAAGCCTCAGTGGCTCGCTCAGGTCGCAGGCGCGGAACAGCACCTCCACGCCAAAGCGCTGAGTCAGTTCTATTGCAATACTTTCCAGCCGATCACGCTGTCGAGCCACCAGAATCAGGTTGCGGCCGCGTCGGGCCAGGGCCTCGGCCATAGCCAGGCCAAGGCCGCCGGAGGCGCCAGTGATCAGAGCGTAACGGGTCATGCAGTTCTCCATCGCAACGGCCCGCCGCCAGTGGACTGATCTGTCACCGGCACCAAGCGCGTTTATTGTTCCTCTTCAGAGTCTACAGAAGGATCGGCGGGTTCGGCGGCAGGTTCCGCAGCTTCTTCGGCAGGGTCGACGGATTCGCTGCTTTCATAGCTGCTCAAGCTGCTGGTGTCGTAATCCTCCTCGAGCGCGCTAAACACGCCGGCAAACGTGGCCAGGATAATCAGTACGATCATCACCAGCCAAAGCGAAGCCAGCACCTTGACCGCTGTGGTGTTGCGCGGCGGCGGAGGGCCATATTGGTTGGCACCGGCATTGCCCGGGGCGAAGATGAGGACGAACGGGAAGACGCTGCCCACCACTGGCACGAGATTCACCAGCCATAGCCAGCCCGACCAACCGAGGTCATGCAGACGCTGGACGTTGAACTGAATGCTCACGAAGGCAAAGGCAAACAGGATGACTGTGCCGAGCAGACCGCCGATGACCAGCGGAGCCAGCGAGTTGGACGCCAGCAGCCAGGTCGTGCCAAGCCAGAAGCCCAGACCGACCACCGGCATGACGGCCAGCGTCAACACCATGGTCCAGGCCAGGTAGCGCAGGCGTCCGATCCGCCCATCGAAACTGAAGGGCTTGAGCGTTGCGTACTCGGCCACTGCCTCGCCTACATGAGCCCTGGGTGGTGCGTAAGGGGAGACTGGCTCGATGGTCGAGCTGGGTTGGGGCGATTCCTGCACTTCGCCGAGGTTCAGTTGCAGGGCAGGCTCGGCTTCGATCCGGGCATCGATTCCGCTTTTATTGAGCGCTTCAAGGTATTTTTGCGCTTCGTTGTGCGACAGGTTGCTTTTCAGGGCCACCTTGTTGCCACTGAACAGTCGTTCAATGGCGCTGACATCGCTCTTGAACAGTTCGGCGAGGTTGAACTTGGCTGTGTTGGCGTCGACGCCTGGCAGCAGCGCTCCGTCGAATACGATATTGAAGCGGGTCTCATTCATGCCCGGCATCCTTGTCTTTGAAAGTTGATGTTCTGTTTGATCGGCTTGCTTCAGCGCGGCCATTGTCCGCCAAGCCGTGCCGCTCGGGCTTGCGCCTGACGGTACTCCTCGTCCAGGCGTGCCACCAACTGGTCGACGCTGGGCAGATCATGGATCTCACCCACGCCCTGACCTGCAGACCAGACGGTCTTCCAGGCCTTGGCTTCATCGTTCAGCGGTTTGAGTTTCGAGCCGAAATCCACTTCGCCTTTGCCCTGTAGGGTGGCGAGGTCGAAGCCGGCGTTTTCCAGGCTCTGGCGCATGAAGCTGGCTGGCACCCCGGACACCGCAGGAGTATGCACGATGTCGGCGGCCCTGGATGTGAGCAACATCTCTTTATAAGCGTCAGGCGCATGACTTTCGGCTGTCGCGATAAATCGTGTACCCAAGTAGGCCAGGTCTGCGCCGAGCAACTGTGCAGCCAGGATCTGATGGCCGTGGTTCAGACATCCTGCGAGCAGCAAGGTTTTGTCGAAGAATTGCCGGATCTCGGCGACCAGCGAGAAAGGGCTCCAGGTCCCTGCGTGCCCGCCCGCCCCCGCAGCGACGGCGATCAGACCGTCGACGCCGGCTTCGGCGGCTTTTTCGGCATGGCGGCGGGTGGTCACGTCATGAAAGACCAGGCCACCATAACCATGGACCGCGTCGACCAACTCCTTCACCGCGCCGAGGCTGGTGATCACGATCGGCACCTTGTGCTCGATGCAAATGGCCAGGTCGGCCGCAAGCCGCGGATTGCTCTGATGAACGATCAGGTTCACGGCGTAGGGTGCAGGCTCATCCAGTGTCGCGAGGCCTGCTTCGATTTCTTCCAGCCACGCCTTGAAGCCACTGCTTTCGCGCTGATTGAGTGCCGGGAAGCTGCCGACAATGCCGTTGCGGCAGCAGGCCAGCACCAGTTGCGGATTGGAAATCAGGAACATCGGCGCCGCTACGACGGGCAGGCGCAGGCATTGTTCAAGCAGAGCGGGCAACGACATGGGAAGTACCCCGAACTGAGTCATACCGATTTGAAGGTTAGAACGGTCGAACCACGACCAGAATTACAATAGCCAGCAATATCAGAACCGGCACTTCATTGAACCAGCGATAAAAGACATGGCTGCGGGTGTTTTCGCCACGAGCGAAGCGTTTCACCTGGGCACCGCACATATGGTGATAGCCGATCAGCAGCACTACCAGGGTCAGCTTGGCGTGCATCCAGCCACCTTGGGAAAAGTAGGCGCCGGCGTTGAGGCTGAGCAGCCAGATGCCGAACACCAGCGTGGCGATCATCGCCGGACCCATGATGCCCCGATACAACTTGCGCTCCATGACGCTGAAGCGCTCCTTGCTGACGCTGTCTTCGCTCTGGGCGTGATAGACAAACAGTCGGGGCAAGTAAAACAGCCCGGCAAACCAGCAGACCATGCTGACAATGTGAAGCGCTTTGAGCCATAGATAGAGCATTTTGATAATTTCCAGATTCACGGTGGCCCGATAGTAGAGGTTCGCGCGGCCACACGTCACCTTGATGGTTGTAGCCGCGCCGCGCGGCCCCTATCATCGACGGCTTTCCAGTGGGTTCGTTGAGGGCAGGTATATGGTCAAGGTCGGTATCGTCGGCGGCACGGGTTACACCGGTGTCGAACTGCTGCGTCTGTTGGCACAGCATCCGCAAGCTGAGGTGGTGGTCATTACCTCCCGATCCGAGGCCGGCCTGGCCGTTGCCGACATGTATCCGAACCTGCGAGGTCACTACGACGGCCTGGCGTTCAGTGTTCCGGATATCAAGACCCTCGGCGCTTGCGACGTGGTGTTCTTCGCCACGCCCCATGGCGTTGCCCATGCCCTGGCAGGTGAGCTGCTGGCCGCCGGGACCAAGGTCATCGACCTGTCGGCGGACTTCCGTCTGCAAGACGCCGATGAGTGGGCCAAGTGGTACGGCCAGCCCCACGGTGCGCCGGAGCTGCTCGACGAGGCGGTCTATGGCCTGCCGGAAGTCAATCGCGAGAAAATCAGGCAGGCTCGGTTGATCGCGGTACCGGGTTGCTATCCGACCGCTACCCAGCTGGGCTTCCTACCACTGCTCGAAGCCGGCCTCGCCGATACTTCGCGTTTGATCGCCGATTGCAAATCCGGTGTCAGCGGTGCCGGGCGTGGTGCCAGTGTCGGTTCGCTGTATTCCGAGACGTCGGAAAGCATGAAGGCGTACGCCGTCAAAGGTCACCGTCATCTGCCTGAAATCCGCCAGGGGTTGCGCCGGGCCGCTGGCAAGGACGTCGGCCTGACTTTCGTTCCGCATTTAACGCCGATGATCCGCGGTATCCACTCCACCCTCTATGCGACTGTCGTCGACCGTTCGGTGGATCTACAGGCGCTGTTCGAGAAACGCTACGCCAATGAGCCGTTCGTCGACGTGATGCCTGCCGGCAGCCATCCGGAAACTCGTAGCGTGCGCGGTGCGAACGTCTGCCGGATTGCCGTGCACCGTCCGCAGGATGGTGATCTGGTGGTGGTCCTGTCGGTCATCGACAATCTGGTCAAAGGCGCGTCCGGCCAGGCTGTGCAGAACCTGAACATCCTCTTCGGGCTGGACGAGCGCCTGGGCCTGTCCCACGCGGGGATGCTGCCTTAACGGTGACCGTGCAACTGCAAGCTCGAAGTGGTGGGCTTGCAGTCGCTGCGCAAATAGTTGACCAATTTTCTAGGAGAAGCGGATAATGCCCGCCATCACGCATTATGGCGGCGTAAGCGCCGGGAGATATTCAGCATGAGCGTCGAAACCTTCACCCCCACGGCTTTGCAATTCACCCACGGTGCCGCGCACAAGGTGAAGAGCCTGGTCGATGAAGAGGGCAATGATCGTTTGAAGCTGCGCGTATTCGTCACGGGCGGCGGTTGTTCGGGTTTCCAGTATGGTTTCACTTTCGATGAGGAAGTGGCTGAGGACGACACCATCGTCGAGCGCGAAGGCGTCAGTCTGGTGGTAGACCCTATGAGCTTCCAGTACCTGGCGGGTGCCGAGGTGGATTATCAGGAAGGTCTGGAAGGGTCGCGTTTCGTGATCAAGAATCCAAACGCTACCACCACCTGTGGTTGCGGTTCTTCGTTTTCGATCTGACACCTTCAATAAAAAAACGCCGCAGGTGCCTCACAGCCCTGCGGCGTTTTGCTGTCCGCGATTATGGGTCAGGCTGGATAGATCGCGCCAAGTACGCGCAGGCCCCGGGCTCCTGTAACGCTGGGGCGATTGCTCGGGATGCCTTCAAGGCAGCAGTGGGCCAGCCAGGCGAACGCCATCGCTTCAACCCAATCAGGGTCCACGCCATATACGGCGGTGCTGCTGACCTTGGTCTTCGGCAGTAAGTCGCCCAAGCGTCTCATGAGTGTTCCGTTGTGTGCACCGCCACCGCAAACCAGCAGCTCCTGGGTATTCGGCTGGGCGTGTTGCAGAGAGTCGACGATCGTCAGTGCCGTCAGTTCCAGCAACGTTGCCTGTACGTTTTCAGGTGCAAAGCTTGGCAGCTTCGCAAGGTGCCGGGTCAGCCATGGCAGGTTGAACACTTCGCGGCCAGTACTCTTCGGGCCCTTGGTGGCAAAGAACGGGTCGCTGAGCAGTGCTTTCAATAGTGTCGGCTCGACCTTTCCGCAGGCGGCCCATTGACCGTCGCGATCAAAATGGTCGCCCCTCTGCTGATGTATCCAGGCGTCGAGCAATACGTTGCCGGGGCCGCAATCGAAACCGGCTACGGGTTTTCCTGGTTCGATCAGGCTAAGGTTGCTGAAGCCGCCAACGTTCAGTACGGCGCGATGACCGATCCGCTCCTCGAACAATGCTTCATGGAATGCCGGAACCAGAGGTGCGCCTTGCCCGCCGGCAGCCACATCGCGACTGCGAAAGTCACTGACGATGGTGATGCCTGTCAATTCACTCAGCAGGGCCGGGTTGCCGATCTGCACGGTAAAGCCCCGGGCCGGTTCATGGCGAATGGTCTGGCCATGGCTGCCAATGGCCGTGATGTCTTCAGGCTTGAGCTGCTGTTCGTTTAGTAGGGAATGAACGCCTTCGGCGGCCAATTTCACCCAGTCTTGCTGCGCGATGGCTGAACGAGCGATTTCATCGGGTCCGCTGCTGCACAACTCGAGCAATTCGGTGCGCAGTGCGGTGGGCATCGGAACGTAATGCGTGGCGATCAATTTGATCGCCGGGGTGAGTTCGATCAGTGCGATATCCAAACCGTCCAGGCTGGTACCGGACATCACACCGATATAGAGCGCCATGGCTCAGCGCTTGCTCGAAGCGAGCATGGTGGCCTTCTCTTGGTCCATGCGCGCCATCAACGGTTGGCTTTGCGCCAGGAAGCGCGCGCGCTCGGATTTGGCGATCGGATCAGCCATCGGCAGTTTCTGGCCCAGTGGATCGACGTGGACGCCGTTGACCTGGAATTCATAGTGCAAGTGCGGGCCGGTGGACAGGCCGGTAGTACCGATGTAGCCGATAACCTGGCCTTGCTTGACGGTGCCGCCGGTCTGCACGCCTTTGGCGAAGCCCTGCATGTGGCCGTACAGCGTACGATAGGTGTTGCCGTGCTGGATGATCACAGTGTTGCCATATCCGCCGCGGCGTCCGGCCAGCAATACCTTGCCGTCACCGGCGGCCTTGATCGGCGTGCCACGGGGGGCGGCATAGTCGACACCCTTATGGGCGCGGATCTTGTTGAGGATCGGGTGCTTGCGGCCCGCAGAGAACTTTGAACTGATGCGGGCGAAATCAACCGGCGTGCGGATGAAGGCCTTGCGCATGCTGTTGCCGTCGGCAGTGTAGTAGCTGCTGTTGCCTTGTTTGTTGGTATAGCGGACTGCGGTGTAGGTTTTTCCACGGTTTGTGAAGCGGGCGGAAAGAATCGGGCCGTTGCCGACGCTCTTCCCATTGACCACTTTTTGCTCGTAGATGACATCGAATTCGTCACCCTGGCGAATATCCTGGGCGAAGTCGATGTCGTAGCCAAACACGCTGGCCATATCCATGGTCAGGCTGTGGGAAAGGCCGGCCCGTGCGGCTGATTGCGACAACGAGCTATTGATGACGCCATGAACGTAAGCTGAGCGGACGGTAGGCTTGGCGGTAACGCGGTTGAATACATAACCCTTGTCATTTTTGGTCAGGGAGATGCTTTCCAGGTCGCTCAACTTGGTGTGCAGGTTCGTCAGTTGGCCGTCGGGACTGAGTTCGAATTCGAGCTTCTGGCCGCGTTGCAATTGGCTGAACTGCTTGGCTTGTTTATCACTGGCCAGGATTTCGTGCACCGAAGCCGAGGGCAGGCCAACCTTTTCAAAGAGCGTGGAAAGCGTGTCGCCTTTGGCAACAATCACCTCACGATGGTCCGGTCCTTTCTTCTCTTCTACTACCGCAGAAGTCTCTGCCTGAGCCGCTTCGGTGGTTTCTGCGGGGCTGTTGTCAATCTGAGCAAAAGGAGACGCGGCGGGTTCGTTTGTGGCTTGAACGGCCTCGGCAGCGTCTTGTTCTTGAGTCAGTTGTTCAGCAGGACTTTCCAGTTCAAGGCTCAGCGTCGTCTTTTTCGCTTCAACATCGCTGGAGGGAAACACCAGCAGCGCCAGGCTAAGGAGGGCGGCGATGCCACTTGCGGCGAGCAGGTGGGTCTTCGGGTAAAGCGGCGGCGCTTTAGACGGTTCGGTGGTCATAAGTAATTTGACTTTTGAAAAGATGAATTGGAAAAGATGAATGACATGATGAAGATGAAATAACTGTATAAAATATAACCAAATCCCCTGCGAAGCAAGCCCGCGGACGCTCTGCCCGTGGATTGGTGTTCGCGCGCCGGGCAAACCTTGTATTTGGTGCGCGATCTTGTATGGTTGGGGCCCTTTGAATCTGAGCCTTGCGGGTCTGTTATGAAGTCGGTTGAAGAGCAGCTAGCGCTGATCAAACGTGGTGCGGAAGAACTGTTGGTCGAGTCCGAGCTGATAGAAAAGCTCAAGCGCGGGCAGCCGCTGCGCATCAAGGCCGGTTTTGACCCGACGGCGCCGGATCTGCATCTCGGTCATACCGTGCTTATTAATAAGCTGCGTCAGTTCCAGGAGTTGGGGCATCAGGTCATCTTCCTGATAGGTGACTTCACCGGGATGATCGGTGATCCGAGCGGGAAGAGTGCCACGCGTCCGCCGCTGACCCGCGAGCAGGTTTTGGAAAATGCCGAGACCTACAAGACCCAGGTCTTCAAGATTCTCGATCCGGCCAAGACTGAGGTGGCGTTCAACTCCACTTGGATGGACCAGATGGGGCCGGCAGATTTCATTCGCCTGACGTCCCAGTACACCGTGGCTCGCATGCTCGAGCGCGATGACTTCGACAAGCGCTACACGACCAATCAGCCAATCGCCATCCATGAGTTCCTTTATCCGCTGGTTCAGGGTTATGACTCGGTCGCTTTGCGAGCGGACGTGGAGCTTGGTGGTACGGACCAGAAGTTCAACCTGCTGATGGGGCGTGAGCTGCAGCGTAGTTACGGCCAGGAAGCTCAGTGCATACTGACCATGCCGCTGCTGGAAGGTCTTGATGGCGTGAAGAAGATGTCCAAGTCGTTGGGCAACTACGTCGGTATTCAGGAAGCGCCCGGCGTGATGTACGGCAAATTGGTCTCGATTCCGGATGTGCTGATGTGGCGTTACTTCGAGCTGCTGAGCTTTCGCTCCATGGATGAGATCAATGCGTTGCGCGCGGATGTTGAGGCGGGTGCCAATCCGCGCGACATCAAGATCAAGCTGGCGGAGGAGATCGTTGCTCGTTTCCATGGCGAGGAGGCAGCGGCCAGCGCTCACCGCGGTGCGGGCAATCGCATGAAGGATGGCGAGCTGCCCGATGATCTGCCTGAGATCGAGTTAGTAGCTGTTGAGGATATGCCCATTGCGGCGGTCCTCAATAAGGCTGGCCTGGTCAAGAACGCGGCAGTGGCGCGGGATCTGCTTGGCTCGGGCGGTGTGCGTATAGATGGTGAGGTGGTGGATCGCACCTATATATATAAGCTGGGCTCTACCCATGTTTGCCAGGCGGGCAAGAAGGCTTTTGCGCGTATCACGCTGAAATCCGCATAAAGCTTAAATAAAGGGTTGACGGCGGATTTCAGATGTCTATAATTCGCCCCACTTCCGGCGCAGTCGAAACGGAAAACTCCTTGAGATTCAACGAGTTGCGATGTTTTCGACAGCGACCTGCTTCAGTTCATCGAAGCCTGGAAGGAGTTGCTGGGGCGGTGTTGTAGAGTCCTGTTGACGGTTCGATCCCCTCGGTCGAAAGCGGTGAAAAAGAGGTGTTGACAGCAGCGACTAACGCTGTAGAATTCGCCTCCCGCTAACGAGAGATCGGAAGCGCAAGTGGTTGAAGTTGAAAAAGAAATTTTGAAACTTCTGAA